>Ga0268266_10000033_pt1 | contig 388374 bp, 309 predicted proteins | sample KBSS13metaG_FD_190356 | JGI IMG/M metagenome (GOLD analysis project Ga0268266, IMG submission 190356) | Switchgrass rhizosphere microbial communities from Kellogg Biological Station, Michigan, USA - KBS S1-3 metaG (SPAdes) (version 2) | ecosystem: Host-associated > Plants > Roots >... | reverse complement strand
CTCCGCGATAGAGCTGCCTAGAGCACGGTTCATTCGAAGCATCGTGTTCAATCACTGGTATCACCACCGAGGCCAACTCGGTGTTTACCTCCGACTGCTCAATGTCTCGGTACCCTCGAGCTACGGTCCGAGTGGCGACGAAGCTGGCGGCCTCTGAACCCAATTCCCGCAATAACACAAGCTGAACACCGGAATTCAAACCATGAACAACCACGCCGAAACTCAGTCGCACCGTGTTGTTTCCCGCGAAGCTTGGCTCAAGGAACGCATCGCTCTTCTGGCTGAAGAGAAGGAGTTCACACATCGGCGTGATGCACTCGCCGAGAAAGTTCGCGATCTGCCGTGGGTGAAAGTGGAGAAGTCTTACACCTTTGACTCTCCTACGGGAAAGAAATCACTCGCCGATCTCTTCGGACCGCGCAGCCAACTCGTCATCTACCACTTCATGTTCGACCCAACATGGTCGCAAGGATGCATGTCCTGCTCGTTCATCGCAGATCACTACAACGGCATCGTCGTCCACCTTGCACACCGCGATATCTCGCTCGTCACCGTTTCCAAGGCACCGATCGAGCAGATCGACCAATTCCGCGAGCGCATGGGTTGGAGCTTTCCCTGGGTCTCTGGTGCCAACACCGATTTCGGCCGGGACTTCGGGGTTTCGTTTACCGATCAGGAACTGGCCGCCGAGACATCGGTGTACAACTTCAATCGCAAGCCCTTCGGCATTCGTGAACTCCCCGGTCTTTCTGTCTTCATCAAGAACTCCCGAGGCGATATCTACCACACGTACTCGTCCTTCGCCCGTGGTCTCGAAGATTTCCTGACCTCGTATCGATTCATCGACGTGACGCCGAAGGGCCGCGACGAGGATCCGTCCAGCGGGATGCTGACCTGGCTGCGCCACCACGACCGCTACGACGACACGAACTTCGTCGTCCCGTGGGCTGAACGTCCCGGCATCACCGCGCCGCTCCCGCGCTGACCGTTTCGTTTTCGAGCACATTCGTTCCGCGAAAGGAATAGCTCATGAAATGCTGCTCCGGCGGCGATCCCGCCGCGTCCGCTATCGCCGCGCCCTCACTTGAAGTCGCGCCAACTTCCTGGTTGCGAAAGTTCGCTCGCCTCATTCAATGGGCTGTTCCCGTAACCACATTGGCGTTACTTCCAAAATGCCCCGGCTGCGTAGCGGGCTACGTCCTCTTGCTCACCGGCGTCGGCGTCTCGTTCACAACGGCGACAGCAATGCGATGGACCGTGATCGGCCTCAGCATCGCGGCACTCACCTACCTGATGCTTCGCACTGCGCGACGCCTGCTCGTTGCTCTCGCGTAGCTGGGAGGTAGCTTTTCGTGGATTCCTCAAGCGGCGATCACCCGAATCGATCTACTACTCTTGCATGCGAAGTCGATGCGGCAGCCCTGTCCGAAAGTACGAGGTACTCGATGCATGCCTTGTTTCTCGCATTGGTCCTGGCCGGGGCGAGTCTGCCCAGCCCGCCGCTCTCGGGCGATTCGGCGCCGGTGTTCAAACGTTCAATCCCCCTCGCGGGCGTGAAAGGTCGTATAGACCACCTTGCGCTCGATCCGCAATCCGAGCGCCTCTTTGTTGCAGCCCTGGAAAACGGCTCCCTTGAGGTGATCGATCTCAAGAAAGGCGAGCGGGTCAAAAGAGTCACCGGTTTGAAAGAGCCACAGGGAGTTGCCTTTGTTCCCGCCACCAGGCAGATCGTCGTGGCCTGCGGAGGCGACGGAACGGTCGTGGCCTACGACGCGACGACGCTTGAGGAGAAGCACCGTTCGGTTGTCGGAGAAGATGCGGACAACGTACGCCAGAATTCCGATGCCCGCTTTCTGGCAGTCGGGCATGGCAGCGGAGCGATCGCACTGCTTGACGCAGCGTCGCTGAAGCCAATCGGTGACATCAAGTTCAACGGACACCCTGAGTCATTCCAATTGGAATCCGGTTCGTCGCGAATCTTTATCAACGTTCCCGGCGGATTTGTGGGGGGCGGCGGCGCGATCGTGGTCGCGGATCTCAAGACTCAACAAACTGTCGCAAAATGGCCACTGAAAGAAGCAGGCCGCAATTTCCCGATGGCATTGGATACAGCGCACAAGCGGCTGTACGTCGGCTGCCGTCGTTCGGCCAAACTCCTCGTGATCGACACCGAACTGGGCACAGTTCTCGCTTCACCCGACTGCGTCGGAGATGCCGACGAAGTGTTTGTAGATGAAAAAACGGGACACGTACTGGTTGTCGGCGGAGACGGTGCCGTCGATGTTTTCGAGACAAAGGACCAGATCGGATACTCGAAGTCCGCATCGATCAAGACGGCTTCAGGAGCACGAACGGGCCTGCTCTCCGCGGAAACTCATTCGCTCTACGTTGCCGTGCCCAAACGACCCGGGCAGGACGCCGAGATCCGCGAATACTCATTGCCCGACTGATTCCGCAATTCACCCATTGGTTACTTCAGCACCAACATCGCCTCTTCGCATTCGAGCAGGCGTCCATCGGGTGGAGAAATACGGTAACCCGTGATCTCAAACCCGCATTTCTGAAGAATGCGAAGCGATGCAGTATTGTCCTTCGCCACACGGGCATGAAGGGGCCGAATCGAAACTTCATCGAGCAAGAGCATGAGCGCGCGTGAGCCAATGCCCTTTCCCCAGTGTTCCTTCGCGATCCAATAACCGACGAAGTCCTTTTCATCTCGGTTGAAGCAAGAGATGGATCCAACCAGCACCCCGTCCGCATGAATCGTCTTCACGACGGCGCTCCGCTCAGCCAGAATCTTCGCCCAGTGAGCGTAAAACGTCGCCTCATCGCGCGGAATCACCGCCGCCATGCGGTTGCCCTCGGGGTCGAGCTGAATCAGGAACAGGGCGGGCAGATCCGCGGTTTCAACATCGCGCAACCGAACACCCAAGGCAATCCCGTCATTGACATTTCGCACGTCCGTTGCCATTTCCCCTACCTCTTCGACTTCTCCCAAGCCTCCACGACGGGCCCCCGAATCACATTCGCCCAGATCGCGTACCCCTTCGCATTCAAGTGCAGACCGTCTTCACGAAAGGTCGACGGGTGCGGCTTTCCGTCGGCCTGCAGCGCGGGGGTCACGATGTCCAGATACGTTGCCCCCGGTGTCTTTTCGCAATACTCCCTCACGATCTCGTTGGTCTTCTTCATCGCTTCCCAGTTCTTCCACCGCTGGACACTCGGCTTGATCGCGATATACATGACTTGCACAGCGGGCCATTCCTTCCGCGCCCGGCGAACGAACACAATGAACCCGTCCGCGACCGCCTGCGAATCTGTGTTGTCCATCCCGAGGTCGTTATCACCGCAGTAGTAGACGATCGCGCTCGGCTTGTACGGCAGCACTATCCGGTCGAACACCTCCATCACATCCGCAGTCCTCGAGCCGCCGAAGCCACGGTTCAGCACCGGCGCGGGCTTCACGTCTTCCTTGAGAGTCGTCCACATTCGAACACTCGAACTCCCGATGAACAGCACCTGCCCCGGTGCGGGCGGCGATACCTTGTCTGCTTCCTCAAATGCCCGAATCTCGGATTCGTACCACGGTGCCGGCGCGGGCTGCGAAACAGTCGGTGCCTTCAGTGCTTCTGAGGGTGGCACCTGCACCCAGCCGCAAAGCGTGAGGAGCGAGATCGAAGCGAGAGCGAGCGGAATGCGGAATCTCATGTCCCCAGCATACCGACACGTGACGCTCCGAATGATTCCGATTCGCGGGCGGAACTGACTACCTTTCAAGCCGTCTTTCGCAGCCATCTACATGAGACGCCAGCAATGCTCCGACTTACCGGAATCCAACTTCCGCTCAACCACGGCCCGGAAGCCATTGAGCGGGCCGCCGCCGGTCGCCTCCGCATTCCTCCTGCCGAGCTGCTTTCCTGCACCGTCTTTCGACGCGCACATGACGCCCGGAAGAATTACGCCATCATGCTCATCTACTCCCTCGACGTCGAGGTGAAGGATGAGACCGGCGTACTCAAGCGATTTGCCAAAGACGTCCACGTCAAGCCGACACCCGACATCGAATATCGCTTCGTCGCACACGCGCCAGCACTATCCGCGCCCAACTCGAAACGCCCGCTCGTCATCGGCTCAGGCCCCTGCGGCCTCTTCGCCGCGCTGCTCCTCGCCCAGATGGGCTTCAAACCCATCATCCTTGAGCGCGGCAAAGTCGTCCGCGAGCGCACCAAGGACACCTGGGGCCTCTGGCGCAAGTCGATCCTGAACACCGAATCCAACGTGCAATACGGCGAAGGCGGCGCCGGCACATTTTCCGATGGCAAGCTCTACAGCCAGATCAAAGATCCCCGCCATCTCGGCCGAAAAGTCCTGACCGAATTCGTGAAAGCCGACGCGCCTCCCGAAATCCTGACCGAAGCCCACCCGCACATCGGCACGTTCCGCCTTGTAAAGATGGTCGAGAACATGCGCGCCACCATCGAGTCGCTCGGAGGCGAATACCGCTTTGAGAGCCGCGTGACCGATCTCGATATTGAAATCCGCGCGGATGGCACCCGCCAACTCCGAGGCGTCGTCCTCGCCGGTGGAGAACGCATCGCCTCCGATCACGTTGTCCTCGCCATCGGCCACAGCTCGCGCGACACCTTCCAGATGCTCCACGATCGGGGCGTCTACATCGAGCCCAAGCCCTTCTCGATTGGCTTCCGCATCGAACATCCGCAATCGCTCATCGATGTCGCGCGGTTCGGCAAGAGCGCCGGCAACCCAATCCTCGGCGCCGCCGATTACAAACTCGTTCATCACGCCAAAAACGGCCGCGATGTCTACAGCTTCTGCATGTGCCCCGGAGGCACAGTCGTCGCCGCCACTTCCGAAGAAGGCCGCGTCGTCACCAACGGCATGAGTCAGTATTCGCGCTCCGAGCGCAACGCCAACGCCGGCATCGTCGTCGGAATCGCGCCGGAAAAAGACTATCCAGACGGCCCCCTTGCGGGCATCGCTTTCCAGCGCAAGTGGGAATCCGCAGCATTCATCGCCGGAGGCAGCACTTATGCCGCACCCGCCCAGCGCGTCGGAGACTTCATCTCGAAGCGCCCCAGCACTTCTCTCGGCAGCGTCATTCCTTCTTACACGCCCGGCGTGCTTCCGACCGACCTCACCCCGTGCCTTCCGAATTACGCGATCGTCGCCATTCGCGAAGCTCTCACCAAGTTCGGCCACCAGATCCGCGGCTTCGACATGGATGACGCTGTGCTCACCGGCGTCGAAACGCGCACTTCATCGCCGATCCGTATTAAGCGCGACGAAACTTTTCAAAGCCTGAACACCAAGGGGCTGTATCCCGCCGGCGAAGGCGCGGGCTACGCGGGTGGCATTCTCTCGGCCGGAGTTGACGGAATCAAAGTCGCGGAGGCCGTGGCGCTGAGCATGGTGGCAAGCTGACGACGGTGTTCTTGGGCAGAGTCCATGAATTCCTGCCACCGACAATGCAGCGGACCCTGCTCGTCATGTGATTACTTCAAGGGATGTGGACAGATATCGCAGAACGTACGGAATCTTGTCCGGTGCATTGGCAGGCTGGCTTGGCCCAAAGAACGCAACATAGCAGTCGTAACCGCCAACTTCGTCGTTCATCCAGCAGTGCACAACAGCTCCATACTCAGGACCGTCACCAGCCGTACCACATCGACTGCCGATTGGCGTTGGCTTGCAAGGTGCTAGTTCCATCCAGTCGCGTAAATTCCTAGAGGAGACGCGACAGCGCGTCCCCACAAACGAAAAACCCTCCGACTCATCGTCGAAGGGCTTTCTTCCAAATCGGGGTGGCGGGATTTGAACCCACGACCTTTTGACCCCCAGTCAAACGCGCTACCAAGCTGCGCTACACCCCGGACTTTTCCTTTGGAACCAGTCCGTTGGAACGGGCAGGATAGGCGCAGACCGACTCGATTTTCCACGCCCGCGCGGCACGAAATGCCGTCCGATCGCTGGCAGCCGCGTCGCTGGCGTTTCTTCACATTCTCCGTCGCTTGTCCGTACCCAAACTTCGTATCCTCCACTCCGGATGCCCCCGCAAACCACCATCAAGAGTCGTCAGGACGCTCCCAAAAACACCGTCGCGATGCGTGCCACACCGCCGCATCACTGCCTTCACATCCGAGGCGGCCGCGTCATCGATCCTGCCTCGCGAACCGACAAGGTCTGCGACATCATCGTCGAAGGCGGCCTCATCAAGTCGATCGGCAAAAACCTCCGCTCCCCCGCGGGCGGCCGATGCATCGACGCAGATGGAATGCTCGTCACCCCCGGCCTCATTGATCCGCACGTCCACTTGCGCGAGCCCGGACACGAACACAAGGAAACCATCCAAACCGGCACAGCCGCGGCAGTCGCGGGCGGGTTCACCAGCGTTTGCTGCATGCCCAACACCAGCCCCGCGATCGACACGCCCGAACTGGTGCGCTTCATCTACGACCGGGCAAATCTCACCGCGCGCTGCCGCGTCTTTCCCGTCGCCGCGGGAACCAAGGGCCGAAAGGGTCTTGAGATCGCCGAGATCCAGCTTCTTCACCGCGCCGGCGCTGTCGCCTTCAGCGACGATGGCGACTGCATCGCCTCCGCCCAGGTCATGTCCCGCGTTTTCGCGGCAGTCAGCCAAACCGGCTCCACCTTTATGCAGCACTGCCAGGAAACAACCCTGACGCAGGGCGCGTCGATGCACGCCGGCACCGTTTCCGCGCGCCTTGGCCTCACGGGCTGGCCCCGCATGGCCGAAGAGATCATCATCGAGCGCGACGTGCGTCTGCTCCGTCACTTGCGCTCGCCCTGCCGCTATCACGCGCAGCACATTTCCAGCGCAGGCTCGATTGAAATCATCCGCCAAGCCCGTCGCGATGGACTTCCGGTCACCGGAGAGGCCTCGCCCCACCATCTTCTTCTCACGCACGATCTCTGTGAAGGCTACAACACGCTCGCGAAGGTGAACCCCCCGCTGCGCGAAACGATCGACGTGAACGCACTTGTTGAGGGCATCGCCGACGGCACGATCACCATCCTCGGCACCGATCACGCCCCACATTCCGCCGAAGAAAAATCTCTCCCGTTCGAAGACGCTCCCATGGGCATCGCCAGCCTCGAGTTCGCGCTTCCGCTCTACGCTGAAGCGCTCGTCCACTCCGGTGCAATCTCCTGGCCCCGCCTCATCGCACTCCTCACCGTCGAACCCGCCCAACTCTGCGGCCTTGATGTCCTCGGTCTCGGCTCGCTCAAAGAAGACGCGCCTGCCGACATCACCATCATCGACCCCAACGCCAAGTGGACGATCGATCCCAACAAGATGGTTGGCAAAAGCAAGAACACCCCGCTCGCCGGCCGCAAACTTACAGGCCGGGCCATCACCACACTCGTCGGAGGCGTCATCGTCGACGCCGAGTAAGCCGCTTCGTGACTTCTACCCTTTCCCAACCCGTTTCCACCCCCGATCGCATCCGCGATGTCCTCGTCAAGTACTGGGGCTTCGATTCCGCCCGCCCGCTCCAACACGAAGCCATCAGCGCCACACTCGCGCGCCGCGACTCCCTGGTCGTCATGCCCACCGGTGGCGGCAAGTCGCTCTGTTATCAACTCCCCCCGCTTCTCACCGGCCAAACCACCCTCGTCATCAGCCCACTCATCGCATTGATGAAAGATCAGGTTGATGCGCTCCGCCTCATCGGGGTCCCCGCCGCAGCACTCAACAGCAGCCAATCCGAAGAAGAAGCCCAGCAAACCTGGGCCGATCTTCGCGCCGGCACTCTCCGCATCGTCTTCATCGCGCCCGAGCGCCTCTTCACCGGCAACCTAATCGAGCGCCTCGGCGAACTCGGCATCACGCACATCGCCGTGGACGAAGCACACTGCATCAGCCAATGGGGCCACGATTTCCGCCCCGAATATCGCCGCCTTTCTGAACTCCGCTCTCGAATTCCCAAGGTCAGCTTTCAGGCTCTCACCGCCACCGCCACTCCGCGCGTCCGCGAAGACATCGCGCAGCAGCTCTCGCTCAAGAACCCGGCCACAATCGTCGGCGTTTTCGATCGCCCCAACCTCACCTACCGAGTGCACCAGCGCACCGATCTCGTCGGCCAGGTCATCGAGGCGGTCGAGCGCCACAAGGACGGCGCGACAATCGTCTATTGCATCAGCCGCAAAGACACGGAATCACTCGCTGACGAACTCAAACGCAAAAAGCTCAAAGCCGCTGCATACCACGCCGGCCTTGCCGCCAGCACACGCCAGCGCGTCCAGGAACACTTTAAACAAGAACGCCTCGACGTCGTCGTCGCCACGGTCGCCTTCGGCATGGGCATCGATCGCTCCAATGTCCGTTGCGTCATCCACGCCGCCATGCCCAAGAGTGTCGAGGCATACACCCAGGAAACCGGCCGCGCCGGACGCGATGGTCTCCCCGCAGAATGCCTCCTCCTTTACTCCGCCGCGGATGCGGCAAAGTGGTCGCGCATCGTCGAACTTTCCGCGAAAGAGCACGACACCGACCCGGCTCAGGTGGCGCATCAGCTCGCACTGCTCGAAGAGCTCCGCCGCCTCGTCACCGGCTCCCGCTGCCGGCACCGCGCACTCTCCGAGTACTTCGGTCAGGAATACACACCCACTTCCGGCACGGGCTGCGGCGCCTGCGACATCTGCCTTCACGAAGCCGAACCTGTTCCGGACTCCACCGTCATCGCCCAGAAAATTCTTTCTTGCATCTTCCGTGCCGCCGGAAGCGACCCCGATCGCCCGTACCACTACGGCGCGAAGCACATCGTCACAATTCTCCGTGGCCGCGCCACCGCTGAAGTCACCCGCCGAGGCCATCACCAACTCTCCACCTTCGGACTCCTCGCCGATGTCCCCGCCGATACGCTGAGCAATTACATCGATCAATTGGTCGATATCGGCGCCCTCGGCCGTGAGCACGGCCAGTACCCAACGCTCTATCTCACATCTCTGTCATGGGAAGTCCTCAAGAGCAAACGCTCAGTCGAACTCCGGGCGACGCGGGCAACTGAATCCGCTCCCGAATCGACCTCCGGTTCGGAGCCTGGCGCCCCCTTCGACACCGGCCTCTTCGAACGCCTCCGAGAACTCCGCCGCGAATTGGCCACGCAATTTGCCGTCCCCGCCTACATCATCTTCGGCGACGCAGCGTTGCAAGACATGGCCCGCGTGCGTCCAACATCAACCGAAACGTTCAGCCGCGTAAAGGGCGTAGGCGAACGCAAAGTCGCCGACTTCGGCGAGCGTTTCACAGCCGTCATCGCCGAGTATTGCCACACTCACAACCTCTCCACCAACAACGCTCCCACCGGCGGCAGCGTCCGCCGCGCAACACGCTCCTCTTCCGGCTCCAAATCCCCTGCCAAGGTGCGCAGTTTCGAAATGTTCGATCAGCGACGCTCCATCGAAGAGGTCGCCAAAGAAGTTGGCCTCACGCCCGGCACAATCCACGAACATCTCGCCCACTACATCGAAGAACGCAAACCCGCCGACATTACCGCGTGGGTTGATCCCAAGACTTACGAGCTCATCACCACCACCGCCCGCAAAATCAACGCCGACCGTTTGAAACCCGTCTTCGAACACCTTGCGGGTCTGGTCCCCTACGAGAAAATCCGAATCACCCTCACCCACGCGTTGGGCTCGCGTCCGAAGGGCTTGTGAATCGCATCCGTATCAAGAACCATTCTGACATTTACGCTTTGAGATTTTGAGCTTTGAGTTTTCCCCCATGCCTCGCGAACTCTTCCACCTCACCCGAACTCACGCATCCGCCCGCGCCGCCGAACGACTCTTCCGCCGCGAGCGCACCCGAATCCGCCGTCGCATCCCCGGCGCGATCATCGAGCACATCGGTGCAACCGCCATCCGCAACCTCCCCACCAAGGGCGATCTCGACATCGTCGTGCGCATCAACTCCGAAGACTTTCCCGCTGCCGATCGCGCGCTCTCGCGGCTCTATCTCCGAAACAGCGAGAACAAACACACCACCGTCTTCGCGTCCTTCAAGGACGATAACTCCCATCCACATCTCGGCGTCCAACTCGTCGTCATCGGCAGCGAGCACGACGATTTTGATCTCCTCCGCGATCAACTCCGCGTCAGCGTTTCCTGCCGCCGCTCATTGGCCCGCCTCAAGCGCCGCTTTGACGGTCGCTCGATGAATCGCTACCGCCGAGCCAAGGGCGACGCCATCGAGCAAATCTCGAAAAAAGAGCCACTCGCGACGCTGCTCGCGGGCCGTCGCTCCCGCACGAAAACCGTCAAAAACTAGACAATTCGCACTCCTCATTCCTACCATGCGCCGCACAGGAGGCGGGTCGAAACAGCCCGCCAAAGTCCGGTGCGAATCGCACGAGAGACAGGCCCAAAGTGCCTGTACGAGGGAATCTGACTCATGGCAATCCGCGTCGGAATCAACGGCTTTGGTCGCATCGGTCGCCTTGTGTACCGCATCGGTTTCGATCAGGGCATCGAGTTTGTCGCGCTGAACGATCTCGTTCCCGCCGACAACCTTGCGTATCTCCTGAAGTACGACACCATGCACCGCCAGTTCAACGTGAAGGGCACGCCCGCCACGATCTCGGCCACCGAGAACTCGTTCACTGTGAACGGCTTCACCACCAAGACCATGGCCGAGCGCGACCCCGCCAAGCTCCCGTGGAAAGATCTCGGCGTCGATTACGTCCTCGAATCCACCGGCCTCTTCACCGAATTCGAGAAGGCCAACCTCCACAACACCGCCGGCGCCAAGCGCACCATCATCAGCGCCCCGACCAAGAGCGAGCCCGCTCAGGTTCCCACGCTCGTCCTGGGCGTCAATCACGAGACCTACGACCCGAGCAAACACACCGTCGTCAGCAATGCATCCTGCACGACCAACTGCCTCGCGCCGATCACCAAGGTCATCGTCGACAACTTCGGCTTGGAAGAAGGTCTCATGACGACCATCCACGCCGCGACCGCAACGCAGCCGACGCAGGACGGCCCCTCCAAGAAAGACTGGCGTGGCGGACGCAACGCGTACCAGAACATCATTCCCGCCAGCACCGGCGCCGCCAAGGCCGTCGCGCTCGCGATCCCCGCGATCAAGGGCAAGCTCACGGGTATGTCCTTCCGCGTTCCGACCGCCGATGTCTCGGCCGTCGATCTCACCTTCAAGACCGGCAAGGACACCAGCCTCGCCGAGATCAACGCCGCGATGAAGACGGCCAGTGAAGGCTCGATGAAGGGCATCCTCGGCTACACCGACGAAGAAGTCGTCAGCAGCGACTTCATCAGCGATCGCCGCTCCTCCATCTACGACGCCAAGGCCGGCATCGAACTCAACAAGCGCTTCTTCAAGATCGTCAGCTGGTACGACAACGAAGCCGGCTACGCCGCTCGCTGCGTCGATCTCATTAAGTACATCGCGGCCAAAGACGGCATCAAGTAAACCGCAATTCACGATTCGCCCAAACCCAACGAGCCCCACGCGCAAGCGTGGGGCTTTTCTTGACGCATCATCACTTCACATAATCCACGTAGAAAATCCCGTTCTACAAGAACCCACCCCGAACCTCGCGTTCTTTCTTGCGCGTTCTCATACATCGCCCGAAAATAACAGACTCACGGACCTGCATTCCCCGACGCCGTCATGGACGCACCCTTGTTCTCGGTCGAAGATGCCTCGTGGTGGCAGTGTCTTCGTTGACGGGTCTTCGGTGGCCCCGCCAATAAAGCTTCTCCGCGGCCAGCGGGAGTGCTCGCATGAAAATCCGTCTTTCTCTCTCACTCGTCAGCCTCGGGCTGCTCGCATCGCTCTCCGGGTGCGCCGCCATGCTTCCCATCGCGGGCGCGCTCGTCCTTAAAGAAGCCGCCGACCGCTACGAAGCCGCCAACAAGCCGCAAGACCCCGCGGCCGCACCGGCCGACACCACCGTCGCAGCAGTCCCCGACGATGCCGCGCCGCAGGTCGAAACTGAACAGGCCGCCGTCAAGACCAAGATCGCTTCCGCCAAGCCCGCGAAGAATCAGGCGAAACCTGCGGTGCGAGTTGCTGCAAGGCCCGCGCCCGTCGCTGCCGCAGAACCTGAGCCGTCGGAAATCGAGGCCGATGATTCCGAAAGCGAAGAGACTGTCAGCGATGATGAGCCGGTTCAGGAAGAAGTCGTCGCCGCACCCGTTCGCAAACCTGCTGTGAAGTCGCAGCCCTCCTCGCGCGTGCAGACCAAGCCGGTCGTCAACACAGCGGCCAAACTGCAGACAAAGGGCACACCCGGATTCGTCGCCTCGAAGACCAATACGACTCCCGGAATGCCCGACGCCACCGCACGAGGCAAGGACAAAGCGCAGGCCGCAATCAAGACCGCCGCTTCAGTTCCCACCACCGAGGCCCAAGCCAACGAATCCGCCACCGACTCCAGTGCACGCATCCTCGCAACCGCTCTCAAGCGGATTCCAAACCCGCAGGCAACCCCCGCGACCAAGCCCGCGCCGATCATCCCGCAGAAGACCAACTAACGCGCGAGTTCCCAAAATCAAAAACCCCCTCCCAGAGGGAGGGGGCAGGGGGGTTGGTTTTTGTCTTCGCTTGCCGTCCCTTCACTTCACGGCTTCAAATTCACCGTGATCGCTTGCCCATCCGCGCCGCTCCCGGCATATTCGATTCCGCCAGCAATGACGCGAACGTTCACATTCCGCTTCGGCCTCTCACGATTGCCTTCGCTCTTAGCGACCTTCACAACAACGTTACTGCCGGACTTCTCCGCCTGATACGTTGTCAGTGAATAGTCGCCCTTCTTGTACCCCCAGCCGTCGCCGGAGTCCTCGTACATCGTCCCGGTCGCCTTGCCGTGCTCATCGAGGCACACAATCAGAGTCGGCTCCACCGGCTTCTCATCGACAAATTGCATCACCTGCCCCGTCGGCACGATTGCGCCCGGACGCACGTACAGCTTCGGCAGATCCGCATCCGCTTTCTCCGCCGCATCGCTCTTGGTGAAGTCAAACTTCTCCCATTTTCCGCTCGGCATCGCGCTCACACGCGTCCGATCCGGGACCATGTCCGGCACGATCAAAAGGTCATTGCCCAGCATGAATGCATCATCCTCGCTCCGCAGCGTCGGATCCTTCACATCCGCCCAGTACACTGGACGAATCACTGGCATGCCGTCAACGCTCGCTTCCTGGAAGAGCGTGTACAGATACGGCATGAACCGCATCCTCCGATTGATCGCGTCGCGGCAAGTCTGCTCCACTTCCGGGCCGAATGCCCACGGCTCTTTCTGAATATTGCCCTTGCCGGTGTGCCCGCGCGCAAACGGCATCATCGCGCCAAATCCCATCCAGCGGGCAAACAACTTCCCTTCGCCCCCCGCCGGTCCGTTGCCGGCAAAGCCGCCGATATCCGGCCCCGCAAACGGCTGACCACTCATCCCCATGTTCAGCGCCATCGGTACCGAGTTCTCAAGGTGATACCAATTCGCGCTGTTGTCACCTGTCCACGTCGCCGCGTAGCGATGCCCGCCCAAAAAGTTCGCGCGGCTCAACACGAACGGCCGCTTGTCCGGGTTCGCCTCCATGATCCCTTCGCGGCTCGCCTTCACCATGAACATGCCGTACACGTTGTGATAGCGAAGATGCGGGCCATCGCCGCCAAGGTCCTTGTCCGCGCGATGCAGGTTGTCCTCCGGCATCGTCTTGCTCGGCACGTTGAACACCGCCGGCTCATTCATGTCGTTCCAGATCCCATCGATCCCGTTCGCCATGAAGTCCTTGTAGAGCCCGCCCCACCACTGACGCGTTTCCTTCCGCGTGTAATCCGGGAACACACACTTGCCTGGCCACACTTCGCCGAAGAACGTCGAGCCGTCCGCCTTCTCGACCGGATGATTCCCTGCCATCGCCTGCTCGAACACGAAGTAGCCCTCAGGCCCAAACTTCGTCTTGTCCGCCGCGACACCCGGATCGATCATCCACACGTTGTGAACGCCCTTGCCGTGCAGATACGCGTTCAATCCTTTCGGATCAGGAAACTGCGACTTGTCGAAAGTAAAGATCCGGAACTTGTCCATGTAATCGATGTCCATCCAAATGACATCGAGCGGGATCTTCCGCGAGCGGAATCCGTCCGCGATCTCCTTCACCTTCGAATCGGGGTTGTACGAATAGCGGCACTGGTGATACCCAAGCGCCCACTTCGGAGGAAGCGTGATCGTCCCCGTCATCTCCGCCAGCGTCTTCACAACTTCCTGAGGCGTGTCGCGCTCGATCACAATCACCGGAGGCATCGGCCCGCCATCCACCGTCACCACAATGTCGCCGCCACCCAGGCTCGGCATCGCAATCGTCATGCGATACGAGCAATCGATCATGATCCCCTTGGTCTTGCCGCTCGGCAGCACCGCCAGAATCCACGGATGCGATTGATACAAACTCGGGTTCGAATCGTCGTACCCGTATGCGTCGGTATTCCAAAGCGTCACCGTTCGCCCATTCCGCAGCACCGGCCCTGCGACCGATCCGGTTCCGTACAGCGACGTGTTCGGCGCAACCGCGTACCGAATGATGGTCTTCTCGCCCTGCGCTTCAAAGCGGGGGCCATCTGGAATCGCCCCATCCGAAGCGCCGATTCCCGGCCTCGCCTTCTCGAGCACAAGCGACGGCAAGGCATTCTTCTGCGCCTCCGCATCCGCGAAGTAGCAGTAAATCCCCTTGCCGATCGGCCCTGAAATCCCGGCCGCCACTTCCGCTGCCGAAACCCGCCCGCCCGCTGCACACATCAACACCATCGCACCAAGCACGCAAATCGTTCGGACTGGCCGCATCGGTAAGACTCCCTGTGGTTTCCCCGCTCTCGCGAAGGAAGGCCGGGAGTATGACCAGAAACGGTCTCTTCCTCAAGTCCCGAAGCCCGAGAACACCCCCAGTTTCTCCTCCAAGCCTGCAATTGCCCGTTGTCAGCCGCGTTCCGTGCCTGTATCTTGTAATCAGAGGAGAAACGTTTACATCCGCGCCTGCGTTTCCGACAATCCCTAGGGCGGATCGGAACGAACATCCTCCATCTCGGCGGCGTTTTCATGTCGCCTGTTCGTTACATGCCTTTTCCGCCAGAACCTGTCCAGAGAGGACTCGCCTGATCATGTCCACCCGTTCGAATCGCAAACAACTCATCCTCGGGGTCCTGCTCGCCAAGTTCGCCGGAGCGACTCTCTGCCTCACCGCCGCCGCGGGCAACGTCGCGGCAGGTGACAACCCGGTCATCCTCCAGTGGTTCGAATGCAAATGGACCGACATGGAGAAGCGTGTTCCCGACTGGTTCATGGCTGGCTACGGCGCCGTATGGCTCCCCCCGATTTCCCGCTGCCTCGACACCGGTTCCGCCGGGTACAACCCGTTCGATCGCTTCGATCTCGGCACGCCAGCCCTCCCCACGGCCTACGGCACCGCTGCGTACTTTGACGCCGCTCGTGGCGAACTCCAGCGTGCCGACGGCCAGGTCTACATCGACTCCATCTTCAACCACAACGGTGGACGCGATACATCTTCCGGGTTTCAAGCCGCCGGTGGCTGGCCCGGCTTCTGGATGAACTCCGCGCCGGGCAATCCCGCGAAGCAGCCCACCGACAACTGGGGCGACTTCCACAACGGCAATGGTTCGGGATACCTCCAATCGGAGAATCCAAACGGCTCAAACTACAACCTCTTCAACGGCGATCTTGTTTCGCTGATCGACATCGCCCAGGAATCCAACAACGTCTTCATCAGGCAGCCCGTCGCCGCCGGAAATCCGCAGAACATTCCCGCCGGAACGCTCTACAACAAACCCCTCGCCAGCAACGCGCAGTTCTACTCCAATCAATCGCTCACCGGCACTGCGGTCACCAATCCCGGCACGGCCCGCAACGGCGGCACGCTCAATTTCACCTTCTTCCCCTATGACGGCATGAACGGAACGCCCGTCGCCGACAACGGCACCGGCCTCCTCATGCGCTGGACGCAGTGGATGCTCGAAGTGCACAAGATCGACGGCTTCCGCCTCGACGCGATCAAGCACGCGCCGAGCTGGTTCTGGGATCAGTATTTCGATTCGGTCGTCTACAACCGTCGCACCACGCCCGACGGCCGCAAGGTCACCCCGTATTCCTTCGGCGAGTCCGTCGAGAGCAACCAGTTCTGCTACGACAACTACATCCGCAAGCCCAACAACAACAATCGCACCGGCGATACGTGGGGAAATCGCGATTGCCTCGATCTCAACGGCGCCGGCCAGCTTCGCGATCTCGTGAACGGCAACGGTGGCGGCTCCTGGCAGAACGTTATCAACGCCCACCTCGATAACCAGGACGGCAACAACGACGGCACGCTCGGCGTCAACCACATCTGGAGCCACGACAATGGCGATGGTGGCGACGGCGGCAGCGCACCACCCTACCCCTCCTCCAATTCACAGGGAATGTTCGCGCACGCCTACCTGCTCGGCCGCCCCGGCCCTGCCAACGTCTACCACAACGCCCGTGGCATTTCCCGCTCCGGCGGCTTCTGGCCCCGCCAGGGCATGCCCACAGCCTTGGGCTTCAACACCGACCCCGCCGTGAATGCTCCGGATTCAACGCTCACCAAGCTCGTCCAGATCCACAACTGGGTCGCCCGCGACAACATCAATCTTCTCAATTCAACCGACCCGCAAAATACATCGAACGCCGACGTACTCATCTTCGAGCGTCGCAAGTTCGTGAGCTTCGGCACTTACACCGTCAACTGCCTTGTCGCGACCAACGATCGCAACGACGCCGGCACCGATGCCCGTTTCGTCCGGACAACGTTCCCGACCGGCACGCGTCTGATCGAACTGACCGGAAACGCCGCTGATCCCACAGTTGATCCGACGAATTCCATTCCGGAGGTCCTGACGACCGCTGACTTCACGCAGAACGGGAACACGACAGGCGGCTGGGTCCTTGTGACCTGCCCTCGCGCCACCACCGGCACCACGCGTCACAACAAGGGCTATCTCGTATACGCCCCCTCGATCCCGAGTGGCACGGTCAGCCTCACTGGTGTGACAAGCACGATCGCCGCCGACACCAACTTTGTTCCCACCTATCGCCGGCGCATGACGCCACTCCCGGTCATCACCGGCAACTCCTTCCAGATCCAGCTCACCACCAGCAACGGCGACGTCGCGCTCGTCGGCCAGCCCGGCGCCAACAACAACACCGACGACAACGCCCTCTTCAAGATCGATCAGGGTTACAAGGACTACAACGCGAACGGCGTCGTCGATTTCGACTACACCAATGCCGTCGCCGCGGGATACGAGCAGTTCCTGACGCTCAAGGATCCGCTCTACAACAAGGGCCAGTTCATCAATCAGGGCAACTACGCCCAGGTGATCGATGCGTCGCTTCTCGACGAAGGCATCCACTATCTATCCGTCGTCGCTTTCCGCCATCGCGCCGCGACCGATTCGCCTCTCTTCCGCGAATTCCGCCAGGTCTTCTACATCGACCGCGTCGACCCGATTGCCAACATCACCAATTTCTCTCCCGTCATCAGCGCCAATCCGTCCGCCAATTACCTCGTCAAGGCTGGCGACCGCACCGTCACCCGCACGCACCTCCTGATGAATCTCGCGGAAGCGGCCGATCCGGTCGCCTCGTCCAACTCGTTCAATCAGTGCACGCAGTCCGATCGCTTCGACTACTCCCGGGCTGTCTCGTTCACCAACGGCGTCAACCGAGTCACGCTGGTCGCCTTCGAGCTCTCCGGCCGCTCTTCGATCAAGGACTACTACGTCAACTACTTCACGACGTGCCCGGGCGACTTCAACGCCGACGGCATGGTCGATGACTCCGACTTTGTCACCTTCGCAAATGCCTACGACGCCCTCACCGATCTGCGGGGCGACCTGAACGGCGACGGCCAGACCGACGATTCCGACTTCGTCATCTTTGCCGGCGCTTACGACACGCTGATTTGTCCGTGAGAAAATCTCAAAGCTCAAAAGCTCGAATCTCAAATTCGGAAACTGGAATTCGGCTCACCGGCCTTTCCTGTTTCTATTGGAGCTTTGAGCTTTATCGCTTTGATCTTTCCATCTCCCGCTCCACCGTCGCAAGCTTCAATATATTCGCCTGGGTCATCTTCTCGCCTTGGAGTTCCCCGGTGATCCGCCCCTCGCTCATCACCAGGATCCGATCCGAAAGCGCCAGCAGTTCCGGCATCTCGCTCGACACCAGCAGCACCGCCGCGCCCGCGTCCGCCGCGCTTCGCACCAGCTTGTAAATCTCCGCCTTCGTTCCGACATCGATCCCGCGCGTCGGCTCGTCCAGCAACAACACCTTGGTGCTCCTCCCCATCCAGCGCGCGATCAAAAGCTTCTGCTGATTCCCACCCGAGAGTTCCCCGGGCAGCGATTCCGTGCTCGCGGCCTTCACCCGGAAATCCGCAAACCGGTCCGCCACCAGCTTGCGCTCTCCCCCCAAGTCGCGCACGCCGAGCAACCGGGCGAGCCTCGACATGAACGGCATCACCGTGTTCTCGCCCACGCCCAAGAGGAAGAAAAGACCCTGCAATCGCCGGTCTTCCGGCACGTAGCCCATCCCCGCCCCGATCGCCGCGCGAGGCCCGCCGGCCGCAACATCTACGCCATCGACCAGCACGCGCCCTACCGCGCTGCCGTCCAACCCGAAGATCGCGTTCAGCAGTTCCGATCGTCCCGACCCCACCAGCCCGCCGATCCCCACGATCTCGCGTTCCTTCACATCAAGCGAAATGGCCTCGAGGTCATTGCTCGACAGATTCTCAACCACCAGCTTGGGCTCACCCACCGTGTGCGGATGCCCGTTCTCCGCCGCCAGCGACGGCAACTTCCCCGTCGGCGTGCTCAGCCTCCGCCCGATCATCTGCTCGACCAGCGTCGGCTCGTCCAGGTCTTTGACCCGTGTCGTCGCGACAAACTTTCCATCCCGCAGCACGCTCACGCGGTCGCACACCGCGAAGATCTCGCCCATCCGGTGGCTTACATAGATCACCGTGATTCCGCTCTGCGCCAGTTGCCTCGTGATCTCGAGCAGCCGCTCCGTCTCCGCGATGGAGAGCGAACTCGTCGGCTCATCGAACACAATCACGCGGGGCGAACTCCCGCCGCTCTCCGATCGATCATCGAGCGCCGACGCGATCTGGCAGATCTGCCTCCGCCCCGGCGAGAGCAATCCAAGCGGCGCCTCCACATCGATCCCCGGCTCGAGTTTGTGCACGAGCGCCGCCGCCCGCTCGTTCATCGTCGCGCGATCGAGCAGTCCCAGTCTCGTCCTGGGCAAATCGTGCAGCGACAGATTCTCCGCCACGGACAGATTCGGACACTGCGCCAGTTCCTGGTGCACGATCCGCACGCCCGCGTGAAACGCATCTTCGATCGAGCCCGGCGCCAGTTCACGCATCCCACCCTGATGCTGCTGACCCCCGTGCCCGCCTTCCGCCACGATCCGCACCACTCCCGCATCCTGGCTGTGCAGCCCGCTGATCACCTTGCCCAGCGTGCTCTTGCCCGCGCCATTCTCCCCCATCAGCGCATGGATCTCGCCCTTCAAAAACGTCACCGTCACGCTATCGAGCGCCTGCGTGATCCCGAACCGCTTCGAGATCCCCTCGGCGATCAACAGCGTTCCTGCTTCAGCTGCAACCGGTGTCTCGCGATCCATGCAGGCCCGTATTCCCTTTCGAAAAAACCGGCCGCCGATCAACGGCGGCCGGTGTGAATGTTGCATCGCTCAATTCATCTGGCTGAAAGCTGGCAGCTGATCGCTGAAAGCTCCTTCACTCACTTTTTCTTCAGCCACTTATTCCACAGGCCCTCGTACTCGCCCACGTTCGCCTTCGTGACGACCGACAGCGGGAAGTTGTTGATCACCTTCTCCGGGCTCTTGTTGCTGTTCAGCTTGTCCACCAGCATCACCACACTCTGATAGCCCCAGCCATAGCAATCCTGCCCGATCAGCGCCGCAACCTGTCCGTTCTTCACGTAATTCAGCTGCTCCGGAAGGTGATCGACCGACACGATCATCGCCTTCTCATAGACGCCGTCCAAGGCATTCTGCGTGAAGAGCGGCCACCCGCCCACCATCGCCCAGCCCACGATGTCCGGGTTCGCAGTCTGCACCTGCTGCACCAACGCCGCGGCATCGCTCGCCGTTTCCTTGGTGTAGTACACATCCTTCAGCGTGAAGCCCTTGTCCTTCAGCGTCGCGAGTTCATCCTTCACACCCTTCACGCGCGAGTTCAGGTTCGTCGCGTTCTGGTTGCCGGAGAGGATCGCGATCTTGCCGCCCTTGCCGCCCATCGCCTTCGACAGCTCACGCATCACCGAGCGGCCGGCCTCTTCATCGTTGATCCCGTAATACGCAAGCCGCTTGCTCGCAGGGATGTCGCTGTCGAACGTGATCACGACCACGCCGCGATCGATCGCGCTGTTCACCGCTGCGGTGAGCACATTCGCGTCGCTCGCGCTGATCGCGATGCCGTCAAAGCCCTGACTCGCGAGCTGCTCGACATACTGCGCCTGCTGCTGCGCATCTTCATTGACCGGCGTGCGCCATTCCACCTTCACATCCGCGCCCAGTTTCTTGCTGAGTTCTTCACCCGCATCCAGCGCGCCCGTGCGGGCCGCCTGGAAGACCGGGTTGCTCTGGCTCTTGGCGATCACGCCGATGCGATACGTCTTCTTCGGCGCTTCAGCAGCGCCGCCCATCAGACCCATCACCGCCGCGCCCGCGAAAACCGCGAGCGCCGCTCCCATCAAGCCCTTCCGTTGCAGCCCGATCTTCATGAATCAATCCCCTGAATATGCGGCTAGCGAACCCGCCGCCGCGTGTGTGTTTTCTGACATCTCAAGCGTATCACAGATGCGCCGGTTGCGCACGTCGCCACGCTCGATCGTTCGTCGGAAAGGTGTCGAGGTGTCGAGGTGTCAAGGTGTCCAGGGAAAGCCAACGCCGTCCGTTTGCCGGCGCAGCGTCAAAACACGCCTGCGCCCTCGACACCTCGTCACCGTGGCACCTCGACACCTTTCTCAAAAGAAAAGGGCCCACCTCGCGGCGGGCCCTCTCGTTCTTCAGTTCTCAGTCGTCTGTCTTATTCCATGATGTTCGGGCAGAGCAGCTCGTTGTAGGCTGCCGCGAAGATCACGAAGTCGCTGTCATCGACGAAGCCGTCACCGTTCAGGTCGCCCGGGGCCCAGCGGTTGGGGGCGATCAGTTCGTTGTAGGCGGCAGCGAAGATGACGAAGTCGGAGTCATCGGTGAAGCCGTCGTTGTTCAAGTCAGCGACGCAGGTCTTGTACACCTGGATCCACTGCTTGCCGGGAATGGCCGAGAAGTCGGTCGCGTTGGTCTGGCCGACGTTCGTGCCCGGCGAAGTGCCGTACGAAGCCGGGAGGCCGCCGAACACCTGGTTCGAGATCGAACCGCGATCACCGGCGCCGAGCCAGCCGGCCATCTTGATGTCGCTCACGCCGTCATAGCCGAGTTCGGCCAGATTGATCGAGAATTCGCAGCCGGTATTCACGGCAACGACCTGCTCTTCAGTGAACGCCGCGCCGCCGTTGGCCGACGTGATGCCACCGAGATTCGACTGATCCATGCGCATCTTAATGATGCCCGCAGCCGGCTTCGGAGCGCTGGTGTTTCCGCCGCCGCACGGAGCGACGATGTACTCAACCATGAATTTCTGCGCCGCGTACGGAGCGAAGTTGCCTTCGAGTTCCGTCTTGGTGCCGTCCTGCTCCTGGATGCCGATGAAGGGCTCAGTCGTGCCACCCGGATAGCCCTGGAGGCCGTTGTAAGTGATCACGTCGTACTGCTGGCCGGTCGTCGGATTCGGAGCCGTCTTCGGGCCGCCGTCGAACATGCCGTAATCAACGATCGCATCGCAAACCGTCGCGCGGCCGGCGGTGCGGAGCACCGTCGCGTGCGAGTAGTTCGCCACGGCGGTCTCGCCGTTCTTGTACGAGAGGAAGTACGTCGCGCTGAAGTCGTTGTCGAACTTCAGGCCGGGGTTCGTCGGGTTCGCATCCGGGCCGGGGCCGCCCATGTTGTTGATGCTGCCGAAGTCAAAGCCCGAGTTGTCGTTGCGCAGGCGGTTCTGACCGTGCTCGGTGCCGCCCGGAGTCGCAAAGCCGCCCACATCGAAGAACAGGTTCAGCGAGGTGTAATCGGTTCGCACGTTGCCGGTCGTCAGCACGTACAGGCGCTTGTTGACCTTGTCGACATAGCTGTAGACCGCGTCGATTTCCGAGCCGTTCGACGTGTTCGCGTTGCCGGCCGGGGGCGGGCACGGAGCAGGAACGCCCAGCAGGTTCGAGTTGTTCAAGGTCGCGAGGATCGCCGGAGCGCCAACATCGCCGCCGGTGAGCGTGCCGTTGGTCACAGCTGTTCCCGTGCCGCAGTAGAAGCCGACGCCGCCGCCCGAGCCATCGCTGTTCGAGAGCTTGGCGAAGTCAACATACAGGGCGTAGGGAGCGCCGGTGCCGTTCATTCCGACCCAGTAGTTCGCGTTGAAGCCGGCATCAAACGTAAGGCCGGGGCTGACGCCGTCGTTGCCCATGCGGTTCAGGTGCGTGCCGCCGGCGCCGACAGCCGGGTTGTCGCCGCGAAGAACGTTCTGACCGAGCGCCGCGCCAGTGTCAAAGAAGATCTCGAGGTTGTTGCCGTTGGATTCGAGGTTGCCGGTGAAGAACATGTAGAGGATGCCGCCCGAGACGCGGACGTACACGCCGTCGAGTTCCGAGCCGTTGCAGCTGTCCACGGTGCCCGTGTTGGCATCGCCGAACTGCGTGCGAGCGGTCTGCTGCGAGCGAACCACCCAGCCGGCCGCTTCACGCGTTCCGTCGATGGTCGGGGCCGTACCGGCCGTATTGAGGTTGATCGTGAAGAACTGGTTGCCCGCGGCCCGTGTGTCCGTGGCGAAGTTGATCGTGCGCGTCTCGCCCAAGTTCGTGGGTTCCGCGAGGTGGCCGGCAACGCCGACCAGAGGAGCGCCGGCGACCTGGTTCGAGGCGAAACCGCCGTCACCGCTGTTGATGAACGCAGCGCAGCGAATCGTGCCCGTGGGGTTGCCGAGTGCAGACAGCGGAATCGCGAGTTCCATGCCCGTCGTCACCGTGTTGACCGTCGCGCCGCCCAACGTGTTGGGGTCGCAGGCAACGACGTTGTTGTCGCCGTAGCTGGTCGGAATCATGTTCACGAAGCGAGGCTCGCCGTACGCAGCCTTCTTCACACCCGTAATTGCAAGAGGCTGAGCAATCGCAAGGCCGCTAAGCCCGGCAAGAAGCAGGGCAGAGGCAATTTGACCCGACAGACAAAGTGGACGCATCGGCAGATACTCCCTCGAAAAAACTTCCATTTCGCCACCATCCGGCCCGGTAGCCGGCAGCGGCCCAAAAGTGCACCCAAAGCGCACAAACGCGCAGAAACAGCCCCACCCCCAAGCCCAAACTCACGCTTGAACTCGGACTGCTGAGACTGTTTCTGACACCGTTTTCAAGTGTACCACAAACGCTTCACCCTGCGGCCAAGTTCATTCCCAAATGCCGCTGATTTCACGATTTCCATCGTCACCGGGCCGGCTGGAAATCTCCCTTGAGCGTCCCCTAAGTGTTACTGCTGAGCCCCTCCGAATCGGCGTTTCTGGAACACCTCCACCGGGACGTCAAAAACCCAAGTTGTGTTAAGACCTCTGCTCCGAAGCCCCCTCCCCGAGGGAAGGGGTTGGGGGATGGGCGAGTGACGCGCGAAACTTCAGCCCAGCCAACCTCAACGCAAAAAGTCCCGCGCACTCATCCCCTCGCGCACTCGCGCGCTCAACCGGATCCACTCGCGCCGGTACTCCCTCCCAACATTCCCCCTTGACACCATCTCAGTGTTCCCGCTAGTTTGCCGATGTCTGCTTCAGTTTCTGAAAGCAGCCGGATACAACGGACGTATCCCGTCGTATGGTTTGGAAGCGTTTCACGCGGCAGCGCATCCCGTTCGGGTATGCTCTCCGCCGCAGGCAGTGCCAAAAACGTCAGCCAGAAGGACAGACTGATGCCCTCCGCCAACCAGCCCGCAGTTCACCACGCGCCGCGCACATCTCTTCTGTCGCGCTGGATGAAACGCTCTCAGACTCGCGGGTTCACGCTCATCGAATTGCTTGTCGTGATTGCGATCATCGCCCTCCTCATCGGCATTCTTTTGCCCGCGCTCGGCAAAGCACGCAACTCCGCTCGCACGATGAAGTGTCTGAGCAATAACAAGTCGATGGGACTTTCGCTCTCGCTCTACGCCGCCGAATACAAGTCGTGGTATCCGCTGGTTCCGGTCGCGGACGCGCCCGGCGAATCAGAAGTTGCCATGGACAAAGAAGATGCTGCTCACAATAAACCAAGGTTTGGGCGGCTTGGAAAGTACGGCGGGCTTGCAGGATTCTTCACGTTGAATCAATTGGGCCAGTTCGATCCGGATCTAAACAACACCGGCGCCAAAGGCTACATTCGGCCCAAGGCGTTCGGTCAGACTTCGCAGACGTACAGCGACAGAGTCACGACGCCGGTCCTCTGGAAATACATGGACGGCTTTGGTGCACTCGTTTGCCCAGCCGACAAAAGTGATCGCCGCTATAGCTACCAAACGGGCAACGGCGTGTCGTCCGGGTGGAATGGAAATACCGACTTCTACACAAGCACGCCAGGAACGAACGTGGAGTGGGTTCCCAAGATCCCGGCAACGGTTGATCAAATCGCTTCTTATAACATCAGTTACATGTATTACGCGGGCTTGAAGACGGATGAACCAACCGTCGTCGCATCGGTTCCGATTTGGGGTGACGAGACAAATGGCCCCGACATCGGAACACTTGCGTTTTACGCCAGCGGCAACAACGCAAACAACTACAGCACCGGCTTCCTCGCTGCTGGCGCTCCTTCCACCGACAATTACGGCAAAGTCGACAACCACGGCAAGGACGGGGGCAACTGGCTCTTTTCAGACGGTCACGCCGAGTTGGTGACGGGAAGCATCCAAACCAGCTTCTTCGACAAGCCGTCATTCACCAAGCCCGCGAACACCGCGCGCAATATCAACGCCATCATCTCCTATCGCAGCAACTGGATTCAGGCATTGGACTGAAGCATTACGGGTCCTTTGCGGAAGCATCTCCGATCATCGAACTCCCGCCCCAACAACGGTGATTTGTGCGTGATCTATCCGGGTTCTTGCGACGTTGAATTGGCGGCGTGCTCCAGTTTCCTCGTCGAACGCACCGGCGCTGATTAGCACGATTCTCGCCTGTAAATTTGATATACTCGCGCGCTCGGCGTGGTCACCCCGCCCGTCCGGTTCGTTTTTGCCGCGCGCTTGCGCGCAGGAGTCCGGCCAAATGCCCTTGAACTTTCAGGTTGCTGCCGCTCGACTCGCCAAACGCCTCCCGTCGCGCCCGGGCCGGATGAAACGCTCTCATTCCCGAGGCTTTACGCTCATCGAGCTCCTCGTCGTCATCGCCGTCATCGCGCTGCTCATCGGAATCCTGCTACCCGCCCTCGGCAAAGCCCGGAATTCCGCCCGCCAGATGAAGTGCCTGAGCAACACCAAATCCATGGGACTCTCCATGTCCCTCTACGCCAACGAATACAAGGCCTGGTATCCCATCGTTCCCGTCGCGAACGCGTCGAGCGAAACAGAAGCGCAGATGGACAAGGAAATAGACGCGAATCACAACAAGCTGCGTTTCGGAAAAATGGGCAAATACGGCGGGCTCGCGGGCTTCTTTACGCTGAATCAGCAAGGCCAAGGTGGACCGGACAATCCCGATGCCATTTGTTTTGTCGGCAAGGTCTTCAACCAGGTCAAGGACACATACAGCGACAACGTCACCAAGCCGGTGCTGTGGAAGTACATGGACGGGTTCGGCGCACTGGTCTGTCCATCGGACAAGGAAGATCGCAGATATCCGTATCACGTCAAGGGCTTGGAGGGCATGCTTTCCTCCTGGTTCTATACGTCTACCCCCGCCGCCAACACCAGTTACACCCCGAAGATCCCGGGTTCGGTGAATGAAATTTGCTCGTACAACATCAGCTACATGTACTACGCTGGGCTGAAGTCAGACGAGCCGAACGTCATCTCCGCCGTTCCTGTCTGGGGCGACGAGACAAACGGTCCCGACGTCGGAACCTGCTCGTTCTACAACACCGGAAACGACCAATCTCCCCCAACGAGCGCCGGCTATCAGGCCGCCGGCGCACCGAATCGCAACTACTACGGCAAGGTCGACAACCACGGCACCGCCGGCGGCAATTTCATGTTCTCCGACGGCCACGGCGAGTTCGTCACCGGAAGCATCCAGTTGAACTTCTTCGATCCCATTCCGACGACGCCCACACCCGGCAAAGCGCAGAACACCTCACGCAACATCAACGCCGTTCTCTCCTACCGCGACCACTGGATCGAATCACTCGATTGAACCGGCCGCCGCCGCCATCGCACCCGTTTCACCACTCGAATCTCCGCGTGTTTCCCCTGCGATTTTCCCGGCGACCTGCTATTCTCACGCCCCTTGAAGCCCGCTGACGTCCAACTCGTCGGGAAACGTCGCTCCTCTTTCTTTGGCCGCCTTCTGCGCGCCCAGGAATCCGGCCTCATCCTCGTCATCCTCCTGATGGCCGCCGTCCTCACCTTCCGAGGCGGCACCAAGCCCGGCGACAGCCTCCGCATCGCGCTCCCCCCCGGAACCACGACCGAAGAAGTCGCCGGCGTCCTCATCATCACGTCCCCCACCGATGTGCCCCTCCGCGAAGTCCGCGCCGCGCTCGGCGAATCAACTTCCGGCGTCGCCAACATCCGCATTATCTCCGGCGCAGCCAAAGTTGAAGTCCTCAGCGCCAGCAACCCGCGCGTCTTGGGCTCAGACTCAGCGCAAACGCTCCTGGTCTCCCGCTCCGAATCCAAGTTCCTCAACACCCAGAACCTCGTCCTCCTCGCAACGCAGGCCAGCTTCATCGCCGTGATGGCCGTCGGCATGACCGCCGTCATCATCCTCGGCGGCATCGATCTCTCCGTCGGCTCGATCTACGGCCTCGCCGCTGTTGTCGGCGCGTTCGCGCTCCAGGCTCTCCAGCTCAAAGTCCTCGGGCCCGACGCCAACTCGCTCAATGCCGCGGCAGGCGGCGCACCCTGGTATCTCGCCATCCCGATCGGCATCGGCGTCTGCTGCCTCGTCGGCGCGGTCTGCGGCGGGGTCAGTGGCAGCATGATCGTCGGCCTCCGCGTGCACCCCTTCATCATCACCCTTGGCATGATGGCCATGCTCAGCGGACTGGTCTTTGTCCTCACTCGAGGCCAATCCATCACCGGTTTCCCCGAGAGTTTCACCAAGGGCTTCATGAAGATGCCCGCCGGAAACGTCTACCCGGTCCCGGTCGCCATCATGGTCCTCACCATGCTCGCGGGCATGTTTGTTTTGAGCCAGACCGTACTGGGCCGTCGCATTTTCGCAATCGGCGGCAACGAGATCGCGGCGAAATACGCCGGCATCCCGGTGGGAGGCGTCAAGGTCATCGTCTACGTCGCCAGCGGCGCTCTCGCGGGCCTGTCTGCCGCGATGTACCTCGGCTATTACGGTGCAGCAGCTCCCGGTGCCGGTCAGGGCTACGAACTCGATGTGATCGCGGCAGCCGTGATCGGCGGCGCCTCACTTTCAGGCGGCCGCGGCAGCGCGTTCGGTGCTGTCCTCGGCGCTCTGCTTGTCCAGATGATCGGCAACGGCATGCTCGTGCTCGATATCGATCAGAGCTACACCCAGATCGTGAAGGGTGCAGCGATCGTCGTGGCCGTCGTGCTCGACCAGGCCAAGGCCAGGCTGACGCCGGGTTCGAGGTAGAAGCTCCCCCGCGCCGAGGCGCTGTGAGAGCGTGCAATTTGCCGGCGACATGCCGTACGAACCCAAGCGAAGCGCAGGGCGGACGCACGCGTTCTCGACTCGCGGAAAGATTGCCTGCAACCGCGTCCCTCGCTGCGCTTCGGGTTCGTACGGCGCGTCTCTCTCCGGCTGGACGCCCGCAGCGCAATCGTGTCGCTGGAGCGCACTCCGAGTCCGCAAACTACCAGTGACTTGCATCAAGAACCCGAGCAAAGCGGGCATTCGAGTCGTTCACACTCGGCCGCCAGCCGGCTATTCCGCTCCTCGGTCATGCATCAAAAGAAAGCGGCGAGCTTTCGCCCGCCGCTTTTGAATTTAGATTCTCAAACACGAATCAATCGAACCAGAACTTGTCGACAGTCATGCTTTCGACCTGGCCAGTGCCTCCGGCAAATCCTGCCCAGCTGGTCAGACCAGACTGGTTGCCCCAGCAGCGCAGGTAGTTGTTGCGACGCTGGGTCATGTTCTTGTCCTTCGCCAGCGCGTCCTCAGAATCGTTGTAGGTCTTTCCGTCGCCGTTGACTTCGTCTTCGTTGGCGAAGAGGTTGTCATACTTGAACACGCCGGCGGTCGTCGTCACCTTCTCGTAAACGACCGAGAGGTTTTCCGGGTCGGGCTTGGTCTCGAACGCAACGGAGTTATCGTTGCGGCCGACGTTGCCTTCCCACGAGGTGCGCGAGCCGTGGATCAGGAGTGTGTTGGACGAAGTCGCCGCGATCTGGCTCTGCGCATCGCCGCGCGGGGTGGTGCTCAGCTTCCAAGCGCCCTGATCGCCGGTGTACCACGGGCCGCGGTTACCGATGACCACCTGGCCGGCATCAAACGTGCTCTGCCACATGAAGCGACGAGCGCCGTACATGGGGACAAACGCGTAGGAGAAGCCGCCCGAGGGCTTGATGGAGCCGGCGCCGGGGATGCCGAGGTCGCCGCCGGTCTGTTCCGGATACGCCGCGAACGACGGATCGCAGACAGCCTGCGACTGCTTGGCAGTGGCGACGGCCGCGGGCTTGCTGAACTGGTAGTAGGGGTTGGCCTTGATGTTGCCGTTCACTTCAGCGGGGCTGACGCAGATTTCCGGGCCGAACGAGCCGTTGTAGATCAGCATCGAGACCATCCAGCGGGGAAGGTCCTTCTTGAACTTGTCGGCCGGCGTGGTCGCCTGGAGAATGCTGGCCGAGATCGTGTCGTTCAAGTCGATCGAGCTGGGCAACGGGTAATTGTCCTGGTTCTGACCGGCCCACGTCACCATCGACTGGTGGATGGAGCGGACCTGGGTGCCGTCCTTGATCTGACGGGCTGCCGCACGGGCCTTGCCCAGTGCGGGGAGCAGGATGCCGATGAGCAGCGCGATGATCGCGATCACGACGAGCAGCTCGATCAGCGTGAATGCTTTCTTCTTCTGAGACTTCATAATTCGATTCTCCTGAGCGTGAAAAGCGACTCTGGCCTTCACACTCAAACCTCGGACGACGACCGACTTGATGACATGCCGAAGGAGCCAAAGGGTGAACCCCTGACTCCCGAAGACCGTCTCGTCCGCGAAAAACCGGTTGCCACGGTGGGTCGTCCAAGACCCGTAGCCGCCCGCGCTCGCAAACTTCCAAGTTGTCGGCAGGTCGCTCACGCCCCGAATCAGTTCGGCGGGCGGAACAAGGTGAGGCCCAACGGACCTCTATGAGAACGCCAAGGAAAAGAATCCCAGGTGCAGATCAATTGCCCGAAAAACCGGACTCCTGAACGCGTGCGTCCTGCCATTCAAACCCAAACACCAGATTGTCAACCCAAACCGCTCTCGCGAGCAATCTGAGGTACCCAAAGGTACACACACCGATTCGCCCGTCAAGGAAAACGGTTCCAGCCGGTTATGGGTACGCTTGAATCTTCCGCGTCGTTCACCGTTCGGAATCCGAACAAGGCCAATCTCATGACAAATCCCCAAGTCGCCCCCGAAGCCCGACTCTCAGAACTCGGAATCACCCTCCCCCCCGCCGTCCCACCAGTCGCGGCGTACATCCCCGTTCGCCTCGCCGGCAACATGGCATTCGTCGCCGGCCAGATCCCCATGCGCGACGGCAAACTCATCGCATCCGGCGCGGTCCCCAATCAAGTGCCGATGAACATCGCCGTCGACTGCGCACGCCAGTGCGCGATCAACGCGCTCGCGGCGCTCAAGGCCGAACTTGGCAACCTTTCCCGCATCAAGCAAGTCGTCCGCGTGGGCGTCTTCGTCGCCTGCACGCCCGACTTCACCGACCACCCGCAAGTCGCCAACGGCGCCAGCGAACTCTTCCAGCAGGTCTTTGGCGAAGCCGGCAAACACGCCCGCGCGGCAGTCGGAGCACCAAGCCTCCCTCGCGGAGCACCGGTCGAAGTCGAACTGGTCGTCGAGATAGCACCGGTTTAACCAACGTCCGCTTCCGCTTCTCCCTCCCACAATTCCCTCAATTCACCCCACTTTCTCGGTCCTTCGGGCGCCCCATCCACGTATCCGCTCCGTACCTCTCGCACGGCCCTTGCACTTTGCCCCCTTGGCGGTCAAACTTGTCTGGGAAGCGTGACAGCGAACAATCCGTCTCGCCATTTGTTTCGCGGCAATTCCGGGGATTTTCGATGGAACCAAAGCCAGGCGCCCCCAAATCCTCGACGCCCAAAGCAAGCGACAAGCCCAAGACTGCCATCAACGTCGCGACGCCTCCGCCCTCGCCCGCCGCGGCGCAGGTCACGCAGTTACTTGTCGCTGCGGCACAGGGCGATTCACAGGCCGCACGAGATCTGCTCCCGCTCGTGTACGAAGAACTCCGCCGCCTCGCGCAGGTGCGCATGGCGCGGGAACCCAAACGCGGCGCGGGCATGACGCTCCAGCCAACCGCGCTGGTGCACGAGGCGTATCTGCGCCTGCTCGGCGATCACGAAGTCCGCTGGAACGGACGAGGCCACTTCTTCGGTGCCGCGGCGCTCGCGATGCGCCGAATTCTCGTCGAGCGCGCGCGCCATCGCTCCCGCATCAAGCACGGGGGCGGCCTGCAGCGCGCCGATATCGAAATGGCCGACATTTCTCCCGTCCTGGCGAGCGAACCGCCGGCGGAAGAAATGCTCGCGCTCGATGAAGCGCTCAAAGGCCTTGAGAAACACGACCGGCGGAAGTACGACGTGGTGATGCTGCGTTACTTCGCGGGCCTTTCCATCGAAGAAACCGCGGACGCACTCGAGGTTTCACCGGCCACCGTCAAGAACGACTGGACCTTTGCGCGTGCCTGGCTCAAGCGCCAGGTCGCGGGCGCGGAACCGTCGGATGGGGATGAGTGAGCACCGTTCCGAGTCAACGCCCCGCCACCCCACCCACACCCTCCCAGAAGCTTGAGGAGATTTTCCTTCGTGCGGTCGAACTGCAATCGACCGAACGCGAAGCGTTTCTCGATCGCGCGTGCGAAGGCGATTCGGACCTGCGCAAAGAGCTGAATTCGCTCCTCGAGCACCATTCGGGTGTCGGCGGCTTTCTTGATTCGAAGGCTGCCCCCGGCCGAGGCTTGCTGACGCAGCTCGGCGCGAGCGCACTCTCCGATGCCGAGCCGCTGCTTCCATCCGACAAGAAGATCGGCAACTTCCACATTCTCGGGGTGCTCGGTAGCGGCGGCATGGGCGTTGTCTATGTCGCGCAGCAGGAACGCCCGAAGCGCACGGTCGCTCTCAAAGTCATGCGCCGGGTGCTCGGCGATCCGAATTCAGCATCGGCGCAGCGCATCCTCCGCCGCTTCGAGCACGAGGCCGAGCTGCTCGGTCGGCTGCACCACCCCGGCATCGCGCAGATTTATGAGGCGGGCACCTACACCGCCGACGGTCTGACGCACCCGTACATCGCGATGGAGCTCGTCAAGGGCGAGCCGCTTCTGGCGTACGCCGCAAAGCACAATCTCGGCAACCGCGAGAAACTGGTGCTCGTCGAGCGCATCTGCGAAGCCGTGCAACACGCCCACCGCAACGGAGTGATCCACCGCGATCTCAAGCCCGCGAACATCCTCGTCGATGAATCCGGCCGCCCAAAGGTTCTGGATTTCGGCGTCGCGCGAACAACCAACACCGATCTTCAGCTCACCAGCGAGCACACCGCGGTGGGCGCGCTGATCGGCACGCTGCCGTACATGTCGCCCGAGCAAGTCAGCGGCGACCCGGCGGCGGTCGATACCCGCTCCGACGTCTACGCCGTCGGCGTCATCATCTACGAACTGCTCGCAAACAAGCTCCCGTACGACCTCGCGAGTCGATCGCTGCCCGAGGCGGCACGCATCATCCGCGACGAAGAGCCGACCAAACTCAGCAGCATCGACCGCTACTTCCGAGGCGATGTCGAGATGATCGTCTCAAAGGCGCTCGCGAAGGATCGCACGCGGCGGTATCAATCCGCGAGCGACCTGGGTGAAGACATCGCCCGCTATCTCGCCGGCCAGGCGATCAGCGCCCGGCGCGATTCGGCGATGTACGTGCTGCGGAAGCAGCTTCGGCGCTACCGGGGCATCGTCTCGACCGCGGTCTTCTTCATGCTGATCGTCGTCTGCCTGGGCGTCTTTGCCGCGATCCAGGCGTTCCGCGCTTCGCGCCTCGCTGCGACCGAGATTCTGGCAAAGAACGAAGCCCTCGTCGCGCTCAAACAGGCGGAAACCCAGCGCAAACGCGCCGACGACAACTCCGCTTCGCTCGGTGTCCAGCTCGCTCGCGCCAACGTTGAGCGGGGACGCCTGCTCGGCATTGCCGGCAACCTTCTCGCGGCAGAAGACCTGATCTGGCCCGCGCACCTCCGCGAAGTGAACTCGCGTCACACGTTCTTTGCGCTCTGGGAACTTTACATGCATGAGCCCTGCCTCGCGACGCAGCGGGCGCACGCTTCACCGATCTGGGGAATGGCAGCATCCGGAGATGGCAAGATCGTGGTGACCGCCGCGGAAAGCGATCCGCCGGTCAAGGTGTGGGATTCTGCTTCGAGGCGATTGCTCCGAGAAATTCAGGCACCGTTCTCGGCCGCACCGAACGCAACAGCCCGGGGAATCGCCTCCGATCGCACGGGCGAACGCGTCGCGATCGGATACGAAAACGGGCAGATCAGCCTGCTGAACACCATCGATGGATCGACCCGCGCTTCGGTCAAGTACTGCGAGCAGTTCGTGCGGGGCATCGCCTTCGCGCCCGATGATTCGGCCCTGCTCTGTGGTCTCGGCGACGGGAGGCTGCTGGAACTTGATCCGTCCACGCTCGCGATCCGGCGCACGCTGGTGAAAGCTGGCTCTCCCGCGACGCAGGTCGCGTGGTCGCCCGACGGTAAGCAGATCGCGTGTGCGTTCCTCGATGCCTCGGTGCATCTCTGGAATTGGGATGCGAAGTCCGATCCCGCGCTCGTTCAGACGCTGAAAGGCCACACTCAGCAAATCAACAACCTCACGTTCAGCCCGGATGGAACCGTGCTCGCATCGGGCGGCCTTGATCGCACCATTCGGCTCTGGACTGCAGAGTCGTCCGAATGCCTGGGTGTGCTCGATGCGCCCAACGGCACGGTGCGCTCGATCAACTTCACGCCCGATGGCTCGCGCATCATCTCGGGTGGCTGGTGGTCGATGAACGTCTGGGATTGGCGCCGCCAGACCAAACTTCGTTCGTATTCATGCCCCGAGGCATGCACCGGCTCGGCGCTGCTCGCGAACGGAACCGAACTCTGGACGACCGTCGATGACACGATCCGTGTCTGGGATGTCTCCTCAACTCCGGGTGTCGCGATGCTGCCCGGTCACGCGGGCCGCTCGGTCGGCGCGTGGAGCCCCGACGCGAAATACATCGCGACGGGCGATGGCGTCGGCACGATCCGTATTTTCGATGGCGAAAGTAACTCTCTGCTCCGCACGCTCGCGGGAAGCTCGGCGCGCGTGCGGGCTCTCTCATTCGATGGAACCTCGCGTTACCTCGTCGTCGCCGGGGAAGACACTGCCGCCCGCGTCTTCGATCTCTCTTCGCCCAATCCCGAGCCAACCGCGATTCTCAAAGGTGCGTTCGCGCTCTCGCCCCGCTCGATCGACTTCTCGCCGGACAACAAGCTCCTCGTGCTTCCCTATCGCGACGATTGCCATCGCGTGCTCCGCTTCCCCGAGTGCACCGAAGTCCGCAAGATCCCGACCGCAGCACACGCCGAAGCCCTGAGCGCCCGCTTCTCGCCCGACGGCAAGATTCTCGTCACCAATGACCGCGACCGCGCGCTGCGGCTCTGGAGCGTGGACGACTGGCGTCAACTCGGCACCATGCGCCCGAGCGGCATCTCGCCTCAGCCCTGGTCGATGGAGTTCATGCCCGATTCCACGCAGCTTGTGCTCACCAGCTGGAACAAGCGCGCCGAACTCTGGGACGTCGCCACCTGCACCTTCAAGCAGGGCTTCGAAGGACACGGCGGCCTCCCCACCGACATCGCGATCCGCCTGCGCGAGCCGATGATCTTCGCGACCACGAGCACCGACGGCACGCTCCGCCTCTGGGACATGACCCACAAAAATGAACCCTGCATGCTGACGCTCGACCGCTTCCAGAACTGGGAAGTGAACAGCCTCCAGTGGAGCCCCAACGGCCGCAAGCTGCTGGTCGGTGACTCCGTCGGCAATGTTCAGATCTGGAACATGCGGTACTTCAATCGCCACATGGGCGGGAATATGCAGTACCAGCTCGATCGGCATCGAAAAGACCTGCCGGCCGATGCCCCAATGGACGACATTCTCGACGAGATGAAAGTCCTGAACGACCGCGCCCGCACCGGGGCTTGAGGCCGGACGATCCCCAAACAACTGATGCCCCCCGCTTTTTATCGAGTCCGAGATTTTTTCTGCGCACTCCCTGCGCCGAATCCGCTTCCAAGTTTGACCAAGGCCACCGATCCGTCATGCCGCCCATCAGTTCAAGGGAATGCGCATGCGGCACACACGACCGGCGCCCTCGCGAGTGGGCGTCGGTCCTTTTTTTGGACTCTACTTCTTCGGGTCCGGCTTCTTCTTGGCCGCTTTCGGCTCGGTGTCCGGTTCGTCCGCGTGAAGATGGTGCAGGAATCGATGAACCACCGGCGTCAAAAGCAGCGTCACGGTTGTGATGAATGCGATGCCCGAGAAGAGGGCGTACGCGATTCCAAAGAGCTTGCCCGAGTCGGTTTTCGGAGTTCCGCTCGGCCCCATCGCAGTGAGAATCATCGTCGCCGAATACGCCGCGTCGATCCAGTCCTGCTTGTCGAACAGGTGGTATCCCACGGTTCCGACTGTGAGTGACCCGCCGACGATCATCATCGCGAGAAAGATGTGCCAGGCCTGCCGCCGCAGGAACTCACTCCTTGGCAGGAGCGGTTCCGATTTGTGTTCGAACATGGAAGGCAGCGTATCAGGCTCAGTAGCCAGTCTTCATATCCACCACGTTGAGGAGCGGCTCGCCCGCGCCAAAGCGTCGCACGTTTTCGACCAGCAACTGCCTGACACGCTCCTCCGTGAGATCCGCATCCGCCGAGACGTGAGGCGTGATGATGACGCGCGGCTCTTTCCAGAGCGGATGCCCGGGAGGGAGCGGCTCAGGATCGGTGACATCGAGGCATGCGCCGCCGACTTGGCCGCTCTGGAGTGCCGCGACCAGTGCGCTGGTGTCGACCACTTTGCCTCTGCCGACGTTGATGAGGATCGCGCCCTTCTTCATCGCACCGAATGCCTTCGCGTCGAACATCTTCTCGGTTTCTTTGGTGAGGGGCACGCAGATGGCGACCACATCGGCTTCCGGAAGCATGCTCAGCAGTTCGTCGGGCTTGCCGACTTTCTGAACGAACGAGGGCGCGGGGGCATCGGTCCGGCGCGTCGCGATCACGCGCATGCCAAAGCCGTTGGCACGCTTCGCCACTTCTTCGCCGATTCCACCGATTCCGACAACGAGCATCGTCTTGCCTTGCAGCGCCATCGGACGGGTCACATTGTCCGCGTCGTCCCACTTGCCCTGGCGCTGCTTGTCGGTGTGCTCACGCATGTTGCGCGTGAGCGTGAGCAGCATGGCGAAAGCGTGATCTGCAATCGCCGGCCCGTGCGCCGCGCGGCTGTTGGTCACGACGATCGCATCGCGATCCGCGAGTCCCTTCACGCCCATGAGACGATCGATTCCCGCTGAAGGTGTGGCGACCCAGACCAGATTCGGCGCTGCCGCGATCAATTCCGGCGTCAGTAATCGCGCATCGACAGCGTTCGCCTGAGCGGCCTGCGCGAGCGCGGACTCTCGATTCAGGCCGTCGATGATCGTGACATTCGGGGCCGCGGCACGCATCGCGGCGAGTGTTTCCGGAGGCCAACTGGCGGTCAGCATGACCAACTTCGGTCGAGCGGATGCGTCAGTCCCCGCGGGAATGGGGAACGCCACGCGAGAGTTACGGGTGGAGCCGATCGGTTCGGGATCTGCAGCGCGCGCGTTCCCGCATACGGGCAACACGAGCAATATCAATGCCCATGCCGTGAAGTGGCCGAATGCTCGGATCATGTCCCTTTCCTTGTTTGACCGCGGCTGGTAAAAAGAGGTCTATCGCTGCTGACGAACCAACGACCGATCAATCGGGATCTCCTGCCAGTTCGGGATGCCGCGCGGGCTCTTGATCTGGTTGTCGGCCTGGATGAAGTCGATGGAGCCGTCGTCGTAGATGCGATAGATGTAGCTATCGCCGCCGCTGACGCCGATGATTTTCTTTCCGGCGGTCTGCCCGACAAGGCAGAGCGCGATCGCCCCCGCGCCGACCGCGATCGCGGTTCGCTTCCAGAAGATCGCCCTGCGCTGCCATACGGCGTTGATCTCGGTATTCATCTGTGCTCCCGTTTCCCGCCACGAATGAAAAAGCAGCCGCCGGAACTTCGGCGGCTGCTTGAAATGGTACCAGCGATCAGAAACAGGGCGAATCAGCGGCGGCGACGCAGACCGACGAGGCCGGCCAGTGCGCCCATCGCGATCGCGCTCGGAGCGGGAACGGCAAAGCCTTCCGCGCGGAGCAGCCACGCGCCGGGAAGCGGGAGAACGGTGTCGACGCGCTTGGCAAGAGCGTTGGCGCCAAGGTTGGCGACGTTCATGCCGCTGGTGGCGGGGTTGTAGAAGTACCACGAGCGATCGACGCGACCGGTGAGGTCCGCGGCGGCGGGCTTATCAACACCCTTGACGGTGAAGGCCGTTGCGAGGACGAAGAAACCGCCGTTCACGATGGTGTCGGGGATATCGAAGTTGGTGAAGACCGAGCCGCCGACCTGCGTCGGGACCGCGGTGACCTGCGAGAGCAGAGTCGCATTGAGCGGGTTGAAGTCGTTGTCCGAATCGGCGAAGAGGTAGATCGTGACCGGCGTGGTCGGGTTGAAGTTGGGGCCGAAAGCGCACGAGACCGAAGTGATCTTCGTGCCGCCGACATCGGACATGAAGTAGTTGCCCCAGCCGGTGATCGGGTTCACCGGGAACGAGCTGGGCGGACCGACGGCGACGGTGGTCGTGCCGTTGTCGTACGCGAACGTGGTTGCCAACGCGGGAACGCAGGCCAGCGCGGCCAAAGCCGCGGCGGAAACAAAACGGATCGTCATGTCTCGAACTCCTCAAAAAGTGACAAGCCCGGGCCGCGTAAACGCGGAAACGGCCCGGGCTGCAAAAAGCCTACACCGACGCGTGTGTTCACTTCAAGAGCAATACGGACGTGTCGCACAGAAAATCGAGCGGTCAGCCTCCGGAACATTCCGGACCTGCGCGTGTTCCTAATCTAGGAAATGAGCGAAGCGAATCCGACACGTAAAGCCGCGCCGATCCGGTTGCACATCGGCGGGCACGAACCGCGCGCCGGCTGGACGATTATGGACGCACTACCCGGCCCGCATGTGGACATCCTGGGGAACTGCCGGGATCTGTCGCAGTTCGGAGACGGTACCGTGGACGAGATCTATGCGTCGCACGTCTATGAGCATTTGAGCTACCAGAATGAACTGATTCCTGCATTTGAGGAGGCTCTTCGGGTGCTCAAGCGGGGCGGCATCTTTCGAATCGGAGTGCCCGACTTTGACTTGCTTTGCCGCTTGTTCCTGCTGCCGGGTCAAACGAACGAGGACCGCAACTATCTGATGCGGATCATCATGGGCGGTCAGCACGACGAATACGACTACCACAAGGCCGGGTTGTGGTTCGAGCAGCTCGAGACCGTGCTGAAAAGCATCGGCTTCACCAATGTTCAGCGCGTGAAGAGCTTTGGGTTGTTCCAGGACACAACCGAGTACCTCTTTCAAGGCAGGCGCATCAGCCTCAACATCACGGCGTATAAGGCCTAGCCCGCCTCGAACCGGCACGCTCAGGGCGTGCGCACGCGGATCAATTTCGGATCGATCGGAATCGGTGTCCAGGTCGCGACGCCGAGCGGAGTGCGCGGGCCGTCGTTGGGAGTGAGATAATCGAGCGCCCCGTTTTCGTAGAGGCGGTACAGCGTCACGCGTCCTTCGCTGTTGACGGACGACGTCACGCCGATCACCTTCCACGGATCAACAACGCGCGGCGTATAAAGCAGCACCTGATCTCCATCGGTGACATACAGCCCCGTGGGCGGAGTCATGCCGAGTATGGATGCGCCCGCGAGAGCAGCACCGATGCCGACGACCACGCCCGCGACAAAACGACCGCGGCCCGACAACACGTTCAATACCGATCGCATAACCCAGCCTCCTTGAAAATGGGACTTACTTCGCCGGATGCAGCGCGCCCGGTGTCGTCCCGGTTCGTTCCGTATTTCCGAGAGCCGTTCCCGTGTTCTTTGCCAGCCATTTCATGATTTCGGCCTCGGTCCAGGCGTAGAACGGGTTGAACCGCATCCGCATCATGAGGCCGGACGAAATGGCGAGGATGCCCCGTTCGCCTCGGAGAGCGAGGGTGCCAAGAGGCAGCTTCTTTTGAGATTCGGTTTCGCGTCCGCCATAGACCGGATCGTCGGGCGGGATCGGTAGGGCGACATGCGAGAGTGAGAAGTTGCCGACAGGCCAAGGAACGCCGATGTCGGTTTCGGTGATGTTGCCCCCGATGAGCGTGCGGGCGACAGGGTCGGGCGAATCGATCTTGCGATTTGTCACGAGAGTGAGGGCGAAGGGAAGATCCGAGCGCTTGAGACGGGGGCGGATGTAGGTCTCGAAACTGTCGTCGGTGAGACCCTCGAGCCACGACGCGTGATTGATGTCAAAGAGAATCAGTTCGCCCCGCCCGGGCGGCAGCCGATCCATGAGTACATCGATCATGCGATAGGCAATCACGGTTGCATCGGCAGCGGATTGCACGACGAGCACGGGCGGGAAATCTTTCATTCGGCCATCGGCGGCGAGCGTCGCGATCGACGCTTCGAGATGGCGGGTGACGCGGAAAGCCTGAAGACCCGCGTTGACCGGCCACGACGAATACTTGAAAGGATCGATCTCGGGCTCGATGTTGCTCCACGAGAGTTTCTTTTCGCCAGTGAGCCACGAGACGGCGGGGTAGAGCTCGGTAAATTCGGCCATCGGGGAGATGCCGATCATCGGAGAAATGAGGACGAGCGCGCTGGGCCGGGCTGACGTGTCTCCCTTGAGCAGTCCTTCGCAAACATCGTTCACGCAGAGTGCGCCGCCATTGGAGTAGCCGACGGCGATGACGGGCAATTCTTTGGAAATGCGTTTACGAAGATCGGCCATCGCGAGCCGGGTTGCCGCGGCCCAATCGTGCCAGGAAGATTCGGCCAGTGCCTTGGGCGAAGTACCGTGACCTGGAACGCGGAGGCAGACGACCGTGTAATTGGCGGCGACGAGCTTTTCGGCGAGAGTGCGGAGCGAGTAGGGCGCGTCCGAAAGGCCGTGAATGAGCAGCGCGCCGCCGACTGGGTTCTTCGCCTCGGAAACAAAGGTCCGATTCCAGTTGCGGTCGAGAATCTTTTCTGGATTGCAGACCGAGTCGATCTTGTAGCGGGAGAATCGCCCCACCACTTTGGGCGACCAATCGTTCTTGATCATCGTGTCGAGTTCGGCGAAGACCTTGTCTTCCTGCTTCAGATAGTCCGCAAACGTGTAGCCAGCCTTGGCGTCGGAAGCCTGAAACTCCGACTTTGGCGCGTGCAGGTGCCAGCCTTGCAGGTCGGGAAGGCCCTGCGCGAAGCGCGTCCATGCGAAGACCACACCTCCCGCGCCGACGAGCACGAGCAGCCCGATGAAGATCGCGCTGAAGATCAGGGCGCGTACAAGTTGGCGACGGGCGGCTTTGAGTGGCATGTGTCCTGCATGCTACCCGTTTCGGCGATGCAAATGCGCGGGCGCGATATGGATTCAGCCGCCACTGAAAAGCACAGGGGTACGACGCGCATTCACCGCTGCCGCGGCGGGAATTCCGGCGCCTGCACGAGGTTCAACAATCTGAGACCGTGCTGGGATGCGTTCCGCCGATTCGATAGCGGGACGCTTCAATGCCTCTGCGCGGAGTTCACGCTCGGCACGCGCCCAGTCTGACTCGCATGAACCGGGCTGATTGCCGCGGGCGAGGAAGATGTAGTACGCGCGCTCGCGGATCTGCTCGGCGCAAATATCCACCTTCGCCGATTGGGTCACACCTTCCTGCGGAGTCGGGGCGGAGCGGCGATTGGCAAATTCCGAATTCTGAACGATGTTCGTCGCCATGGATCCTCCTTGACCCACCCACTTCACCACCGACAATCCGCCTGTTGGTCCAACGGAGCGGCCATCAAACTGCTACACCCGAACGAATCTGAATTCGAACCACGAATTCTGGTGAGCAGCGTTTTGATGACGCGCGACTCACACGGATGCGCCGGAACAGGAAATTACTTCCGATTGATGAAGCCAGGGTGATTTCCTCCTGAAAGGCCCGAGTTTTCGCAGTTCGTTCGCACGGTGCCAAACGGACGCAACATGTTGTCCACTTACGGCCGTCCGGGCGTCCCTGGTTCCGGGCAGAGACATTCACAGAAGGTGTTGGCTTCGCGGGCGCGATTCATATCGCCCGTCCAAACGAGATCGCGTCGTACGGGCTGGGAGCAGGCGGATTCGGAACGATCGGATCGCGCGTTTCAGCGGGTGCGGATTGCGGAGGTGTTGTCGCGGCCTGGCGCGGGTGGGGTGTCGGCTTCGTGCGCGCGGGCTTGGTGGTTGATGCCGCGAAGCGGAGAATCGAAGTCGCGGCGGAGTTCACAGCGGCGGGCGTGCTGTCGTCATCTTCGCATGTGACGAGGAGGCAATCGACCGCGCGAGGTGCCGCAGCAGATGCAGCGAGAGTCTGCTGCAGGCGCTGGAGGGTTTCGATCTGCTCGAGTGCGCGGACGACGGATTCCGACTCGAACCAGCGCAGCAGCACGAAGAGGGGGATATCAAACTCCTCAGCGAGTTCGGGAACGGAGATGCTGCGCGTCAGGAATGCGGTGAGGATTTCGCCGGCGCGGGATTCGGTGATTTCGGTTGTGGACATTGGAAGGCCTCGTCGTGCCCGGTTGTTGAAGGAGGCGTGTGCTGGGCGAGCGCGGCCTCTATCAAGGGGGCGCGAAGCGCCAATGGCCCGAAATAACCGTAACTAGGACCTGCGCGTTTTCGCGCGCAACTCTTTGCGCGGCGGAGAGATGACGTGTATTTTGCAAAATGCAAAGAGGGTGGGCTTTGTCGCATACCTTTGGCCCAAAAAAGCAGTAACTACACCTTTGGTAAGGGTGGCGGGGAGCGAGGTGTCGACGTGTCGAGGTGTCGAGGTGTCGAGGTGTCGAGGTGTCGAGGTGTCGAGGGGATTGTGGAGCGGGTTGGTGTGGTGGAGCCAAAAGAAAAACCGGGCACCTTTGCCCGGTTGGAATATTGCGCTGATTGATTGGAGGTTGGTTACTTCAGCTTGCTCATCAGCTCGCTGATCGAGCTGTTGATCTTGCCGATCTGATCGGTGAATTGGGTGCTGAGGCTGCTCCACTTGTCGGCAGTGGCGGACTTCAGCGAGGAGAGCGTTTGTTCAGCGCTCGACAATTGCGTCTTGATGGAATCGACCCCGCTCTTCACGGCGGACTTGACCGGCTCGGCCTGAGCGTCGGCTTTCTTGGCGAGTTCGTCCACCTTGGTCTTGGCGGAGTTGAACATCTCGGTTGCCTTGGTCACGGCGGAAGCCTGCAACTCGCCTGCCTTGTCTTTGACGGCGGCGGTGGCATCTGAGGCGGTTTGCTTCGCGGAGTTCGCGGCATTCGACGCGGCATTGGCGGCGGAATTGGACACTTCCTTCGCCTTGGCTGCGGCCTTGTCGGCCTCTTCGCCGCAGGCGGCAAGACCAACTGAAAGAACGATGCACAGAGACGATGAGAGCAAATGTTTCACAGGAATCTCCTTCGCGAGAAGTTTTGTGCACCCGAAGCGACCGATGGGTCGCGGGCAGAGGCACGCCGTTAGTCTAACAGACGTATCTGTCACTTCTTACTTGGGAGAAGGGGTGGCGCCGATTGCACGCTTCGCATCGATCTCGATGACGACCGGATAGTGGTCGGAGCCGTAACCGTCGGGCGGCGCGGTGGTTCGCCAGTCCGCGCCCTCCGGGCGGGCGGGCATGCCGTAGATAAACACTGAGTCATCAACCAGTTGCTTCTTGAGGTTGCTGTTCAGCAGGATGAGATCAATTCGACGGCCGGACTCGTGCGAAATGTTGCGGGGCTCGGCGGGGTTGCGTCCTGAGAAAACATCGAACATGCCGGCGTCGGTGTAGACCTTGCCGTTGGGATCGGTGATCAGGCCGTTGAAGTCGCCCAGGACCGCGATGAGCGCCTTGGGATCGGCGGTTTCGATTTCCTTGATGATGTCGATGACACCCTTGGCTTCCGCGATGCGCCAGTAGTCGGCGCCGCGACCGGACTTGTGATGCACCACGAGCAGCGTGACGGTTTCGCCGTCGCCCCCTTTGAGGTTGAACGCGTTGGTAGGAATCTTGATGTCAACGCGTAGCGGCGTGCGGCGGAACTTGATGTCTTCGCCCGCGAGCGGATTGGGACGGTTGCCGTCGCGAGCGGGATGCTTGCCACCGATCTTGCGGTCGTTGTACGACTCGGTCTTGACGATGGGAAAGCGCGAGAGCACCGCGTTGTCGATGCCACGCGGGTCTTCGGATTCGACGAGCTGCGCGTGGTCGTATCCCATTCCGACGAGGTACTTATCGCGGAAGGCCTTGAGCACATCGAGCGATTCGATCTCTTCGAGGGCGATGATGTCGGCATCGACGGCGCGAATTCCGGCCGCGATCGCTTCACGTTCTTCCACAGGCTTGATCGGGGCGGGGTCGCCTTCGCTGTGCGTTCGCGTGACTGGATCCGAATCAAACAGGTTCATCGCGTTGTACGTTGCGATGCGCACCTGTCCGGTCGTGCGGGGCTTGGCGGTTTTTTCACCGAACCGGACGGTGGAACGATCGATCTGCTTTGCTTCCGGAGCTGCCTGAGCGGGCGATGCAGCCTTCTCGATTGCAGGCGCAGATTGCGCGGAACACAGCGTCGAAATGCAAAGGGCGGCGAAGGTGGCTGCAACTCTCATCGTTTTCTCCGTTGGAATCTTCAACCGCTCATCGTACGAAGCGATCGGCGTCGCGGTGCGCTCAAGAAAAAACCGCTTCGCACGGGCGAAGCGGCTGGATTGCAGCCTGATTTGCCCACCTGCTATTTGTCTGTCACGCGCGTGAAGGTGTAGGTTGCTGCCCGTTGGCCGTTGGGTCCACCGGTGATGTCGGCGGTGAATCTGTTATCGCCCTCGAAGCGGATGGTGAAGGCGACTGCGTTGGAGTTGCCACCTGCGGGCACATAGGCGAGTACGGAGCCGCTGCTTTCGGAATGCCCCACAAGACGGGTAATCGAAGGTGAGGCGTCGCCCCAGGCGCTGGCGGTCAGTCCGATCCCCGGTTCGGAAGCAAAGAGAATGGAGCCTTCATCACGGCTGGTCCGCCCCGCCAGTTCACCGGAGGTAGTCTGCACGTCCATGGTGATGAAGTAGTTGTTGACGAGCACCCCGGCGGCGCGCCCTTGCACGTTGTTCCGGGCACCTCCCGCGCCGGTCCAATATCCCTCGAATCGCCAGTCACCGACGAGCTTGGCGAGCAAGGCGCGATCAGAGTCCGCTTGCGAAACGGAGTATGAAGGGTCGGCAGCGCAGCACGCGCCGGTCTTGTTGGTCTGGCAACCTCCAAGTCCGATCGCTGCGATGCTCACCAGGATGCCGAGGCAAGCGCGAAGCGCGCCGGATTTCAAGTTCACCATTGCGAGTTTCCTCCGTAACGCATGTTCTGCTGGCTCTGCTGAGCGCGGCGGTTCTGATCACCGATCACACCGCCCACGACAGCACCGGAAACCGCACCGATCGCGGCGCCGGCACCGGCGTTGCCGCTGAGTGAACCAATTGCAAGGCCGCCGAGTGCGCCGATGGCGGCACCCGAAACTGCGCCTTGACCCGCGTTATTGCAGCCGCCCGCGCTGAGCACGAACGCCGAGAAGACGCAACATGCGATGGGCAAACCCCGCCGACGTTGCAGAAAGGAACCCGGATGTGTCTTCATGACCTTGCTCCGAAAGTCTCTCGATGCTGAAGCGCGTCGCTCCGTGATCGAGTAAGTCACTATACCAATTCGGGGAGCGATTTGGCCGGAGCGGTCAAGCGGGGAGAGCCGCAGAGCCTCGCACAGAGCGGAGCACGTGTGCGGCCGCGGCGAATCCGCTGCGCGATGCGCCTTCCATGGTCGCGGGCCAATCGGTTTGCGTGTAATCACCCGCGAGGAACGGGCCTTGACCCGATTCGGACGCGGTGCGTGGTCTGAGTGCTTCGAAGCCGGGCACGCAGGCGAATGTGGCGCGGCGTTCCTTGACTGGGCGGGCGAGTTCGACCTGCGCATCGGCGGCGCGAGGGAAACGGACCAAGAGATCGCGGAGCACTTTCTGCACGATTTCGTCGTGATCGAGCGCCATCCATTCATCGGCGGCGCTAATGACTGCGTGGACGACGCGGCCGGCGGCATCCTTGCGGAAGAGCCACTGCGTTTCGGCGCCGACCAGCACGGCGTGCGGAAGCGGGAGGACGGGGCGATCGAAGAAGAGATGAACGCCGAGTATGGGGCTGTGGGTCATTCGCGACATTGGCGCGAAGCGCGAGTCGAGATGCTTCAAGCCGTCATCGGCAAAGAGGATTGCTTTCTCGAAGGGGAGGGCGCAGACAACCGCGTCGGCTTCGAGTGTGTGGCCGCTGGCGAGGGTTGCGGTGTGGGCGTTGAAATGCGAGACGGATTCGCCGAGGAGGAATGTGCCGCCGGAATCGGTGATCGCGTTTGTGGCACGCTCGTAGATCTGGCCAAGCGGAACCGTCATGATTCCGATGCGAGAAGCGCGAGCGCGGGCGAGAAAGGCCTGCTGAAAGACCTGGATCGCGGGAAGCGCGGATACTCGCTCGGGAGTGAGATTGCACGCGCTGATGATGATCGGATCCCAGAACTTGGTGCGTTCGGATTCGTACTGGCCGAGATCATCGAGCAGCGAAGCGAAGGTTTGAGCCTCGTGTTCGAAGCGGTTCAGGAAGCGGAGCTGCGCGAGAGCTGCGGAGATGCGAGCTTTTTCGGCGACGCTGAGAAACTTTGCCTTGAGAAACGCCGGGAGACCGTGGAGTGGCGCGGGGAGGGGCGCGGGTTTGAGTATGGTGATTCGACCACCTTCTTCGACCCAGTACTGCTCATCGTCCCAGCGGATGAGATGCGAAACGCCGAGAAGATCGCAGAGATGGAGATAGGAATCGCAGCAGCCGAGCGTGACGTGCTGGCAGTTGTCGAGCCAGAGGCCGGACTTGGCGTCGAAGAACGATGAGGCGCGGCCCCCGAGGCGCTCGCGGGATTCGATGAGCGTGACACGAGCGCCGCCGGCGCAGAGCTTCATGGCGGCGGCAATTCCCGCGATGCCGCCACCGAGAATGAGCACGCGCGGTTTCAACGGTGCGATCCATCGCGAACGAAGAAGAATTGCGACGGAGCCGGAATCACTCTTCCTCGGCTTTCGATTTCATGCTCGACTTGGCTTTGGCAGCTGCGGTAACAACTTCCTGCTTCTTTACCTCTGCTGCGGCGCCGAAGCGGCGGGTGAGGCCCTTGGTGTATGCGGTGGCTGCGATCCAGGCTTTGCGTGGAACGGAGAGATGCACGGGCCGATCGGCGATGATGAGCTTAGGCTTTTTCTCGATGCGATCGAGGAGCGCGGAGTAGACGCGGGTAAGGCCGTCGAGGACTGCGAAGCAATTGGGATCGATCTTGTCGGCGAGCGGCGCGGATTCGTTAAGATTGCGGCGCGCGTGTGAGGCGAGTTCACGGACCGCGGCCTCGCAGCGGACAGGATCGCGCCACTGGCGGAGGCCATCGGCGATGAGGCCGCACTTGCCGAGAAGATCTGCCGGGAAATAGACGCGTTTGGGGGAACGGTCGAAATCGGGGGCGAAATCGCGAAGGACGTTGATGGTTTGCAGAGCGCGGCCGCGGGCTTTGGAGAGGGCTTCGACATTTTCGAAGCGGACGCCATTTTTCAGGCCCCAAACACTGATGCACATGAGGCCGACCGTGCCGGCGACGCGATAGCAGTAGTCGTCGAACTGCTGAAAAGAGCCAATGGCGAATTCGTTGCCGACTTTGGTTTCGGGCGAACCGACCTCGCGGCGCATTCCTTCGATGAGATCTTCGCACCACTGGGGCCGGAAGCCGCAGGTGCGGACGGTCCATGCGACGGCGGGCCAGATGGTGGTGTCGTCTCCGGCGGGACAATTTGCAAAGGCTTCTGTGGTGTTCTTTGAAAAGCGGTCGAGGCCCTTGCGCGCGGTCGCGGCATCGGGCGATTCATCGGCGATGTCGTCGGCGAGGCGGCTCCAGGCGTAGAGGGCGTACATCTCGCCTCGACGCTCTGCGGGAGTCATTTTGATGGCGCGATAGAAAGATGCGGCCCGCTTTTGCGTGATGTCGCGGCAGATCTCCATCGAGCGGCGCACCGGACCGGGGGCCGTGGTTGTGCGGCTCAGGCGCTCGGGGATGGATTGGGCGGGACGCGACACGGGGGAGGGTAGTGATTGATGTTGGATGTGGGATGGCGGATGGGGGATGTGGAAATGCGGAATTCGGAGTGCGGAATGAAAGGCAATGGGGCTTCAGGCACGCCAGCGCTTCAGAGTGCGCAGGGTGAGTGCGCGGACGATGAGTGCGAGTTTGTCGAGCTTGGAAAGTTTGGGGCGCTTCCAGAGGGTGGTGCAGCCTGTGCGGAGAATGAGGTTGAGGGTGTCGCGGCCTCCGTGATGGAAGAGATAGACGGCGGGGCCGAGGCGGCGGGTGAGATGGCCGATGAGCGGGGCGCCTTCGATGTACAGAAGGTCGGTTCGTTCGACGAGCTGGCGCAGGGCGAGGATGTAGGGAAGGCGAGCGTCGGGATCGCGTGGGCGGTTCATCCAATCGCGGAGTTCGGCTTCGGTGTGATTGAAATCCCGGAGTGGCAGGTAGATGCGGTCGCGCTCAACAAGGTCGCGGCGGACATCCTGCCAGAAGTTGGTGAGTTGCAATGCCGTGCAGATGCAATCGGAGAGATAAAAGAGGCCGGGCTCGTGATCGGGGATGTGGCCATCGAGCATGAGGATGATGCGGCCGACGGGATTCGCGCTGCGCGTGCAGTAGTCGAGCAGCTGATCCCAGGTTTCGTAGCGGGTGATGTGCTGATCCTGTTCGAAGGCGAGAATGAGGTCTTCGAATGGGCCAAGCGGCAGGTTCTTCGCGCGGATGGTTTCGCCGAGTTGTTTGAAGACCGGATGATGCGATTTTCCGGCGGGGCAGAGGCGGAGTTCCTGACGCGCGAGCTCGAGGAGAGACAGAGCCCGGTGGCGCGCGGCTTCGCCGACTCCCTGCGCGTCCGCGAGATCGTCGATCAGACGGCAGTAGGCGTAGACGGAAGCAAAGTGCGGGCGGAGATCGACGGGCACAAGCGGGCTGAGAACGGAGAAGTTTTCCTGATCGCTGGAAGCGGCGAACGGAGGGAGAATGAGCGTTTGTGCGCCGGAATCGACGAACGGAGATGATGTCGGGGCGATTGAATTCACCGGGTGGAAGCTACCATGACAGGGTGTGACACGTGAGGAAACGTAGACGACGATGAAACTCATTCTTGCCAATCCCCGAGGGTTCTGCGCCGGCGTCCAGATGGCGGTGGACGTGGTGAGCCAGACGATCTCGCTTTTGCCGGGTGAGAAGGTCTATGTCTATCACGAAATCGTGCATAACCGGCACGTGGTGAACCGTTTTCAGCATCAGGGCGTGGTGTTTGTCGAAGACCTCGCCGAGGTGCCTCAGGGGAGCATCCTGGTTTTCTCGGCGCACGGCGTTTCACCGGAAGTACGGGAGTATTCGAGAAGCCGCGGATTTCAGACGATCGATGCGACATGCCCGCTCGTGACGAAGGTGCACTCTGAGTGCATCCGGTACGCGCGGCAGGGGTACGAGATTCTGCTTGTGGGTCACGCGAACCATCAGGAAGTGGTTGGAACGCGGGGCGAAGCACCAGAAGCCGTAACGGTGGTTGAGAGCGCGGAGCAGGTGGCGACACTGAAGGTGCGCGACGAGAACAAGCTGGTGTATCTCACCCAGACGACGCTTTCGACGGATGATGCGGGCGTGATTATCGCGGCACTGAAGGCTCGGTTTCCGAATTTGAAGGAGCCGCCGAGTTCGGACATTTGCTATGCGACGACGAACCGGCAGCACGCGGTGCGGCAGATTGCGCCCGAGTGCGACATTGTGCTGGTGGTCGGATCGAAGAACTCATCGAACTCGGTGCGGCTGACGGAGATCGCGGAGAACGTCGGAACTGCGGCGCGGCTCATTGATGATGTGAGCGAGGTCGACTGGTCGTGGTTCAAGGGTGATGAGACGGTGATGATCACGGCGGGAGCGTCGGCGCCGGAGGACTTGGTTGCGGAATTGTGCCGCGAGCTACTGCAGCGGTTTGGGGGAGAGCTTGAGCAGCGCGAGATCGTGAATGAAGATGTGGAGTTTGGATTGCCGCTCTCGCTGAGGAAACTGGGCAAGGCGAAGGGCGTGGATCTGGATGATTCGCGGATTCGCGTGGGCGCGCCGACGATTACGCGGGCGACGTATGGGGCGGTGGCGTTGACGGTGAGTGCGAAGAAGTAGAGCAGCAGATGGAACGCTTCGGCGTTAAGCGGCGGCCGCAACTCGGTCGCGTGCATCCGCGGCATCGAGTAGGCCGGTGCGCCAGATCCAGCGTTTGAGCAGCAGGAACTGCTGGAGATGCATCTGCAACAACGCGTGTTCGTGATCGCCATCGAGGGATGAACCGGGAATATTTGACAGTTGCAGGAAGGACTCGCGGATGCGGTCGGCGGCGGAACGCTCTCGCGTCACGAATGCGCGCGAGTAGGCAACTTCATCCGGTTGCGAGATGTCGCGGCCGAAGCAAGCTCTGGCAAATTCGGGATTGGCCCGCGCGAAGTGCCATGCGGCGACGCCCAGATTGTGCTCGCGAGTGAGCAGGTCCTGGGGCTGATAGAAATGCTCGTGCTCGGCGCGGGCGGCGGGGCGATAGAGAATCGGCGTCTTGTGGCACTGCGCGAGACGGAAGCCGAGTTCGATGTCTTCGTAGCCGTAGAGGCGCTCACCGGCGTAGAAGCCCCCCACTTCGCGCACGAGGTCGGCGCGGGCGGAGAAGTTGAGGCCGAAGCAGTGACGGAAGCCCCAGTCGCGCTCGGGGTTGAGCGGCGCCGAATCCATGACATCGTAGAAGAAGACCATGGAGGTTTGGCGAGTGAGACGATCGAGGAGAGATTCGTTCTCGCGACGGCAGAAGGGGGATGCGCCGACGGTGATGATCGGGTGGGTGTAGGACTGGTGCGTGCTGATGTGCGCGGAGACGAAGCCGGGGACGGGGCGGACGTCGTCGTTGATGCTTATGAGGTGCATGCCGCGGGCTTGAGCGAGCATGCGGTTGCGGACCATCATGAGGCCTTCGCGGGGACACTGCATGAGTTCAAGGGCAGCTTTGCCACCGGAGGACTTCCAGATGTCGCGGGCCCGGATTTCGGCGCCGGCGTCCGGGCCATCGAAGCCGACGATGACTTCGAATTGCGTGGGGTCGAAGTCCTGCTTCGCAAGCGAAGCAAGGCAGCGGGCGAGCTTGTCGGAGCGGGCGAATGTGGGAATCAGGACGCTTGCGAGCATGGGGAGGAATATCGGTTCGGGGACGGGGGTTGGTGCAGGGAAGAAAGGTGTCGAGGTGTCGAGGTTTCAAGATGTCGAAGGCGCAAGCGTGGTGGCGAGCCGACGTTGTGTTCCGGCGATTCTTGATTTCCCCTTGAAACCTCGACACCTTGAAACCTTGGCACCTTGCAACCTTGGCACCTTTTCTCCCGCCATAACCTCACCGGTTGCAGCATCCTGCCAATCACATATTCGAGTTCACTCCCGAGACGCTTGGTGCCTGGTGCGAGGCGAGGGGGATGGCGCCGTTTCGCGGCAAGCAGATCCTGGAGTGGGTCTATGAGAAGGGCGTCGCGGATCCTGCGCTGATGAGCAATCTGTCGAAGCGGGACCGAGATGTGCTCGCGGCGGAAATGACCTTTTTGTCGGGGGAGACGATCACGCACCAGAGTGCGTCGGATGGGACGCAGAAGCTACTGATTGAGTGGGCGGATTTTGCAAGACCGGACAAGGCTGCGGGCGCTGAGAACGGGGTCTCTTTGCCGCTGCTGCGCGAAGGCGCACCCAGCCTCAATGCTCTTCCTCGGGCGGGCGGCTCGAATACCGAAAGACAGACCGAGTGTGTGATGATTCCGACCGAGGCGCGGCAGACGGCGTGCATCTCGAGTCAGGTGGGTTGTCCGGTTGGGTGCAAGTTCTGTGCATCCGGCATGGGTGGGCTGGATGGAAACTTGTCGATCGGGAGGATCGTCGAGCAGGTCTGGCGGCTGGGGCGACTCAAAAAGGTTGATCGCATCAGCAATATCGTGTTCATGGGGATGGGTGAACCCCTGAGCAATTTCAAGAATGTGACTGGTGCGATACGGATCATCACGGCACTTTGGGGGCTTGGGATCTCGGCGCGGAAAGTGACGATTTCGACGGTCGGGCTGCCTCAGGCGATTACCAAGCTGGCCGAAGAGTTTGAGTTGCCGGTGACTCTGGCCCTGTCACTTCACGCGCCCAACGACTACATCCGCCGCAAACTGATCCCCTGGGCCGAATACACGACAATCACCGAGTTGCTGACGGCCTGCCAGAGGTGGTTTGAGAAGACGGGGCGGGAGATCACGTTGGAATACACGCTGCTGCGGGATGTGAATGACCGTCCCAAGCACGCGGAAGAGCTGGCAGACATCGCGAAAACCATCCGGGCGAATGTCAATTTGATCCGATATAACGAGGTCGCCGGGATCGAGTTCGAACGGCCCCGCAACACGGACGTGCTGGAGTTTCAGAAGATTCTGCGTGAGCACAACATCAACGTCCACATTCGCGCAAGCCGCGGCAGGGATATCGCTGCCGCATGCGGCCAATTACGACATGAGGGGGCGGGGGGGGCGGCTGGGGCGTGACGGGGACAATGGCCGAAATTCCGGGATGGGCTGATCGGTTCGTCCCGTTTTCGGCGACGCATGGGATTGTCACGCTTGCGTTTGTTGTGGGGACGATCGCGCTTTGCCGGAGCGTTGCGGAGCTGCGGGTCAGTCCGCGCCGGACCTTTGAGCTCTTTGCGGGTATGTGGGGATTCGGGTTCGCTGTGCTGTACGCGGCGTGGTGGCTCTTTCCCAAGAACTTTGACGTGAATCGCTCGCTGCCTTTGCATGTGTGCGATGTGATGTCGTTCCTCTCGCCGTTTTCGCTGCTATCAGGGCGGCGGAAGTACACGACATTTGCGGTCTTCTTCGGATTTGCGTTCTGCACGCAGGCGTTTGTGAGGCCGCTGGCGGGGCCGGGGCCGTTGCACATCGCCAAGTGGGCGCAGTTCTGGGGATTCTGGATCACGCACGCGATCGTGGTGTTTGTTGCGGTGTATTGGGTTTGGGTGCGCGGGTATCGACCGAGGTGGTCGGACTTCAGGCTTGCGAGCGTGGTGGCGTGGGTGTATGTCGGCGCGGTTTTTGTGTTTGATGCCGCGACGGGGCTGAATTACGTCTATGTGGGGCGCGGCACGCCGACGGGAGAGACCTTCGCGGACGATCTTGGCCCTTGGCCTCTTCGCGTGGTGTGGATCGCATTGATCGGGCAGACGGCGCTGCTGGCGTTGATGTTGCTTCGACTGCTTCCCGGCGGTGAGCGGCGGGCCTCAGTAGACTCCCGAGCATGATCGGGCTGTGTTTCGGATTAATCCTGGTGTCGATGGCGATCTGCGTGCCTTTGTGCGCACTTTTGATCGCGCTTGGTCATCGGATGCAGACGTTTGATTCGCCGGGTGTTGCCGGGCAGGTGAAGGATCGCTCGCGGCGGGTGCCGAATACGGGCGGCATCGCGATTTTCTGGGCGATTGTGCTGCCTCTGGCAGGGGCGCTCCTGGTCGGCAACTTTGCGCCGCAACTGCTGCCGGCAGCGGCGAGCGAGAACGTGCCGTATCTCGTGCAGAAAACCGGGATGGCGGTGGTGTTCATTGCGTGCATGCTGGCGGTGCACGCGATGGGCGTGGTGGATGATCGCAAGCCGCTGCGGCCGATTCCCAAACTGATCTGGATGGTGGCGCCTGCGATCGCGGCCCCGATACTGACGGACACGCGATTGCTCACGCTGCTGGACCCGCTGGTGGGCGGGCCGTGGCTGAGCGTGCTGATCACTGCGGCGTGGTTTCTTGCGATCACGAACGCGATGAATTTTCTCGACAACATGGACGGATTGAGCGCTGGGATTGCGGCGATTGTTTCCGCGTGCTTGCTTATCGTGACGATCGACAAGCATCAATGGCTGCTGGCGGCGTGCTTGTCGCTGACGATCGGGGCGTGCGTGGGGTTCTTGCTGTTTAATTCGCCCCGGAAGAGCGGCGCGAAGTTGTTCATGGGAGACGGCGGAAGTCTGGTGATTGGATTTCTGCTGGCATTTGTCACGGTGCGGGTGACGTATTACGACTCGTCGAGCGCGCAGGCTTCGCGGGCTCACGCGGTGTTGATGCCTCTCGTGATTCTCGCGGTGCCCCTGTACGACCTGCTGGTTGTGACTGCTGTTCGACTCTGGAACGGGAGATCACCGATGGTTGGCGACATGAACCATGCTTCGCACCGGCTGGTGAAGCGGGGAATGAGCAAGGCAGCAGCGGTGTACTTACTCTGGGGCGTGACGTTGGCGACGGGAGTCGCTGGACTCGCGCTTGCAAAGGCCGATGGCGCGGTTGCGGCGCTTATTGGGGCGGCGGTGCTCACCTTGCTGGGGCTGCTTGCGGCGTTTGAATATGCGGCTCCTGCTCAAGGTGCAACGGGCACGCGGTCCGAAGGCGAGCGTGCGGCGTGATCGTGATCGCACCGGAATCGGGCGCGGAGCGACTCGCGACACAGCGATACGTGCTGGAGATGTTCACGCGGATCGGCGTGACTCTGATTGTCGGGCTTGCGATGTTCAAGGCGAGCGTTTCGCTCGCGGTGTTCCCGGGCTGGGACATGGACCCGATGAGCATGGCGTCGCCTCTTGTCGGCATTGGGCCGACTTCGACGCTGGCGATTGATTGCGCGCTCATCACGTTGTCGGGCGCGGTGATTGCGTTGAGCGCCCCGCTTGTCGGACGGTTTCCAGCGGTGGAGTTGCTGCTCCTGCTGGGCGGGGCCGCTTCGGTCGCGTGGCACGGTCTGTTCTCGAAACATGCCTCGCAGGAGCACATGCTTGTCGGCATTGGCTGGACGGCGGCGATGAGCGTTGCCGTTGGGATCGCGCATGCGGCGCGACTCGAGACTGTGCGAAAGACGGGGGCGGCGATCGCACTGGGTTTTCTGGCGGCGCTTGCTTTGAAGGGCGCGATGCAGGTTTGGGATGAGACGCCTCAGACAATCGCGGCGTACAAGGCGAGCCGCGAGGCGATCCTGGCTTCGCACGGATGGGCGCCCGATTCGTTCGCAGCTCGCACCTTTGAGCGAAGGTTGTACGACGCGGTGGCCACGGGTTGGTTTGGACTATCGAATGTCGTTGCGACGTTCGGTGCCGCGGGAGTGGGCGTGTTTGCGGTCTTGTGTGTTCGCGAACCGGGAAAAAAGCTCCGGATGTTTGCGGCGGTCGGGCTTGCGATCTCAATCGTGTGTGTCTGGCTGGCAACGAGCAAGGGAGGCTTTGCGGCAGCCGGAGTTGGCCTGGGGGTTGGCCTGGTGGGAGCGTGGGTCGTCGGCCGGAGTCGATTAGCGGGTGCTCTGCTCTTGCTTCTTGTACCGCTGGCGACGATCGGGGCCGTGGTTGCACGCGGAGTGGTTGGCGAGAGAATCGGAGAGTTGTCACTGTTGTTCCGTTCGCAGTACTTAGCGGCGGCGACCAAGATTTTTACGCGCAATCCGATCGAAGGTGTTGGGCCTGCGGGTTTCAAAGATGCCTATCTGCTTGCGAAGAACCCTCTGAGCCCCGAAGAGGTTTCAAGCCCTCACAGTCTGCTCTTTGATTTCGCGGCGACTCTGGGAATCGGCGGGATTGCATGGGGCGTGTTGTGGCTTGTGCTTCTTGCGCTGGCTGGAGCGAATCTTGCTAGCGACGAGAATGAGATGGATGTTCAGGATGAACTGAACGACGCACGCGCTGCGTTTCGCCCTGCGGCGATCGGACTTGCGGGTGCGACGATCGGCAGCGCGTGGGTAGAGAGCGCGATCGCGACTCCGCTCGGAGGTTTCGTGCGGATCGCAGCGCTTTCGCTTGGGCTGTTGATTGCGTGGCGTGTGTGCATCGCCGGGGGGTGGGCACTCCGAATCGCGCTGGTGGCGGGTGCAGCGGCGTACGGGTTCCACGCGATGATTGAGGTGACGCCGGTACAGAGCGGCTCTTCCGCGTTGTTCGCGGTACTGATCGGGCTCGCGGCGGCGCAGCCGTGGGATGCTTCGCAACAGGTGCGCAAGGGCGTGTTCAAGCGGGCGATTCCCGGGCTGTTTGTCGCGCTACTCGGAATCGCTTCGAGCTTGCTCGTTGGACGCGTGCAGCGGTGGGAAGGCTTCCTCCTCGCGGGCGCGGCAAGGGTTGAGCCGGTGACATGGCTGACGCAGGAGCTTTCTGTATCGGGTGATGCTCCGAAGGTTCAAAGCGCTGCGGAACAACTCGCGCGGTTGCTCGGAACGCCGGTGGCGGCGAATCGAGAGTCGGTGCAGCGGGCGCTGCTCGAAGCACGAAAGAAGGCGGGCGCGCTGGCGTACGAAGATCTGATCAGCGCGATCGCGGCGGACCCGACGAATCAGGACACGCGGCAAGCGGCGTCAAATCTTTCCCTGCAATTGGCGACGCTTGATCGCGCACTGGGCGCGCCCGATTCGCCTCTCGGGCCCGCGGAACTGCGGCGGCTGCGATCTGCTTCAGACCTTGCGGAGGATTCGACGAAGTTGCCATGGCATCGGGCTGCGGCAGAGTCGTGGCTGGCAACGGTGCGGCGCGGGATTTGGGATCTGACGCACGAAGCATCGGCGCTGGAGGGAGCATTCCGGGCTTCTGTGAATGCCGCGACGCTCGATCCGAACAATCCGATGCACGCGGCGACAACCGCTCGGCTTGCACGATCGATGGGGAATGGCGCGGCCGCGAGCGAGTGGGCGAAACGGGCCCTCCGGCTTGATGAGAACATGCGGCTGGACCCACTCAGAAGGTTTGAGGCCAAGGAGCGAGCGGAGTTGGAGGGGTTGAGCAAGTCGTGGCCGTGAGGGGTTGGTAGAACTTGCTGCGCGGGTTGCGGCAACCGGTGGCAGGATTTTCACGGAGATGAACTGCCGCGGCAAAAGGAAGCCTTCTTCCATCCCATTCCCTCACGGAAAGGGCTTTCGAGACACCTGACAGAGGGCTTCCGGCAGCTTGATTCTGCGCGAATTTGGACTATTATTCCGCTCGCAAAATGCGGGACGGATCGCGGGGTTTTCTGCCCTGAAATCAAGAAGTTCCGCGGGACGGATACGGGTGTTGATATGGAAGAGGAAGAAGAAATCGCGGGGTGACCAGCAACCCCGACGCCCCGCTCGCACCTCCTAGCAACTGGCCGCGAGTCCACCCGAACCGTTCTGCGTTTTCAAGCAAATCTGTGACCCAAGCGAAGTGCCCCACCTCGGCTGCGAGGTTGGACGCTCGAGCGAAGTCCCTGTCTTCGGGCCCGGCCGGCAAAATCGACCCCCACTGACCTCAGTAGTCGAAATCACGAAGGAATAGCCATGACTGCCGACCTGTCTTATATCCGCAACTTCGGAATCTGCGCCCACATCGACGCCGGTAAAACGACCGTGTCCGAACGCATTCTGTTCTACACGGGCAAGAACTACAAGATGGGTGAGGTGCACGAGGGCACCGCGACGATGGACTTCCTGCAGGAAGAGCAGGAGCGTGGCATCACGATCCAGTCGGCCGCGACCACGTGCCCGTGGACCCGCAGCGGCAAAGAGTACAAGCTGAACCTGATCGATACGCCCGGACACGTCGACTTCACGATCGAAGTGGAACGCTCGCTCCGCGTGCTTGACGGCGCTGTGGCCGTGTTCGACGGCAAGGAAGGCGTCGAGGCGCAGTCGGAGACGGTGTGGCGTCAGGCGGACCGTTACAAGGTTCCCCGCCTTTGCTTCATCAACAAGATGGACAAGCTCGGAGCGAGCTTTGATTTCTCGTACGAGACGATCAAGACGCGCCTCGGTGCGAATGCGCTGCCCTTGCAGTGCCCGATCGGCTCGGGTAACGAGTTCCTGGGCATCGTCGATCTCGTCGACATGCGGGCTTATTACTTCGAAGGTGATCAGGGCGACAAGGTGACCGAGAAGGACATCCCGGAAGACCTCCAGGAATACGTCTCCAAATGGCGCCACGAGCTCCTCGAGAAGGCTTCGGAACTCGATGACAACCTTATGGGCAAATACCTGGAAGGCCAGGAACCCACGCGCGACGAAGTCCGCGCTGCTGTCCGCAAGGGCGTCGTTTCACGCGCTGTTTATCCGGTGCTGTGTGGCGCTGCGCTCCGCAACATCGGCATCCAGCTTCTGCTCGATGCCGTCGTGGATTACCTCCCCTCGCCAACTGAAAAGCCGGAAGTCGAAGGAACCGATCCGCGCGACAAGAACGTCAAGCTCACGCGTCCGCACGATCCGGCGGCCCCGTTCAGCGCGCTCGTCTTCAAGGTCGTCAGCGACATGCACGGCGACTTGACCTACATCCGCGTTTACTCGGGCACGCTCACCAAGGGCACGCGTCTCCTCAACCCCGGCAACGGCAAGAAGGAAAACGCGAGCCGAATCTTCGAGATGCACGCTCAGAACCGAATCCCGCTCGAGCAGGTGACGGCGGGCAACATCGTCGCGGTGGTCGGCATCAAGGACTCGTACACGGGCGACACCCTGTGCGATGCCGATGAGCCGATCCTCCTCGAACGCATGTTCTTCCCGGAGCCGGTGATCGCGATGTCGATCGAACCCAAGACGACCGAAGACAAGCGCAGGCTGTCTGAGGCGCTCGGCGTCATTCGCCGCGAGGATCCCTCGTTCCGCTCGAACTACGACGAAGAAACCGGCGAGACCATCATCGCGGGCATGGGCGAACTGCACCTTGAAATCATCAAGAACAAGCTCACCCGTGATATGAAGATCAACGTCGCCGTCGGCAAGCCGAAGGTGTCGTATCGCGAGGCCATCACCAAGAAGGCCGAGTACGTGCGCGGCAAGTTCGTCAAGCAGACGGGCGGCCGCGGTCAGTTCGGTGACTGCACCATCCACCTCGAGCCCTTCACGGCCGAGCAGGCGGCGGCAGAAGAACTCGACTTCACGGACAACATCGCGGTCGAGAACGCCGTCAGCGGCGGCGCGATCCCGAAGGAATACATCTCGTCGGTCGAGTACGGCATCCGCCAGACTTGCATGACGGGCGTGAAGTTCGGCTACCCGATGATCAACGTCAAGGCGACGATCGTCGATGGCTCGAGCCACGCGGTCGACTCCTCGCAGGTCGCGTTCGAACAGGCCGGTCGCCTGGCCGTTCGCGAAGCAACCGAGAAGGCCGGACCGGTTCTCCTTGAGCCGATCATGAAGGTCGTGGTCACGGTGCCGAACGACTACCTCGGCAACGTCACGGGTGATATTTCTTCACGTCGCGGCATGATCATCGATACCGATGATCGCGGCGTCGTCAAGCTTGTGACGGCGGAAATCCCGCTCGATCAGCTCTTCGGCTACACAACCTCGCTGCGTGGCATGTCGCAGGGTCGTGCGAGCGCGACGATGGAGTTCCTCGAGTACCGCCCGATGCCCCGCAGCCTGCAGGAAGCGGTGGTTGAAGCGGATCGTGGTGGCGTCGCGGCAAAGAAGTAAGCCGCTCGCTGACAACCTGACTCTCACAAACCCCCGCATTTGCGGGGGCTTTTCATTTGGAATTGCCTCGGAGACTGCGAACGGCGCTGGCGATGAAGCCGGGTTTCGGCGTTCCGGCGCGGACGTTGTCGGGCATCGCGGCTCGCGCGCTCGCGGCGCTATCGAAGCCGGCGCCTTCTTTCAGTCCTTCCGAGAGCCACGCGTCCAAGAACGGATCGAGACTGCTCACAACCTGTCCGGGCGACACCCCCATCGTGCGGGAGTCGAGGCCGGTGAGGCAGCGGAAGAGAAGCTCCATGACGGAACGGATTTCGGCGCGGATGTCATCCTCGCGGGCGACGCGGGCGTCGCGCACGCCCTTGGCAGCCATGAGTGCCCAGCCGAAGTGCTCGATCTGCACGCGTCCCTGCCGATCAACGAGGATTTGCTTGGGAACGAGTGGCCCGTTGTAGAGCCGGGCCCCGTGCATGTCGTCCAAGGCGTGGAGTATGTGGTCTGCCGCGGCCTCGATCTCTTCGGGCGAGAGGCGGCTGCCTCGGGAAGCTGCGAGGCTTTCGAGCGTGACCTGGCCGGAAGTGTGTCCGAAGTAGGGCGTGATAAATGCGACGCGACCGTTTTCTGAGCGGACAACTTCTTCGATCGGCGCGACGTGAGCGACGCGTGCCAGCGAGAAGGCGGCGGCCATCGTGAGTTGGTCGGCTGCTGTCAGCGATTCGGGCGCAAGAAGGACGTGAGCGACGTGGGCGGACTGTTTTTCCTTGTGCTTTATCAGCGTGCGATCTGCCGCGGCACCGGCGTCGAGCGGGCGCACCACCTTGTAGTGATCGGAGAGATTGGGAAGCGAGTCGGCGGCGGACATGTGCCGGATCGTATTTCGCCACCCGGAAAGGGGAATGCAGGATCCACCAGTTTGGGTGGTCATGAGATTCGATCGCGCTGAATGTAAGACGTGGAGAGGCAGACGCTCGATATTGACAAACGTGCTTCGTGAAATGAAACCGTGAATTGTCCGTTGTTCTCTGTGGGATGCGGGGTCGGGCATCGTCGTGTGACGTGCCAAGCTCGCAACCCGGGTCGACGGCCAGCTTGCTGGCTCGACCCGTTCACGAATAGTCAGGAAACACGACCGGCGATGCCGGTCCTTTGGAGGATTGAACATGTTGTCTTTGAAATCGGTGTTGTTTGCTCTCCCTGTGATGGCGGTTGCTTCGCTCGTTCAGGCCGCGCCGATTGCGACGCAGCCTTCATCGAGCGGGACGTCGGTCCAGCAGGCCGACCCGGCTACGCCGAAGAAGCACAAGAAACATAAGAAGCACAAGAAGCATCACAAGCCGGCCGCGAACACGGCGAGCACGCCGACGGCCAAGTGAACGACTGCCGTCTGAACGGCATCGCCGGGTTTCGCGGGGTTGATTGAGAAAGCATGTTGGCAAGCCTCGCGGAATGCGGGGCTTTTCATTGGGGTGGAAACCAAGGACATGGGACTTGTGAGCCCCACAGCTCGTATGGGTCCATGAAAATACGAGAACACCGTGGGGCAGCCGAGTCAATCCCGCGGCTCGTATCATTCGGTGTTGCGGTTGGCGTCATTCGCCGCCGCGGACGATTTGTCCCATTCCGCGTGAACGGAGACTCGCGATGTCCACTCTTTCCCCTGCCGTAATGCCCAGCAAGGTTTCCGATCCGCTTCAGTTAATCGACGTCGATCACGTTCAGTTCTATGTCGGAAACGCAAAGCAGGCCGCGTTCTTCTACGCGCAGTGCTTCGGATTCCAGATCGAGCAGGTGTGCGATCTGACCACCGGCAATCGCGACGCGGCACACTACCTTCTGACGCAAGGAAACATCCGATTCGTTCTGAGCAGCCCGCTCTCGCACGAGCACCATGCCGCGATGGAGATCGCGATGCATGGCGACGGGGTAAAGGATGTCGCGTTCACGGTCTTCGACGCGGAAGCGGCGTACGAGCGGGCGATTAAGAACGGCGCGATGAGCGCGTATGAGCCCCGCCTATACAAGGACGATCGCGGCACGGTGACGATGGCGGGAATTCGGTCGTACGGGCGCGTCTGCCACACGTTTGTGAGCCGCACCGGTGACTACGAGCTGACGAAGGTGAAGCAGGGTGGGCTGTTCATGCCCCGGTTCAAGCGGCTGGACGGCGGTTCGTGCGAGCCCGCGGCGGGCTGCGCCCCGCAGAGCGGTGTCGGCAGTTCGATCCTCGCGATCAACGAATACAACAAGAAGAATCCGTGCGGGCTGAAGTACGTCGACCACCTCGTCGGCAACGTCGAGCTCGGCAAGATGAACTACTGGGTGAAGTGGTATGAGGATGTGCTCGAGTTCAAGATGTTCAAGCACTTCGATGATGCGGACATCTCGACCGAGTTTTCGGCGCTGATGAGCAAGGTCATGGCGAGCGGCAATCACCTGATCAAGATGCCGATCAACGAACCCGCGGCCGGCAAGAAGAAGAGCCAGGTGCAGGAATACCTCGACTGGCACTGCAACACGCCGGGTGTGCAGCATCTAGCGCTGCGGACGGATGATGAATTGCATTCGATCTCGACGCTGCGCAGCCGCGGCGTGGATTTCCTGATGCTGCCGGAGGCTTACTACGAGAAGGTGTGGGACCGGGTCAATGGGATGCTGACTCAGCACGGACATCAGGCGGTGAAAGAAGATCACAAGAAGATCCGGGACCTTGGCATTCTGGTCGATGCGGATGATGAGGGGTATCTGCTGCAGTTGTTCACGAAGCCGCTGCAGGATCGGCCGACGTTATTCTTTGAGATCATTTGTCGGCGTGGATCGCAGAGCTTTGGCAAGGGGAATTTCAAGGCGCTGTTTGAGGCGCTCGAGATGGAGCAGGGGAAACGCGGGAATCTGTGAGTGCGACCGGTCGACGACCTGCGAGGCACAAACTCTTCGGCATCTCTCATCGCAGAAAGCCACGCTGAAGTTGAGACGAGCCACCGCTCGGGGTTGCTGTTCGGCATCGGGGCCTATCTCTGGTGGGGTCTGGTCCCGACCTATTTCAAAGTGCTTGCTCACGTTCCTGCGTTGGTAGTGCTTGGACATCGGATCCTCGGTTCGATTGTGCTGCTCGCGATCCTCACGACGATCGGGCGGCATTGGCCGAGCGTGTGGCATCTCCTGACGCGGGTCAAAGCGTGGCCCTGGCTGATCGCCTCGACCATGTTCATCGCAACAAACTGGTTCATCTTTATCTACGCGATAGAGCACAACCGCCTGGTTGAAGCCAGTCTTGGCTACTTCATCAATCCGCTTGTGACGGTCGTGCTCGGGATGGTGTTCCTGTCCGAGCGGATGCGGAAGTTGCAGTGGGCGGCGGTTCTGATTGCCGCGAGCGGGCTTATCTATCTCACGATCGCGCGGGGTGGGCTGCCGTGGATCGCGATCGTGCTGCCGATCTCGTTTGCGTTCTACGGACTTATTCGCAAGAAGGCTCCGCTCGGCGTTCTGACCGGCCTGTTCATCGAAACACTGTTGATGTTGCCATTCTTCCTGGTCTACGTGCCGTACATGCATCTACGCGCCGGTGCGGAGGCGATCGACACGCCTGGGACGCTTGCTTTGCTCTCGCTCGCCGGTGTGATCACGACGATTCCGATGCTCTGGTACGTCGCAGCCGCACGAAAGCTTCCTCTGGTGACGCTTGGATTCCTCCAATTCATCGCACCATCGCTTCAATTGCTTACGGCGGTTGTCGCTTTCGGTGAGCCGTTTGGGCGAGACAGACTCGTCGCGTGCGCAGCGATCTGGCTGGCGATGGTTGTTTTTGTGATCGACCTGTTGCGAAATACCGGGCGTGGCAGACCGATGGTGAGTGGGCCCGCGATAGAGTGAAGCGACGAGCCTCGTGAATCACGGACACAGCAGCTCGTTATATGCCTTGAGAAAGATGACAAAGTCGGCGTCGTCGACTTGCGTGTCGTGGTTCAAGTCGGCAGGGCAGGCCGCCGCAGCGAATTCATACGCGCCAATATCGATCGGGAGGGCGCCCTTTCCCGTATTCGGTACTGGAGGGACATCGACGAAGCGGAGGTTGCCGTCGGCGTCGACCAGGTCTGAGGGCGCGGCGCTGAGGAAGCCCGATGCGATCCCGGCGTCGATCGCGGGAGACTGAGGCTTCACATGAAAGTTGTTCGCAGGGGCGTTAACGAAGCTCGGATCGACGATCTGGTTGTCGAGTCCGGCGATGGCGGATTGCAGAATGCAGTTGGTCGCGGTGCTTTCGTAGCCGGCCCAGAAGCCTTGAAGGACGCTGGCGTTGCCCCAGACGATGGTGTTCACGAAGTCGTTGGTGAAGACCGGACAGAAAATTCCATCTGTATTTGTGAAGCGTGTGACGACCGAATTCACCAGGCGGAAGGTCGGGCCGGCGCCCGCGGCCCAGGCGATGGCTCGCATGTCGCGAAATATACAGTTGATTGCCGTAAGGACGATGGATTCATATCCATTGGACAGCAGCAGGTAGCCGGAATCATGGAGCTCGCAGCGTTCAAAGGTGCATGGCCCTGACACCAACTGAAACAGGAAGTCGTTGTCGGGCGCCAAGAGCGAGCGGAACGTGCAATTCGTAAAGGTCACAGGTTTCGACGCGAGATTATCGATCGCGATGATTGCCTGGTTGGCGCTCCGACCGAGGAAATCGATTCCCTCAACGGACGAGCCGGCGTTGACGACGAACGTAGGCGATGACGTGCTGACGAGTCCCTGAATTGTTGTAAGCCCGGCGCCGGCACCCTGCAACTTCAAACCGCTGAGCGAACGGGTCTGGGCGAGGCTGTATGTTCCGGGAGCAATCTTGATTCCCGTGGCGTTCATGCTGCCAACCGCGGCAAAGGCGACATCGAGCGAAGCAAACTCCCCGGGCACGTCGAGCGGTCCGGAGACTTCGACGATTGCGTCGTTCGAGTTGCCCAGGCTGACGATGTCCCAGGTCCCTGCTGACGTTCCGTCGATCCGCACGTAATCTTTGCTTGCGCTATTGGAGGGTTCGCCCGCGCGCCAATTGCGATATGGGCTTGTTGATCCGGAAGTCCAGACGAGCGTGCCTTCGGTGGGGATGTCGTTCAGTCCGATGAACGGCTTTGAAGCATTTCCCACCACGTTGGCGCGAATCCAGGTGTTCTCCGCGGCATCTTCGATCGTCGCGAAGTCGCCTCCGAGACCGAGCGCAAACGTGCGGAGCTGGTTCCAGTCGCCACCGGTAATGCGGTAATACCGGGACCCGGTGGCGGGGTTGTAAACCGGCCCGATCGCGACTGTTACGGCCGCATTTGCTGCTGGCGCAACTGCCACAACCGCCGCCAGAAGGCAGATTCCAGAGAAATTCCGAGTTGAGTATTTCATCGCGACACTCCTGTTTTCAGCCGGAAACTGCGCTTGGGCGCGGGCACGCATGAAGCAATTGCGAGAAACAGCTCCGAAGACCCTCACGAAAATCAGCGATGGAGGGTGCCAAGAGATTCGTCACATCACGCCAACTTCCAACGCGAAGGACCGATACCAAACGGAACACCGACCAATAAACCGGGGGCGTTACAATTCCAACCAATGGGCCAGCGGACAGATGTCACTTTGTTGCTGAATGATCTTGCCGCAGGGCACTCTGCCGCGGCGGATCGCTTGCTGCCTGTTCTCTACGACGAACTTCGAGCCCTGGCGGGGTCGTTCTTCCGGCACGAACGAACTGATCACACGCTTCAACCAACGGCACTGGTGAATGAAGCGTATTTGAAGCTGGTTGGCGGGACCGACGGCGGCGATGGTGCGACGCCGGTGCACGCGACAAGCCGGGCGCACTTTCTCGCGCTTGCCGCGAAGGTGATGAGGCAGCTGCTCATTGATCACGCGCGAGCGAAACGAGCCCAAAAGCGCGGCGGGGCCGGAGAATCCGGAACGGGCGACGCCAGGCGTCGATCAAGCGACACGATCGCGCTGGCGCAGACCCCTTCGCCGGACTCGCCGAATGAGGCGGACGTTTTGGACCTTGAAGATGCGATGCAGGAATTGACGAAGCTCTATCCGCGTGCGGCACGCGTCGTCGAGTTGAAATTCTTCGGCGGGCTGACCTCGCAGGAGATTGCGACCGTTCTCGAGATCGGTGACGCGACGGTGGAGCGGGATTGGGTGCTCGCGCGAGGCTGGCTGAATCGACGGATGCAGTCGGATGAAACTCCGGGCAGCTCTTCGAACCGCGCTGGTGGCACATGAGCGAGTCGAGTCCGCAATTGCCATTGGAGCAGCGCGTCGCGAATGCTCTGGATGCAGCCGGCGATTTATCCGGGCCTGCGCTGCTCGCCCATTTGCGGCGTGCGCACGCGGATGACCCGGAGCTGATCGCGGAAGTCGGCACGCTGCTAAACCTTGCGAGTCAGGATAATCCCGTGCTGGATTCGCGCCCGCTCGATGGCGCTCGCACGGCGCTCGGGCGACTGCATGATGCGCTCGCGTCCGATGTGCGATCAAACGGCCCCGCTACGAGCGGATTCGATAGTGTCCCTCACCTTCCACTCCCCGCAACCATCGGTGCATACCGCATTCTCCGGATTATCGGAGAGGGCGGCATGGGACTGGTCTATGAAGCCGAGCAACCGAATCCAAAGCGGCGGGTCGCGATCAAGGTCATCGGTCGCGGCGTGAACTCGCGGGCCACGCTGGCCCGTTTTCGGAACGAAGCGCAGGTACTGGGACAGCTCAAACATCCCGGGATCGCTCAGATTTACGAGGCTGCGACCGATCCGACGACCGGCGAGGCGTTCTTTGCGATGGAATACATTGACGGACCGGCGTTGACGCGGTTCGCGAGCGACCGGGGATTGAGCGATCGAGATCGAGTGGAGTTGGTTGCTCGAGTCTGCGACGCGGTGCAGCACGCACACCAGAAAGGTGTGATCCATCGGGATTTGAAGCCGGGAAACATTCTCGTTGAATCCACGAGCGACGAATCCCCCACTTCCCCGTCCGCCCGCGTCACCTTCACTCCAAAGGTGCTCGATTTCGGCGTCGCAAGGCTCACTCAAGACCCCGGAGGTGCAATAACCGAGTCCGCGACACTTGCGCTCGATGCACACCGCATCGTCGGCACACTCGGTTACATGAGCCCCGAGCAGTTCGAAGGCAAGCCTGAATTGCTTGACACGCGAAGCGACGTGTACTCGCTGGGGGTCATTCTTTACGAACTGCTCGCCGGAAGACTTCCGATCGACGTAAAAGACCTGACGATCACGCAAGCCGCAACGCGTGTGCGTCACGAAGCGCCGGCTCGGCTGGGGCGAACGCGCCCGACACTGCGGGGTGATCTCGAAATCATCGCTGCCAAGGCATTGAGCAAGGAACGCGAAGCGAGATACTCGTCTGCTGCCGAACTTGCGGCCGACTTGCGGCGGTTCTTGAATCACGAGCCGATCGCGGCGCGGCCACCCGGAACGCTCTATACGCTCGGAAAGTTCGCCCGGCGTAAGCCTGCGTTGACTCTGGTTTCGAGCATCGCATTCTTCTCGCTGGTTGGCGCAACGCTTTTCAGTTCGATCCAGTACCAGCGCGCAGATGCCGCGAGACGCGCCGAAGTTCAGCAGGCGCAGCTCGCCAATCAGCGCGCCCAAGCCGAGCTTGCGGCACGCGAGCGGGCGGATCGCGCCGGACAGCTGACCAAGGCGGTCAAGGAATTCCTGCTCTTTCAGCTGATCGGCGCCGCTTCACCGGAACGAATGGGCTACGAAGCAAAGGTGCTCGACGTCATCAAGAACGCGGAAGAGGGCGTCGGGAAAACGTTCGCGGATTCGCCCGAAACGGAGGCAGAAATACGGTTTGAACTGGCGCGCGTCTACGACACGCTCGGGCAATGGGACAAGTCACTCGAGCAGATCGACCGCTCGCTCGCGATCTTCACGAAGCTGGAAGGCGCAGACGGTCCACGCTCGATCGGCGCACTGAGCCAGAAAGCGATCGCCCTTGCAAATACAAATCGATTCGAGGATTCACTGGCCACTGCTCGGGACGCACTGGAGAAACAAACGCGGATCCGGCCGCTGGACTATTCGAGCCGGGTCGCGATGGCCGCTTCGCTGGGAAACTCGCTGCAAGCACTGAACAGATACTCCGAAGCGGAGCCGGTCCTGCTGGAAGGCATCGCGCTCGCGGAAGCGAACCTGCCGCCGGGCAGCGTCACGCGAATCAACATCCGCTCGACGTATCTCGCGATGCTAAGCGCCATGGAGCGGGCCGAAGAGACCGTGCCCCAGTTGAAGCGTCTGTTGGCTGAGCAGGAGGCGGCGAGCGGAACGGATCATCCGCTCTCTCTCACCACTCGCAACAACCTGGTCAATGTGCTCGTCAAGCTGAGGCAGAACGAAGAGGCGCTCGAATATGCCTTGCCGATGGTCGAACAGGCCAAACGCATTTTTCCCGAAGGGCACGTCCACCGGGGGATCGCCTTTACCACGGTCGCAGCGGTTCTGCGGCGCAATCAGAGACCGCTGGAGGCCGCGGCACTCGCGGAAGAAGCATTTCGCAATTTCACCCGCGCAAACGGCGACTTCGCGTTCTTTACAGAGAAGGCCGCCGAATTTGCGTACCTCTCGTACAACCAGGCGAAGGACGCCGATCGGGCAAAGACATGGGGGCTCCAATATATCGCGTGCCGGTATCTTGGTGCCTCAGAGCCTGAACTGACGAGCCTCAAGGCGCGGCTGACCGAAATGGCTCCTTCGCAAGGACGAAAGAGAACCACCGAGGGCGCGGCACAGATTCTTTCCGACCTCATCGCGAACTCGGACACACTTGCGCCGCCCGAGTCCGGCAGGCGCGCCGCGTACTTTGCGAATCTGGCGCGGGCTTGCGTGCTGCTCGACCTTCGTGGTCAAGCGCCCGATCTCATTGTGAAGGCTGAGGCGGAACTGCCGATTTCACCCAGGGCCGAGAGCGACAAGAAGCTCATCGAGGCGGCGAAAGCGATGCTCGCAAAGCCACGTGAATCGCCGGAATCAATCCGATGACTCGGCCGACGCCTCTTGTTCCAAATATCGATTCATGATCCCAAGACCGTACCGACTCGCGGCATCTCGCACGAACTTGCCGAAATCCACGTGCGCCCCATCACCAGCACCGTCGGAAATCACGCGAACAACGCCGAGCGGAACATTGTTCTCGTAGCACACTTGAGCTACAGCGCCGCCTTCCATCTCAACGCAGAGAGCTCTCGGAACGCGAGTTCGCACCAGCTCTCGATCTGCGTGCGTTGCGATAAAGCGGTCGCCGCTGGCGATGTCACCGATGAACACTCGTGGATTGCGGATGCCAAGACTTGCCGCGGCATCCCAACCCACCTCGGAGGCAAAGCCCTCGCGCAGAAACCGATCGGCGCTTGTCTTCAGGCGGTCGCGGATGCCGCTTTGTGCCGCGAAGGAACTGGCGTTCAGCAGCGGGATTTCCAGCGGCGGGAACAGAGGCGAGGCATCCATGTCGTGCTGCCAAAGGCGATCGGCCACCACAATGTCGCCGATCCGAAGATTCGGACTCAGTGCCCCGGCGACCCCGGTGAAAACGATGGAACGGACTTTGTGCGAGTCGATCAGATGCTGCGCGGTTGCGGCGGCCGCAACCTTTCCCATGCGACTGAACACGAGAACGATGCGATGACCTGCGAGTTCGCCGGTGTGATACGTGCGCCCACCGTGCACGCGTTCGGTCTCGCGCGACAGTTCCTGGGCGAGCAGGTGGGCCTCTTCGGGCATGGCGGTCATGATGCCGATGGTCACGAATGCCGCTCCGCTTGCTTGACGGGGGTCAATGCCTCGATCAACTCGCGTTCGTGCGTACTGGCTTCCGGGCAGAGCGCGAGCATTTCCGCGCGTGAACCGAGCCGGAAGTCCGCCCATTCAAAGCCCGGCGAGACTGTGCAGCCAAGCAGGGCGTATCCCGCTCGCGGGTCGCCCCCACTCTTGCCGGCTGATTCATGGATGCGGCATCCCTGCCACACACCCCGCGGCACGACGACCTGCGGCCGTTCGCCATGCTCGATATCGCTTCCGATGACCACGACGTTTGTGCTGCCATTCGGAAAGATGTGGAGTTGCTCGACAGCATCGCCCGCATAGTGATGAAAGACCTCGTCGCTCTGGACTAGGTGCATGAGCGAGACAACGCCGGGTGCGAGCAGGAAGTAGATTTGAGTACTGTGATTTCTACCGCAATCGCGGGATTCGTACCGGCCGGGGAGCGCATCGGACGCGATCTTTTCACCCGAGCGGTACGTCTCCCGGAAGTAGCCACCCTCGTCCGGCAGGGGGACGAGACCGAGCAATGCAACAATTTTCTGGGCAGCAGCGTTGAGCACGAGACGAGAGTATGACCGGACGTCTCGGGCTAGGCCCGGCGCAATTTCCGGAGTGAATCGCGGGCACGCACGACGGCATTGCCCTCTTCCGAGCGCAATCGCCGGATGAGGTTTGCGATCTCGGGGAGCGATGCATCGGTCCTCACTTCCAGTCGCTCACGAAGCGTCGCGACGTCATGGAATCGACCGAGATGGCGAGCGGCGCCGGCGATGATCACTTCCTTGCGCTTTGTGCCTTTCGCGCCGAGATCACGAAGCGTCCGGAGCGAAATCCGAAGTTTCTTGAGGTCGATGCGGAGTTCGTGGAGTGCGGCATCTTCGGGGAGCGGATGCGAGAGGACCTCGTTCGCACGATCGATCCAGCGACCCGCCCGGCGGGCGACCTGTTTCCGAATTGTCGCCGGATCCGCTTCCTCATCGCGGGCAAGACGCGCACGAAGCTTGCGAAGCCGCGCAGGCGTCACTCTCTCGACGTACTCCAACAGGGCCTGCTCATGGCTTGGCCGCTCTTCCTCGATCTCCCGCTGCAACTGGCGTGGCTGCCCATTTTCTCCAAGCAATTCCGAAGCAATCTCGACGTGCACATCCAGGTCCCGCACACGGCCCGCGCGGCGGCGGAGTTTCCGCAGCACTTTCTGGAGGCGCTCGGCCGAGGCCTCATCCAGCGCGTTGCCGAGCACATCAACCACGACGCTGGCAGTCCGACACGCTCGGCGCAGGGCGTGCACCCGATCGGCAGTTGCATCCCGAGAACCGCCGAGCTCCTCTGCCGCCTTCAACACGTCGGTCACGGCTCGACGCGCCACCCGCGCGGGATCTGTCCCGAGTGCAAGACTGCCGGATTTTTCAGCAACTGCGGAGAGCATGCGTCGTGGCACCTTTGGAAAAGGGCTGGAGCGGCGTCCTTGCCGTCGGCGTTTCACGCGCGAGCGTATCGGCGGGAAATGCCGCAGGGGAGGCGGTTGCGACGAGTCCATCGAGATTTCATCAAACCCGCGTTGGCTGCTCGGAAACCGGTGTTAGGTTCAAGGACAGGAGCGTGGAATTGTGCACAGCCTGTGCATGACTTGGCGTTTGCGAGCCGCGCTCGCTGACATTTGCCACCTAGCGCGGAAACAAGAACGTCAGATTGAATCGAAGGCCCCATGTCGGCCCCTGAGCTGGCGACTCCGCGTAGTAGCGCCCACCGACCTGAAAGCTCACGGGCTGGTCTCCAATCTTGAAGACCTGGCTCAACATGAGGTTGATCGGTACGGTCCACTGCTTTGCAGTCCAGTCGTACGTCGATTCGGTGTTGAGCGTGAGAGACGTTGCCGTGGGCCACGTATACGACACAAAGGGCTGCATGTACGACGCGTTGACGTTCGGATCGCCGTGCGGCCCCGCGACGCGCCAGATGTGATTCGCAAGGATGCCATACGTCCAACCGTGATCCTGCTTGAGCAAGACAGCCGTCGGTCCGAGGCCGAACTGGCCCTGACCGAGCTGCGAATCGGTCGCGGTTGGGATGTACTCCACAGGGCCGACACCCCAGATCAACCCCCACGGACCGGGCTCCTTCGGCGAGAAGAACTGCGAAGCTGTTGTATCGCCAAGCCCAAACTTGTCGCTCGTGCCGGGAGCCGGCGCATCCTGATAGATCACCGGAAGAATCGTCCGGAAAATGATGTTCCAGTCTTCGCTGATGGAAACGGGAATCACCGGCTGGATGTTGAGCGTGAATTTGTTCGCGTCGTTCGGACCAAAGCCTTTGTCGTAATTCAACTGGAACGGAACGCTGATCAGATTTGCGACCGGATTGTTCAGCTTCTTGGCAAGTGCCGTCGCATCGTCGACAGCCGGTGCCATGGGTGCCTTTGCATCCGCGACGGCATCTGGCTCCGACATTCGATACGCAACGGAAGTGTCAAGATTCCCTGCGTTGCTTTGGCTCGAATCGTCCGCGTCTGCGTGGCAAAGACCACCGGCGCTGCACAGGAGGACGGCCGCCCACTGCTTGGTTTCTCTCACATAAACTCCTTTCCGCTGTTCGATGCGCCTGTGCAATCCGTCATTCGCGCCGATCCTAGTGATCCGAATGACTTCCCGCCGCCGAAAGCTCTCGCATCTTGGCGGGCGCGCCCAAGGTGCGTCGCGATTCGTCGAGCACGAAATCCCAATCGAGCGCGGGGCCGGGATCGATCTTGTTCTGCTGAATGTGAGCGTGACCCAGCACTCCCTTGAACTCAGCCCATTCCTGATCATTCAAGCAGCGCGTGAGCGGATTGCCTTCAGCATCGCGTGGGCACTCAAGAGGGATTTCCGGCAGAGCGCTGTGCAACGCCGCCAGCAACCCCGCGATTGATTTGTACTGCTCCGGCGTGAAATCACCTTGCAAGAGCTGCTCGTCGTGAATCTGCCCGCGCACGAACTCGGGGCGGCGCGGCCGCGCGACAAAGTTTGGTGTTCGGATTCCACCTTTTCCGACTTCGGCAGGCAGCGTGACGTACAACCCGCGCGCATCGCGGCCGTACCACTTGTCGAGCACCGGCCTCTCGGATGGATACGCGCCGATGTTGGCGATCTCGATTCCGATCGAGCGTGCGTTCGACTTCGTAGCGTGCCAGGCCCGCTCCTTCACATCGAGCGTCTGATAGATCGTGCCGTCGAGATCGACCATGAAGTGAATCGAGAGCCCGCGAGAATCGTGCAGGGTTTGGAAACACTGACGGCTGGTGCCGCTGGCGTCGTAGTGGAGCACGATCTGATCGACGTTCGCGCGAAGTTGATCGAGATGCCAATTGCCACCCCGGGTCGCCTCGGCCAATGCCGGGTCTTTCGTGCGAGAGTCGTAGCGGTTCGGCGATTGGAGACCCTGCTTTGAACGTTCCCAATCGGACTCTTCGATTCGTGCAAAACGCTTGTCCACGCGGTAACCGTCGTAACCGCCGGGGTCTGTCCACAGGACTACCGGCACGCCGGCGTGAAAACGCCGGCCAGCGACCGAAATCTCGTCTCCGGTGCGAGTTGCTTCTGAACCCACCCGTTCGGACGAGCAGCCGCCACACAAGGTCGCGAGTGTCATCAGCACAAAAAGAAAACTGGCCGCACGAATCATGCGGCCAGCGTATCGACTTGATTCGAGATCAGAGCAGCGGATTCTTCGCGCCGTGCGTGTACTCGCAGGTCGGCGACAGATTCGGCTGGGGATTCACGAAGACGTCGGTGTACAACTCGCTCTCGTCGGGAATCGGTGACGATTCCGCGAAGTCGAGCGCGGCCTTGACGGCGTTCTTGACTTCGGTCTGCAGTTCCATGAATTGCTGCTCGCTGAGAACCGGCTTTCCGTCCGGGCCCTTGCGGTCTTCCATCAGGTGTGCCGCGAGACGATCGATCGAGTCTTTGGCCTTGTACTGATCGACCTCTTCCTTCGTGCGGTACTTCTGCGGGTCCGACATCGAGTGGCCGAGATAGCGGTACGTCTTGAGATCGACGAACGCCGGTTTCTGGTTCTCGCGGCACCAATCGACGACGGGCTTGAACGCGTCGTAGAGATCGATGACGTCGAGTCCGTCGATGATCTCACCCCGGATGCCGTACGCCTCTGCCTTCTTGCGAAGGTCCTCGGACATGGTCGTGCCGCGGTCGATCGAAGTGCCCATCGAGTAACCGTTGTTCTCGACGATGTAGATCACCGGAATGCCGTAGAGACCGGCGAGGTTCATGGCTTCGTGAAGGGCGCCTTGGTTCAGGGCACCATCGCCGAGATAGGCGAGGGAGACCTTCTTCTTGGCCTGGCCACCGTCGACCGCCCGCTTCATCACTTCGACTTCGTACTTCGCGGCGAACGCAAGGCCCGTACCTAATGGCGTCTGCGCACCGACGATGCCGTGCCCACCGAAGAGCCAGTTGGGTTTATCGAACATGTGCATCGAGCCGCCCTTGCCCTTCGCGCAGCCGGTCGACTTGCCAAACATCTCGGCCATGCAGGCGCCTGGGTCCATGCCGCGGGCCAGGGCGTGGCCATGGTCGCGGTAGGCGGTAACGATCGGGTCGTCGGCGTTCAGAGCAGCGATGGTGCCCACGGCCGTGGCTTCCTGACCCGTGTAGAGGTGGCAGAAGCCGCCAATCTTGGCCTGCTGATACGCCTGAGCGGTTCGGTTCTCGAACTCGCGGATCAGGAACATATCGCGGAGCCAGCGCACCAGCGTGGAGGGCGGGAGGCTGTCAGAAGCCCTCGGACCGGTCCTTTTGGCTTGCTGGGGAATGCCGGGTTTGGTGGGGGTGACGGACATATTGATCGGTGAATTGGCCACGGAAGTCATCGGGCGAAAGGGTAGGTGTGCGAACCCGCATCTGTCTGCCGGCTTAGAGTTTTACATGACCTCCGAGCCCTCTCTTCCCCGCCCCCCGGGCCCGATTGCCGATCGACGCGGGTCCGACGCGACCACGCCCTTCGCGGGGGGCCTTTTAAGAGTTCAGACGACCCCGGTATTTTTGCCTGACCAGTCCGACCCCGACGAGCGTGAATACGTGTTCCAGTATCGCGTGCGGATCACCAACTCGACCGACCGGATCGTCCAGTTGCTGGCACGGCGTTGGACGATTGTGGATGCGAACGGGAAGATGCGCGAAGTTGAGGGCGAGGGTGTAGTGGGCCGCCAACCGATCCTGGGGCCCGGCCAATTCTTCCAATACGAAAGCTTCTGTCCGCTCCCGACCTCGTGGGGCACGATGGAAGGAGCTTTCTCGCTGCGCGCACGCGAAGCCGCTCGCGAGGGCGAAACGGCTTCGTCGTTGCTTGATGGCCCATGGCCCGAGAATTTCGAAGCACGGGTCGCTCGGTTTTACCTCGTCGCGGCAGAAGCGAGCGTCGATGCGAGCGCCGGCGCGAACGCCTGACTCACGCCAGCGAATGCTTCCTCACCGATCCTTCAACACCTGAATGTTCGAGCCCGGGCGCTGCCCGAACGCGGATGCCCGCAGGATCTGCACGGCCGTCTCGAGTTGCAAGTCGAGTCCGTCGGTCAGGAGCTTGTCCGGATTCGGCAACGCGGCCTTGTTCGGCGCGTCGGCTTCGGTGGGAAGCACGTCGGCGTTGCGGCGGAGCAGGATCGACTCGGTCGTCTGCTTGGGAAGCATTTCGACCGCGAGGTTCGGGGTGATCCCCCACTCGTGCGCACCTGGTTTGCGATGGATGATGCGATAGCCGGGCGGTGCCGAATCGGGAATCGCGTAATACTGCATCGTGAGTTTCATCGCGGCATCGTCGGAGAGGCCGAAGACCTTCTGCACGCTGCCCTTGCCGTAGCTGCGCTGACCCAAGATCATCACGTTGACGTCGCCGGTTTTTCCGTAGTGCTGGAGCGTGCCGCTGACGATCTCGCTCGCGGACGCTGAGCCTTCGTTGATGAGCACAACGACAGGCGTGTTCTTGAGCTTTGCGATGTTGGACTTCGCCATCTCCGGGCTTTCGGCGCGGCCGTTCGGACCTTGCATCGCCACCACGACGCCGCTGTCGACGAAGAGATTTGCGACCTGGACGGCCTGATCGAGATAGCCGCCCGGATTGAAGCGGAGATCCATCACCAGGCCGTTGAGGCCTTCCTTCTGCATCTGACTGACGGCGCGCCGGAGTTCTTCGGCGGTCTTCTCGCTGAACTGCGTCAGGCGCACGTAGCCGATGTGATTGTCCTTATCGATGAACCAATCCCACGCGTCCTCGCGGGTGCCCTTGCGCTTCCAGCCCTTGACCGATACCACATTGATGAGCTGGCGATTGATTGCGAACTCCATCTCGCGGTATTTCTTGTCGGGCTTTGCGGTGGCATCGCCCTTTGTGGCTTCAACCGCCGGAGGCTGACCGGTATCGCCGGCGAGGGCGTCGGCAGTCTGAGCGCTGTCGTTCTCCGGGCGATCAATGGAAAGGATGACCTGCGTGCCGTCGGGACCGGTGATGTGATCAACCACCTGATCGATCGACATGCCGTACGCGCTCTTGCCGCCGATTTTCTTGATGATGTCTCCGGCGCGGATACCTGCGCGGAACGCGGGCGTGCCTTCGAGCGGCGTCACGACGCGGACGTTGGACTGATCGTCGAGTTCGATCTGCACGCCGACGCCGACAAACTTGCCCTGCGTCGTGCGATTGAAGCGGTTCAGCTCATCAGGCCAGATGATGGCGCTGAATTCATCGAGCTGATCGATCGCGCCATTTCCAAACTCGTGGAGCAGGGCTTCGTGCGAGATCTTGACCGTCCGATCGTTCACCGCGAGGACGCGATTGAGGAGAGCGTCGATCTCACCGACGCCGGGCTCGCTCGCCCGGCCGAAAGCGTTCTTCTTCGGAGTCCCGAGCTGCTCGCGTTCGGTGCGGAGCGCGGTGAGCATTGCATCCTTCGAGGCCTGGCTGTCGATCTCCGGGAAAGCGCGATGCAGGTCATTCGTCGCGATCATCGTCTCGATGGCAATGATGCCGCCGATGAGCAGGCGGCGCGTGGGAACCTGTTCAACGTGATCGGTCGCACGCGAGATAGCCCGGACGACCATGTCCTGGTCGATCCCCTTGAGCTTCTCGTGGAAGTCATCGCCGGTGGCGTTGTATGGAGGAAGCGGCTTTTCACCTTCGGCTTTGAGTCGGTCGTTCCGCATTTCCCAGAGACGCTGTGGGGTGTACATCCGGATCATGGTGAGCCGGCGTGATTGCCGTTCAAGGTCGGGTTTGTATTGGCCCGACTCTTCGAGCAGCGCGTTGAGCAGGCTGAACATCTCGCTCGCGACGAGCCAGTCGCCATCCTGCTCGGCCTTGCGTGCCGCGGCATCGGAATCTGCGACCAGCTTCTTCACGCGGGCATCTTCGATCACGCTCGGCTTGTCGGTGGAAAGCACCCAAAGCTCGAGCGCGCTGCGCATTGCCTTGGCGAGCCGCTGCGGAGTCATGTGGCCCTGAAGGCGTTCGTCGAGTTCCTTGTTGACCTCAGCAATGCGCTCCACGCGCTTCTGATCGCGTTTGGCGTAGTTTTCGTCGAGGAACTTGACCGAACGCTCCATCTCGGCCCTTTGGTCGGCACCGATCGCGGGGTCTTCGGGAAGATCATGGATGTACGAAACGAAATCGTCGAAGCGGCCGCTCTTGGCGATACGCCACGCGCGCTGCGACCACTCGTTTGCGTTGACCTTGGAATCGCCCCGATTGTCCGCGGTCTTTTCACCCGCAAGCACCACCGACGTCGACACCGGCGCGCCCGCGGCGAACAACATCGCTCCGCAGACAAGCAACCGGCCGAATCGCAACGCACGAGTCCTTGAAGTCAGCTCCACGCAACCTCCCACTACCGGGCGTTCAAGCCGCGGCGAACGGACAAACCGAAGGGATCGCACGCACGGGCGAGCCCTCCACGCGACGATCGGCAACGCATGCCGGTAAATTGACCGGCGAAACGCTCGATCGCTCGGCCCGAGCATATCGGACCGCTCCCGCCCAAATGTTCGGGACGGTCGGCACCTCGGGCATCCGTTGTACCGGACAGCCAGCCGAAGGGTTCGCGAATGGGAATCGTCGCTCGGGCGTCGAGCGGCCGTTTGTGCGGACGGAAAGGGCTACTCGGCATTTTTTCATGCGAACGCGGAAATCCTGCGTTCTCAGCTCGATCCTCGCGGATTCCATTTCGACCACCCATTCAGGTACCGGCGCTTTTGGCATTGCTGGGCGCAGGTGAAAAGCCAGTCATCCACGTTCATCCACTGCGGTACAGCTGTTTCCAGAGCAATGTCATGTCCCAAAAAACGAACCGCCCCGAGCGCGGATGCTCGGGGCGGTGATGATCAGCAAACGAACCGCCAAGAACGTGCTGACCTAGGGACGGATCAACACGATCCGCCCCACGAGAATCAATCAAACTTAGTTGCGACGACGACGACCGGCGATGAGACCGGCGAGGCCGATGAGGGCCGCGCTGCCCGGGGTCGGGACAACATCGCCAGTGATGATCACATTGTCAACGCGGCTGGTGCCGGCGGCGGCAACAGTTCCGCCGTTGGCGGACACCGTCGTAAGCATCACAACGCGGAAATAGATCGTGGCCTGATTGTCCATCGCGGCGGGACCAGAGGTCGGTCCCATCGTGAACAGGGCCGACGCCGTCACAGCGTTCCAAACGGGATTCGGAGCGGCGTTGGCCAGGACGGTCAGGGTGCTGCCGATCTGGGTGAAGGTTGTGCCGTTGGTGCTCCAGAACAGACCGAAATCACGGGGGCCCGTGTTGCTGGAGGTCTGATCCCATTGAATCTTGATGTTGCTGTAGCCCAGGCTCGAGCTCTTGAACTGGTAGTAGTCATTCACAGCCCACGTATTGGAGCTGAACGAGCGCGCCGAGCCGTTTCCGACCGGAGAGCTGTACACGGTCGCACCCGAAGCGTGCGAGCCGCTCGCCTGCGACGTCGCGCCATTCACACCCGCTTCAGCAGCGAATGGGCCGGCAGTCGCGGGATTTGATGTTTCGAACGTCCAGTTGGCAAGGACCGTTGCGTTCGCTTGCGCGGCGATCGTGGCCCCCGCCGTTACGGCGAGTGCCAATACAGAAATCTTCATTTCTCGAACCTCCTATTACAAAACTCTCCTCGACAGCGCGGCGGAACGCGCCTGCCCCCACACACGGGGGCTTGTCTCTCTGTTAAGACTATACCGGAAACCTCCCCGAACACGGACCGAAACATGTTCAGTTTTCGCAAAGAAATTGAGCCCCTGGCGGTTCGGGTGCGGACCGGGTATAGTCCGTCCCTTGGGGCGCGTAGCTCAGTTGGCTAGAGCGCGGCTGTCACATAGCCGAGGTCACAGGTTCGAGCCCTGTTGCGCCCATTACCGGTCTTTCTGGTCCAATACAAGGAAAACGCCGAGCCATCTGGCTTGGGCGTTTTTTCGCTTTTGGAGCCAGATTTACGCTCTATCGAGTAAGCGGTAGGTTCGCTGGGTTGGCTGGGAAGGCCTGCGAGAGCTCGTCGAAGAGCTCGATGACGTACGCGAAATAGCGATCCGCGGCCGCGATCAGCCGCCGTCGACCGGCATCATCCATGGTCAATTGATCGAGCGAGCTCCGGAAGCCATGCCAGCGTTCACGCTGGGCGTCGCCGTGCGGATCGAGACTCGACAGCCCTTCGCCTCCCGGAGCGTTCAGTGCCCGCCGAAGGGCCTGCCCGATGTACTTACCACCGTTGGTTGAGCCCTCGGCGACATAGGTAAAACCCAGAAGAGCGAGCGGGTCCGCAGCGTTGATTTCCGCGATGATTCGCTGTGTCGCCGGCAGAGGACGGACGCTGGCGGGGTCGACGCCGAAATGCCGGAGATCGGCTTCAAACAACTGCGGGTAGACGTGATACGGGCGAACCAACGAAGCGATGCGCGGATCGGCTGATGCCTTTGACAGTGCATCGGTCAGAGCCATGTGCGCGAGGTAGTACTGGCCCATCTGCGCCGCGTAGCCGGCGGTTCCGAGCATGCCGCGCATCACGCGGCCTTGAAACTCGTGGCGCTCGGCCGCGGTGTGGGCGTTTTGGGTTTGCGTCTTGAGGGTGTCGGCAAGGCCGAGGGTTGGGGCTGTTGTGGTCATGGCAGTTCCATTTGAGAAGGAGTCTCAACTACGATAGCCCCAAGGTGGGAGGAGTCGAGCCAGAAGCTCCCGTCAGTGCCGGACGCACAACCCGGTAGGCTCGCCTTTCCCCAGAATTGCGGATTGCCCGTGTTCAGTCAGGCCGAGCGCAGCATCGCGTTTGGCCGAAGCCACCGAAAGCGAATTCAACTCTGTCACTTGCAACTCAGCAAATCCAGCAGTCTGGCATATCGGAGAGCTTGCCGCGGGCCGGCACCATCGATCCGGCACCAGCGTGGGTCTCGAAAATCAACCTGGCGGCGCTGGCGGTCCTGATCGGGTGGATTCTCTACGACGCACTCGGGCGAAACGTCTTTGGAAACACCCCGTGGCCTCAGTCAGTTGTTGACTACCACATCATGTACGAGCAGAGCCGGCAGATTGCCGTGCGATTGGCGTACGACCCCGGTCAGATTTTCCCGTACGCGCCGCCCGCGGTTTTGATGTTCGCGTTGAGCGCGATAACGCCGTTTGCGATTGCCGCGGCAGTGTGGCTAGCGCTGCTGACCGCGTCTGCGATCGGTGTGTTTGTGCTTGGCACGGAGTTGGTCGGCCTACGCGGGAATGCGGCAAGGTGGATTGTGGCGTTACTCACGTACGTCGTCACGAACAACTACTTCCAGTGGGATCTGCGATCGGTCAACTGCAATTCGGTCTATGCCGTCCTGCTGGTCGGCGCGATGGTGTGTGTCGCGCGAAACCGCAATGCATGGGGCGGATCGCTGCTCGCGGCAAGCATTGCGGTTAAGCTGTATCCCGTGCTCGCGCTTCCGTACCTGGTTTGGGCGAAGAAGTGGCGGGCGGCACTCGCGACCATCGCGTGTTTGCTGGCGCTGTTTGTGGTTTTGCCCTTGTTGTACGCCGGGCCGACCGGGATGACCCGGCTCTACCAATCATGGTTCGAACAACTTCGATTGGCGACCGCAACAGATCTGACGGATCATCCGATTCTGATTTCGATCCCGCACGGGCTGGCAAAGGTGTTCGGCGCAGATTCACCTCAGGCGGTTTGGATTCAGCGGGGGGCGAAAGTCGTTTGGGTCGGTGCGGTCGGACTTTGCCTGCTCAGTGGCGGTCTTCGCCGCGATCGCGGGCGAACCGGATGGGACTTGTGCGTGGACGCGTTCGCACTCGTGCTTTTGCCTGTTGTTGTCAGCCCGTACCTCGAGTCGTACCACGTCGTCGTTGCGGCGCCGCCCATACTCGCCTTGCTCTCGTACGGCGTGCTGAAGCAAGGTGACCTTTGGCGGCTGACGGTTGCGGTGCTTGTCGTTCTGGCCGGCTGGGGCCTGCTCTACGCGTTTGGCAAATGGAAACTGCGCGGGCTGGGTGTACTCGCGCAGATGAGTCTTGTCTTTCTCGCGCTGGCGGCCGCACGGATTGATATCAATCGCCGGACACGTCGAGCAAACGCAATGCAGGGCGCAACACCGGTGTTGAATTAGCCCAGTCGCTTTTTCGCTTGCAGAATCGCGTCGGCGACGGCCTTGGGCCCGGTTCCGCCTGGGATTTCCCGCCGGACCAAACCGGTTTCGAGTTCGAGCGATTTGAAAACGCCCGCGTCGATGCGCCTGTCGATCGCCTGGAATTCCGCCAGCGGCAGATCCTCAAGCCGCTTCGACTTCTCGATCGCGTGCCGCACGAGCTTTCCGACGATGTCGTGTGCATCGCGGAATGGAATGCCTTTAGCCACAAGGTAATCGGCGACTTCGGTGGCATTGGCATAGCCGTCGAGGGCTGAGTTGCGAGCGCGGTCCTCCCGAACCTTGAGCGTGTCGAGCACGCGGACCAGAACCCGCAGGCACATCGAGAGCTGCTGCATCGAGTCAATCAGCGGCTCTTTGTCTTCCTGAAGATCCTTGTTGTACGCAAGTGGAAGTCCTTTCACGGTCATCGCCAGCGTGGCAAACGCTCCGAAGATTCTGCCGGCTTTGCCCCGGATCAGTTCGCACGCATCTGGATTCTTCTTCTGGGGCATCAGCGAACTGCCACTGGAAACCGAGTCGTGCATCTCGACGATCGCGAATTCCTGCGAGGCGAAAAGAATGAGGTCCTCCGCCAGTCGGGAGAGATGCAGTGCCGCGATGGAGTTTGCGGAAAGCGTTTCCAGGACAAAATCACGGTCGCTTGTGGCGTCCAAGCTGTTGCGGGTGGGCGCATCGAAGCCGAGGTCTTTGGCGATCTGCTCGCGATCAACCTGATACGTCGTGCCCGCGAGAGCGCCGGAACCAAGCGGTGAGAGGTTCACCCGCTTGCGAGCGTCGCGAAGGCGTGCCTCGTCGCGTTCCAGCATTTCCTGATACGCGAGAGCCCAGTGCGCAAACAGAATCGGCTGCGCACGCTGCATGTGCGTGTAACCGGAGGTGACGACGGTTTTCGTTCGCTCGGCAAGATCGATCAGAGCTCGCCGCGCGTCCTTTATCTCTACGAGGCGAGCATCAATCTGGGCTCGCACGTACAGGCGGAAGTCGGTCGCGACCTGGTCGTTCCTGCTCCGCCCGGTATGCAGCTTCTTTCCAAGATCCCCCACCGCCTCGATCAGCCGGCGTTCGACGTACGAGTGAATGTCCTCGTCGGACGACGAAAGCGGCAGAGCGGGTGCATTTGAAATCTCAGTTTTGAGATTTGAAAGCGCCGCTGTGAGCTTCGCGAGTTCATCGGCATTCAACACACCGGCGCGATGGATCGCTCTCGCCCACGCGATCGAGCCCTCGATGTCCTGCAAACCGAGCGCAGCGTCCACCGGCAGCGAGTCGTTGAACTGCTTGAAGAGTTCGTCGGGCTTGGTTTCAAAGCGTCCGCCCCAGAGAGCCATGCAAGACCTTTCAAATCAACTTCGACGCGGAGACGGAGAGAACACGGACGGAAGACTAGCAATGAACCAGCCCGCCGCGTGCGACGAATGCGACGGGCAAAAACGACGACACCCCGGAGACATTGGCTTTGGCCAACGCGTCCGGGGTGTCGCTTCGAGAGAGAGGAGAGGAGGAGGAGAGATTCGGATGTCAATCGGCGTCAGACCTGTTTGAGGCGTGGCGCCTGGAGGAGAGGAGAGAGTTCGGTTTTCAAGTCGGCGTCAGCCTGTTTGAGGCACGGCGCCAAGGGAGAGGAGAGAGGTTCGTGAATCAATCGGCGTCAAACCCGTTTGAGGCATGCCGCCTGGAGGAGAGGAGAGAGTTCGTGGATCAATCGGCGTCAGGCCCGTGCGAGGCGTGCCGCCTGGAGGGAGAGGAGAAAGGAGAGATGAGGAGAGAGGTTCTTGATTCGGTTTTCATTGGCGGGTCGTTGTTACCCGACAAATGAATTGTCCGCGCAGGGCTGAACCTTGCATGAAGGTCAAACATTTATTTTGGTCAGCCGCCCGCAGGTCTGTGCGACGCCGGGGCAATCACTCGCTGAACACGCTCAAAAGCACGCCCCAAAAACAACGACACCTCGGAGGCTTTGGTTTTCACCAACGCGTCCGGGGTGCCGTTTGGAGAGGAGAGAGGTCTGAGATGAACGAACTTGAAAGTCTTTCCGCTGACACCATTCCATACGCGGCACGCGAGGAAAAGGTTCGCCCCTTTTTGTGCCCTTTCCGGGCCTGCAAACCGGCTTTTTACACACATTCGCACTTTGGTTGCATTGCGATTCACGGCGATTTTCTGGAGACGAGTTCCATGCCGCCGTCCTTCACGAGGCCGATTTCAGGTGCGTAAATCTTGGCGCTGCTTCCCCGCTCAAGAGGCGTGGTTTCGAACATCTTGACCGCGTTTTTAAACGAGCCGACCGGAGTGTGGATCTGTTCCGCCACACCGACCACTTCGCATCGGTCCATCGCGACGCCGGGCGCTCGCTCCTGGTAGAAGCGATCGCCCAGACTCAAAACACCCGGCATCATCAATCCGAAGCGGGCACCGTTCTCGCCCGACTTCCACACGCCCTCGTGTCCGACCAGGTTGCCGTTTCGATAAAGATCGACCTCTTCACCGAAGTAGTAGACGTCGCCGCTTTGCGGATCGCACGCGAAGAAGTTGCGCGAGATTTCCTTCAGCCCGGCCGGAGTTTCTTCGCGTTCTTCCACGACGCGGGTGACGACGCCGTCGACAGTCCTCGTCTCCTCAAGCACCGTGATCGTGAGCAGTTCATCGCCATCACGGAAGGTGCTCACCATCCCGGGCTGAAGCGGAAAGAAGAGGTTCGAGCCCGTCGATTGAAGCTTGGATTTGTCGACCCTGAAATCCGACCGAAATGGTTCGTCCGACGTCAAATTCAGAGATGAATCCGTCGTGTCGTAGGGCTTGTATCCACGATTGCAGGCAGTAAGAACCCCGAGGCCGACGACCATGAACGCAAAGCAGCGTGTGGACTCGATCCGCATTTGGGCCTCCTTGAAGCCGTTTCTTGAATTGACTTACTGCGCCTTGCCGGTCGCCTTCAGCGCACGGATTCGTTCGGGCAGGCTGAGCAGTTTGATGAAGCCGCCCGCATCCTTGTGCTCGTAGATCTCACCCTTCTCGAAGGTCACAACCTTTTCCGAGTACAGCGAATTCGGGCTCTTGCGGCGGATGGCCGTCGCCGTGCCCTTGTACAAACGCACCACGATCTCGCCGGTCAGGCGCTCGCTCGACTTCTGAATGCCGGCCCAGAGCGTCTCGCGATACGGCGTGAACCACCGGCCGTTGTACACCGCCTCGGAGAACCAGAGGGCGAGGTGCTCCTTGAAGTGGCGCGTCTCGCGGTCTTGCACGAGCTCTTCAAGGCCCTTGATGGCTTCGACGAGGATCGTACCGCCCGGGGTCTCGTAGATGCCCCGGGACTTCATGCCGACGAGGCGATTCTCAACAAGGTCAACGCGGCCGACGCCGTGGATGCCGCCGATGCCATTGAGCTTTTCGACGATTTGCCACGCGAGCAACTTCTGGCCATTCAACGCGACGGGACGACCGGCTTCAAAACCGATCGTGACTTCTTCCGCCTTGTCGGGCGCCTTTTCGGGCGATGCGGTCAGCATGTAGCAATCTTCGGGCGGTGCATTCCACGGATCTTCGATGCTTCCACCCTCGTGGGAGATGTGCCAGAGGTTGCGATCGCGGGAGTAGATCTTGGTCGCGCTCGCCGTGGTGGGGATATTGCGGGCCTTGAGGTAGTCGAGCATCGCAAGGCGGCCGGTGAGGTTCCAATTGTCCATGCGCCACGGGGCGATGATTTCCATCTCCGGCGCGAGCGCGGCATACGCCGATTCAAACCGAACCTGGTCGTTGCCCTTGCCGGTGCAGCCGTGGGCGAGTGCGTTGCAGCCGAACTTGCGTGCGGCCTCGACCTGCGCCTTCGCGAGGATCGGCCGGGCCATCGCGGTACCGAGCAGATAGCGGCCTTCGTAGAGCGAGCCGGCCATTACGCAAGGCATCACAAAGTCGTCGATGAATTCCTTCTTGAGATCGACGACCACGCAGTCTTTCGCGCCCGAGTCCTTGGCCTTCTTTTCAACGCCGACGAGCTCGTCGGAACCTTGGCCGACGTCACCGACAACGCCGTAGACCTCGCAGTCCATGTTCTCTTTAAGCCAAGGGATGATGACCGAGGTATCGAGGCCGCCGGAGTAGGCGATGGCGATTTTCTTGGTGGGCATGAGTGATGTTTCCGAAAGCGGAAGTGCGAGTTTCGAAATGCTATTCAACACGGAGGGCCACAGAGGGCCACGGAAGGGAATGGCCGGAGAAAAACAAGAAACTTGACACACAACAAATTACCGCCGGGAAGGATCGCTCAATCAATCCCGCAGCATGTGAAGCAGCAGCGCCATCTGAGCGTGCATGCGGTTTTCGGCTTGGTCGAAAACAATCGACGCCGGCGAATCAATGACTTCGTCGGTAACTTCGCTGCCTCGGTGCGCCGGAAGGCAGTGCATGAAAAGCGGCGTCTGCTTTGTTCCGGCGGCGGCTTTCTGCATGAGTGCCGCATTCACCTGGAAGGGCTTGAAGAGCTTGCGAATGCGATCGGTTTCGCTGCCTTGGCCCATCGAGACCCAGACGTCGGTGTAGACCGCGTCGTGTCCCGCGACGTCCGCAAGGTCGTGAGTGACTTTGAGTTGTGAACCGGATTTCGAACCGATCGCCCTGCACTCTTCGAGCACGGAAGCAGTCGGATCGCGCCCGGCGGGGGTGATGGCCGTCACGTGCGCGCCGAGGATCGCGCCGAGTTCCATGAGCGAATGGCAGACGTTGTTGCCGTCACCCACGTACGCAAGGCGAAGCCCTTTGAGCTCGGTCCGCTTTTCCTGAAGCGTCATGAAGTCGGCGAGCGCTTGACAAGGGTGGAACATGTCGCTCAGCGCGTTCACCACAGGAACTTTGCTGGCTTCGGACATTTGGTCCAGCACAGTCTGCTTGTACACCCGGGCCACGATGGCGTCGACCCAGCGTTCGAGATTGTGGCCATAGTCGGCGACCGTTTCGCGCTCGCCAAGACGCTGCTCGGAATGATCAAGATACACGGCCTGCGCGCCGAGGCGGTGGATGCCGACCTCAAAGCTCACCCGCGTGCGGAGCGATGGTTTTTCGAAGAGCATCGCGATCGAGCGGCCCTTTAGCGATTCTGAAAACTTCGACGGGTCCGCCTTCATCGCCCGCGCGGTCTTGAAGAGCGAGAGGACATCATCGCGTGTCAGGTGCGAGAGACGAAGGACGTCGTGCTGGCGGAGATTCGGGATCGAAGCGAGTGCGGCCATTTTCTGTGTGAGACTCCAAAGAGCGAATTGGGACAATATGCGGCAGGCGTGAAGAAATGCATTCACCCCGGAAGCGCCGGGCCGTCGAGAACGAAAAATCACTAAGTCACTTCGCGGAAATACGCGTGCCCGCGGGGTCACCCTTCGTCCAGCGAAGCAGATGCTCCGGCCGATCGCCCGAGAGAATGACAACTTCCGATCCGGTTTCAGTCGCGACCTTCGCCGCGGCACGGGTTTTGGGGATCATGCCACCGTAGATGTCGCCGGAGGTGATCAGCCGCTCGATGTCGGCAGGCGTCGCCTGGGAGATCAAGTTGCCCGCTTTATCCTTGATGCCCTCAACGTCGGTGAGCAGCACAAGTGCGGAGGCTTTCAGCGCTCGCGCGAGTCCGGCGGCAGCGTCGTCCGCATTGAGATTCAGGGGCTGGCCCACATCATCGAGCCCGATCGAGCAGAGCACTGGGATGTACCCGCTGCCAATGAGTGTGTGGGCGAGTTCCGCGCTGCCTCCTGTGACTTCTCCCACGCGCCCAAGATCGCCTGGCCCCGAATCGGTTGTAATCGGCGCAACTTTGCGGCAAGCAAGCATCCCGCCATCGCCGAGAGAGAGCCCAACTCCCTTGCCACCCGCGCGCTGAATGCAGCCGACCAGCGACTTGTTCACCGTTCCGGCAAGGACACCAACGATCTCGGGAATCTGGTCATCCGGCGTGACGCGAAGGCCCTGAACGCGCGCGGGTTTGATGCCCAGGCGATCCATCAATCGGTCAACCGCCTTGCCGCCTCCGTGAACAAGGATGAGCCCGCCCGCGTGTGACTTCGAAAGCGCGACAAGCGAGCGCCACAGGTCGTTCTGGCTTGTCTGATGCTCAAGCGTGGTGCCGCCGATTTTCACGATGAGCGGACCGATGCCGCGGGACGCAGCAGCCGAAGGAACCGCCGTCACGAGCGAACTCCCGCCCCGTGCTTGGGACGCAATCCGGTCGTTTCACCGAGGCCAAGGCGAATGTTCATGCACTGCACCGCCTGGCCCGACGCACCCTTCACAAGATTGTCGATCGCACTGATGACAATCAAATGGTCGTTCGGCGCGTCATGCGCCCAGCCGATATCGCAGAAGTTTGTCAGGCGTACATCCGCGACGGCGGGATACGCCTTCGGCGGAAGCAGCCGTACAAACGGTTCGGTCGTGTAGGCGTCCGCGAAGATGCGAGCGATCATTTCGGCAGTCGTGCCCGGAACGAGGTCCACGTGGATCGTCGAAAGAATGCCGCGATCAAACGCTACAAGGTGAGGCGTGAAGAGAGTCGGTATTCCGGCGTACGCGTCAATTTCCGGCTGATGCCGATGCGAAAGCACGCCATAAGGCTGAAGACTGAGTTCGGGGAGCAGGTACTTCGCGTTCGCGCCACGACCTGCGCCCGTCACGCCCGAAGTCGCGTCAATTATGGGCCGTGTGCCACTCTTAATGACTCCCCCACGCTGTAGCGGCGCGAGCGCCAGGATCGCTGAAGTCGGATAGCAACCCGGAACCGCGATCAGATTCGCTTTGGCAATGCTCTCGCGATGAAGTTCCGGCAGGCCGTATACCGCCGACGACAACAGTCCCGAATGCGAATGCTCAAACCCGTAGTGTTTCGGATAGAGCGCCGCATTCTGCAATCGGAACGCGGCCGAAAGATCGAGCACGATCGCGCCCGTTTTCAAAAACTCCGGCGCAAGTTCCAGACTCGCTTCGTGGGGTGTCGCCAGAAAAATCGCATCAGGCTTGAGCGCCGCCACGGCGCCATGCTCCACCGGCAGAACCGGCAGTTCGCACACGCCCCGAAACCGCGTGAACAACTCATCGAACTTGCCGGCCTGATCGCCTTTCTCACGGCGCGCAGAAGCAAACAGCCCCACCACCTCCGCACCCGGATGCTCGGCGAGGATTGAAACAAGCTCCGCACCGGAGTAACCCCCGGCGCCGACAATCACGACGCGCTTTCGCGCCGCACTAGCCATGATCTGCTTCCTTACTGCTGGCCCAACTGCTAGCCCAGACTATTGAACGCGGGGCACAGAGTTCTGCGCCTCCGCAACCGCCTGGTCATACCGACGAGTCAATTCGGAGAGCGTCGCAGCCAATCGCTTCGCGCCGTTCCAGTTCATCACCACCCGGCTGCCGATCGCGAAGTGGATCGCCTGCTGTCCGTCCGGTCCCTGCTGGGGCACGTTCAACCCGAAGTCCAAAATCACTTCATCCTGAGTGTTGGTCGTGCGGATCGTGTTGGCGTAGGTCGTGACCATCTTGGTCTCGTCAATGCGGATGGCGACCTGTTGCTGCTGATTCGGCGTGCCGGACATGGAAGGCTCCTGGGTCCCGCGTTTCGCGCGGGCGTGCTGCTTTCGACTGCTCACCGGTTGTGGTACAACCATCAAATTGGATACGCAACGAGTGAGGGAACGAGTTTAGTCCTCCCCTCCAACCCGCGCCGGTGCAACACTCGGACTTTCGAGGTCTCCAATGCCTGTGGCTCAGCCAAAGCGAACACGACCGACGTCCCGCGGCTCTCCCAGCCTGTTTGCCGCGATCGACATCGGGAGTAACGCGGTGCGATTCGCGCTCGCGCGAGCGGATGCCCGAGGCCAGCTCAGAGTTCTCGATGAAAGACGCCGACCGACGCGCCTGGGGGCGAATCTCGCAAGTGGAAAGGGCCTCCCGAAAGCGGCGGTGAAAGCGACCATCGCCGCCGTCAAGGAATTCTGCTTCGACGCGATCCGGCACGGCGCGCAGTCCACTCGCGTGGTCGCAACTGCGGCAGTGCGGGAAGCGCCAGACGGCGGTGCATTCGTACGCAAGCTTGAAATGGAGATCGGTCTGCCCGTGGAAATCATCGGGGCGGACGAAGAAGCGAGGCTCGCGTATTCGAGTTGCCGCGCCGCGTTCGATGTCGAGAAGCAAACCGTTGCGATTGTCGACATCGGTGGCGGAAGCGTGCAGGTCAGCCTCGCATGGCGGGGAGTGCTGTACGAGTCGATTTCAATGCCGCTCGGCGCGGTGCGGCTGACCTCGATGTTTGCACCGGCCAATGGCAAGAGCGCCGGCGATCCGCTCGGTCGCATGCGCAAGCACGTTGACAAAGTGCTTCAGTCGAGCCTTCCGCCCAACGCCGAACCGACGGCCCTCATCGGCTGCGGCGGCACATTCGCGACGATCGGCGCGCTCCTTGGCGATTTTTCCGGACAACGCGCCCTCGCGCCGATGCTCGCGCATCGGATCCGATCGCTCAGCCGAGCCGGCCACAGCGCGGCAGATCTCGCGGATCTTGTCTCATCTGTAGAGAAATTGACGAGCGCGAAGCGTGCGGCCCTGCTGCACAAAGCCGGGGTGCCACCCGATCGCGCCGAAATTCTCCCGGCGGGCCTTCTCGTCGCGCGAGCTCTGGTGAAACGCCTGGGCGTCAAGAAAATTGTCCCCCACGCGGGAGGCGTGCGTGACGGGCTGCTGCGCGAGATGTCCGCTCCACCTTCGGTCGGAACCGTCGTCGAGCGATCGCGGCAACTGGCGCGCGCCGCCAAGTACGAAATCGCGCACAGCGAACACGTTGCACATCTCGCCGTCGCGCTCCTGCACGACCTCGCCGACGTGGATCGCATCCGCGAGGCGCTGGACGATCGCCCGGATGCGACGGAACTGCTCGAGAGTGCCGGCTTGCTGCACGACCTGGGTGTGCCGATCGACTACGAGCGGCACCACAAGGTGTCGCGCCGCATCATCGAACTGGCGAACTGGGGAACTGTCGCGCCACTCGATCGCGCCATCATCGCGAACATCGCGCGGTATCACCGAAAGTCCCTGCCCTCTGAGAAGCACATGCCGTTCATGGCGTTGCCGCCCAAGGCCCGGCAGGTCGTCCGCGTGCTCGCGGGCGTTCTGCGGATCGCCGACGGTCTCGATCGCTCGCACCGTCAGACCACATCCGGAGTTCGGGTCCGGGTCACGCCTTTCGCGCTCGAAATCGCTTCGGAGGGCGCCACGGCGGGCGGGCCGGACATCCGAGCCGGGGCCAAGAAATCCGACCTGCTCGCCGCCGCCATTCGCCGAAGAATCACGGTGATCGCTGGTTGAAGGGGGGTTGAGACGAAATCGGCTCGGTTTCAGAGGCCAGAATGACGATAATCCGCCGTCCGGAAGCGGACGTGAAACGGAGTCTGCATGCGCGAGGTGTTGCGATCGGTCGTGGGCGGAATCAGGAAGAGCCCCGCGCTCAATTCGGTGGCGCGCGCTTTCGTGAAGGCCATCCCGGATCGGCGGCACATCACCAAAATGCGCGACATCGGGCCGGTGGCCATCCGCCTCCGCCGGCATCGCTATCTGCTCTGGGAGCATCCGCTCATCCACGACGCCTTCATGGTCTCACTCTTTGCACGACTCATTCAGCCGGGTGATGTGGTTTACGACATCGGCGCGAACATCGGCCTGTACACGAGGCTCATGCACCAGTGGTTCGGCGCGAGCTATCTCTACGCGTTCGAACCCATGCTCGAGAACCGCGAGTTGCTCGAAGAGAACGTTCGCCTCGGCAACATGCAGAAGATCACCGAGATTTCCGCGCTTGCGCTCTCGGATGCCGCCGGCAAGGAAGAGCTTCAGATCGACGACATGAACTCCGGTTCCGCAGTGCTCAACAGCATCTCCGGCGGCGAAGCCTCCAGCGGCCGAGCCCATTTCGGCCTGCCTCCGAAAACCGAGACCGTCGAACTCGAAACGCTTGACGCATTTGTGAAGCGTCCTGGTGTTCGCCCTCCCGCCATGATGAAGATCGATACCGAGGGCGCCGAGGTAAAAATCCTGATCGGCGGGCGCGAAACCATCCGAACCCACAAGCCCCGCATGGCGATCGCCCTCCACGGCAAGGACAAGGCAAAGGGCACGCTCGAACAACTCGAAATCCTGCAGTGTCCCGCGTACGGGTATGTAAAGGAAGGCGGCAAGCCGCTCTACCGCCGCCTCGCGGTTGCCGACTTCGATCGCCTCGGAAATAACAACATCCTCGCAGCCTACGACGAAGAGCTTCTCCGTCTCGAACCAATGCCGCTCGAACGCGCACCCAATTCCGGGAAGTGACCGTTTTCGGACCCCCGGCGAATTGCGCGCGAATCTGTGTTCTCCTGGCTTGCGACTGCCTGTACGATGCAGGCAGCGATCCGCCTTCGCCGCCGCGGCACGGGTTCAATCGCCCGGAGAGAATAGAGAAATGCGGAAATCCCATTCGGTCGTTTTGCTCGCGGGGGTGCTTGCGTTCTCCGCGTTTGGCGCGGCAGGCGATGATGCCCAGGCCGTCGGCGTTCCGGAACGCTTCGACAATCAGAAAGTCGTTCGCATCTCGCCCCGCAGCATCGCGGATGTGAATCTGCTCGAACAGATTTCTGGCGATCGCTGGACCTGCGGCCCGGGCGGCCCGAACGGCGAAGCCGATTACCGCGTGAAGACCTCCGACCTGCCGCTGCTGAATCAAGCGGGCGTGCCATACCAAATCACGATTGATGACGTGCAGGCGCTGATCGATGCCGAACAGGCGGAGATGAACGACCCGTTCCGTGATCGCGCATTCTTTGATGCGTACCAGAACTACACGGCCGTGAGCGACTACGTCAACTCACTGGCGGCGTCCTATCCGACGTTCGTGACCCGAATTTCGCTGGGCAATTCGCTCCAGGGCCGCGAAATCTTCGGCTTCCGGCTCACCAGCCCCGTCGCCCCGATCGGCGGTTCGCCCCGCAAGCCGGTCGTCTTCTTTAACAGCGAGCAGCACGCGCGCGAGTGGATCGGCGTGATGGTGGATATGTACATCGCCACGCAGTTCCTTTCGCAGTATCCGAGCAATACGACGATCAAGAATCTGCTCGACACCTACGAGTTCGTATTTGTTCCTCTGAGCAACCCCGACGGCTACAACATCACGTGGACCACAAGCCGCCTCTGGCGCAAGAACGCGCGAGTGGTGAGCGGAGTCGTCCGCGGCGTCGATCTCAATCGCAACTGGAGCATCGGTTGGGGATTGAATTCTGGCTCCAGCGGCACTTCGACCAACGACACCTACCGCGGGACGGCGGCGTTCTCTGAGCCCGAAACGCAGGTGCTCAGGAACTACGCGCTCTCGATTCCGAAGCTCGTCGCCAGCATTGACTTCCACAGCTACTCGCAACTGGTTCTCCGGCCGTGGACGTACCAGTACACGCTGCCTCCGGGAATCGCTTCGTTCGACCGCATCGGAAACTCGATGGTGAACGCAATCGCAGCGAGCACCGGAGCGAGCTACGAGTACGGCGGCCCGGACATTCTGTACCTCGCGTCGGGCACCGCTCCCGACTGGTTCTTCGGAACGACCGGCGCACTGGCGTTGACCATTGAACTCCGGGATACGGGCCAGAACGGCTTCGTGCTGCCTGTCTCCCAGATCGTTCCTTCCGGGAATGATGGTCTGGCCGGCGCCTTGGCTCTCGTGAACGGGCTTTGCCGGGCCGACCTGAATCGCGACAACCTTGTGGACGATTCGGACTTTGTGTTATTCGCCACTGCGTACGACACATTTGTCACCAACAGCGCCGACTTCACGGGAGATGCATTGACGGATGATTACGACTTCGTGATTTTTGCCGAGGCGTACGACCAGCTTTCCTGCCCCTGAAGCGGGGCCTTTCGGTCCGATAAATGCTCAAAATCAAAAGTGAAATCCGCGCGGGATCATGCGGGTAACAGTCGCGTTTGACACGAATTTGTCGTATTCTCAAAGAGAGGCCGCAATGGCGGTCCAGAGAGATGGTTTTTGTACACACCGAGACGCGGCAATGCTGGCCAGCGCTCGAGGGAGAGTCTCTATGCAGATTAGGAAGAATGGCCGTTCCACCATGGCAACCATCGGCGCACTCGTCGCTCTCAGCGGCGGTGCGGTCTCGGCGCTCGCGCAGCTGGGCTCATTCCCGGCTTCGGACTTCGACGGCAAGAGCATATTGCCGTTCCAGCTCGAACTCGCAATCAGCCAGAAAGCCCCCACGACGATGAGCGCGAGCATGATGCGCGCCGCCATCGTTCGCTCGATGCATAGCACCAACAACTGCTACGCGTCGAACCTCACTTCAGAACAGTGGCAGTCCCTGATGAATCAGTATCAGTTCCTGCCGGTGACGCAGACCCCGCCCGATCCGAACGATCCTTTCGCGGATCGTTTCAATGTTGACACGTTCCGCTGGGGCCCCGCGGGCACCGCGAGTTCGTCATTCCCCAGCGGCGTTGCGATCGCAACCAACCTGACCATGAGCTTTCCCGGAAGCACCGCGACGTGGGGCCTTTCTGCGTCAGGCTTCCCGACCGCGCCGAACGCTCTGAATGCTTCGCTGACAAGCCAGTTCGGTGACCTGGAAAAGGGCCGCGAGTACCTGCGTCAAGTCCTCGGGTCGTGGCGCAAGTACGGCGGCGTAACGTACTCGGAAGTCGCGGACGACAACACCGCGATGACCAATTCCGGCGCGCACAACAACGCGCGAGGCGACATCCGCATCGGCGGCATCTCGCTCAACGGCCAGGGCGGCGTGCTTGCGTACAACTGCTTCCCCTCCCCCGGTGGCCTTGCCGGCACTCTCACCGGCGGCGACATGGTGATCAACACCGCCTACTTCGGCGATGTGAACTCTTTCAACAACACGTCGAACAACTATCGCTACCTCCGCAACACCACGACGCACGAACACGGTCACGGTCTGGGCTTTATCCATCAGGTGCCCTGCAGCAGCAGCAAGCTGATGGAACCATTCATTCAGATCACGACCGATGCCGTCCGCATTGACGATCGTCGCGCGATCGGCCGCAATTACGGCGACCGCTACAGCGGCAATCAGTCTCTGGCCGCGGCGAAGGACTTCGGGAACCTGTCGAGCCCCGTGCAGCGCTCTATCGCCGCCCGCGATCTTTCGCTCAACGGTTATCTCAATGGCGGGGCGAACGCCACCGGCGCCGACTTCTTCAAGTTCACGATCAGCAGCACGCAGAACGTCAAGATCATCACCACTCCGACCGGCGGCACCTACACCACTGGTCAGCAGTCCAGCAGCTGCACCGGCACCACAACTGCCTACGCCACCAACTTCAACGCGAACCTCGCATACGTCCTGACGAATTCGGATGGCTCGGTGACAATCGGGACTGTCGACGCAACTGCCGCCGGCGCTGCCGAGACATTCACATTCACCAATCTGCCGGCCGACACGTACGTTCTCAAGGTTTACGACAACAATCCCGCGAACCTTACGAACAACGCGGACGCAAACACGATTGTGCAGCTGTACGACCTCGAAATTCAGGTCGGCACGAACGTCTACGCAGATCCGTACGCAAACGCCGGCATCAACAAGCGCATCGGCGCTGGTGTGCTCTGCCAGTTCATCGGCGACATCAACTCCGCCACCACTGAAACCCGCGTCGCCGAGACCATTTCCCGCTACGAGTGGGACCTCGACGGCGACGGCACTTTCGAGACGGGCGTCTCGCCTGCCGCGTCCGCCCCCAAGCCCACCTTCACCTACGTCTCGAACGGCACGTACCCCGTGTCGCTCCGAGTGCGTGATAGCCAGGGCAAGACGGGCGTTGACACCATCAACGTCGTCGTGTTCGGTGCGACCACCACGTTCACAGGGACCAGCCTCTCGGGTGTTCAGGGAACCATCGTTCCGTTCACCATCATCGGCACGAACCTCAAGAACGTGACGAGCGCGTCCATGGTGACCCTCCTGACCGGAACCGGCGTGACCGTCACCGGCACCCCGGTTCCCAACGCGATGGGAACCCAGGTCACCGGCTTGTCGTTCGTGATTGATGCGAACGCTTCAGTCGGCGGCCACACCACCCGCGTCGGCAATGTGGACGGCAATGCCACGTTCACCGATTTCCTGACGGTGACCGCGGCCGCGGTACCGTGCCCCGGTGATCTGAATTCTGACGGGTTTGTGGACGACACCGATTTCGCCCTCTTCTCGTCTGCGTACGACATCTTCGATTGCGCCGATCCGTCGATGCCCGTTGGTTGCCTCGCGGACATCAATGCCGATGGATTTGTGGATGACGCCGATTTCGTGCTGTTCGCTACGGCGTATGACGCGTTCCTTTGCCCCTGAGGCCGAACGCTCTGACCGCAAAATAGAAAACGCCGCCGGGAGACCGGCGGCGTTTTTCTTTTCAAAGCGGGCGAAGGGGCTTGAACCCTCGACCTTCTCGTTGGCAACGAGACGCTCTACCACTGAGCTACGCCCGCGTAACCGAACAGAACTCTTCGATTGTCGCCATCTGGTCGGCTCGGCTTTGCCGAATCGGCCGGAAGCGGGAAGAAAGTTAGCCGGAGGAATCGGAAAGGTCAACCCGCAACGCTCTCGGACGGCCAGATGGCCGTTCGGGTCCGGGGCGGTTACTCCGGGGGCAGCGGCCCGCGCACGGCGGTTTCGAGGTCGGAGGGCTTAAAGAAGCTGTTGAAATAGATCGGCCGCTCCAGACCCGGTCGGAAGATGGCGACCAGCGGAATGCCTCCGCCACCCGATATCTCGCGAACCAGCCCCCAGCCCTGGCTTTCGCCGGCGCTGGTGAGGTCGATCTTTATGGGGACGACATCACGAGAGCTCAGCAAGCCGACGCCCGTTTCACTGAGCAGGACGTTGCGCTCGATGACGTGGCAGTTGGTGCACCACTTTGCCGTGAAATCGACCACGACAGTTTTCCCCGATTTAAGTGACGAAGCGATCTGCGCGCGTACGTCGGTCTCGGGGGCGTTTACAAATTTCGTCCAGGAGACCGGTCCTTCGGAAGTCAGTGCACGAGTTGTCCAGACGGTGACGCCTATCCATCCGATGGCCAGGGCGGTCACGATCGCCTTCGCGTTGGTCGTGCGGAGCATTTTCCAGCCCCCCACAATCGCCCAAACGCCGCCCAACACCGCGACAGCGCCGACGGCGTACCACGGCCACTTCTCGCTGGTCAGGTTCGACAGGAGAAACGCAGCGACGGCGAGCATTAGGATCCCGAGAACCTGCTTGAGCAGCTCGCCTCCGGGGCCAGCCTTGGGGAGTCGATCAATCAGACGCGGAAACGCGATCAACACGGCGTACGGCAGTGCCATACCCGCGCCCATGACGACAAACGTCACCAGCCCCATCCACGGCGGCTGCGTCGCGGCCCACGCAATGGTCGCTCCGAGCAGCGGTCCGGTGCATGGCGTTGAAAGCACCGCCGTCAATGCACCCAAGAGGAAGTTGCCGAGAACCGTGTCATGGCTCGGATTCAGCATGTACACAGACTGGGGCAATTGGAGCGTAAAGAGACCGATCATGCCCAGACCCATCACGCCCACGATCGCCGCCATGATGATCGTGAACCAAGCGCTGGTAAAGACCTGACCCCAATCCTGTTTCTGGCCGCCGGTCACGATCCCGAAGATCAGCAGGCCCAGCACCAGAAATGTTGCGACGATTCCTATGCAATAGACCGTGCCGAAAAGTGCGAGTTTCCCGGGGTGTCCCGCCTGCTGCTGGAGTGACAGGATCTTGATGGGGATCACCGGGAGCACACACGGAGTCAAGTTGAGCAAGAATCCAGCGACCAGCGCGATCAGCAGAATCACCACTGACTGATCACGCCCAAGCGAAAATTCATATCCGAAGAAATCGAAGCGGCTCCGCGCTGGAGAAGTTGACGCTGTCGCTCCTTCATTCATGCGCGAGTACACGCTCGGATCGAATGCTGCGAAGACATCAGGCGCGTTCCCGACCGAACTCGCCGTCTGACCGAGGGGCTTTACTTCAAGTGACACCTCGAATGGGAGGTCATAATCCGGAGCGAGGCACACAGATTCGTCGCACGCCTGGATGGTCACCTTCAGAAGCACCTTCAGTGATCCAGACGGAAAATCCCCTGCGAGCTGAAGCGGAATGAACGCCACCGACTTCCCCGCGAAGAAGTCCAGCTCGATCGGCTTGCCCAGAAAACCCACCTTCATCGGGACGGGCTTGGGCCATTGGATCGGCCCGACCTTCAGTCCCTTCGGCGCTTCAACGTGGATCTCCGTCGCTATGAGGTCCAGATCTTTGAGTTCGTCCGGAAGCTTCGGGTTGTTGGTCTGGGTATGCCACCCCTTGGCGTGATCAAGGATAACCGCGATCGCGAACTGCTCTCCCGGCGAGACTTCGGATCTCTGCGCCACCGCCGTCACGGTCACCTTGGACGTCGATCCGAACTGCGCGGACGCCAGACTGGGGAATGCCGCTACGAGCAGCACGGCAATCAGGGATGCCAATAGTCTCATTCGATCCGATTCCTTCCGGCGAGGCCTATGTCTCGCATGACCTGCATATCCCGTCCTGATCGGCGCTTCATCGTTCAAGGCTGCACGAGACGCCGGTCGATGATTGGATGCCAGCGTTCGCGACCTGTTCCGTCCCCTCACCCCACCGCCCCACCCCGCTGACCGCCCTACGGAGTCCAGATGGCCGATGTTCTGAACCAGAGCGAGGTGGATGCCCTTCTCGCGGCCGTTGACACGGGCACCGTTGAGCAGGAACAGCGCTCCGTAACGATCTTCAGCCGCCATCGGGATACGACGGTCGGGCTGGAAGTCAAGGCGTACGACTTCAAGCGCCCCGAGCGCGTCAGCAAAGACCAGATGCGTTCGCTCCAGACTCTCCACGAGAGCTTCGCCCGAAACTTCGGTGCTTCGCTTTCCGGCTTCCTCCGCACGATCGTCGAAGTGAAGGTGGCGACTTGCGAGCAGATGACCTATTCCGAGTTCATCGCCGGTCTTCCGAATCCCACAAGCTTCAACCTGATCAAGGCCGACGCCCTCGAAGGCCAGATCTGCCTCGAGATCAGCCCGCTCATCATCTACCCGATCATCGATCGCCTGCTCGGCGGCACCAGCCACGACCTTTTCATCCCGCAGCGCCCGCTGACGCTCATTGAAACCCGCCTGATTGGCAACGTCACGACGCGTGGGCTCGCCACTCTTTCCGAGGCTTGGAGCTCGGTCAAGAAAATGACCTTCAGCATCGCCGCGACGGAGAGCAATCCGCAGCTGGTGCAAATCGTGCCGCCGAACGAAGTCGTCGTCGTCATCGGCTTCGAACTCAAGATGAGCAACCGCGCCGGCACGATGAACCTGTGCATCCCGTACAACGTCATTGAACCGGTGATGGAAGAACTCAGTACCCAGAGCTGGTTCACTTCATCAAAGAACCAGAAGTCGACCGAGATCGAAGCGACTGTCGCTTCGACCCTGGGTCGCGCCAGCCTCCAAGTCACCGGGGTGCTCGCTGAGACGACGATTAGTCTGCGTGACCTGCTCCTGATGGCCCCCGGCGATCTCTTGATCACTGAAAAGCGGGCTGATCAACCGGTTGTCGTGTGCGTCGAAGAGGAAAAGAAGTTCCTTGCGCGTGTAGGCTGTTGCCGAGGCAACAAGGCTCTCCGGATTGACCGCGCAATAGGCGTGGGCGACCGAGTGTGAACCCCGGATAGCCGGGCGGCTTTGTCAGGCGCTACTGCCTGTCGTACGTCGCACGCACTTCCGAAGAAAATGCAACGTCTCCCGCCGCGACCGCCCTCATCACATGAATCAGTTCGTCTTCGCCATCGTTTTTCGAGGCGTATCCCCACGCGCCCGACTGGATTGCTTTGTCGATCAAGTCGAGCCGGACGTGGCCGCTGAAAACCACGACCTTGGAATCGGCACAGCGCTCAACGACTTCCGACATGGCAAGGAACGGGTCGCGCCCGGGCATATCGAGGTCGAGCAAGATGACATCCGGGCATTCGCGGATCGCGGTTTCGACCAGTGTGTCGGCAGCAGGCAGCCAACCCCTCCATTGAAACGGCGGCAGGCGAGAGAGCTTCAATTTGAGCGCGTCAGCCACTTGTGAATTGTCATCCACGCACAACACGCCGATCGCCGTGGATTCAACGACCATTTGAGTCTCCGCGAGGGCGTTCTTGGGCTGTGTCGGCCCCGGCGCCGCTGGCGAGAGACCGCAACGCTTCTCGAATGGCCGCTATGGGCGGCTTTTCACCGAGTGAAATAATGGAGCCGCCAGATTTGACTGCTCCGACCTCTTTCCCCAGGAGAAGGACTCGACATCCCGCGAGATTGGAGGGCAGCAGCTCGAGGTCATCGGCAACGACAATCGCCGGATTTGCTGCGGGTTCGTCGCGGCCGAGCACTTCAAACCCGAACGCACGCAACTCTCCTCCGACGAATGAATGGAGTCTCGCATCTTTGACAAAGAGAGCTGCGTACTTCCGCACACCTGTGCCGCCGGATCCAATTTCGTGTGTTTTCGCGAGAGGCAAGCGGAGCGTGAAGGTCGTTCCTTTCCCGAATTCCGACTGAAGCTCAACTTCCCCGCCGGCTTCGCGAACGAGCCCATAGACCAGTACCAGCCCCAGGCCGGTGGAAATACCCCTGGTCTTCGTCGTGAAGAACGGCTCCATGCAGCGGGCCTTGACGGTGTCGGTCATTCCTGGGCCGTCATCGGACACGCTCACCAATACCCAGTCGCCCTCGCACCAGCCGCGCACGCGTACTTTGCCCAAGCCTTGACCCGCACCCTTTGACGCGGCCTGCTCGGCCATCGCGTCGCCCGCGTTCTGCACGAGGTTGAAAACCACTTGAGTCAACGCCGCCTTTGAAATGGCGGTGCGGCATTCGCCCTTCGGAAAATCGGCCTCAAGAACAACACCGCGCGGCAACACGCTCTGCATCACGCCGTGCGCGTCGTCCCACCAGGAACAGAGCTCGGTGACGTCTCCCACGCGGGCTCTTTCCGGATCGAGCGAGAGGAGCCGTAATCCGTTCGCGAGCCTTTGCAGGTATTCCGCCGACGTTCGGATCGCTTTGATATCTTCCTTTGCTTGAGGCGTGTCCGCGCTTTCCTCGAGTGAATCAAGCCGGACGCGCACGGGCATGAGAAGGTTCCCCATGTCGTGACCGAGGCCGGCCGACATCGCGCCCATCGATGCCATCCGCTCGGCCATCCGCAAGCGGTGATGGGTTTCCATCAATTCGCGCGTCCGTTCCTCGACGCGGGCCTCCAGTTCGTTCTTGTGCAGCGCCAACTGCGCTTCCGCGGCTTTTCGATCGGTGATGTCGGTCCCCGTCGGCGAGACGAACAGAATCGTTCCATTTTCATCCCGCACGGGAGCAACGGAAAGATCGATATATCGCTCACTTCCGTCGGCGACGAAGTACTTACATTCGCACCGGAATGTCTGCCCTTCCGCTGCGCGGATTGAAGCGTCCCGAATTTTCTCCATCAACTCGGGGGATCGGTTCCACCACCCGCATTTCCAGAACAGCTTGCCGATCACATCATCGCGGGTAAAACCGCACGATTCAAGAGACGCTTTGTTTGCCTCCACGACGCGCCCGTCGAGCGACAGCATTGCTGCAAACTGAGTTCCCTGTTCAAATACCGATCGCATTTTCGCATTCAACTCACCCGCCAAACGAGCCTGTTCTTCCGCAAGCACCCGTTCGGTCACATCCTCTGCAGTCCCGTGCATTTTCGGTGCGGAGTCATCGATGGCGGGCACGGGCCGCCCGATGAACTCTACCCAGCGGATCGTCCCGTCCGTCCGCCTGATCCGTCCTCGAAAGACGAATTTATCCCTCTTCTGAATCGCTTCATTGACGCAGCGCTGAAACTCGTCGGCATCTTCCTCAAGGACAAAGTCCGACTTGAATTGCGCAGCATTCACCGGCTTTGTGCCGTTCGGCAACCCGAAAATTGCATACGCCCGCTCGTTTTCCCAGGTGACATCGTCGCTGATGAGGTCCCAAACCCAGATTGCGAGCTCGGCTGCTTCGGTCGCGAGACGAACGCGCTCTTCGCTCGTTCGAATGCGCATCTCAGAAAGCTTGTGTTCCGTGATATCCCGCGTTGTTCCCGCAACAGCTTCGACTTCGCCATTTGAATCAATAACCGGCACGAGGATGTAGTCGTAGATGCGACGTCCGAAGGTTCCGGTAAATGGAACCTGACCGCGCACGGGTCTCCTGGTTTGCACAACTTGCTCAATCTCGCGGTCGTGCATCGCCGCGTGCCACGGTTCATAACCAAGTTCGAGACAGTGCTTGCCGATCGCCTGATCCCAGGTCTTCCCCCACATCTTGAGAAGCCCCTCGTTGGCATAGATAAACCGGTGATCGAGGTCCCACACGTACGCAAGGTCGGGAGTGTTTGTAAGAATCGCCTCGTAGATGCGACGCTGCCACTCCGAACGAGACCGAGACGCACGCAGCGCCTTCTCGGTCGTTCTGCGATCCGTCACATCGCGGAAGACCACAACAGATCCTGCCGCGGCACCGCTTTGGTCGCGAAGCGGCGACGCTGTGTGTTCAACCGAATGCTCATTTCCATCCCTGGTCAAAAGCAGGGCGTGGTTCGAGAGGCCAACAACCCGGTTTTCCTGCACGGCCCGAATTGCCGGGCTTACTTCTGCATCTCGAGATTCTTCCCGAACTATCCGGAAGATTTCTGCGATCGGCCGGCCTCTCGCCTCTTCTGTTTTCCATCCGGTTAGTGTCTCTGCGACCTCGTTGAGAAACGCGACGCAGCCGGTGGAATCGGAGCAGATAACTCCGTCACCGATACTCGCGAGCGTCTCCCACAACAGGTTTTGTTGCGCACCCGCTCCACTCGTCGTCGTGGGGCGACTCGCTTGGGAAGCATTGGCGGAGTCCACCAATGCAATTCTTCCTGACTCTTCGCCCGCGTTCGTTGGCATCAAAGAACTCCCACCAGAGCAATCACACCGATGGGCTGCATGAGCAAAGCTTCAGGTTTCAAATTTGCCGTATCAGGTTGTAGGCGAAAGGGAAAATGACTGGGCAACTCCAGCACACTTGCAGGTGCACCGCGCACGGGGCTTCCCGCCGCGGAGATAACCACAGATCGCCCCAACAAAGGATGAGAATTCTTTCGCGCGCACATTGCAACCCGGTATTTTCGCAATAGCGGGATGAGCCAGCGTTACACTTGCATAAATACCTTCTCATCAGCGGTTGCTTCTCCCAATGCCAAAACTCGTCGTTTGCTGCTACCTCCGACAGAATTGCCGCCCGTTTTACGACTTGCCGCTTAAGGTTGTGGAACTCGAAGCAGCAATTCTGGGAGTCGTCCAAATGCAGCACTCACGCGAATCCGGCGCCGGCGCTCCGAAGCAGATCAAGGTGCTCTCGGTCGAAGATAACGAGCTCGTCGGAGAGGCGATCGGTCGAAAGTTAAATGGCAATCCGGAGTTCGAGTGGCTCGGCTGGGTCGACAACGCGGAGGCGTTGTACGCCGCGGTTCGCGAACGCAGTCCGGACATTGTCTGCATGGATCTCGATATTCCGGGTCAGAACCCTTTCGAAATGATCCGACGTCTTCAGGTGATCGCGCCCAATGCACGCGTTGTTATTCTGAGCGGCCACGTCAATCCAGAATATGTAGACGAAGCCGTGAACGCGGGCGCGTGGGGCTACCTCTCCAAAGCAGAAGACTCCCGCGTGATCGTCGAGACGTTTCGAAAGATCGCCGAAGGCAACTTTGTGGTGGGTCGGCTCACCGACGCGGGCTGGAGCGGTCATACGCCACATCTGGCAGGGCGATCTGCTGGCGCTCCCAAGCGGCCTATCCAGCCCGCTACTCAAGACCGGGAAGCCGGATTGGGAATCGTGCGACGCATCCTGCAACGCTTCGCGACCCGCCCGAATGACTAGCACTGCGGGTTCATTTGTGGCCCGGGACCTCCGGCGTGACTTTGCGGCGTTGAAAGCCCAGAATTTGAGCGATTGCGCCGAGCGAATGCGGCCCGCCACCCCCAATGCAGATTTGAAGGACGGACCGCGGTCCGCTATACTGGCGGGCCTTTGTTCGGCTTTCTTCGTCCGGCATGTTGCCGTCCGGGGAAAGTCCGGGGATGAAGCGTCATGCAGACGGCTGGCAACCATGCTCGGTAATCGTTCCAATCTCGCTGCCGCGGGTTCACGCTCGCGGCTCCAGGTTTGGACGGACCGTTCGCCGGTCGACTCGTGCGGAGGAATCTCCCGCATGAGTTGAAGCCGCCAGTTGCGGTGACGCTCTTTCCCGGGCCACGGGTGGCAAAGTTCGCCGCCGGTGGCCCGCGGTGTTTTCCGGAGTCGGCCCGGAAATCGTTTGGTTTGACATCTTGATAACTCGACATCCAGAAAAGCACAGGAAGCCAGAATGAACACGACCGAAATGCTCCGCATCCTCGACTCCATTGCCCGCGATCGCAACATCGATCGCGCAGTCCTCATTCGCGATCTTGAACTCGCGATGGTCTCTGCCGCCAAGAAGCACTTCAACACGCTCGATGCCGAAGAGTTCACCTGCACGCTCGATCCGATGACCGGCAATCTCACGATGACGCGCCACGGCGCGCCGCTTGAGATGACACCGGCTGCGTTTGGGCGCATCGCGGCACAGACCTTTAAGCAGGTCATGATCCAGAAGTTCCGCGACGATGAGCGGACCAGCATCTTTGAGGAATTCTCCAAGCGAGTCGGCGAAATTGCCGTCGGCACCGCTCAGCGTTACGAAGGCGGAGCGCTGGTCGTCACGATCGACCGGGCCGAAGCCTTCATGCCCCGGTCGGAGCAGATCCCCGGCGAACAGTTCAACGCCGGCGACCGCGTCCGCTGCCTGATTCTCGACGTCCGCGACGTCGGTAACCAGATCAAGATCGTCCTGAGCCGCAGCCACCCCGACTTCATCAAGCGCCTCTTCGAGGTCGAAGTGCCGGAAGTCGCCGAGCGCATCATCGAGATCAAGGCGATGGCCCGCGAGGCCGGTTACCGCACAAAGCTCGCCGTTTCGAGCATGGACAACAAGGTCGATGCCGTCGGCGCGTGCGTGGGCGTCAAGGGCTCACGCATCAAGAACATCGTTGATGAACTCAACGGCGAGAAGATCGACATCGTTCGCTGGAACGAATCGAGCCAGGTGCTCATCCAGAATTCGCTCAAGCCCGCCGAAGTTGCGGAAATCAGCCTCTGCTTCGAACTCGGACGCGCCACGGTCGTCGTGCGCGACGATCAGCTTTCGCTCGCCATCGGCAAGCGTGGCCAGAACGTCCGCCTTGCCGCCCGCCTTACCGGCTGGGACATCGACATCCTGACGCCCGAGGAATTCACCAAGGGCGTCGAGACCATGTACCAGACCGTTCAGAGCGTCGAAGGCATCACCGAGCAAATGGCCGACAAGCTCGCGGCACTCGGCATGGTCAGCGTCTTCGACATCGAGGAAGTCGGCGCCGAAGTGCTGATGAGCGAACTCGAGATCGACGAGGCGAAAGCCGCGGAAATCGTCTCGACCTGCTCGACCAAGGCGAAGGTTGTCGCCGAGCAGCAGCAGAAGGACAAGGAAGAGAAGGAACGCAAGGCCCGCGAAGACGCAGCGACCGCTGCGAAGTTGCTGGCCGAAGGCGGCACGGCAGGTGGCGAAGCTGGCGATGCCGCCGCAAACGCCATCCTGGGCGCATCGTCGGAATCAACCGGCGACGCACGGGCCGCGGACATTCTGGGGCAAGGTTAAGTGTTGGGATCGTGAAAAGTGTGATCAGTCGCTTTCCGGCTCGAGCCGGATCACCGTCGGGAATGTTTGAAAGTTCGAGATCGGTACTGAATCGCGGAGCATCGTTTGGCCAAGCAGAAGCGCGTATTTGAGATTGCGAAAGAGATCGGCGTCGACTCCAAGGTGATCGTGGCAAAGTGCCACGCCGAGGGGATTCCCGACACGACGATCAAGAACTATCAGTCCGCCGTGAGCGCGGGCCTCGAGGCGACCATTCGCGAATGGTTCAGCGATCACGCCTCGGCCTCGACCGCGATTGAGACTGCCGAGAAGATCGACATCTCGACGGCCAAGAAGGCGACGCCTAAGAAGCGCAAGAAGGCCGACGGCGAGGCCGATGACAACGGAGGCGGCATCGCGATCGCTCCGCCCCCGGAAACGACCCGCTCGACGCATGTCCCGTCAACCCCCTCCGAAGAACCCGTCGCAAAGCCGCGCCCCATTCAGCCGATCGCTCGGCCCGCAGCTCCATCCGCGCCCGAGCCGGAAATTCACACGCCGGCTCCTGTCGCCACACCGATCGCCCCAGCCGCGAAGGCCCCTGCGCCAGTTGTTTCGAAACCCAAGGCTCCCGACTCGCCCCGCACCGATGGGCGTACCGATGGCGACACCGGCACGCACCCGCCCCACCAGCCGCCGCACACCCCAAACACTTCGCACACACCTCAGGCCCCGCACGCCCATCCGCCCGCGCCGCCTCGCGTGCTGGGGCCGACCCGTGTTCAGCCCGCACCGGTGAACGTTCCAACGCGCCCGACAAACATTGTCGCGGGGCCACAGCTCGGAGCGAAGACTCCGGTCAAGCTCTCCGGCCCCAAGGTTGTCCGCATCGAAGCAGCCGAAGTCATGGACGCCCCGCGTCCGCGCCGGTTCACTCCGGGTGGCGGCACGGGAACCGGAACTGGTACTCGTCCCGCTGGAGGCGAAGACGACGGCGGCCGCAGCCCGCGTCGTAAATCGACGGGCGGCGGCAGTGGCGGCGGAAGCAGCAGCGGCGCGGCAGGTTCCAAGCGTTCGAGCGGCACGGGTGTGCCGCAGCGTCGTCGCGCGAGTTCCGGTCAGGAATGGGTTGGCGGGACGAGCGGCGTGTTCTCTGAGCAGGATCTGATCGAACGCGAGGCGCGTCTGGCGCGGTCGGGCGGCTTCCTCAAGAAGCGTCGCCAGGATCTCAAACGCACCGAGCATCATGCCGATGCGGACATGCAGCCCGAAGGCAAGATCCGGATTGCGGCACCGTTCACCATCAAGGACCTTTCGGAAGTGACCGGCGTGAAGGGCGCCGAGATCGTCAAGAAGCTGTTCCTTGAAGGCATCATGGCGACGATCAACTCGGGCATTGATCCGGCGAAGGCGCAGGAGATCATGATCGACTTTGATGTCGATCTCGAAGTGACCGAAGCCAAGTCGGCCGAAGAGGTCGTGAGCTCGCAGTTCGCGGATCGCGTCGCGATGGACCTGCGTCCGCGCGGGCCGATCGTCACGATCCTCGGACACGTCGACCATGGCAAAACCAGCCTGCTCGACAAGATTCGCAATGCGAATGTTGCCGCGGGTGAAGCGGGCGGCATCACGCAGCGGACAAGCGCGTTCCGCGTGGAACTCGATGTCGCGGGCGAGAAGAAGGAAATCGTCTTCTTGGATACGCCGGGCCACGAGGCGTTCACCAGCATGCGTTCACGCGGCGCAAACATGACGGACGTCGTCGTGCTCGTCGTATCCGCGCCCGAAGGCGTCATGCCTCAGACGATCGAGAGCATCAACCACGCCAAGGCCGCGAAGGTGCCGATCGTCGTCGCGCTCAACAAGATCGATCGCCCGGATGCGACCGAAGCGCAGGTTCAGAAGGTGCTGGGTCGATTGGCCGAGAACGATCTGAACCCCGTGGAATGGGGCGGCAGCGTCGAAGTCATCAAGACCTCGGCGACAACCGGCGCGGGTATCGCCGAACTGCTCGAAACACTCGATTACCAGGCGCAGCTGCTCGACCTCAAAGCCGACTTTGATGGCCCGGCCCGCGGCACGGTCATCGAGGCCCGCACCGAAGAGGGACGCGGCGCTGTCGCGAACATTCTCGTGCAGCAGGGCAAGCTCAAGCTTGGCGATTACATCGTCGCCGGACGCGCTTTCGGCCGTATTCGCGACATCACCGACGACCGCGGCAAGAAGCTCAAAGAAGTCACGCCCCCCACTCCGGTGCAGATCTCGGGTATCGACGAGGTACCGACGGCGGGCGACAAGTTCTACGTGGTCGATTCACTGAAGAAGGCTCAGGAAGCCGCGGAGCAGCGTCGCCATCGCGAACGTGAAACCGAACTGGCTCAGCCGAAGCTCACGCTCGACAATATGTTCGCGCAGATGGCAGATGCGGACCTCAAGGAAATCCGCGTGGTCATCAAGGCGGCGGAACAGGGCACGCTCGACGTGCTCAAGAGCCAGGCCGAGAAGGTCAGCACGGCGGAGGTGAAGGTACGTGTGCTCGAAGCTGCCATCGGCGGCATCACCGAGAGCAACGTGCTTCTGGCCCAGGCCTCGCACGCGGTCATCATCGGATTCAACGTCATTCCGTCCGGCAAGGCACGCAGCCTGGCCGAGCAGAAGGGCGTCGAGATCCGCACCTATCAGGTCATCTACGACATCGTGGACGACCTCAAGAAGGCGGCCGAAGGCATGCTCGCTCCGGAACTCCGCCAGGAGATCCTGGGCCACGCAGAAGTCCGCAAGGTCTTCAAGGTCACCAAGGTCGGCGCAATCGCGGGTTGCTACATCACCGACGGTGTCGTGCAGCGCGATGCATTCATCCGCGTCACGCGCAACGGCGTCGTGGTCGAGAACGATCGCAAGCTCGAACAGCTCAAGCGTGTCAAGGACGATGCGAAGGAAGTTCGCGCCGGCATGGAGTGCGGCATGAAGATCGTCGGATACGACGACATCAAGGAAGGCGACGTGCTCGAGTGCTACAAGCAGGTTGAGGTGAAGCGGACGCTCTAACGGGTGAATGCTGAACTTGTGCGGATGTGGTCCGTTTGTGATCCAGCGTTTGGGCGGCAATCTGATGGTTCTCGGAGTCCTCCAATTCCAGGTGCTGGTCCACGGGGCCGAGTCGCTCAAGGACAAGCGTCGCGTCGTTCAGTCGCTGAAGGACAAACTTCACCGCGAGCACTTGTGCTCAATCGCGGAGGTTGGAGACCCGGACCTTTTGAATGCCGCCACGATGGCGCTCGCGATCGTGACGCGCGACGGGCAGCGAGCGGGAGAGGTTCTGGACGCGATCACGATCAAACTGCGGGAACTGCGCGACGGCGAAGTGGGCGAAATCGATCGCCAGGTCCTTCATGCGAGCGCGGGATGGATCGGCGGAGTGCAGCCCGAAGTTGAGTTCAAATCACCTTCCAATCCGAGCGCGATGCGGATCAACGATCCGAAATCAGGCGATGGAAGTGATGAGGAAACAGACGCTCTGATCCGCGATCGTGCGATGGATGAAGACCTCCTGGCTCAGATCGAAGAAGCGGAACGTGAAGAACGCATCCGCCGTGGTGGAGACGCAGCTTGAGCAGACGCCAGGAACAATTCTCTTCCGTCCTTCGCAACGCGATCCAGGCGGTGATCGATCGGGGAATTCAGGATCCGCGAATCTCGGGCATGATCACGGTGACGGAAGTGCGCGTTTCGGAAGATTTCGCCGATGCGACCATTCTGATCTCGGTGCTTCCGGCCGAGCGCCAGGACCTCACTCTTCACGGCATCCGCAGCGCGACGATGCACATCCGGCGCGAGGCCGGCAAGAACGTCGACTCTCGCAAACTCCCCCGCTTCCACTTTGACCTCGATTCACGCACGAAAAAGCAGGCAGCCGTCATAGACGCGCTGCTCAAGGTGCAGGACGATCGCGAGCGCGGCGGTTTCGGCGCGGCCGAGCAATCAAGTTCCGCGACGCCCCCGCCTCTTCCGACTGACGCCCCCGGCTCTACAACACCCCCGCCACCACTTTCCGCGGAAAGACGCAACGCATGAGTTCGCAGGATCCGGCCAAACTCCTTCAGGCGCTGCTCAAGAAGCTGTCCAATCGCTACGGCGAACAACAAGCCGAGCCGTTGACGGCAGGCGTCGACGAGGGCGTCGATCCGATGCTGCACCTCTTCGTCTATTCGTTTCTGCTTTGGGACGCTTCCACTGGACAAGCGCGTGCCGCGCTCAAACGGATCCGCGAGACGTTCGTTGATTACAACGAACTGCGTATCGCGTTCGCGGACGAGATCGCCGCGGCGTTCGGCGAGCGCTACCCGCGCGGATACGAGCGTGCACTGCGATTGCGTTCAAGTCTGCACGATATCTTCCGTCGCGAGCATTCGCTTTCGCTCCAGAGCCTGACGGAACTATCCAAGCGCGAGGCTCGCACGTACCTCGACTCGATCGATGGAACTCCCGCGTACGTCTCGGCCCGCGTGCTGTCGCTGGGCCTTGGTGGTCACGCGATTCCGGTCGATCAGCGGATCGCCGACCTCCTCGCGGCCGAGGCCGTGCTCGGAGACGATGTAACGGACGCCGACAGCGCTGCTTCGTGGCTCGAGCGCCAGATCCGGGCGGGAGACGCGACGTCTGTTGCATTGATCCTTCAGGCGTGGTCGGATGACCAGGGTGCCGCACCCCGACGCGAGCGGCGGGCCGATCTGCCGGATTTCTCACCTCCGGAGTTGCCGCCACCTGTTCTGGCGGAGCAGGCAACGGGCGCTGCAACCAAGAAGCCGGCGAAGGCAAAGAAGTCGTCCAAGAAGTCTTCCAGGTCTTCGGCGAAGGGCTGAAGAACTTTCCTCCTTCCGATCGCGAACATCCTCCATGCCGTCACGCTCAAACGCACTCTTCGCCCGTTCGTCGTTCCAGCGTGCGGCCCATCCGGGCCTGATCGCTTCGGTGCTCATTGCCGCGGCCGGGTTGTCGTGTTCGAGCCATTCGAGTTCGCCGAGCGCTGTTGAGTCAGCGCAGCTCGGCCCCGTGGATCCGGCGAATGCCGGCTTGCCCCATTCGATCCAGGAATTGCGTCGGGTCTCCCTCGCCACGAAAGTCGAAGGCGCGCAGGTCCGCCCGCTTCCGCCTCCTCCAGGTATCGATGCGTCGCGCTTGCAGGTGATGACGCCCGCCGAGATCGCGGCCAGCCCGAATCTCAAGCGGCCATTGTCTGAAGTTGCGCCCGAATTTGCCGCGAAAGTCTCGTTCCCGAAGGCCGCGGATCCCGTCGCCGACGAGGAGACGAAAGCCGAAGCAGTGCGCCTGTACATCGGGGGGCGATCCGCATTGCTTGCCGGCGATGCGACGCAGGCACAGGTGCTCCTCACGGACGCGGCCGGCAAAGACCCGTCTGAAGCGGCGGTCTGGCGTGAACTCGCCGAAGCGCAGTACAAGCTCGGTCGTCGGACGCTCGCGATTTCGTCCTACACACAGGCCGCGCGGCGGGGGCTGGACGAAGCGCGAGTGTGGTGGATGCTAGGGAAAGACGCTGCACAGAAATCCGACCTCAACAAGGCCGCGGCGTATCTCGCGCGGGCAGCAGCGGCTCCCGATGTCGCGTCCGATGCCGCATTGCCCTTTGTGGTCGCTGCCGATTTTGGCGAAACGCTCGCCCGACTGGGATACTCAACGGCAGCGGCCGAGGTTCTAAACGCGGCAACGGCGCTCCCCGAAACATTCACCGAGAACACGAATTACCGAACCGAACTTGGCGAGGTGTACCGGCGTCGGGGCGAATTGCTCGAACAGGCGGGCGACATCGCGATGCGCATGGGGAACTCGGACGTCGCGCTCGCGAGCTACGCCAAAGCGATTGAGTATCCATCCGTGGATCACGGCGCAACGCTGGTGCGGTTCATCTACGCGTCCGCGCTTCAGGGGGAACCCGCGAAGGCGGCGCAGCTGCTTGTTGAACTTATTCTCGACGCAGACGGCTGGATCGAGGATCGACAGCTGCTTCTGATCAAATATCTGGCGCAGAACACGAGCGCAGGTCCCGCGCTGGCACGCGCGTTTGCCGCCATGCCGGAAGATTTGAAGCAGCCGATCTCGCCGACGATCCAGTCGCGGCTCGTCCGAGCGCGTGCCGCGGCCGATCCGCAAGGTGTGAAACTGCTTCGCGCCCATTTGGCCGAGCATCCGCTCGACTCAGAAGTCGCGGCAGATCTCATCCAGATGTCGACCGGGAGCAACTCGAGCGCCGGCAAGGAAGCTCTCCAGATAGCCGGCACCTCGCCGGAAGCGGCGGTTCGTGTTGCCCACGCTGTCATCCGCGACGGACGCGTGCTTGATTCATCCTTTACGGTGATCGAGCGCGGCGCGAGGTCGCCGGGGCAGCGGGCGCTTGCCGCCTGGCTCGAATCGCAGCTTGGTTTTTCCGCCCGCTCGCTCGAAACAGCGGAACAGATCGACATCACCAAGGTCACAAATCCGAATGCACGTGTCGTGCTTCTTGGCGTGAAACTGCACTCGGCGCTCGACGCCGGCGATTTCGAAGCCGCGAGAGTTGTGGTCGAGAAATTGAAAGCGGGGAACGATCTTCCCTTCGCGGTCCGCTGCGGATCGCTGCTCGATGGTGGCGAAGATGCGTTCGTGATCGAGTTGGCAAAAGCGCTTGATGTTTCAACGCTGCCGAATGATCCGGGAGAACGAATCGCGGCCGCTGACATTCTGGCCCGCGCCGGACGTGCAAAGGACGCAGAAACGCTCCTTGAAGGTGTGCTCGAGGCCGATCGCTTCAATGAGCGTGCGTATCAAGCCCTGATCGCGCTCTATTTGCCTTCGGGCCCGCTCAAAGACGAGGCCAAGCTCGGAGCCACCTCTCGGAGACTCCGAGACGCGATCCCTTCCAGCCGGGTGATCCGGTGGTTGGTCGCGGGTGAACTTGCGCAGCGCCAGCTCTGGTCGCAAGCGGAATCCTCGCTCATTTCAATCGCCGAGGAGAGCGAACCCGAACAGTCACTCATCGAGCAGCTCGTGGTCGCGTGGGAACGCCAGACAACAGGCGACGCCGAGACGAAAGCGGCACTTCTTGACCGCGCCGACGCCTGGCTGAAGGTGAAACTCGCCGAATATCCCGGCAGCGTCGCTCTCATCGCCGCCCGCGCACGCGTGCTCGAACTGCAGGGCAAGGCACCGGAAGCGGAAAAACTTCTTGCCGATCTGTTCGCTCGCTATCCGATCGACGTGGTCGGCCGGCAGCGCGAACAGCTGGTGCGCTCGTCGCTCAAGGAGCCCGAGCGGGCACAGCAGCTCGCGCTCGCGAGACTCGATCACACGCCCCGATCCGCCGACGATTCGCTCGAACTTGGAGAACTCTTCGCCGTGAAGGGCGATTCACGGGCTGCGGCTGACGAGGTCGTAAACGGAATTCCGGTGGGCGCGCTACTCAATTCGCCCCAGCGTCAAAGACTGATCGCGTTGATCAACCAGCAGGTCGGCGCCGCCGTCAAGGATGAATCGGGCGAATCCGCCAGGCATGTGCTCGATCTACTCGCCCATTCCGGCCGGCTCGGGGTCGATCTTCCTAAACCGCTGCACGAGGCACGCCTCGCGCTGCTCGCGACCTACACGCCTTCCGATACGGACGCGCTCATCGAGGCGGCGCGCCAGACTGTGCGTGAGTACCCGGACGGCTCGACTCTGCTGCTGGCGCGAACGGCGGATCGGATCAGCAAATCTTCGTCGCCCCAATCAGCGCCACGCTTCCTGCGTGAGGCGATCACCTTTGTAACCGAGCCAACTACCGAACTCTACCGCTATCTGGTTTATTACCTCACTCCTCGGTATGGCGATATCGGGGATGTCAAGGCTCTTGTGCCCCTGCTCGACGATCCATCGAGAACAGTCATCGTCTCCGAACTGGCGTCCGATGGCGGGAACGACGTCCCCGCGGCCCAGGCCGACCGCGTCACACTGGTGCTTCACAACATTGCCTCCTGGGCCACGCTTCGTGACCGCTCACCCTTTGCGATGGAGATCTACCGCATCGTTCTCGATCGCGATCCGCATCACGCGATGTCGTGCAACAACCTCGCATATTACATGATGGAGCACGGCGGCGATCTTGCCGAGGCCGAACGCTTGCTGGCGATCGCGTTCGCCGATCGCCCTGACACCGCGAGCATTCTTGACTCACTGGGATGGCTGCGATTCAAGCAGGGCAAACTGCGCGACACCAGAGACGCTTCGGGCAATCTCGTCGAACCGGGCGCGATATCGCTTTTGACCCGTGCGCTCGAGACCCGTGACGGCAATGACAACTCCGTCATCACCGAGCACCTCGCCGATGCGCTTTGGGCGGCAGGCGAATCCCAGAAGGCCAAAGAGAACTGGGAACTGGCCCGCGTGACGGCCCGGCGCTCGATCGATCAGATTCTCGCCGTGCGCTCGCAGCGAAACCTCGGTGACGACGACGAGACTTACAAAGTCGAGCTCGCGGAACTGCGTGGCGTTCTCGCGCAGACTGAGCTCAAACTGAAGGCCCTCGCCGAGGGCAAAGAGCCCCAGATTCCTGATCACGCTGCCGTCGTCACCACCTCCCGCTAACGAGTCGAGCGAACGAGTACATCCATGGCCGGCCACAATAAATGGAGCAAGATCAAGCACCGCAAAGCCGTGGTGGACAAGCGGCGGGGAAAGGTCTGGACCAAGGTTGCCAAGGCGATCATCGTTGCCGCGAAAAACGGAGGCGCCGATCCTGGAACAAACCTCTCGCTGCGCTACGCGATCGACGAGGCGCGTTACGCGAACATGCCCCGCGATACGATCGAACGCGCCATCCAGAAGGGCGCGGTGGGTTCCGCGGACGAAAACTACGAGCCGGTTCGCTATGAGGGTTACGGTCCCGGAGGCGTTGCGATCATCATCGACTCTCTGACCGACAATCGCGCACGGACCGTCGGCGATCTGCGACTTGCGTTCGCGAATCACGGGGGCAATCTCGGCAACAACGGCTGCGTTGCGTACATGTTCGCGCCCAAAGGGCAGATCGTGTTCAACGCTCCTGGCCTGAACGAAGACCGGATCATGGAACTCGCTGTCGACGCGGGCGCAGATGATGTGCTCCCGCCCGAGGATCCGTCCGACCCCGCCGAACCGTGGACAATCTTGACCAATGTTCCGACGTTTCAGAAAGTGAAGGAGGCGCTCGAGAAGGCGGGCGCCGCCATCGCTGAAGCCGGAATCGCGATGATTCCCGCTGAACATGTTTCGGTGACTGGGGAAAACGCCGGTACCGTCGTCGAACTGATCGAAGCGATCGAAGACCTCGACGATGTTCAGAAGGTCTACACCAACGCGGACATCACTGAAACGGAATAACGCCTCGGTCGCTTCGCGACTGCACCCGATCAGTCTTTCTTACCGACGTTGCGGACATTGCCGCGCTTCACCTTGTTGTGGAGCGCGGGCGTGACGTGGAACGTGGCCTGGCACAGCCCCACTTTCCGCTGCTTGGCAGCCATCCGCGACATCAGCGATCGCTTGTCTTTCGAGCGGCCCCCAATCGCCGCAGGGATGACAGCCTGTTGCACGATTTCGAGTTCCAGCGTGACGTTGAATTCTTTTCCCGAGGCGACCAGCGCCTTGAGATCTTCCCTCGGCAGCACCTGATACAGAGCGGGGCCGTAGCAGGGCCTCAGAAACTTGTACGTGAGTTCCTTGCAGACGATGGTGAACTCGCCTCCGGTCACGCCGAAGATGTACATGCCCCCGGCAATTTCGCTGTTCGCGAGCAAAGCGGCGCCCGCCATTGCATTGTACCAGTTCTTATTGAAACGCCGGAACGGCAACTCGGCCGTGAATGTTTCCGCGTCCACCCGCTTCATGCGGATGCCGCTCTTGAAGGCATAGGGAAGCCAAATCAGCGAACAGACGCGATGCCAGAAGTTGTTTCGGGTCGAGAGGCGTCCGATGAAGTCTTCCACGCGATCGCGGAAACTGAGGCTGGCGCCCGCAATGCGGCCCGGTTCTCCAGAGACGGGTTCATCGCCCGGGAATTCTCCACCCTCAACATCCGATTCGGCCACGACCCCGGCCGGAATCTCCACCTCGGCGCCTATTTCCGGCTCGCGGATCTCTGGCGGATTATGAGCGGAGGGAGCGGCTGACATGCGGAGATCGATTGTAGACGAACGGCTTGCCACGCTTCTCGGTGCCGCTCACACGCCGTCGGGCGTCAACTCGTACCACAAGTCTTTGCGGCGAACCCGCTGCACAGGGTTCCCCGGCTCGTGGTCGAGCACGAGAAGCCACTGATTCTCTGCCGCGGCTTCGAGGAACCAGTGACGCGAAACCATGCTGGTGTAGGGCTCGACGTCGTAGGCGAGGCTATAGGCCGCCCCGACGTGGTTCACGGTGGGCATGACGTCGGGAGTGAAAACGACCGTGCGTCCTTTGTCGTCGTGAAAGACGACCGCTTGCTGGCCCCAGGTGTGACCCGGGACCAGAAGAACTCCAACGCCGGGTACCCCGGTCGCGCCGTTCAAGCCCTGCAGCCAGGTGATCCGCTGCATCGCCGGAACGCGGGGGACTTCGTCGCGGGTCGGGGTGTAGCCGCTCGCGAAAGGGCGGGCGGAATCAATCAGGTGCATCTGGTCTTCAACCGGCAAAAGGTGATCGCGGAAGTACGTGCGCGTCATGACGCTCGTGTTGGCCATCGCGTCGTTCCACTCGCGGAGCTGCGCGTAGATCTCAGCTTTGGGAAATGTGGAGACGGCGTTCATCTCGCTCGAAACTTTTTCGCCCGCGCGTGGGAGGCGCGTGAGCCCGCCCGCGTGGTCGAAATGCAGGTGGCTGACGACGACGGTATCGATATCTTCCGCGCGGCAGTTTTCTTGCTGAAGGGCGTCGAGAATGGAGCGATCTTCCAAGGCGAAAATGTCCTTGCTCTTGGCGTCGAGTTTGTTGCCGCTGCCGACTTCGATGATGACCAGCCTCGGGCCGGGCGGGTCGCCCGGATCGGACGAAGCCCGTTCAAGCAGAAGGCAATTATGCTGAACGTCGATGCGTCCGCGCTCATCCGTCGGAACCGACTTGTTCCAGACAACTCGCGGCACAAGCCCAAACATCGAACCGCCGTCGAGCTTGAACTTCGCGGCACGCATCAGCTTCCATCGATACTTCACCGTCATGGAATGAGGGTAAGCCGCGCGTTGCGGGGCGACAGGCCAGCGGTGCATTCGAAGTTCCGGAGACCGTCGCGGGAGGCTTGGGATTCACTACACTCGCGCCGATGCCCGTGTCGCCGACTCGAACCAAATCCGCTAACCCGCTCCTATGGGCGGTCTTTCTTGCCGTTTCGTGGACTTGGTGCATCGGAATGTTCTTGCCCGTGCTACTGGTCCGGGATTACGGCATTTGGGGATTCGTGGTTTTCGCGCTGCCAAACGTTTTCGGCGCCGCGGCAATGGGCTGGGTCGTCCGAACACGCGAAGCCAGCCACTGGTGCGTTGCTCAGCACGAATTCCTGGTTCGGCTCTTTTCCGCCGTCACGGTTGTATTCCATCTCTGGTTCGTGTGGTACTTGTCGCACGCCGGCTGGGTCTCGGGAGAGTGGTGGGCGTGGATCACAGTCGGAATCTTCGGGCTTGCGCTTTTTTCCGGCCTGAAGGCGGAGAGCCCTTCGGATGCGCTGACGCCGTTCCTGATGAGCGTCCTCGTGATCGCGTTTGCGTTTCTGGTCGGGCTTGAGGTCAAAATTCCGCCAATGGGTGAGCGCGGATTCTGGGGCATCCCGGCAGTCGCGTGGGTTGCGCCCGTTTGCATCTTTGGTTTCCTGCTGTGTCCATACCTCGACGCAACATTTCATCGAGCGCGCCAGAACCTCGACGCCCCGGGGTCACGCGTTGCGTTCGGAATCGGGTTCGGCGCTTTCTTTTTCGCGATGATCATTTTCACGCTGGCGTATTCCGGACTGCTGCTTGGCAACGCCATTGCCGGACCTCGTGTGCTTACGGCGATCGTGCTGCACATGCTGATCCAGTCCGGCTTCACGTGTGGCCTGCACATCCGGGAGATGTCGAGCTCGCTCGGAACGGCGCATCAGGTACGCATGCGGGGCACAATTGTGAGCGCAGGCGTGATCGCCTTGCTTGGCGGCGCTGTAGCCGTGTTTCGATTCCAGGTCACGGAGAACATTTCGCCCGCATTCGAACTCGGATACCGGATCATCCTGTCTGCGTATGGCCTGTTCTTTCCGGCGTATGTATGGCTCGTCATGATTCCGCTTTGGAAATCGGATCGGACGCTATCGGCGCGGCACATTCTGGTCTGGCTCGGCGCGTGCGCGATCGCGACTCCGACATTCTGGATGGGGTTCATGCAGAAGCAGGAATGGTGGCTCGTGCCGGGTGTCATTCTGCTCATCGCTGCGCGTCTGCTCATTCCGAGTGCAGGTGGCGCAGGGTCTCCGCCGCAAGAGTCGCCAGTTCCGCCGAATCCGAGGGATCCGAGGCCAGTTCTTTCAGCCGCTGCAGAAGGTTCGCGCGATCAGGATCTGCACAGCCGTTCCTGATCGCGTTTCCCGCGACGATTACGGCGTTGCGCTTCATCATTGCGAGTGTTGCGCGTGTCATCGCCGTGCCAGCGAACGCATTTGCGCGGTCGTCGTTCGTCCAGCGCAGCACCTCGAGTAGCGGAAGTGACTCGCGCCGAGGCGAGTATTCAGAGTGAATCTCTCCCACAACCGTTCCCGCCGGGCGGGGAGAGTTGTGTGGACAAACTTCCTGGCAGATATCGCAGCCGTAAAGCCAATCGCCAATTGCTTCGTGGAAGCGAGAGTCGATCGGCCCCCGGTTTTCGATCGTGAGGTAGCTGATGCAGCGGGAAGCATCGACGCTGTACGGCGTGATCGCATCGGTCGGGCAGGCGTCAATGCATCGGGTGCATGTGCCGCAGTGGTCGGTGATGGCTTCAGAAGACTTGGCAATTTGAAGGGTGGTGAGGATGCCACCCAGGAGCATGAAGCTGCCGACGCGTGGGTGAATCAGGAGCGTGTGCTTGCCGATCCATCCGAGACCGGCGAGTTGTGCGATCTCGCGTTCCATGAGGGGAGCGGTATCAACAAACGCGCGGAATTCGGCGCCGGGGTGCTGCGCCCGCAATTCATCGCAGAGCGTGTGCAACCGCTTCTTCATGACTTTGTGGTAATCGCGGCCACGAGCGTATCGGGCAATTTTTCCGACGGGCGCGTCCCGCGCAGGTGAAACGTCCTCGCTTTCGTGGCCGCGCGAGTGATAGAGATCCGCGACCATGATCGCGCTCTGTGCGCCGGGAAGCAGCAACTCCGGATCCGAACGCAATTCCGTGTTGCGGGCCAGGTATTCCATCGTGCCGTGCTTGCCGGCGTGCAGCCACGCGCGATAGTGCTCGGCCCACGCGCTTGGCTGCACATCGCACACGCCGGACAATTCGAAGCCGAGCCGCGTGCAGGACGCCTGGATGTCGGATTCGCGGAGCATTTGAAGCAAAGGCTAGCGGATCGGAGGCCGATGGCCCGTCGCGAGCCTCGACCATCTTTTTCGAGCGGCGTGTTCTCTCGCCGATGAAAGGCCGGAATTCAATTCTTTTTTGAGGCTTGAACCGAATGGGAAAAGGACGACTCGAAGCATTCAGCGACGGAGTGATCGCGATCATCATCACGATCATGGTGCTTGAGATGAAAGTGCCGGCGCACGCCGAGCATTTCGGCGACCTGTTGCCCCTTATTCCGGTTTTTCTGAGTTACGTTCTGAGCTTTGTTTATGTCGGCATCTACTGGAACAATCACCACCACATGCTTCACGCGACCAAACACGTGAACGGCGCGGTACTCTGGACGAATCTCGTTCTGCTCTTCTGGCTCTCGCTCATTCCGTTCGTCACCGGATGGATGGGCGAGAATCACTTCGCTCCGGCGCCGACGGCGTTGTACGGCGTGGTGCTTCTCTGTGCCGCGGTTTCGTACGCCGTGCTCCAGCGCGCGATCGTGGCGTGCCACGGCAAGGATTCGGATCTCGCACGAGCGGTCGGGCGCGATTTGAAAGGCCGGATTTCAGTCGTGCTCTACATCGCCGCCATCGGCGCGGCTTTCTGGAACCACTGGATCTCGTGGGCCATTTACGTGCTCGTCGCGATCGCCTGGTTCATCCCCGATCGACGGATCGAGCGGACATTGCACGCGGCAACCTGATTGCCGTAGACTCAGCGGACAGTCATCACGCCCCGGGCGGTGCCATCGGGTTCGGCGGTCTTGCCTGCCCACTGGAAGAATGTCTTCGCGCTGCGTGTGAGTACGTCCGAAGCGTCGCCGGGCGAGTTCACCCATGCGCGGTCGTATTCGTAGACCACCCAGCCCGGGAAGCCGATTTCGCCCAAGGCACGCACGGTCGCCGCGGCTTTCGCATCGCCCTCGCCAAGCGCACACGGCTTGCCGTTCGAGTAGTCCTTGAGTTTGACCGAGAAAAGGCGATCGCTCAGAACATTGATCCCGTTGGCAGGGTCCTCACCCGACAACGCGGCGATGGATGGCGAGTACGCAGCGCCAAGCAACGGATTGGTCACGCGATCGAGCAGTTCGCTGAGCGACGCAGCAGTCGGAAACGAGCCGCCGTTTTCGAGCGCGAGACGAACGCCGGTATTGCGAGCGGTCGCAACGGCTAGTTCAAGGCGATCAACAATGCGGGAGATGCCACTCGAGCGGGTCTCGCTGCCGGGGATCTGGTACGCGAAGACGCGAACGAGTGGGGCTTCGAGACGTGCCGCGAGATCGACGGCCCAACCGGTGTCGATGACGCCCCTGGGTGTCCCGTCGATGATGTGCCCGATCAAGGGCGGCGAAATCGCGTCGTCGTAGCGGGCCGAAGTTGCAATGCAGGCGACCTCGCACCCGGTCGGGGCAAACAGGCGGCGGATCTTTTCAGCGTCTGTCAGAGCCGGGTCGCACGCAAACTGCGTCGAGCCGCTTCCAAAGGTGCGGAGTTCCACACCCTGATATCCGGCCCCCTGAGCAAAGTTGGCGACACGCGCGAGAGTCCATTCCGGGCAGGCAACCGTGCTGAATGCGAGTTTCATGGAAGTCCTTTTCGGGCCAGAATGCCAGGCACCCTGCACGGGGTTGAACATCTGGATCGCGCAGGCACCGGACATTATGCGATCAAGCGGGCTAGTGGCCGGTAACTTGGCCGATTTCATCGACGCGAGTCGTTCCACACGCCGATTTGAAGCGAACGGAACGGAGCTTGTGAGCGCTCCGTGGCGGGCCCCTGTGGGGGTCGTGGGGGATTTCGGAGCAGCCGCTGCATGGTTTACGCATCGCTCGGTTCGGGCCGCCAAACGGCGGCAAACCCAACGTCCGAGAACTCGAGTGGCACTCTGCTCTCGGCGGCAGTACGATGCCAGTACTTGGTGCCCAACAGAACTTCAGACTCTGCCTTGGAGCGCCGCATTCGTTTCGCGTGCTGCTGGATGATGGTGGGAGCAACAGCTCTTGTGGGGTTTGGCTGCGCGAACTCGCCTCGGGCGGAATATCTCCAGACCCGCGCAATCGAGGTCAAGCCGACCAACGCGGGGGACGGCACGACACTCGCCCAGCGTGACGGTGTCATGCGAGGCAATCTTGCCGGTGCTACCGCTGTGATTCCGCTTGCAGCGGTCAAGACGGACACGAGCGATACGCAGCAATAGTCGGTCCGATTTTCCACAAGTTCCACGCCGAACAGGATTCCAGCTTGCGGAAGCCGCGCGGAGTGTCCACACTTTGGGCGTGAATCCAAACCAACCTGCTCGCCCCGCTCACACGTCGCCGGTTGCATCCGATCAGACCGCCGGAACTTCGGGGCTGGTGACCGATCTGCACGGAAAGCTTGATTACGCCACGTATCTGAGTTTGAACCAGTTGCTCACGGCGCAGCGGACGCTTAGTTCTCCCGAGCATCACGACGAGATGCTGTTCATTATCCAGCATCAGACGACGGAGCTCTGGTTCAAGCTGGTGATTCACGAACTCCGTGCCGCCATGGCCATGGTCGCGGCAGACCACCTTGAGGCGAGTTTCAAGATCCTGGCTCGCGTCAAGCACATTCAGCAGCAGTTGCTGGGGCAATGGAGCGTGCTGGCGACGCTGACACCGACCGAGTACGTTCAGTTTCGTCATGTGCTCGGACCCGCGAGCGGCATCCAGTCTCACCAGAACCGCATGATCGAGTACATGCTCGGAAACCGCGAGGCGCGATTCCTTGAGGTGTTCCGACACAACCCGCCGGTGTATGAAGCGCTGTCCGCGGCATTGAAAGCGCCAAGCCTGTACGACGAGTTTCTGCGGCATCTCGCCCGGCGTGGCATGGCCGTTCCGAAGGAAGTTCTGGAACGTGACCTGACCAAGCAGCACGAACCGAATGACGGCGTGCTTGCGGTATTCAAAACCATTTACGATGACCCACACAAATGCTGGGATGCGTACGAGATGTGCGAGAAGCTTGTTGATGTCGACGAAGCAGCGATGCTCTGGCGGTATCGCCATCTGAAGGTGGTACAACGCGTGATCGGCATGAAGCGAGGCACGGGTGGCACGGCCGGCGCGGGGTACCTTCGCAATATCTTCGACCATCCGCTCTTTCCGGAGCTTTGGGATGTGCGAACCGTGGTTGGTCCGGAGGTTCAGCCGTCATGAGCGGACAACTCGCTCCGATCATCGGTGAACGGATCGCAAAGGCCGTTTCGTCGCTTGGGACTGGCGTGCTGACAGAGGCGTCCCTGCAGGCGCACATCGCGCCGCTCTTTTCGAGGGTGCGGCAGCGGTCGGAAATTTACCTCTCCAATCACAGCCTTGGACGGCCGCTCGATTTGCTCGCGGACGATGTGCGCGAGGCGCTCGATGCGTGGTACACCGATATGGACGGCGCGTGGGATGTGTGGATGAAGGAGATGACCACCTTCCGGCACAACATTGCGTGCCTGATTGGATTCGGTCGCGCGGATGGCGTGGTACCCAAGATCAGCGCGGGGCAGGGCCTGCGAGCGGTACTGAATGCGCTGCCGCAGGAGAAGCCTCGCGTGATTGCGACGCGTGGGGAGTTTGACTCGATTGATTTCATTCTGAAGACGTATCACACCCGCGGACGGGCCTCGGTTCAGTGGGTCGAGACTCAAACGCAGCCGAATCGGCCACCCGAGGTTGATGCGGGCGCGATTCTCGATGCAATCCAGACCGGCTCGCCCGATGTCGTCGTGATCTCTCACATTTACTACGCGACCGGCCAGCGGCTCGACCGCGTGGAAGAAATCATCGAATTGGCACAGGCGAAGGGCACGATCGTGGTGCTCGACGCATTTCACAGCGCGGGCGTAATTCCCGTCGAGTTCGAGCGGCTCGCTCCCGATTTCGCCATCGGCGGCTCGTATAAGTACACGCGAGGAGGGCCCGGTGCGGCTTGGCTGGCCATTCATCCGAAACATCTCGGCAATCGCCGGTTGCGAACCCTCGACACCGGCTGGTTTGCGAAGCGCGATACATTCGGCTTTGAACGGCCCGATGAACCGCTGCTCGCCGACGGCGGGGACGCGTGGCTCGAAGCAACACCCGCCCCACTGCCCCTCTTTCAGGCGCGATCGGGCCTGCAACTTGTGTTGGCCCTCGGAGTTGAACGGTTGCGCCGTTACTCGCTCGAACAACTCGCTGCTCTCGGGCAGTTTCTGAAGGCACATGGCATCGCGTCGTATCAAGGCGGACACACGCCGGAGCAATCGGGCGCGTTCCTACTCATCCCGCGTGTGGATGCACATCCGGCTTGCGATGCGCTCAAGCTCGCCGGCGTGAATGTCGACGCCCGACTCGGTCATCTCCGCCTCTGCCCGGATGTCGTCACGACGCGGGCTGAAATGGAACGTGCCGGCACGATCATCGCAAGGGTGCTGGCGAACCGCTGATAGGAAGTGTCAGGCAGAAATCCGTGCCTCGCCCCGGTTCGCTGTGAACTTCAAGCCGTCCTTCGTGAGCTTCCACGATTCGACGCGCTGTCGGCAGTCCGAGGCCAGTTCCGCCGGACTTGGTCGTGAAATACGGGCGGAATATCTTCCCGATCGTTTCCTGCGTCATGCCCGGTCCGGTGTCGATCACGTGAATGTGCGCGACAGCACGCTTTTCGGCATCGATCGTCCGATTGGTCCGCACGATCAACTCGCGGGGCCTTCCGCCTTCGACCGGCTCTGAAGTCATGGCCTGAGTCGCATTGAGCAGCAGATTCAGAACTGCCTGTTTCACGTGGGAAACGTCCACGTCGGCCGTCAATGGTCCCGGCGCCAGTTCAGACCGCAGTCTCACGCCGTTCTTTTCCGCCTGCGGCAGGAAAAAATCAATCAGTTCCTCAACTGCCATATTCAGGTCCGCCGGCTTTCGATCAAGCCGCAGTTCACCTGCAAATTGCAGGAAATCGGTCAGGATCCCCCGCAATCTCTCGACCTCGCGTCGCAGCGACTGCACCCTGCGAACGAGCCGGCCTTTTTCCTCTTCGGTGATCGCAAGCTCTTCGATGCCCTCGCTGAGCAGCTGTGCGTTCAGGCCCACGGTCGAGAGGGGATTCTTGATTTCGTGAGCCAATCCGCCCGTCATCGCGCCAAGTTCTGCGAGCCGCTCCGCCGACCGAGCTCTCCGCTCCGCCGACCGAATCCGCGCCGACTGCGTCTTGAACGCCCACAGAGCGATCGCGCCTGCGGCCAGCGCGCCGACAACAAGACCGACCAGTAGCAAAGTCATCCCGGACACGCTTCGAGTTTAGTTGTGATGTGTGTCCGTCGGAGGGAATCTATCGACGAGGAGACCTTGTGTAGCCCCGCCGCGGCACAACCACCTCGACGCTGTCGGGCGCACGCATCACTTTGGTCGCTTTCCATCCTTTGTCGGTTTTCGTTGCGTCGTAGACGACTTGGGAGCCGTCTTTGAGCACGCGGAATCCGTCTCCCTGAATGACGCTGTAGTGCGCGAAGATGTCTTGACCCTCGGGCCCGACGATGAAGCCGAAACCCTTTCGTGGGTCGAACCACTTCACCAAGCCCTCGACATTGGTCAGTTGGGTTGCACCTGTGCCACCCGTGCCCTCTGTCATCGCCGGCCCCTTTCCTTCTGCGCCCGGACCGAATGGCCGGTTCGCTTCGGATGGCGTCGGGGTCGTTGTCCCGCAAAACCCGATCGCTCGTACCCCGCAGTGCAGCGAGCCGCCGCATCCTGCGCTGGCAAGAGCGGTGCGAGTGGTAACCCGTCCGCCGAAGCCAGCTTATCAGACCCATTGGGCCTGTCAACCGACCGAGCGCTGCAGCACGTTCCGAACGCGAGAAACGTCCCGGCAGACCTTCGAAGTTCCACAAAGTTGTGGATTTCAGTTGCGCAAGGAAAACGCCCCCTTCCAAACAGGGGGCGTGGTCGCGAACATTGGAGACCCCATCGCGGGGTCAACGATTCAATCAGACCGGCTGAGGTGCCGGCGAATCGGCTGCAGGAGCGGCCGGGGCGTTCTTCTTGGCTTCTTCCATCAGCACGGCCTTGCGGCTGAGCTTGATGCGTCCCTGGTCGTCCACCAGGATGACCTTGACCTTGACCATGTCCCCGATTTTGACAACGTCGGTCACGCTCTTGACGTAACCCTCTGCCAATTCAGAGATATGGCACATGCCGTCGGTGCCCGGAGCGAGTTCAACGAACGCGCCGAAGTCCTTCACGCTGACGATCTTGCCGGTGTAGATCGCACCGACCTTGACCTCTTCGCAAAGGGCTTCGATCTCGGTGCGAGCGCCGTCGATGGAGGGGCCGTCGCTGCCGGCGAGCTGGACCGTGCCGTCGTCATCCACATCGATGGTGATGCCGTAGCGATCCTGGAGCCCGCGGATTGTCTTGCCGCCGGGTCCGATGAGCTTGCCGATCTTCTCGGGGTCGATGCGGAGGGTGACCATGCGCGGGGCGAGCGGAGAAACATCCGACCGCGGCGCGGCGATGATGCGTTCCATGATGTCGATGATCTCAAGCCGGCCTTGCTTGGCCTGCTGGAGAATCTTCTCGATCTGGGAGATCACGAGGCCGCGGGCCTTGAGGTCGAGCTGGATGCCCGTGATGCCTTCGCGAGTGCCGCTGACCTTGAAATCCATGTCGCCGAAGAAGTCCTCTTCGCCGATGATATCGGTGACGAAGAGTTCGTTCTGGTCGTTGTCGTCGCTGAAGCGACCGACGCTGATGCCAGCGACGGTCGCCTTGATGGGCACACCGGCGTCCATCAGAGCGAGGCAGCCGCCGCAGACTGATGCCATCGAGGACGAGCCGTTCGACTCGGTGATGTCGCTGACGACGCGGATCGTGTATGGGAATTCGTCGGGACCCGGGATGACGCCCATGAGCGAGCGTTCCGCAAGTGCGCCGTGGCCGATTTCGCGCCGACCCGGAGCGCTCAGACGCTTCACTTCACCCGTCGAGAACGGCGGGAAGTTGTAGTGGAGCATGAACTTCTTGCTGTACTCGGGGATCAGGCCGTCGACGATCTGCTCGTCCTTGCCCGTACCGAGAGTCACGCTGATGATGCTCTGCGTTTCGCCACGCTGGAAGAGGGCCGAGCCGTGCGTGCGCTGGAGAATTCCAACGGCGCCCGTGATCTGGCGGAGCTGCGTCGGCTTGCGGCCGTCGGCGCGAATCTGCTCCTCGACGATCAAGCGACGCGTCACCTTTTCCTCGAGGCGACGGAAGGCTTCCTTCGCCATGACCTTGTTCTTGAGGCTGGTTGAGTATTCGCCGTAGTTGCCATCGACTTTGAGGGCGAAGTTCTTGTCGAGCGTGTTCTTGCGAAGCTCGTCGACTTTGGCGTTGCGCTCGGCCTTTGAATTGATCTTGCGAGCGGCCGTCATTTCCTTCTCGGCAATTGAGCGCACCTTCTCTGTGATCTCGGGCGTCGGGAGGATCGACTCGCCGGCACGCTTGGGCTTGCCGACCTTGGCGGCCAGATCGTTGATCAACGCGAGCAGTTCGTTGATCTGACCCTGACCAAAGCGGATCGATTCGATCATGCTCGACTCATCGACTTCGGCGGCGCCGACTTCGATCATGTTCAGGCCGTCCTTGTGGCCCGAGAGGACCAAATCAAGGTCGGAGTAATCGAGCTGGCTGACCGTCGGATTGATGACGAACTGCGGGCCATTGTCGGTGTGGATGCGTCCGACGCGAACGGTCGCGATCGGGCCTTCAAACGGAATGTCGCTGATCGCGAGCGCGGCGCTCGAAGCGATGCCAGCCACCACGTCCGCGTCGTTCTCGGTGTCATGGCTCAGAACCATGCACTGGATGAGCACTTCATCAACGAAGCCGTCCGGGAAGAGCGGGCGGATCGGGCGATCGATCATGCGCATCGTGAGAATTTCCTTCTCCGAGGGCGGACCTTCGCGCTTCTTGAAGCCGCCGGGGAACTTGCCGGCGGCGGGCGTCTTCTCGCGGTAATCAACCGTGAGCGGGAAGAAGTCGATGCCTTCGCGCGGGTTGGCGCGGACGACCGACGCGAGCACCGTGGTGCCGCCGAAAGTCGCGATCACGGTTCCGCCAGCAAGCTTGCCGACAACGCCGGTTTCGAGCGTGAACACTCGGCCACCGATTTCCTTACGGACAACAACGGCGCCCGGCAGATCAGCAAGACCTGTGGATGCGTGCGAAACCTGAGTCATGATGTCAATTCCTTCTTCTGCGGACCGACCGCGCCCACACCCCGACATGCAGGCGGGCGAGCAAACGATCCTGGGGCTTTGATGCCCCCCGGACTTCCCGTTTAGTGGCAGAAGGCAATAAGCAGAGCCCAGGCGAGTGCTGCTGATTGCCCACTGCCGCAGCCGAGAGAGGCCGGAGGGGCTTGAAAACGAAAACGGCCCGGTGTTTTTTCAAACACCGGGCCGAGTGAATTACTTGCGGAGGCCCAGACGAGCGATCAACTTCTGGTATTCCTCGGGCTGCGTCGTCGCGAGGTAGCGCAGAAGCCGGTTACGCCGGCCGACCATGAGCACCAGGCCGCGGCGGCTGTGGTGGTCCTTGTCATGGCCTTTGAGGTGATCAGAAACTTCCTTGATCTTCTCGGTCAGCATCGCGACCTGGACCTGGGGCGAGCCCGTGTCCTTTTCGTGCGTCTTGTAGTCCGAGACAATCTTTTTGCGTCGTTCAGCGACCAGTGCCATGATTTCTTTTCTTTCCTTCGTTCACAGTTCTTTCGGGTGCCAATAGTAGGCCTCGACGGCAGGCGGATCAAAGGCTTGAGAGGTCAAAAGACTCTTGAGAAGCATACCGAAAAGCCGACTCGGCCGTCGGTTCGGGGGCTGGCCGGAGCGAGCCGACCAATCTTTGCACTCCCCGTGTGAAAGAGGCCTCCTGCGGCGGGTACATTTCGGGCATGTCAACCGCCGCTGCCAATCCGGTCTCCCCCACCCCTTCGGCTTCCGGTTTCCGGGCCGCCGGCCTTTCGATTTCGAAGCGGGTCGCGGAAATGAAGCCGTCGGTCACCGTGGCCTTTATGAACCGGGCCAAGAACATGAAGGCTCAGGGGCACGACGTCTTGAGCTTCGCAGCAGGCGAGCCTGACTTTGACACGCCACAGGTTGTAAAGGATGCCGCGATCGAGGCGCTCAACAAGGGCATGACCAAATACATGCCAACGCTGGGCGATCCAGAGACAAAGAAAGTGCTCGCCGACAAGCTGGTCAAGGAAAACGGCATTCCCACAACGGCGGACCACATCGCGATCAGCGCGGGTGGAAAGCACTCGCTGTATGTGGCATGTCAGTGCCTCTTTGATTTCCCCGCTCCGGGTGAGACACCGCAGGAAGGCATTCTGCCCGTGCCTGCCTGGGTGAGTTACGCGCCGATCATCGAGATCGCGGGCGGCAAGGTCGTCGAGATCCAGACCGACGCGGCTGGCGATTTCAAGATCACGCCCGAGCAGCTCAAGAAGGCAATCACGCACCGCACTCGCGCGTTCTTCATCAACTCGCCAAGCAACCCGTGCGGCACGATGTATTCTCCGGCCGAGTTGAAGGCTCTTGCGCAGGTGATCGCGGAAGCGGCGAAGACGACCGCGCCGAATCTGGTCGTCGTGTCCGACGAGCTGTATGAGAAGATCGTCTACGGCGGCATCGAGCACTTCTCGATCGGCAGCGTGCCCGAGATCGCGGAACGCACGCTCACAATTAACGGCTTGTCGAAGGCGTACGCGATGACCGGCTGGCGTATCGGGTACGCAGCGGGCAGCGGTGCATTCGGTAAGAAACTGATTGATGCCATGGGCGTCTTGCAGGGGCAGATGACGACCAACATCACGAGCTTTACCTATCCAGCGATCCGCACGGCCATTACGAAAACTGCGGCGGAAGTGGAAAAAATGCGGCAGGCATTTGCGGAGCGTGCCGGCGTCATTCACGCACGGCTTGCAAAGGTTCCCGGCTTCAAATGCCCGAAGCCGACCGGCGCGTTTTACGCATTCCCCGACGTTTCAGCGCACTTCGGCAAGACTTCGCCCGGCGGAAACGGGACGGCCGGCCGCAAGATCAACAGCGCGATGGATTTCTGCGAAGCATTGCTCGCCGAGCAGTACGTCGCGTTCGTCCCGGGCGAAGACTTCGGCGGGTGTGGCAGGAATTGTGCCCGCATCTCGTTCGCGTGTTCGATCGATCAGATCAACAAAGGCATAGATCGAGTCGAACAGTTCATCGTGGGCCTGCGCTGAACAAACTGGCTGCTCGAAGACCTTTTTGCAATCTTCACAATTTTTCGAAACGTTGAAACCGCTTTCACCTTCCGACGAATCGGCAATTGACCGTTTCTCTGGGGTGCGTTGGTGAACTCACATTCTGGTTTTGCTCTTACGCCTGCGCCGATCTGGCGCAGTGCTTCTTTGTTTCGGTCGTTTTTCCTTGGAGGTTTTGCGCTCGATCGGAGGTGTCCAGTGTCTCGTTGTCTTACATCGAAATCGGCAAATTGGCAGTCGGCTCGCTTCGGCGGCGCGACGCTTCAAACGGCCCTCGTGATCGAGAACGCGATTTGCGTTGCTCTCACGACGACGGTCTGCACGCCGGTTGCGACGTCGGGCATCGTCACGCTGGGCATCATTTGACTCTCATGCCGACTCGATGATTCCCGAGCTTTGAGTTTCTCTTCGACCGATCGCTCTTCAACACAACTTTTCTACAGCACGCCGGATGTGTGCCGCGGATTCGCCGCGCTCGCACATTCCACCGGCGAAGTCCACGTCATTTTGAGAGAGAGGTTTTTCTGCGCGATCGGGTCCTCAACCAAGTCTCGTTCTTCAGCGCCGCCCTTTCCTCGTTGGATTGGGCGGTGTTTTTGTTGGGGAAAGCGACAGGCAAATAGGACTTGTACGACCCACAAGGCCTATGGGTCTTATTCCATACCGCTCCGCGCAAAGCACTTTCAATCCGCGAGAGTTTGAATTGGCGCAGCACCATCCATGGGCGCTTCATCCGGATCGCGCAGCACCAGCGTAATTTCCGACGACTGCTTGTCCTGCTCCACCCCCACCACGCGCCTGCGCACAAGGTCGAGCACCGCAAGGAAGAGACCGATCATCTCGCTACGGGTGCGATTGGTGAGCAGCGTGCGGAAGGTGAGCTTCGGACGCGTGCCGCCGGAGCCGTCGCCCATCTCCCCTTTGATGCGATCGACGATGTCGGCCGCGTGAAGCTCGATCGGCGTGTCGTCGTAGACAACCTGGTGATCGCCCAGCCGATCGAAGTTCACGGTTGCGACGATCTTCTTGAAGGCTTCAAGCAGATCGGTTAGTTCCAGATCTTCGACATCGAGCGCTGCGACTTCATCGCGGATCGTTTGAGCGTCGGCTGTCGGAATCACTTCGTCCGCGCCGCCCACAGGGAACCGTGCCTGCCACTGCTTGCCACGTATTTCAAGCGCATCCGCGGCATCACGATACTGCTTGTACGCGAGCAACTGACGAACGAGGTCGGCACGCGGATCGGTCGCGTCGCCACCGGACTCATCGGAGGCGAGAACAGCATTCGGGTCGGTGCCGCGTGCGAGCCAGCGGCTTTTGATCTCCATCAGCGACGCGGCCATCACGAGAAACTCGCCGGCGACTTCGATATCGACGGGTGTACCGTCCTTATCGAGATCGCGAAGGAATGCGATGTACTGATCCGCGATCGGCGCGATCGGAATGTCGGTGACATCCACTTCGTTCTTGCGAATGAGAAAGAGCAGGAGGTCGAGGGGGCCTTCGAACGATTCCAGGCGTACACGATAGTCTTCGGTGAGCATCCGTGCCTCCGGCCGCGGGTGAACCCGGCGGTGCATGTCCACCATTCGCGAAAATCAGCGGCTTCGCCGCGGAAAGCGATGGCTTCTGCGAACAGTGTACGCACTTTCGGCCAAACCCCGAACTACCCTTCACTGATGCCATCCAAGGCCGCGCCGGGATCCAAGATTGTTCAACTGACCGAGCCCAAAGAAGCGGGTAAGGACACCGGTGCGCCCAAGCCAATGACCCCAACCGTTCGGGGGCCGAAGGTTTCGCCCGAGGCCCTTCAAGCCGGCAAGCGCCTGCTTCGGGCGGAAGCAACGGCCGTTGCTCGCCTCGCGGATTCGCTGGGCGACCCATTTGAGCGTGCGGTGGAACTGATCGTCTCGTGCGCGGATGCCGGAGGAACAGTTCTGATCACGGGCCTCGGAAAGTCGGGGCTCATCGGCGCCAAGATCTCGGCGACACTTTCATCACTTGGAATTGCCTCGCACTGCGTCCATCCGTCCGAGGCTGCACATGGCGACCTCGGACGCTTCCGCAAGTGCGACACGGTCATCTGCATTTCGTTCAGTGGAGAGACCGACGAAGTCGTGAATCTCGCTTCGATTCTGCGACAGGACGGGCTCCCGATCATTTCGATCACGGGTGCGGGCGGGCAATCCGCACGGGAGGGCGCAAAGGCGTCGAGCCTGGAGCGGCTTTCCACTGTCACGCTGGGGCTGGGGCTTGAACAAGAGGCTGGCGAACCCGACTTCGCGGCCCCCACATCCTCGACCACTGCCACGCTTGCTCTGGGTGATGCGCTCGCGGTGGTGAGCGCCAAAGTTCGCAATTTCACCGATGAGGATTTCAAACGGCGGCACCCGGGCGGAACGCTCGGCGATCTGCTGCGTCCGGTGACCGAAGTGCTTCGATTCGTCGCTGGAAAAAACTTGCCTCGAGTGACCGACGATCGCACTGTCGCCTCGGCCCTGGAAGAAGCGGCGAAGGCCGGGCGCCGTCCCGGCGCGATCGTCTTGAGCGATCCCAAGACAAGCAGACTCAGCGGCATTTTCACCGACGCGGATCTGCGCCGATTGATTTTGCGTGATCCGACCGAAATGCATCGCCCGATCCGCGACGTGATGACGAAGGACCCGCGTTGCCTCCCGGAAACGGCGCTCGTTCGCGATGCCGTTCGCATGGTCCGCGAGTTCCGCGCTGACGAAATCCCGGTTGTGAATTCGCTCGGCGAGCCGGTCGGCTTGCTCGACGTGCAGGACCTTGTCGCGATGAGGCTGGTGCAGGATTGAGCACACGCTCGTCCAAGAACGTTGGGAAGGGCGGCAGCACTGATTGCGGCAGCCGCGGCAGCGCTCGAACGAACGGCTTGTTCATCGCCGTCGCCGTCGCGATCATCTCGGCGGGCGGGCTTTGGTGGATCGCAAGTGCGCCCTCCAGGCCCAAAGTTGACCTCATCAAGCCAACCGATGTGGGCAAAGCTCCCACTGCGGACAACGAGCTGAACGGCTCGGATATCACGCTTCAGTTGGTGGATCGGAATGATCCGGGCCGGCTCGCGGCGGAACTGAAGCTGCCCGCGATCCAGCCTCTGGAAGCAAAGCGATACTCCGTTCAGACGCCATCGGGATGGCTTTATCCGCGCGATGGCCGCGTTGTGTGGATCCGCGCTGACAAGGCCGATCTCTTTCTGCCGAATCGCCAGCAGCTTCCGGAGCGGGGCGACTTCAAGGGCAACGTGATTGTGCGGCTATTCGAAGGACCTGCCGGGCGGAAGATTGATCCGGAAAAGGAAACACCGCTGCTCGAAGCCAAGAGCGAGCACATGGCGTTCGACGGCGCAATCGGTGAATTGCAGATCCCCGAGCGGCTGGTCATTTCGGGGAGCGGCATCTCATACGCGGGCAAGAACATTCGGGCTCTCTTTAATGATCCGGAGCAGCGGCTCGAACTTCTCACCGCAGAAACAAGCGAGTACCTGCGTTACGACCCGAAGAAGTCGCGGGAAGCTCCGAGCCTCTGGCAAGGCACCTCCACCACTCCAACAGCCGTCGCAAACAATTCGCCCGCTCGCGCCGCGACCCCGCCGCCATCCGCACCAAAAGCACAGGCCGCAAAGCAAACTGCCGGACGCGAATCGTTGTATCGCGTGACCGCGGAACGCGATGTGCGTGCCTCGCAGGGTCAACGCGAAATCAAGAGCGACTTGCTCGAAGTCTTCGCTCGCCTGATCGACAATCAGGCTCCGAAGAAGTTGACGCCCGGAACGCGTGTCGGATCAGCGAACGCATCGCAATCGTTCTCGATTCGAACCGTCGCAATGCAGCAGCCTGAAGGCACTCCGCTGCTGCCACGCGAACAGATTCCGCCTGCCTCACGCGCTTCGAATGACGATCCGGTTGAAGTGCTCTGGCAGGGGCGGCTGGAAGTACGACCACTTCCAGTGGCGAACGAATTGCTTTCGTCGAACGACCTTGCAGTTCGCTTTGCCGGCACCGACAAGCGGGTCACGATCGTGGACAAGGGCGCGGACATTTCCGGCCTCGGAGATGCCGTCACATACCTCGACACGATCCGCGAAGCGCGAATCTCAAGCAAACAACCAGCCGGTGTGCGGCTCAGAGGCAACAAATCCGGCCGCGTGATCGCTTCCGATGCGCGGATGAACCTGGCTTCGGGCCTCGCCGACTTCCGCGGCAGCGGCCGCTTTGAGAATCTCGATTCGGAAGACATCACGAGCGAGGCGGCGCGATCGATCGCGTGGTCCGACTTCGCGCAGCTCCTTTTCAGCCTCGATGCAAAGGGCGATCCGAAGACTCTGAAGTACGCTTCGTTTGCTGGCGGCGTGCACGCCAAGGGCGGACAGGCCGTCGCGACCGCGGATTCGGTCACGGCAGACTTCGATCCGGCAATTGCCGACAGGCCAATTCTGCAACACGTTAATCTCACCGGCAAGGCGAGCGCGAGCGATTCTCAAGGCGGCTCGCTGCATGCCAAGTCGGTCGACATCCGTTTCGTCGCGCCGAGCGCGCTCGAAAAGGAACCCGCGGCACAATTGCTCCTCGCCAAAGGCAATGTCGAGGCGACTTCCAAAGGCTCGACACTTCGTGCACAGCAGCTCGACGTGCAGCTCGGCAACGACACAGAAGGCAAAACCACCGCCCTTTTCGTGAACGCTCGAGAACAGGTGCAGATCGAAGGCAGGGAAGGGTTCCGCGCCGGCTGCGATGAGCTCGCGGCAGACATCTCCACGCAAAATGCAGAACTCGCGGGCGAGATCGTCGTGCTCGCCAAGGGCGATTCCAGCGTGAGCGGCCGGCGCATGAAGCTCGAAGGCGAAACGTCGCGGCTCGAAGTCGTCGGAGAGGGATCGTTTCATCACGAAGGAGTGAGCAAATCAGGCGTCCGCCAAGTCGCATCCGCAAAGTGGGCGGACGGTATGACGTATGAAGATTCGACCGGACTGCTTGAAGCGAACGGCGGCGCTGTGGCCGAAGCCATGCCCGACGATCGCACCCGCGACACACTTCAGGCCGATCGCGTGCGCGTGCAGCTCACTCCGGGTGGTGAACGCCGCGCCACTCTCGATGATCTCGGAAACAACGCAGGCGGCGGAAACAACGGTGGCCCGAACGCTCGCCGCGACATTGTGAGCGTCGTTGCCATCGGCCGCAGCGACACGGCTCCTGCCAAGATCGAGTCCCGCCGCTACGAAGCCGCCGTTCCCGAGGAAGGCGACGGCCCCATGCCGAAGATGGAGCGGTTGCTCTATCTGGAATCGCGCGAAGTGCATGCGGACAACAGTGCCGGGACCCTTTCGACTCCCGGTTCCGGCCGAATTCTCGTGGTTGATCGCCGTAGTGCGAACACAGAGAAGCCGACGACACCTTCGAATTCAACGATCGACGTGGGCGCAACTGGCAAGGGCCAGACGCTTTTTACCTGGCGTGACTCGATGAACATGAATCGGCCCACCCAGACGATGCGTCTGAACGGCGACGTGCGCCTAACGAACGAACGCCCCGTTGATCGCCTGATCACACAGCTCGATTGTGAGCACGTCACTGCAACTCTACTCGAAGAAGCACGACCAACCGGAGCGGATTCCCTCACCGAAGGCCGAGGACAACTCTCCCGCGCGATCGCCGAGGGCAACGCTCGCCTCAAGAGCGGCACGAAAGAACTCCTCGGCCAAATCATCGACTACGACGCGCTGGCCGGAACCGCAATGGCAGGCTCCGACAACGGCACGATGGTCACGCTGATCGATTCGCAATCGGCGACGCCGGTTTCCGCCAAGTCAATTCTGTGGGATATCGCGCGAGGCCGCGTTGAGGTGCGTGCGGTTTCGACGGTCGTCGCACCGAAGTAGCTTGAACTCAATTCGTCAATTGATTGGACCGCAGACGCTCAAGCCGACGTGCGATCGACGATGTTGTACGACTCGCGCTCGCCTCGACCACGCACCGGATAGTCCTTGCGGAGCGGGTGCGCCGGGTAATCCTCCCAAGTCAGAATGCGACGCAGGTCGGGATGGTTCTTGAAGCGAATGCCGAACATATCGAAGACCTCGCGCTCGGTCCATTCCGCGCCCGGCCAGAGATCACAAACGCTATCGACAACGAGCGCCGGATCGTTCACGATGCCGTCGGTCGGAAGCGAAGCGTCAAGGTAGATCTTCACAAAGAACCGGTCATCCCGCGAGTGGCTCAGAAGGTTGTACACAACCGCGAAGCGCCCGGGTTGAGGCGACGGATAGTTCAGGTAATCGATGCCGATGACGTCCGACAAAAAGTTGTAGTCGCACGTCGGATCATTCTTCAGGAACGCCAGGATCTCGTGCGCATCCGCGGCGTTCACGATCAGCGTCGACTGCCCGCGAAACTCGGTCGCGCGGAACGACTTGCCCGGGAAGCGGGACTTGAGAACCTTGAACGTGGGATGGTCGAGCGTCGTCGCGTTGGACATGGTGCTTTCCTTGGCGGGAGAGTAGCCGATTCGGGCCGGCCTGAGCCCACCTTCAACCTGCCTTCAGCCCGGCCCCAATCCGAAGAGGGCTGCGGCATTCTCTGGCGAAATGCCACGCAGAACGATGGGCTTTTCCAGACTCGAGGCCAGTCTCACAAGCGGAGCAAACGCCGCGAGGCCTCCCACCTCGTTCGCGCTTTCCGCATCGAAGAAAACCGCGCAGACGCTCGGCACCGGTAGCACTTCTGCGAATCGATCGACAAAGTCCGCGAGTCGAAACTGCTCGCCGGCCGGGAGCATCGCCGCCGGTTCAAGAAAGATGCCGACGTCTTCATGCTTGCGGGACACCGATAGCAGCCCGGGAATATCCGAAACCAGCGATCCAACCCGCGGCCAGACCAGCAACTCACAATCTCGGTCGCGGCAGATCTCGACCAGCACGCGCATTCCGACATCCAGCGTTTCCTTCCCACTCCCGGACCAGACACGAAACGACTGCTCAATTTCGTCTTCGTTTCCGCCCACAGCCGCCCCGCCCGGCGAAACAAGCAGACGCGAGATCCGCTGCCCGATCGGCCAACTCGCCTCCACCAGCGCCCGAGCTGAGGCTTCCGCGACGGAAAAAGGCGCAATGTCTGCCCAAACTTCACCCGTTCGGGTATTCCGAACCTGTTTCACGTCCGCTGGCAGGGTCAGGTATTCCACGGCGACAGAGTAGTTCAATGCTCGGAAGCTCTTGCACCCGATGCAATATTCGTCAGCGGCACACCCGACTGGCAAGCGCTTTGCGGAGCAGGCGTATCACCAGCTAAGGACGGTTTTTCGCCACGGAGTTTGGCGGAACCGACCGGGAGATATGTCATGGTCGCTCGAAGCCCAACCGCAGTCGTACACGAAGACCTTGGCGAATTCACAACTCCCCAGTTGGTCGAACAGATCATTCAAATCAATCCCACGGCGACGACGTCGTACCTGCAGCAGTTCGGCCGGGGCGAGCTGCGCGAGTATCTCGAGCATCTGCTCTTCGCTCAGCGCCCTCGCGGCCGCGACTCGATTTGGACGCGTCCGGTCGAAGGGCACGGCATCATCTTCGCCGAAGCCCTGGACTGATCCGCGACCGATCCCGGCAACTACTGCTCGTCCAACTTCACATCTCACTCCAACCTGAATGAAGGCACGCCAAATGGCGTGCGTTGTTTATTCGGACTGAACTCGATTCCTGCTCGGGTCGATCTGCCGGATGACCCCTGGCCCAAGAAGCCAACAGCGGTCGCACAGGAGATCGATCATGCGTCTTTCCGCCACCCTCGCGCGTCTCGTCCTTGCCGGCACCGCTGTTGGAATCGCCTCGTGCGGCACCTCCATGGTCTCGAACGGCGAACGCGCAAGCGACGGCCACGCCGCGGTGTACGCCTCCGAAGCGGATATGGCCGCGGCTCACGAATCAAAGAACCCAGAGGTCTTCGCCCCTCAGGCAGCGCCGGCCCAGCAGGCAGCGATTCAGCCGGCCGCAGTCGGCGGGGAGCCGATGCCGATGTTCGCCCAGCGCCCGGAAACCGATCGCGCTCTCGTGCCTGATTCGGCTCCGGCTCGCCGCGAACGATTCGCGGAAACCGGTCCCGTTAGCACGGACGGCCTGACTCAGATCTCGTTCGCTCAGGAAGGCGAGGACTTCGATCCGACTCTGACGCCGGACGGCAAACAGGTCGTTTTTGCCAGCACACAGCACCGTGCGACCAGCGACATTTTCGTCAAGCCCGTGAACGGCAGCGTGATCACGCAGCTCACCAACGACCCATCCGACGACTCGATGCCGGCTGTGAGCCCCGATGCAAAGCGCATCGCCTTCACCAGCAATCGCGCCGGCCCGTGGAACATCTACGTCATGCCGATTTCGGGCGGAAAACCCGTGCAGATCACGGCGACTGCCGCTCACGATCTCCACCCGTCCTGGTCACCCGATGGAACAAAGCTTGTCTTTAGCCGGCTCGGCGAAGTCTCGCGCCGCTGGGAACTTTGGATGGTCGATGCGGCGAACCCGAGCTCGGGCAGCTTCCTCGGCTACGGCATGCTTCCGCAATGGTGCCCGAAGGCGGGAACCGGCATCAACGGTGGTGATCGCATTCTCTTCCAGTTGCCCCGGGAGCGCGGCGCCCGCACGTTCGGCGTCTGGGCCATGGACTTCAAGGACGGCGCCACCAGTAACCCGATGGCGATCGTGACGAGCAACAGCTCGGCGCTGATCAATCCTGCTTGGTCGCCCGACGGCCGCTTCATCGTGTACGCCGAAGTGCCGGCACCGACCGGCCGCGTCGAGATCAATCAGTCACGTCCCACGCAGTCCGACCTCTGGATGGTCGCTGCAGACGGTTCGGCCAAAGTCCGCTTGACCGACGGCAACGCCGTCGCGCTCATGCCCTCGTGGGGCGTTGGCAATCGCCTGGTCTTCTTCAGCGATCGCGGCGGCCGCGGCAACGTCTGGACCATCGACACGCAGTCCGCCGTGCTCGCCTGCAGCAGCTTTGTGCCGGCGGCAACCGCAGCGGTTCCACATGCTCAGCCGGCGGCTGCACATGCCACCGAGCACGCCGCCGCCACGCCGCATGTCGTCGAGGAAGTTGCGTCGGCCGAAGAAGAAAAACACTGACACCCGCAATTCGCCTGAAGGCGATTCATGGACCGATAAAGACGAGTGTCCGGGCCACACCCGGGCGCTCGTTTTTTGTTGTGGAACGCACAACCCGGAGGGTGAAGTGCAGCAGATGATCGGTTCTCTAAGTCGTTTGGGCGTCGCTCTTTGGATCGCCGTTTTTGGGTGCGTGACGGCTGGATGCCAGGCGAAGCCCGATCTTGATGCGCCTCGATTCACAATCAGCCCTTACGACCAGGCTCATGGCGAATTGCTTTGGGCCGTCGCCCCTCTCCGCAATGAATCCGCGACGACCACTGTCGATCCGCTCGTGATGAGCGACAAGATCGTCGAGGCGCTCGAACAGGTCCGCGGCATTCGCGCGTTACCCATGAACCGCACGCTCGAAACCATGCGGGCTATCCGAATGCCGATGGTCCGCACGCCCGCCGACGCAAATCGCTTGGCGGAAGCGCTCGGTGTCGATGCGCTGGTCGTAGGTGCGATCACGGCGTATGACCCGTACGACCCGCGACTCGGCCTCGCGCTGACCGTCGTTCCTCGGACCTCTGCGATGAACGGCGTGGCATTTGTCGACACGGGCAAACTCGACGCCCGTGCCGTGCAGTCGAGCCCGACTGAAATCACGCAAGCCGCGGCCGCACTTGGGGAGCCGACTTCCTCCGCCTCGCTGCTGTTCGACGGCAAGAACCAGGCCGTGCAAATGGACGTCCGTAACTACGCAGAAGGACGTGCGGAAAGGGTGTCCGCCGCGGGCTGGCGTCGGTACCTCCGGAGCGTTGATTTATTCAGCGAATTTGCGGCCTATCGCACGGTCGATCAGCTCGTCCAGGCCGAGACCCTCAGGCTTGCAAGACTCCACCCAAAGCCCAAACAAAATGAAACAGCAAAGTCCGAGAAATCGACCGCAAGCGCAGCCGGGCATTGAGGTTGTGAACGCAAGTCCTTACTCAACATAGCGTTAAGTTGACAAATTCTGACGGGTCCGAGAAACCGCAGGGGGGGTCTCGTCCGTATAAGCTTTCAGGAAAGATGTTGGTCCCACACGACTTACGTCCTTCCGGAACGACGGTGTTCAGACACAGGGGGCGAGAACCGATTCAAGGTCTGTAAACGAGGGTCTGCCGTCGTCTCGTGACGTGCGTTATCCGCCGAGCAAAGTCCGCTTTCGGGGGCTGAACCCCCTGCCGCGGCCCGGAGAGTTTCCGATGTCCACACTTCCGATTATCCAGATGTTCACCAGCTACCTTGGCGATGAGCGCCATTTCAGCCCGTACACCGCGCGCTGTTACGGAGCGGATTTGCGCCAGTACCTCGAATACCTGACGAAGGAATTCGCGATCAAGGCGGGCGAGGAGCAGGAAAAGAACGCGACAACCAAGGTGACGGAACAGGCGCGTTCCGGCCAGCGGCCCACGGTTGCCGGCGCGGATTTCCATCCCTCGAATCTGACTGACGCTGTGTGTCAGGCTTCGGCGGACGTCATCCGTGGATTCCTCTCGCATCTCGGCGAGAGCCAGTATTCAGCGGCGACGATGGCGCGCAAGATCGCCACGCTCCGCTCGTTCTACAAGTGGGCCGATCGGCGTGGCGTTGCTTCGGGCAACCCGATGACGCTGATCCGCACGCCCCGCCAGGGCAAGCGCCTGCCGAAGGCAATCTCGATCGAGCAAATCGAGAAGCTCCTCGCGGCTCCTGACGACAACGACGTGCTCGGCCGTCGCGATCGCGCGATGCTCGAGACGCTTTATTCGACAGGTCTTCGCGTGAGCGAGCTCATCGGCCTCGAAGTCGAGGATCTCGATATCGCCGGCGAAGCGCTTCACGTCCGAGGCAAGGGAAAGAAAGAACGCATCGTTCCGCTTGGCAGCCACGCCATCGGCGCGATCAATCGCTACGCCGAACTCCTCCGCAACGATCCCCGCTTCGCCAACTGCTGGAGCCAGGATCGCAAGACGCGCCCGCTCTTTGTGAACAAGCACGGCGGACGCCTCAGCAGCCGCTCAGTCCGGCGCAAGCTCGATAAGTATCTCAAGCAGGTCGGTCTTGATCCGACGATCAGCCCGCACACACTCCGGCACAGCTTTGCGACCCACCTCCTCGACAACGGGGCGGATCTTCGCAGCGTGCAGGAACTGCTCGGGCACCAGTCGCTCAGCACCACGCAGGTGTACACGCACCTCACCGCCCAGCGCATGCAGGACGCGTACAACCGCGCCCATCCGCGTGCCCAGGCCAGCTGATCGCCCGGCGACCCGACGATTCGATCAATTCACACCTCCCGGTCTCGGGAGGTTTTTTATTTGAGGGAGTCGAGCACTTCGCGGACCTTTTTCTCGGTCGACTCCAGATCGCCGAGCGTGATGATCGCGCGAACGATTCGCGACTTGTCGAGCACGACCACGCCGCCTTGACCGCCTCCGAGGATCGGGTCGTAGTCGAAGGACTGCGCGACCGCGATCAGGGGCAGGTTGTCGCGCTGAGTGAGTACGGCGCTGTCGCTTGGGTTGAGCATCGAGAGCAGAATCGTTGAGATCTCGAAACGCAACGATTCCGGCGGGATGATCGCGACGCATCGGGCGATCCATCGGTCGTTCGCGCCGAGCTCGAGCTTTCGGACAAGCTGGTTCGCAATCCGGGTATCGCGACGGAGCCGCGCGATGGCCTCGTCGCGGACCGCCCCGTCCGCGTCGTCGATCGCGCTCGTGTCAATCTGCACAAAGATACAAACCGACGCGAGGTCGTCTCGCACTTCCTTCCAGGGCGACAGCCCGGTCGTCAACAGCGTCATCGTCGGCGGGAATCGCTCCCCCACTCGTACCTGATCACTCTCCGCCGTGAGGTCGGCCAGCGCGTCCACTCGTTGCCGGCCGGCAATTTCAATCGGCCATGTATCGGGCGAGCCGGGGCTGAGCGACCGGGCGGTGAGATCGATATTGCGGATCGGGCCGGCATTGAACGTGACCTGCAGCGAAGCCAGCCGCCCTGAGTTCCGATCGACCAGCATCTTGAAACTGGCATCTCCCGAACTACCGCTGTACAACAGCTTCCCGGTCGGCCGATCCACGACGCCGGGGTCCCATTTCACCGCGCCCGGACGCGAGAGCACACCCAGGTCTTCAATCCTGTTGGCTGAACGGTCGGCCAAGGCGAGCGGAGGCAGGATGAGCGCGGGCATAACCGCTGCCAAAGACTCGAGGAGTGGGCCTTTCGCGAGAGTGAACTCTGCGTACCGGCCCTTTTCGAGGCGGTGCGCGGCCAACATCCGGTCGCCTTCGATACTCACCACCAGCTCGCCCAGTTCGATCCGCGCCCGGAGCGGTCCTTGCCCGGCCGCGCCTGCGGCATCCAGCTTGACAAGCACGTCCGATCGACGCTCACGCCCCCGATCGTCCTTCACCCGAATTTGCAGATTCTCCCCGATCGGACCGACGCGGTACGCCCGGACCGTTTTTTCGAACGGGACGTTTTCCACTGCGGCAGCGGGCGGGTCGGGGGCTTGCGCCAGAATCTGAAAGGAAACCGGCGCGAGCAACACGAGCGCGATCAGGCAGCGCACCATGGATTCAGTCCTCTTCCGACTCGTCGTCGTTGTCCGCAGATCCAGCAGGCGGTTCACCGAAGAGCGCCGAACCAACGCGCACGCAATTGGCGCCTTCTTCAATCGCGACTTCGAAATCGCCGGTCATGCCCATCGAGAGGATGTTCACGGGGCCTTCGACCACTCCACTGGTTCTAAGCTCTTCGAACAATTCGCGGCAGCGACCAAACGTCGCACGCGAATCCTCCGGGTTGTTGGAATGAGCCGCCATCGTCATCAGGCCCCGCACTTTGACATTGATCATCGTGCCGATCTGCTCCGCTAGCGGAATCGCAGCGGGGATCGGGCAGCCGAACTTCTGCTCTTCGCCGGAGCAGTTCACCTGAATGAGCACCTCGATGACGCGGTCTTTTCTGAGAGCGATGTTCTGAAGCTCTTCCGCGATTCGCAGCGAATCAACGGAGTGCGTCAGCCGCACCATGTCGATTACTTTCTTCGCCTTGTTGCGTTGAAGATGCCCGATCATGTGCCATCGCACGGCGGCATCGGCAGGATCCGCTTGCGTGCGGCCTTTTCCGGTGTCAAGGAAAGAACCCGAAGGCACCGAAGCGCGCCGCATGCTCGGAAGAGTTCGCAGCCTCGACTGGAACTCATCCACCATTGCGGCCTGCTGGATCAGGTGCTGAACGCGGTTTTCACCCAGGTCGCGATGCCCAAGCGAAAGGATCTCGCGTACCTGCTCGGGTAGAGCGTGCTTGGTGACAGCGACAACGAGGATGTCTCGCGCAGTTCGGCCTGAGCGCTTCGCAGCAGCTTCCACCCGCGACTTCACGAGTTCGTAACGCTCCGGCAGAGTTGTGGGCAGTGGTTTCACAGCAGGGGCAACCGGCACGACGACCTGGCGAACTTTTTTCGCCGGAGTGACGAGCTTTGGTGCTATTTTCGGCGCGACGACAGCAACGGGCGCACTCTTGGTCCGGGTCGGTGGTTTGGTCTTGGTCATCTCGGCCTCCTGCCTTCGGTCCGCTGACGGCTCCCCGATCGCGGGTCAGACCCCGGGGAAAGTACCCGGGGAAACCGGCGGCTCCGCCGCTCTCGCTAGCATATCGCGTCCAGATCGAGCGCAGTTCCCCGAGGATTGGTTCGACGGCGGGTTCCCGATAGTGGAGCATTGATATGAGCAACCAGGCGGTTCGTGAGAAGATCATCGGAGAGGGCGAAATCGCCCCTGATTTCACGCTGAAGGACCAGAACCGGCAAGACTGGAATCTGGCAGAGCACCTCAAAACGGGCGATGTGGTCCTTTGCTTCTACCCGCTGGCATTTACCAGCGTCTGCTCGACGGAAATGAAGTGCGTCAGCGATGAGATGGCGAAGTGGACCACGAAGGGCGCCCAGGTGGTCGGCATCTCGTGCGACAGTTTCGCGGTGCTCGCCGAATGGGCCAAGCAACTGGGTCTCAAACAGCCGCTTCTCGCCGACATGCATCGGGACGTCTGCAAGCAGTTCGGCCTGTATTGGAAAGACCTGAACGTCTCGCAGCGCGGCACGGTGGTCATTGGAAAAGCGCCAGACGGCAAGGGCAAGGTCAAGTGGACTCAGAGCCGCGAGCCGGGCAAGGCCATGAACTTCGAAGAAGTTCTCGCGTGGCTGAGTCAGTGAAGTTCGTTCACTCGCCGGTCTATTGAGAAAGGACCCGACATTGAGCCAATGGATGTCGATGGAGTTGCCGGAGGTGCAGGCCCTCCGGCGCGATCTGGAATCAACCACATTCCAACTCCGTAAGATGCACGCGGTGCTCATGAACGCGCGCCGCCACGCGTACACCGCGAGCGCGATGGAGCGGTGCCGAGCTTTCGGAACGCCTCCACGCGGTCTGGTCGAGTTCCGGGGGCAGTGTGGTGAAGACTGCGTGCTTTACGAATTGTTTGAGGGCAAGCAGGACGGCTTCTTCATTGAAGCCGGTGCGTTTAACGGGATTGATTACTCTGTCTCCTACGCGTTTGAACAGCTGGGTTGGAGTGGGCTGCTCGTGGAAGCTATTCCGCAGCAGGCCGAAGAATGCTTGAAGAACCGCCCCAATTCACGTGTCGTACATGCGGCACTGGTGGCGCCAAACGCTCCCGCGACAACGAGTTTTACAGCGACACACGACGTTTACGGCGGCATGCTCTCGCGCCGGACGGACATCGCAGATACTCTCGCTCCCAAGATAACGCCCGAAATGCGAAGTACGGACATCATTGTTCCGACGCGCACGCTCGATTCGCTCTTAGAAGCGCACAATGGTTCGGTCGACTTTGTCGCCCTCGATCTCGAAGGTGGTGAAGTCGATGCGCTCAAGGGATTCTCGCTTTCTCGTTTCCGTCCGCGGGTCCTGATGATCGAAGACATGACTCTGGGCCAGAATTCCGCCGTGACCAAGCTCGTGCAAAGCCAGTCGTATTTGCATGTCGGTTGGGTAGAGATGAACTCGCTTTTCATTCGCTCGGACGAACCCTCGCTTCTCGCCAGATTCAACAAGATGTCCGTCTTCGGCTACTAACGATTCGTCGCATTTGTGATCGTGCCCTTGGCCACACGCCGTTCGCGTGTTGCAGACGTATCCTCGTGCATGGCCTCCAATGCACCCTTCGTTCTGATCATCCGCGATGGCTGGGGAACCAATCCCAATCCCGAGCACGACGCCTTCAACGCCGTCCACCTCGCCAAAACGCCCGTCGCCGCCCGGCTGATGCGCGACTATCCCTGGACGCTCATCAAGACCAGCGGTGAGGATGTCGGTCTGCCTCCGGGCACAATGGGAAACAGCGAGGTCGGTCACCAGAACATTGGCGCCGGCCGCGTCGTTCCGCAAGAATCCCTCGTGATGACCCGTGCGTGCGAAACCGGCCTGCACGTGAACCCCGCGATCAAGGCGGCCATTGAGCATGCCGAATCCCATGGTACTTCGCTCCACTTGCTCGGTATCAACTCGGACGCGGGCGTTCACGGCCTGCTGGAACACTTGTACGCGATTCTGGAAGCTTGTAAGCGGATTGGCCTACCGGGATCGCGGGTCTTCCTGCACCTGTTCACCGACGGTCGCGATACCGGTCCATTCACAGGATTGGAATTTACCCGCCGGGTGCAGGCGAAATGTGACCAGATCGGCGTTGGCCAGATCGCAAGCGTAATGGGTCGCTATTACGCGATGGATCGCGATCACCGCTGGGAACGCGTCAAGCTCGCATTCGATTGCCTCGTGGGACGTGGTTCATTCGCAACGGCCAAGAACGCGACGGCGTCGATTCAGCATTACTACGACAACCCGTCCGGCGAAACGCTTAAAGGTGATGAGTTTGTCACGCCCACCGCGGTCGGAGATGGCGCTCAAGTCGCTTCATCGCGCGTCAGGAGCGGCGATGCGGTGCTCTTTTTCAACTACCGGGGCGATCGACCCCGCGAAATCTCCGCGGCGTTCGTTTTCCCGGATGACAAGTGGGCAAAGGTCAAACCCTCGCCCGATTCCGGAGTTGTCGGCTTCGATCGCGGCGCGAAGCTGGATCTCTTCTATGTCACGATGACCGATTACTGGAATGCGCTCACGCCTCACGTCTCGGCCGTCGCGTTTCCAAAGCCCCCCCGCATGGCGAATATCGCCGGCGAGTGGATCGGTGCGCAAACAGGAAACGCTGGATTGATGCACCAGTTCCGCTGTGCCGAAACAGAGAAATACCCGCATGTCACATTCTTCTTCAACGATTACCGCGAGGAACCCTTCCCCGGCGAGACTCGCGAGAATCCGCCGAGCCCCAAAGTCAAGACATACGACATGAAGCCCGAGATGTCGGCCCGCGAGATTTGCGATGCGGTCCTCCACCGCCTTGCAGCAAAGGACTGCGAAGAGTTCATCGTCGTCAACTTTGCGAATGCGGACATGGTTGGACACACCGGAAGTCTGCCGGCTGCAATAAAGGCGTGCGAAACTGTGGACGCGTGTGTGGGCGAGATAGTGAACGCGACACTGGCGCTCAACGGCTCACTGATCGTGACCGCCGACCATGGCAACAGCGAACAGATGTTCGACCCGACAACAAATGCCCCGCACACAGCACACACGACGTACGACGTGCCGCTGATTGTGGTGGGCGAGCGGTTCAAGGGACGAACCCTGCGGGGCGATCAGGACGCTGCCGGCTGGTTCAAGCCGGAAGCCCGTGCCGCACGCGGGCGCCTGGCGGACATTTTGCCGACCGCGCTTGAAATGATGGGACTCTCCCAGCCTCCGGAGATGACCGGCCGTTCGCTGCTCAAGTGAAGCTCGCCACCGATTCGTCGATGGCCGGTACGCTTGCACCATGAGCGACCCGCGATTGGCAAAGCTAGCGGACGTCCTGGTCAATTACTCCACTCGCGTGAATAAGGGCGATCTGGTCGCGATCCGAGGCGATCCGATTGCCTGGCCCGCGATCGAGGCGGCCTTCGAATCGGTGCTCAAGGCAGGAGGCAATCCGTTCTACGTTCCGCAACCCGATCGCCTTGCCGAACTTCTGCTTGAACACGGCTCGGATGACCAGATTCGCTTCTTGAACCCGCTCGATATGGATCGCGTCGAAAAGATCGACGTTGAGATCGCGTTCTGGGCAGAGACCAATACCAAGTCGCTTTCACGCTATCCATCCGAACGCCTCGCGGCAAAGCAGTCCGCACGCAAGCCGTTCGTGAAGCGGTTTCTTGAACGCGCCGCCTCCAAGCACGTTCGCTGGGTCGGAACACTTTTTCCGACCAATGCGTCCGCGCAGGACGCGGAAATGGGCTTGCTGAAGTACGAAGATTTTGTGTTTCACGCCGGGTTGCTCCATCTCCCGGATCCCGCGGCAGCGTGGATGAAGATCAGTGAGCGACAGCAACGAGTGTGCGATTACCTCCAAGGCAAGAAACAAGTCCATTTTCGAGTCCCACCGAAGAGTGGCGAGCACGACGGCACCGACCTTCGCGTGGACGTCGCCAGGTCGACCTGGATCAATTGCGACGGGCACGAGAACTTTCCGGATGGCGAGGTCTTCGCCGGTCCGCAGGGAGCAGACGGCCACGTCAATTACACATTCCCGGCGGTTTACTTCGGCAAGGAAGTCGAAGGGGTGCGCCTCGAATTCAAAGCGGGCCGGGTCGTGAACGCCAGCGCGAAGAAGGGCGAAGATTATTTGATCAAGATGCTCGATCAGGACGCCGGGGCTCGCGTCATGGGAGAGATTGCGATCGGAACCAACTACTCGATCAAGGATTTTTCCAGAAACACCCTGTTCGATGAGAAGATCGGAGGCACATTCCATGCCGCGGTCGGCGCGGGATACCCCGAAAGTGGCAGCACGAACGAGAGCGGGCTGCACTGGGACATGGTTTGCGACCTTCGCTCGGGCGGATCGATCGCAGCGGACGGAGAAGTCTTTCACCAGAACGGGCGGTTTACTCAGGCAGGCTGGCCAGGTCCGGATTGATCGTCTTTCGTGAGCTGATCGACGTGGTTTCGCAGCTGCGCCGTGCCGGACTCGAGCACAGAAATGCGTTTCAGCGCCTGTTGGAGTCGGACGGACAAGTCATCTGTCACCGACGAGTACTCATCCACCTTCCGCTCAAGGAAGGCGATCGACTCCTGAAGTTTCTGGATTTCCCCGCCTCCCGGACCTGATGGTGTCGGTTCATTCATTCCGACATTCTTGCGTGACGGAGCGGGTCTTGCGTTGGTACTCTTGGCCACTATGCGGAACCTTGCCATTCTCTGGATGTGCGCTCTCGCCGGCTCAGCCCACGCACAGAGCTATTCCCTCGACGTTGCACCAGTTCCCTTCAACATGACCAACGCAACGGCGCGGGCGATCGAGCCCGAAGATAAACCGCAGGCCGGACCGATGCCCTTCGGCACTGCCGGCAACTCGCTTATTTCGGTCGGTGGCGGCCTGGCGTACGCCTCCGCCGATGGCGGTAACTCGACCAATTCCAATGCGTATGTCGCGTGGAACTACTTCCTGATCAATGACCTCGAGTTCTCGCTCGAAGCCGGCGTTTGGTATTTCAATCAGCCGGGTGATGATCAATGGGGCGGCAGCGGCACGATGGCCTTCCGCTGGCATTTCGTCAACAAGCGTACCTGGTCGCTCTTCCTCGAAGCGGGCGTCGGCTTGCTCGGCGCCAGCGGCGAAGTCCCGACCGGCGGCACGAGCTTCGACTTCATGCCCCGCGCCGGTGGCGGATTCACATACGAGTTCACACCCGGTGGCCCGCGCCTTCAAGCCGGCGTCCGCTGGTATCACGTTTCGAACGCACGCATCAATGGCGATTCCAACAACCCGGCGAGCGACGGCGTCATGGGATTTGTCGGCGTGATGTTCCCGCTGAACTGAATCACTTGTGTTATGGGATTGACGCGGCTCAGCCGGCCTTGCGGAGAGCTTGCGCCGGCGCTGCGATCGCCGTCTTGTCCGCGAGCAGATCTGTCAGAACAACCCGGTTGCGGCCCGTTTTCTTCGCTGTATAAAGCGCCTTGTCGGCGGCTTCCACCCAGGCCGCGGCACTCACCCCGATGGGAGTCGTTGCCCCGGCAACACCGATCGAAACCGTGACCTTGCGTTCCGGATGGCGGGGCCAGACGACGGCCTGAATGTTCTCCCGCAGCCGATCGCAGAATGCCAGCGCATCCGCTGGACCGGTGGCGGGCATGATGAGTACAAACTCTTCGCCGCCGTATCTACACGCGATATCCGCCTGACGCGAATCGCGCTGGATGATCTGGCCAAGCCCCTGCAGCACGGCGTCGCCGGCGGGGTGACCAAAGGTGTCGTTGACAGACTTGAAGTGGTCAGCATCAAAGAATGCAATCGAGAGCGCGCCGTCGTGGCGCTGCACGCGTGAAACTTCGTCCTGCACGCGGCGATCAAAGTACGCCCGGTTCCAGAGCCCCGTCAGCCCGTCGATCTGAGCACGCTGCGCGAGCATCTTGAGCAGGAAGTTCAGCCGAAGCGCGGCACGGATTCGCACGCGCAGTTCGGTGAGTTCGAACGGCTTGATGATGTAATCGTGAGCGCCAAGGTCAAAGGCCGAAACCTTGTCTTCGGAGTTGTTGAGTCCGGAGAGCACGATCACAGGGATGTGCACCGTGTCGGCGTTGTCTTTAATCGCGCGCAGAACCTCGAACCCGTCCATGGCGGGCATGTCGAGATCGAGCAGAATCAGATCGGGCCGGTGTGCCTTTATTTCGACGAGACCGGCTTCGCCGCTCTCGCAGGAAACCATCTCGATCTCTTCCTGCTTCAGCCGAGCTTTGAGCAAGCGGTGAACATCCGGCGAGTCGTCAATGACGAGCACTCGCGGGCGAACGATTGCAGGAATTTCCGAGCCGGTGGTCATCCGTTCCCCGAAAGGCGTGGTCGATGTGCGGCGGGATCGATGAACAGAAACATCATCCCCGCTGGGAATATCTCGTCAGATTTTGAAGGTTCGTTCAGGAATATTCCGGAACGACTGTTAAGCCGCGACAGCTCGCCCGCACAAGCTGACAAGTTCGTCCACGCGGTTCTGGAGATCGTTGATTTGAGCCTGCCCAACTCCCGAGTGCAGCAATCGCTCGACATTGGCGGCCAAATCGCTGATCGCAGGAAAGCCGTAGCCCCCCGCTGCTCCCTTCAATTGGTGTGCGGCCCGACGGAGCTCGTCGAAATGCGAAGCCCGGAGCAGCCCTTGGAGCGATTCCACGCGCCTTGGTAGCTCCTGAACGAACTCCTGGACCAACTCGACCATTTCGGCGTCGCCAGCAAAGCGACTTCGAAGCGGTTCGGTCTGATTTCCTGTGCCCATGTGTGCCTCCCTGAACAGGACCATCGACAGGAACGCGGGTTTCTTTGACCGAGTCCGGATAGCTGCGCAAAACGGACCACATTCTCGCTCGCTTAGCGGACGCCAATGGAATCGGTCCAGCGGGATTGTTAATTTGGGGAATCTGGGCGATTCCAACGAATCAGGCGAAAGACCTGTCCGTCAGTGGCCGCCCAAGACAGCCCGCTATCGCGGACGCCTTGAACACCATCTACTTCCAACTAAATTCGGGAAATGCCGAGGGGCGGACTCGAACCGCCGACCTCCGGGTTATGAATCCAGCGCTCTAAACCAGCTGAGCTACCTCGGCGAACAGGCCCATCGTAGCCGGGAAACGTGTGATATTCACGTTGCGGGGTTAACGAACGGGCTGCATGATTTCTTGTTCGGACTTTCCTACTGCGGGTCGTCGACCATTCGCTCGCGGGGGGCCGACGCAGGCTCGGCGGTACGGGGGCGATCGACGCGGGGACCGGATTGCGGATTTGACTCGATCGGGGCGCGATAGCCGCCCTCGACGTATGGATCGCGGTTCTTGGGACGCGACGACTGTTCTTCCACCTCGTCGTCGATGCCCTTGAGCCCTTTTTTGAACTCGACGATGCTGCGTCCAAGCCCGCGACCGACCTCGGGAAGTCGCTTACCGAATATCAGTAGCCCGAAAATCGCAATGACCACCAGGTGCACGGGACTCAAGAGATCGTTAATGAATGCGAGTTCCGTCATAGGCATCCTCAGGCTATCGGTCGGGCGGCCTTGCCCTTCCGAAGAATCATAGTTCGATTGGAGGCCGAAGGGTGCAGAAAGCAAGAGGGCGCGGGCAGTCGCTTCAAGCGAAGGTTTCGGCGGAAACCACGACGTTATAGAGCAGCATTGCCACCGTGACCGGACCAACCCCGCCGGGAACTGGGCTGAGCCAGCCCGCGACATGGCGAACGGGCTCGAAATCCACATCCCCGACCGTCTTCATTTTGCCGTCCGGGCCCTTGATGCGGTTCACGCCCACGTCCACCACAATCGCATCGGGCTTGACCATGTCGGCGCGAATGAGGCCCGGAACGCCCGCCGCGGCAATGAGCACGTCGGCCGTCCGCGTCAGTTCGGGCATGTTGTGGGTGTGCTTATTGCAGGAGATGACCGTGGCCTCCTGGCGCATGAGAAGCACGGCGATGGGTTTTCCGACAACATCGCTCGCACCGACGACGAGGGCACGCTTTCCCCGGAGCAGCGGAGGCTGCGAACCCGAAGGAGCCAACGGATCGGCGACGACGGACTCGACCATTTTGATCACCGCGAGCGCGGTGCATGGCGCAAGACTCGAGCGGCCGTACACCACGTTGCCGATGTTTGCGGGGTTCACGCCTTCAACGTCTTTTTCCGGCGCAATCAGGCGCTGCACGCGGTACGCGTCGACGCCTTCGGGCAGCGGCATGTGCAGCATGATGGCGTGCACAGCGTCTTCCGTATTGAGCAGAAGAACACGTCCGGCGATGTCGTCGTACGCCGAGCCGGTCGGAAGCAGATGCAACTTGTACTCGATGCCGAGAGCGGCGCAGGTCTTGGCCTGGTTGTCTGCGTAAACACGGGCCGCGGAATCGCCGGAATCAACGAGAACGGCATCCAGTCGGACGGACTTACCCCGTTCCCGAAGCGCGGCGACGCGTGCCGCGAGGCCCGCGCGAACCTGTGCAGAGAGCGCGTTGCCGTCGATGAGCTTGGCTTCCTTGCGGGCGGTCATGGCCGGATGATAACCCGAGGCGGAGGCGCGCCGCTTTACAGGTTCGCCGGAGTATGGCAATATGTGACGCTCGAATTGAGGACGTAACGATGCGTGCAGAAGAAGCAAAACATATTGCATCGAGCGCTGGCCACATGGAAGGTTCGTCGGCGATGTTTGCTCAGGCGTTTACGGGCCAATGGAAACCGGTCTGGCGTGCGCCCGGATACCGCATGGCGATTTTCGGATCCGCGCTATTTATGACGTTGGTGCCGTTGGCATATCTCGCTTCGATCGGCGCGATCGGCTGGCTGGTGTACTGGCACTTCACCCACGATACGGGCATGCTGAACACCCGCGCAGGAGGACGCGCGGCGATATTCATGTTTTTGATGTACCTGCTGCCCGGAATCGCGGGCGTCGTCCTGATTATCTTCCTGTTGCGACCGCTGTTGTTCCTGTTCGGAGAGAGCGACGACGAGAGCAAGATCGAGATCTTTCCCAGAGAAGAACCCCGGCTGTTCGCGTTTGTGGAATCGGTTTGTAACACGATGGGTGCTCCGGTGCCCGAGCGAATTTTCATTGACTGCGAGGCGAATGCCGCGGCACAGTTGCTCGGGGGCGGCTTCGGTCTGCTGGGCAGGAGGAGGCTGGCGCTGCATGTGGGACTGCCCCTGGTGGCGGGCCTGGACGCCACCTCGTTCGCGGGGATACTGGCTCACGAGTTCGGGCATTTTTCACAAGGCGCCGGCATGCGCGCGACCGGAATTCTTTCGCGCATGAGCCGCTGGATGGGGATCGCGGCGTACGACCGTGGCAGTATTGATGCGAGCATCGCCGGCCTGATCCAATCAGATACGGCATCGCTTGTGATTATCGGGATTGTGCTGACGATCTGCGTCGGAGTCGCGCGGCTCATTCTAAAGGCGGTGTTCTTCTTCGGATTCGGCGTCTCGCGGGTGATGGGCCGGAGGATGGAGTTTGATGCCGATGCGCACGAGGCACGCTTCGTCGGAAGCAGGGCGTCAATAGAGACCTGGCCGAAGTTGCTTGGCTTGATGGAGGCTCAGCGTCTGGCGGATGCGAAGATCGGGGAGCAGTGGAAGAATCGCACGCTGCCCGAAGACTTTCCCGCGCTGGTTGCGACGATTGCCCGCAGGCACTCTCCGGATACAAAGGCGCTTCTCAAGCGTGCGATAGACGAGTCTCACACAGGGTGGTTCGATACACACCCAGCGACGGCGGTTCGCATTCGAGCCATGGAGGCGCTCGCAGAAACAGGAATCTTCCGCCTCGATGAACCCGCGACCGCTCTCTTTACGAATTTCGCCGATGCGAGCAAGAAGGCTTCGTACGCATTTTTCAAGGAGCGGGTCGGAGAGTCTATTTTCTCGGCAACCTTTGTTCGCTCCGCGGATCTCTTTGGCTCGCACGAAGAGGAAGAGGCGCGGGCCGCGGCAGTGCCGGCGTTTCTTGGCTTTGAACCCCCAGATTGGCGGCCGCTCACGCTTCGGATGGATTCCATCGAGCCGCCCTCCGATCCGAAGGCGTGCTGGGACAAGATTCGTACATCGCGGCAGACTTTGAGCAGCGTGGGGCCTGCCGCGGCGAGCGCTATGGACGAATACCTCGCTTCCGATCGCACACTCTTACAGGCAGAAGCGGCTCCAATGGTGTTTGGGCTTGGAATCTCCTCGATCAAGAAAGAGTTTCAATTCAAGTTCACCAACGCGCGGTCGATGTCGGTCGAAAAGGACAAGGCCATCGACTCTGCGTCGAAGACGTCGGCGACGATCGACGATGCGCTCGATGCGGGGGCGGCGCGTGTCACCGGCAATTTACGAATGCTCGCGGTGCCGGGAATTGAAAAGCGCGTGCGCGATGCCCCACAGTTGCTTGCCCGAGCACAGGTGCTCGTGAAGGCGGAAGCCGGGCTGCGCCGAGCCTTTCCGCAGATGAAGCAGCTGCGGGAGAATTTTCAGCGCACGGTCCTTCTCTTGCCCTACGTGGACGATGCAAGGATGAGAGACAAGGCCCGCGAAGCCTTTCGCCCTCTGACGGACTTGTTGCGTGACGCCATCATGAGCCTGCGCCAGGACCTCGGAAGCGTGAAATCCCCCTTCCCCGGCCCCGACGGCGAGACCAATCTTGGCGGTCTGATATTCCGAGAGACGCCTGCCTGGCGAGAATACAACCAGATTCTCGGTGCGGCGTCCGATGCGATTGACAAGTTCACAGAAACGCAACGCCGCGTGATGTCGGAACTTGTGGAGATCGCCTCGAAAACAGAGGCGGCACTTCGGAGCCAATCCGGAGTTCGGGCTGAATCGACCGGGGCGAAATCTGCGTCGCAATCGCGGTAGCATTGGGCCGTGACACCGCCAGCAAAGTCCAACCCAAATAAGGAATCCGGTCGCATCGAGGAGTTGCGAACGCTGCTCGATCGCGCGAATCGGGCGTATTACGCCGACGCGTCGCCGATCATGAGCGATCCGGAATTCGATCGGTTGCTCAAGGAACTTGCGGATTTGGAGTCGCGGCATCCGGAATTGGATGATCCGGCGAGCCCGACAAAGCGTGTTGGCGGCGAACCGATCGAAGGGTTCCGCCAGGTCAAGCACCGGCTGCCGATGCTTAGCATCGACAATACGTACGACGAGCAGGGCCTGCGAGATTGGTACGCCCGGGTCAGCAAGGGGGACGCCGGGTTATTTGGAGGCGATGCTTCAGGTCCATTGGTTGTTTGCGATCCGAAGATAGACGGCGTTGCACTTTCAGTGCGGTACGAAGACGGCAAGCTTGTTCACGCCGTCACGCGAGGTGACGGAACAACAGGAGACGACGTCACCCACGCGGCAAGGGCGATCCGGGCGATTCCGCTTTCGCTGGTTGCATCCGGAAAGGTCGTTCCGAAAGTACCGAAGGTGCTTGAAGTGCGGGGTGAGGTCTACATGCCCGCCCGAGAGTTCGAGCGGCTGAACAAGGACCGCGAAAAGGAAGGCGAAGAGCTATTCATGAACCCCCGCAACGCGACAGCGGGGACGCTCAAGAACCTCGATCCGAAGGTCGCGGGTTCGCGTAACTTGGCCTTTTCCGCGCACGGGCGGGGAGAAGTGATCGTGCAGAAGGCTGGCGATTCAGAAACGTTTGCCGAGACGTTCTCGCAGTTTCTGAAGAACATCCGTGCGCTCGGCATTCCGGCGAGTCCGCACTCCAAAGTCTGCAAGTCCGCCGAAGAGGCAATCGAAATCATTCGAGAGTTCGATACGAAGCGGCGCACGCTGAGTTTCGCGACCGACGGCATGGTGGTTCGCGTGGATTCGTTCACGCGGCAAGCCGAACTCGGCCTCACCTCCAAGAGCCCCCGCTGGATCGTCGCGTACAAGTATCCAGCCGAACGCAAGACGACAAAACTGATGGACGTTCTGCACCAAGTCGGAAAGACCGGCAAGATCACTCCGCGCGCGGTCATGGAACCCGTGCTGATCGCGGGCACGATGGTGCAGCACGCGACGCTTCACAACTACGGACGCATCAAAGACGCGGAAACCGAAAAGCCGGACATTCGCACCGACATCCGCATCGGTGACACTGTCTACGTCGAAAAGGCCGGTGAGATCATCCCGCAGGTTGTCGGCGTGGTTCTGGAAGACCGCCCAAAATCAGCCCGGAAGATCGCGGCACCTTCCAAGTGCCCTGAATGCTCTGCAGTGGTCGAAGTCGAACCTCCGGAAGCCGAAGAGACCCCGGCACTCGAAACCGTTCGTCGCTGCATGAATCCGGAATGCCCGGCGCAAATGCGCGAGAAACTGGTCTGGTTCGCCGGCCGCAAGCAAATGGACATTGAAGGACTTGGCGAAAAGACCGTCGATCTCATTCGCGCGAGCAAAGTCCCGCTGGACTCATTCGCAGACATATTCCGATTGGGCGAACACCGCCCCAAGCTCATCGAGCTCGACGGCATGGGTGACAAGAAAGTCGAAACGCTGATCGCCGGAATCGAAGCCTCCAAGCAGCGTGGGCTCGGTCGGCTCCTTGGCAGCATGGGCATTCGCCACGTCGGTGACACCACGGGCAAGATGCTCGCTCGCGTCTTCCCCGATCTTGACGCCTTGCTCGACGCGTCGTCCGACGCGCTCATGCCCCGCGCACTCAAGAAAGACCGCGCTCTCGAACTCGGCTTCTCCGCCGAACCCAAGGACCGCCCCGAAACGGGACTTGGAAAAGACACCGCCCCCGCTGTCCACGCCTTTCTGCATAGCACGCAAGCGAAGAAAATGTTTAGCGACCTTCGAGCCCTTGGCGTGAGCCTCACGAGCGCGGACTATCGAAAGCCCGGCGCCAAAGCTGCCGCATCGACCGGGCCCTTCGCCGGCAAAACCGTTGTCCTCACCGGCACACTCGAGAATTACGAACGCACCCAACTCTCCGAAATTCTCGAAGGCCTCGGCGCCAAGGTTTCTGGCTCGGTCTCCTCAAAGACCGACCTCGTCATCGCCGGCGAATCCGCCGGTTCCAAGCTCGAGAAAGCCCGAGAACTCGGCATTACCGTCTGGGACGAGGCTCAACTTCAAAAGGCTCTCGGCAAGTCCTGATCTATTCGCCTTCCTCTCAATCCGCGGCAGAATCAACATGTCCCTACCAGCCCCAAAGCCGAACCTGCCAGACCGCGGAGACGATGGCGCGATGCGCAACGTGGAATTCAAAGCCGAACTGCGCGACTTGGCCCTGGCGATGTCGGTCTGCGAAACACTCGGCGCCCGCTACGTCGGAATGCTCGAGCAAACCGACACGTATTACCGCATCGCGGATGCACGGCTGAAGAAGCGCGAAACCGTCGGTGAACCCGCCGAGTGGATCTTCTATGAGCGTCCGGACACCAGTTCCCCCAAGATCAGCCAGTTCATGATCTATTCGGAATCCGAAGCCCTCGAGCGATTCGGCTTCAGCCCGCTGCCGGTCTGGGTTGTCGTCAAGAAGACACGAGAACTACTGCTGCTCGGCAATGTCCGGATTCACCTCGACATGGTGCGCGATCTCGGCACCTTTATCGAACTCGAAGCGATGGTGACCAAGGGAAGTGATGAAGCCGCCTGCCGCGCATCGATCGCGCGAATCCGCAACGCACTGGCCCCAATGCTGGGCGAGCCAATCTCGTCTGGTTACAGCGACATGCTCGCCGAACCTTCCGCGACGTGAATCCTTTCAGAATTCGTCGTCCGGCCCCTGAAGTTCTTCTTCCGTATCAAACGGCACGACCACCGCTGCCTTGGCGAACTGATCGCCCCGGTGCCGCCCCGAACCATCCATCAGCGCGAGCAACGCAACCGGGAACAAAAACCATTTGATCGCGTTTCGCGTCAGACTTGCAGCGAAGCTCGGCCGCGGAATCTCTTCATTCGCTGCATCCGCCCCCGGGGCCTTGTCTTTGCCCCCGTCTTTTTTCGGCGCGATCGAAATCACTTCGCAATCCGCCAGCAGCTTGCCGGGCGTTCGTCCAAAGAGCGTCTCGCCCACGGTCCCGACAAGGCAACCCAGCACCGCGACCAGCATCAGCGTTTCAAATGCTTCGCCGTCCAGCCAGACCATCGGCCCGAACAACTCGAGCACGCTGTTCCCCGTGAGTCGCGGCACCAGCAACGCGACGATCGCGACGTCCAACGCCGCCGCAACCACCCGACGCCCTGGTTCGGCAAACGAAAATCCTTCGGGTAAGTGCACGCCCGCAGGCTCATCAGCGCGAAGCACCAGAACCAGAATCAGTCCCATCGCCAAGATCAACCCCACGGCGATGAATCGAAATTCGCCCGAGCCGAGCGGATCCAAGGGTTGTGCCGGCCCTGAATAGAACACCCGTCCTGTCAACAGTGAGAGCTCGACGACTTTCGCGCCCACACCCGGACTGCCGATTTTCGGTTCGGTCGCCGCGACCGGCCTGGAAGTTGAAACGATCACCAGCCTCGCAAGCCCATCCACCGGAACGATTGCCCTCACCGGGCCGACTCCGTCGATGCTCGCAGCACGCCGCACAAACTCGGGTGCAACCTCGAAGATCTCGACCACCTCCGCGCCGGCGCTCACAATCGCGTACCAGCGGCTGTCCGCCCGAATCACGGTCGAACCCGCATCGACCGCGTCAACGCCGATCGGACTCACGCGGCTCATCTTCCAGTCGACAATCAGCGCCGAATCACTCTCCACATCACCCCGTTCGGCGCTCGGAACCTTGCCCGTCCAGATCGTCCAGGCATCTCGCTGGCGAGCCATCACATACAAACCCGCGGCATCGGCAAAGAGATCGATCCGTGCAAAACCCCGTTCACGCTGCGTCTGCACCAGCGGCTCGGGGAGTTCAACCGTTCGCCACGTCCCATCGCTCAACGCCAGCAAGCGGATCTCGCCCTTGCGTTCATCCGTGAGCAGCGCGACCGGCCCATTCGCATCGGCAGCAAACCCCGCCAGCTTCATCGCGCCCGGCAGACTCGGCAGCGTGTCCATCCGCCCCGACGGCTGATCGACCCAGAGGTCCGAATCCGAAAACCGCTGCGCTTTCAGCGTGCGAACCGTGCGCGACTTGCCCTCACCCGGACCGTCCGAGTGCGCCGTGAAGACCGCATAAACCGCGTCGTCCCACGCCGCGAGGGCCTCGGGGACTTCGGTGAGCCGCGTCACGCTTCGGTAAAGGCCCTGCGAGTTCGGACGTGCCGATCCATCCGGCATCGACCGGGGCGGCACGTGCGTCAGAACAAATTCCCGCCCGCCGAGCGCCGGCATCACAAACCACGAATGCGTCGGCGCGGGATACGCCTGCCCCTTGGTCATGGGGGCGCCGGCGCTGGGGAGCCGTGCATGGGCAGTGGAAGCGAACGCAATCGTCAGGGCGACCGTAAACGCCCTCCACCAAATAAACCCAACTTTTCGCGTCAAGAAGTTCACTTCCCCGCTCCGTCGGCGGGTGACACCGCCGGTGACGGATCCGCCTCTTCCTTCTTGTCGAGGTCGACCACTACCGCCTTGCGGTATGCCTCGGTCAAATACTTGAAATCAAACGCGATCTGCTTTATTGGCCGTCCATCCGGCGTTCCCGACCCGGGATCGTTCACGTTGATGGTGATCGTGAGGTCTTGCCGCGGCACCTTGATGATGCACCGCGAGGCGACGCTCGGATTGGCCCCCGGAATAGATCGCGACGCAAAGGAGACGTATTTTGACAGCTCGCTTCGCACCACCACTTTTCCCGTCTTGTCCAGCAGTTCCACCATGACCGGCAAGTACGATTTCGGATCGATCAAAACCCGTTTTGTCGATCCGCGCGCCGCGACGTCGTACCAGATCAGCGACCCATCCGCGCTCCAGTGCAACTGCTCCGGACTTCCCGGCTGCCCCGTCGCCGGGATTGACGTGATCGCCAGCAGTTCGATCAAGTCGAGCGGATGCACCGGCACTCCGAAGCGGTCCACAGTCTCGGGCGTCGCGCTTGCGTGCCGACCGGCAAAGACTTTCTGGTCACCCGTCAGATCGAACCACCAATACAACGTGTCGTTGCTTCCGAGATAGAAATAGGTGTTGCCCAGCTTGTTGATGCTGACCGCAACCTTGTTCGGTAGCACAACCTGAAGATACCCCTCGGCTTCTTCCTTGTTCAGCTTCGCGTTCGCCAGCTTTCCATCCACGCGCAGAGAGATACGCGCCCACAACGTGTCGAGCCCACGCACCCGCTCGTTCTGCGCTTCAACAACCGACGCAACCGGCGGCAGCGCCCGTACGACCGGACCGGTTCCAGGCGTCGGCCCGGGCTTCGCCAGCGAAGATTGACACGCGACGCCCGCCATCGTCGCCGCAACGAATAAGGCGAGCGCGGCGCATCGAGGCAGCCACTCCAGCCGCATTGTTTTCAAACCGAACTTCAAGCCTGCCCCGCCGGGTCCGGAATCAACTCTTTCAGCTGCTCAAGCGCACCCGCCAGCGATTCATCCTTCATCGAGACCTCGCGAACTTCGACAACCGGCGCCGCGATCTCATCCGCTCGCGTCCGCACGCGCACACGCAGCATCCCGTCTTTTGAACCTTCGTACACATACAACCGCCGCCGCACTAAAAAGAGCGCGAGGACAAATCTGAACGCTTCCTGCGCTGAAGTCTGCGGATTGTCGAGCTGCTCAAACAGCTCGGAAGCCTCTTCATCCGAGAGCCGCCCCTTTTTCGCATCAGCACCGGGCTGGAAAACCGTTGACCAGTGCGCAAACAACGATGGAGGCCGCGAACCCCCCGCCCACGCCTCGGGCGAGTAATCGATCCGCGCCAATTCCTCATCGCGAGAAATCAGCGTCGCGACAACCCGCTCGCCCGGAAGAAACGCCCGACCGCTCGCGCCGCAAATACCCGGCGACCGCGAAATCGGATACGAAGATGAAAACACGTTCGACATACAGCGGCATCCTTGCCCGGTCCACGCCACCAGCCCACCGACTGACTCCTTCCCACAAACTCCATCAGGTGTGGCGGCTCCGGTACATCACAATATTGACCTTCTCGAGCGTCATCAGCCCTTCGCGGACCATTTTGTCCATGACAGGCAGAAACGCCTTGATTTTTTCCGCCTTATCCACGATCTCCACGCACAAGGGCAGTTCACTCGGCACCCCCGGCTGAGGGGGCCTGTGCAGCAGCGAATTTGCCCCATAGCCCATGACGCCCCGGAGCACCGTCGCCCCGGCGATCCCGCTCTTCCGCGCGGTCTGCACGATCGCCTCGTAGAGCGGCTGCCCGTCAAACCTGTCGTCCTCGCCGATAAAGACCCGGAGCAGTTGCCCTTCGCCTTCAATCTTCATCGTGCGGCTCCTGTCGTGTGCTTCTTCCAGCGATCACAGGTCGGACTGCCGATACCAGCCTACCCGATTCAGCCTCTCCGCGCGATATGCTGGCCCGGGTTTTCCTAAAGACCTATCTGAAAGGGGCTTTTCGGTGCAGAACTACACCGTCCACGCGACGGACGCTTCAGGCAAAGACGTCAGGCGAGTTGTCACGGCCGCCTCCATTGCAGAGGCTGAACGCGCTCTCCGCGCCGAAGGCCTGACCATCCGCGCCATCTCGGCCGACGCTGAAGAATCCGCCCCCTTGCCGGCCTCGGCCGGCATGCCTCGCCCGGTCTCCGGCCCCGAAGAGCAAGTCTGGAGTGGTGGCCCGAGCCAGTGGCTGAACGCCGGCTGGTTTGCCGCCTGCGTCCTCATCATCCCGATCCCCATCGCCATCTGGAAGTTCATTGAACTCCGCAGCACCGCGTACTCGCTCAGTACCCAGCGCATCAAGGTCGAAGCCGGCGTGCTCAGCAAGCAGTACGACCAGGTTGAGCTCTACCGCGTCAAGGACACCGTTCTCAGCCGAACACTTGTCCAGCGCATGCTCGGCCTGGGCACGATCAAGATGATCACGAGCGACCCGAGCCAGCCCGAACTCACATTTCCCAGTATCCCCGACGCGGATCAAGTGCGCGAACTCATCCGTCAAAACGTCGAACGCATGCGCCGCCTCCGAGGCGTCCGCGAGCTCGACGTCGCCGACGAACAAGTCGCCCACGGCCTCAGCGGCAGCTGATTTGCCTTCTCCGGAGCCCCTCCCCGATGGGAGCGAGGGTTGGGGGTGGGCCACTTCGCGCCATCAATTCGCGAACTACTTTCCGCGCGCCGCCCTCACCAACTCATCAAACAACCTCTGCCCCACCGCCGCATCCCGCGTGCGCTCCGGATGCCACTGCACCCCCACATAAAACTTCCGCGCCGAATCCACGACCGCTTCGACCACCCCATCCGCGCTCTTCGCGATCGGCGTCAATCGTCCCGCATCCGCCACCGCCTGCTTGTGCTTGCTCTGCACCACCCCTGAAAACTGAAATCGAGCATCCCGCGATGCCGCCGCAATCGGCGTTACTGCATGCTCCGCACCCCAATGCTCCCCGTGCGATGGCAAATCATCCTCGATGTGCTGATTCAATTTCCCACCCGCCGCCAAGCTCATCATCTGCATTCCAAGACACACGCCAAGCACCGGCACATCGCCCGATTGCAGCCGCGCGAGCAACTTCGTCTCAAACTCCTGCCTCAGCGGATGCATCGGATTCGCCTTCGCATGCGTCGGCACGCCAAACGCCTCCGTCCGCGGGTCATCGCCCCCCGTAAACACAAACCCATCACACCGCTTCACATACTCCTCCACCAACGCGACATTCGGCGGCAGCAAAATCGGCACGCCCCCCGCCCGCTCCACCGCATCGCAATACGCCTGCGCCACATCGAGCTTCACGCGCCCGTCCTTCTCTGTGACGTCCGTCGTGATTCCGATGATCGGCTTTGCTTGACTCACTTCTGACTCCACTGATCTGGGCCTCGCAACGCTCTCTGGCTCTACACTCCCCCAATGTCGCGTGGTGCCGCACTCATCTGGGTCCTGATCGCTCTGATTCTTGGAGTCGTCGTCTGGTTCACGACGCCCCGCACCGTGCTGCCATCGGCGTCGACACAGTTCCTTCCCGATTTTTCTCCGGCCCAAGTCTCCCAGATCGAAATCGCCTGGCCCAGCGGCGAAGCCGCCCGCCTCTCCAAGTCCGACTCCCGCTGGATTCTTCAATCTCAGTCCGCGAAAGACGCCGCTCCTCCCGCCACCGCGTCCGCCTCGCCCCCTTGGCCCGCGGAATCAAGCCGCGTCCAAGGCCTTCTCCGCCTCATTGCTGAAGCACATGGTGGCGACGACGCCCGCGCCATGCCCACCGCGATCTTCCTGACCCTCACACGCGAATCCGGCGATCCCATCCGCCTCGCGATCGATCCCAACACTCTCGGCGGCACCGGCCGCGTCGCTCGACTCACCACCGACGGCCGCGTGCAATCCGTCGCCTCTGTCGATGAGCAATTCGTCCGCGCTCTCGATGCGAGCGCACTCGAATCGTGGCGTTCCAAAGACCTGCTCTTCTGGCCCCCCGAAGCAACAACAGCTTTCGATTCCCGGGCCGGCACAACCACGATCGAACTCGCCAAATCCGGCGGCGCTTGGATCATGCACGCTCCGATCGCAATCAAGGCCGACACCGGCACGATCGAAGGCTCGCTCCTCCTGCTCTCTAAATCCGGCATCGACCGTTTCCTTCCCGCCAGCACGCCGCACGAAGACTCCTGGAACGAACCAGCACGCATCATCCGCCTCGCTTCGCGCTCCAACGCCGCCGCGAGCCGCCGCGATATCGAGCAAACGATTGAAGTCGGCCCCGCGATCGATGCAAGTTCCCGCATGGTCCGCCTCACCGCTCGCGACCTCAGCGTGAACTCCATCCTTTGGGGCCCCGAAGTCGCGATCATGAACAATGCCACGCTCGAAGCCATTCCCGCTTCGCCGAGCGCATTCATCTCACGCATCACACTCGACCTTCCCGCCGCCGACATCGCTTCGATTGAAATCGACTCTGCCGATCAACACACCATCATCAAGCGAACTCCCGGCGGCACATTCGGCGAAGCAGACGCAACCATCCGCGACCTGCTCCGCCTGCTCGGCGAATCGCCCGCTTCCCAAATCCGAATTCTCGAATCCCCCGCCGCACCCCTACCCGCTGCAAATACCGACTCAATCCGAATCCGCGCCCTCGGCGCAAAATCAGAACCCCTTGGCGACTTCACTCTGAAGCCCGCATCCGTCGCCTCCAAGGTCTCCGGCGCACCCGCCGTTCCCGCAATCGAAGTCATCGACCGCTCCGTCGCCCGCTCCGTCCCCTGGCAGCGCCCCGCCGACTTCCTCGCCACAATCCGCGCAATCAAACCCCTATAGCGCATCTCCGAAGCCCCCTCCCTGTGGGAGGGGGTTGGGGAAGGGTCTTCTTTGCATTTCGTAATTTGTCGCGTTTCGCAATTTCGCGAAGCGAGCTCTACTTCCCCACCGTCCCAATATCCGACCGATACTGCGCACCCTCAAAGCTGATCTTCTTGATCGCCTCGTACGCCTTCTTGCTCGCATCCTGCACCGTCGCGCCCAGCCCCGTCACTCCGAGCACGCGCCCCCCATTCGTCACCGTCGCCCCTTCTCGATCCTTCTTCGCGCCCGAGATCGTGACGAACACATCCTTCATCTTCTCCGCATCCTCGATGCCGAGAATCGGAGTTCCCTTCTTCGGCGCATCCGGGTAACCGCGTGCCGCCATCACTACACAGCTCGCCGCCCGCGTGTCCCACTCGACATCCACGCGATCGAGCGTGCCCTCGCACGCACCACACAAGAGATCAATCAAATCACTCTTCAGCCTCGCCATCAGAGGCTGACATTCCGGATCACCAAAGCGGCAGTTGAATTCGAGCACCTTCGGCCCTGCCGGAGTCAGCATGATCCCCGCGTAGAGCACGCCCTTGTACTCAATGCCATCTCGCCGCAGCGCATCGATCGTCGGCACCAGAATCTCGCGCTCCACATGCCGCAAGGTCTCTTCGTCGATGTTTTCTGCCGGGCAATACGCGCCCATGCCGCCGGTGTTCGGCCCTTTGTCCCCATCCTGCAACCGCTTATGGTCGCGACACGGCGGCAGAATCAGAATATTTCCGCCATCCACAATCGCCAGCACCGAAACTTCCGTGCCTTCAAGCCGCTCTTCAATCACCACCCGCCGGCCCGCATCTCCAAACTCTTTTTTCACAAGCATCCGCTCAAGTGCATCGTGCGCTTCCTTGAACGTGTTCGGCACGATCACGCCTTTGCCCTTCGCAAGCCCCGCCGCCTTGATCACCGGCGGCGCTTCCGCGTGCGAATCGCGGCTCTTGGCAAGCAATCCCTTCGAGCGGTTATCGAGTGCGGGCGGGCTCTCGCGCGACGCCAGGTAATCCTTCGCAGCTCTGATGTCCGTGAAGATGCGTGCATCGCCCGTCGGAATCGACGCCGACCGCATCAACTGCTTCGACCACGCCTTGTCACCCTCAAGTTGCGCAGCCTCTTTCGACGGCCCAAACACCAGCCGCCCCGGCGCCTTCAACTTGTCCGCGTACCCCTCGCACAGCGGATCTTCCGGCCCGATCACCACCAGCCCGACCTTGTTCTTATCGCAAAACTGCTCCAGCCGGTAAATCTCGCGAATGCCCACCGGCACATCCACTGGCTTCGCCACTTTCGCCAGCCCCGCGTTCTCCGGATGCGTGATCCACAGATCACCCAGCCGCCTCGATTCGCGCAGCTTCATCGCGATCGCGTGCTCGCGACCACCACCACCAACCAGCAGCACATTCACCTTCTCAGCCATCGCTCTCCCTATCGCCGCCAGCCGCGGCAAACCGGGGCGATGGTAGCTATCGGGACCGCGCGCCGTTTCCCCCGCTCGCGCTCATTTCGCGCTCATCCCACTGATCCAAAGCCTTCTGAAACAATGTTGACGCCCGTTCCACGCCGCCTGCGATCTCTCCCGGCCCCGACGGCCAACAGAGCCGCTCAATCTCAGCATAAATATCCCGGGGCAAATCATCGCGCAAATACCGAAATCCGAAATCGTGCCGCTCCACACAGTGCACACACCGGAGCAAATCCACCAGCGACCGAAGCACCAGCGCCTGATAGAAATACGCCGCGTCCACTGGCAACCCGCGCCGCGCAAACTTCACCGGCAAGTGCCGAAAGAGCGGGAACTTCACCCGCACTTCCCTCACCTTCTTCGCCGCCGCCTCGCGGCACGCACGCACATCAAGATGCTGTTCCCTCACCACGCCGCTCTTATCAAACAGCACCCGCCCCACACCGTGCCGCTCTTTCTCAAACCACGGATGCGGCTTGCCTTCCTCCACGATCAGCCAGTCGATCATCAGATCTTCCGGCGCATTCTCGAGTTGATAAAACGCCTGTTCAAACCCGTGCCACGTCGGCATGGGCAATCGAAACCGAATCCGAATCGGCGAAATTTTCTCAACCGCCGCTTCGATCGCCTGCGCCACCGCCTCGGTCTTTCCCGGCGCACCAATCACCATCAAGTCGATATCCGACCATTCATCCGCCCGCTTGTTTGCATCGCTCCCGCCGAGCCAGACCGCTCGGATCTCCGAATTTTCGTGAAGCCTTTCGCGCAAGCCGCTGATGATTTCTTCGCGTTTGAGCATGCGCCGTGTACACCCAAACCGCCCGAAAGTTTCGCTCCATCATCTGACTCCGATTGACACTTTGGGCCCCCACGCCTATGTTTCAATCTGATTGCGGGGTGGAGCAGCCCGGTAGCTCGTCGGGCTCATAACCCGAAGGTCCCAGGTTCAAATCCTGGCCCCGCTATTTGAGAATCCCCGTGCCGCAAGGTGCGGGGATTGTCGTTTTGGGCCGCACGATCGCAGCAGCAACCGCGAAGCGCCAACCTCCAGCGTCTGCGAACGCCGCAATCGCCCGGTCGGCCCGAGCAGATCACACGCCTCACAGAAACCGCGAGATTATCGCCAGAAATATCAACGTCAGAACGCCCGCCACGATGAACCACTTCGGGTTGGCCGAACTTTCAAGCCGCAGAAACCCCCGCTGCGGACTCGACGCGTCCGCGTACGCCCGCACTTTCGCGCCCGAGGTGTATTCCGCGATCTCCTCATGCGCCCTCTCGCGGCTCGCGAACCCGGTCACAATGACCGTCGGGTAAAGCATGTCGCTCTCGTACCGAACGCCTCCAATTGTGTACGCAAACCGCACTTCCGGCACATACGACTTCATGCCGTTGTCCCTCAGCGGCCGCCGGTCCTTATCCGGCGAAGTGCTTTCAAGGACATTCGCCGACAGCACCACAGCTTCCACTTGCACCGCATTGGCCATCACGCGTCGCTGCATGAACAGTTCCCGCGTACCGACCGCAATCAGCATGATGCCCAGGCCGCCAAACATCAACACAAAAATGGCGAGCATCACATAGTCCATGACTGTGCGCTTCCTCCTTGGGCGATGCGGTTGTTCGGCAGCCTTCACGCCTGACTCTCCGGCCGATACCCCAGAATTCCCGCGATCTCCGCCCTGTCCTCGTCCATTCCGCTCGAGTATCGGTCCGCCTCTTCTTGCGTATGCGGGTCCGGATACGTGCTCAGCCGGTGCTGCAACGCCCGCCTGTACAGTTCGAGCGCTCGCGGCTTTGCCGGCTTGTCCTTGCCATCCTCGCGTACCTGCTCGCGCAGCGCTTCCAGAAACAACTCCGACAACGCGGCACGTCCCTGCCCGCTGTCATCCGCCGAGAGCACCGCCAGCGCCGCCTCATCGAATCGATCACCCGCGATCATCGGTCTCGCCCGCTGGAGTGCTTCCCCGCGTGCCCGGGCCAGTTTCCGCGCGAAGACCTCGGCCTCATTTTCCGGCGGAGGCATATCAGCATCGTGCTCGATGATCTCGATTTCGTACGTTCCGCCGTTGTCGTCCAGATTGACAGTCGGACCTTTGTGCCGCACCAGCTCGATGGAGTAGACGCACGCTTCCAGCGTTCTCATAAAGCTCGGTTCCAGCTCCCGCGTGCACATCGCTTGCGCCAGCAGAAATCGGCCGCCGTCTTCCATCGCAACGAAACTCATGACAAGTTCGCGGTTTTTCTGGCGGTTCAGCCCGGTCGCCAGAATCGCGGGGTGGTTTTTGTGCAAGCCACCCACATACGCCGGACCGATACTGAGCAGCGTGATTGCGCATTCAGGGCAAAGCGCCGCGAACTGATCGCGCACCGTTCCTTCGCCGATGCGGGCACGCCCCACGACCGTGATCGCCGCGTACTCACCCGGCGAGGAAAGCTCGAGCAAGCGCACGTATCCCGGCGCACGCGCGATGCCGCAGTTCAAGGCGGGCAATTCAGCTTCCACAAACCCGACAGGGAGCTTCATGGAGAAGTCGAGGTCGGCCGGCCGATCCCGAAATGTCGAACGCGGAAGGGACATCGCGTACTCCCAGACTCACCACTCAATTTTCACGAGTATGACCATCAGCACGATCACCACCACCAGCGGCGAAATGCCGACGATCGCCGCAGGCCATGGCTTGTGCTTCACCATCAGAACGATTCCCACTGCCAGCACAACGACTTGCAGCAGAACCAGGCCCCACATCATCCACTTGCCCTGCTGCAATTGCGCGGGCTTCGCGTTTGCCAGACCGGCCATGAGGAGCACAAGCATGCTCAGCGTGCTGATTCCTCCGATGATCGACGCCGCGACCGCGGCCAAACTCTGCATCATGATGGCACCCTTCAAAAGTCCGGTCGAAGCACCAGCGTAACCGTTTCCCGAGCGACGCAGCGCGTCGTCTCCGGCGTCCATTGCCGTGACTCGACGACGAACCCGGATTTCTCCAGCACCCTCAGCGAAGGCAGGTTGTGCCCGCCCGCAGTGGCGAAGAGCGGCCGGACAGTGAACTCTTCGAGCATCAGTTCCACCGCCCGCGTCGCGATCCCGCGGCCCCAGTGCTCTCGTCCAATCCAATATCCAATGGAGGGGCGGCCCTCGTGCGGCGCGATGTTCACCGCGCCGACAACCACGCCGTCGGCCAGAATGACCCGTGGCGTCACGCCGGTCACGCTTCCGTCTGCGTCGGCCAGAATCTGCTGCCAGCGTGCCCGAAACGTCGGCCAATCCCGCGACTTGGTCCCCGCGAGCTCGTTCGACGCTTCGTCGAGTTCAAAGGCGTGCAGCACCCGCACATCATCTTCGGTCGTTCGGCGAAGACCAATCTCTGGCGGTGAATCAGCCGGCATCCGGAAATTGTTGGACGCCGCGCCCGACTGGGCTCATGATCCTGCCGCTTTGGTGCCGACCGCACGGTCCCGCGGCTCATTCAGTGCCGGGCTTCGCACATATCTCGAGCACCGACAACACAAACGCCATCGCCCCCGTCTTGATCGTCTTCTCTCGATCCGGCGCAAACCGCGAGTTGTGCGGCCCCGGCAACATCATCGCGCGCCCCGCCGCCTTCGCATCCGCAAACACCTTCGGTTCAACCGCCCCCACCTGAAACTGAATCCCCGGCACGCCCGCGCGGCTCGCGTAAATGCCAAAGTCTTCCGACGTCATGTGCGGCTCCGACGCCCTCGCGCCTTCTTCACCAAGTCCGCGCTTCAGCACAACCAGCAACCGATTCGCCAGCGCCGGATCGTTCACGACCACCTCGGATGATTCCGATTCCACGATCGTCACGAGCGGCTCCTTCGGCGCACCCCCCGCGATCGCCTCGCCGTTCGCGATCCGCGCAATCGACTCCAGCATCTTCTTCTGCACCTCCGGCTTGTACGATCGCACCGTCAACTGAATTTTCGCCTCATCCGGAATGATGTTGCGTTTGTTCCCCGCGTGGAACGTTCCCACCGTCACAACCGCATCATCAAACGGATCAACCTCGCGCGACACGATCGTCTGGAGAGCGCCGACCGCCCGCGCCGCGATCACCAGCGGATCCACCGTGCGGTTCGGCATCGCCCCGTGCCCGCCGCGTCCAAAGAACGTGATGTCCACCGAGTCCGATCCCGCCGAAGCCGGCCCCGCAACGACGCCAATCTGCCCCGCCGGCATCGTGTTCGCGACGTGAATACCCAGAACGTAATCCGGCTTGGGGAAGCGCGTGAAGAGCCCATCTTTGATCATCGCGATGGCGCCGTGCACGATCTCTTCCGCCGGCTGCGCCACAAACACCAGCGTCCCCTTCCACAGATCCTTCGACTGCGCGAGAGCTTTGGCCGCGCCCAGCCACGCCGCCATATGCGCATCATGCCCGCACGCGTGCATCACCGGCACCGTGTCGCCCACCTGATTCACACCCATCGCCTTGCTCGCAAACGGCAGATCCGTCTGCTCAAGAACCGGCAGCGCATCCATATCCGTGCGGAGAAGCACTGTCGGTCCTTGCCCGTTTTTCAGAACGCCCACCACGCCCAGCCCGCCCACACCCTCTGTTACCTCATAACCCGCGGCCCGCAACTGCTCCGCCATCTTCTTGGCGGTCTTTTCTTCCTTCAGCGACAGCTCCGGATTCTGGTGCAGATCAATGTACAGCGCATCAAGCGACGGATACATCGCGTTGATCGACTCGATCGGACTCGCCGCAAAGCTGGCGCCCATTACGCCCAACAAACCCGACATCAAAGCCAACCCACGCTGTTTCCGATATTGCATGAATTCATGATACCGACGCCGGGTTATCACGCACCGGCGTCGGCAATGACCCAACACGTGTCAGACCGGATACGCAGCCGCGAAGCGGCGACCAGCCGATAGCTGGGGCGCGAGCCCCAGGAAAGCGCCACAAATATCAATTCCTCGTTTCGTCTTTCCGAGCCGCAACGCGGCGGCACATCCTTCCGCGCCAATGACCCTCGGCAGTCTTTCCTCAGCCCATCGCTCACCCACGTTCACGGTACAAACGTGCGTTCCCACCGCGCAAATATGCCGATCTGCGTGGGTTCGGTGACATCCCCTCGCTTCTGCAATTCATAAAACTCGGCAAAGTCCGCGACCGCCGCACTGATCGCCTCGAATCGGCGCTTCTGCTTGTCGCGAACGCCCCGGAGCGGCTCCTCGAAGAACGAGATGACCGCGCCGTTCAGCCCGAAGTACGCGCGGAATCGATTCACCGTCTCCTTATCCCACGACGCAAGCTTCTCGAAGATCCCCGCTTCTCCTTCCAGCATCTCTTCCTCGTGATTGATCACAAGGCTGCCGGTCGAAGTCAGTACAGTCCGCTTCGCGGCACGCGGATCAGGTTCGGAATACGAGTATGGCTTGCGAAACATGCGATCCCCTTTCTGATAGTCCCATTTCCGACAGTCCCATTGCTGTCAATCAATTTGGCGTTTCAGGCTTGAATCGCGCGTGACTTCAGATTGAATCACTTTTCACATGCCCGCCCTTGCGTCCCAATCCGGCAAATGTTGCCGCCTTCATCTCTCCCGCACGCGTCACGCTCCTTAAAAATGCGCAGGTCATCGCCCTCCGCACCTTTTCCGGGTACGTTGATCAACCGCCGCATGCAAATTCATGCCGCCGCCGCACCCATCACGCGATGTGCCGCACCAAGCCTCCATCCACCCGCAGCGTCGCCCCGTTGATCGCCGACGCCTTCCCGCTCACCACAAACGCCACCGCATCGCCAATTTCCTTCGGATCGATCAGCCGCTGAATCAGCGACGTCGGCCGGTTCTCTTTCATGAACTGCTTTCCCGCCTCGTGCGTGGTCTTCCCCGGGAACAGATCACCCACAAACTTCTCCACGCCCTCCGTCAGCGTCGAGCCCGGCAGGACAGTGTTCACCGTTACCGCTGTTCCCTTCGTCAGCTCCGCCAGGCTTCGTGAGATCGACAATTGCATCGTCTTCGTCGCGCTGTAATGCGCCATTTCCGGCGCGGGGCTCAATCCCGACTCACTCGAAATAAACACCACCCGCCCCTGCCCCCGCTCGATCATGCCCTTCAAATAGTGCCGGCTCAGCCGCACCCCGCTCATGATGTTCACCTCGAACAGGTGCAGCCACGATGCATCCGTCTCGTCAAAGAACCCCACCGCCTCATACGTCCCGAGGTTGTTGATGAGGATGTCCACCTTCGGGTATTTCGCGATCGATGCCGCGCATCCCGCCGCCGTCCCGTTGTCCGCGGCAAGCGCCAGCAACTTTGCATCCGGCGCCGTCTTGCGGATCTCCGCCATCGCCTTCTGAACGCTCGCCTCCGTCCGCCCGTTCACGATCGTCGTGGCCCCCTCCCGTGCCAGCGACCGGGCAATCTCGAGCCCAATCCCCCCGCTCGAAGCTGTCACCAGGGCCACTTTGCCATGCAGTTCAAGGTCCATCGATGCCGTTCCTTCCCGAAAAAGCCGCCTCAAAACATTTCAGCCAAGACCCGATCAAACCCTTGACAGGCTGACCACCTTCCATTACACTAACACGATGATCGGTATCCGGCAAGAATCCCAACCTCCTGCCATTTCGGGGCTTCCGGAGCTCCGCCGCCTCTGCCAGGCCTCCGAAGGCCCTCATTCCATCCCCACCCCCATTCTTCCCACCAACCTAGGCCTCGATTCCGACCTCCCGCAAGGTGGTCTCGCCCGAGGCAAAGTCCACGAATGGCTCGGCCTCCTTCCCCCCGAATCCCACTCCCCCGCTATCCCCGCCAAAGAGAAAACCCTCAAAGAGAACACATGGTCACCCCCCCTCTCTCTCCTCATTCATCTCGCCCACACCGCACTCGCCCAAGCCGACAACACCCAGGCACACGTCGTCTGGGTCGCACGACCGGGCGCTTCGGGCTTTTCCGTCCGGCCCTACTCCCCCGCCCTCGGCGCTAAACCCAACACGGGGTCCAGCACTAGGTCCAGCACCAGGTCCGGCACCAGGTCCGGCACCAGCGCCAGCACCAGAGCCGGCACCGGGTCCGGCACCAGAGCCGAACCCCGAGCCGAACCCAGAGCCGAACCCCGAGCCGAACCCACAACCAGTCCCGACACCAACTCTCCCCACCGCGATCTCATCGCCTCATCCCTCTTCGTCTCCGCCTCATCTCCGGCACAGCGACTCTGGGCCGCCGATCTCGCCCTCCGCAGCCGCTCCGCCATCGCCGTCATCGTCGATGCAGCCGGCTTCGATCTTCCCGCCACGCGCCGCCTTCAACTCGCCGCCGAAGCCAGCGCCGGCATCTGCTTCCTCGCCCGCCCGCCCTGGGAGCAATCCGTTCTCTCCGCTTCCACCACCCGCTGGCTCGTCCGCACCTGCCCCTCTCCCACTCACTCGCGACGATGGACCGTCTCGCTTCTGCGCTGCAAAGGAATGCAGCCGGCACCAGAAGCCCCGCGCCTCTGGACTCTGGAGCGCGACCATGCGACGCGTGCTTTCTCTGTGGTTTCCGACCTTCGCGACCGACCTGATCAAACGCAGACAACTCCGATCCGCCTCACCGGCTAAGGCCACAACAACTTCTCTCGTCGTCCTGCTCACTCGCGAAGTCGCCGGACGCGAACTCATCGCACGCCGCTGCGAAATCGCTTCCTCCTGCGGCATCGTCGAATCAATGGATCTCGCCCATGCACGCTCACTCCTCCCATCGAATATCACACTTCACACCGAACCTCACCGCCCCGATCGCGACGCGTCCGCCCTCCACGCGCTCGCCTGCCGCCTGCTCAAATTCTCTCCCCTCGTCGCGCCCGATTTTCCAGATGGAATCCTCATCGATACCACAGGCACGGAAATCGTCCACAAAGGAGAATCCCGCGTCATCCGCTCTGCCGCGCGTGGCCTCCGCAAACTCGGCCTCCGCGTTCGCATCGCTGCCGCGCCGAACTTTGCGTGCGCTTGGGCCATGGCTCGCTTCGGCCCTCTCCCCTTTTCTTCCGTCGCCAGCGGCAGCGAGCGCGAAGCGCTCGCGCCTCTGCCCGTCGCTGCTCTTCATCTCGATGAAGCCACGCAGCTCTGCTTTCACGAACTCGGAATCACCCGCGTCGAGCACGTTCTCGCGCTCCCGCGTGCTTCGCTCGCTGCCCGTTTCGGCCTCGAAATCCTCGATCGCCTGAACAAAGCCCTCGGAATCACGCCCGAGCGGCTCAATCCCGTTTCTCCTCCCCCGCCGTTGCAGGCCTCTCTCCTCTTCGAAGGCCCCACCGATCAATGGGAATCCATCGAAGCCGCAACGCGTCTCGTCCTCGAAGACCTTTCTCACCAACTCACCACCCACGAACGAGGCGTTCGCCGCCTCGAAATCGAATTGCGCCGCCCCGATGCCGCTGCCGAAATCATCCCCATCACACTCAGCCGCGCCAGCAGAAGTTTCAAACACCTCTGGTCGCTCGTGCGCTCCAAGCTCGAACGCACCGATCTTTCCAAAGGCGTCGAAGGCGTTCTGCTTTTCGCCCGCCGCACGGCAAGATTGCGCCACGAGCAACTCAGCAATCCCGCACTCGGAGGAAGCGCGGAACAAGCCGCCCAAGCCGCATGGGGCGAATTCGTCGACACGCTTGTGGACCGCCTCGGCCCCAGTTCCGTCACCCGCATCGAACCCGTCGAATCTCATCTTCCAGAACACGCTTGGCGCGAACGCTCCGTCCTCGAAGATCCCGCACGCATTCGCGCCTCCATCACGCCCGCCGATCGTCCGACCCGCCTCTTCGCAAAGCCCGAACCCGCCGAAGCAATCGCACTCGTCCCCGATGGCCCTGTCTTCAGCCTCGGCTGGCGAAACAAACGCTGGCAAGTCCTTTCGTGCGCAGGACCCGAACGCCTCGGCCCGGAATGGTGGAGATGGAGTAGCGAACAGCCAGAAAGAGAAGAGAAACCCGCCTCGGAAAAGCGTTCAACCAAAGGACAAACCGCCAAACCCAAAGCAAAACAAATCCCTCCCGATCGCGACTACTTCGCCCTCCAACTCGAAACCGGCCTCTGGATCTGGGCCTGCCGCCAAGTCGGCGCCCAACTCAACAGCGCTCGCTGGTTTGTGCACGGGGAGTGGAGCTAAATGCCGGAAAACGAATTCCCAAAACTCCAGCTCCACCCGATCCGCAATCACTCCGCGAATCCCGCGCCCATTCCCCCTGCGGACGTTCTCCCCTACGCCGAACTCTGCGTCACCAGCAACTACACATTCCTCACCGGCGCGAGCCATCCCGAAGAGTTTGTCACCCATGCCGCTGCACTCGGCTACCGCGCTGTCGCAATCACCGACACCAACACAATCGCCGGCGTCGTTCGCGCCCACGTCGCGGCACGCGACTGCAAACTTCGCTTCATTCTCGGCAGCCGCATCCGCCTCACCGATCTGCCCACCCTTTCCGTTTTTCTCTATCCCACCAGCATGGATTCCTACCGCCGTCTTTGCCGCCTGCTCACCACCGGCAAACGCCGGGCAACTAAGGGCGAATGCCACCTCACGCTCGAAGATGTTGCATCGCTCAACGCCGGGCTGCTCGCGATCGCGATGCTGGACGATGTCGAAGACAGTCACGCGACTCTTCTCAAACTGCAAAGCATCTTCGATGATGACCGTCTCTCGCTCGCGCTCTGCTGGCGTTACGGCGCCGACGATGCGCACCGCACAACTCAAACCATCGAACTCGCACGCGAGCTCCATATTCCCCTCGTTGCAACCAACGATGTGCATCACCACACTTCCGATCGCCGCATGTTGCAGGATGTGCTCACCTGCATCCGCCACGGCTGCACGATCTCCGAAGCCGGTTTTCGCCTCCACGCCAACGCCGAGCGCCATCTCAAACCCCCCGACGAGATGCACCGTCTCTTCGCCGCCCACCCACACGCAATCAAGCGTGCCCTCGAAATCACCGAGCGCACCGCCGGTTTCAGTCTCGATGAGCTCAAGTACGAATACCCCGACGAAGTCGTCCCCGCCGGAAAATCCGCGCAGCAGCATCTCACCGACCTGACTTGGCAGGGCGCACTCGAGCGCTTTCCTGATGGCATCGCCCCGAAACTTAAAGCCCAGATCGAGCACGAACTCGCGCTCATCGAGGAGATGCAGTACGCCTCGTATTTTCTCACCGTCCACGACCTCGTCGATTTCGCCCGCACCCGCACCGGTGGCCCACCAATTTTGTGTCAGGGCCGAGGCGGCGCGGCAAACTCCGCCGTCTGCTTCTGCCTCGGCGTGACCAGCGTTGACCCGACCAAATTTCAACTTCTTTTCGAACGCTTCATCAGCAAGGAACGCAACGAGCCGCCGGACATCGATATCGATTTCGAGCACGAACGCCGCGAGGAGGTGATCCAGTACATCTATAAAAAGTACGGCCGCGACCGCGCCGCGCTCACTGCCGAAGTGATTTCCTATCGCCGCCGCAGCGCGATTCGCGATGTCGGCAAAGCCCTCGGCCTCTCGCTTGATCTCGTCGATCGCCTCGCCAAATCCATCGAATGGTGGGACAAAGGCGGCATCGATCCCGCCAGCGTGCGCGAAATGGGCCTCAATCCCGAAGACCCCACACTCCGATGGCTCGCCCGCCTCGTCGCCGACCTGCTCGGCTTCCCGCGCCATTTATCCCAGCACGTCGGCGGCTTCGTGATCACCCGCACGCCGCTCTGCGAACTCGTCCCCGTCGAAAACGCCGCCATGCCCGATCGCACGGTGATCGAGTGGGACAAAGACGACATCGATGCGGTCGGCATGTTGAAGGTGGATGTGCTGGGGCTGGGGATGTTGACGTGTTTGTCGAAGTGCTTGGCTTTGGTGAACAGAGGTGTCAAGGTGTCGAGGTGTCGAGGTGTAGAGGGGGGCGGAGAACAAGGTGTCAAGGTGTCGAGGTGTCGAGGTGTCGAGAGAAACGCAAAGCAGGGTTTCGAGGGCGAAGAGCAGGGCCCACGGACCTTTGTTACGTTCTCGCAACACGCAGATGCGTCGGCGATTCCTGAAGTCAACACGTTCAAGGAAAACCAGAATGGGGACCATTCGCTCATACCGGGATCTGATTGTCTGGCAGAAAAGCAAGAAGCTGGCCACGATGTTGTATCGCGTCACCGAGAAGATGCCCCGATCGGAAATGTTCGGGCTCACCTCCCAAATGCGCAGGGCAGCGGTTTCAATCCCATCGAATATCGCCGAGGGATACAACCGCAAGACTCGGCCGGAATATCTGCGAGGTCTCCGGATCGCATCGGGCTCTCAAGCGGAACTTTCAACTCAATGGGAGATCGCAACAGACCTCGGCTACATCAAAGACCGACCGGATGTGACGAATCTCCTAATCGAGATCGATCGCATGATCTTCGCGCTGATCCGTCGCCTCGAAGAGAAGAAGTAACCCCTCGACACCTTGACACCTCGACACCTCGACACCTTCTTCCCCCGACACCTCGACACCTTGACACCTCGACACCTCTCTTCCTCCACACAATTCCTCATCCTGACCCCGCCACGTACTCCATGATCCAACGCGCCGACACGATCGGCGTCTTTCAAATCGAGAGTCGCGCTCAAATGTCAATGCTTCCGCGGCTCAAACCCGCGGAGTTCTACGACCTCGTCATCGAAGTCGCCATCGTCCGCCCCGGCCCGATCCAGGGCGACATGGTGCATCCGTACTTGCGCCGTCGCAACAAAGAAGAACCCATTCCGCCCTCGCCTCATCCCTCGTTTGATGAAGTCCTCGGTCGCACGCTTGGTGTTCCGCTCTTTCAAGAGCAATGCATGGCCCTCGCCGTGAAAGCTGCGGGCTTCACGCCCGGCGAAGCCGATCAATTGCGCCGCGCGATGGCCGCGTGGAAACGCAAGGGCGATCAGATCTATCGCTTCGGCCAGAAATTGATCGATGGCATGATGGCCAACGGCATTCCGCGTTCCTTCGCCGAGCGCTGCTTCGAGCAGATCAAGGGCTTCAGCGAATACGGCTTCCCCGAAAGCCATGCCGCGTCGTTCGCGCTGCTTGTCTATGCGTCGTCGTGGCTCAAGTGCCACTACCCCGCCGAGTTCGCCGCGGCGATTCTCAACAGTCAGCCCATGGGCTTTTATGCCCCCGCACAACTTATCCGCGATGCACGCGAACACAACGTCACCGTCCGCCCCATCGACATCAACCACAGTTCCTGGGATTGCACCATCGAACCCGACGGCGCGCTGCGCCTTGGCATGCGTCTCGTCGCAGGCTCACGCAAGGAAGATGCCGATGCCATCCGCGCCGCCGTCGAACGCCATGGCCCCTACTCCTCACTCCTCACGCTCTGGCGCGAATCCGGCTCGAGCGCACTCACGTTCCGCCGCCTTGCGGGCGCGGACGCATTCAACTCCATGAATCTCTCGCGTCAGGAAGCGCTCTGGAACGCCCGCCTTCTCCGAGACGAGAAACTCCCGCTCTTCGATCAGACCGAAGAACCCGAAGCCGAGCCCGGACTTCCAACTCTTTCTCCGCAGCAGCACACCACGCTCGACTACAACGCGACAGGCCTCTCGCTCAAATCACACCCGCTCGAGTTTCTGCGCCCAAGCCTCAAGGCCCGCAAAGTTCGCCCCTGCTCCGACCTTCGCAGCGAACGAAGCTGCCCGAACGATCGCGCGATCGCTGTCGCGGGCCTCGTCCTCGTCCGCCAACGCCCCGGAACAGCTTCCGGCGTCACATTCATCACCATCGAAGATGAAACCGGCATCGCCAATCTCATCGTCTGGCGCCAGGTGTACGAGCAATACCGAAAACAGGCCCGCGCCACCATGCTGATCGCGCACGGCAAAGTCCAGCGCGAGGGTGAAGTCGTCCACATCATCGTCTCGCGCATCCAGGCGCTCGACGCAACAGAACCCCTCGCGGTCCGCGCCCGCAACTTCCACTGAACAACGATGCAACCAAACGATGCAATCCCATCAGTGAGCGGGAACCGCCGAAGCGGCCTCTGGAACCGGTGCCGCAACTCGACGCTGGCCGAACACTTTCTCGGTGACAGCCTGGATCACGACATACAGAACGGGCGTGAAAACCAGCCCGAGCAGCGTGTTTCCGAGCATGCCGAAGAACACTGCGGTTCCAATGGCCTGCCTGCTCGCGGCACCCGCGCCGGTCGCGATCATCAGAGGCAGCACGCCGAGAATGAACGCGAGCGCGGTCATCAGGATCGGGCGAAGACGCTGGCGGGAAGCCTCGACCGCCGCCTCAACGATCGGTTTGCCTTGCTCGCGGTACGCCTTCGCAAATTCAACAATCAGAATCGCGTTCTTCGCGCCAAGACCGACCAGCACCACCAGTCCGACCTGCGTGTAGATGTTGTTGTCCATGCCGCGGTACATCAGGCCACCCATCGCGCCGAACACAGCGAGCGGAATCGACAGCACGACCGACAGCGGAATGAACCAGCTCTCGTAGAGCGCCGCGAGAATCAAGTAGACCAGCAGCAGCGCAAGAGAGAACACCACGATGGCCTGATTGCCAACCAGCTTTTCCTGATAGGAGAGCGCGGTCCACTCGTAGCTCATTCCAGGAGGCAGGACCGTCTTTGCCATGCTCTCAACGACGGCAAGGCTTTCGCCCGACGAAACGCCGGGGGCGGGCTGACCTTGCACCACTGCCGAAGGAAAGATGTTGTACCGGATGACGCGATCCGCGCCCATTGTTTCCTTGATCGTCATCAGGGAACCAAGCGGCACCATGGTTCCATCGGGCTTGCGCACTTCAAGTCGCGTGATGTCCTCGCGCGTTGCACGGAATTTGCTGTCCGCCGAGACACTGACCTGCCACGTGCGCCCAAACAGATTGAAGTCGTTGACGTACGCGGCGGCGAGATACCCCGACATGGTCGAGAACACGTCCTGAAGTGGAATGCCGAGCTTCTTTACCTTTTCGCGATCGATATCCGCAAAGAGCTGAGGCACGGCGGCACGGAACGCGCTGTTCACTCCCCGAAGTTTCGATTGCGCGTTGCCATCCGCGACGAGGGTTCGAACAACCTCTCCCATCGCCTGACGCCCGACGCCCGCACGATCCTGCACACGCAGATCAAAGCCGGATGCGCTGCCCAGACCATCGATTGCCGGGAGCGAGAAGACGATGCAAAGGCCGTCCGGGATTTCGGCGGTTCGTTTCCGCACTTCCGACATGATTGTCGTGAGATCGCGCCCCTTTGGAAGCCGTTCATCCCAGTCTTTCAGACCGATGAAGAACAGCGCGAAGTTCGACCCGTTCAGGTTGATGGTCGAGAAGCCGGGAAGCGAGACGTAGTTGCGGATTCCTTCGGTGTCCGCCAGAATCTTTTCGACCTTCTTCACCGCCTCCAGCGTTCGCTCCTGCGACGAGGAATCGGGCATCCACACTTCGACGAACAACATGCCCCGATCCTCGTTCGGAACGAAGCCGGTCGGGACCTTCGTAAACGTCCAGACGACAGCGACCATGCACGCCGCAAACCCGGCGAGCGTGAAGATCACGACCGCGGGATGCACCAGAAACTTGATGAAGCGTGCGTAACCGTTTGCGAGAGCGTCAAAGCCCGCGTTGAACCAGCGAACGAGGATGAATGGCTTGTGTCCCTCTTTGTGAGGCTTGAGGACCACGCCGCACAACGCCGGGGTGAGCGTGATAGCGCAGACGCCGCTGAGGAAGGTGCTCGCGGCGATCGTCAGTGCGAACTGCTGGAACAGCTGCCCGCTGATGCCCGGCAGGAAGGCGGTGGGAATGAACACGGCCATCAGCACCGTGGTGATGCTGATCACCGGTGTCAGCACTTCCTTCATTGCCTTGATCGTGGCTTCCTTGGGTGGAAGATGCTCCTCTTTCATCACCTTCTCAACGTTTTCCACGACCACGATCGCGTCGTCCACGACGATTCCGATCGCGACGACGAGGCCGAAGAGCACGGGCAGGTTGAGAGAAAACCCGAACAGCTTGGCGAAAAAGAGGCTGCCGATGATCGAGACCGGGATCGCGATCATCGGGATGACCGAAAGCCGCAGGCTTCCGAGGAAGATCACAACGACCGCGAGCACAAGAGCCAGTGCCTCAAAGAATGTGTGATAGACCGCCTCGATCGCGGTGAGCACGAACTTGGAGGTGTCGTAGATGATCTCAAAGGCGAGGCCATCAGGAAGCGTCGTGGTCTTTCGCGCAAGCAGCTCGGTGACCAACTCGGCCACCTTCACCGCGTTGCCGCCGGGCGCCTGATACACGACCATGCAACCGGCAGGAACGCCTTTGTATCGCGCGAGCAGGTCGTACGACTTTCCACCGAGTTCGACTCGGGCGACGTCCTTCACGCGGATGATGCGGTTGCCGTCGCCACGCACGACGACGTTTTCGAATTCGTCAACTGTGTTCAGCCGGCCCAGCGTCGACACGTTGTACTGATAGGCCTGGCCCGTTGGCGCTGGGGGCTGACCAATCGCGCCCGCCGCGACCTGGACGTTCTGCTCCTTCAGCGCATTGATGACATCCATCGTCGTCAGTTTGCGCGCCATGAGCTTCTCGGGATCCAGCCAGAGGCGGATGCCGTAGTCCTTCACCGGGAAGATCTTGGCGTCGCCGACGCCGTTGATTCGCTTGATCTCGTCGAAGAGATTGATGGTGAGGTAATTGGAGATAAAAAGGTCGTCGAAGTTGGCCGCCGCTTTTTCGTCCTTGGGCGAAAGCGCCAGCACGCAGATGATGTTCGACGAGACCTTGTCGGTTGTGACGCCCTGCTTTTTCACCTCGTCCGGAAGCTTGGACTGTGCGATGTTGACGCGATTCTGCACCAGCACCGACGCGATATCGATCGGGGTTCCAAGTTCGAATGTCACCTTGAGCGTGTACGAGCCGTCGCTGGCCGACGTGCTCTCCATGTAGATCATGCCCGGCACGCCGTTGACCTGCTGCTCGATGGGAGAAGCGACCGTATCGGCCACGACCTGCGCGCTGGCGCCGGGGTAGGTTGTCGTCACCTGAACGACCGGCGGCGTGATGTCCGGATACTGCGCGACCGGCAGTGTGGGATACGCCACGACGCCCATGATCACGATCAGAATCGAGATCACCATGGAAACAATCGGGCGTCGAACCGGAAACTCTGCGAGCATGGGAAGTGTCCTTACTCAGCGGCCAGCCGCCGCGGGCTCCTGCGTCTTCGGCGTCACCTTCGCACCCGGCCGCGCCTTGAGCACACCGAGAACGATGACCCGATCTTCGGGCTTGAGCCCCTCTTCGACGACACGCATGGACCCGTCGAGCGTGCCGATCTTGATCCGACGCGCTTCGACTTCGTCTTTGTCGTTCACAACCATCGCAAAGCGACCCTGCTGGTCGCTGAGCAGCGCTGCGTCCGGCACCAGCAGCGACTTGCGGGTCGACATTGGAAAGCGGACCCGCGCGAACAAGCCCGGCACGAGCGTGTCATTCGCGTTTTCGTACTCTGTCCGCACGCGCAGCGTGCCTGTCTGCGCGTTCAACTGCGGATCGACGTAATCGACGCGGCCTTTTATCTTGAAGTCTGTCTCGTCCGCGAGCGCCAGCTCGCAAGGACGCCAGTTTCCCGCGGTCAATTCACCCGGCTCTACTTTGTTCGTGTTTCCCGCCCGCTCCACATCACGCTTTACTGCGAGTACATCTGCCTCGTTGGCATCGATCGATACGTACGCCGGACTGGCGGCGACAATCGTCGCGAGGAGTGTGGGCTCGCTTCGCCCAACCAGGTTTCCAACGTCGACCTCGTTCGTGGTGATGCGTCCATTGATCGGGGCGCGGATGGTGCAGTAATCGAGATTCAACTGAGCTTGGGCGAGATTGGCCTTTGCACGCGCGATCTCCGCCTTTGCCACATCTCGGCGCGCGGCCTTGATGATCGCATCGATTTCCGGGCCTGCTTTCTGATCGGCGAGTTCACGCGCCAACTTCGCATCGTTCTGAGTTCCAAGATAAGCCGCATCCGCGGCTTCGAGCGCCGCCTTGGCCTGATCGACCGCGGCCTGATACTGGCGCGGATCGATCTGGAAGAGCAAGTCGCCCTTCTTCACTTTCTGTCCGGCCTTGAAATCGACCGACTCCAGAAACCCTTGTACGCGCGCGCGGATTTCGACCGTCTCCGATGCCTCGATCGTGCCTGTGTAGGTCAGATACTTGACCACGTCGCGCTCCACCGGCTTGGCAACGATCACGGTGGGCGGCTCCGGAGCAACATACGCGTTGGCTTTGTCTTCCTTCTTACATCCGCCCGCAAGCGACAGGACCGCCAGCAGAACTGGGACCGTTGGAATGCGCGCTTGCAGGAAGGGCTTGCGATTCATGAGTAGATTCCGGTTGGTCATTTGCTCTCTCCCGAACTTGTGGGATTCGGCTCGGTTTCCTTGGGTCGGGGAAAACCAAGGGTCTTGCCCTTGTCCCAATTCGGACTCAACACATCCCCCCAATCAGTTGTGTTCTTGAGCCGTTCCACCGTCTCAGGATCGACGAACTCCTGGCCCTGCCTGATTTCCCACCCGCCGCCGAGCGCGCGGTATGTCTTCACAGCTCCGAGTGCGATGGAGGCGCGGGCGACAACGAGGTTGTCCTGCTGCTGGACGAGATCGGTCTGGGCGTTGTTCACGCGGATGAAGTCGACAGCGCCCGCGCGATATTGAATGAGCGAGAGTTCCGCGCTGCGCTTGGAAGCTTCCACTGCTTCGGAGAGAAACGCGGCGCGTTCCTTCGAACGGAGAAACTCGGACAAGCCGCCTTCGACTTCGCCCGCCGCACGGAGCACGGATTCCTGATATGCAGCGACGGCCTGCTCGAAGCGAGCGTCCTGAACGCGGATGTTGCCGCGGATTCTTCCGTAGTTCAGAATCGGCCAGTTGACCTGCAGCCCGATGAACCCCGCGAAGGAATTCGCATCGAACATGTTCCCGAGGCTGGGCTGCACGTTTCCGGTGTACGTGCTGCTGACAAAGCCGGTCGCGCCGACGATCGAGATGCGCGGATACAGGTCTGCAACAGCTTCGCCGATGCGGGCCGACTGAGCCGCCGCGGCACGCTCCGCGGCCCGAACATCGGGACGACGGCGCAGCAAATCGGCCGGAACGCCGGCTGCAATTTCGGTTGGCGCTTCGGGAACATGCGGAGCGACGCCAGATGGTGACGATAATTCTGCTTCGAGATCCGAGGGTGTGCGTCCGAGCAGAACGCAGAGCGCCAGTTTTGCCTGACGAAGCGCATTCTCCTGATCTGGAATCAGAGCCTGCGTGTTTGCGAGAGTTGAGCGAGCGGTCGAGACGTCGAGTTCCGAAACCGCGCCGAGTCGAAATCGCGTCTCGGTGAGCGAGAGAGTCGCGGACTGCAATTCCACGTTCGCCCGCGTGTATATCAAACGCTCTTCCAAGGAGCGGATCTGGATATACGTAGACGCCACGCTCGCGGCGAGGCTGACCAGAACGGCGTCGTAATCTGCGACCGTGAACTGCACCGTCGCATCCGCGGCTTCGATCCCGCGCCGGAACTTGCCCCAGAAATCAAGCTCCCATGCTGCCTGCAGCCCGATCCCGCCGTTGCTGAACGAACGATCGTTTCCTGCTGTGCCGGCATCGTTCAAGCTGAGCTGATTTGCCTGAACGCCGGCGACCGCCTCCTGTGTCTGGGGGAAAAAGCGTCCGACCGAGATACCGAGTGCGGCACGAGCTTCGAGCACGCGCAGGCCGGCCTGCTTCAGAGTCAGGTTCTGCGCGTACGAGTCGTTGACGAGCGCGGTCAGGCCCGGGTCATTGAAGGAATCCCACCAGCAGGCGTTCGCCTGGGCGGCGGCTGCACCGGAACCGTTTTGCTGCCACGACGCATTCACCACGGCCTCGGGCGTCTGATAGTTCGGGCCCACTTTGCATCCGCCGACTGCAAACACGACTGCGAGGAGAGCGCTGGTCGCCGTCGACGGCAAGCGCGGGCGAGCTCCTGCGAGCGAAGGAACATGCCCGGCGCGGTGAGTTGTCTCGCGTAGGTTTCTCATTTGTTCATATGGCCATCGGATGACGTCGGCAGGCGGTCTGTTGCCGAGTATCGAGATTGGGCGATTCGGGCGTCGACGTCCGACATGATTCGCTCCGCGTCCGGCTCTGCGGGTATGCGCATCGACTGTTCATCACAGGGATTGCCGCGAAGGAACCCAGCGCAACAAGCACCGGACGCGAGTTTGCAGAGTATACACAAGGGTCGCTGGCATGGGGCCTCTGCCGCGGCCTGCACCGCAGAACGAACGTATGCGAAGGCCAATTGCGTCAACGATCGCCTCGCTTCCTCGATGGTGATGTCGGTTTGCAGGCGCCATGGAGCGATCGCGGGCGCGAATCGGAGCTATCGGCATGCGCATTCGGCAGGAACTGCCTCTGCGGAATCGAAGCGCAGAAATCCCGGTGATCGCACAAGGAAGCGGTCTGACCTGGGACGCAGAATTTGACAACTTGCGATATGCTCGCCCCCGTTCCGATCGTCACCCTTGAGGATTCCATGAACGTTTGCAAACTCCTGCTGATGACCTTTGCCTTCGCTGTCGCTGCGATGACTTCCTGCGATCGCAAGAAGGAGGAAAAGGCTCCCCCGCTGCCTCCGGAAGTGCTCGTCATGACCGTGAAATCCGTCGACGTACCGATCTGGTCCGAATGGGTCGCGACTACGGACGGCGCGGTGAACGCGAAGATCCGCGCGCAGGTGACTGGGTATCTCACGGAGCAGAAGTACATCGAAGGCTCTGACGTCAAGAAGGGTGATGTCCTGTTTGTGATTGATGACCGTCCCTTCCGTGCCGCGCTCGACCAGGCGAAGGGTGATCTGGCGCAGCAGCAGGCTCGACTTGGCAAGGCGACGATCGATGTCAACCGCTACACGCCGCTTGCGGCCGAACAGGCGATCAGCCAGCAGGAACTTGACGATGCGATTCAGGCCAAACTTGCGGCGGAAGCGGCGGTTGCCGCGGCCAAAGCTGTGGTTGTCAACGCTGAGGTCAATCTTGGGTTCACCAAAGTCACTTCGCTCATCGATGGCGTGGCGGGTCTCGCCAACGCGCAGATTGGCGACCTGGTTGGACCGACCGCCGCGGAGCTAACCGCTGTTTCGACTGTGAACCCGATCAAGGTCTATTTCACGGTGAGCGAACGCGAATATCTGAACTGGACGCTGCAATACACGAGCGACGCGGAGATGGAGGAGAAGAGCAAGAGCCTCGAGTTCGATCTGGTGCTTTCAAATGGTTCGACGTGGCCCCACAAAGGCAAGTTCTATTTCGCGGACCGACAGATTGATGTGCGAACGGGCTCGATTCGACTTGCCGCGATCTTTGAGAACCCGCGGAATGTTCTTCGGCCCGGGCAATTCGGGCTGATCCGGACCACCGTGCGCATTCAGAAGGATGCGATCCTCATCCCGCAACGGGCGATCATCGAAACGCAGGGTCTTTATCAGGTCATGATCATCGAAGCCGGAAACAAGATTGGCGTGCGGCCGATCAAGGTCGGTGATCGCATCGGCAGCGACTGGATCGTGCTTTCGGGTCTCACTCCGGGCGAAACGATCCTTGTGGAGGGTCAACAGAAAGTTCGCCCGGGCATGGTGGCCAATCCCAAGCCCTACGCGCCTTCGTCGGAAGAGAAGGCTGCTTCAGCTGAAGCGACGCCGGACGCGAAGTCTCCCGTCAAGCCCGGCGCTCCCAAAGTTTCGCCCGCTCCCAAGGCCGACGGGGAGAAGCGCTAACCCATGTCCAAGTTCTTCATCAACCGGCCCATCGTCGCGATGGTGATCTCGATCATCATGGTCATCATCGGCGTGGTGAGCATGCTGCGCCTGCCGATTGCACAGTTCCCAAAGATCGCGCCGCCCGAGATCTACATCAGCGCGACATATCCGGGCGCGGACGCGCTCACGATCGAAAAGTCTGTGGCCACGCCCATCGAGCAGCAGATGAGCGGCGTCGACAACATGACGTACATGTATTCGCTGAACATGAACAGCGGCAACATGCGTCTGTATGTCGACTTCGATGTGACGACCGATCCGAACCAGGATCAGATTCTGGCGCAGATGCGGGTGACGCAGGCGAATAGCCAGCTGCCTCAGGCCGTGATCAATCAGGGTGTGACCGTCATCAAATCGGTCACGAGCCCGCTTGTCCTTTTCGCGCTCACATCGCCGAAGGGCACGTACGACCAGACATTCCTCGCCAATTACGCGTACATCAACATCAACGATCAATTGCTGCGCGTGCCGGGAATCGGGCAGGTGCAGGTTTTCGGCGCCGGCCAATATGCGATGCGGCTGTGGGTGCGGCCCGATCGGCTGGCGAAGCTCGACATCACTGTTCCTGAAATCGTGAATGCGATTCAGCAGCAGAACACGGTGAATCCGGCGGGCCAGATCGGAGGCGACCCGATCCCCGAAGGGCAGGAGTTCACGTACGCCGTTCGCTCCACGGGGCGCCTCGAAACGGAAGAAGACTTTGCCAAGATTGTGATCCGCGCCAATACGGACGGCTCCTTTGTTCGCGTTGGCGACGTTGCACGCATCGAGCTTGGCGCACAGAACTACACACAGAAGGCGATGCTTGACGGCGCCCCCGCGGCACTCGTCGCGATCTATCAGTTGCCGGGCTCGAACGCGGTTGCCGCGGCGGAGCAGGCGCGCAAGATGATGGATGAAATGGCAAATCGCTTTCCGCACGACATGGGCTATGTCGTTGCGCTCGATACCACACTGGCAGTGACCGAGGGAATTGTGGAGATCGAGCACACGCTCTTCGAGGCGATTGTCCTTGTCATCATCGTGGTTTACATCTTCCTGCAGGGGTGGCGGGCCACGCTTATCCCGCTCATGGCCGTCCCGGTTTCGCTGGTCGGTACGTTTGCGATTTTCCCGCTGCTCGGATTTTCGATCAACACGCTGAGCCTCTTTGGTCTTGTGCTGGCGATCGGCCTTGTCGTGGACGATGCAATTGTCGTTGTGGAAGCAGTCGAGCATCACATCGAAAAGGGGAAATCGCCGAAGGAAGCGGCGCTCCAGGCGATGAAGGAAGTGTCGGGTCCGGTGATCGCGGTGGCGGTCATTTTGGCGGCGGTCTTTTTGCCGACGGCGTTTATTCCGGGCATCACCGGGCGCCTTTACCAGCAGTTCGCGGTCACAATCGCGATTTCTGTGCTCATCTCGGCGTTTAACGCTCTCACGCTGAGCCCCGCGCTGGCCGCGCTGCTTCTCAAACCGAAGAAGGAAGGGCGTGGGCCGATCGCCATGTTCTTCCGCGGTTTCAATCGAGTCTTTGGCGCGACGACTGACGGGTACGTCGCTATCTGCAGGCTCTTTATCCGGCGCTGGATTCTTGCGATTCTGCTACTGGGGGTGATGGGTGTATCGGCCGGATGGTTCGGCAAGCAACTGGCGCCTTCGTTCCTGCCGGATGAGGATCAGGGGTATCTCTTCGCAGCGATCCAGCTGCCAAATGCCGCGAGCCTTCAGCGGACGTCCGCTGTACTTGCGCAAGCGGAGCAGGCCGTCATGAAAGTCCCGGGGGTGCAGCACGTCACCACCGTCGCTGGCTTCTCGCTTTTCAGCAACGTGAACAACACTTACAGCGGCTTTTTCTTCATCACGCTCAAGCCCTGGTCCGAGCGGAAGAACGAGACGATGAGTTACGACGCGATCAAAGGAAACCTCGCACGGATATTGAGTTCATACCCGGAGTCGATCGGCTTCGCATTTCCGCCTCCGGCCATTCCCGGTGTGGGCACATCCGGCGGAGTCACATTCATCCTCGAAGACCGCTCGGGCAAGGATGTGAACTTCCTTGCGGAGCAGAATGCGAAATTCCTGGCAGAGGCACGCAAGCGCCCGGAACTGGAAAGTGTCATCTCGACTGCACTCCTCCAGATTCCGCAGATTTACGCCGACGTCGAACGCGACAAGGTGCTGAAGCAGGGAGTCGACCTCGGGGAAGTTTTCCAGACCATGCAGGCGTTCATGGGCGGCGCGTTTATCAATTACTTCAACCGGTTCGGCCGTCAATGGCAGGTGTATCTGCAGGCTGAGGGCGATTACCGCACCAACGTCGAGAATCTCGGGCAGTTCTACGTGCGGAACAGTGTTGGCCAGCCGGTCTCGCTGACTTCGGTGACCTCCACCCGTGCGGCGACGGGGCCCGAGTTCACGATGCGATACAACCTGTATCGCTGCTCGCAGATCAATGCCGCGGCGGCGCCCGGCTACAGCAGTGCGCAGGCGATGAAGGCGCTCGAAGAAGTCTTTGCGGCGCACATGCCGTCCGAGATGGGCTTTGATTACATGGGCATGTCGTATCAGGAGCAGCAGGCGCAGAAAGGCGTGAGTTCCGGAGTCATCTTCGCGCTCTCACTGCTGTTCGTGTTCCTGATTCTTGCGGGGCTCTACGAGAGCTGGTCGCTTCCATTCTCGGTTCTGCTCAGCACGCCCATCGCTGTCGCGGGCGCGTTCGCTGGCCTGTACATCCGGGGAATGGAGAACAACATCTACGCGCAGATTGGCCTGGTCATGCTGATCGGACTCGCGGCGAAGAACGCGATCCTGATCGTGGAATTCGCGAAGATGAATTACGAGCAGGGTCAGCCGTTGATCGAAGCGACACTTGACGGCGCAAAGCTTCGATTGCGGCCGATCCTCATGACGTCGTTCGCGTTTGTCCTCGGTTGCGTGCCGCTGGCGATTGCTTCCGGCGCCGGCGCGATCTCGCGTCAGGTGATGGGTACGGCAGTGATCGGCGGCATGCTCTTCTCCACGCTGATCGCGATCTTCGTGATCCCCGCCGGCTTCTACATGGTCGAGCGGATCCGGGGCGTCAAGCCTCAGGATCCGGCGCCGCCTATCGAAATCGGCGGCGAACCGGCCGGAGTGCACGGCCATGAGTAACCATCGCAGCCGGGCACCGAGATTGTTCTCCTTTGCCGCGCTCGCGGCACTTGGCGGGGCATCCTCGTGCCATCCCGTCGGCCCCGACTACAAGCGGCCGGACACCAATTCGCCCGAAGTCTTCCGAGGCCAGGCCGCGCCGCAAGCGCAGTCGATCGCAGACACGGACTGGTGGGATATCTACAAAGACCCAGCGCTCCAGGACCTCATCCGCGAAGGGATGGCCAACAACTTTGACACGCGGATCGCGGTTGCCCGCGTCGAGCAGGCCCGCGAACTCGCGGCACAGGCCCGCTCGCTCTACTACCCAACCGTGAACTATCAGGCGGCTCTTGCCGGCGGACGCAACGATTTCACCGGCACGCCCGTGCTCAACAACGGGATTCAGGGTGGAACCGGCTACGGCATCATCGGGGCCGCGTGGGAGCTTGACATCTGGGGCCGCATCCGTCGCTTGAACGAGCAGGCTCTCGCCGAATACCTCGCGACGGAGGAAGCCAAGAACGCGGTGATGATCACGGTGCTCGCGGATATCGCGACGGCGTACTTCCAGTTGCTGGAGCTCGAACTGGAACGGGAGATCGCCATCCGCACGGCCGAATCCTTTGGCGAGAGTCTGAAGCTCTTCACGCAGAGGCTCAAGGGCGGTGCGGGATCGAAGCTGGAGACATCGCGTGCCGAAGCATCGCTCGCCTCGGTCGCGGCACGCGTGCCCGATCTTGAGCGCCTGATCACGCTCAAGGAAAACGAGATCAGTATTCTACTCGGCAAGGCACCGGGGCCCGTGAAACGAGGTGCTGCATTGACGGCGCAGACAACACCGCCCGAAGTTCCCGCCGGAATCCCATCGCAATTGCTAGAGCGCCGACCTGATTTGCGTGAGGCGGAGCAGCGGCTGCGCGCGGCAAATGCCGCGATCGGAGTTGCGCAGGCTGAGTTTTTCCCAAGGATCGGGCTCACAACCTATTTCGGCAAGGTCAGCAGTTCGATGGGCGACCTGCTCGATCCGGTTTCGACAGCATGGTCGGCCGGAGGCAATCTGGTCGGGCCGATCTTTACTGGTGGCCAATTGGAAGCGCAGCTCGCGGAACGAAAGGCGGCGTGGGAAGCGGCGCGCCTGACCTATCAGAAGACCGCGATTGTCGCGCTTCGGGAAGTCGCCGACGGGCTGACGGACCGCGAGAAGCTGGAACTGGTGCGCGCTGAACAGGAACGGAGTGTGCGGGCTTACATCGAGGCGGTCGACGTTTCGATGAAGCGATACACGGCGGGCAAGGCGTCGTACTTTGAAGTGCTGGAGGCCCAGCAGCAGTTGTTCCCTGCTGAAAACACTTTGGCGCAGGTGCGGTTTAGTCAGCTCGCGACGATTGTGAGGTTGTATAAGGCGCTGGGGGGCGGGTGGACGCCGCCGGAGCAGGAGCCGACGTCAACGAGTGATCTTGCAAAGACAAAGCAGTGAATGCGAGAGCAATCACTCATGATCCGGACTCGGTCCGTTGGGGTCGACGCTCAATCGGATTTTCTCGAGCAGCATGGTGACCGGCTTTCCCGCTTCTCCAAGACTCTTCGATTGCTCGACGGCCGCGAAATAGAGTGCTCGGCGCTTCGCGTCGTAGTCTGGCGCCTTTGGATCCACCACGAGCAGTTCTGCGCAGTTGCGGAAGATGCTCATGTACGTGAACCACTCGTCATCAGGCCTCAGCATCTTCCGCCACTTCGGCTCGATGGCGTCAAGATGTGCGAGTGCTTCATGACCGTTCTGCACACGCAGCAACCAAAGACAGAGCGAAGACTCGATCATCAACGCTTCGAGATCGTCCTGCTTTCCCTTCGCCTTCGCATCCGCCAGGACACCTTCCGCAATTTTGACCCGATTCTCCCACAGAACCTTGACGTCCGTTGGATCGAACGAAACCCTCGATCCCAGCATCGATTCGATAAACGTCATCATGTGCAGCCAGTTCGCCGCGGCACTTTCCTCGCTCGACATGCGGAGGTACTTGGTCATCAGACTGGTCAGTATCCCGGCGTTCTGAATTCTCTGCTGCTGCTCGCTGTTCTTTTGGCTCAGCATCGCTGCGTGCGCGCGTTCCCGCTGCACCTCGGCGTTGCCGACGAGAAAACCACCGATCATTACGGCAAGAACCGCGGCAATCACGCCCAATCCCGCGACCGACCACGCTATCGGAGCGCGACGGATCGCGAGCTGATATCGCCGCTTGAAAGAAGGGCTCGTCCACCGGAGCGGCTCATTCGCCAACCACAACTCGAGATCCATTCCCATCCGGTCCGCGGACGAGTACCGATCTTCGGCATCGAACGCCAACGCGCGTACGCAAATCGCTACGAGATCGGAATCGAATCCGGCGAGCGACTTCTTGAGTGTCTCATCGCGAAGCGCGAAATCGCCAGCGAGACAATCGGTTGCGGCCTGTTTGGTTGCTCCGTTGGGATAAGCCCCCGTGAGCATCCAATACAACACTCCGCCGAGGCCGTACACGTCGTCTTGCACGGATGATGCCGCACCACGGAATTGTTCGGGCGACATGAATCCGAGCGAGCCCGAACGATCCGCTGCCCGCTTGGCCGCCTGCATGTGACTGATCCCGAAATCGGAAACCTTTGGCGTTCCATCGTCCGTCAGAAGGACATTTCCGGGTTTGAGATCGCGATGCACGAGGCCGGCGGAATGCGCGGCCTGAACGCCACGAGCGATCTGAACTGCCAACTCGGCTGCGGCACGCGGGCGATTCGGCATCGTCTTGGCGCCCCAGGTTTTTTCGAGCGAACCTCCCCGCACGAATTCGAAGACGAGCATCCAGGAACCGCCCGGCCCCTGAACCCTGTCGAGTGCTCGCACCACATTGGGGTGCAGAACTTTTCTCGCACGCACTGCCTCATCGGCCGCGGCTCCTGCCGCGACGTGTTTCAGCGCGACCCAAGCCGGACTTCCGGGTTCCGAGAGTGAACGGTCTTGTCCGAGGTAGACCGCACCCTCCGACCCGATTCCGAGCAATTGATGCAATTGATATCGGGGTGCGCCGGAAGGCTGAACCGGCCCGATATCGAACGGCAGCGAGATCGCCTGGCGTCCGGAGTTCAAAATTGCAAGAGAGGTCGTGTTGACCATCGCCTCGCTTAACGCGTGCGCGGTTCGAATCGCCGAGGCAAGATGGGGATAAGTCCGGGCGAGGCTTTCGGCTGCTTCATCACCTTCGGCACCCGCGCGACGCATCGACTGAAGCGTTACCTCGATTGCCGCATCAAGGGCAACGGGCCTCGAAGTCAAATCGGGTATGGCGCGGAGAAAAGTTTCGAGTTCCAGGGCATTGACCGAAGCGCAGTTCTCAACGATGACGTCCGAGAGTTCGTTGTCGGACAGGTACGACGATGCTGCCAGGATGCGAGCCAGCCCCGACGCGGGTTCTCCTGCAGATGTTCGCTTGACTGAAACGAGTTTCAACATATTCACGACTCCTGCTCTGCCGACACTCGCAAACGCGAGCGGATCCGCTCCCAACGCTTGCGCGCTGTCGCGGGTTCCATCGAGAGTTCTGACGCGATGACTTGAAGTTCGATTCCCATCAGCCACATGGTGAGAATCTGGCGGTCGACCGGCTCATCCAGAGCGCGCAGCATCGAATCGAGCTCGCCTTCCATTCCGTCGGGATCCGCGCGTTCCGCCCGCGCGAACCGGATTCGCCATTCGCGCGCGACATCCGAATCGGGGCCTTCCACCCGCTCAAGGTGGTCGAGAATGCGCCCCTTGTCCGCGAGCGCGTGATCGCCGATTGCGAAGATGAGGGCCCAAAGCTGGCGCTCGCTCGCGGCACGGACTTCACCTTCGCTCACCATTTTGTCGAATCGGCGGGCGATCGTCGAGACCAGCTCCTGCGAGTCGCAAAGCCGCCTCATCGCCCGGCCCATTTTCTGGCGATACCGCCGCCGGATCAGGGCTTCGTTCCGGGTCAGAAATTCTGCGGCGGCGTTCCGATCACCGGTCCGGATGCGGTCGACGGACTCGCCCGTCTCCATTACCGGCCTCTGTGGTTCCGGACCTGTGTTGTTTGCGAAGCGTCCCATCACGGTGCCTCAACTTTCGATAACGCCCGCCCATCCACAGGAATATGGAAATCTTACCACAAATCCACAAAGCTGTGTCACACGACCCCGGTTTGTCCCGCCCACTCCATGTCTCTGAGGTCACGACCTCACAGACACATGGAGATTCGTTATGGGAAGAACCCTAGTCGTTCGGGCGTTCTTGTTATGCACCCTGATTTTTTCATTCGGGCATGCTTCTGCCGACGAGCCCCAAATTGGCACCCAAACTCCAGTCACCGCCACCACCTGGGAAGACCTTGAAAGCTGGCTGCGTCAACTGTGCTTTGTGGTGAATTGCGACGCGGATCGTCCGGCGCTCTCAGCAGAATTACTGTGGCCGGATTGGACGGCCGTTCACTTCATTTTGTCGTACCAGGTGAACGGCGTCCGGCAGGATCTCAGTTTGGCCGAGCGGGATTACGCCCGCGCAGTGTCACTTCGCGCAACGAAGATTCTTACCGACAACCCGGGCCGTCTGGACGCCGAAGTCGAGGAAGCGCTGTACCAGGCGCTCTGGGCGATGCGATGCGACATTGACAAATGACCCCGGGCTTCACCGAAAGTTTTACGCGCCGCGACCGGAGCGGCGCTGCAGTCACAAAGGAGTCACCTTGACACATTCTCGAAGCAGTTTGCGGATCACACAAAACCACGACACGATTACGGACCCTTCGATCGAAGCCATTCGCACGCGCCTGAAGTCGGCCCTTGCCGGCGAGAGCTGCCGCGCGATCGGGATTCGCACGGGGACGCACCCGGAGACGGTGCGCCGGTATCTGTCGGTCGGGCATCCTTCGGTCGAGTTTCTTTGCGGCATCGCGCGGGGATACGACATCTCGTGCGACTGGCTGCTGCTGGGCGTCGGGCCTGTGAAGCCGCGTGACAGGGTGGATGATGCGATGCGTGCGGCGCCGCTCTCGCGCCTGCTGCGAGGCGTCTCCGAAAAGCTGGCGACCGCCGAGATCGAAGCCCGACTTCCGGAGAATGACAACGCGACCCGTCTGCGGATGACGGAAACCCCGGGGCGGGACCTCATGCGAAGCGTCCGCCTCGCTTCCAGCATCCTTCTTAATTCCACCTCGACCTGATTCGCCGCGGAGACGATTCCATGACAGTTCGCACTGGTTCCAGCACACTCCACATCCACATCAGCCACCCGCTCGGCAAGAGCACGAAGGCTGTTCGAGACTTTGTCGATGCCCTGGACGGGCTGGGCGGCGGCGCAGTCGTTGCGTCGCAATCCGCGGGGCTGACGCTTGATCAGCACTGGCCGGCGCGTGCGGCGGAGGTGCTGCGCAATTCTCAATGGCTGCTGCTGGTCTTCGGGGAGCGCTCGCTTGATCGCGACTGGTGGCTGTGGGAAGCGGGGTACTTTTCCGCGATCAATCCTGCCGCGGCACGCAGGATGGTGTGTCTGCATCATCCGGATCTGAACGTGCCACGGACCCTGCACGCGTGGCGGGCGATTCCGGCGACGATTTCGCATGCGGATTCGCTGCTTCGGGAAATTCTGGACTCGCAGCCGAATCCGAGCGGGCGCTCACTGATTACCGGAGTCGAAGGCAAAGGATTGCGATGGCTCAGCGAGTGCCTTTCGCATTGCTGTGTGAGGGCCATTGCCGAACCCGAGACCGATCCGGCGCACACGAATTGAGAATGTGCCGCGGAACTCAGGCGAGATCGAGGCTGTTCTGAACGCCGAGTGTGGCGTAAATCTCTTTCGTCGCGGTTGAGCGGTTGAGCGTGTAGAAATGCAGGCCCGCGACGCGGTGATCGAGCAAATCGCGGCACTGTTCGGTCGCCCAGTGAACTCCCACGCGGCGCACGGCACCCTCATCCCCGCCGGTGCGGTTCAGAGCACGCAGCAGCGGCGCCGGATATCTTGCCCCGAGCGCGAGATCGGCCATCTTCCGCATGCCCGGCATCGACGTAATCGGCATGATGCCGGCGATGATGGGCAGATCGATCCCCGCGAGGCCGCAGCGGTCGCGGTAGTCGAAGAAATCGTGGTTGTCGAAGAAGAGCTGCGTGACGATGAAGTCGGCGCCCGCATCGCACTTGGCCTTCATGCGCTCGATCTCGACGACGCGATTGGGCGTATCCGGGTGCCCTTCCGGGAATCCTGCGACCGAGATCGCAAAGCCCCGCTTATTTGGATGACGACCCGCATCGTTGAACTTCTTGATCGCACTCACCAGATCCGACGCCTGCTTGAAGTGCTTGTACGGGTCTTCGATCGATTCGCCCGGCTTCACTTTCGGCGGATCGCCCCGAAGCGCGAGGATCTTGTTGATCCCGGCTTCGGCGTACTTCTGCAGAATGTCATCGATCTGCTTCTCGTCGTGTCCGACGCAGGTGAGATGAGGCATCGGATCGAGGGGCGTCTGCGTCTTGAGGCGCACCACAAGGTTGTGGGTCAGATCGCGCGTCGATCCGCCCGCGCCATATGTCACGCTCACGAAAGAAGGACGAAGCTGCTCGAGATCGGTGATGTGCTTATAGAGCTCTTCAGCGCCTTCGGGGGTCTTGGGCGGGAAAAACTCGAAGCTGAAGGTGGCCCGCTTCTGCGCGAAGAGATCGCGGATATCAGCAGGGCCGGGCTTGATTGCATTCGCCCACATCGTGCGGTTCTCACTTTTGATGGGCCATTCCTCGGCCCGTTCGATTCGACAGGAAAAGAAGCCCGGACGCTTTCGCGCCCGGGGCTCGTGGTTGATTAATAACGGTAGTGATTCGGCTTGTAGGGACCTTCGGCGGGAACGCCGAGGTACTCGGCCTGGTCCTTGCTCAGCTTGGTGAGCTTGACGCCGAGCTTGTCGAGGTGGAAGCGGGCGACGCGCTCGTCGAGGTGCTTGGGAAGGGTGTAGACCTTCTTCTCGTACTTGCCCGAGTTGTTGTGCAACTCGATCTGCGCCATCACCTGGTTGCTGAACGAGCAGCTCATCACGAAGCTCGGGTGGCCGGTGGCGCAGCCGAGGTTCAGGAGGCGGCCTTCAGCGAGAATCATGACGCTGTGCGCGGGCTTGCCCTTGGCGGCGGGGAAAACCCACTCGTCGTACTGGGGCTTGATGTTGATGGTCTTGATGCCCTTGAACTTCTTGAGTCCGGCCATGTCGATCTCGTTATCGAAGTGGCCGATGTTGCCGACGATCGCCTTGTCCTTCATGCGGGACATGTGCTCGACGGTGATGATGTCCTTGTTACCCGTCGCCGTGATGAACACGTCGGCGCGCTCGAGAACGTCATCAAGCGTCGTGACTTCGTAGCCTTCCATCGCGGCCTGCAGGGCGCAGATCGGATCGATTTCGGTCACGATGACGCGGGCGCCCTGGCCACGCAGCGACTGCGCGCAGCCCTTGCCCACGTCGCCGTAGCCGAGGATCACGCAGATCTTGCCCGAGAGCATCACGTCCGAAGCACGGAGAATGCCGTCGGTCAGCGAGTGGCGGCAACCGTAGAGGTTGTCGAACTTGCTCTTGGTCACGCTGTCGTTGACGTTGATGGCCGGGAACGCGAGCTTGCCCTGCTCCATCATCTGATAGAGACGGTGCACGCCGGTGGTGGTTTCTTCCGAAACGCCACGGATGTCCTTGATCACCTTTGACCAGCGGCCGGGGTTCTTCTTCTGCTGCTGCTCGCAGAGCTGAAGGATGTAGCCCCATTCTTCCGGGTCCTTGGCTTCATTGAACTTCGGCACCTTGCCGGCCTTTTCCCAATCCGCGCCGCGGTGCACGAGCAGGGTCGCGTCGCCACCGTCGTCCAGGATCAGGTTCGGGCCGGTGCCGTCGGGCCACATGAGGGCCTGATCGGTGCACCACCAATACTCCTCGAGCGTCTCACCCTTCCAGGCGAAGACCGGGACGCCCTTGGGGTTGTCCGGGGTGCCGTCCTTGCCGACGACGACTGCCGCGGCGGCGTGATCCTGCGTGCTGAAGATGTTGCACGAGACCCAGCGCACGTCGGCGCCGAGTTCGACCAGCGTCTCGATGAGGACGGCGGTCTGGATCGTCATGTGCAGCGAGCCCATGATCTTCGCGCCCTTCAAGGGTTTCTTGCCCTTGTACTCGGCGCGGATGGCCATCAGGCCGGGCATTTCGGTCTCGGCGAGACGGATCTCGTTGCGGCCGAAGTCGTGCAGGTTGATGTCCTTGACCTTGTAGTCCATGGCCGCCACTTTGTGCTTGGCGCTGTCTTTGGTCAGAGTCTTGGGTTTGGTCGCGATGCTCGTCATTCCATCCGCTCCTGAATCAATGTGTCCACAACAAACCGGTCAAACCCCAAGGCACTCCGCCCGGAGTTGGTATCAACTACTTCTTTCTTCCCCCACCACTGCCGCCCGTCACCAATTTCGCCGTCGCCACGAACAGCCCCGGTCCGCGGGCATCCGGATCGACCGGGAGTTGGCGGAAACTCATCGGCTCAAGCCCCGCAATTGCAAAGCGAGATTCGATGTCATCACGGGAGAACCCGAGATGCTGATGGCCCATAAGGTGCCGATATTCGCTGCGATCGTGCCGGACCATATCAACGACCAGCACACGTCCGGGAACTTCGTTCGCTCCGCTCCGCAGGATTCGCGCGGCTTCGCGCAAAGGCAATTCAGGCTTTGCGACGTGATGCAGCACGAGGCCGAACGCGGCGACATCCACGCTTCCCGGGGGCAAAGGCAGAGTCGAAAGTTCGCTTTCGATAAATTCGACGTTCTTGACGCCTTTGAGGCGGCGCTTCGCGGCATCGATCATCGGGCCGGATTGATCGACCGCGATCACCCGCTTCACGACCGGAGCGAGCAGTTCAGCAATGTTTCCGGTGCCGCAGCCGAGGTCGGCGACGACCCAAGCCGACGTCAGCAGTTCCAGCAACGCGTTGAGCGTGAATCGAGTACCGAAGAGCTCCTGGCGCACTTCGTCCCATTCACCGGCGACGCGCCCGAAATAGGCCTGGCTATCGGTCCGCCGCTCATCCAGAACGGCGGCGACACGCCGGACGTCTTCGACATGCTCGGCCCGATCGCCTTCCGCCGCCTGATCCCGAATCGTGAGCCAGAGGGCCCGGGCCGAGGTCGTCAGATCGTCGAGCACCATGCGGTAGAACGTGGCTGTCCCCTCGCTGCGGCGGACGATCCAACCCGCGTCGGCAAGCACCTTCAGATGGCGGCTGATCGTCGACTGGGGGCTCTGGAAGACCTGCCCAAGTTCGCCCACAGAGAGCTCGGCCCCTTCCAGCACGCGCAGCAGCCTGAGGCGGGTCTTGTCTGCCAAGACCGCCAGCCGCATTGCCACAGGAATGTCCGAGAGCCGCTCTTTCATCCGTTTATCCGGATGAATGGTAGAAAGGACCCGTTCGCCGGTCAAACCGGGGAAATGGGAAGGGCCCGATCGGGCAGAAATACGGGAAAATCACTCCGGACGGAGGACGTAGCTGGGGCCGGGAACCTGACCCAGTTCGCGAATCCGCTTCTGGATTTCCTGGTTGCGGGGCTCGATGTAGAGTGCCATCCGGAGGCGCTTGAGTTCGTTTTCTTTGTCGCCCAGCTTGCGATACAGGTCTGCCAGTTCCATTTGGGGCTTGATCGACTTGGTGCCTTCAAGCTTCGCCGCCGTGATGAGAGCCAGTTTGGCCTCGTCGACGTTGCCGAGCAGGAACTGGTAGTGGCCAAGACGTTCGTAGTCGCCGGGACGGCCCCGATCCCTTGCTTCGCGCGTCAGGAACGTAATCAGCTCTTCCCGCTCGTTGCAGGCAAGCAGAGCTTCGGCAAGGCCTTCTGCGTACTTCTGATTGTCGGGATGCACGGCAAGGCACTGATACAGCTGCTCGCGAGCCAGCTGAGGCTGTCCCATCTTCATTTCCGTCATCGCCAGGGAATACCGCACGTCGACGCCGTCAGGCTTCCGGGTGATGTATTCCTGATAGTCGGTCAGCGCGGCAGGGTAATCGCCGAGCGCGTAATTGCGGTCTCCCATTTCACGAACAAGGTCGAGATTGCGCTGGGCCTGGCAACCACCAAAGGCAAGCGCGCTGAGTACGAGTGCGATGATGCAAAGAAGACGAGACATGCGAAGAGGCTCCTGGCAAACCGGTGAAACCGATAGAAGCTGGTTTATCGGCCGCACAGAATACGCGACCGGAATTCCGAGTGCCAAGCCCACTTCAGACGACTTCAGGCCGGTTTCGGGCCCGCCTCGGCGACGGTATTCTCCCGTATGCCTGAATCTACGCCGAAACTGCGCGTTCGCCCCGCCAAGCCAGACGACGTTTCGTTCATCCTCTCGATGATCAAAGAACTCGCAGCCTACGAGCGCGAGCCTGATGCAGTGCATTCGAATGAGCCCTCGCTCCGCCAATACCTCTTTGGAATGGGTTTCGGCAGAGGGCCGTGTGCCGAGGCGCTGATCGGCGAGGTGGACGGAACGCCGCAGGCTGCGGCGGTCTACTTCATGAACTTTTCCACCTGGTCCGGTGCAGTCGGGCTGTATCTCGAAGACCTATATGTCCGGCCCAACGCGCGGGGACTTGGAATCGGCAAATCGCTTCTCATCGAGCTTGCTTCGATTGCGCGAGCGCGAGGCTGCCGCCGGATGGAATGGGCAGTGCTCGATTGGAACACGAGCGCGCAGGAGTTTTACAAGAACCTCGGCGCACACGAGATGTCGGGCTGGCACGTCTGGCGGATGGATGAGCAAGCATTGCAGAGGCTTGCCGATACGACGCGATAAACCCGCTCGCGCATCAAGCGGCGAGGGAACTTTGCAGCCGCGAGGCAACAGAGATGGAATCGAGCCAAAGGGCCAGATTCGCCATCGGCCACGCGAGATGCCAGTATTGAGACGGGTTTGCCGCAGCCGCCTGAATCGCATCTTCGCGTACGAACTCGCGTAGACCTTCGCACTCGAGCATGGCGCGCCGGGCACACCCAATCCAATGCTGGAACGGGAGCGGAAAGCTCGCCTTCTCGCGGCCGATGACGCCGTCGGGGAGTACGGTCGCGAACGCTCGCCGCAGAGCGACCTTTGTTTTGCTCACTGCCCGCGATCCTTGAGCGTCGAACTTGTCGCGCATCGGCAGCGATTCAGCAAGCGCGCGCACGCGTACGTCCGCAAAGGGCGTCCGCCCCTCGACGCCGGCCAGCATCGTGGCGGTATCCAGCCGCAAGAGCAGCCCCGATAGATTCATTCGCTGCTGGAAAATCAGATGCGCTTGCAGCGGATCAACATGCCCGCGCTCTTCGGCACGTTCGGTGCATACTCGAAACTCCCGTTCAAACACTTCGGAGAGGTCGTCCCCGCGGCCGATCCGCACCTGAAATTCAGGCACAAGCACATCGTCGTACGCGTCCGGGCTCAGCCATGCGTTGGCCCGAAGCTCAAACTCGCCCGGACCGAGCGATGCACGCTTTTGAACCAACGGGTGGGAGCCGTCGTGATATTGGGCACTCTGCAAAAGCGCAAGGTCATAGCCGCCGAACAACTCGTCCGCGCCCTCGCCGCTCAACGCAACCTTGTGTCCTTCTGCGCGCAGCTTGGTCGCCACTTCAAATATCGCCACTTCATTGGGAGTACTGAGTGGTACCCACTGCTTCGCCACCATTTCGCCCCACACCCGACCAAACGATTCCTGCGTCACCGGCGCTTCGTTGTGCACACATCCCAGGCGATCTGCCACCATCCGCGCAAACGCAAAGTCATCGCCACCCGGCGCCGTTGCGCCCTTCGCGCCCGAGCAATACGTCCTTAGTTTCGCACCTGCAGGCAAAAGCCCGCACGTCACTGCTGCGATGATCGAACTGTCCAATCCGCCCGACAGCAGCCCGCACAGAGGCACATCGCTCCGAAGATGGGCGCCGATGCTTTCACGCACGATCGACTCCACATCGCCCGGCAACGGCTCCCGCACCTCCGGCACTTCGTGCATCGAAACGCGAATTGATTCCCCGGCGTAGTTCACCCGCACCAATTGCCCCGGCCGCACGATAGAGACGCCGCGGAAAAGCGTTCGCTCCGCAAATGTGGCCCGCGAAGTCGTCAAGTACGCGGCGACCGCAATCGCATCCGGCCTGACCTCGAACCCCGGCATTGCGCCGAACGCCGCCAATTCGCTCGCAACCACGCACGAAGCCGGCTCACGGTCACTCGCGGGCCTCACTGAAAAATACAGAGGCTTCACGCCCAGCGGATCACGGCCGAGCAACACGACCCGTCGTGCTGTATCCACAAAGCAGAACGCATACATCCCGCGGCAGCGCGCCAGACCCTCCGGTCCCCAGGTCGCCAGCACCTGCAGCACTGTTTCGGTATCGCTCGCCGTTCGGAACGAAACGCCCATCGCCGCGAGATCGCGCCGAATTTCCGCGTCGTTGTACAGCTCGCCGTTGTATGCGAGAACAAAGCGCCCGTCCGCAGTTGCCATCGGCTGCGTCGCGCTCTCGCTCAGATCAACAACCGCAAGGCGTCGATGTCCGACCGCCGCGCCTTGTGCCTCCCACAACCCCGATCCATCCGGCCCGCGGTGCGTCAGCCGGTCGCGCATGGCTTCGACTGCCGCTCTTCGAGCAGTCGACAACAACCCATCCGTCGAGAAAATCCCGGCGATACCACACACGCGTCCGTTCTATCGGATCGCGGCAACCCCGCCGTTCGCATTTGGCAATGTGGCCCTTTGGCCTTGCTTACACCCAAACCTGCACGATGACGTTGGGTTCTTTCAGTTTGCCCGTCCACTCGCCCACGGTCGAAGTCGAAAACTTCACTTCGTGATCGGGGTGTGCATCCATCCAGTCATTAATCTGCTTGTCCAGGAACTCCAGCGATTCGCCCGTCAGCTTCGCATGGAAGGTCTTCACGTGTGTCGCGCCCACTCCGGTCTTGTTCGACTTGCGCTGCCACGAATCTTCCGTCCGCCCGATTCCGCCCTTCTGCTCGAAGGCCGTGATCTTCGGCTTCACCTCGGGCCCGTCCTTCGGCGGCAACACACTCGGCCCTCCGCTTCCGCCGGGCGATGATCCGCCGCTCAAATTCGGCGTCGAGGGCGACGCAGGTACCACTCCCGACGATCCGGGACGGAACACATTGCCGCTGTTTCCAATGGGCGGCAGTCCGCCGCCATTTCCCGATCCACTCCCGCCGCCACTCCCAAGTCCGCTTGAATTCCCAAACGCATCCGGTGATCGCAAAGGCTGACGCATGCAGAGCCCCCTTTGGTGCTATTGGTGCAGATGGAACGGTTTCAGCATACCACACCGACAAACTTCCAGTGTGGTCCAGCCACTTGCTCCCCGGACCATTTCATTCGGCCGGGCCCCCGACTTTGCTCCAGAACCAAGACCAGGTGAGACTCGGACTCTGCAAGTTCGATGACACCGTACAGGCCGGCTCGTTCAACGCTTCCCCGCCCGCCGGAAACCGGCCCTTCGTACGTCAAGTAGTCCCGCCGATGGTCGCCGATTCGCTCCGCTCTCATTTCGCCCGGCTTTGAAAGGTCCGTCCCGACCTCCACCCGAAACGTGATCAGCCCCGGAGCGCCATCCGCCCGCTCGATCATCCAATCCAAGTGAGCCGACCCATCCGGCAACGTGTGCCGCAGCACAACGCTGCTCTGTCCATTTCCTCTTTGTGATATTTCCATGCGCGATTTGCCAATTTGCCATTTGGCAATTTCCCTCACCCCGCTCTTCTTCGAGGATCCGCCACCGGCACCGAGCTCAACAACCGCTTCGTGTACTCATCGCGGGGCGAATACAGAACCTCGTGCATCGTCCCCTCTTCCACAATCTTTCCCGCATTCATGACTGCGATCCGGTCGCAAACGTGCTGCATCACGTTCATGTCATGGCTGATGAACAGGTACGACATCCCAAACTCGCGTTGAAGGTCCTTTAGCAGATTCAGAATCTGCGCCTGCACCGACACATCGAGCGCGCTGGTGGGCTCGTCGCACACGATCAATCGGGGTTTGAGTGCGATCGCCCTCGCGATTGCGATCCTTTGCTTCTGCCCGCCGGAGAATTGATGTGGATACCGGTCCACGGAATCCGCCGGCATGCCGCAGCGTTCCAGGAGAGCGCCGACCCGATCTCGCAGTGCCTCGCCCCGCTTCTCCAGACCGTGGACGATCAGCGGTTCTCCCACAATCGCTCCAATCCGCAATCTCGGGTTGAGCGACCCGCCCGGGTCCTGAAAGACGATCTGCAACTCCCGCCGGAGCGACCGCAACTGCGAATGGCTGGCGCTGCGCAGGTCAACACCTTCAAATGTGATTGCTCCCGAGGTCGCCGGAATCAATCCGAGCACGGCGCGGCCGACTGTCGTCTTGCCGCAGCCCGATTCACCGACCAACCCCAGCGTGCGCCCCGACTCAATATCAAACGACACACCGTCGACCGCGTTCGTCCATCCGATCCGCGTGCCGAGCAGCCCCGAGAAGCGCGGGAAATGCACCCGGAGATCACGCACTTCAAGAATGTTCCGGGCCTCACTCCGCCCGGTTGCGCCGTCCATGGATCCATGTTACCGGCCGCATGACATTGTCGTTTTTTTTTGCGTGGGCAGGTCGGCGGCACAGGGAACCAAAGACTCCGAACAAAGGAGTTTCTCTGCTTGACGCTCGGGCTGCGGCGTCTACTCTTCCGCCTCTACTTTCGGGGCAGATAGCTCAATCGGTAGAGCACAGCATTGAAAATGCTGGGGTTGCCGGTTCAAGTCCGGCTCTGCCCATTCGGTCCATCGGGGCCACAATTCTCCGGAACGGAAAGAGCCTGCTTGCGGGCTCTTTTTCGTTTTTTCGGTCGCACGTCTGCCCCCAGCAGCGCTCCGATTCGGCCTCGCTTTCAAAGGCGAATGCCGGCCTGCTCCCACATCGGCTGCATGTCGACGACCCGGCGTTCGTCCAAAGCCCGATCGATGCCAAAGCAGGTGATCGCCGAGTCCAAGGCGTGGTCGATACCGGTACGAGGCGGAACGGCTTCGAGAATCCAATCCGCGAGTGCGGCAACCAATTGAGAATCGGCGCCTGCGTGATCGGCAAGTGTTGAGGTGACGCGATAGACCAGGCGAGGTTCATCCCACCCCAGTTTCTGGAGCTCGACGGTTCCGGTATTCAGATCGGCGCGGATTGCGCCTTTGGTTCCGAGAAGGAGCAGCCGCCGCTCGGAGATTGCCGCGGAACAGTTGGTGTGGAAGGAAGCACGTACGCCACTCGCATACTCGATGATTGCCACCTGATGATCAACGATGTCCTTGTCGAGCGTAAAGGGGTCGCCGCTCGACTGCGGCCAATCCTGAAACGCACGTCGGCCGTTTGCAGGGTTCGGGCCGATCTCGTCGGCGATGTGCCGGTTTGCGGGAGTGAAGAAACGCAGCCCGCCGAAGCTTGCGACGTTTGTGGCCCGGCTTCCGATCATCCAGTTCACGATGTCGATGTCGTGGCAGCACTTCTCGAGCATGTGAGTGCCGGCGGAGGCGCGATGGCGGCGCCAATCCTGATGGATGTATCCGCCGTGGTTGAATCCCAATGTCTCGTTGAATTCGACCGAGATGACCTCGCCAATCAACTTCTCATCGAGCAATTTTCGGATTCGGGTATAAAGCGGTGCGTAGCGGAGCACCAGGCCGAAAAAGAACGATTTGCCGGTCTCTCGAACGACATCGCGGATCGCGAGACAATCTGCGAGGTTGGTCGAAAGCGGCTTTTCGCAAAACACGTTTCGTCCCGCGCGCAACGCGGTCGTCGCGTGCTCGCGGTGAAAATTGTTCGGAGATCCGATGAGGATCCACCCCACGCGCGCGTTCTGCAGCATCTCCGCGAGATCACTGCAAACCTGGACCGCCGGCGCAATTGCACGAGCGGAAGCAACGGATCCCGTTGTTGGATCGCAGACCGCAACCAGTTCGATTCCCGGATTGCCGGCAATGAGTTGCGACACCAGCCCGCCGACGCGGTTGCCGAATCCGATGACACCGATTCCAGATCGCTGCGACATGACTGCTCCGAGAAGTATGAAAGCGATCAGGGCTGGGCGGGCGCTGGCGCCGGGCTGATCGATTCGAGAAAGAAGGGACCGGATTTTCTGACAACGGGACGGCAGGGCGGAAGCTCAATAGATTCGATTTGCATGATCGCCCAGCGGGCGGATCCGCCGACGGACACCGTGCTGTTTTCGGATTCGTACAGCTCGTGAAGTGCCGGCAATGCTTCGCGTGCTTTCATGCGACCGATTGCGATCAGCGCGAAACGGCGCACTTCCGCTGCCTCGGGATCAATCGGAGTGTTGTCCTGGGCGCGTTCCATCAGTTTTCTCGTAACTTCCACGGACGGTTGCGATTCCAAGATTTTTCCGAGCGCGTAGATCGCGGCGCCGCGGGCCTCGGGATGAAATCCGGACCGCTTTGGGATGTACTTCATGAGCATGTCCGAAGCGGGTACGTATTTCTGCTGCGCAAACATCATGAAGATTTGCGTGAGTTCCGCGCCGTCGGAATTGAAGACGTCAGGCACCTTCGCAGCAGCGGGCGCGGCAGCGGTAAGCGTCTCGGCTCGAGCCATAAGCGCAGGTATCGATTCTTTTCGGTCAAGCTGTCGCAACGCAATACAGGCAGCGAGGCGAACTTCTTTCCGTTCGAACGCCAGCAAGCCCTCCAACTGTCCCGCCGCCGCAGCAAGATTGAGATCGCCCACGAGAATCGCGGCCTGTTCCGTCTCTCTCCAGCGCCCCCCGGAAAGCGAGCGCTCAATCGCTTCCTGCACGCCGGAGGAATCTTGTTTCGCTCGGCGCTGAAGGCCGCCTCTGGCGGCGACTCGGACTGGTTCGCCCACATCGTTCAGGGCCTCGGCCAACGTCGCGGTGACAGCCATGGCGTCCGGAGCTTCCGCGAGCGCTCGCACTGCTTCGAGCCGAACCTGATCGTCGGAATCACGGAGTAAATCCTTCTTCGCAAGCGCACGGGTGATGTCGGCACGTCGTATCAGAGACAAAGCATGTGCTCGAACGCGGGAGTCCGGATTTGAAGCGAGGGATTCGGCGAGCGTGATGCCAGCGATGTCGAGCACCAGCGGATGCGAAGCGTCTTGACCCGAACCGAGCGCGAGCAAGGCGAAGAGCGGTCCCCAACCACGCTGGCCGGGCTCCGCTACGAGTTCCGCCGCCAGCTTGGATCTTCCCGATGCGTTCACCAACGGCAAAGCGCGCGCGGCTTCGAGACGCACTGCAGGCGAAAGGCTCCGATCTCGCACACACGCTGCGATCGCTTCCCCGGATTCCTTTGCACCCACAGCGCCAAGGCTGCGGATCGCTGAAATGCTGGCCGTCAGACGGGCGGCGCCCGGTTTGAGTCGCCCGAGCCACATAGGAATGGCATCGGCGTGATACCAGCGCGCGAGAGCAGCATCCACTGCAAGCACAAGCTCGGAGGAAGGATCGGAACCATCCGCCACGGTGCGCTGCAGAGAGGCTGCCGCGGGCTTGTGATCAAACTCGATCAAGGCCCTTGCGGCGGCGAGTCGGACATCGGCGTGCGGATCGCTCGTGAGCAGCTTTTCGATCGGAGCGAGCTCTTCTTCCAAGTCCTTCACGCCCTGTCGATGTGCAGTGGCGAAGGCTTCGATCGCCTCCACGCGGATATCGAACTCCGGGCGCTGCAAGGCAGCGATCCAGAGCGCGACATTGCGCCGATCGAACAGAACTTGCGGCTCAGGTCGAGCCAGTTCCGGATCGAACATCATGGGGAGCAGACGGCGCTCGTTTTCTTCGATTGCCTCGCTCGCTGCCGATTCGCCACGCGGGCTCGCGCCAAGCAATGCTCCGGTGATCCCGAGCAGAACGAGCGGCAAACACAGGCGGCTTTGCACCGTCGCGACTAGATCGCTTCTCAGCAAGCGGTTCATCGCGCCCTCCCGAGTCGAGCGACCTGAAGCAGCATCACCGCTCCACTGCCGACGGTCATCGCGGCCATCACGTACCAGTTGGCCGGCGTCAGGCGGTACTCCGAAAAGCCCGGGGTTCCGATGATGCTGAGCGTTGTCGCGAGAGGACTGGAGGTGAGCACGCGTTCGACGAACAAAGGTGTGAAGGGAGCATCGCGCCCGAGCCAAATGAACAGCGTTCCGATGCACACGGCTGCGATAAGCGAATACGCAACGGCTGTCGCGACGGCGGCCTGGCGGAAGAGGCTTCCAATCCCAGCGGAAAGAAAAACAGCCATGACTGCAAAGATCACGAGCGTGACCTGAATTGAGACAGCTGTTCGCAGTTGCGCGGGATCGAGCGCGAGAAGAGCGATGTAGGCGGGCAATGTCGCGAGCATGACGAGCGCGAGAGGGACAAACGCGCTCAGCAATTTGCCCGTCACGATTGAGGCGGGCGAAAGAGGGGTCATCTGGAGCAGCTGCCAACCCTTACTCTCGCGTTCGGCACTGATCAGCCCGGATGCAAGACTTGGCGCCAGCAACACGATCAGCCCGACCTGCATCACCGCAATCGCCGAGAACACGCCGGCGACACCTTGGCTCTGACTCAGCGTGGTGGCACCGAGCACAAGCAGAAGAGAAAGCACGAAGTACGTCCCGATGAGCCGCATCATCCAATTCGCGCGGCCCATCGGGCGGCAGCGTTGCTCTTTCATCATGACCGGGTTCTGCCACGGCGCGATGAGACCGGAACGCCGCTGCGGGTCAAAGAACCAGAGATACATGATCCGGCGCATGAATCTTGAGCGCGCGGAACGATCATCCGTCATGCGCCCGGCATCTCGCGCGCGATCCATCGGCCGCGAACTCAGTCTGAACGTCGTAACCGCGACACACAGCAGCGTCACGAGCACAGCGCCGATTGAGAATCGCATCACTTCCTGCTCGCTCGTGTTCCCTCCAAGAACTCCGGTGTCTCCGAGCACGTGCATCACGGCTGGAAACGGCGAGAGGGAGTTCACCACGCGAGCAATGCCGATCACTTCCGGGCCTGCCCAGGAGACGTCCTTCAGAAGCACGTTCGGCACCATCGCTCCGACCGCAAGAATGAGGATGAAGGCATAAGTCAGGCGCAGTGCGGCATCAGTACTTCGCACGATGCTGCTCACGAGCAGACCGAGTGCCGCATATTCAATTGCGAGCAATACGAGAACGAGATACAAGCCCCCGAGCTGGTCAGTCAGTCCGATACCGCCCATTGCGAAGCACGCGGCCGCCGCGGGAAAGGAGAGAACGATGAGCACCAGCACGAATCCGATTGAACCGACGAGCTTTCCGAGCACGAGCGAAACGGGGCGGATCGGAGAGTTCAGCAGCAGCGCAAGGGTGCCTTGCAGTCGTTCGCGAACGATGCTGGTGGCCGGGAACGCGGGGCTGACCAGCACGAGCCCGATCAGCAAACCGTAACCGAAGATTCGAAAGACTTGACGCGAAGCGACGCCCCCCAGATCGACGCGGCCCTCCGACGGCCAACGGAGGATGACGAGCAGGCCTAGGAAGGCGAGAAACCCGATCTGCAAGGCTACCGCTCGCCAGGAGCGGAGCATCGCCGTCAATTCGCGTGCGATGATCGGAATCATGCACCCGCCCCCACGACGCCAAGTTTCGGATCACGCACGGCCGAAGGCGATGCGGGCGCGTCGGTCGGCTTCACACCCGATTGGCCCGTTACGGAGAGGAACGCGTCCTCAAGATCCATCGGAATCTCGCGGAATTGGGCAACCCGCACACCGGCCTCGAGCAATCGCCCGAGCAGCGCCGCCAGACCCGCATCGTCGCGATCGGTGGGGAATCGAAGCTCCGCCGAGGCCTCGGACTGGCTGATCGCAACGTCATCGCCGAGTTCGCGTGCGAGCACTCTGGCTGCCAAACCGACTCCTGTGCGATCCGCGAGCACCACTTCAATCACCCGGCTGTGACGGACCGATCGCATTATCTGGTCGAGCGTTCCGAACGCCCTCAATTTGCCACCGGTGATGATCGCGACTGTGTCGCAGATACGCGCCAGTTCGGGCAGGATGTGGCTGGTGACAATGAGGCTTGTGCCGCGGCGAGCGAGTTCTAGAAGCACCTGACGCATCTCGACACGCGCCTGCGGGTCGAGTCCGTTCGCGGGCTCATCAAGAATGAGCATCTGCGGCTCGTGCAGCAGCGTGCGGGTGAGGGCTACTCGCTGCTTCATTCCGTGGCTGAGCGATTCGACGAAGAGATCCTTCATTCGCGCGGCACCGGTCAATTCGAGGCATTCATCGATGCGGCGTTTACGATCGCGTCGCGGAATTCCGAATGCGGCGCCGAAGAAATCCAGATATTCAAAGACGCGCATGTTGTCGTACGAGCCGAAGACATCGGGCATGTAACCCACGAGCCGCTTGATGCGTGCGGTGTCCTTGCCGCATGCCGCGCCGCAAATGCTCGCTTCGCCTCGGGTGGCTTTGACCAAGCCGACGAGAATCTTGATCGTCGTGGTTTTGCCCGCGCCATTCGGGCCGATGAAGCCGAGGATGCGTCCCCGCTCAAGAGAAATCGACAATCCGTCCAAAGCGGTGAATGTTCCGTAGACCTTGGTGAGATCGGAGGTGCGTAGAACCAGATCGTCGTTCATCGCGTTCTCCCCCGGACCGCAAGGTCCATGCGCTGGAGAGACCAGCTCAAGCTGTCCGTCAGAGTTTCGTCCCCGTGGACGTCGATACCGATCAGGAAGCGTCCCTCGGAGTCCATCTCGGGTGCGTCGTCACCAGCTAGGGCAATCACCGCGCGGCCGGACGGGTTCACTCCCCCACCGACAGTGCGAATTTTTCCATCTCGAACCACCACCACGTCGAATCGACATCCGGGACCGCGAAGGTCGAGTGTGAGACGGGCGGACTGCACGTCGATTCGACCGAATGCCTCCGGAGGTCGGTACTGCATCACCACCAGCATGGGCTGGTGCATTTCACCGAGCCAGGCGCGCTTCAGCGAGTCATAGACCGCGCCGCTCTTCTTTCCGCCGACCGATCCTCGCAGCGGCTCGGGCGTCATCAGCACGGACGGAATCAAAACTTCCGCGCCACGAGCGGGCGCTTCAAAGGCAACCGGAATCGCCCGCAACGAAGTTCCCTTCTCTGCCGTTGGATACCGCGCACCAGTTTCGACAAGATCGCTCCAGACCAGAATTACCGGTTTGGCCGGAAACCATGCGCTATGCAGGATTTCCCTGGCCACTTGCTGGCGCGCGATTTCTTCTTCGCTCCGCACGACACCCGCTGCAAGTGTCCCGTTTTCCGATTGACGCAACTGCCCGTGCGTGTCAGCCTCCAGAATCTCAATCCCAGAAACGGTGACAAGCATCGGCCGGTCACGCGACGTTGCACCTCCAAGTTCGAGCGTCCCTCGAATTCCCGTCGCGTCAACGCCGATCGAGGCGCGCACGTTGCCCAGTTTTTTTCCGGTGAAGTGCGACGTCAGATTCGTTGCGGCTCCCGGCCGCACATCGACACCGACGATTTCAAACGAACCCGGGTCGCTCCAGATCAGCTGCTCCATCGCGCCCGAACCGGTGCGATCAGCGACGATCTCGCCTCCCCGGGAAGTTCGCACCGAAGATTTCGCGACACCATCTTCAGGGCTGAGATAGACACTCGTACGAGCCAGCACTTCTGCCCGGCCCGGTTCGTCCGAATAGAGGACGAGTTGATCCGTCGCGCTCGTCGAAGCAGTCTGCGATTGGGAAGCACGGCCGAGACCAATCAGCACTCCGCCGCTCGCGAGTGCGAACAGAACGCTGGCAGGCGCCGCCAGCTCAAGTCTTCGCCCGCGTGACGCCCAGAAAGCCGCGGCGACGACGGCGCCCGCCGCGAGCCCGAGGATGAGAATGACTGCACCTCGCCCCAGGATTTCGTGGCCAATCTCTCGCCCAATGTGCTGATCGAAGACCCGCGTATCGGCAGCCGTGAGCAACTTTGAGTCTTCAGCGGGAGCAACGAACGATTGGAGGTCTCCGAGCGCCGGCGTCGGTCCACCGGTCGCGTCGACCCAGCCGCGCGGATCGAGCGTGGTCACGACAAGCTGCCCCCGACCAACAGCCTTTCGCAACGCCGCGGGGCTTCCATCGACAGAGTGCGTGATTTCAAAGCTCGGAGCGCACACTCGCGCCAGACGCACACCGTGATCGATCTCCTGCTCCGTTGTACCGCTTGGTCCGGCGAGAACGAAATTCGTCACCTCGACGGAATCGAGAATCGAAATATCCCAGCGATCGCCGAGCAGTTCACGTGGCCAGACTTGGTCGGTCCCCTTGAGCATGATCCAAAGCCGCCCGCCCCGCTCAAGAAATCCAACGAGTGCCTCGCGCCTCATGGGATCCAGTTTGAGCTCTCGTCCCCCAAGAAACAGGCTGTCGATGGCTTCGTAGCCGGAAGCAGACGTCGGAAGTTGGCGTGGATTGAGCAAGAACGTCGTCGGCCTCAAGCCGGCGGCCTGCCGCAGTGCGGCTACTAGCGACTGCGGTTCGGCATCGTCTTCAGTCGCGATAATCGCGGTTTCAAACCGACCCCGAGTGATCGGCGCTTGTGCGCTCGCTTCCGTACCGCGACGAGTCCCATCCGCAGCTTGCAAGCGTGTGGCGAGTTCGATGCTCGTCGCCTGATCCGGCTGCTGGCCGACGAGAACAGGCGTCTGCACTTCGCGAGCGCTCCATGGAGGCATCCAGAATCGCGTTCCGAACTGCGTGAAAGGATCGTTTGGGAACCCCACGAGAATCAGTGGGCTGGCTTCGCTATCGGAGCGGTTGGCGACGACGGCGCGCACGATCCCCCACTTGCCCGGCTCCAGAATTCGCACGCCGGACACCTCGTTGGCGGTTTCAATAGACGGCGCGACGATTTCGGCCACCCCATGCGCGCTTGCGAACAGGCACGCAACGCTGGTGACCGTTGTTCGCCAGAGTCTCCCAAAACGAGATTCGCTGATGACGCGATTCATCGTGTGCGAGATCCTTGCACCGCCATCGCGGGCTCGCGCGCCGAGTCTTTTCCAAGCAGCTCGGTGATTGTCCAACTCACGCGGTCAATAAAGAGTTCGAGGCAGCCGGATGCGAACGGACTTTGCTGCGACTGGTAAACGCGTTGCTCGTACCGTGCCGCGGGACAGATGTACCCGCCCCAGCCGTTCACAACGTTCATGACGACCACGCCGAAATCCGGGAAGGCGGCACGAAGTTGCCGCTGGAGTTGCGAGTAGGCCTCGTCACTGTGCCCGACCAGCAGCACATCGCCCAGACGCCAGATCCACACCGAACGACTGGAAGTCTCGCGGCCGGCACCCACCGTTCGAGCGACGAGCAATTGCCGGTGCAGACGCTCCTTCGCGGCACGATCCTCACAACGGGACATTTCATCCAGGATCTGCGCCTCACCTCGCAGCGACCGCTTGAGCGGCAGCTCGACGGGCAGTTCCAGTGCTCGAACAACTGAGCTGTGATGTCGGTCGCGCACACCCCACATTGCCAGCGGTGCGCCCGACTCGACGACGCCTTCCATCGCAATCATCTTTCCCGGCGCGAGCATGCCTTCGAGTGCCGCAACGGCGGCATGACCAAGTTCACGGCCGTGAGAGTCCGCGATGGTCGTATCGCCGGAGTACTGAAGCCGAGGCGCAAGCTCGCCGGAAGCGCCTTGTAGAAAGAAGCAGGGCGCGCTCCCCGAGTGCGACTCGACGGTCTCTCGCATTGCACCGATGAAATCCGGTGAGATGAGGCGATTGCCGGCTCCAAGTGTGGTCGGGTGACATGCGTAGTTCACCAGTGTGGCCAGCGTGACTCCATCGCTCGAACGGCTCACACGCCCGACAAGGCACGTGTCATCCGCGGAAGCACCCGGGTTAAATCCGCACACAAGGCGTGCTGCAGCAGGGTCGGGCAAGTCACGATCCGCCGCGAGTCCGCACCTGCCGGTCGCGAAACGCATTTCTGCATCACACTCGGCTTCGAGAGCTTCACGAGCGGCATCCACAATCGCCCGCGCCACGCTCTCGACGTATGGCTTGATGAGCGGTCCGCCCGGCTTGTGAAGTTCCGCCGGAGAAATCGATGGCCCTGAATGCGTGTGCGAAAGCGAAATCATCAGTGCCGCAGACTGCACACCAAGTTCGCGGCAGACATGCTCGCGGATCAAGATCGCACCTTCGGGCCCGCGGAACCAGGTCGCGTCGAGCGCGACGAACACCAGAGGAGATTCACTTGAATCGGTGCGAATCGTCAGCACAGCGCACAGAAGCGGTTTGTGGACACCGTCGGCAAGATCGTGCGCCGCTGCACCCCAGTTACGGGCGTAAATGCCGGGCGGCGGAGTGACATCACGCCTTGCGACACCGATAAGACCGGCAAATGTGGGTTCCGACCAGTTGAGCGCTTGTCCACTCATGTTCGGGGCTCCATAAGTGGCGAAGCGGGCAGGCCGAGCGAGAGCCCGCCATCCATGAGCAGAACGGATCCCGTTGTGTGCGGGCTTGCATCAAAGCACAGATACGCCACCTGCTTTGCGACGTCTTCCGCGCTCAAGAGCCGACCGAGCGGAACACGCTCCGCGGCCTTTTCACGCGCACCTGCGTTTTCTCGGAAGATCGCGGCGCTCAATCCGGCATCGACATAACCCGGCGCCACTTCGTTCACCGCAATGTCGTGCGGCGCGAGCTCGAGAGCCATGCATTTGCACAGCATGCGCACACCCGCCTTGGAAACGCTGTAGGCCGGAAGATTCGCGTGAGGCGAATGCGCTGCCCAGCTACCCACAAAGACGACGCGGCCTTCTCGCTTCGCTCCAAGCAGGTTCGCAGCCCCGGCTCGGGCAACAAAGAACGATCCATTCAGATTGACGTCCAGTTCCCGCCGCCATTGATCGGGAGTCACTTTCATCGCGCCGGCGAGCGTGACGGTCGCAGCGGAAGCGATGACCCACTTCACATCGCCGACTTCCCTCTCCACATTCCCAACCCACCGATCGACCGCCGAGGAATCCGTCACATCAACCCGGTCGTAACGCGCCGAAGGGCGCATCCCACGAATCTCTCGCAACAACAGTTCGGCGGCCTCAGCCTCCACAACATCCGACAATCCCAGAGCTGCACCTCGGCGCGCGAGTTCAATGGCAACAGCGCGGCCAATGTCGCCGCAGGCCCCGCTGATAATCGCAACTGATTCCCTTTGTGCCATGTCGTTAGAGCTCTACCAATCACCCGCGCTGCCGTCGGGGTAGAAATGTCGTTGCAGCACCTCTTGCTGGAACGGATGCTTGGCGATCACCGACTCGTCGAGTTCAATTCCCAGCCCCGGGTTTGGATTGGGACGCACGATCCTTCCCTTCTTCTCAACCGTGAACCCTTCACTCACAATCTCCGATCGCCACGGCACATCGCTGTGCACGCTTTCGCAAATGATGTAGCTCGGCGTCGCGAATCCAAGTTCGAGCGAGGCGGCCGTGCTCACCGGCCCCTGTGGATTGTGTGGAGCGAGTGCCACGCGATAGGCCTCCGCCAATCCGGCGATACGCCGAGCTTCAGTTAGACCGCCACAGTGTGTGATGTCCGGCTGCAGCACGCTTGCGGCACGCTTGTTCAACAGTTCGCAGAACGGATGCTGCGTTACCAGCCGCTCGCCGGTTGCGATCGGCGTTCGCACCGCCCGCTGGATATCCGCGATCCCGTCAACCGACTCTGGCCAGCATGGCTCCTCTAAAAAGTACAGGTTGTACGGTTCAAGCGCCTTTGCAAACAGCATCCCCATCCGTGGGCTTGGTCGCGCGTGGCAATCGACCATGATGTCGACATCCGGCCCAACCGCCTCTCGCATCGCGGCGACACACTGCTCCGCGTATCGAACCGGGCGATTGCCCTCCAGCGGCATCGTCTCCGGAACCGCCATGCTCTTGAACGCCGTGAATCCTTCTTCGACCGCACGAGAAGCAAGATCCCCAAATCGACCGGCATCGGAAGTCTTCGTCTCGTAGAAATCTTCCATCTTGCCGCCGCCGAGGTGGCAATACAAGCGAACGTAATCGCGAACCGGCCCTCCCCACAGTCTGTGGCACGGCACGCCGAGGCTCTTGCCCAGAATGTCCCAGAGCGCGATGTCGATGCCGCTGATTGCGGTGCCGCGAACGATTCCGTTCCCGTGCCAGAAATGCTGGCGATACATCACCTGCCAGAGATGTTCAATACGCGTTGGATCTTCACCGATGAGCAGTGAGGCAAGGTCTTCGATCGCGCCCACAACCGAGCGCGTGTGCCATTCGAGTGTCGCCTCGCCCCAGCCCCAGAGCCCGGGCTGATCGGTGATCACCTTGACAAAAATCCAGTTGCGCATCCGAGCATTGCAGACGCGGGTCTCGATCGCGGTGATCTTCAAGGTGTGTCCTGCCCGAAAAAAGTGCTACTTCTTCGGAAGTGAAGATGTAGGGGAAGTCGGTGCCGTGGCTGCCGGCGCGGAAGGAGCCGGTGGTGCGGGCTGGAGAATGATCTTCACGTCTTGCGAACTCGCGCCTGCGAGAGTGACCGCCGCAGCGCCCGGGGCGAAGCCGTCCTGCTCTGCCGTGATCGGGAAAGTGTCCGCAAGAACTTCGGTAAACGAAAACGCCCCTTGTGCGTCCGTTTTCGCAGTAGACGAAACCGCAGTCACCGTCACACCACTCATCGGCTTGCCATCGCGATCGAGCACCACACCCCGCACCGTTGCCGGCGACGGCTTCGAGTCCTTCGCAACTTCCGGCGAGAAATTCTGCATGAAGTCCTGAGTCGAAACCAGACGCCAGTGATTGCCGCCGTCGGGCGACATCAGCAAGCCCAAGTAGTGGTTTTCTGCTTCTCCGGTGCCGTAACTCGCAAGTTCATTGCGGTATCCGTACGACAGGTAGATACGGTCATCGCGGTCCTTTGCGAGATTCTGGTAATAGATCGAATAGCCGTCGAGCGGCGGCACGATCATGAGTTTCGAATCCGCCGGCCATTCGCCATCCGCAGGCTTTCTCGAATACGAAAGCCCGCCAAAGTGATTGTCCAGGAAGTACGGCTCGGTTCCCTTGTACCACTGCCGGAACGCTGTGTGCAGCATGCCGTCCGATGTTCCGAGAAACGAGAGGTAACTCTGCCTGCCGCGGCTGTACCCAAACTCGAGCCACCCGTGCTTGAGCATCGTCGTCGGCTCGCTCATGCCGCCCGCCGTCGAATACGGCTGGAGTGATTTCGCATACATGAAATTCTCACCATGAGAACTCGTAATGACGTGCAGGTATCCCTGCGGATCCATGACGATGCCCGGGCTGTTGTGCCCGTCATTCGGCGGATAGCCAAACCCGCAGAACTTGCGGTCGGTAATCTCCAGCGTCTCTGGATCCACCGTTGCGACCAAAGTGGGAACGCCCGGGTAGTAATTTCCTGGAGTTGTCTCGGCCCACGTGACGTATGTCTTGTCAGGCCCGGAAACCGCGAAGCTCGGATTGCCCGCGTGGCGTGACATGTAGAGGCCGTTAGGGGTCAGTAGCGCCGGCTTTCCAAGATCGAGCGTGTCACCCGTTTTCGTCGGCTGAAACAGGTACATGTTGTAATGCGCCGTCCATTGACCGAGGGGGTGATTCGCTCGCTTGCGGAGCGTTGCGATCAAGGGTGGGCGCTTCAACCGGTTTTCGCTGGTGCGAAGCTCCATGTTGGCGAAACCCTCGGGTTTGGAACCCTGTGGCTCGTCGTTGGGAAGCTCGATGACCTTGAACGTGTCGCCGTAGTCCTTTGAATACAGCAGCACGTCACGGTCGGTCCCGTCGGCGAGACGGATGCGCAGCAATGTGTAAAGACAATCATCGGCGTCAAAGGTGATACATGCGCCGAGCGTGCCTCCACCGAATCGCACGCTTGCAAACGTCGGATACGCCGCCTTGATCGCACCGATGAAATCCTGGCGCACCCAACGGCCGTTGCGGATGGTCTGGATCGAAGCGGTTGGATGCTGATCGACTTCCCGGTCACGCATGTACGGACGGTTGAACTTGTCGAAGGCCGGCGCGTTTGGCACGTACCACGGCTTGTAGCCGAACTGCCCTGCTTCGTGCTCGTGCGGTTTCTCGACGATCGGAAGTGTGACAGGCTGCGCCTTCGCAAGGCCGCACACCAGTCCCAACGTCAAAAGGATTGAACCCAACGACCGACAAAGAAGCCTCCGTCGGAACGCGCGCGGCCGGTGCATCAGCTGCCCACCTTGCTTTGAAGATACACCAACCGGGCCTTTCCGTCGGAGGGCGCAGCGGCGTTCATCTCTTTCAGCGACACAGCACCCGCGTGAGAATCCATCCACAAGACATTGTGCGCGTTCTTGTGCGGTACAGGTCCCCAGTAAGACGGGTCGGCATTCACCAACGGTGCCCAGCCAAAATCCGTGACGATCGCGTTTCGCGGGCTATATGAATTGCGCGCGGTTCCGAGTCCATTCACTTTGACAGGATCCGTCGGGTCAGTCACCGTATCCGGATTCCAGAATTCCCAGTAATAACTGGCGTCAACGCGCTCGGCATAATTGTTTTCCACCGACCACCAACCTGAAGGCTTGATCCCCTGGAAAGATGGGCAATAGAACACTTGGGTGGTTGTGATGTAGTTGCCGCGATCCTGCCATGCAGCGCCAGGAATTTGATTCGAGCCCCAATCCACCAACTTTCCGCCCAACCGGTGATAGAAGTCATTCGCCTGCGTGCTCTTCGGAGTGGCCTTTGGCGGAATCGGGTACGTTTGGGGCTTCACGGAAACGTAGTTGATCGGCGTCCATCCCGCATAGTCGTTTGCATATGTCGCGATGCCCACACCCGTCTGCTTCAGATTCGCGAGGCACTTCACGCGCCGCGCCGCTTCCCGCGCGCTGCCCAGCGCGGGCAGCAGCATTGAAATCAGGAGAGCAATGACGGCGATCACCACGAGCAATTCGATAAGCGTGAACGCTCCGCGTCGGGATTGACGGTGCATGAGTGCTCCTTGGACAGAAGTGACTGACAGACGAAACCCGGCAGCGCCCAGAACTAGACGCATGGAGCGGCCGAAGCGATGGACTGGCCCATGACGATCTCAGGTTTGAGACTGAGTGAAACGCGTTCCTGCGGAGTCGAACGAACTCCGGTCTGCGAGATCAGCGAACTGATGCCGAGACGGGAGAGATGAATCAGTGGAATCTTGACAACCGTCAGCCGCGGCACGTTGAGCGCCGCCTCGATGGTGTCATCGACGGCGATCATCGAAAGGTCCTTCGGGATCGACAGCCCGGCCGAGCGAATCGCATCCAGCGCGATCGGAGTGATCACTCCGCCCGCGACGACGAGCGCCGTTGGACGATCGGCTTGCTTGAGCAGATTTTCGATATTCGCACGCGCGATGCCGGGATCAACCCCGACATGCACGATCCTGGCTTCGTCCTCGCGAAGCCCGGCGGCCTTCGCAGCGCGCCGGAAGCCCGCTTCACGTTCGCTCGCCGCGGGTCCCGGCGAAATCGCGGGCTCACCAAGGAGAGCGATGCGACGGTGTCCGTACCGAAAGAGCAAGTCGGTCGCGTCGAACGCGCCCGCTTCGTGATCCACGTAGAACTGCGAAGCGCCCGGAGCGTCGAGACGGTTGTACACGCTGACGACCGGCACCGTCAGCCGTTCCGCAAGCCCGCGCATCGCGTTGATTCCGTCGTGCGTGAACGGCGCCATCAGCACGCCATGGCAACCTTGAATGCTCTCCGGTTCGATCAGACCCGGGTTCCGATGGAACTGAAAAGTCAGCCGATACCGCTCGCCCGCTTCTTCCGCCGCCCGGCTCAGCCCATCAATCAGCTCGTGGACGACAAAGTTTGCCGGCGTGGCACCTATCGAGTTGATCAGCACCAGCATCTGCCTCACGGCGATTGCTCCGCTGACCTCCACCGGATTGTGCACGAAGCTGCCCTTACCGGGGCGAGCTTTCACAAGTCCCTGACGCTGAAGTTCCGCCAGCGCCTGCCGAATCGGCCCGCGGCTCGCCTTCAGCTTCTGACAAAGTTGCGATTCCGACGCAAGCGCCGCACCGTGCGGAAGTACACCCGATTCGATCTCCTGGCGAATCGCCTCGAGAATTCGTTCGTGCTTCGGCTTCTTGCGTTCGAAGGTCTGCGTCCTCAATGCGCGTGCTCCGTGACGGTCCATGTCTTCGCAACCCTGCCCTGGTGCCGGCGGCTGCTTCGCCGACACCCTTAACTGACTTCTAATTCCTCGTCGCTCCCGGAATGCAGCCCGGAACACGGCGCGGTGGCGAGGTTTAGTGCGCCGAAGTTCGACGACGCTTCAAAAGTATCAAGCTACCGGCAGCGAAGGCTGCGAGCGAGCCGGGCGTCGGAATCGTGTAAGTGATGACCAGCAGGGGGCGGACCGTGTCGTCGGCAAATTCGGAGTTGTACAGGCGGAAAACGCCGTCCGTCGTGTCGCCGTTGGCAGCCAATGAGTTCGCAACGCCGGCCGGTCCTTGGATGCAAAGGCCGAAGTTCTGGCTCGCGCCACTCACCCAGCTGTTGTAGGCCGAGGTGATATCCCACGAGAGGTAGGTTCCCTGCAACGAGGAGTTCACCGCAACGGTGGAAAGCGCCGCGGCGGCGTAGTCAGTGCCCGAAGCCATCCCGGGGGCGCCCCACGGATTGCCTGCGGAACGCTCGTTCCAGGTCGAGCCCGTTTCGGTCCAGCTCGTCAGCATCTGGTGCACCGAGAAGTTGTGCGTAACCGAGGAGCTGCCCGTCGCAGAATTGATGTACGTGTATTGCTGCAGCTTGATCTGAAGCTGGACGTTGGTGATCACGGCGCCGCCCGGAAGCCCGGCGAGACCGAACTGAATAACAGGTCGCGCCGAATCGTTGGCACCGCCGCGATTGTCATAGTAAAACAGCCCGCTGCCCGCGAAGTTTTGCGTTGCGCCGTTGTTGTACAGGAAATTGTCGCCGCAATTGCTGTCGTTCAGGATCACGGTTGTGACCGCGCCCTGCGCTGCAGCGCCGAGTGTCGTGCCAAGAAGCAGAACCAAAGTAAGCCCCCGGCGATTCGCGAATGCGTTCTTAATCTTGCTCATTTCTCGTCTTCCTCTCGTGACCGGCACGCCCCAGAGTGCGGGCCCCTTTCGGGGCGCTCGCTCTCGGACGCCGAGGCGAGTGCCACGACCAGACTACCCTGCAGGACAACAAAAATGCAAGTCCATTACCTGTCAAAAACCAGAAAAACAAGCGCATCTTTGTTTGCAATTTGCTTGGATCGACTCAGAATTACTTCGGGCCGAGTGAGCGCTCCACGTTCTCGAATCAGCCTTCCGTATAGTTTTCAATGCAGGGCTTTTCGCCGCGAGGCTGAACGCCGGTCCTGCAGCCCGTTTTTTCGCTGACGCCGATGATCCGGAAAGAGAACCCTGAATGCGCGTGGTATTTCTGCTCACGGTTCCGATTGTCGAAATGTGCTTCGATCCGCAGGACCTGCACCGACTCGGCGACCACGCAACATCCTTCAGCAAAGTACCCACGGCCGATCGCCTCGCCGAGTTCTGGGCACGTCACGCGGCAGACGCCGAATTTCTCGTCACGGGCTGGAAAACTCCCCCGCTCACCGACGCCATGCTCGACATGGCTCCAAATCTCCGAGCGATTCTGCACGCCGCGGGCTCCACGCGCCATCTCTTACCGCCTTCGGTCTGGTCGAGAGGACTGCGCATTGGTTCCGCTCGCGAAGCACTCGCCGTGGGCGTCGCCGAAACCACACTCGGACTGATCATCGCGGGGCTGAAAGGCTTTTTTCCTGCTTCGCGCATGGCACGCGAGGGCGGATGGCTGATCGACTCAAACCGCGTTCAAGGCTACGAAATACGGGAAATGTACAACAGCACGATCGGCCTGATCGGGCTGAGCAAGACCGCACGCCACCTGCTCCGCTTGCTGAAGCAGTTCGAAGTAAAAGTACTCGCGACCGACCCGCACGTAGATGCCGACGAAGTCGCAGAACTCGGCGCGACGAAAGTTGAGCTCGATGAATTGATGGCCGCCAGCGACGTCGTCTCTCTCCACGCCCCCGCTCTACCCGAGACGCGTCACATGCTCCGGAGCCCGCAATTCAAACTCATGCGGGATGGCGCGATATTTGTCAACACCGCGCGCGGCATGATCGTGGACGAACAAGCCCTTGCTGCTGAACTCCGCACCGGCCGCATATGGGCGTTGCTCGACGTAACCGACCCCGAGCCGCCCGCGCCTGATCACCCTTTCCGCACTTTGCCCAACGTCGTGCTTCTTCCTCATATCGCAGGCGCGGTCGGCAGCGGCTGCCTGCGTCTTGGCCGGAGCGTCGTCGAACAGATTCTCGAATTCGCTTCGGGTCGCCCGATGCACGGCGAATTCTCGGCGGAAGAGTGGGCCATCCTCGCGTAAACCGTCCCCGTTCTCCCTGCGGGAATTCCCCGGAACCCGCCTTTCGGCGCTTGCATTGACAGGTCATTTACTGGTATGCTCGGCGCAAACCAGTCACCTGATTCTCGTGCCCGCAGTGCCTCCAAGAGTTGCGCAGCCAAGTATCGACGAGGAGCCCCGACCCGATGCCGCATTCCACCGTCGACTCGATCACCATCGGCGTCTACCTGGTACTGCTTATCGCTGTTGGTCTCCGTGTTCGCGCGCTCAACCGTAACTCCGCCGATTTCTTCCGCAGCGGCTGTCAGGGAACCTGGTGGCTCGTCGGCGTCAGCGATTTCATGAGCAGCTTTAGTGCCTGGACGTTCACGGGCGCCGCCGGCGTCGCATTCGAGGCGGGCTGGAGCGTCGCCGTCATCTTCCTCGCCAACGCCTTTGGGTTCCTGCTGAACGCGATCTGGTTTGCCCCGTGGTTCCGTCAGCTCCGCGCCACCACTGTTCCCGAAATCATCCGCAACCGCTTCGGCGCCGCGACGCAGCAGTTTTACGCGTGGTGCAACGTACCGATTCGCATCCTTTACTCCGCGCTGCACCTGAGCGCCCTGGCGATCTTCACCGCCGCCGCATTCGGGCTGAACATTTCTGATGTCATCATCGTCGTCGGAATCGTCATTCTCGTGAACGCCGTCACCGGCGGCAGCTGGGCCGTCCTTTCGACCGACTTCATCCAGATGCTCATTCTGATGCCGCTCACCGTCCTTATCGCGACGCTGTGCATCATCAAAGTCGGCGGGCCGTTTGAATTCTTCTCGCTCATCCAGAGCAAAGGGCTTTCCGAACAGTTCGCGCCCATCAAGCCCCATGGCGCGTTCCCCAACGGAGCCTACACCTGGCTCTGGGCGGGCGCGATGTTCCTGCAGGGCCTCTTCATGTCCAACTCCATGACCTCCGCCTCGCGTTATTTCGCGGCCAAAGACGGCACCGCCGCCCGCAAGGCCGCTCTGGTTGCCGGTGGACTCACGCTTCTCGGCGGATTCGTCTGGTTCATTCCCCCCATCACCGCGCGCCTGCTGTTCGCGGACGAGGTTCTCGCCTCCGGGGCTGCCAAGCCCGCCGAAGTGGCGTATGCGGTCGCGAGCTCAAAGATGCTTCCCGCCGGATTGACGGGCCTCATGGTGGTCGCGATGTTCGCGGCAACCGGCAGTTCGATGGACACCGGTCTCAATCAAACCTCAGCCATCATCACACGCGACATCCTGCCGAGTCTCTGTCGAGTGTTGAAGAAATCAAGCCCCGCGGAACGCTGGATGCTGACGATCGGACGGATCGCGACCGCAGCGCTTGGAATCTGCATCATCCAGCTCGCGCTCTACTTCTCGGGCACGAAGGGCGCCGGCATCTTCGAGCACATGCTCGCGCTCGGCTCGATGCTCGTCATGCCCATGTCGATTCCGCTCTTTCTCGCGCTCTTCGTGAGGCGAGCGCCGTGGTGGTCCGCGCTCTTCTCAATGGTCTGCGCTCTCATCCCGTCTGCGATCAGCCTCGGCGATTCGCAGGCCGGAAACCCCTGGTCATTCCAGAAAGAGATTTTCTGGGGGGTCAGCGTCGGCGTCCTCTCGTTTCTCGTCACGATTCCCTTCTGGCAGTTCGCGACCGCTGACTATCGCGCCAGCGTCGCACGCTTCTTCGAGACCATGCATCGGCCGGTGGACTTTGCGAAAGAAGTCGGCGCCGGCAGCCGGGTTTGCCAGCTCCGCACGGCCGGATGGTTCGCCGCGTTGATCGGCTCATTGGTCTGTCTGCTCGCTCTGCTGCCGAACCCGGCTGCCGGACGCATCCAGATCCTGAGCATCGGTGGATCGGTCGCGGCACTTGGCTTATTCATGGCGCGGGCCGGACGCGTCCGCGCACCCGGCGCTGTCGCCGAAGTGCCAACCGCCGACGACGCAGTCGCCGGCGCTCCCAACCTCGGAGGCACGCCATGAGCACGCAGGCTCCGACAACCGAGCTCACAGACATCGCCGCCCTCGAATCAAACCTCAGCGAGCCGACACCTCATCTCGTTGAAATGTTCAAACGTCTACGAGGCGATGTGCTCATCATGGGCGTCGCAGGGAAAATGGGACCGACGCTCGCACGCATGGCGCGCCGCGCCTGTGATCTCGCCGGCACGCCTCGCCGGGTCATCGGCGTGGCGCGATTCAGCAATCCGCAGGCCGCGCACGAACTCGAGGCCAATGGCGTCGAGACCGCCCGGGGAAACCTGCTCGACCCGGCGTTTCTCGATTCACTACCGGATGCGCCGTTGATCGTGTACGCCGCGGGAATGAAGTTCGGCTCGACGGGGAACGAGCCCCTTACCTGGGCGACCAACACGCACCTTCCTTCGTTGATCTGCCGTCGGTATCCCAACAGCCGGATCGTCGCGTTCTCAACCGGAAACGTATACGGCGTCGTCCCATCGACTCGACAATCTCTCGAAGCCGATGTGCTCAATCCTGTCGGCGAATACGCCATGAGCTGCCTCGGCCGCGAGCGGATCTTCCAGTACTTCGCACAGGCGCACGCGACTCCTGTCGCGATACTTCGACTGAATTACGCGACCGAACTCCGCTACGGCGTGATTGTGGACCTGGCCCGCAAGATCTGGACAGGCGAAGCAGTCGACGTCACAATGGGATACGCCAACGTGATCTGGCAGACCGATGCAAACGCCATCGCGTTGAGTTTGCTCGAACACACCGCATCCCCTGCATCAATCTTCAATATCGCCGGAGCAGAGGTCTTCCGCGTGCGCGATGTTTGCGGGCGCCTTGGCGAACTGCTCGATCGTCCAGCCAACATCGTCGGCTCCGAAGCCCCCGATGCTTTACTCAGCCAGGGACAGAAAGCTTCTCAACTGGTGGGCGCACCACGCGTCGACCTCGAACAGATCATGAAATGGACCGCCGAGTGGATTCGGCGCGATGGTGCCACGCTCGGCAAGCCGACGCACTTTGAGGTCCGGAACGGCAAGTTTTGAACACGGAGCGCACGACAGACATGCCTGAGGATTCCTTCTCTTCGATCGACTCACGCACCCTGCACGCCTTCCGGCAAGGCGTCGCAATCCCCGCTCATCCTCTCGCGCTCACTTCGCGCCGAACACTCGATGAACGCCGTCAGCGCGCCCTCGCTCGCTACTACATCGCTTCGGGTTCCGGCGGCCTCGCCGTCGGTGTGCACACCACGCAATTCCAGATCCGCAACCCGGAAATCGGCCTCTTCCGACCGGTACTCACGATTGCTCGCGAAGAAATGGACCGAGCCGACGCGAGCCGTTCCGTTCCTCTCATGCGCATCGGCGGCGTGACTGGGGCGACCGAACGCGCCTGCAGCGAAGCCACACTCCTCCGCGAACTGGGATACCACGCGGGCCTGCTCTCGCTCGCAGCCCTACCCAACGCCAGCGACGAAGCACTGATCGCGCACTGTCGCGCCGTCGGCGACGTCATCCCGATTGTCGGTTTCTATCTCCAGCCCCGCGTCGGCGGGCGCGAATTGAGCTACGAATTCTGGCGGCGATTCGCCGAACTGGATTCCGTCCTCGCGATCAAAATCGCGCCCTTCGATCGCTACCGAACCCTCGACGTCGTGCGCGCAGTCATGGCATCGGGTCGAGATGACATCTCGCTCTACACGGGCAACGACGACAACATCGTCCACGACCTAATTACGCCGTACCGCCTAAAAGTGCATGGCAAATGGGCTGAGCGTCGCATCGTCGGCGGACTTCTCGGCCACTGGTCGGTCTGGACGCGCCGAGCCGTTGACCTGCTCAACCGCTGTCAACAAGCGGTCGCCGCCAACAACATTCCGCCCGCGCTCCTCGTCGATGCGATCCAGGTCACCGACAGCAATGCCGCGTTCTTCGACGCCGCCAATGGATTCAAAGGTGTCATCGCCGGCCTGCACGAAGTTCTGCGGCGCCAGGGACTGCTCGAGGGCATCTGGTGTCTCGATGAACACGAATCGCTCGGCCCTGGTCAACTCGAAGAGATCGACCGGGTGCTCGCCGCCTACCCGCATCTCTCCGACGACGAGTTCGTAGCCCAGCACCGATCCGAGTGGCTCAGCAATTGACAATCTCTGCCCGATCCGCAAACGCCCGCGCCAAGCAGGAAACTTCCCATGAAACCCGAATCCGCACCCTCCAACCTTCAACGAAACCTCACAGTCGCCGCCTGCTTCGTCGCGATCGCTATTGCCGGATACTTCATCGTCAACGCTTTCATTCCCCGCGCGCAGGTCATTCCAGGCGCGTACTTCTATGACTTGAACACGAAGAAAGTCTTCGTCGTTCCCGCCAACACGCGGTCTCCAGTCGTAACACCCTCGGGCCCATTCGAGAACGGACCCGCCGGCGTTCGCCTATTTCTTTTCTCGTGCAAGCCCTGTCCAAATTTCAATGGCAAGACGCTGGATGAGGTTAAAGCACTCGGCGCGACCGTCGGATGGGTCGAGCGTTACACGCCCGAAGCCAAGGCACTTCTCGATTCCGGTGATCGAAAGTCCGAGACGCTTTTCGAAGGTCTTCAAATGCGAGCGGTGCCCGGTGATCGCTGGCTCGCTCCCTCTTCGCGCGAGGCTCTCGCGATTCGCGACACGATTACAAGGCTGTGTTCGGGCCTCCCCGGCCAGGCATGCAATCCGGAATGATCTCGATCAACCAAGTCCGTTCCCATCAACTGTCCGCCGAGGCACTTCCATGAACCTTCAACGCTCCCACGAACTTCTCGAACGCAACCAGCAGGTCATCCCCGGCGGGCTCGCATCGATCAATCGCAAAGCCGACCCGTGCATCGCCTTCGCGCGCGCCCAGGGTTCCCGCATGTGGGACGTCGACGGCAACGAATACATCGATTACCACGCCGGCTTCGCACCATACATCCTCGGTCACAACGACGCCGATCAAAACAAAGCCGTGATCGAAGCGATGACTCAGTTCCGCAGCAACTACGGCAGCGGCCCCACCACCGACGAAGGCGAACTCGCCCGCCTCTTCCTCTCCTGCGTTCCGAGCGCCGACCGAGTTCAATTCCTCAACACCGGTTCCGAAGCAACCGCGCAGGCCATCCGCGTCGCGCGTGCCTGGACCGGCAACGACCACGTCCTCCGCATGCAGGGCAGCTACAACGGCAACCACAACATGGTCGCATCCAACGTGATGAGCACCAGGGAACAACTCGGTGGCCACCAGATCAGCGGCGACGAATACCCGCTTGCCCCGCTCACTGCTGGAATTCCCGGCGCCGAGCGCGCTCTGATGCACTCAGTCGAATTCAACGACCTTGAAGCGGTCGAAACGGTCGCCCGGCGCCACAAGCTCGCCGCGCTCATCACCGAACCCGTGCTCCAAAATGTCGGCATCATCAAGCCGCGTCCCGGTTACCTCGAAGGACTTCGACGCCTCGCCGATCAGTACGGCTTCCTGCTCATCCTCGACGAAGTAAAAACCGGTTTCCGCTCCGCCCCCGGCTCGTATCACGCCATCCGAGGCATCGATCCAGACCTCTCCACCTACGGCAAGGCCATCGCCAACGGCTTCCCGATCGCTGCGCTTGCCGGCAAAGCAAGGTTCATGGACCTCGTCACAAGCGCCGATCCACACAAGCGCGTGCTGATCGCTGGAACCTACAACTGCCATCCCGTCCCCGTCGCCGCGGCAATCTCCTGCCTGCGCAAACTCACCGATCCCGCACTGAACGTCTACGGCAAACTCGAACATCTCTCCACACGCCTCGAACACGGCGTGAAGCGACTGATGACCGATCGCAACATCCCCGCAACTTTCGTCCGCCAAGGAAGCGCACACTGCACGTACTTCATGCAGACCGAGCCGACGAACTGGTGGGAAACACTCAGCGGCCATGATTTTGAGTTCGATACCCGCTACCGGCGCGCACTCATCGAGCGCGGCATCTACCAGTTCCCCGTCGCCGCCAAGCAGGGCAGCATCAGCTTCGCCCACTCCGAGGCCGACATCGATGAAACGCTCGAAGCAACCGATTCGGCGCTTACCGAACTCCAATCTTCGCCGGTGAAAGTGGGCGTGTGAATCCGATCGCTTCAACCTCGCCTTCCCCGCCCGACCCGCGCGCTCACGCACGCGAACGCCGCGCCCGCTTGATGGAACGCATCGCGGGCTCCAAGCTCGATGGCGTGCTTCTCACCGACCCCTGCGAAGTAACATACTTCACCGCCGCGCAACTCGGCGCTCCAAAGCAGGTGCCGGCCTGCCTCCTCATTCGCGCTTCCGGCGAATCCGTTCTCGTCTGCGGCGAGTCCGCCCGCGAGCACCACGTTGACCACGTCCTGAAGTTTCGCTGGCACGATGGCGGCACAATCCCGACCGAGTTGATGCCGAGACTGATCGAACAAGCAGTCCCGCATCTCCGCCTCGCCGGTGCCCGCATCGGCATCCAGCAGGAATCGATCGGAGCACAACTCCTGTCGAGTTTCAATCTTCGCGAATCCGTCCCGGTCGATCGCATCATTTTCGATCTCGAACGCACCAAGGACTCGCTCGATCTGTTTCGAATCCGCGAAGCAATCGAGGCGAATCTCGCCGCCTTCGATTCCGCCGTCAAAGCAATCACGCCCGGCGCAACCGAAATTGAGATCTTCGCCGCCGCCTCTTGCGGCGCGATGCTTCAGGCCGGAGAACAAGTCGTGCACGATGGCGACTACCGCTGCAGCGCGCCCGGCGGCCCCTGCCGCAATCGCGTCATCCGCTCCGGAGAAATCTACACCATCGACGCATGGACACAGGTCGCCGGCTACTGGTCCGACCTCGCCCGCACTTTCCCCGTCGGCACACCCACCAAAGAACAGTTGAATCTGATCAGTCACGTCCGCAGCATCCACACTCGAATCCGCCCACTCCTCCGCCCCGGCATTTCCGGCAACAAAATCTGGTCCGCGATGGACTCCGCGCTGCGAGAGCACCCGTCCGTTTCGGGTCTCATTCACCACGGGGGCCACGCGATCGGCCTCCGCCTCCACGAATCACCCGACATCAACCCCGGCGTTTCCGACACACTCCGTCCCGGCGACGTGCTTTGCATCGAACCCGGTGCATACCACTCCGATACAAACGTTCGAATCGAAGAGACCTACTTGATCACTTCCGCCGGCGCGGAATGTCTATCAAACAGCACGGCCGAGTGACAACGCAAGGCAAAGGACGACAAAGGAATCAGTCATGGCTCCTCTCCCCTTCGGCTCCGGCATCGAAAAGATCCCCGTCACCGTCCACGCATCAAGCCACGCCGCGAGCACCGCCGTCGCCAGCGAGATCGCTTCGCTCATCCGCGAGCGCGCCGCCAAAAGTCAACGAGCCGTCCTCGGCCTCGCCACCGGCTCCACTCCGCACGCTGTCTACGAAGAACTCGTGCGGCTCCACAAACACCAAAGTCTCTCGTTCAAGAACGTCATCACCTTCAACCTCGACGAATACTGGCCGATGCAGCCCGAAGAGCTGCAGTCCTACCGCCGCTTCATGCGCGAGTATCTCTTTGACCACATCGATATAGACCTCGCCAACACCCACCTTCCCGACGGCACGCTCCGCGCCGACCAGATCCCCCACTTCTGCGATCAATACGAGCGGCAGATCCGAGAAGCCGGCGGCATCGACCTCCAGATCCTCGGCATCGGCCGCACCGGCCATGTCGGATTCAACGAACCCGGCTCCTCACGTGAAAGCCGCACCCGCCTCATCACGCTCGATCGCGTCACCCGCATGGACGCCGCCAGTGATTTCTTCGGCGAACGTCACGTCCCTCGCAAAGCAATCACGATGGGTGTCGGTTCCATCCTCGATTCCAAACGCATCATCCTCCTGGCATTCGGCGAACACAAAGCGCACGTCATCAAAAAAGCCGTCGAAGGCGAAGTCACCAGCACCATCGCCGCCTCCTTCCTCCAGCAGCATCCAAACGCCCGCATCATGCTCGATGGTGCCGCAGCCGCAGAACTCACTCGCTTCAAAACCCCCTGGCTGCTCGGCCCAATTGAAAACTTCGGCCTCTCCTGGAACGAAATCACCGTGCGCAAAGCCGCCATCTGGCTTGCCCGCACACTCAAGAAACCCATCCTCAAACTCACCGACGAAGACTACAACGAGCACGGCCTCCAAGACATGCTCAGCTCACGAGGCGGCGCCTACGACATCAACATCGAAGTTTTCCGGAGCCTCCAAAACACCATCACCGGCTGGCCCGGCGGCAAGCCCCCAGCAAAACCCGGCGACCCTCACGAACGCCACGGCCGCATCGCCGTTCCCGGCCACGAAATCTTCCCCAAGCGCGTCGTCGTCTTCAGCCCTCACCCAGACGACGACGTCATCAGCATGGGCGGCACATTCATCCGCCTCTGCGATCAAGGCCACGACGTCCACGTCGCCTATCAAACCAGCGGCAACATCGCCGTTTGGGATGAATCCGCAGTCCGCCACGCCGATTTCGTCGCCGAATTTGCGCACGCTTTCAAAGACCGCCTCGGCGATCACGGACAACAGGCCGCTGAAGCGATCGAGAAAAGCGTCGAAGAATTCGTCATCCGCAAGCAAGCCGGCCAAGTCGATTCACCCGAACTCCAACGCATCAAAACCCTCATCCGCCGCACCGAGGCCCGCGCCGGCGCCCGCTACTCCGGCGTGAAGCACGAGAACATCCACTTCCTCGATCTCCCCTTCTACGAAACCGGCCGCGTTCGCAAAAAGCCGCTCGGCGAAGAAGACATCCGAATCACGATGGACCTCCTCGATCGGGTCGAGCCGCATCAGGTCTACGCCGCCGGCGATCTTTCCGATCCACACGGCACTCATCGCGTCTGCCTAGCCGCCATCACAACCGCGATGCACCGACTCGCCAGCCGCGAATGGATGAAACACTGCACGCTCTGGCTCTACCGCGGCGCATGGCAGGAATGGGAACCCGAACAAATTGAAATGGCTGTCCCTCTTTCCCCCGACGAAGTCATGCGCAAGCGCTACGCGATCTTCAAGCACGAAAGCCAGAAGGACAGCGCGCTCTTCCCCGGTCCCAGCGATCAACGCGAATTCTGGCAGCGCGCCGAACATCGCAACCGCCACACCGCCGAGCTCTACGACCTCCTCGGATTGGCGGAATACGAAGCCATCGAAGGTTTCGTCCGCTGGACACCAAGCGCCGCCGACGGCTCGCTCACCGAAACCAAGCCCGTCGCACAAGCCTCAAACATTCAGCGACCAACAACGTCCCGGGAAATTCGCTAACCACCCCCCACCCCGCGCATCTTTCCCAAACTGCATCATCGTGACCGACTCCATCATCAAACTCACCGCCTCCGACTTCGACGAAGCGATCGCACATCTGAGCCTCGTCTTCAACGATCCCAATTTCGCGGAACTCGTCCCGTCCCTCTACGAACCATCCGACCGGCAGATGCGCTGCAACCTCGCGCTCCGGCGCAATGGCCGCATCGCCGCAATCGTCGGCGTCTTTCCGATCGACTGGGTCGTGGGAAGCGTCCATCTCAAACTCGCCGGCATCGGTGGCGTCAGCGTGCATCCCGATTTCCGTGGCCAAGGCCTGATGCGTTTGCTCATGGACGCCGCAATGGCCGAAATCAAACACACCGGCTACCACGCCGCCTGCCTCGGAGGAAACCGCCGCCGGTACGGGCACTGGGGTTTCGAGAAAGCCGGAGTGGAAGCAACCTTCACCGTCACCACAAACAGCCTCGAACACGCCGGCCAAACTGTCCGCCGCCCCGACCAAATCTCCTTTCAAATCACCCCAGCAGCCGCGGCAGATCTCCCCGCCATGCACGCGCTCTATCGCCAACAGCCAATCCATTGCACCAGGTCGCCCGATTTTTTCCCTCGCCACCTCCACAACTGGCGCCGCCATCCCCTCGTCGTTCGCACCGTCGGCGGCCGCGTCGCCGGCTACGCCTGCTTCGACGAAAACGATTCAACCTGCGTTGAATGCTGTTTCGAAAGCGATGCCGCACTCGAAGCCTTCCTCGTCTTCCAAATCGGAACCACCGGAAAGTCGCTCCGCCTCTCCGTTCCGCTCATTCGCAGTCCACAATTCGTCCGGCTCGAAGAACTCTCCGACGATGTCTCGCTCATCGAAGCAAGCAACTGGCGCATCTACGACTGGCCCGCCGTCATCGGCGCCCTTCTCAATGCAAAGCACGCCGCAACCCCGCTCCCCCGCGGCACGTGCGTCCTGAAGGTCAACGGCTCGCACACTTCCGAGTCCACCGCAACCGGCGACTCAATCAAGTTTCGCATGACCGTCGATGACGGCGCGAGCTGCAGGCCCTCCGACGACCCGCCCGACTTTGAATCGGGCGCCTCGCAACTTCTTCGCGCCCTTGCCAGTCCGCTTCCCTCTGAACTGCCACATCGTGCCGTAGCGCTCGCCCTCTGGCGCCCGCTTCCGCTCATGATCCCCATGCAGGATCGGATCTAGCCGAAGTGTCACACACCAACCCCCAAGCTCAATCCTCCATCCGCGTCGGCGCAATCGGCCTCGACTCTTCCCACACATTTGAGTTCAGTCGCCGAATCCAGAAAATGCACGCCGAAGCCGCGACACCATGCCACGTCACCTGCTGCTGGGATATCCCTGTCGACAAAGACGCCGCCGCGCCGCTCCGCGAACTTGGCATTCGTTTTACGAGCACGCTCGAGGAGCTGCTCTCATCCGTCGACGCCGTGATGGTGCTCACCGTCGATGGACATCGCCACTTCGATCTCGCAATCAACGGGCTCACCCGCGGACTGCCAACATTCATTGATAAGCCGCTCACTTGCTCCGCCGCACAAGCCGCAGCGCTGCTTGAATTCACCCGCGCGCACAATGCCCGCTGCTACTCCGCTTCCGCACTCCGATTCATCGACCGAGTTCCAGACTTCTCGATCGACTCGCTCGGCCGCCTCATCTCCGTCCAAGCGTCCGGCCCGTATCAGGAAATCGGGCAAATGCGCGGCCTCTGGTACTACGCCTGCCACACCTTCGAACTCGTTGACTCGATCTGGCCCCGTGCCGGTGGCGTTCGCCGCATCCGCGCCCGTGTCACCGACGCCGGACATCACATCGACCTCGAATACCGCGACGGCCGATCGGCAGTTATCGGGCTCGATCGCGCCGGCACCGCACCCTTCACCGCAATCCTGCGGGGGGAAAGCTCCTCAATCGCATTCGAGGCAAGTCTCCTCTCGAGTTACGACCGCCTGGTCGCGAGCATCTGTCGCTTCTTCGAGGGCGAAGACCACGCTTTTCCGCTTGAAAACACGGCGGAAATCGTTTCTCTCATCGAGTGCAGCCACAAATCTCTCTCCCGCCAAGGGGATTGGATTGCCCTCCACGAACCTTCTACTTTGCCCTCCCAAAATGAGGCGGTTTCCACCCACAAAAATGTGTCTTGACCTGTATTTAACAGGTTGCATCGCGCCGATTTTTGGTATGCTCCGGTCTGGGCAATCGATCAACAGGAGTTTTTCCATGAAGAAGGCGATCTGGGCGGCTTCCATCCTTGCATCCGGCCTCTGTGTTGGCGTCGCCACCGCAGACGAAGTCGCGATCCCGCTCAACAACTCAAACGGCGGCGACAACTTCCTCTACAACAACGACCCGCTCGTCAATTTCGGCCCCAACGGTCTCTACTACTACGACAACCGGGGAAGTCAGCTCGACAAGGGCCGGCCCATCGTCCGCTTCGACCTCGCGTCACTCCCCGCTCACTGCAGTATCACCAAGGTCGAGTACCGCCTCTGGCTCGGCACCTACACGTTCATCGACACCAACAACGGCAACGCCGCCGTCCCCTGGGCGTTTGGCCTCTATCCCATGAAGGTCGATTGGAGCGAAATGGGCTCGAACTGGATCGAGCGCATGCCCGGCGTCAACTGGAGCGTTCCGGGTATGGCCGCCGGCACGGATTATGAATCTTCGCCCGCTGCTTCGCTCATCGTCTCAACCCCCAGCAACCGCTACATCGCCTGGGATATCACCGCGCTCTACAGCTCGTGGGAAAGCGGCGCTCGCCCCAACTACGGCTTTTACATCAAAGGACCCGCCGGAAACCCGCTCCTCACCACCGCAACCGGCGACACCACCGACGGCGTTTTCAGCGGCCTTGCATCCGAATACGACGACGATGAGCGCCGCCCTCAGCTGGTGATCACCTTCGTCACCGGCCCCTGCCCGTGTCCGGCCGATTTCAACCACGACACCTTCGTCGATGACTCCGACTTCGTCATCTTCGCAAACTCCTACAACCTACTCGACTGCGCCGATCCGACGATGCCCGCAGGCTGCCCCTGCGATATCAACAACGACGGCTTCGTCGATGACGCCGACTTCGTCGAGTTCGCCGCCGCGTACAACACGCTGATCTGTCCCTGAGGTTTCGCGGGCGCGCAGTTCGGCGCTCGCATCCACAACTCCTGTTCACTTTGCACGTCGCGGCGTGCGATACCGACCCGGTTTGTCGGCCTCGCACGTCGCGATTGTGCTTTTTGCCTCCGCGATTTTCCGACCCGTGTATCATGCCATCGCGCTCGACGTAAGAACGCGTCGTGCGCACGGGTGGTCGCCTTCTCCTCTGAGAAGTGTGAGGATTCAAATGCCAATGCAGCCAAAACAGGACGTGGCCACGGTCACACCTGATGGAAAACCCATCGGCCGACTGATCGAAGGCGTCAACATCCGCTTCGCCACCACACTCCAAGACGACCGCGGCACGCTCTGCGAGATCCTCAACCCCGCCTGGGGCTTCCATCCCGCGCCATTCTCCTACGTCTACCAATTCACCATTCGCCCCGGTATGGTCAAAGGCTGGCATCAGCATCATCAGCACGACGATCGCATCTTCATCAGCCAGGGAACCGTCAAGGTCGTCCTCTACGACGATCGCAAAGACTCCCCCACCCGCGGCATGCTCAACGAAATCGTGCGCTCCGATCTCCACCGCTCCGTCATGACGATCCCGCAGTTCGTCTGGCACGCGCACCAGAACATCGGCTCCACCGACGCACTCTTCGTCAGCATGCCCACCCGCGCCTACGACCATTCATCGCCCGATGTCTATCGCCTCCCTCTTGAGAACGACGTCATCCCCTATCGCTTCGAGAAAAAGCTCGGCTGGTGACAACCGAAGCGACGGTCGGCGCCTCCAACGCAAAACCCGATCCAACCAGGCGCTGACTTCCGGTTTCCGTCGAAGTCGCCTTTCCACTCATTGCGCCCAGAGCGATCTGCAAGCCCCGACACATTTCTCACTTCGCACAACTTGCAAACTTCGCGCTTCTCCCACTCCGCACTCCGAACTCCTCCGCGCTCCGCGCTTCCCACCACCCCTTACCAATCGCGCTTCCACACATTTGGTCCGCAAAAAACGTCCGAATTTTCACTCTATTTGCCGGACCAAAAGCGCGACTGCGCGCTCCCCGCTCAACCCGTCTGGTAATCTATGTGTGTGATCTGAACTTCACGCCGGCGCTCGTCGCCGGTCACTTCGACCATCGCGACAAAACCCCTCATGACTTCGAAATCTCCCGCATCTCCCAAGTCCCCGGCCACCACGCCCTCGGCGTCATCCGCATCGGCATCCGGTTCCGCGCGCTGGTCGCGCAAGAAAAAAGTCTTACTCGCCTACCTCCCCATCGCCCTCGTACTCTACACGCTCTTCGGCTTCTTCGCCGTTCCGCTCATCATCCGCAAGATCGTCGTCCCTCAGGTGCAAAAACGCCTCAACGCCACGATCACGCTTGAGAAGGCGTACACCAATCCGTTCTCGTTCTGGCTCACGCTCACGAACCTGGAAGTCAAAGACCTCGCCGGCGAAAAGGTCTTCGCCTTCGATCGCTTCGAAGGCAACTTCCAGTCCCTCGACACAATCTTCTCCCGTGGCTGGCACTTCGACACAATCAAGGTCGTTTCACCCTTCATCCGAGGCCGCGTCGATCCCGACGGCACCGACACGCTCTCAAGGCTCATCAAGCCCGTCCCCGTCGATCCAAACGCCAAGCCCAAGGAGCCGCTCAAGTACATCCCGCGTCTGGTCGTCCGGGATCTCGCCGTTGAAAACGGCGAGGCCGATCTCAAGGACCTTTCAACGCCCAAGCCGTTCGAGCGCGTAATCACCGGCGCCACCTTCCGCATCTCCAACGTCGATACCCGCCCGGAATACGTGAACCCGATGAAGATCGAGTTCTCCACCGACGACGGAGCAAAGCTCACCTGGACCGGGTCGCTCCAAGTCAATCCGCTCACCAGCAAGGGCGACATCGAAGTGGAAGGAATCGTGGCCTCTCGCTACATGCCCTACGCGATGCGCTACACCGACATCTCCCTCGAAGGCGCGAAACTCGGCGCCAAGCTCTCGTATGAATTCGCCCCGGTCGCGTCACCCCGAGTAGTGAAAGCCCACATTTCCACCGCCACGGTCGAGGCGCCCAAGCTGATCGTCCCGTGGCAGGATCTCATCAAGGGCCGCGCCGACGCCGGTGCGGACAAAATCGTCGTCACCGACATCAACGTCGACGTTGACACCCGCAACATTACCATCGCAAAAATCGATGTGCAGGGTGGTGAGAGCCTGCTCGAACTCAGCAAGGGCCGCACCGTGCCCCAGCGCGTCGCCGACGCGCTCCTCAGCGCCGCTCACCCCGAGTCCGAAGCCAAACCCGTCGAAGCCGCGCCCAAGCAGGACCTCGCCGCCATCCCCTACCCCATCGTGCGCCTCCTCACCGGGCTACAGCAACTCATCAACGACGTCAAAAATCCCTGGACCATCGAACTCGCCTCCTTGGACGTCGCCGGCCATCGCCATTCATTTGCCGATCTCTCCGCGCCAGAAGCTGTGAAACTCAGCACCTCCAACGTCACGCTCCACGCCGGCCCAATCAAAAGCTCAGAAGACTTCAAGACTCCTTTCTCCCTCCAGGCCAAAGTCGAAACTGACGGCAAAGTCGATGTCAAAGGAACCATCGAGCCGGTGACCCGCAAGATCGCCGGCTCGATCGAAGGCTCCGGCCTCAACGCGGCAGCCGCATCTCCCTACATCCCCGCCTCCGCGCTCGCTCCTCTTCCTCCCGCGCGCCTCGGCAACACCATCCTCTCCCTCAAAGGCGATTTCCGCGCCGAACTCCCTCAAGAAGGCGGCGCGAAAACCGCATGGACCGGCCGCACCGTCCTTGCCCCCCTCGCGTTCGAATCGAGCGAGAAGAAAGAAGTCGTCCTCGGCGCCAAATCGCTCGACATCCAAAGCGAAGCGGCCCTCAACACCACCGCCGCTGCCGACTTCGATATCAAATGGAAAGGCACCATCAAGGGCGACGCCTTCACCGCTGCCGCCCCGCTCCCGCGAACCGGCGACACCAAGGCAGCAATCGGCGCACTCGGAATCGACGGCACCATGACCCTCCTCCGCGCCGCGGCAGGTGGCGTCAAAATTAACTACACCGGCTCCGCAACTCTCGGCAACGTCGAAGCCAGCGCAAGCGATGCCTTCGGCCCCATCACCGCTGGCGTAGCTGATGCATCCTTCAACGGCGACATTGCAGTGAACGCGGCCCCCGGCAGCCAACCCGCAATCACTGCCTCAGGCGACACCTCCGCCTCCGGCGTCAAAGCCGGCACCGAAAAGTTCGGCAACGCCGCGCTCGCCGTCGCCACCGCAAAGGTCAACACCCTCAAACTCAACACCGCCGACAACTCCATCACCGCATCCCTCGTCGCAGTTGATGGCCTGAATCTCAAAGCCGCCCCGCCGATGATCCCGCCCGAAGGCTTTACAAAAGAACCGCCCAGCGGAGAGCGCCGCAAACTCACTCTCGCCGGCCTCATCCCCATCAACATCAATCTCGAACGCTTCGAAATGACCGGCGGCACCATCGAACTCACCGACGCCTCAACAACTCCCACATCCCCCGCAACAGTCATCGCCGCCGAAGAAATCACAGTCACCGCCGCACCTTTCAGCACTTCCGGCAGTGCGCCCTCCGAAATCAACATGGCTGCCAAAGTCAACAACAGCGGCAAGTTCGCCCTCACCGGCACGCTCGACGCCTTCAAAGAATCCCCCGGCGCGAACGTCAAAGTGCAGCTCACCACCGTCCCCGTCCCGCCCTACTCCGGCCCCACCGGCCGCTTCCTCGGCTACCAGATGGCCGACGGCCGCATGACCACGACCATCCCGATCAAAATCGAAAACGACAAAATGAACGGCGAGATCGATTTCGCCTTCGACCACCTCAAACTCGGCGAGCGCGTCAAAAGCAAAGATGCCATCGACGCGCCCCTCGAACTTGGCCTCGCGCTCCTCCGTGATTCTAACGATCAGATCAAAAGCAAAATCCCCGTCAGCGGCGATCTCACCGATCCAAAGTTCAGCCTCGGTGGCGTCATCTGGCAAGCGTTCACCGGCCTGCTCGTGAAAGCCGCAACCGCGCCCTTCCAAATCCTCGGCGCCATTTTCGGTGGCGGCAGCCAGGATCTCTCGCAGGTCCTCTTCGCCGCGGGCTCATACGAACTCTCCCCCGAATCCATCTCCGCACTCGACTCCCTCGCCAAAGGCATGGAAGCCCGCCCCGGCATCTCGCTCATGGTGCGAGGACAGATCGAAGAAGACTCCGACAGCCTCGAACTCCGCCGCCAGATCCTCCGCGAGCGCTACGCCGAGAACATCTTCGGCAAGGCCAAGCCCGGCGCGTCGCCGCAAAAGCTCAGCGATCAGCAACTCAAAGACCAGACCATGATCGCCTTCGACCAGTTGCAAATCGAAAAAGCCAAGGCCGAAAACAAGCCGGCCCCACCCTCCGTCCGCCGCGTCGGCTCCGACGCCGGCACACCCCCGCCGCTCGAAGAAATGGAAAAGCAGTTGATCGAATCCACCAAGCTCCCACCCGAGCGCGTCGCCGACCTCGCCAAGAAGCGCGCCGACTCAGTCGTCGACTTCCTCATCAAAGAAAAGAAGCTCGACCCCGCCCGCGCCAAAGCCGCCGAGCCCGATCCCGCCAAGCAAAAAGCCGAAAAGCCCCGGGCCGCTTTCGAGGTCTTCAAATAGGCCCTCCACCCACGCCCCGCCGTTTCCCTTACAAATTGCCCGCAAACCGCCTTGCGAGGGTCTGGTGCTCCGCCGTGATGTCTTGATCCTTCGCTCCCTTCATGCCTTCTCCGTTCGTGCTTCTTTTGGCATTCCGCCGAAATACAACCGGCCCGATACCGTTCTACTGCCAGTCATCTTTCCAGCGGGAGTCTCCGCGCTCATGTCCAGCTCCAAAACCAGAGTCCAGTCTGTCGCCGCCTTCACCATTATCGAGGTGCTGGTCGTCATTTCGATCATCTCGGTCTTGATCGCGATTCTCCTCCCCGCCCTGGGCCCTGCCCGCGACGCGGCACGCCGCGTCGCCTGCACCGCCAACATGCGCTCGATCGGCCAGGCCGTCGAGCTCTACAAAAACCGCTGGAAGGAAAAGTTTCCCGTCGCCAAATACATGCCCGATCCCTGGCTCAGCGGCAGCACCGACCCGGCGCTCAACATCGCTATGGAAGAACAGCTCGATCGCGAGAGCCCCGCTTGGCGCTGCCCCGGTGACAAGATCATCTGGAAGGAAGAGTTCACAGACAAGACCAATCCTTCCGCTCCCACCCGCAAAATCGGGGGCAGTTCATACACATACGTCAGTGCACTCGGTGTTGAATTCACCGGCACCGCCGATCGCCGCGGCAATTTCTTTTCGAGATACCTCCGCACCCAGCCGACCAACACGCCCGTCGTCTACGACTTCGACGGTGGCACCTTCGAGAAGCAACCCGGCGAAGGCGACCCGGTCACAACCACCTTCTTCCATCGCGTGCGCAACGTGCTCTTCGCCGACGGCCACGCCGGGCGATTCGAAACCGATACGCAGTAATGACACGCCGACCTTCCGGCCTTTCGCGAGACCACCCATGAGCTCCAACGCAAACAAGAATCCCAGTCTTCTCGAAGGTCTCGATATTCCGGACAAGAGCAAAGGCAAGGGCAAGAGTCCAAGCGCTCGCCGGGATGTCGCCAGCGCCGCCGCGAGTCGCACGACATCGCTTGACTGGACGCCAAAGCAGAAGAAAATCGCCGCCTTCGCCCTCGCAGGAGTCGCGGTTGTCGCCCTCGGATTTGGTGGCGTGACTCTCGTCCGGATGCGCCCTCTCGAACTTCCCAAAACCTTCGACGAAGCCAGGGTGGCGATGGAATCGTCCAAGTTCAAGAACATGGACGACGTCCGCAAGGCGCAGTACCAGACCGAAGTCGATCGCCTCATGCGTGAGAAGATGAAGACCATGACCGATGAAGAGCGCCGCGCCTTCTTCCGCAATGACGAAAATCGCGAAGTCATGCAGCAGATCCAGGAACAGCGGATGGACGAGATGGCCAAGAAGCTCGCCCGAGGCGAAAAAATCGAATTCGGTCCCGGCGGCCCCGGCGGTTTCGGCGGTCCAGGTCGAGGTTTCGGCGGCGGCGGACCCGGCAACCCTCCCAACGCCGCGGCACTCGCAAGCTTCCAGCCCCGCGCCGGCGACGATCCACCCAGCCCTCCTCCCCGCACGAATGAAAATCGCCGCGATTGGGGCCCGCCCGGCGCACCCAATCAAGGCGGCCCAGGCGGACCAAACAACCAGCCCGGCGGCCCGAACACGCCCGGCAATCAAAACAACGGCAACAAGCCCGCAGGCACACCCGGACAAGGCACACCGGGACAAGGCACTCCCGCACAAGGCACTCCCGCGCAGGGCACACCTGGTAGCGGCGGAGGCGGAAATGCCCCAGCTGCCGGCGGCGGAGGGGCAGGAGGCGGAGGAGGCGGCGGCCGTCGCATGAGCCCGACGAGCCGCATGGCCAACCGCATTCAGAAGGGCAACGCGCAGAGCAACGGGCTTCGGTTTGAAGCGATGCAGAAAATGATGGCAAACGGCCCGCGCCCGGGTGACGGCCAGAATCCCGGCATCCGCGTCCTGTTCACATCCGGCTCGGCCGAGTTGAACGAGCTCGCTTTCACCACCATGGCGCCGGTCATCAAGCAATTGACCGATCAGCCCGAGACTTCAGTGCGCATCTGGGGACTCGTCGATCCCAAGACCGACGGATTGAAGCTGCGACACGCCGCGCTGCGGAATTCGTTCGCAGTCAAACTCTTCGGCACCGGCGCGAAGGGTGAACAGCTCACCAAGGACCAACTCGAGCAGCAGATGATCGTTGCGTACAACGAATTGCTCGCGAGCAAGGCAGCAGCCGAAAACAAGCCCGCGCCCGCGCTCGTCGGACCGAATTCCGAAGTCGCCGCGCCACCGGTTGCAACCATGGAAGACGCGTTGGTCGAAGCCGCGTCGAATCCGCCCGACCTGCTCATGGTTCTCGCGCAGCAGCGCCAGGATGCGATCAAGAAGTATCTCGTTGAGAAGCACAGCTTCAACGAAGTGCGCGTCCACACTGTCGGGGTGGCACCCCAGTTCATGGAACAGGACAGACCCTCCGCCGTGATGCAGGTCGGGAAGTAAATCGCTTCCCAAGTTGCGACGACAATTACAGGGGAGTCGCTTCGGAATTCTTCCAGATCAGGCCGTGGTGCAGTACCCAGTACAGCCCTGCGGCAAACACTCCACCCAGAAACACGGCGAGCGCCCAGACCCAGCGACCAACCAGCACCCGCCGTGGCGGTCGATCGAACATCACCGCGATCGCCAAAATCAGCGGCACCACGAAACTCAACACCGCGAGCACGATTCCGTACGCCCCAAGCAGAGGACCAAAAACGGTCTGAATATTCATCGTTGTCCTTTTCTACGTCTTGAAAGCAGTCGGGTGCCGCGGCTGATAGATTCCCAGACTCCCCAACCCCGGCACGATCATCGTCGCCAGCACTCCCCAGCCTCTGTCGGAAATCTCGCCGTCGAATTCCACACCCTTCGCCTTCAAGTCGCTGACCGTGCGCTGAATGTCATCGCACATGAGGTAGATCTCGTGACGCCCCGATTGGCCCGTTTCAGCGGGATGAGCCGCGATCTCGCCCGGGGGCAGCGCGAAAATCAGCCAGCCTCGCCCCGCGTCCACACTCGAGAACCCGAGCACGTCGCGAAAAAACGCCCGAGCCTTCTCCGCATCCTTCGCGTACACGATCGTGTGCATGCCGTTGATCAAATGTTCCTCCCTCGGATTTCTCCGCGCTCTCCCCGGTGAACTCTTCCGTCTTGTTCGCCTCGAGCGCGTTCCTGCTACCTGCGTTTGAAATACTGCACCGCCTTTTCGTGCTTCTCCGCCGCCGCTCGCGTCGCGAAAGTGCCAAGATTGCGGCGTTTGCCGGTTTTCGAATTGACCTTGCGTGAATAAAGCCTGTACTCGCCCGACGGCAACTTGCGAATCACGGAGCACCTCCCGTTCACGCGGCCCGCATTCTACTTACCCGGCTTGAATTCCGCTGCACAGTCCTCGTGCTTCTGGCTCGCGTACTCCGTGAGCCACGCTTTCGCGACCGGATTGTCCCGCACGTACGCATCAAAGAACGCCGCGCTGTACGACTCGACCATCACCGCATGCTGCTGAATATCCGGATCAAGTCCGCCGCTCTTCTCTGCCGATTTCTCGCGCACGCGATCGCGGACCTTTTCTCGGATTCGATCGCGAATCGTTTTTCCGCCCTTTGCGTCGGTTCCTTCATCCCCGCTCCCACTCCCACCAAGCGCGGCGCTCGTGCCCGAACCTCCGAACGTCATGTGTCCCGCACCTTCGATCGTGAACAGGTAGTCGTCAACACCGCGCACGCTGTCAAACGCCTCGCGCCGCCACGATGCCGCGCGACCCCCACTTCCGTAGTCCTTGGTTCCTGTCAGAAAGAGCCCCGGCGCGCCGAAAGCATTCCACGAATCCCTCGTGATACCCATCACGCCCGAACCCTCCGGCGACATCGGCAAAACCGCCCTCACGCGCGGATCGCGAAACGACACGCCCTTCGCTTCCGGCAGATCCACCGTCATTCCACCGATCACCATCGCCGTATACGCGCCAAAGGAGTGCCCCGAAACTCCGATTCGATCCATATCCACGATTCCAGCAAGCTTCGGCTCCTTCCCCGCGCGATCGATCACAAACGAAATGTCCTTCGGCCGATTCCGCAGATTGTCCGGATCCGAGATCCCCGCCTGAAGCCACCCTTCACCTTCCTCGTTCTTCTTCCCAAACCCGTTCTTCTTCGCCCACGCGCGCAGCGCCTCTGTATCACTCCCATGATGCGTCGGCGCAATCACGATGTACCCCGCCTCCGCCATGTGCTTGCCAAAATACCCGTACATCTCACGCGAAGCCCCGAGCCCGTGCGAAAACACGATCAACGGAAACTTCCGATCACCCTCCGCCTTCGGTACATACATCCGCACCGGCACGTCCCGCCCGCGCGCCTCATCGCGCCAATCCGCGTCGACGACTGTGACCGCCAACGGCGAGTCCCCCGACTTGTACAAATCCCCGGCACGCGCCGCGCCCACGAACAACATCAGCGCGCAAAGAATTTTGAGCATCGCAAGCCTCCCAAAACCAAACGCCGCGCCCGCGCATCGATTGCTCCCACTCCAACCACGCATCCCAAAGCCAAAAACACAAAGCCGAAAACACAAAACCAAAAACAAAGACCGGAGCCTTTCAGCTCCGGTCTCGTTCAAGTACTGATTGTCGGACAGTCGGACATCAGACATTTCATTGTCTGACAGTGTCCAACGGCTGAATTACCAGCCGCCGCCACGGCTGCCGCCGCGACCACCACCGCCGCCACCGCCGCCGCCACCAAATCCGCCGCGGCCGCCACCACCGCCGCCGCCACCGAATCCACCGCGGCCGCCGCCGCCGCCGGCTTCGCGGGGCTTGGCTTCGTTGACGGTGAGGTCGCGACCGTCGATGTTCTTGCCGTTGAGGGCAGCCATCGCGGCCTTGCCGTGCTCATCGTTTGCGAACTCGACGAAGCCGAAGCCGCGGGGGCGGCCGGTTTCGCGGTCCATGACGAGGGTCGCGGAAGCGACATCGCCGTGCTCGGAGAAGATTTCGCGGAGACGCTGCTCGGACGTGCTGAAAGACAAATTGCCAACGTAAAGCTTCATGACGCTTTCCATCCTGCCCTTGAAACTAAACCAGATACCGGTGCTTGAACTCGGGCGGAGAAAGCGTCGGGAGACCTGAACACTCGGGCCAACATTGGCCGGGCCTGAACAAGAGTCATCAGCCACATTATAGCAATCCGAATCGGGGATTGTGTAAGGCTTGAATGATTCCAGAATTTGGCTGAAAACGCTTCCATGGCGTTTTTGGCGTCGCAACCCCACCAATTACATCCAACGCGCAACAACGACCTTGCTTTCGGTCCAGAATTTTGCGGCGTCTTCGCCGTTGGCGTGGAGGTCGCCGAAGAAACTCTGCTTCCAGCCGGCGAAGGGGAAGACGGCCATTGGCGCGGGGACGCCGACGTTGATGCCGACCATGCCGACTTGCGCGTGGGTTTTGAAGCGGCGCGCGTTGTAGCCGCTGCTGGTGAAGATCACGCCCATGTTGCCGTAGCGGCTGCGGTTGAGAGTTGCGAGCGCGGCGTCTAGGGTGGCTTCGCGCACGATGCTCAGGACTGGTCCGAAGATTTCTTCGTCGACGATTTTCATGCCGGGACGAACGTTATCGAAAATGGTCGGGCCGACGAAGCAGCCTTTTTGCGGCATGTTGGCTTTGCGGCCGTCGAGGACGAGTGTTGCGCCGTCGGTTTCGCCGCTGGCGATGAAACCTTCGATGCGCTTCTTGCTGGCATCATCGATGACGGGGCCCATGCCGACGCCGGCGGTGTTGCCTTCGGCGACTTTGATTTTTTCTGCCGCGGCTTTGAGTTTGGGAATGAGCCAGTCGCCCGAGTCCCCCACTGCGATGCAGACGCTGCCGGCGAGACAGCGCTGGCCGCTGTTGCCGAATGCACTGCCGACGATGCCTTCGACGGCGGCATCCTGGTTTGCGTCGGGCATGATGACCATGTAGTTCTTCGCGCCGCCCATGCACTGAGCGCGCTTGCCGGCGGCGGTCGCGGTTGTGTAGACGTGCTGCGCGACTTTGGTCGAGCCGACGAAACTCACGGCCTTCACATCTTCGTGCTTGATGAGGTGATCGACGACGGCGGGGCCGCCGGTGACGAGGTTGATCACGCCGGCGGGGAAGCCGGCTTCGTGCGCGAGTTCGATTTCGCGGACGGCGCTGAGCGGGACTTTTTCGCTGGGCTTGAGCACGAAGGTGTTGCCGCAGGCGACGGCCATGGGCCACATCCAGAGCGGGACCATGACGGGGAAGTTGAAGGGCGTGATGCCGACGCAGACGCCGAGCGGAACGCGATCGACGAAGGAGTCGATGCCGACGCCGCTCTTATCTTCGGTGCGGCAGAAGGAACTGCTGACGGCGATCTGCGGGAGGGTTTTGCCCATCATGAGTGTGGGCGCGGCGCAGGCGAACTCGACGCAGTCGATGCCGCGGCGGACGTCGCCGCGGGCTTCGGCCATGGTCTTGCCGTGCTCCTGGACGATCATCGAGGCGAGCTCTTCGAAGTTCTTTTCGAGGATGGCCTTGTACTTGAACATGAACTGGCAGCGATCGCCGACGGGCATCGCGGACCAGGCGGGGAAGGCTTCGTATGCGGCCTGCACGGCGGCTTCGGCGCTGCGCTTGGCGTTGAGATCGACGTGTGCGATTGTTTCGCCGGTGGCGGGGTTGATGACGGAGTGCGAGGCTGCGCCGTCGGACTCGGCAGCGGTGCGTTTGCCGGCGATGAATTGGTCGACTTTGGGAGTGGACATGGGGAGGCTCCGGAGGGGACTTTTTCGAATTGTTAAGAAGGTTAGGGGCGGGGGGAGAAAGGGCCAAATAGCAAATGGCAAATGGCAAATTTCGGATTTCGGATTGCGGATTGCGGGCGTGGGATCAACAGCGGGGTTTGGATTGTGGCCGCGGGTGGAGAGATTCCTTTGCCCCTCCGGGGCAAGAAAGAAGGTGAGAACGGGGTCCACGGGTTGCGCGACGCTCAGAGCGGCGTCGCTTCACCCGTGGCTACAGGCCGTTGCCCCTCCGGGGCAGGGATGGGGAGGGGAATGCGGAGTTCGGAATTCGGAGTGCGGAATCGGAGAAGAGTTCACCGGGGAGGACGCACAGAACGCGGAGTAAGACGGGTGAATTTGGATTGTGGCCGCGGGTGGCGAGATTCCTTTGCCCCTCCGGGGCAAGAACGAAGATGAGAACGGGGTCCACGGGTTGCGCGACGCTCAGAGCGGCGTCGCTTCACCCATGGCTACAGGCCGTTGCCCCTCCGGGGCAGGGAAGGGGAGGGGAATGCGGAGTTTGGAATTCGGAGTGCGGAATGGGAGAAGGGTTCACCGGGGAGGACGCAGAAAACGTGGGAAAGACGGGTGAATTTGGATTGTGGCTGAGCGTTGAAAGATTCCTTTGCCCCTCCGGGGCAAGAAGAAGATGCGGACGGGGTCCACGGGTTGCGCGACGCTCAGGGCCGCGTCGCTTCACCCGTGGCTACAGGCCGTTGCCCCTCCGGGGCAGATGAGGGGTCTGGGCCGGTTGGTTATGAGTCAGTTGGTTTTGGGGCTGAGGGTGCTGTGATGGAAGTTCCGGCGGGTTCTGGTTGTGGCTGTGGCGTTGACTCTGACTGTGGCTCTGTGCCGACGTGGTTTTTTAGTTCGAGAACTTCCAGGTTGGTGGGGTTGGCGTCGTCTTCCCAGCAGACGATTAAGTCGCAGCCGGCGGGGTCGTGGTTGAAGCGGCTGGATAGGAACTCGAATTCGATGCGCACGCGGCGCCACTTGCCGTCGGGGCCTTGGCGCTTGGCTTCGCAATCGGGATAGCCGGTGCGCACCATTTCGATTCGGTATTTGAGCTTCTTTGCGAGGATGCCGAAGAGGAGCACGACGCCTTGCTCGTTGACGGGGGCGTGCGCCATGTCGCAGCAGTGGATTGGATCGCCGTAGAACGGTTCGTTGGTTCGGGGTTTGGGTTTGACGGCACTGCGTGCCGCGGTTGGCGGATTCGATGCATGGGGCGTATCGGACATGTGGGACATGTGGGACTTGTGGGACACGTGCGATGCGATCGGCGGGGTTGAGGAGGTGGTTGATTCGCGTGCCGCGGCCCAGGCGGCGGCGCGTTGGTCGGCGTTGATTTCGCGGAGACGATCGACGGCGGACTTGTAGCCGCAGGAGCGGATGAACTCGTCGTAGCCTTTGAAGAACTTGCAGTATGGGCGCGAGGTGCGACGGATGGCGCGGGCGAACTCGTCGCGGGTGGGTGCGAAGCCGTCGGGGGAGGCGAGGGCGTGGAGTTGGGATTTTAGTTTTGCGAGTTCGCGGGATGCGGAGTCGGTGAGGGCGGGGGGTTGGGATGTTGGATGTGGGATGTCGGATGTGGGATGTGGAGGCGAAGAGGATTCACCGGGGAGTGCGCGGAGGGCGCGGAGAGAACAGAACGGATTTTGAATTTCGGATGTCGGATTTGAGGCGACGGAGGCGTGGTGCGGGGTGGTGGGTGTTGGAGATGGGGCGACAGCGGTGCAGCCGGGGTGGTGAATCGGCTCGGGGGAAGGAATTTGGATTTGGGGGGCGGGGGAGACGTCGGTTTGGGGGTCGGTTTGGGGCGTGTCGACGGAGCTGCCGCGCGGGTCGGGGGGGAGGGGCATTTTGTAGATCCTGTAGAGGGGCGGGAAGAGGGACAGCACATAGTCTAACAGACCCCGTACCGCCGTGCAAGTGGGAAATCCGCCAATATTTGCAAGTCTTGCATTTACAATGCCTTATGGGCTCGGCGAAAGAGGGAGCCGGGCGTGGAAATGCCTAGAGCCCATAACCACTGTCTAGGCACATTGGGCCGCAGGGATCTGCGCGACGTCAACCCCGCTGGATATCAATTTCAACTCCAAGATCTTGTCAAGCGAGCCCGCGGCGCTGGGCGGCAACATCGTTTGATTATTTCCAATTCAATGCCACGTCAGCTTCTATCTGTTTCCGAATCACCTGTTTGCGATCTTTGTCGATAACTTCGCCAATCGGCGGGACTACAAAAACTCGAACAGCACAGAATGAATGTTGTGCCAAGATATTCATTATTGATCGTTTGTGGCCAACAACTGCTTTGGAGTTTTTACTTCCGACCGCCATTACGCGGGCTGACTCAGGAGTTTCTGCATCATCGAGCGCAAAGCCATCTTTTCCTGCACGGGCTTTCGTGAATCGAGTTGGCCCTTTCGTGGGAGTCCAAATAAACCAAAGCCGACGATCTATGCCGAACTTTGTCGCCCACCCATCAACTCGCGATTCAAGTTCTTTTTTTGCTCTTGACACCTCTTCGGTGGCAGCTCTATCGGGCGTTAACCATTCAGCCTCAGCAGCCGCCTTTGGAGGAGCCCTGTGAAGCACGCATCGCAGCTTCGCGCGCAAAATCTCATCCGCCGGCGACCTTTCTTCGAGCAGTCTAAGCCGTTCCATCAACGCAAGATCATCGAATCTCGGCCACTTCTTACTTCTAATCATCTCAACAACACCATCATGACTGCAATCTATCTTAATATCATCATTTCGACGAAATAGCTCTTTTATCACATCCTTCAGTAAGCATTCCGTGCCAGCCACCACTCGATGACGAACCATTGTCTCGAAATCAAAAAATCGAGCTAACAGCAAATGTTCGATGGATCTAAGCGCTTTTTCGTCAAAACACACTCGACCTTGGTCATCTTCGCGAACTCCTTGAATTAGGTAATCAATATCGGTCTTTCCATACGGCATGCCTGTATGACGAGACGTGCGAGCCAGGTAGTCCAGCCGATCTGCGTCAAGATCAGAGCTCACCATATTATGATACTGCCACTTGATATCTTTTCCCTCAAGTATTCCTATGATATCTTTTGGATCAATTTTTGAGGCAGCTAGCTTCGCGCTTAGCTCGTCATCGTGGGCGATCAGATGCCACCCGAGAGCTTCGTGATCAAGCGGCTTCGTGTGTCCAGAGACCAATGCGGGTGAGCCTGTTCCATAGTAATCTCCAATCGCGTCTTCCATTGCATGCGAAAACGGGTAGTGTCCGACGTCATGAAGCAAAGCAGCTAGCCGATAAAGCTGAATGTCATTTGCTTGAATTTTATTGCCGGCGGCTCGTGATCTATTGACCGACTGAATTAGCCGGCCAGTGACTTCCATCACACCCAATGAATGTTCAAATCGAGAGTAGTCCGCGCTCGGAAATGCCAGGCACGCGAGACCTAATTGTTTTACGCGCCGAAGTCGCTGGACAACAGCGCAATCAATAATGCTTCTTTCTAAATCTGTCACGCGAATCGCGCCGTGAACAGGATCTCGAACCCATGTGGGAAACGTAAGGGTATCGGGCAAGTATCATCCCCGGAGTAAAACTTCCTAGTTCCCCACAGCAAGCAAATCACACGAATTCAATGTTTCCTTTGCCAACTCGACGTAGTCGGACAAATGGTTTTTTTGCTCACTAATTCTCTGCTTTGCGGAAACATGATCCAGCCCGCTCGCTTTCCTCAGAAAGTGATATGACGCGAGCAGTTCAAGCCAATCAGCGTCTATTCTTGTAAACGTTGGCGGCTTTCTCAATGCCGCACGAACTTTTGCAAGCCGCTCGGCGTAGGTGGGAATCAATTCCACGCCTTCCGGCAGAGCCGTAGCTGTCTGTTCGAACGCGTAATAGTCTTCTGTGAGCTGGCTTGAATAAGGGCCCATCACGTACCAACTGAAGCGATAGCCCAAATCTGCGCCAGCCGCTTGACCTAGATAGACCGCCTTTTGAAGCTGCTTTCGATTTTCGACGGTCTCGATCACTTCCGGCTGGTCAAGTGCCTTTAAAAATAGCCGAAGCGCAACAAGCTTCTGATTTTCAGCCATTTTCGCCTCCTCGCTGCGACATACGGGTCACTTTAGCTCCTGTTCGGCATCTGTCAAGTGATTTCTTGTCCTTTTCGTGGAATGGGTCGAACCTGTCAATCATGTTAGCATCTGCAAGACTTGTCTCAGTCCGCGTGCAAAATCTCGATCGGGGGATCCAAGAAACGGGCACGGGACTTGCGATCTCGTTAACGATGGCACAAACGATTCATCAGCTTGGCCCACAGGGAATTGAGTCGCTCGAGATTCCCAACGCTTCAGCGAAGTGCGTTAGGCGCGCAAGATGGGGACGAGCTGATGTACTCTTCACACCCGCCTTTTGGGCCGCCCAAGTGTTTTTTGCGGCAATTACCTCAGCATCTGCACCACAACGGCTGGGAAGTGATTTTCGCGAGGAAGTTGTGGCATGTTTGCTGTGCACACACGGAATACCGTCAGAGCACGGATTGGCCGCTTTCGCCGCGATTCGCGATGCCGGACTGCTTTCAACCACTAGTCCAGACCTACAAGCAATCACTGAGGTGTTGAGCGAGCCAATTTGCGTGATGGGAAAGCACATCCGGTACCGCTTCGCACGTCAAAAGAGCCGGGCCGTTCATGACGCGATTTGCAAGACTCGCTCGGAAGCGCCCACTGGAGACCCGCGGGAACTTCGAATATTTCTGCAACATATTCATGGAATCGGCCCCAAAATCGCTTCGTGGATCACTCGAAATTATCTCGCGAGTGAGAAAGTTGCGGTGATCGATATTCACGTGTATCGCGCAGGCTTGCTAGCTGCAGTGATGGAGCCATCCTGCTCAATTAGCAAGGATTACGAGCGTTTGGAGCTGCAATACCTTGAATTCGCCAATGCACTGAATGTGCGACCTTCTTTGCTCGACAACGTCATTTGGCAACAGATGCGATTTGCGTCTCATGCTGGCCTGCTGTAGGATTCCTCCAACAACGGAGGCCCTATGTCAGGAAGCGGTGGCGGCGGAGGCGGTGGCGGCGGTGGTTCTTCAAGTGGAGTCAGTTGCAGCGCCTTGACGATTCGCACGGCCCTCAACTCGCCTAAGGCTAGTGTTATCTCCAAACTCTCAGTAGGCGATCGCCTAACAGTCGAGTTTGTCCCGCCGAAGGGACCATTAGTGGCAAAAACTAAAGGTGGAGAGATCGCGGGGAGCATTACGGCCGCCGAGATGCAGCTATTGATTCGGTGCATGGCTGACGACTGGAAGTACGTGGCCGAAATCGTGTCTATCAAGGGAGGTCACTGTGAGGTTCTGATCAAGGCGAAGGAGTGATCATGCTTCACGTTGTGGGTGGGGTATATGAAGAACATTGCGACGAGCCACATTGGAAACAGCTTTTTGGCTCGGGCGGTCGTGCTGCCGCCGCCGTGACAAAATTACTCTCCGGGAAAGTTGCACTCCATACATACAGCCCTTCGTCGGCAATCGGAGGCGTCGAAGCTCTTGCGAGCGTGTTCCGTTTCCGAGTTAAGTGCTCAACAGCGCGTGTTCGCCCAATCTTCAGATACGTGCATGGACTCTCAATCCCAAACATCAGCCCGCATCCCTCGGCTATTCGCCATGAACTTCCAATACACCTGGATGCGCCCAACATCCTGCGTTTTGGAATGTTGGAAGGCGATGCCGTTGTTCGGGGAGATCGAGTTGTTTATGACCCACAATCACCGATTCAACCACGGCCATTTCACGAAAACGGCTCTTCCGCTCGCCGCTTGGCGATCGTGGTTAATCGAGCAGAAGGCAAGGTGCTAACCGGCCAAACCGACGGAGTTGCCATCGCCCAGACATTAATTAGAAAGCACCGGGCAGCCGTTGCTGTCGTAAAGGAAGGTCCACATGGTGCGGTGGTTTGCGAAGGCAAGCTCATCAGTCGCATCCCCGCTTACAAAACCCCTTCAGTGTTTCCCATTGGTTCGGGTGATGTGTTTTCGGCGGTCTTTGCAAGCCAGTGGGCAGAGAAGCGCAAGTCTGCTCATTCCTCAGCCTTCGCCGCATCGATTGCGGTATCAAACTACTGCAACACGAAGGCGTTGCCGATTTCGCCAACGTCGCTCAAGAAGCCCAAATTCCCTGCAATTAATCTCGCGCGTACACGACGAAAGAGACCATTGGTTTATTTGGCGGGCCCATTTTTTGACCTCGCTCAGCGATGGCTCATACATGAGTCCAGAGCAGCGCTTTCTAGCGTTGGGTTACGCGTGTTCTCTCCATTCCATGACGTCGGCCGAGGAAGCGCGGAAGACGTGGCCCCCGCTGACATCGCGGCACTACGGAAGTGCGACGGAGTTTTCGCGATCATGGACGGATTGGATTCGGGAACACTCTTCGAAGTGGGCTTCGCTCGGGCTTTGGGAGTTCCAGTAGTCGTGCTTTGCGAGCGGGAAGGTGAAGAGCAACTCAAGATGCTGGTGGGTTCGGGCTGCGTAATGCGGACAGACTTTGTGAGCGCGATATATGAAATTTCTTGGCAGTGTCTGAAATGAAGCGTGCAATCCTACTTTCGGGCGGCCAAGACTCGATCGCACTGGCCGCGCTCATAAGGCCATCACTTGCAATCACGGTAAACTACGGACAGATTGCCGCGCTCGGCGAAATGGACGCGGCTGCAGCAGTGGCAGCGCACTTTGAAATTCCGCACACGATTTTGAAAGCGGATTGTGCTGCCGTGGGATCCGGAGACATGGCGAATTCGGATTCACTTAGGTGCTCTCCGACTTCCGATTGGTGGCCGTATCGGAACCAGTTGATAATCACTTTGGGGGCCAGTATTGCTCTTGCACACGGCATGACGTCACTCGCGATTGCTTCGGTCGCCAACGATGCAAGTCACGTCGATGGACGTAAGGAATTTTTTTCCGCCCTCGATCAACTAATTCAGATGCAAGAGGGCGGCTTGCGTATCGAAGCTCCGGCCGTTGAAATCACATCGGCCGAGCTTGTACGACGTTCTGGCATTGGTCTCGATGTTCTCGCGTGGGCACATTCCTGCCATACTGGCTCGACCGCGTGCGGTATCTGCCGCGGCTGCAATAAACATCGAGACGTGCTGCGAGATTTGGGATATGACTCATATTAAACTTCAAACTCCGAAGCCTCGCAAGGCGCCAAAGGCGTTTTCCGAGTTCCCCTATGCGCTTGGTGCTTCTCGCCAACTACCACAATTTTCTGAGGCAAAACCAATCAGTCCTATGCGACTATTCATGAGCAGACGGACAAGTGCTCCACGCCGTATTTTGACGGACGTCCAGCTCGGCACGGTCCTTTGGACCTTGGGAAAAACTTTCGAATACCGGATGCAGCACGACGGACGGGTTTGGCAGCACCGCATTCCACCGTCGGCAGGTGGTTGCCATCCCATCGATCTATTGGTTTTCCGAAATCGTCGATTATTCCTTTACGACTGTATCTGCCACCGCCTACACCGCGTTGAGAACTCAAGAAGAATCGCGCTTGACCGCTTGTTTCGTCACTTCGCTGAAGCAGCTACGGGAACCGGAGACATTATCGTACTTGCGGCGCAGTTTGATCGAACGATGTCGAGATACGCACACGGTGAAAGTCTTGTCTGGAGGGATGCGGGCGCTTTGATTGCTACATGTTATCTTGCGTGCGCGGCCCACGACTTGAGTTGTACGGCGCTAGGCCCTACCGGAGGATCGCTCTTGAACGAGGCCCTCAATGGCAAGTCATTAGTGGAGGGCGTGGGAGGTTGTTTGGTTGGTCAGCGATAGCTACGTCACGACGGCAATAGCGGTTGGCAATGACTTTGTTTGCTGGACGTGCATGAACCCACGAAACGCGAAGGTCCGTTGAGCTCACGCAAGGCGATCGCGGGCGTAGTCGATGTCGGCCTTCGAATCGGCGTGGAAGGCGAGATAGACGCGGAGGTCTTTTGCGAGGGCTTCGGTTCTCCCCCCACCCCCCCCACCCTTCATCACTCAAGAGGCCATCATCGAGGAATTGGTTGACGGATGCGGCGATGCGTTCGCTGGCGGTGGATGTGTAGAGGGTTTTCCAATCGGCGTCGGTGATGTCGAAGCGTTTGGCGAGTTCCTTGATGCGGTCGAATTCGGGGTCGGAGAGGCTGCCATCGGCGATGAGGAAGCCCACGGGCTGGGAGCCCGTGGGCTTTGGGGGAGAAGCGGAACGGTACTTGGAGCAGCGGTGCCACGAAAGTTCGCCGACGAGTGGTGAATCTGGCGGTAGCCGATTCACCCGAGTTGGCGAAGGGGGGGCCCGGGGTGTGCGAGTTGAGTTGGCGAGAGTTGGTTTGTGTCTGCTTCGCAGACAGGGATTAAGGAAGGGGATTTTTTTGGGAGAGGGGAATTGGGTGGTGCTCTTCCGGGGGTGGCGCTCGGGGGACCTTGCTTCACGCCCGGCTACTCAACGTCAGCCCTTCGGGCTGGAAGGCGAGAGGAAAAGCGCAAAGCTCAAAAACTCAAATCGCAAATGGGGAAGAGAGTGCGTCCTGATGGGAGGAAGAGAAGAGTTCGCCGACGAGTGGTGAATCTGGCGCAAGCCGATTCACCCGAGTTGGCGAAGGGGAGTGCCCGGGGTGTGCGAGTTGAGTTGGGTGGGGGAGGCAAAATCTCAAAGCTCAAAATCGCAAATCGCAAATTGGAAAAGGCGGTTGCACCCTTGGGGGGCTGGCGCGGCGTACCGAGGGTGGCGCTCGATGACTCGCTTCACCCCCCACCCCCTCGGCTCGAATCTGTCAGCCCGTTGGGCTGGAAGGCGAGAGGAAAAACGCAGAGCTCAAAATCTCAAATCGCAAATGGCGAAGGGAGTGCGTCCTGACGGGCGGAAGAGAAAAGTTCGCCGACGAGTGGTGAATCTGGCGCGAGCTGATTGCTCGATGTTCGATTTGGCGAGTTGACGAAGAGGGGTGGCGCGGGTGTGCGAGTCGGTTTGTGCGCCGGAAGGAAGTGGGGTTGTGCGCTCGAGCCCAAGGACTTCGAGTCTGTGAGCTTTGGGGTGAGTTTGGTTGGGTGTGGAAGACGAGCGTATTGGATGGCGAGTTTCCGTTGCCCCTTCGGGGCAAGAAGAAAAGAGATCAGGCTTCCACGGGTTACGCGACGCTCAGGGCCGCGTCGCTTCACCCGTGGCTACATGCTGGTGCCCCTCCGGGGCAGAGAAGCGGAGCGGACGTCGGAGCGTGCAACGAGTGCGGAGCATCGATCACGGAGGGGGCGTGATTGGTGGCGCGTTGGGTTGGATGTGAAGTCGAATTGCGCGAGGGCGCATGCCGCGGCGGGGGAAAACACGCAATTCTTGCCGGAAAGAGGGGGAAATCGGGGAAGTCTTGTGTCGGTGGGCGGCGGGGCCGATCAATATACTTTGGAAGCCAATCGTCTCATGATCGGGGAACGACTGCGCGGCAGGAATTGTGCCGCGGGCAGTCAGGGAATCACGTCGCATGCAAAAGCCTTCTCTTTTTAACAGCTTGTCTGGCCGCCTGCTTCTTTTGGGGGTGTTGCCGGCGCTGGTCGTCATTGCCGGGATCGTGGCGTGGAGCGCGATCGATGGGTACAGGAGTGTGCGGCGGGCGGAAGAGAAGATTCTGGGGGCGAACGTTCAGGGGGCGGCGGCGGAGTTGAGCTCGCGGAATGACCGGTGGAACAACGTGGCGCAGCTGATGGCCAAGAGCCAGGAATCGCTCTTTGGGAAACGGGCAGAGACGAGCGAGTTTGCGCGGGAGACGACTTCGGCGAGCGACCTGATTCTGAGTTCGTACTTCGTGTATGAGCCGAACGCGGACGGGAAGGATGAGGCGTCGCTGAAGGGGACGGAGCTGCCTCGGGAAGCGATGGATAAGACGGGGCGGTTTTTGCCGGTGTGGTATCACGTTGGCGGCGCGGCGGGCGAGGTGAGGCTGAAGCCGAGCGTGGGGATGGAGACGCTGGAGTACTACGTCGTTCCCAAGAGCGAATTTGCGAAATCGAACATTGCGACGGCGACGTTGACCGAGCCGTATGTCAAAGAAAACCAGATGCTGGTGTCGCACGTGTTTCCGATCGTGGTGCAGGGGAAGTTTGCGGGTATTGCGGGTGTGAATCGCAGTCTTGAGATCCTGTCGGACATTGCTACGACGATCAAGCAGAGGTCGAGCGCGGATGTTTTTATTCTGAGCGCGGGGGGGAAGTTTCTGGTGACGCCGGACTCGGCGGGTGCGGAGGGCGCGAGCCCGATGAACGGCAAGATGGTTTCTGAGACTGCGTATCGCGTGCTCGGGGCGCAGTGGATGAGCGTGACGGCGGGCGGGACGGCGGATGTGTTTGAGTCGGTGGATCCGGTGCTGAACGAAGTTTGCTTTTATGGCGTGGAGCGGACAACGGTCGGAGGCTGGACGGTCGTCGCGCGGCGGGTGCGGGCGGACGCGATGCGGGATGAGAATTTCATGATCGCGCGGAACCTGGTGATCGGTTTGCTGGGGATGCTGTTCGTGGCGGGATTGATGTTTGCGGTGTCGAGGGGAATTACGGCGCGAGTGCGCACGGCGGCGGAAGCGGCGGATCGCATTGCGCGGGGCGATTTGACGCAGACGATTGTGGAAACGGAGAACCGGGATGAGTCGGGGCAGTTGATGCGATCGATGCGGGCGATGGATGGGAATTTGAACTCGCTGGTGGGGAATGTGAAGCAGGCGGGGATTCGGCTGAATTCGACGGCGACGGAGATTGCGGCGACGAGCAAGCAGCAGGAGGCGAGTTCGGCGACGTTTGGAGCGGCGTCGAATCAGATTGCCGCGGCGGTGAAGGAGATTTCTGCGACGGGGCAGGACCTCACCAAGACGGTGGACTCGGTGAGCCGGATGGCGGCGGAGACGGCTTCGCTGGCGGCGACGGGGCGGACCGGATTGCAGGGGATGGAAGGCGTGATGCGGGATCTGGATGGAGCGACGACGTCGATCGCGGAGAAGTTGAACGCGATCAACGAGCGGTCGCAGAAGATCACGACGGTGATTACGACCATTACGAAGGTGGCGGACCAGACGAATATTTTGTCTATTAATGCGGCGATCGAGGCGGAGAAGGCGGGGGAATATGGATCGGGGTTCCTGGTGATTGCGAGAGAGATTCGGAGGCTCGCGGATCAGACGGCTTCGGCGACGCTGGATATTGAGCAGATGGTGCGGCAGATGCAGGGAGCGGTGTCGGCGGGTGTGATGGAGATGGACCGGTTCAGCGATCAGGTGCGAAGAGGCGTGCGCGATGTGGTTGCGGCGGGCTCGCAGATGACGGAGATCATCGATCGCGTGAACCGGAGCACGGACAGCTTCAAGCAGGTGAATGAATCGATGCAGGCGCAGTCGGAGGGTGCGCAGCAGATCAGCGATGCGATGGGTTCGCTCGTGGGGAATGCGAATCAGACGGTGCAGTCGGCACGGGAGTTTGGGCGTGCGGCGGCGGATCTGCAATCGGCGATTGGGCTTTTGCGTGAAGCGGTGTCGAAGTTCAATCTGCGGGAATAGGGAGCTGCGATGAGTTCGCTTGCGGTTCATTCGCTTGCGGTGAATCCCCTCGCCGTGATTTGGCGTGCCGGGGGGCTGCTGTTCTCGACGAATGTCGGAGCGGTGGTCGAGGTGCTGGCACCGGTGAGAGCGAACCCGGCGCCGGCGGTGCCGGGATGGGTGCGCGGGCTGTTTGTGTATCGGGGAACGATCATTCCGCTGGTCGATGTGGCGAAATTGCTGGGGCGGACGAGCGGCGAAGACCGGATGACAAATCGCGTGCTGGTGGTGCGTTCTGGTCGGAGGGATGGAACGGGCGGCGAAGTGGGTGATGCGGGGCTCGTCGGCCTCTGGGTGGAAAGCGTGCTGGAACTTGATCGGCCGGAGTACAGAGCGGCGGGTTCGCACCCGGGGTTTTCGAATGAGGCTTCGAGGTTTCTTGGGGCGGTGGCGGAGACGCGGTTCGGGACGGTTCAGGATGTACGGCCGGAGGAGCTGTTCACGGCGGAGCAGGCTGAATTGTTGTGGGCGCGGGTGAAGGCGGGTGCCTCGTGACGTACGCGCAGGTGCAACGCTGGCTGAGCGACCGCATGTCGTTCGATGCATCGCTGCTGAAAGGCGCGGGCTTCGATTCGCTGATTGCGGAACGGCTGGGTGCGCTGCGGTGCGAAAGCGAAGATGATTACGTTGGAGTGCTCGAGCGGTCGGAAGAGGAAGCGGAGCGGCTGGCGGGTTCGATCGCGGTTCCAGAAACCTGGTTCTTTCGGTATCCGCTTTCGTTTGAGCTGCTGGGCGAATTCCTCGCGAGGCGGCTCCGAGAAGGTGCGTCGGCGCTGCGCATGGTGAGTGTGGGGTGCGCGAGCGGGGAAGAAGCGTACGGGATGGCGATGGCCGCGCTGCACGCGGGCTGGACGGCGGAGAGTGTGAGGATTGACGCGTTTGATCGAAGCGAGGGTGCGCTGCGGCGCGGCAGAATTGCTGAATATGGATCGTTCTCGATCCGGCATGAAGTGCCGGCCTGGGGAATCGAGTTTCTGCGGCACGAGGGCGGCATGATCTCGGTGGACGACCGAGTCCGTTCGATGGTTCGATTTCAACGGGAGGACGTGCTGGATCGGGCGGTGCTTTCGCTAAACGGTCCGTATGACGTGGCGTTCTGCCGCAACCTGCTGATCTATCTCGAAGCGGATGCGCGGACGAAGTTGCTGGCGTCGATCGCGGATTCGCTTGCAGAAGGCGGGCGGCTGTTTGTCGGGCACGCCGAGCAGATGATGGCGGTCTCGCCGAAGATGAAGCGGATTGATTCATCGCACGCGTTTGCGCTGGAGCGGGTGGGGCTCCGAACGGCGCTGGAGCCGGAACGCGCGGCGCCGGCGAGCGCGCGGATTGCTTCTCCTGCCCCGGTGGAGACTCGACGACCACCGATTCACGAAATCGCTCAGCGGCCAATCGTGGTGACCAAGGTTCAGCAACGCGCGCCGGAGGCGACGCTGGACGATGCTCGTGCGTTTGCCGATGCCGGTCGCATTCGCGAAAGCGAGGAATTAATCCGATCGATTAATGCCCGCAAAGGGCCGTCGGCGGCCGCGCTCGAGCTGCTCGGGACGTTGCGGCAGGCATCAAACGATGCAGCGGGGGCGAAGGCGTTATTTGAACAGGCGCTCTACCTGGAACCGGCACGAACAACTTCGCTGCTGCAGCTCGCGCTCATTCATGAGCGTGGCGGCGAGCATGCCAAAGCCGAGCGATTGTGGGAGCGCGTTAAACGCGCGCAGGGGAGCGCACCGTCGACTCCTCCCGGCAGTGATCGGGGTGCAACGTGAGTGCAACTCCGCCAACTTCGAACGAAGAACGCAACAGCCACGCTGAAAGCAAGGCGGCTACGGCAAATTCGCTCTTCACGCTGCTGGACCGACCGGTCTCGCCCGCAGATCTTTTGAGCGCGGCGGAGGATGCCGCGCTTCCGGCGGATCCGGGTGAACGTGGTCGTGTCGGCATTGTGCTCTTTGGACTTGAAGGCGAAACGCTCGCGCTTCCGGCGAGCGTGGTTCGGCGCGTCACTCCGTTTGCGCCGCCGGTGCGAATCCCCCACCGCTCGTCGGGCGTGCTGCGGGGCGTGTGCAATGTGCGGGGTGAACTGGTTCTTTGCGCTGATCTTCGGCGATTGCTGGGGCTGCCCGCGCGAGAGGTGGCAGAGAGCGAAGTCCTTCGGACCATGGTGATCGGGCCGGCGAGCGCGAGCTGGGCGTTTGAAGTGGATGCGCTGCATGGCATCGGGCGGATCAATCCGGGCGCGCTCGGGATAGCGCCGCTGACGGTCGAGCACTCGCTGGGGGCGTTTGTCACGGGGCTGACGGAGATCGAGGGTCGGGCGGTGACGGTGCTGGACGGCGAACGAATCCTGGCGGGATTCAGGGCGGCATTGGCATGAGTGACGATGGAGGCTTTGCGGGCGTTTCGCTGCTTGAGTTGTTCAAACTCGAAGCGGAAGCGCACTGCGCGGCCCTGACCGAGGGGCTGCTCGCGCTTGAGAAGTCGCCGGGCGACACTTCGGCGGTCGAGCCGTTGATGAGGGCTGCGCATTCGGTGAAGGGCGCGGCGAGGATCGTTGGTCTCGATGTGGTGGTCACGCTGGCGCATGTGATGGAGGAGTGCTTTCTTGCCGCGAAGTGCGGGAAGGAGGCTTTGAGCACCGGACGGGTCGATCAATTGCTGCGAGCGGTGGATGTGCTAGCGGAGATTCGGGCGATTTCCGAATCGGAGCTTGGAACGTGGACGACGTCGCAGGCGGGAAGAATCGATGGGCTTATTGCGGAATTGAAAGCGCCGGTTCCGGCGGTTGCGACGCCGGCTCCTTCGGCAGCTGCAATTCCTGCGGCGATGTCGGTGTCCACGCTCCCTGTGCAGATCGCAGCGAGTGCTGAAACCACGGCTTCAACGACTCCGGGAGTACCCACCGCAGCTTCTGAGTCACGCCCGGCTGCGACGACCCGTGAGGCCGCACCGACTTCCGAAGCCGGAACAGCGAGCGTGCGGGTTGCTTCAGACGTCTTGAACCGGATGCTTTCGCTCGCGGGCGAATCGACGGTGGAAGCGTCGAGGATGCAGGCGCTGCGGTTGCTGGCGGACAATCTGCGGGCGCGGGAACGAGCGGTTGAGAACGGGCTGGAATCGCTTCGGGAGCGGGTGCACGAATCGCGACGCAAAGCGGCGAGCGATCCGCTCATGCGTGAACAGAGCGATGAGCAGATTGATGCGTGGCTGGCGACGCTCGGAGCCGAGACGGGAAAGCTGCGTGGCGCAGTGGTCGAGCATTCGACGCGGTTCGATGAGGCGATGCGGCGGGTGGAAGAGCTCTCGGGCGCGTTGTACACCGAGGTGCTGCGCAGCCGCATGAGGCCGTTTTCGGAAGGCGCATCGGCGTTCCCGCGCATGGTGCGTGATATCGCGCGGCAGCTCAACAAGTCGGTTGAGTTCCACATGGTCGGGGGTGGTGTGGAAGTTGATCGCGAGATTCTGCAGAAGCTCGAGTCGCCCTTGACGCACATGATCCGCAACAGCCTCGATCACGGCGTCGAACCGGAGACGGAGCGGGTTGCGAAGGGAAAGACGCCGAAGGCGACGATCAAACTGATCGCGCGGCACCAAAGCGGGATGCTTGTGGTTGAAGTGCAGGACGACGGGGCGGGAATTGACCCTGAAGCGATCCGGCGCAGAGTCGTTGAGAAGAAGATGGTGGATGAAGCCACGGCGGCGCGGCTCACGAAGCAGGAGTTGATGGAGTTTCCGTTCCTGCCGGGGTTCTCAACGAAACAGGCTGTGACGGAGATCTCGGGGCGCGGAGTCGGTCTGGACGTCGTGATGTCGATGGTGCAGGCGGTTTCGGGGACGATCACGCTGGAATCGGAGCCTGGTAAGGGCACGCGGTTTGTGATGCGGCTGCCCGTGACACGGTCGGTCTTGCGCGCGGCGCTGGTTCGGATCGGCGGACAATTGTTCGCTGTGCCCCTGGCGAGGCTGCACCGAGTCGCGCTGGTCGCACGCGAGGATGTCACACCAGTGCAGGGTCGCCAGCAGTTCACGCTCGACGATCAATCCGTGGGTTTACTGCGGGCGAGCGACATGCTGGGAGGCGATGAACCGCACGCCGGCAGTGCATCGCTCTCGGTGCTGGTCATTGGCGGGCGGAACGATGAGCTGTGCGGGCTCATCGTTGACGAGGTGTGCGGCGAAGAGGATCTTGTCATTCGTCCGCTCGATGCCCGATTGGGAACGGTGGCACATATCGCGGCGGCGGCAATCCGTGCCGACGGCATCCCGGTTTTCGTCGTCGATGTCGACGATCTCCTGCGGTCGGTGAAGCAGTCGCTGCAGGAGGGCAAACCGCTGGGAGTCGCTGCGAAGTACGCGGAAGCGCAGAACGCGGCGAAGCGGCGGATTCTGGTGGTGGATGATTCGATTACGGTTCGCGAAGTGGAGCGGCAGCTGCTGCAGCGACGCGGATATCACGTCGAGATTGCGGTGGATGGCAAGGAGGGCCTGAACACGCTCAAGGCAGGGAAATTCGATCTGCTGGTGACCGATGTAGATATGCCCCGTATGACGGGAATTGAGCTGATTCGTGCGCTACGCAAAGAGCCGCGGTTTGCCGAGTTACCTGTGATCATCGTTTCGTACAAGGATCGGCAGGAAGATCGGTTGGCGGGGCTGGACGCAGGGGCGAATGCTTATCTGACGAAGAGCAGTTTTCACGATGATTCGCTGATCCGTATGGTGGAAGACCTGATCGGAGCCCCGGTGTGATGCGGATCGCGATCGTGAATGATTTGAAGCTGGCGGTTGAAGTGCTTCGCCGCGCGGTGGCGACGATTCCGGGCGCGACGATCGCGTGGATCGCGGAGGATGGGAAACAGGCGGTCGAGAAGTGCGCTCAAGACCGGCCAGACATCATTCTCATGGACATGCTGATGCCGGTCATGAATGGAGTCGAGGCGACGAGACGGATCATGGCCAAGACGCCGTGTCCGATCCTGGTCGTGACGGCGACGGTGGAAGGGAATTCGAGCAAGGTATTCGAGGCGCTGGGAGCGGGCGCGCTGGATGCGGTCGAAACGCCGGGGTTGGGAGCCGGAGGAGTTGTTGAACGCGCCGAACCGCTGATCAGGAAGGTGCAGGCGATTCGCATGATCGCCAGTTCGCAGAACGCCAGCGCAGAGCCTGGCTTCCACTTTGACGCAATACCCATTCAAACACCGGTCCCGACCCCTCCCATGGTGGCGATCGGTGCTTCAACTGGCGGGCCGATGGCGCTCGCTCTCGTGCTCAAGGCCCTTCCTCGGCCGATCCCGTGGCCGATCGTGATCGTTCAGCACGTTGACCTGCAATTTGCACCCGGGCTCGCTTCATGGCTGACTGCGGAGAGCGGGCACACGGTCCGCGTCGCAAAGGCGGGTGAGACGCTCCGCGGAGGGAGCACGCTGCTGGCTGCAACCAACGATCATCTTCTGCTCGACGCGAGCGGACGGTTGACGTACTCGCATCATCCGAAGGACGCGGTTTTTCGACCCTCGGTTGATGTGTTCTTTGAGTCGCTGACCTCGCCGATGGTCGCGAGGGGCGTTGCAGTTGTCCTGACTGGAATGGGACGGGATGGGGCTGTGGGCATGGGAAGGCTGCGCAAGGCGGGATGGCACACGATCGCGCAGGACAAGGCGAGCAGCGTCGTCTGGGGGATGCCGGGCGCATGTGTTGAGGCTGGCGCCGCGATCGAAGTTCTGAATACCGGCGATATCGGCGGCGCGATTGTGAATGCAATGGCGAGGAAGGGCGCGGGGAACGGATGAGCGAACAGAACACACGCAACCAGGATGATGCGCTTGCGAGCGACCACGTCATTGTGCTACTCGTGGATGATCAATTGATCATTGGCGAAGCGGTGCGGCGGATTCTTGCCGGCGCTGGTTCGGGGCAGGACGCGATTCGGTTTCATTTCTGCCAGAAGGCGGATGAGGCGATCGCGACGGCGGCGCGGATCGGGCCGACGGTGATCCTTCAGGACCTGGTCATGCCGGGAGCGGATGGGCTCGACCTCGTGAAGCGGTATCGAGCGCAGGAAGCGACGAAGCAGACCCCGATCATCGTGTTGAGTTCGAAGGAAGAAGGAGAGACGAAGGCGCAGGCGTTTGCGAACGGAGCGAACGACTACATTGTGAAATTGCCGGACGCCGCGGAATTACTCGCGAGGATTCGGTATCACTCCGAGGCGTACCGAGCGCAGCTGCGGGCCAAAGCCTTTGCGGAATCGGAAAGACGGAGGCAGGTTGCGGAGCGCAAAGCGGAGTCGGTGAATGCCCGGAACACGTTAATCTTCGCGTTGGCGAAACTGGCCGAGAGTCGTGATAGTGATACGGGACTGCACCTGGAGCGGATCGCGGCGTACAGCCGCGTGCTCGCGGAGCAGCTGCGGTCGAAGCTGCCGGAATTGACGGATGACTGGATCATGAATCTCCAACTGGCGTCGTCGCTTCACGACATCGGGAAGGTGGGGATTCCGGATGCGGTGCTTTTGAAGGCGGGGAAGCTGACGCCGGAAGAACGGCTTGTGATCGAGAAGCATCCTGCGATCGGCGCGGACGCCTTGAATGCGATTCTGGCGCGGCAACCCGGGGATGAATTGCTCAGAATGGCGAGGAATATTGCCGCGAGCCATCATGAGCGATGGGATGGAAATGGATATCCGGGAAAGCTGAAAGGCGAAGAAATTCCGTTGGAGGCGCGGATCGTGAGCGTGGCGGATGTGTACGACGCGCTGACATCCAAGCGGGTGTACAAGCCGGCGATGCCGCATGATGAAGCGGTCAAGATGATCGTGGCGGGGAGCGGGACGCAGTTTGACCCGGTGGTGGTTGAAGCGCTTGAGCGGTGTGAGGTGGTATTCCATCTCGCGGGCAAGCAGTTTCATGATGAAGAGGCGAAAGCCGAAATGCCGGGCGGCGGCAAGGAGTCCGCATGAACCAGAATCTGGCGATGCAGATTGGGGATCTCGATTCGGATGGATGTGTTGTACTGCTGGTGGATGATCAGATGATCATCGGAGAAGCGGTGCGGCGCATACTCGCCGGGCAGGCGGGGATCCGCTTTCACTTTTGTCAGAAGGGCCAAGAGGCGGTTGCAACGGCTGCGAAATTGCGTCCCACCGTGATCCTGCAGGATCTGGTCATGCCGGATGCGGACGGGCTCGACCTTGTGAAGCAGTATCGCGAGCAGGTGGCAACACACCAGACGCCGATCGTGGTGCTGAGCTCAAAGGAAGAAGGAGCGACCAAGGCGGAGGCGTTTGCACGCGGTGCAAACGACTATATCGTAAAGTTGCCGGACCCGGTGGAGCTTGTGGCGCGGATCCGGTATCACTCGCAGGGGTACCTATCGCTTTTACAGAGGAACCATGCGTTCCAGGCGCTTCGCGAGAGCCAGACAGCGCTGGCGAATGAATTGAACAAGGCGGCGCAGTATGTGCAATCTCTGCTGCCGGCGCCTATGAAGGAGCCGCTGCACATCGACTGGAAGTTCGTGCCGTCGGCTTCGCTTGGAGGAGACTGCTTTGACTATTTCGTAATTGATGAGGATCACGTCGCGATGTACTTGCTTGATGTGTGCGGGCACGGCGTGGGCCCGGCGCTGCTTGGCGTTTCGGCAATGAACTCGATCCGCACCAGCAGCCACGGCGGTGCGGAGCTGCGCGACCCTTCGAGCGTGCTGAGCCGGTTGAACGCGATGTTCCCGATGAGCACGCACGGCGGGATGTTCTTTACGATCTGGTACGGCGTGTTTCAGCGGAGCACGCGCACGCTCCGGTATTCGGGAGGCGGGCATCCGCCGGCGATGCTGGTGCAGCGGGGTGCAAGCGGCGCGGGCGGCAACACGATTCAGGAATTGGAATGTCCGGGGCCGCCGATTGGCGCCGTGCCGGAGATTGACTTTGAGACGCTGAAAGTGGATGTGCCGCGGGAAGCGATTTTGTTTATTTACAGCGATGGCGCCTTCGAGGTGTTTCCGAAGCCGGGGAAGATCTGGGGCGTAGAAGGGATCAACGGGTTTATCGCGTCGCACGATGTGGGGACGCCGGCCTGCCTCGATGAGTTGTATGGAAAGGTGAAAGCGATGACGCCAGGGGATGTCCTGGCGGATGATTTTTCGGCTGTGTTGGCGCGGCTGGGGTGAGGGATGGGTGCGGCGGCGAGAAGTGCCAAAATTGGCGTCGAAAAGTTGAGCGCGGATCGTGCAATCTGATGGCATGCGCGATTGCCAGCGACGCCCCAGTCACCTACGGTTGCCCCTCAGGCCCCGTCGTCTAGCCTGGTCTAGGACACCACCCTTTCACGGTGGGGACATGGGTTCGAATCCCATCGGGGTCATTTGCTGGCTGTTTGGGGTTACGGGCGGGTTTGACCCGGCGAACGCTGGCGAGCGGAACGGCGCCGCGGGCTGCGAAGTGAATTAGGGCGTGATGGAGCGGGTCGGTCCGAATGCGGGCTTGTCGCGCTTTGCCCGCGCTACCAAGATTGGGGCGAGGATCAGAAGTGTTCCGGCCATGCAGGCGAGCACGCCGATAGTGATGACTCTGCCAAGCGACTGAACCGCCGGGACGCTGGTGAAAGCAAGAGTTCCGAATCCGATGACGTTGGTGGTGGCCGAAAGCAACATGGCGTGGAGGCTGGCGGCGATGCGCGTGAGCAGGCCGTCAGCGCCTTCGCCGGCGCGACGGGCTTGCTGAGACATGCTGACTTCGAAGATTCCGTAATCGACGCCGATTCCGGCGAGCAGGGGCAGGGCGAGGGCACTAGCCATATTGAGGCGCTCGCCGGTGACGCTCATGTATCCCAACAGGCAGACCATGCCGAAGGCGACGGGGATGAGTGCGAGGGCGGAGTCGCGAATCGAACGGAGAGAGACCAGGAGGAGCGTGATGATCGCAATCGCTGCGAAAATCGTGATACGAGGCAGATCCTCGCGGACGGAGCGTGCGACGTCGTAACCGACGACCCCCAGGCCGGTCAGAACGGCTTCGGGCACTGGTTTGAGCGCGGCCCGGACGCTGATCACGGCGGCGTCCCGCGAGTCTGAATGAGCAGTTGAGTCGAGCGAGAGGAAGGTGACTGCCGAGTGACGGCCATCGGTATTCGCGCCGACAAGCATCTTGAAAGGTGCTGGGTATTTGGCGAGGATTTCGAGCGAAGGGCCGGTGGTGTTGGTGAGGATGCGGCGGAGGAAGGCTTTGAATGGGTCGAACGCGGCGGGGTCAAAGATCGTGTCGCGTACCTCGGCGTCGAACTCAGCGATGATGCGATCGGGGTCGAGCTTCGACATCTCGGCGGCTCGAGCGGGTATGGCTGCGGGATCGGGAAGGAACATTGGCAGACCCACTGAGCCTGAAATGCCGGCAGCAGCAACTTGAGGGGATCGCAGAGCCAGCTGAACTCTGTAAGCGATCGCTACGAGCTCGGATGCTGTGGGGGCTTCGAAGTAGACGATCATGGAGTCGACTGCGCCGAATTTCTTACCGATGAGTTCCTGCGTTTCAAGTGGTGGGTTGGGTGCAGGGTGCATGACGTGCAGATCGGTTTCGAACTGCACGCCCCCGGTTCGCACGAACGAAACGGCGCTCGCGACGGCCACGATCGCGCAGGCGGCGAGGAAAACTTTCGGCTTTGCGCACACCGAGCGGATCAGCCGTCCAACACCGAGGCGCGGGCCTGCGCCCCCCCACAATCCCGCGCGAGTTGCAAGCGTCAGCATTGCGGGGAGGATCCAGACCGCACCGGCCAGAGCGAAGATCAGACCCAGACCGCCGAGAAGCGCGAAGTCGCGGAGAGCCTGAATTCCTGACATTCCGATCGCGGTGAAACCGGCGACCGATGTTGCGCAGGCTGCGATGAGTGGGACAGCTAGTACACGCAGGGCGGACTCTCGGGCCTGCGGAACTGCGAGCCCGCGAGCGCGGGCTGCTTCGAAGTTGGAAATGAAATAGATCGGGTAGTCGATGCCGCAACCGACAAGCATCGCGCCGATTGCGGCCGTCAGTGGAGTGAAGCCGGAAGCGATCGTCGCATGGATTCCGAACGCCAATGCCAGCCCGAGCGCGACTGGGATGATGGCGATCGGGAAGCTGAGCAGACTTCGGTATCCGAGAAGAAACACCGCCTGCATGATGACGATCGACCAGACGATGCTTTCGGTCAGGTCGGCACGGATGGCTCGCTCACTTGCCGCGGCGATCGCGTAGGCGCCAGCGAAATCGATCTGCAGGCCGCGAGCGGGAATCGCGCGAGCTACCTCTTGTACCTGTGCGGTCAGAAGCTTCGCAAAGTCCAGATCACTCGGTGGTTTGACCCCCGCGATGCGGAACAGCAAGCTCTTGCCGTCGGGAGAGATGAATTCGGGGCGGCCTTCGAAGGTCTTGAATGCGCCCGTTTGTTCCTTGAGGCGACCCGTGAGAAAGTCGCGAAGGCGCAGCGGATCTTTCATCAGCGCGTTGGCGACTGGTCCCGGCGCCGACATCATGCTTTCATCTTGTTCAAGTTCGCGACGCATTGAATCCGGTGTCAGTCGGGCGACAAATGCGCGATATTCATCTTTATCCAGATAGAGCAGTCCGGCTGGAATCGCTTCCCGCGTAAAGAAGGCCATGAAGTCATTGCCAGCGGCATATGAAATCTCTGCGCACAAGGGAGCGGTCTTCGGAGATTGCCGCAGGGCGGCTTGCAGGCTCGCAGCAAACTCAAGCAGTCGCTCCGGATCAGAGCGGTCGCCTTCTACAACTGGTGCCTTTGCGGAGGGCGATAAGGACGCGGTTTCTGGCACGCTGACCAGGACGAGGAGCTCTTCGGCACTTGAAAAATCCCTCATCAAATGGGCGATCGCGGTGGCGGCCGGATCGTTCTTTCCCAATAGGTCTTGAATAGAGGCGCTGGGATGCGAACGAGTCGCGGCCCAGATCGAAAGAATGGCGAGAGCCACGGCGAGCAGTAGCACCAGTGCCGGATGTCGGCCCGGGGCCAAAAGCAGCCTGAAGCCCCATGATGGACGCGGCGAGGTCAAATTCGTGTTCTTTCGCGGCAAGGGCGCGTCGGAGTTAAGTTCTTCATGCCAGTGGAAGGTATCACGCCGACGCAGCCGGACCGCGCCGCGACGATAGAGTGCGGTTAAACTTCGGCTTCAGCAGAAGGTGCTTTGTCACTTGGATTTGCGCAACAGTTTCCGAAAGGGATTCTTGGAAGCCGAGCAGACTATCGACCGAGTCAAACGCGTCATTCGCCAGTGTTTGAGGCTCAGCCCGGACGCCAAGCTGGAAGACGAGATGCCGCTGGTCGGCGGCGAGTATGACCTCGATTCGCTGGACATCCTCCTGGTCGTCACGAGCATCGAGAAAGAGTTCGGGATCAAGATTGATGACAAAGCGGTGGGTCGGCAGGCGTTCGCGAGCATTGCGGTGCTGGCGAACTTCGTTGATTCGCAGGCAAAGTAAGCCCGGAGCCGTACATGGATGAAGGCCTTTCAAGCCTGATCGAGCGACTCCCACATCAGAGTCCCTTTCGATTTGTCACGCGTGTGCTCGAGCACCGTGCGGGGGAAACAGGAAAGGCCGTTTGGGCGGTTGATGGGAGCGAAGCTTTCTTTGCGGGTCATTTTCCGGGGCGTCCGGTGGTTCCGGGAGTCTTGATTGGCGAAGCGCTCGCGCAGCTGTCAGGTTTGGTCGGGTTTGAGGCTGGGGCAATAGATGTCCGGCTTGCCCACATCGATCTGAAATTCGTTTCGTCCCCGTCTCCTCCTGCGGAGATTGTGCTTCAAACTTTGCTTGTTCGAAAGCTTGGTGATCTCTGCCTGTTTGACGTGTCGGCCACGAACGCTGATGGAATGCTCGCAACGGGCCGACTAGCGCTTGCTTGTGACGGGCGCGCAGGATCGTCCTCATGAGAATGCGTTTCGCCATCGGCGTCTTTATTTTCCTCCTGCTCGGCGGATTGAGTGATCCCGACGGAACGAAGAGTGAACCTGCACCTTCCGCGCCGGTCACGGCCAGCAACGGGGACGACGCGCTTGAACGACGGGTCGCAGAAATCGACTCACGAATCGCGCAGATCAAGACTCTGAAGGCGGATTTCGAGCAAACCAAGACCACGCCGCTGCTTAAGAAGCCGCTGCTCTCGACGGGGACGATTGCGGTCAAGGGCCTGAGGGCCAAATGGACAACGCAATCGCCACGCCGGTCGGCCATGACGTTCGGGGCGGGCGAGATCCGGATGTTTTATCCACAGGAGCGCGTGGTTGAAATCTACACGATGCCTGAGAGGTTTCGCGAGCTTTCGGGCAATCCGCTCGGTCAGTTCGGGGCGATGCGTTCCATGTTCCGGATTTCACAGATCGATAGCGCCACGCTTGAAACCCCTCCACTTTCCTCCACTGAATCTCAATATCTGGCACTGGAGCTATCGCCAATCGGCTCGGAGCTCCAAGAGCACGTCTCCAAGATCCGCGTGCTCATCGATTGCAATATTCCCTGTGTGACCCGGCTTGATGTCTTCGATGGCGACGGGGCGTGCACGACCATCAAGCTTGCGAACATCCAAGCCAACATCGACGTTCCCGATGAAGATGTTGAAACAGTCGTTCCCGACGGAACGCGTGAAAGCCGGCCATTTCCGAGTCGATCCGACAAGAAACCCGCCGGCGAGGAAAAAGGCGATGAGCACAAAGGGACGGGGAAGTGAAAGCGATCGGCACGTCCTTGCGCGAGCGGGCGGCATCGTTCTGGCTCCTCGTATTGTTTTGGTGCGCTCGCTACGCGCCGTTGATGCTTCGCATGATCAAGCCGGTGGCCCTTTGGGCAACCTGGCACAGTTCGCGACACATTCGCGACGCGACAACCGCGAACGCAAGGTGGCTGGTTGGCGAATCTTCGGGAATGAGTGCGCGCCGTGCGTTCGGGAAAAAGGTGCTGGCTCGGTTCTTCGAGGCGGTGGCTGAGTTTGGAACAAATCGGCACCTGTCAAAGCAGGCAATCCTCCAGCGAGTCGAGCAGGTTTTCGGGTTGGAGCGATTCGAAGAGGCGCGGCGGTTTCGGCGCGGCGCGATTCTTGTGACCGCCCACCTTGGATCCTTTGAAACAGCGATGACGATGCTGGCGGAGCACGAGCCTCGTGTGCACGTCGTGTTCCGCCGCGATAAGAATCGCGTGTTCGAATCAATGAGATCGGAACAACGCGCGCGATTGGGAATTATCGAGGAGCCGGCGGATGAGGGATTGCCGATGTGGCTGCGGGTGCGAGACGCGATACGGGCCGATGAGGTCGTGCTTGTGCAAGGCGACCGGGTGATGCCCGGAGAATCCGGCGTCTTGGTCCCATTCATGGGCGGTCATGTTCGAGTGCCCGCGGGGCCGGCCAAGCTCGCCCGTGCAACGGGTGCGCCGATCATCCCGACGTTTGCCGTGCGTTCTGAAAGTGGAAGAGTGCTGATTTATCTGGAAGAACCGATCTGGCTCGAAACACTTCCGGATTCTCCCGGGCAACTTGATCCGGCGGTCGCACGCATCGCCTTGGCGATCGAGTCATGTGTTCAGCGATACCCTGATCAATGGCTGGTGCTTTACAAAGCCTGGCGCGAAGATGCAGTTGACCGATAGTGGCAGTTTTTCTGGGGTCGGACGTTGAATCAGGATGCGGCGATCTTGGTGACTGGGATGGGAGTGGTTTCCTGCTTAGGAAGCACGCTGGAACAGACTTGGTCGGCGATAGTCGAAGGCCGCAGCGGTCTGGGGACGATGTCGGAGTTGGAACAGCGGCCGAATCCTGACAAGGGTGGCGGCCAAGCGGTCGATCTTCCGGCAGACTTCTTTCCCGAACTTCCCCGCGCCGCACGATATCTCCGCTTTGCCGTCGAACACGCGCTGCAGATGCGGGGGACGCTTCTTTGCCCGCCGGCTCGGCGTGGAGCGATCTTCGGGACGACATTGCACGGCATGCGGGCGGGCGGTAGATTCTTTCGAGGCGATGACCCGACTGAATTACGAGATTTCCTCGCAGGCAGTGTGATCGATCGTGCCCTCCGCGGACTCGACATATGCGGACCAAGGTTTACGACTTGTTCGGCATGTTCTTCTGGCTTGAGCGCGATCGGGCTCGCAGCCACTCTGCTCCGCTCCGGCGAACTTGACCTTGTCGTGGCCGGGGGGTACGACTGCGTCAGCGAGTACTCCTACGCGGGCTTCGATAGTCTCCGGCTCATCGCTTCGGGGATACCGATGCCGTTCGCGGCGGAACGTGACGGATTGAAAGTAGCGGAGGGATATGGGGTGCTCGTGCTTGAACGAGCTCCCGACGCTGCGGCCAACAAGACCGCGGCGATTGCGTGTATCGCCGGAGCGGGAGAATCCTCGGATGCATTCCATCTGACGCAGCCTCACCCGGAGGGATCGGGCGCGGCGCACGCGATCCGCGCGGCCCTGACCGAGTCGGGCGTTGGACCCGACGACATTGACATGATCGCGGCGCACGGAACCGCGACCCCGAACAACGACGCGGCGGAATATGCGGCTCTCAGCACCGTGTTTGGCGACTCACTCTCGTCAAAGCCCGTGGTTGCCTTGAAGAGTCACCTCGGCCACACCTTGGGAGGAGCGGGCGCGGTTGAACTCGCGCTTTCCTCCATGGCTCGACGCAATAGCCTGATCCCTCCCACTGCCGGCGGTTCGGCCGTTGACCCGAAGTTTGGTGGGCTTTCGCTCGTTCGCGGGAAGCCGCTGGCTCGCCCAGTACGGACATCGCTCAACATTTCTCTGGGATTTGGCGGAGCGAATGCCTCCGTGGTGCTGACGGAATCCCCTCGAATCAATCCCGCGCCAAAGCCGGAAGAGAGCGAAGTCGTCGTGACGGGTGTCGGGGTTGTGGTGCCTCGTGGAGTCGGGAATAGTCAATTCCTCGAACTTCTGAGTTCGCCGGGTCGCCAGGACCTCGGAGCGGATACCGGTCCGCTTCCTGAGAGTGAATACGCCCACTTGCTCAATACCAGGCGAGCCAGGCGCATGAGCGAGTATGTGAAGCTCTCGCTTGCCGCGGCAACTGCGGCTTGCGATGACGCGGGTGCTGGTCAACCGGCATTCCTTGAAAACTGCTCAGCTATCCTGGGCACGACGCACGGCGCGAGTCCGTTCTGCGAAGCGTTTTATTCGCAAATCGTGCGTGAAGGCATGAGCGCGGCAAATCCGGTCCTTTTCGCGGAAGGCGTGCCCAATGTCGCAGGCGCTCACCTGACAATGACCTTTGGGATCAAAGGCGGTTGCCAGACGATCATCGGCACGCGCTGCGCGGGGCTGGATGCCCTGCGGCTCGCGACGCTCCGCATCCGTCAAGGCCGATGGAAGCGTGCCTTGGTTGGCGCAGCGGAGGAGTATTCACCTGTGGTCAATCGCGCGTACCAAGCCTGCGGGCTGTACGGAGGCGACACAAATCGATACCCCAATCGATTCGTGACTGGATCAGGCGCCGTGATGCTTATGCTGGAGAGCCGCGATTCGGCTCTGGAACGGGGAGCACGGGTGCGGGGCGTGGTCGAAGCCGGAGCGTGGTCAGCTGACGCAGACAAAGCTGCCAAGGGGGCCGACGCACTGCATCGCATTGAATCGACGCGACCGGTCGAATCGGCGAACGGACGAATTCAGTCCAATGAAATTGCGTTACCAAAGACTGGGGAACAGCCGCCTTTCGGCCAAGGAGCAGTCAATTGGTCGGTTCAAAGGTTCCTTCCCGAACTGTTCAGCGTCGGGCCGTTGGCGAGCCTGGCCGGAGTGTTGCTGGGCGCTCCCGCGGCAGGTGAGGCGGCCGATCAGGGAAATCAAACCTTTGCTATTCGGGTGAACGAATTCTCGGGTGCATCGACTTCGATTCGCGTTCGTCGTTCGCTCTAACCGCGGGAGATCGCCCGGCGACGCCAATCTCCCTTCGTACAGTCAGGACAGTGTCAGCGTTCAACCCATCGCTTCCATTCTCAAGATCAGGCGATTCGGAATCGGATCTTCCGATCGCGCCTCGGGTCCTTTATGCAATCCTTGAGCACGCTTCGAATCGACCAGACTCACTTGCGCTTCAGAGTTTTAGCGCAAGCGGCCAGCTCCCCGGCCCGCTGACCTACCGGCAACTCCATGACACCATTTCGCGTCTCGCTGTCGAAATCCGTCAGCATGTGCAGCCGGACGGCGTCGTGCTCTTGAAATGCGAGAACAGCTCGCAGTTTGTGGCCTGGTTTCTTGCGATACTGACAGCGGGCTGTCGGGTATTGCCGATCCATCCGCGACTCGCGAAACCGGAAGTCCAGAGTCTCGCGAAGCAAACTGGCGCGTCCGTCATGATCGGGTCACCCGAGCATTTCATTGATCGTGAGCTCATGCTGCTCGCGGTTGGACTGGCTTCCGCCGCGGAGAGTGGAGAAAGCGATTCGGCCACATTGCCCCAGCTCAGCGAAAATGGGGGACTCATCCTGCAGAGTTCCGGTACAACTGGCATTGCGAAGCTTGTCTTTCGCGCGCCGAAGGCGCTCGACGCCGTCGCGAGCGCCGTCGCGCATTCGATGAGGCTCAAGGTGGGCGAGCGAGTCATTGCGGCAATTCCGCTTTCCCACTCGTACGGCATCGACATCCTGCTCGCCACCATGCTCGCCGGTGCAACTCTGAATATCTGGGATGAATTCGACCCTCCCTCAATCGCACGTGAATGTTCCAGCGGCAGCGCCGTGGTTTTTCCGGGCGTGCCCTTCATGTTCGAGGCGATGTCGAGACAGGGTCCTCCGGTCGGACCGGGAGAGAGTTCGTTGCGGCTTGCGGTGTCAGCGGGAGCGCCGCTCCCTGCACGAGTCGAGCAAGGTATGGCAACCGCCTGGGGAATTCGGGTCGGGCAGATATACGGCGCGACAGAGTTAGGATCCGTCACGCTGAACGATCCTGACAGTCCCTTGTTTGCGCCGGCCAGTGTCGGATTGGCGCTGCCTGGCGCCCGCATCCGCGTCCTGGATCCGCGTGACCTTTGCAGCGTGCTTCCGTGTGGAAATGAAGGTCACATCGCAGTCCGCACACCAGCAATGCTTTCAGGCTATGTCCCGGACGGGATGCCCGAGCTTGTCGATGGCTATTTGCCGACGGGTGACTTGGGCCAGCTCGATGAGCAGAACCGCTTGTTCATCACGGGCCGCGCCAAATTGCTCATCGATTCAGGCGGATTGAAGATCAACCCGATCGAGGTTGAGAGCGCGCTGACGCAGCACCCTGGCGTTCTTGAGTGCGTCGTCGGGCCTCTGCCGCTTTCGGACACGATCGTGCGGCTGCAGGTTCAGTTCGTTGCCGCGGATCCATTGCATCCTCCCACCGAGAGCGAACTGCGCCAGCACATGAAGGATCGCGTCGCGCCGTACAAAATACCTCGTTTGTTTGAACGGGTCGATGCGCTTGCGCGCTCTGCTTCGGGAAAAGTGTTGCGTACTTCGGCTTTTCCTGGGAGTCCACCGCCATGCTGAAATCATCAAGCATCATCATCGCCACAATCTGGATCTTGGTGATGGGTTCGTTCCTGCCACTCGGTGGGTGCGCATCGGGTGTTCCGACCTATCCAACGATGTCCGATCGGGAGTCGCTCGAGGTACTTGCGCAACGGGCCGACGCGATTCGAACGGTGCGTGCGACGATCGATCTAGCCATCACGAACGGCCAAGGACAGTCCATCGAACTCGAAGGCGCGATCGCGGCGGTCCTGCCCGATCGCCTGCGATTGCAGGCATGGAAGATGGGTGTGACGGTGTTGGACGTGACCTACACGTCTGGCGAAGTTTGGACGGTCACTGACGCTGACCAGGGTTCGGAACAGGAGATCGAGACTCTGCGAGGAACATCCGCTTCCGACTTTGAACAAATGCTGGCGCCCACCCGGGCCGAGTTCTGGCGGAAAGCCACGCCGGTTCAATCCGCTGAATCGGAAAACGAACTCGTAGTTGACTCGGGCTGGCCGGTCGCGGGCGGGATGCGATGTTTCATCGACCGAAGGTCGCTCACCGCTCAGCGCCTCATCCTCGCCGATCGGAGTTTGCAGGCGCAAGTGGATCGCTCGCTCATTCTGGAGCAATATCAGAGTTTCGACGGCGTGATCTGGCCGACGAGAATGATTTTCAACAGCCCTGACGGAATCGTTCGAGTCAATCTCAAGGAAGTCGAAATCAATCAGCCGATCGATGACGCCGCATTCCAGCCGCCGCGCCGCGCAAAGAAGCATCTATGAGAAAAGATCGGCCGGCGTTCCGCAATGCATTGCTTGCCGCAGAATTCGGCGGCATCAGGCATTCCGTTTTTACTTTTGCCCATTTTGCTTGTCATCGCTGCGTGGTTCTCGCATCCGCGCTGATTTTTGCACTGGCCGGCTGCGCCGCTCCCTCGGCGCGATTGTCATTTCCAACGTCACCGACGAGTACTTCCGAATCGGGCCGCTCGTTCGACGTGAACGGTGATGGCAAGCCGGACTGGAGTATTCGCGCCGGCGTCGATGGCCGTCTCGACACGCTCGAGTACGACGATGATGAAAACGGAACAGTGGACCGGCGATACTCGCTGAGTGAGTACCGGACCGAAGAAGTTCCGCATCTCATCATCCTGCTGGATTCGATTCCCTTCTCCGCGGTCGCGGATCGCTATCGAGAGTCCGGATGGACCTGGTTCAGTCCGCCTCAGAAAGTCATTCCGCCGTTTCCAACGCTGACCGAAGTTGCCGTGACCCGAATGGTCGGCGCGCCACCGAACGCGGGATTGATCAACCGCTACTACGACGTCGCCCAAGGCAGAACCGTCGACCGGCTTTTCCAGCGAGCGTCCGGAGGCGACCTCGATCCGTGGGAACGACGTTTGAACTATGGATTGACGTTCACACAGACGGGCCTTGCGTTCTTGGAGCCGCGGCCGTGGTTTCATTCAGAGCTTGCCGCCGCGAAGGCCGCGTTCAACAAGAGTCCGGATCGCGTCACGATCGTGTATTTCGCAAGCGCCGCGTGCATGGTTTGCAAATACGGTGAGGAAGGCGTGCGAGAAGTTCTCGATGGGCTCGAGCAGATATGCCTCGAAATCCTGTGGGAACGACGGGGCGCGGTCAAGATTTCCGCGCTCGCCGATCATGGCCACAATCTCATCGCCGGCAAACGCATTGATGTCCCTGAGATGCTCAAACAAGCCGGGTTCAATCCAACCGACAACTTGCGATCGGATCGGGATGTCGTGGTAGAACTCGACGGATTGGTCAATTACGCCGGCATTCACACCCGCCACGCGTCAGAAGTCGCACGTGTGCTCACGAGCACCCCTGAGATTCAACTTGCAATGTACAAAGAAGATAACCGGATCATTGTGCGCGATGCACACGGTGCCGCGGCGATCGAGCAGCGAGGAGATTCATACCGGTACATTGTGATCGATCATGATGTGCTGGAATACGCGTCAGTCATTGCCGCGTTGGCCGCAGCAGGAAAGGGAGACGCGGAAGGGTTTTTCGCCTCGGCGGACTGGTTCAAGGCAACAGTCGACCATCACTGGCCGGATGCACCGGTCCGTATTTGGGAAGCGTTCAACATCGCCGCGCGCAATACCCCCGAGGTGATGATGACCACCACCCAAGGCTACTTTGTCGGCCTTTCGTCCATGGAGTGGTTCATCAAAATGGCATCCACGCACGGAGGTCTCGATCAAGTGGACAGCGCCACCTTCATGCTAACGATGACCGGCCGAGGCCAGCACCCCATGCGGACGCAAGATGTGCTACAAACCATCGAGCCGAATTATGACCCGCGTTTCCTTCGTCGCTGAACAGACCTGGGCCGACTATCCCGCGACTCTGGCGGCCGGATGGTCAACGCCGGTTGTGGCTGCGGCAGCACTCGGAACCGCCGCGCTCGCGACCCTGACCTATGGGATGGTTGTCCCTCAAAGCCGGCTGTTGCTGCCGGTGCTCTCACGAGCCCTCGACGCGACCGCTCCGCGCGTTGGGCTCACATTCGATGACGGACCTTGGCCGGGATCGACCGAGGTGATTCTCGATGTGCTCAAGGAGCACAAGGTTTCGGCCGCGTTTTTTGTGATTGGAAGCAACGTCGAGAAGTGGCCAATGCTCGTGCAACGAATGCATGACGATGGGCACTTCGTCGGCAATCACTCCTTTGACCATCACCGTTTGGGAAGCCTTCGAGGACTTTCATACTGGCGAGACCAGATTCGCCGCACCGACGAGATGGTGCGCTCAATCGTCGGCCATCGTCCCGCACTTTTTCGCCCGCCGATGGGCATTAAGACTCCGCCGCTCGCAGCCGCCCTCCGAGAATCCGGACACAAAACGATTGCATGGTCGTGCCGCGGCTTCGATGGAGTCACGACTGCACCAGCGCAAATCGTTCGCAATATCGGAACGAAGATTCGCGCGGGCGAGATCGCTCTTCTTCACGACGGGCGGGACCCTCGGAGCCGGCGGGATGTCCGGGTTACCGCGGCAGCTCTTCCTGAAATCATTCGGCTCACGCGCGCCCGCAGGCTCGAATTCGCCCCTCTGACCTCGCTGCTTCCAATCACACCGTATCGGCAGCCCGACTAACCGGCCTGCGGCACCGACGACTCCAACTCGCCGAGAATCTCCGGATCGCGTCCCCGCCCGACCGCGCGCCCCAGTACGAGCGCCGCGCAGAACACAATCATTCCGACGACAAACCCAACGACCAGGCTCCCGAGCAGCCACGCCGGAAGTAAATAAGCCGCAATAGTCCATGGACCTTGATGCATTTCACTCTGCGAGGGGCTCGGCAGCGAGCCCGTCAGCAGCAGGTGCCCCACCGCGACTGAAACCACGCCTATCGCGACACCGAGCGGCGGGATAGAAACCTGCGAACCGGCAATAACAGCGGCGGGATGAAGGTGCAGCCGCCAAGCGACGTAGGCGGAAAGCGCCGTGTGCATCCCGAAAAACGGCGTGGTACCAATCCAGGCGCCGAATCCGAGCGCCGTCGCCACCTTCAGGCGACCGAGGCGGCTCTCCTGCAAATCACGCCAGCAGCGAACAGGATTGATCCACTCCAACACCAATCGCCAGCGCGAGCGGTTCGATCGCACTGCTGGCTTTTCCACGACGGGCCACTTGCGGTGCGGCCACGGAATTAGAGCTCTGGCGACCAGCCTCAGGTGCATCCCCGCCTGCCGCAACGAATCGCGCCAGGGCTGAAAGTGACTCACTCGATTCTCATCCGCAAAACACCGACACCGCACGGGCACATCGATGACGCGGCACCCGGCCCAAGCGGCCCGCGCGATGATTTCGGCTTCGAACGAATATCTGCTGCTTGAACACGGGATCGCATCAATCAGATCCAGCGGATAGATGCGTAGCCCGCACTGGCTATCCGATAGCCGAAGCCCGCTCTCGACATACAGCGCAAGGCTCGCGTATTCGCGTCCGATTCGACATCGTCGTGGACAATCGACCATGCGTTCGGGTCGCCGGCCGAGCACCAAAGCGCTCGGGTCTGCTCGAACCCGCTCGATCAGCAGCGGCACGTCTCCCGGTTCGAGTTGCCCGTCCGCATCGATCGTGGCCGCGTGGGTTGCCCCCAATTCTCGCGCGGCACGAAAGCCGGTCCGGAGTGCCGCGGCCTTTCCCGAGTTCTTCGCATGAATGCAGACTCGAACGCGCAAGTCCGGATTTTCGTCCGTCCACCGAGATAGTCTCGATTGCGTGTCGTCCGTCGAACCGTCATCAACCACGACGATGGGAATGTCCAGTTCCACAAGCCCATCGAGCACGCCGACCACGGTTGCGCCGTGGTTGTAGGTGGGAAGCACAACGACCACGCCGGGCGCGCGGGGGGCGCTCTCCCGCCGGCTTTGCGTTCCGTTCTCTGTTTCTTGTGCGTCCAATTTCATGAAAGGCTTTTGCTTGTCGGCCCAGACACACCGCACCGACACAGAGATCAGCGCTCGCTTTTCACATCGTTCGAGGCCATAGAACTCCGGGCAGCACGCCGGCATGATGGTATCGAATCGAGAATCAGGCGACAAGCATTTTCGCCTTCCGGCCTCGCTCCACCCGCGTGGTAACATCCTTCCGCGATGCAAGCGCCCTTCTACACCTGCGGCCTCTGGATGTGCCGCTTCATCCGAAACCGATGCCTGCGCGACGTCGTTCTCAATGCCGAGCGGGCTCAAGGAAATGGCCCAATCCTGCTTGCCGTCACCCACTTGGGACATGTCGAGCCAATGTTTATCAGTGCCCTGCTGGAACGTCACGTCCGGTGGATGGCCAGAACGGAGTTTTACCGCTATCGGATTGGCGCGTGGTGCCTCAACGCCTGCGGAGCGTTTCCGGTCGAACGCGCCGGCTTCGCCCTTCCGGCAATCCGTCGCGCGATCCACCTGCTTCGTGAAGGCGAAATCGTCGGGATGTTTCCCGAGGGCGGTGTGGCCAGAGGTGCCGATTCTGTCATGCACGGCGGCGCGATCAAACGGGGCGTCTGCACCATTTCGATACGCTCCCGCATTCCGATCGTTCCTGTCGTCGTACTCGGCACCGATGCGCTGACCAAAGTCGGGCCTTGGCTTCCTTTCAACCGAGGCAGAGTGTGGGCCGCGTTCGGCCACGCCGTGGCGCCTCCGGCAGTCATCGGAAACCGACGGGCGGACCGGATCGAACTCTCAGGCCGGCTCAGCGCTGAATTTGTTGCTCTCTTCGAGCAACTCGTGACCACGTGTGGTCTCCCCGGCCACGACGAGCGTGGAAACACGAATGGGTGATCTGTTCTACAACACAGTTTGCACCATCGTTCGACCCGTGCTCCGCGCAACTTCGCGCCCCCTCATCATCGATTTGCACCTCGTCCCGCGAACCGGGCCGGTGATTCTCGCGGCAACACATCAGAGCCCTTTCGATGTTCCGGTGCTGATGCGTCACTCGAAACGACCGCTCGACTTTGTCAGCGTTACAGAAGTCTTTCGCAATCCCCTCGTCGCCTGGTTCTATGGCAACATGAACGCATTCCCTCTCGATCGATGGCGGCCGGACGCGCCGACTGTGCGCACGATTCTCTCTCGGCTCAAAGCGGGACGCGCGGTTGCGATGTTCCCGGAAGGTGCGATCCGAAGCGGAGTGGATTCGGTTGTACACACTCGGCGTATTCGCAAGGGTATTGGGCGACTTGCCTTGCTCTCGCGAGCGCCGGTCGTTCCATGTGTCATCATCAACTCCGATGCGTATGCGCGAGTGGCAGGATGGCTGCCCTTTCGCCAGACTCGCTACGGCATCATCTACGGCAATCCTCTGGATCCTTCTGAAGATCCCGACAAACTTGAGGAGGCATTTTTGGGAGAGATCGTGCGGCTGCACGCCGTGCTCTCCGAACGACTCAACGCGGGCCGGGGCACCCAACAAACATAACTATCTCTCGCCGGCCAGCACGACGCTTTCGTTCGCCCGGCCCGGCGAATCGGCCGCGAAGAGCGGCCGAAAGACACCACTCATGTCGACAGGAGACTCCGCGATCAGGCGGAACTTGGGGCGGTGCGGAGCGAGCGCAATGTACTGCTGCAGCCAAACGCAGAAATCAAACGCGCGATGGCGCCAACGCAGCGACCACGGGGTCTGCGGAAACACCTGTCCCGCGAGAATGGAAATGATCGCCCCGGGCATCTGCAGCGGGCCGCCACCGTTCGCGAAAAGCTCCCGGAACGATTGGCGGTAGTAGCTGCGGATGAGCCGCCAGAAGGGTTTGGTGCTCTGCTCTACAAAACGGCAGTGAGCTCGTCTCGCATGCTCGGCTCGCACCTCGCCACGCAGCATCCCAGCCGCCAGATTCGCGGCATGATGCGCGCTCACCATCGCGAGCGTAACGCCCGTCGAAAAGATCGGATCCAGAAAGCAGGCAGCGTCCCCGATCATGAAGTAACCCTGTCCTGCATACGGGCGGCACCGGTAGCTGAAATCCGAGAGAACCTGATTGTCCGCACTGCCCGTCGCGTTGCGCATGCGGTGCCGCACCACGGGACAGCGGGAGACAGCCCACTTCAGCAACTGCGACGGCGGAATATCGAGCGTGCGCACAAATGATGGCCGAGTCACGAATCCCACGCTTGTCTTTGTTTCGCTCAGGCCGATGACCCAGAACCATCCTTCATCACACATGAAGATCGCCGGGTGGCCGCTCTCCACGCCCGGCGGTCGCTCCACATTTTCGAAGTGCTGGAAATAGGCCACTTTCTGCAATTCCGGCTCGCTGAAGTTTTTTCGTAAATTGAGCGCACGCCCTACCAAAGTCCCGTGTCCGGAAGCGTCGAGAAGCAATCGTGCTCGCACTGTTCCTTCACTAGTCTCGACTTCTACATCGTTTTTCGCGAGTTTCCGAATGGCCCTGACCGGCATGCCCTCGCGAACGTCGGCTCCAGATTTCCGAGCTTGGTCCAGCAGCATCTTGTCAAGATGCGCTCGCTCAATATTGAAAACCGGAACACCCGGAATCAATCCGTCCGCGAACGAGAATTTTCGGGTGCTGTGGTCGTTTCCGAACCCAAACTCCGCCCCGAACTTGGGAACTTGTGGCAGCTTCGCGAGCTCATGTTCGAGCTTGAGCTCTTTGATCAGCAGCGATGTGCGGGGCAGAATCGATTCGCCGATGTGAAATCGCGGGTGCCGATCCTTTTCGAGCAGACAGACTTCAAACCCGGCCCGCGCAAGCACCAGCGCAGCCGTCGAGCCAGCAGGACCTCCTCCGGCGATCACAACGTCAAAGTCTTCTGTCATCGATGCTCCCTCTGTCCGCAAAGCAAAAATCTCTGGCCGCCCAACGCACGGATTCGGCCGCATGCCCGCCGGCGATCGCTCCAGTCACGACGGCCCAAGGCACACCGCAAAGCTGTCACTCGGGTGAAGGTGCAATGGTCGCTTCGATTTCAACCATCAGGTCGGACCGGCACAACTCGGCACAGACGCATTCCACGCTCGCATTGGGAAACCGACGCTGCGTCTTCTCGCCCAACCAGTTCAATTCCGAAGCGACAGGAGAGAAAACGCGGGCTGTCTCTACGTTGTCGAAGTGATAGCGATCGGTGCCTGGCACGCTCTCGGCGAGTCCCGCAAGGTTCTCCATGGTTTCTTCGAACTGCCGCGCCAGAGAACCCTGGTGCGCCGTATTCTCGCCCAGAATGCTCGCAGTACCAGCGACTAACAGACGCGTCCCGAAAGGCAGTTGAGCCACCGTCGCCCTCGCGAAACACGGTGGACGCGGACCAAATTTCCGCGAATAACCGAACGCCGGAATCTGCCGGGGATTTTCGACCGGTATGCCAGGTGCAACAGAGCCCAGGGCGTGCACCTGAAAATGATCGCCTCTGTGCCCCACTGCGGACGCCGCAGGAAGCGCTTTGGCAAACATTTCAGGTCCGCCAAACCACTCGCAAAACGCGTCGTACCTGCCCGCATTGAAAACCTGATAACGATCCATCGAATCCGTCATGCTGACATGAATTCCGGGAACCACAACCCACATGCGAACCGGAAACGGTGTCTGCGATTTTCGCAAGGCGTCGAGAATGACCAGAAACATGTCGGTCACGGCGAGCTGAAACAAATCGGGCGCCAAGCGACTCGCGTTCGGCAATTGTCCGCTGACGAGATTGGCACCTTCGGCGAGGGCCAGCTCGATTTGACACATTTGCGAAGACCGCTTGAGCTTCAACCGCCGATCTTCGTGTGACTCACCCACAATCGCTCGAACCCATGGAGGAGGCGCCAGCGCTGTTTCCGTCATCATGGAACCGAATCCCTCGTCCAACTTGAGGCTCCACTGCGTACCGAATCAAACATTCCGGCGCGCTCATCTCCACGCACCCGGACGCGTCAGCATACCACGATGCGATCGGGCAGGCAATGGAATGACGACGCCCAACCAAGGAATTGGCCCAGGCGGCCACCGCGTGATCGCACCATGCTGTTTTCATTCGGACAGTAAATTACGGTGCTTTTCGCCCGTCGACGGATGTGCACCTGGGCGTTCGAGGGGCTTGATTTCCCTTCCCGCGTCCAGCGATTCCGGCCGTCGATAGAACCAATCGAACATCGGAGACGCCATCAAAGTCGTGACAATGGTCATGATTATCCCGATCGAGAAGAGCGTCGGCGTGATGATCCCGCGCTCAAGTCCGATGTTCAGGATGATCAACTCCATCATCCCCCTTGCGTTCATCATCGAGCCGATTGCGAGGCTCTGGCGGGTACCCTCCCCACTCATTTTCGCCGCCGCGGCACAGGCGAGCAACTTTCCCGCGCACGCCGTCGCCACTGTGATCGCCGCAAATCCCCACATCGCGAACGAATCCACCAGCGCAATCCGGGTATTGAGGCCGCTCACCACGAAGAACATCGGCACCAGCAGGACTGACGTCACTGGCATCAGCATGCCGCGAATCGCTTCCGCGAACCATCCCCGAGGCATGACCAGTCCCAGCACGAACGCGCCGAAGACCGCGTAGATGCCGATCGTGTCCGTAAACCACGAGCACATCGCGAGAACGACAAGTACCACGAGGAGTTTTCCGGCCGGGGCGGGCCACGCGCCGGTATTCCGTTCCGCCTCGCTGCCGGCGAGCCACCTCATTGCCGGACGCAGCACAAGCATCGCGATCGCGACATACACCAAACCACCGCCGATTGCGAACGCAACCGGGCCCGGACTCCCACTGACCATGCTCAAGACGACAGCAAGCGCGCACCATGCCACCGCATCATCAACAGCGCCAGCGGTCAAAAGTAAAGTTCCGATGTACGTATTCGTCAGCCCTCGCTCGGAGATAATTGAAGCCATGACCGGAAACGCGGTGATGCTCGTTGCAGCACCCAGGAAAGCCATCGCCTGAAGCTGACTAATGCCGTCTCCGAAGAATCCCGTTTTGCCGTGAAGAAACGCTGCGAGCAGCATTCCCAATGCGAACGGCACCACTATTCCCGCCGTTGAGATCAAGGCCGCGGCTTTGATTTTTGTTCGGAGCAGATCGATCCTGAACTCAAGCCCCATCAGAAACATGTAAATCGAAAGGCCGAGCTGGCCCATTACATAAATCACCGCCCGCGATGGCTGGGGAAAAAGCCACTCCTGCACGTCAGGAAGGAAAAGCCCCAACAAGGACGGGCCGAGGATGATCCCCGCGAAGATCTGCCCGACCACCTCTGGTTGTCCCAGTTTCTTCGCGACGAGGCCCAGCAGCCGACAGGAAGCAAGGACAACCCCGATCTGCAAAAAGAACATCTTGGCAATGTCAAAGTTGGTCATGCGGAACCGATGTGTTTCAAGGCCGGCAGACCACGACGGTCCGCAGAGCATCCAAGGCTACCGAAGATCCGTCTCGACGTCGGCATTCATTCTTGAAACCGTGTCTGATTCGTGCCAGCTATTCCTATTCTGATGCTGTTAGAATGGCACTCGAGGGGGTGCGGTTTCGGCACGAGCCCGTGGTGAGTGCGTCCTATCGGAACAAAGGGTCCACAATGGCCACGACAAGCGGCTCGGCGGACTCGATCGTGGAGAACTCGGACGCCAATCGGCCTCACCCGCTTCTCCCCCGATACTACAAAACGGACGAAGACAAACGCCGGTATTTGACAGCGATCTTTGATGCGACTGTTGCCGACTACGACAAGCTCGAAAGCTGGCTTTCTCTTGGGAGCGGCCGGAAGTACCGCCGCGACGCACTTCTCCGTGCCGGAATCCAGCCCGGAATGCACATCGCCGATGTTGCCGTGGGAACGGGTCTGGTGGCCGCTGAAGCGCTCTCAATCATCGGCGAACACGGATCACTGGTTGGGATCGATCCGAGCACCGAGATGCTCCGATCCGCTCGCGAGCGACTTGGAATCCGCACGATCGTCGCGACCGCCGAGTCGCTCCCGCTCGAGTCAGAATCTATGGACGCAATCTCGATGGGTTACGCATTGCGCCATGTCGAAAGTCTGGACTTGGCTTTTCAGCAATTTCACCGCGTTCTGAAGCGCGGCGGCCGCGTGTGCATCCTGGAAATTACCCGTCCCCGCACATCTGTGGGACGCTGGATACTCAAGGCCTACCTTGGCACGTTGACGAACATCCTGGGGAAGGTGATCAAGCTCAGCCCTCGCACGCCAGAGCTCTGGGCGTACTACGGCGAAACCATCGACAAATGCGTCCCGCCCGAACAAGTCCTCAAGGCTCTGGGCGATGCGGGATTCGTGCATGCTGAACGCCAGACTTCTTGCGGAATCCTTTCGGAATACACGGCGCTCAAGCCTTGAGCAACGCTCAACTTGCCTTGGATCATTTGATCGCCTGCGAAGAACGCTCGTCGCACATCCGGCGGTAGAGCGCTTCGTATCGCGGGACGATCACTTCTGCTGAAAACTCCGCATGAGCCGTGGCCCGAGCCGCCTGCCCAAGCGCTGCCCGGCGGTTTGGATCGCGTTTGAGACCTTCGATCGCACCGGCGAACGCTTCGACATCACCAAAGGGGACAAGCACCCCAGTCTGGCCGTCGCGGACAACTTCGGGAATGCCGCCGACGCACGTACTGATGCTTGGGCACGCAAACCACATCGCTTCGAGGATGCTGAGACAGAAGCTCTCGGATTCGGACGTTATGAGCGAGAGATCCGCGGCCTGCATGAAGTCTTCGATCTCGACAACACGCTCGCGGATGATGAGCATTGATTCGAGACCGAGATTGCGTGCCAACGCCCGATAAGGCTCGAAAGTGTCGCCGGCAAGGATGAGCAATTTGAAGGACTCGCGCGGCCGAAGACGAGCGACGGCTTCGAGAAGCAAGTCGATTCGCTTGCCGGGGCGAAGATTCGAGCTGTGGACGAGGAGTAGTTCATCGGCCCCAACACCGAGTCCGGCGCGGACCTGTTCGCGCGTTCGTAGGGGCTTGCGCGGCACGATGAAATTCGGAATGACTTCGATGCTGCGCCCGACATCGAGCAGCCGCGTTGTTTCTCGAGCGAGATACTTTGAGACGGCGGTGATCGCATCAGAGGTTGCGAGCGCGTGACGAATCGCCGGTGCGTAGCCGGGGTCCTTTCCGAGAAGTGTCGTGTCGGTACCGTGCAGCGTGGTCACGACTTTGGGACGTCGGATTTCGGGCAACATGGAACGCGCCAGGATCGCGGCGGTGGCGTGCGGAACGGCGTAATGGACGTGGAGGATATCGAGATCGTGGTGCGATGCGACGTCGGCCATCTTCACCGAAAGCGGGAGCGTGTAGTCGGGATACTTGAACAGGCCGTAGTCGTTGATCTCAACCGGGTGGAAATAGATCCGCGGCGTGGGAAGCTTGAGGCGGAAGGGCTGTTCGTAGCTGATGAAGTGAACTTCGTGACCTCGCAAGGCAAGTTGTTCGCCGAGCGTGGTGGCAAGGATGCCGCTGCCCCCGACCGACGGATAGCAGGTGATACCGATGCGGCACGGACGCGAAGCCTCGAAAGAGGATGGAGCGGGATTCGCCATGTCAGAACGCTCTCGCTCCACGGGAAATCGGAGCGAGCGAATCGACGACGATCGCATCGTTTGCGTAGAGCGGTATGGCGTGTCCGATTCCGGCGCTGAGGCCGAGCATGCGGGCGCGGGTGAGCTGGAGCTCGACGTAGTTGAGGTGAGACGTTTGCGTGCCGTGGGCGTTCATGGCGCGCGTCCAGGTGTCCAAGATCTCCGGAGCGGAGACGTCGACAAGGATGCGAACGGTGCCAATCGACTCCGCGCCGGGGGACAGGGCGTAGAAAAAGAGCTGGCTGATCGCATGAGGCGGGAGGTCCTTGAGTTCCTGCACGCCTCCGTAGCGGGCAAGACGTGCGGCTTGACGGACAAGCTCGCCAAGCGCGGCATGATCCGGATGCTGATCGGCAACAACGCTTGGGGCAAGAACGATCTCGGGTCTGACGGCTCGAAGGACGCGAGCAATCTGAATTGCATGTTCGACCCGGCGCTCAAGATGCGCATCGCCATCAAAGGTCAGGAACTGGAGCGTGGCCCCGAGGATTTTCGCGCCGGCTTCGGCTTCAGCGGTCCGCTGAGCGGGTGTGCCGCGGGTGCCGGATTCGCCCTTGGAGCACACAACGATGTGAACCGCACGCCCCGCACGCGATTCGAGCGCGAGCACTCCCCCGCAGGCGAACTCGACGTCGTCGGGGTGCGCACCGAACGCGACAAGCGGCGCCAGAGCTGGAACACGTTCAGATTGTGGGTTCTGCGAAGGCTTCATCGGACCTTTCGATCGACTCGCGGTTGACGAACGTGATCTCTGGTGCATCCTCTTTGCGGAGGTATCCCTGTTCGCCCGCCCCGCAAACGTAGTGCGTGCAGCGGAGAACAGAGTTCATCCAGCGAAGACGACTATCGCGCGTGGGACTGATTTGATCTTTGGTGATCGTTGCGGGCGCCGGAAGATTCAGGAATGAATCGCCCCCTTGATGCAGTTGAAGCGAGCCCCCGCCACCCGCAACCCCCGCACCCTCGTGCCCGGCGGGCACAAATCGGGCGCGGGCAATTTCACCCTCATACGGAACATCAACGAAATACTCCGCGATGTCGCACGCCGCACGGCGGAACTCCGGATCACTCGAGCGGGCGACACGGATTCCATCGAGCATGCCCATCCGCCGATACATCTCCAGGCAATAGTCCGCAATCGTGGTCTGGGGCAAGGTCTGAAACTGTTCGATCCAGATCCTGGCGTCAAACGACGGAAGCTGGCGCAGAGTCTTCGCGTGCCAATCCCGCATCACACGCTTGAGATACAGCGGCGAGTACTTGCGTTGAACCTTGTTCTCGAACGTAAAGTTCAAGGTCGTCGGCTCGCCCGATTTGTGATGGCGCAGAGTGGTCTGCGTTTCGCGCGGATCGTGATCGCTGTCGTGATAGAAGAAGACAATCTCGCCGCCGATTTCGGCCTGAAGTTTCCGAGCGGAGCGAACCTTCGCCACGAGAAACCGACGCGGAAAAAAACCGCAAGGTTGCTGGCCGAAGCAGATGACCGGGGAAGTGCTCATGCAGTGGACAGGTCTGTCGGTTCTTGCGAACGGGGAAGCACGGCCTGGATCACAATGGCGAAAAGAATGCAGGCGCCCGGCCCGATGAAGTTGTACCAGAGATAGCCGATATCGAGAGTGAAGTAGAGGGCGATCACCAGTACTTGAGCGGCGATCGCGGCCCAGAAGATCGCCGTGCCGCGGATCCACTTCAGAAAAAATGCCACAAGAAAGAGAGCCAGCACCGGGCCGTAAAAAATCGACCCGACAATGTTCAGGGCTTGGATCAGATTTTCAGCAAGCCGCGCAAAGAGCGCGAAACTGATGGCGATGATCCCCCACACAATTGTGAACAGCCGCGACGCCGCGACGTAGTGCGCATCGGTCGCGTCACGTGAAACCAGATGCCGGTACAGGTCAATCGTGGTGGTCGACGCCAGCGCATTCAATTCCGCTGCCTTCGACGACAACGTCGCAGCAAAGAACGCCGCAACCAGCAACCCAATCAGCCCGTGCGGCAGATAGTTCAAAATAAACGTAATGAAAACGTAATCCGCATCGCTCGCGGGCTTCTTGCCCTTCAAGCCCCCTCCCACCATCAGCTTCGCCTGCTGACGGATTTCGTCGCTCTCCTTCTGGAGCGACTGCGCCTTCTTTCGAGCCTCGTCGGCTTCGGAATCGCGGCCCTCCCGAGCCGCCTCGATCCACCGGTCAATCTCGGCGCGCTTCAGAGCGTGGACTTCCGCAAACTTGGACTCGACTTCCCGGAAAGCTTCCGGCGCACCCTGCGAGGCATGCTCCGCCCAGGCAGACTGATTGAAATACACCGGCGGCTTTTCAAACTGATAAAAGACAAACATCATCGCACCCAGCAGCAGAATGCCGAACTGCATCGGGATCTTGAAGACTCCGTTGAACATCAGTCCCAGCCGACTCTCACGCACCGTTCCTGACGAGAGATACCGCTGCACCTGCGATTGATCCGTTCCGAAATACGAAAGGGCGAGAAAGAGCCCGCCGATGGTGCCCGACCAGAACGTGTAGCGTGTTTGCAGACTCGGCGAAAAATCCACGGCATCGAGCTTGTTCATTCCCCCGGCGATCGTCATCGCGTTCAAGAAGCCAAAACCGTCGGGCAATTTCCAGATAAGCACCGCAAATGCCGCGATCATCCCGGCGAAGATGACCGCCATCTGGTATTTCTGAGTCAGGCTAACCGCGTCGCTGCCGCCGGCAACGGTGTAGATGATCACAACGATTCCGCTCGCGACGATCGTGCCATCGAGCGACCAGCCGAAAACCGTCGAAAGCACGATGGCCGGCGCGTAGATCGTGATCCCTGCGCCCAATCCTCGCTGAAGCAGAAAAAGCCCGGCGCCCAGAAGCCGCGTCTTTGTGTCGAATCGTTTCCCGAGAAACTCATACGCCGTGTAGACATTCAGCTTGCGGAAGAGCGGCAGAAAGATCGCCGCGATGATGATGAGCGCGAACGGCGCACCGAAGTAGTTCTGCACGAATCCCAAACCGCTCTCAAATCCTTGACCAGGGACCGAGAGAAACGTGATCGCGCTCGCCTGCGTCGCCATCACGGAGAGGCCGATGACCAGCCACGAGGAATTTCCGCTGCCCTTCAAGTAGGTATTGAGACTTCGGTTCCCTCGAGTCCGCCAAATCCCGTAGGCCGCGATACTCAGGATCGAGCCCAGCAGCACTGCGTAATCAAGGATGTTCACGCGAACACCCTTGGAAGGAGCGCGAGGATAACAACCCAGATCGCGAAGCTCGCAACAACGACCAGGTACACCGCGGGCCACGAACGAAACACGGGCAACCCGGTCGACCGCTCATCCGCAGTTGCCCGCTCGTTGTCTTGAGGTGTAGCTGGGCGCGCCGGTTCGTTCATTTGCTCGGCGCCACAAGATTTGCAAAGAGCCGGTACGCCCCCGCCACGCCCCCGGGCAATTGACGAAACCACGAAAGACCCGTGTACACGAATCGTCCTTTGCCGTACGGCGCGACAAGAAGAGCGCCCTTCATTGGCTGCTCACCGGGATCCGCGCAGGCGATCAGCGGCACAAACCGCTCGTCCCATTGATTTGGAAAATAGATCCCCCGCTCCTGTACCCATCCATCAAAGTCCGCTGCCGTAATCTTGTTCGGCACATTCATCACCGGATGATCAGGGGCAAGGAATGTAATTGCCGCCGTTTCATCCGTCACGCGATCCGAAGAGATCTTCAACTCGTACGGCGCCACGCCGCTTGCAGAGATTCCGTCGGGACGGTTGTATTGCACCACAACGGTGCCCCCGGCCTCGGCGAACGCAAAGAGTGTCAGCAACCCCGTCGCAAGATCCTTCCTCACGTTGAACGCGCGAACACCCACCACGACTGCGTCGAGACCTTGAAGCTTCGCCGGTGTCAGGTCGTCGCTCGAAAGCTTGGTGATCTCAAACCCCATCTGCTCGAGGCACTCCGCAACGCTGTCGCCCGCGCCGGGGATATATCCGATGCGATGGCCACTGGTCTTCAGGTCTACCGAGACAGCCCGCATCCGGGCCCGTGGCTGAAGCACCTGCCGCGGAATGTGGTCGTATCGGATGTCGATTCGCCGCGCGTCGTATGTCCGTTCCCCGACTCGCGCTTTCACACCAAATTCAACGGAAGTCACTTTGGTCGGCGCTGTGACCTTGAAGGTCAGCGTCGCGCGATCGCCTGCTGCTTTCAGCATGAAGGGCTGCGAAGCCGGCAAAACGCTCCAACCCGCCGGTACTTCGAGCGACAATGTCCCCTCGACTTTGGGGCGCGAAGCGATGGCACGCACCTCGACTGTTCGCTCCGCACCCGGCTCAAACAGACGAACTTCAGAAGAGAACTCAACCCAAACGGGCGGAATCACCGCGAGCTGCTCGGCATCCTTCATGCCGCTCTGTTCTGAACTCGCTCGCACAGGCTCGTCGCGGATAACGATCGACTGCCCGCCGATGTCAAACATATATTCGACGGGAAACGTCGGCGAATTCGCCGCGCTGCCGATCAGCGTCGAATCGGAAACGTGTGCAATTCCCGCGGCAGCGGACTCGCGAAGCCAATACGGTTGAGTCAGCAGTGTCGACGCCGGAAGCACTTCGTCGAAAGTTTTCGTCACGAATTGATCGCGCGAAAGCTCCATGCCTGTCTTGACGTCTTTGTTCGTTTCGGGAAATCGCACGCGGATCCAGCGCACAGGCACTGTGCCACGTGCGCGCGCACCAAGTTCAAGCCGCATGGTTTCGCCCGGACACACTTCGGCGTTTGCGATTCGCGTGCGGACATCCACCTCAGCGCATGCCGCGATGATTCGATCGAGCAGCTCCCGCTTCTCTTGGACGATCGAATTGCTCGGAATCGCAGCGATGCTCGTCCGAATCTTGAGCAGCGCCGGAATACTCGCACTCGGATCTCCGGAATTGAACTTCTCGACGACTTCCCCGATTGCCTTCGCGATGTCCGCAGCGCCGGGAAATCGTGCCCACGTTGTATCCACGCCATCGAAGATGTCCGTCGTCGCCGGCTCGCCCCCAAGCGGCTGGAACGATTCCATCCGAGGGCCCGGATTGCGTCCGCCCGCAAAGTTCGCAAAACCCTGCGAGACGTGCATCGCACGACTCTTGCCGGCGAGCGCATCAAACGATTGACCCGAGACCTCATCGGTGCCGCTGATGTCAAAACCGATCGTGCCCGGCTTGGCGTTGTCCGCCGCTCCACCACCCCCCCCAGCCCCTCCTCCGACCCGCCCGTTCTGCACAATGCGCTTGGGCTGCCAAGGCTGAAGGTCTTTCAACTGCTCGGGAAAAGCATTCGAATCGCCCGCAAGCTTGAATGCTTCAACTGCGAGTATCGCCGACGCAGTGTGATGTCCGTGCGTTCGGCTCGCCTCCGGCGAGAAACGCGTGACGATGACATCCGGGCGAAATTCCCGGATCACACGCACAATGTCGCTCACTACCGCCTCTCGATCCCAGATCCTCATCGTCTCCTGCGGATCCTTCGAAAAGCCGAAGTCGATCGCCCGGGTGAAGAACTGGCGCCCCCCGTCCACTCTCCGCGCCGCAAGCAGTTCTTGAGTTCGGATCACACCAAGTTCGTCTCCGAACTCCGGCCCGATCACATTCTGCCCGCCATCACCCCGGGTCAGCGACAGATACCCGGTACGAGCATGGCGCCCGCGGGAGAAGTAGGTGATGAACTGGGTGTTCTCGTCATCCGGATGTGCCGCGACATAGAGAACCGTTCCGCATTGCTGGAGCGCAAGCAGGTCCTGCCTGATCGCCGCGCCGCGCGACGCCACCAATTGGGTGTCCGTCGGCGGCGCGGCGACCGGATCACTCTGCTGCGCTCCGGCAACCGACAAAAACAGGAAGCCCAGTAGCATCGACACCGGCAGTTGAAGGGAGAGCAGAGAGTTCATGGCGAGTTTGACGCGCACTCAGCCTCTCGGGCCATGCACGCCACGGAATACAAATCAATGGCGCGAGAGATGTTCCACTCTCGCGGTTCTTCTACTTCACTTACTTCTTCAGGGAGTAGGGAACCGAAAATTCCTGATTCTCCCAGGCGATCGTCAGCACGCCGCCGCCAGCCGGGTCCTTCGCTACACCCATCGTGAACTGATCGACCGAAGCCGCGGGAGCTGCCTTCTTCACGTCGATGCGGGCAAGATCCTGCTTTTCGTCGTACTGGCTGCCCCACTGCCCGAGCTGCTTGTTGATGATGAGCTTCGATGTTCCGTTCTCGACGGGCAGGAAATAGAGCGAGTACGCGCCGGCAGGAACCGTCGTTCCGCCGATAGTGATCGGCTGCTGCGTCAGAAGCAATGTCGCTTCGTTCGCACCAAGACGCCAAACCTCACCAAACGGAACGAGCCCGCCCCAGATCTTGCGAGCAGCGCCGGTCTTCGGGTCTTTGGTGAACGGGCGGCTATACACCAGCGTGACGCGGTTGTCGTCAATGACCGTGCTCGTGATCGCGCTTGGGCTCGCGCGAGTCGGAGCGGTCTTTGGAGCAGCCGCCGGAGCCGCGGGAGTTGAGGCTGCAGGCTGGGCCAGCAGAGGAACTGCCGCGGCAACCGACAACGCGAGGGCAGAAACGACGAACTTCAAGTGCTTCATGGGTATCTCCTTCTGAAGTGAGTGAGTCAACGCGGCCGGATCAACAAGGTACCTGCCATAAACAAAGTAGTGGTCAGCTTGCTCGAACAAAGTTGCGAACGAAATTCCACTGCGTCGTGCAAAAACGACATCAAGCCGCCGGATGCGGTGAGACGGCAGCAATTCCTTATCTGTTCATGACTTGGAACGCTTTTCCTCCTTGGCAGCCTATTCGCCGGCTTCTAATCAGATGCGGTCAACCAGCAGAACGTTCCCGAAACAGTCGCGTTTCGTGAGCCGAAAGCGACGCCCGACGCCTTCGCGTACCGGCCAGGCGCGGAAATAGTTCACAGGAATTGAGAGAAGCACCCGAAAGTGCGTCAGCCCGCAACGGGCTGCTTTTCCAGGGAGTGATCGCACAGCGTCGAGAGCAAGTTGCGCAGATCAGCAACCTGCGTCTGGGAAAGCGCGCCCATACCCGGCATTTCTCGAAAGAGATCCATGCCGATGGTCTCGCGCAGCTTCTTGCCGGCTGGCGTTGCGTGCAGGATCTTCACGCGGCGATCGCTCGGATCCTCGGACCGTGTTAGGAAACCACGATCCTGCAAGCGATCGACGACGCCGGTGATGTTGGACGGGTCGCACCCGAGATTGTCGGCGACGCAGCGCATGGGCTCGGCGTCGCCCAGAAACATCAAAACCTTGGCCTGCATTGCAGTTAGATCGTGTGCGACCGCCACGGACTCAAAGTGAGCACGAAGCCGCTCGACGTAGGAGAACAGCAATTCGACCACTTCCGCGCGTGCCGCGGCGATCGGGTCCTTCGGCTTTGGGATTCTGCAAACACCCATCGAAAACATCATACCCGAAACACTTGACAACTTCAACTGTTGAGGACTATCGTTTTCCGGCTGTTTCTCCGGCCCGCTGTCACAACGGGCGCCTCGGCCGGAAATTGCTGGATGATTCTGCTGGGCGGCACCGGCTTCCGCTCGGATCCAAGACCTGCCGGGTGCAAAGGGCTGGCGGATGAAGATGAAACCTTTTGTCGCGGGCATCGGGCTGCTGGTCGTTCTTCTTCTCGTCGCGGGCGGGCTTGGCGGCTGGAAGTATCGCCAGATCCACTCCGCGGCCGGTCAGGGCGGGATGATCCCGCCAGAGTTCGTGGAGATAGTCGAAGCCCAGACCATTCCCTGGCAGCCCCGCGCCCGTCTCGTCGGCACCGTTATCGCCGTTCGATCGGTCAATCTCTCGAATGAGATCGTCGGTGTGGTGAAGGAAGTCGGCTTTGACTCGGGTGCGATCGTGGAGCCGGGGCAGGTGCTCATCAAGATGGACACGTCGACCGAGGAAGCGGACCTCGCCGCTGCCGAGGCGACGAAACAGTTGGCGATTTCGGGGATCGAGATGTCGGATGCCGAAATCACGATGTCGAAGACTTCCGCGGATCTGGCACGCACAACGCTGAAGCGATACAAGAGCGCAGCGACAGCGAGTTCGGTTTCTGCGACAGATGTAGATAAGGCAACGAGCGAAGTTGAGCGTGCCGAGGCGGCGCAAAAGCGTGCGGAATCGTCGTTCGCGCGCTCGAAGGCCGAGCGCGATCAGGCGGAAGCCCGCGTGCAGCAGATCAAGACGATCATCGCGAAGAAAACGCTGAAGGCGCCGTTCCGCGGCCGTGCAGGAATGCGGACGGTGCATCCGGGTCAGTATCTGGGAGAGGGCACGAAGATTGTTGATCTGACCGAATTGACGGACGAGATTTACCTCGATTTCGCAGTGCCGCAGGAATACGCGCAGCGGGTTTCTGCGGGCACGGTGGTGGATGCCCAGTCAAAGTTGCTGGGTACGGATCACGCGAAGATCACCGTGGTATCGATCGATGCAACAGTGAATCCTGTCACCCGCAATGTGCGGGTTCGCTCGAGCGTGCCGAATCCGGATTACAAGCTCAAGCCGGGCATGTTCATCGATGTGGAAGTTCCCGTCGCGCCGCCACAGGATTATGTGGCGATCCCGAGCACCGCGCTCCGTCGCGCAGCATTCGGCGATCACGTCTTTGTGCTGACTCCGATGGACATGAGCAAGATGCCGCCGCCTCCACCGGGCGCACCGCCGATGCAGGGCCCGCCGCCGATGACGTCTCATCAGCGAATGGTGCATGTTGGCGCAAACCTGGGCGATCGAGTGATCATCACCAGCGGGCTGAATGCCGGCGAGAAGATTGCAAAGGACGGTTCGTTCAAGCTTCGCGAGGGCGCGATGGTGATGCAGTCGCCGCCCCGTCCGGAAAAGGGTGCGCCAGCTGCACCGGGCGTGAAGCCAGAAGCAGCGCCGGTAACTACAACCAATGCCGAGGAATCTCCGAAAGCGGAAGCCAGCGCCAAGCGCTGAGCGAATTCGGCTCACGGGTTTGACTGACTGCATGAACTCACTGCATCGTCCTGATCGCCTGAATCGCGGCAACGCGTCCCAGAGACAACCATGAAATCGATCACCGACATCTTTATCAAGAAGCCCGTGCTGGCAATGGTGATCAACCTGATCATCCTCGCGCTCGGTTGGAAGGCGATCTTTAACCTGCCGGTACGCCAGTATCCGCGGCTGGAATCAAGCGCGATCATCATCAACACGGCCTACATCGGCGCCAGCGCTGAAACGGTGCGCGGCTTCGTCACGACGCCCATCGAGAAGGCCGTTTCCGCGATCGATGGCATCGACTACATCGAATCGTCGAGCACGGCCGGCATCAGCACGGTGACCGTGCGTCTCCGCCTGAATCACTCGAGCAATGCTGCGCTCGCAGAGATCTCGGCTCGCCTGAACCAGGTGCGAAGCGAGTTGCCGGCAGCGGTTGAGTCTCCGGTCATCGATATCCAGCGGACCGACAAGCCGTATGCGACGTTTTACATCAGCATGACGACAAAGAACATGTCGTTGTCGCAGTTGAACGATTACATGGCCCGTGAGCTGCAGCCCGAGCTCCAGTCGCTGCCGGGCGTACAACGCGTCGGGCTCGAAGGACCGCTGCCTCTGGCGATGCGCATCTGGCTCGACGCCGACAAGCTTGATGCTCTCGACGTTACCCCGAGCGAAGTGCAGGATGCTCTCGTCCGTAACAACTTCCTCGCGACGGTCGGCAAGTCCAAGGGTAAAGAAGTTCAGGTCGATCTCATGACCGATACCGACCTGCGGACTGCGGATGAATTCAAGCAGTTGATCGTGCGCGAACGCGACGGCACCATCGTTCGGCTCTCCGACATCGCGCGCGTGGAACTCGGCAGCGAAGAAGCAACCGGCCGCGCCGGCTTCAATCTCGAGCCCGCAATCTGGTTCAGTGTCTGGCCACTGCCGAGCGCGAACGAGCTGGACGTCGCCCGCGTTCTCAAAGCCAAACTCGCCGAATTGCAGCCCAAAATCGCCCCGGGCGTGACGATGACACTCGCGTACGACGGCACGTACTACATGGAAAACGCGATCAAGGAGATCATCCACACCCTGATCGAAACGATCATCATCGTGGGCATCGTGGTCTTCCTGTTCATGGGCTCGCTCCGCACGGTGCTTGTTCCGATGGTGGCGATGCCCATCTCGCTTGTCGGCGCGTGCCTCGCCATGCTGGCGATGGGCTTCTCCCTCAATCTGCTGACGATTCTCGCGATCGTTCTGGCCGTCGGCCTCGTCGTGGACGACGCCATTGTGGTCGTCGAGAACGTTGAGCGGCACATGCGCGAGGGTAAAACGCCGATCGAGGCGGCGAAGCTCGGTGCACGTGAGCTCTTTGGCCCGATTGTCGCCATGACGATCACGCTCGCCACCGTCTACGCGCCAATCGGTTTCCAGGGCGGCCTCACCGGCATGCTCTTCCGAGAGTTCGCGTTCACACTCGCGGCAGCTGTGGTCATCTCCGGCATCGTCGCCGTCACGCTCTCGCCAATCATGAGCGCGTGGATGATCCCGACCGGCGGCAAGGAAGGCCGCTTCCAGAAGTTCGTGAATCATCAGTTCGATGCGCTGCGTCGCGGCTATGAGAGGTTGTTGACGTTTGTGCTGGACATGCGCTGGGCAGTGGTCGCTGCTGCAGTCTTGATCACCGCCGCGGGCTATCCGCTTTACATGATGTCCCGCTCCGAGCTCGCTCCGACGGAAGATGAAGGCATCGTCTTCACGGTCTTGCAGTCTGCCCCCGACGCGTCGCTCGATTACTCGCTCAAGTACTTCGATCAGGTTGGCGAAGCTTTCATGGGCCTCAAGAACCGCGAGTTCCTCTTCCAAGTCATGCAGTCGCCCACGTTCGGCTTCGGCGGCATCAAGGCCGTTGACTGGGACAAACGCGAGCAATCGACCGCCGAGATGCGGAACGAAGTTTTCCCGAAGCTGATGGCGATCAGCGGCGTGCGAGCATTCCCCGCTCTTCCCCCACCGCTGCCCGGCGCCGGCCAGTTCGATGTCGAGATGATGGTGACCAGCACCGACGAGGCCGAAGACATGGCACCCATCGCCGGCAAATTGATCGGCGCCGCATTCGGCAGCGGCAAGTTCCTCTACGCAGATAGCGATCTCAAGGTCGATCTCCCTCAGACCCGAATCGTGATCGATCGCGAGAAGGTCGCAGACATGGGCTTGGACCTCGCCACTGTCGGCCGCAATCTTGCCGTGCTCCTTTCCGGCGGATATACCAACCGCTTCAATCACCAGGGTCGTAGTTACAAAGTCATTCCGCAGGTTGAAGATTCGGCCCGTGCGACACCCGAGGCGATTCTGGATCTCAAGGTTCGCGCCGCCGACGGCGGGCTTGTGTCAGTCTCATCGTTCGTGAAATTGGAAACGACCGCCGCACCCCGCACGCTTACCCGCTTCCAGCAGCGCAACAGCTTCAAGGTCTACGGAGGCGTCGCCAACGGCGTCACCAAGGAAGAAGCGCTGCACGCACTTGAACTCGCGGCGAAGGGAACGGGAACGCCCGACAACCCCGGTGTCCTCCCGGCCGGCTACTCAATCGACTATTCAGGCGAAAGCCGTCAGATCCGAACCGAAGGCACCTCCCTCGCTTCCACGCTCGGGCTGGCGATCGGCCTCATCTACCTCGTTCTTGCCGCACAGTTCGGCAGCTTCCGCGATCCTTTCATCGTCCTGCTCGGTTCGGTGCCCCTGGCACTCACCGGCGCGCTGATCTTTACCTTTCTCGGCTTCACAACGATCAACATCTATTCGCAGGTGGGGTTGATCACGCTGGTCGGCTTGGTGGCGAAGAACGGGATCCTGATCGTGGAATTCGCGAACCACATGCAGTCCACAGGCTCGTCGAAACGCGAGGCTGCGCTTCATGCCGCGGCCACTCGATTGCGTCCCATCCTGATGACTTCTGCCGCGACAGTCTTCGGTCACTTCCCCCTGGTGCTCGTCTCCGGCGCAGGTGCAGAAGCCCGAAACAGCATCGGCATCGTTCTCGTGACCGGAATGACGATCAGCACGATCTTCACCCTGTTTGTCGTGCCGTGCATCTACACGATTCTCGCCGGCGAGCACAAGATGGCTCCGACAGAAGCCGACGGCCTACCCGAAGCGAGCCTGCGAATGGCTTAAGCACTCGACGCAAACCGGTACAGGGAGATCGCAAGCCCGCCCGAAAACCCCGTCCAAAACCCTCAGACGCAGCCAGTTCTCACCGGGTCGCCCTATCGCGACCCGCGTGGTTTTTGGCCCGGAACGTCGTCGAGGGTATTGGCCGCCCATCTTGCCAACATGGCAACCGTGAAGGAAACAAACCCCACCATGCCGATGATAAAGCCGATATGGACTCCGACGCCCCCTTTTCCGCCGTCGCCAAAGGCAAGCACACCGCAAAATACGGTGATACCCAAGAACAACAGCGAGACGGCCGCCATGTTTCAGACCTCACGCGGAGCCGAATTTGTGATTCGAACAAAGATGACGTATAAAGGTACCCTATTGGTTCGACGATCTCGTTAAAGTGGATATGAAAACCAGATGAGCCCGACGCCATTGTCGGCTGCAACGTATTGTGAATGATCGATTTTTTCCTCCACCTCTTTGATCCGTCCGAGCCCCCGACCTCGACTCGGGGTGGTGCCCTGTCAAGTCCGACCGGGTGGCTGCATCTTTCTTCCGATATGGCGATCTTTTTCGCCTACGCGGTCATCTGCACGCTGCTGATGATTTTCCTCTACCGCCAGAGGCACCTTCCCCACCGCCCGACGATCTGGCTCATCTGGCTGTTCATGCTGGCCTGCGGCGTAACGCGACTGATCGGCGCAGCGATGCTCTACTACCCGGCCTTTCGCCTCCTCCTCGTGATCAAGATTCTGACCGCTGCCGTTTCGCTCATCACGGTCTTCGCCCTCGCCAAAATCTTTCCCGCGATGCTGGAGCTCGAGAGTGGCTCGATGTCGAATCGAAAATCGAGCGAAAACGAGCAGCGGCACCGGCAGGTAAAAGACGACCTGTCCGAGCAGCGCGACAAGCTCGAGCAGCGGGCCACGCAGCTCACCGTCCGGGATCGTCGCGTTCGGCGAGCTCTTGAATCGTCTGCGACAGCGGCGTGCAGCTGGGACAGCTCCAACAACGAAATCATCTGGGAAGTCGGCCTCAAAGACTTGCTCGGGGTGTCACACGAAAACCAGGAACCCGTTCAGTCGTGGTCGCAATTCCTTGGCGCGCCCGAATGCGAACGAATTCTTGCGGCGGCGAGGAACTTGTGCACCGGCGCCACGGAACTGGCGGTTGATGTTCCGATCTCGCGTGCGGACGGACGCGAAGGTGTTTTGACCATCCGTGCTCGATGTGAGCCGACCTCGACGACTTCGGCCAAATCGATCGTGACCGGCCTTGTCACGTTCATACCGGACGGCGTCCCGGCCTGACTCCGGCGCGATATTCAGGTTTCGCGCTCACTCGCGACCGTGCCGGCGTCGACAATCTGCACTGCCGCGCTCGAATCGGGCGGGAGCTGCGCACCCGTGTCCGCATTCGGTTCGATCGATTGATGTCGCGGCAGCACCACTTTGAATTCGCAGCCGCTCGGCTCGCGGTTTCGGACCGTGATCGACCCGCGATGCAGCTCGGCTATTCCCAGTGCGATCTCCAGGCCCAGGCCGTGACCCCGGCCCCGCCGTTCCTCGTCCTTTGCCTGTGAGAAGCGATCGAACACACGCGGCAGCAGCGCGGGCGGGATACCCGGCCCGTGATCGCGAACGGCGATCGTGATGGAATCCGCGGCGGCATCCGCGTCGATCTCCACCACTTCGCCTTCTGGGCTGAATCGGATCGCATTGCGAATCAGGTTGTCGAAAATGATGCGGAGAAGCTCGGCGTTTCCCTCGACGGTTGCATCGATGTCGTCGCCCTCGGGCACACGCAAACCCAGTCGGACCTTGTGGAGCGCGGCCATTGAAACGCAGCTGGCGTATGAATCGAGCAGCACGTCGCGGACGGCGCAGGACTCCAGTGCGGGAATCACGCCCTTGTTGTGACGAACGCGGGTGAGAAGCAGGAAGTTGTCAACGGTGCGGGCGAGTTTCTCGAGTTCTTCGGTCATGCCGCGCAGGAACTCTTTGACCGGTTTCGAGGCGTCGTCCGCCTTCAGCGCCTGCACACCGGTGAGCACGACCGCGATCGGCGTCTTGAGTTCGTGCGAGACGTTCGACATGAAGCGTTCCTGCGCCGCGAAGCCTGCTTCGATGCGCTGGCGTGCAAGCTCGAGCTCCTTGCGCACGTCCGACACTTCCGACGCGGCGGGCGCGTTTTCGATCGACTGGTCGATCGATTCGGGCGAGAGCCGTTGGGCCAGCGCGCGGATGTCGGCGAGCGGGCGAACCGCGAATCCGGCGATCAGATATGCGCTCAATGCGATCGGCAGGATGCCTACCGGAATCGTCGCCATGATCATCCGCGTGGTGATTTCCTGCATCTTCATCGCGTTCGCGTCGCTTGAAGTCAGCACCACGAAATACTGGCGTTCGTCCTTCGCCTTCACGGGCGCGATGGAAATCCGATCTGGCGTTGATTTCTTGTCGGTCGGGCGGCTTCGGCTGCGAACACTGAACGGATTGTCTGAGTCCGCGGCGCGCTGAAAGACTATGGGATCGAGCGTGATCGCGGGAGGCCGGTTGGTCACGATGGGCTTGCCGCTCGCGTCCAGAATGTCGACCTTGCCACCTTCCCGTTGCGTCATCACAAAGCGAGCGGATATCAATTCGAGCAACTGGCTTTCGGTGATGTCGGGCAGCAGGGGCTCGATCAGATCCGCCATGGCATCCACGCGCTCGACGGCGCGCTCGGCAAAGAAATCTTCGATCGCCCGAGCGAGATACAGCCGGAACACAAACGCGATCGACAACTGCACGATCAGAAAGATCGCCAGCATCCACAGCATCAGCCGGATCCGAAGCGGGAGCTGGCGCTGATCCTGCTCCTGACGCATCGCGCCCGAGGAGGGCAGCGCCGGGTTCGACTTGGTGCTGAAACTCGGGGCGGGCCGGGGCATGAAGCTAGTCCATGATCCCGAATCGATACCCGGCATTCTTGATCGTGTGAATCAGCGGCTTGAGGCCCGGCCGATCGATCTTCTTGCGGAGTGTCGAGATATAGACGTCGATCACGTTGCTGGTCGGTTCGAAATTCAACTCCCACACGTGCTCACCGATCTGCACGCGGCTCAGCACGCGGTTCTGGTTCCGCATCAGATATTCGAGGAGCGTGAACTCGCGCGAGGGCAGATCCCAGTGCTCGCCGGCGCGAATGGCCCGGCGGGAATAGAGATCGAGTTCCAGATCGTCGCAGCGGAGCGTCTTGCCTTCGGTCGCCTGGCCACGGCGGAGCAGGGCACGCAGGCGGGCCACCAATTCCTCAAACTTGAACGGCTTGGTCAGGTAGTCATCCGCGCCCGAATCGAGGCCCTGCACCTTGTCCTCGGTCGCCGAGAGCGCCGTCAGCATCAAGATGGGGGTCGCGATCTTGCGCCGGCGCAGGTTGCGGCAGACATCCACGCCGTCGCGGTCGGGGAGCATGAGATCGAGCACGATCGCATCAAAGGGTTCACCTGCCGCGAGGTCTTCACCTTCGGCACCGCTATGAGAAACCTCGGTCGCAAAGCCGGCCTCGTCCAAGCCGGTCCGGATCCCCCTGGCCATTTTGGGGTTGTCTTCAATGACAAGCACTCTCATGCGACTGTCTCCATTTTCCCCACTCCTGAAACGCGCCCGCCGCCGGATTCGGCGTGCGCCAAACCTTACACCGTACTGTACGCAAACAGGGGCGAAGGGCGGCGCGAATTTTTGGGGCGTGGAGAGGGGATTGCGGCCGCGATCAGTGCCTTAGCGCAAGCTCTGATCGGGCCCATTCGCGCCACTGCTCATTTTCGCCCCGCATTGCGATATCTCGAAGCCACGCGGGCGTCCGCTCGTCGCGCCGGCCGGATTTAATGGAAAGCCGCGCCAATCCTTGAATCGCGGCGATGTGATCGGGGTAGACCTCGACTGCGGCTAAATAGGTCTCGATCGCCTCGTTGTTTCGGCCGGCCGTTTCAAGCGTCAGCGCCAGATTCACTCGGGGGTCCGGATGACCGGGCATTAATTTTCTGGCCCATTCAAATTCGCCTGCGGCATCGAATAACGCGCCTCTTGAAAGGAAGACGACTCCAAGATTGTTGTGGGCTGGACCGTAATAGAGATCAGCTGTCAGCGCTTCGCGAAGCAGCTCTTCAGCATGATGCAACGACTCCGAATCGCCCTTGTCCATGTACGGCATGGCGCGCTGATTCAACGCTGTTGCGCGTTGGGTATCGCGAGCGCTTTCCGATCCCGGCTGGTAGGGGCCGCGTGCCTGATTCGAAGCGCATCCCAGCAAACCGAACGTTGCGGTGAATGCGGTGGCGAGGGCAGCGGCGAGAACAATGAATGCAACAAAGCGACTCATGATGACTCCGGACGGGGATGTTAATTCGCTACCTCGCGAGATAGACATTTTCAAAGACTGCCCAACAGTTCCATTTCACCGGCGAGTCAACACGCGCTGCAGCAGCCGGAGAAAGCTCGATTTTGGTCGGGGACCATGTCGGATTTTCGTTTCGCCAGTGATTTAGGAAACGCCCAAATTCGGGCAGCTGCACCGCTTCAAACTGAATCCGGAGGCTCTGCTGCTTGAATGCGCCGGAACCGCCAGCGACAGGGCGATCGCGTTCGCCTTCCACACTCTTGATCGCGGCCGCCGCGATTCCCGCGCTGTTGCCGGCTTCAGAGACCATCGCGAGAAGTAGTTGAGAGGGTGTGTGTGATTCGGAAACGAGCGCGGGCCTGGCCCGCCAAGCGACGAGATCCGCTGCCGCGGCCTCCGTGCTGGAGAGAAGACCGAGCTCAACTGTGGCACGTGCCGCGGCAGAGCGCCAGGAAATCAGTTCACGTGAGCACCACACGAGAGCACTGAGCAAGGCAAGGACCAGGACGGCGTCGAGCCACCGCTTCATCGGCCGCCCTCCGGCGCATTGGATTTTTTGAGCGTTGCGAAGAATTGCAGGCCTGTCGCCGCGCGTTGTGTATGAGGTGGCTCAAGCGTCCAGCCCTCACACTCAGACAGCGCTGTTCCGATAGCACGTGCCTGCGATTCATCGGCGACTTGAACGCTTAGCGTGACAGCGCGGGCCGTTACAGAAAGGTGGCTCGTCCGCGATTCCACGTCATTAGGCCAATGTCGCAGCAGACCCGCAAGCGACGCTGCGGCATCGCCCGGAACAACTGCCGCAGCTTCGCCACCGCGCGCGCGCCGAACAATAGAAGTTGCATCTGCCAGTGCCCGCCCTGCACTCGGAATGTCGTTGCCGTTGAAACCAGTATCTCGCAGCACCGTTCGAGTTTCGGTCTGCAGCGATTCGCTTGAATAGTTCGCGGCGAGCGCGAGCAATCGTGCGCCAGCACCCACCAGAACGACCGCGACAATCGCATAGAAGAGTGCCCACCGTCGAATTTGGTTCCCCAAGTTCCGCACGCTGGCAGGTGTGAACCGTCCAACCAGGAAGTTAATGCCCGAGACTTCCACTTCCGGCGCTGCGTCCCGAAGCAATGGCGGCAATCCTGCGGGTCCGAGGGTGAACAACTCATTCGCCGCAAAGGCGCTGCCCGCTCGCCGATCGCGCACTGAACAGATGATCTGTTCCAGCGCGTGGGTCGGAAACGCACACGCAAGCATCCGGCCGCCTGCATCGGGGATCCAGATCACTTCAAGTTCTTCTAATGGCACCGGAACTTCCGCCTGAAGCGAATCCAGAAATTCAGCCTCGCGAGCGGCACGTCGCGGGTCAGGATTCGGCGAGGGGTCAATAAGTGCCCAATAAAACTTCGTCCAGGCCAATCGGCAATCGCGCTCGATTTCGTTGCCGGCGTCGGAACGCATCGTCTCTAGAGTGATATCTGTGTCTCTAGCGGCCCGCGCCGCGAAATCGCTCACGGTGCTTCCCTTTCCTTGATCGCGCCACCGGACCCTGGCGCCAGCGACACAAGCTGTTTCACTTCGAGGCGGTGCGAAAAGCGGCGATCCGCGGATTCCAGCACCACCGTCGATGCATCGATGCTTCGAACGCGGTGTGCGCCGACGGCTTCCCCTACTGCCGCCCGAAGAATTGCGACCGCATCTGGATCAAACAGAATTGCACGCGGGCGCGACGGGTCTACTTCGATTCCCACGAACTGAAGCCGCAGCGGAGGCGGGGCCACGGGCACTGGCGGTTTCTCGGGCTCCGGGAGACGGGGCGGCACCACCCAGAGCGGCGCATCGAAAAGTGCCAAGTCCAAAGACGCGAGTTTGGGTGCCAACTTCATCGCATCATTCGAAACAGCCGCATGCTTGTTGGTTGGAACTCGTCCGACGTCGATGCGGGATGATCTTCGCCACTCCGCCGCACCGAAAGCACACCAGAGAACAGACAACGCAATCACCGCGCACCCAACTGAATGCACCATCCGGAGCCGTTGGCGCGGACGCTGAAGCAGATTCGGCATTCGCTCCACGCCCTCAGACGACATCGGCGACCCCTTGAATCTCATCCACGGCCTCATCCGCCATGCCCTGCAAAACGCGTCGCACCTCTCGCTCGTCGGTCACCGTTTCTTCGATCAGCCGCAAACCCTCTTCCCACAGCGTTCGCATCCCGCGCCGGCGCGCATGTTCCCGTACATCTTCTAGCTTTGCGCCGCGGCCAACCGCCTGCCGCAAAGGTTCGTCAAGCGCGAGGAATTCAAACACGCCAACGCGCCCTTTGTACCCGGCGTGCAGGCACGCCGTGCATCCCACCCCCTTGCACTCCGCGTGCGTTCGCCTCACCAGTCGCTGAGCCATGACGGCCGACAACGCCGCGGCCACAAGAAATGGCTCCGCTCCGAGATCGACCAGTCGGATGATCGCACTCGCCGCGTCGTTCGTGTGCAGCGTCGAAAAGACCAAATGTCCGGTGAGACTAGCCTGCAGCGCAATTCGCGCTGTTTCAGTATCACGAATCTCCCCCACCATCACCACATCAGGATCTTGCCGCAGGATGTGGCGGAGACCCGTTGCAAAAGTGATCCCCTTGCGCAGATTGATCTGCGACTGGCTGATCGCGATTCCACTCGCAGACAGGTCGTACTCAATCGGGTCTTCAATTGTCATCACGTTGAGGTCGTTCCCCCGGCCGGAAGTTCCATTGCGCGCGATCTCCCGAAGGAGGGTGTACAGCGTGGTCGTCTTACCCGAGCCAGTTGGACCAGTGACGAGCACAATTCCGTGACTACGCGAAGATTTGTCGAGAAGAAGCGTCTGCACGCAGCCCGGCATTCCGAGAGCCGCGAACTCGAGATTCGCGTTGTCGCCGTCTTCTCCGCCTCCCCACGAATTATCCAGAAGGCGAATCACGGCGCGCTCTCCATAGTTCGTAGGGAGCGTGCTCATTCGAAGATCGATGGAACGTGATGCTCCCCCGCCGCCGACCCTTCCCATGGTTACGGTGGCACGGCCATCCTGCGGCGCGTTTCGTTCGGAGACGTCCATTTGAGCCATAACCTTGATGCGACTGATAATGGAATTGGCCAGCATGTGAGGCAGGTCCCGCGCGGCGACCAGCACGCCGTCCACCCGATACCTCACCAGCGTTCTCGTTGCCAGCGGCTGGATGTGAATATCGCTGGCGTCCATCCCCAACGCTTCGAACAGCATCGCATCGACGAGCCGCACGACTGGCCCTTTGCCATCGATGTGCAACAAGTCACGATCGACGCTGGCCGCTCCGATCGCCTCGCGTAATGCCGTGTCAACTGATTCCGCGTTCGCAGGTTGCTCAATCCGATGAACCGGACCGGTCGCGACGCCCGCGATGAAGCCGGACTTGGCATCATGTTGCTCGCGCTCAAATTGGTCGTATACGCGATCAATGTACCGGGCAATCGCTTCGTCGCCCCCCTCGGCCCGCACGATTTGAAGTTCGCGCGTCAGCCGGATCGACACATTCACAATGGAAGACGGACTCGTCCGTGAAGACACGAGCAGCTTTTCCTCGCCAGATTCTGACGTTCCGCAGCTGCACAAAAGCCTGCTCCGCGCGAACTCCCGTGGGATGAGTGCAAGAAACTCGGCGGACGGGCGCTTGTGCGCAAGCTCGATATTGCCGACTGTGAGCGTCTCGCTCACCTCGGGAGCGGATCGGTCGACCGGTGATCTGAATGACTCTGGCAACGACCCACTCCTTCTAACGCACCAAACGGGCTCGCATTTGCGGGAATCCATCAGTGACGCCAACCTGCTGCAGGCCGTTGGCCTTGATCGCCGCATCCGTCAAGTACTTCAAGTCGTTGAGTTGCTGATCTCGAAGTACGGCCGCTCGAATGAACACATAGAACCGCTGCCGTGATTTGCTGATATCGCGGGTCTTAAAGAGCTCGCCAACGAGGGGTACATTCCCGATGTACGGCACCTGGCTGACATTGCGACCATCGCTAACCAATTCAATTCCGCCCACCACGACGGTGTGTCCGTCCGGGATTGTCGCATTGCTGCTCACATTGTTCTGCTGCCTGGGTGGTGGCAACCCGTTTGACGGCGGTGCTCCAACGAAGGAACTAAGCGAAAGCGAGTACTCAAGCACCAGATGATCCGCCTCGGCAATCTGTGGCCGCACGCTGATAGTTGTCCCAGCGTCTTGCGTGCCGCCAAAGCTGGTGGTCGTGCCGGCGCCGCTAGTGGTATTGCTGATCGTGTACGGTTGCTGAAGCACGGAATTGAAAACGGCAGACTGGTTGTTATTCACCAATACACGAGGCAAGCTTCGCGTCGCGCCGTTGGAGAGCGTCTCGAGCGCCTTGACCAGCGCACTGAAATCGCCCGGATTCAGTATCGCTCCGGTAAAACCCTGGCTCGTCGCCGGCTTTCCCGTGCCCGACGCACCGCTGGTAAGCCCGAAGAGCGAACTGAGCTGATACAGATTTCCGCCGAACTCGCCGAGCTTTTCAAGCTCGACTCCCAGGCTCATCGCATCCTGCTCGCTCAGGCTCACCAGAAACACTTCGAGCATGACTTGCGGCTGCCGCACGTCGAGTTGCTTGATGAGTAATTCCAATTGCGCCAGCATCCTCGGTTCCGCAATCGCGATCAAAGTGTTGGTTCCAGCGTCGGCAGTGAGTGACAACCCCGGAATAACGGATCCACTTGAGGCCCCAAATCGCCCCGCATGAGAACCCGCTTGACGAAATCCATCAGCATTCGTGCGCGAGGGCGCTGAGGCGACCACCGGCGAAGGCACCATCGTCGGGAGCACATTACCTTCGGAAGGAGCGTCAGGACGCGCCGTGCGCTGCGCCCCCGCGTCAAGCACGGACGCCTGCACCTGGGCTGCCGCTGCTTCGGTTGCCACGTTCGGATCGAACACTCCTGCACTTGCGAGCTGCTGAAGAGTTTCCATCACCTCTTTCACCGGCCGATTTCGAATCGGAAAAGCTCGGATCGGTCGCGCCGCAGACTGCGGAGTCGAATCAAGTCTTTGAACCAATGCCGCAATCCCTTCATGTTGCGTCGGCGTTGCCGTCACGATGAGGGTGCCAGTGAGATCATCAATGACAATCCGAAAACGATCATCCCCGCCAGCCACCCCCGGATTCGCTCCATTGAGGCCCGGCCCCGCGCCGCCTCCCCCCTTCTCCCGTACGGTTTGTTCGACCAAGGCAGCAACTTCTTTCGCTCCGAACACATGAGGGGTGTATTCGCGCCTCAGGACTTCTTCTCTTTGATCAAGCATCGCAATAAGTTCACGCCATGTCGCAACGCTGTCCGCGGGCGCCAGCAACAGCACCGAACGGCCATCGGGCGCAGCGAGCACTTCGCCTTTCAGCTTCTCACCGGAAATCGCATCACGCTTTGCCGTAATCTGCATCACTGCCGCGGCAAGTGATGTCGCGGCAACATTTTTTGCCTCCACCACGATCGGCGTGATAACTTCGCGCTCGACATCGATTTGACTCAGCAATCGCCTCACTTCTTCAATCCGGGGAACAAGGTCACTGATCACAAGTAATCCAGAGTCGCCCAGTGCCGCGGCATTCCCGGCTCCCTTTGTTAAGAATGGCTTGATTGCCTCGGCTAATTCCTTTGCGGTTCGGTACTTCGGTCGCACAATGACATGGACAAATCCAGCACGGGGCGACTGCGCTGAGTCGGCCCCTTCTTCCTGCATCGCGACGCTGGCCGCGGCCTGGGCATCAGCCAGCTTCACCAGACTCAGCACTTTCGCGCCAGGCGACCGCACGAGCGCAAGCCCGCGTGCCGCAAGAACTTGATTGGTCAGCGCCCATAGATCATTCGGTTTTAGTTCTCCGGCGCCGCGGATCGTGACGGACCCCAAATTGCCTTGGCCGCTCTGCGTTTTCAGCAGATTCGAGTCATATTCCAGTGGCAGTTTCAGCGTGTCGGCTGTGAGGAGGACGAGACCAGTCAAGTCCACGTGATCGGGGAGGGTGATGTGAGGAGAGACTTGCGGACCGGGGGGAGCATTCACCGACTGAGCATGAACCCGCATCGCGATTGACATCATCAATGCGCCGTAAATACATCTACGCAAGATTGCGCCATAGAGCGCGCGTCCTGCCGACGAGTTTGACTTTGTTTCTTCCCCGGCCGGATGCGCCAATCGCATGCCTTCACCGCTCTGCAGTAAAACTTGTTTGAGTTGATGCGTCACCTCGGCAGCGTACCACTTCTATTTGCCAATGGTCAAATCCACAACTTTGTGGATTTTCGATACAGCTTTCGCCATGTTGCATTGGCGTTTGTGGATAAGTTGTCGACTACGCGCGGCATTGCTTCATTCATTTGACAGAACTAGGCGCGCCTCGGTATTCCATCGGAGTTGCCTGATTCCTTCTGGAGAATTCCGATGACCGCGAAGTCTTGCCGTGGCTTTTGCTCGCATCACTCTACTTTGACGACGTGCGCGATGGTTGCCGCGATATCGGTTGGTGGCATCTGCAAGAGCGCACCGCCGACGAAATGGATAGCAATCCCGGGAAATGGATATTCAGCGCTTGAAGCGGGACGTGGGCTCGACGTCCCGGGACGACCTTCGAGCGCGGCGGAGCATCAGTACGGGGATTGGAGCCGCGGATGGGTGCATTACGCGGGGGGCGGCGAATCAGCACTAGACGCTCAGCACGGTATTTTCCATCAGTCCTCGAGCCTGTATTACGCGCCAGACATCCTAGAGAACGCGTTTCCGCTGAATTTAGGACTGCTGGAGTCAACACAGCCTGGCGATTTCATGCCGGTCGGCAGTTCCCTGAGCGAACACACCCTTGCGTTGGTTCCAACCCGATTGGCAAACAGCTCAACCGGGTGGAACGGATTGTCGCGTCCGACAATTGGACAGCGCGTTGATCTGATTACGGGAGTGCCGCTGGCGCAGTTTGAAGATCTTTCGCTGCCATTTGGAGGATCAAGTTTTCGGCTAATTCGCACACGGTCAGCAGATCGCCACCTCAGCTATCGACCACCGGACAACTCGCCCGTTCATCGATCCCATTCTGAAACGCGGTGGTGGGACTGGGTGGGTTCGGGCTGGATGATGAGCGAGAATCCAATCCTGCTCATCGATTCCACGATGGCGGATGAAGTTGGGCGCAAAGGAACTCCAAGATGCACGCTCTGGTTGGATGCCTTTCACTCGATTCCGTTCGATTGGTTGAAGTCAGCCGGCGGAGTTCCAAACGAACAAAATGGCTTCTACGAGACGTCTCCCCGCTTTCGCGCGAAGATGATCGCTTCGCGCCAGACCGAATCGGGCCGCAAGACATCGATCGATCTCGGTGGACCGGTACGGCAATCTTCGACGGCTTCTGATGCTGATCCGCATGCAGGTCAATGGCTGCGATATCCGGATCGGTTTGAAGTGTCGCTTTTCGAGGGTGAAATCACGTATGAGTTCACCCCGGTTTGGCAGGATACTCCCTCGTGGCAATACGAATGGAAGTGGGTGAATGGCGTCCACACGTCAACAGTGCTCACAAATCTGCACGAACGCCCAATGTTGCCGCTGGGGAAGGACGGGGATGACGACGAGGCGGGTGCGGGGGTTGGGCTTTGGGAAGCAAAGCTCGCTCTTAAATCTCCGTGGGAGTCCTTGCCAATCAAGTCGACAGGGGAAATTCCGCCGTATGAGCCGGCAGGTCCAATCGCGAACGGGCGCGGACTCGGCATGCCGCACTATGCGCTCGTGACTGCGATCCGCGACAAGTTTGGTAACCGAGCTGAGTTCAAATACACACCCCTTGCCGAATGGAACGTACCGACGCCCCAAGCACCGGAAGGAGGTGCAGTTCAGAACACCTCGCAGAAAGGGCAGCTTCGCGAGGTGCGTTTAAAAACATCTGACGGTCAAACCCGCTGGACATTGCTGTATACCTATCGGCTGGTGCCGCGGATTGGCCCCTTCATGGCATTGGAGGATTGGAAGTCATGGGAGACCCTGGCTCCAGAACTCAGGCGGGCATGGTCAGACCCTGCCCTCGACACAATCTACGTCTACGACGGAGACATGCCGACCGGTAACGTGACGCTGCTTCGATCACCACAGGACGCGTTCTCTGACGATCCGGTGGCGATCGCCCGAGAGAAGCTGAATCACACTCCGACCAACGACATGATCGAGTCGTACATCGCCGGCGCCTTGCCGGACATGATGTACTGGCCCGATACGCAAATCCCATTGCCATCTGCCACAGAAAAGGCCAACCTACGGAATTGGAAATATCGGTGCCGATATTACTACGCCGTTTCAAAGCCTTCAGCCGACCATCTTGACCGCGAGTCTGCGATCGAATCAACTCCGAAGCTCGTCCGCTCGCAGGTTGAAACGAGGAACGCAGGCGGTTCGCCGGGAACCTATTCGACAAACGCGCCAGGACGCAATCACGTCTTCGTTTATTCCGGTACCCCCTACCACGTCTACACCAAATGGCTCGCGATGATGTTCGACGATGCGGCGATTGCTCGGGCGGCGAAAGCAATTGCCAAACACGCAGCATCGCCTCCCGTCATCGCTTCGCACGAGGATGAGATTCGCGCGATCCTTTCGCTGCCCCTGAACTTCGAGACGACCTCAAGCGATTGGGATTTGCTCGATTCTGCATTGGAAGACCTGCGCGAATCTTCGACGTTGACTTTCCGCAACGCCCACGACGACACAGATACGTCGGTGTCGTACTCCGGAGACCAAGGCGACTTTGGCCAACCGCAGCGGGTACAGGTTCAATCGGATGAATTGCTTCCGGGAGACCCCGGCAATTGGTTTTACGATTCCTGCCGCGGCACGGTCGGTGCCGTTTCAATAGCCAATGGCGGCGGCGATCGTTCCTATTTTCGCTTTACACGATTCGTGGCGTTGCCCGGTGCTAAGGAAGGCAGCGACATTCATATCGATTGGAACCTGCCTGGCGCCGGTGTTGGCCCGATGCGATCTGTGTTTCACAGCCCGTATTACTGGCAGGCTTATCCACTTTCCACCCGATACCTTCGACCCGAATTCCCACTTGCTTGGGACGGCGGCGGAACGACGGGAATAAGTGGCTCGGTTCCAGCGTGCCCGACTGAGTACACCGAGGCGCGCTGGGTTGTCTTTGTTGACGAATTTCCGACGTACAAGGCGCTCCGTGATGGCAGGCCGATGCCGATCACGGGCGGGCAACGTACTTTCAACTCGTTCGTTTCTGGCTCAACAAGACGTGATATTTACGGCATTAACCCGCAGGGGAATGTTCTGTGGAAGAAATCATTCCACTTACGCGGAAACCGCTTTACCGAGTCCGGCGACATGGGCCTGACCGAGCACTGGGTCTACAAGACCGGTGCCGAGCTTTTGCAATCGCTTGGAAAAGATGCGACGACGATCAACGCATCACCCAAGTCGTTCCAGATCGAACGGTTTCTCGTCGCGAAGAAATCGGTTGGGTATGCGGCCGCGGCAATCGAGGCACAAGCCGGTGCCCCGAACGCGGTGCCCACAAAGAAGGGCCTCATACATGTGTTCGAGTATGGCGATGTGGTGGCTCCGGAAGTGCCACTGACATCTTCGCCCGAAGCCATCGGATACTCGTGGGGAGAGCGCATCAAGCCGATCGCAACAGGTATTTCCAATGGTGATCAGCAACCAGGAACGAGCGGTCCGGCAACAGTTTTTTACCAGTCCCGCACGTTTTATGACCCGAACGATCCGACGCTGGTCACTGCGTCAGCTCAATTCACAAGTCCTGTCACGCAATTGCCTGCAACTCCCAGCGAAAGCGGCGCGATTCTTTCACGCGTGATGACCACAAAGCTGAAAGACGAAGAAACAGGCTGCTATACATGCATTCGATCGCAATCCGTTTCGCCGCCTCATTGCACGCATCCGGATCAGCCGGAATCCAAGTACTACGACATCTCGTTTGATATTGCAGGGAAAGACGGGCTTACGGTTTGGTCGGTCTCGGCGACGCTGCCGCACTATGACTCGTTCGATCACGCCACCGACGACCCGTACGTCCGGGTTCATCTAACCTACTTCGAATACGACGGCCGCGGGAGACCACTCAAAATCTGGTCGGACGTCGACCCACATTCACAGTCCAATCACGGACCAATTGTTCCGGCGGATGTGCTTGCGTTACTTCCGAATGGGCTGCAACGCGTCGGAGGAGGCGCGAACCCGCAGGAATTGCTCACAAGCTACGTTTACGACGGCGATGTCGTGCGGGAAACGCACTTCCCGAATGGCAGAGTCTTCGCGAGGCGGCAATTCTCGGTGCCTGATGAAAATCCGCAGATCAATGGCGGCAGAAACCTCACTCGCGTTTTCCGGCTCAATGATCTCGAATGGTCGAGCGGCACAATTTACAATTCCCGCTCACTCTGCACAATCGAAGATTACGGACAGTTTGAAGCAGAATATTCCGAGGTCGTTCCGTTCGCTACAGGAAGTGGCACCATGGCGTTCCCATTTGGGGCGTCGAACAAACGACTGGAAAACCGCCTCATTCGCACGCGTCAGATTTGGCTCGATTCCGAGATCGACTTGGAATCGGCTGATGCCTATGAAAACTTCACAGTCAAGCCGCCCACAGAATTCTCATACGACTCCGCGGGCCGCCTTATCAACGCGAAAAGCCAAGACCTTGACTGGAACGGCGATACTGCCGCCTTTGCAGACATCGTCAACAACGGTGACCGCGTCCGCATCAAGGAGATGGACGGCAACACCAAGATGCAGATCCGAAACGCGATGGGACAGATGGTGCGGACCTATGTCGGCACCGACGCGTTTTCGTGGGACGATGCTTGGCACGCGCCGGATCGACTCACCTCGGACATGATGTTGCGCGAGCGGACTGAGTTTGGAAAAGAGTCGACCAACGCGACGCTTCCGTACAAAGTTTGGCACTATCTAGACACGCCGTCGCGAGGATGGACGACGGCAAATCTAGATCCATTTGGGCCGGCACCGACATTTGATCCTGAGGGCGAACTGACCCGCACGCGATTTGATTGGAGAATGCGTCCTGTTCGCGTCGACTTGCTGGGACCGATCGCAATAGACGTATGGGGGAGGTCAGCGGAAGGGACAGAACCGGAGCCGGAACCGGACCAAGATCCTGAAGATCAGCGGCCCAGGCTGAGCACGCGTCTTACGTACCTCGACCATGCCGACCGGCCGTATATTGAAGCTTCATTCGGCTCGGAACAACACAATTCCAATTGGTTCGACAGCATCGACCCATCCAAGTTCGTGCCCTCCAGCGGCGATCCGAATCCTTCAGTTTCGATCTCCAGTATTCTCGCAAAGAACCCATCGTCTCTCGTCCAAACGTTCTACTACGACGACGGCTCTGTGAAGGAACGGCGGACCTATCGCACGCGAAGTAGCGACCCGAATGGGTATCAAGGATCGAGTGATTACACAGCAGAACGCTTCGGATACGGAGCGGGCGGCAGAGAGGTATTCGCCCAGCGACCCGGCGGCACGGCAGGCGGCGCGCCGATCCAAGTCACTGTAACCGACAATCTCGGTCGCACTCTACAGGAAAAATCCGTCTTGCCGCGAACGGTTGGAAGCGGCGGGAGTGCAACCCTAGATACCACGTATGAGCTCACACGCACCGATTACGGGTACGACAAAGACTCAAACGTGATCCTGACCGCCCGTTGGGAACGGATCATGCCCAACGGTGGGTCATCCGTTGCACCCGCCACCGGTGGTACCGCGTCTCTAAATGCGCAAAACGCGGTCTGCACTCTCACTGAAAACTGGTACGACTCCGCCAAGCGGCTTTTGGCGACAGCGGACTACGGAAGTGGAAGTACGTCCGCAGCTTCAAGCGGGACGTTCGTGACTCCGCCTTCCGCGGCGACGCTCGAGTCCCGGCTCGCCATACGTGTGCCGGTTTCGAACAACGGCAATCCCGCAGGACCTGAACTGAAAGTTCGGGGCGTTGAGAATGCGGCCGATTGGCACGTTACTCGCGCTGGAGTTCCCGCTAACGTTCCACTGACCGTCCATTTCTACGACCGGGCCGGCAACAAGGTCGGCACCGCGACGCAGAAAAACTTCGGCGTTTCCGAGAATGACGTGCAGTACGTCTTCACGCGCATGGAATACGACGCCAAAGGCCGGCTCTTCGTTCAAACGGACGATGAGACCGGCATCAAGCGCCAAACCAAATACGGCTATTGGCTAGGTCGCACCGTAAGCATCTGCTCTCCCACTACCTCAGCGAGCGCTTCGTGGCAAACCCAGGGCGCCATCTACGGAGCGGAGGTTGTAGCGGAATCCATCGATGAGAATGACGGGTATCCAACGATGCATTGGGTCTCCCGCAACAACGCGCTGGTCGGAGCCATGCTTTCGACCGATCCCGGCAAGCACGTCGGAACGGGGTCCATGGAGCCGATTGTTCTTCCGAATCATCCTGCCGTTCCGTCCGTCAGCGGTCTCTTCCCCGACGTCATCGCCGGAATGAACGAATTCCAATATGACCGCCCCGATTTTGCATACCGCTACTACGCCGACGGCCAGATCGCCGAACGCGTCGACCGGCGACGGATCGCGATGCGCTATTTCTACGACGACCATCGCCGCCTGAAGGAAGTCGAAGTCTGGCACTATCCAATCAATGCGCTGCCGTCCACCGTGTACCCGGAGACTCCGACGACGACTGGCGTCGTCATCAAGTGTGCTCAGAATATCTATCCGGTTGAATTGGCCGAACGGGGTTATCCGCCCTTCATTGCGCCGTTCTACGACACACTTCATCCCGAGGTCGTTCCTCCCACGCCTACCAATCGCGTCGGATTCATTTTATATCAATACGACAACCGGGGTAACACAACTCGTGTCACCGCACTGACTGCTCGCAGCGCTGACATCATCACCGATACCTTGTACACGTACGACGAACGAAGCAATCTGATCAAGGAATACCAGGCTCACGGCAGCATGGTCGATCAGGCAAGCACGCCGTTCATCTCCTACACGCGCGAATACGCGTCGGCAACAAGCTCGGCCTCCGGCGGTGAGCGCCTGGCTTCAATGCAATATCCGGCTTTCGCAGTTCCAGGAAATACGGCGCTCGCACTCAGTGGCAGTCAGGTTGTGACCTTTGATTACGGCGCGTCCGGTTCGTCAGATGCCGCGTGCAGCCGAATTGCATCGATAAAAATGGGATCGATGCATGTCGCGGGGTTCGGATACACGGGATCAGGACGACGCGCCTCGTTGAACATGGGTGGCTCCGCTTCGTCTCCGGCAATTTGGAACAACTTCGGTGGCAGCTCCGGTTCTGTGAACAGTCTTCCGGGACTGGATTCCTTTGGCCGCGTTCGCGACTTGCATTACGCCAACACTGCGGTTGCTCCAGCCAATTTCACGCTTTGGCGCGGTCAATACGATTACGACGCGAGTGGAAACCGGCTGTTCGAACGCTTAACTCAGCGTCTCTCTACGGCCGCAACATGGGGTTCGGGCTCATCGTCGCTCTTGCAGCCCTCCCAGGCCGGCAGCAATACACGTTCGCGTCAATTCAGTTACGACAAACTCGAACGACTCATCGCCTCTCATAGCGGCACGCTCGACACTTCCAATATCGCGATTCCGGGAAGCGCCTCCTATCCGTCCGTGCGATCCGAGCGATGGAACCTCGACAAACTCGGCAATTGGAGCGGCGATGGTGCCATAGACAGTCCGCGGAAGGACCCGTGCGTTTATCTCCCGACGGTCATTCCTGGAGGCGGCAGCGGAGGTGAGCACGGACCCGGCGTCGACATTGATGGATGCCCCACCTGCTTGCAGACCCCACTTCCCGACGGTGACGGACCCTTCAATCCTGGACACAGTGTGATCTTGGGCGAAGAAAGCAGCAACCCCACATCGCTTGTTCAAGAGTTTCATATCACCGAATCCGGCTCGCATGGTGACTCAGCCGCTGCTGCGCTCAAGAGCCATCAACCCAACGCCCTCAAAACCATCCTGAATGTCAACGGAGGCGAGCGGGCCTGGCGCAAACAGTTCACCGACCCCTGTGGCAATCTCACGTTCGACGGCGAGTTTTTCTACCAGTACGACGCTTGGAACCGCGTCGTGCAGATCAACAAGTCCGGCAATTTGACCTGGTGGCGATTCAGCGATTGGGGCGTTCCGTCGGTCGTCGATACCAGCGGCACCTTGCCCTCGAGCTGCGCCTATCCCGCAGCCCTCGGCGAACTCGTCAAACACTTCACCTACGACGGCGTCGGACGCCTCGCAAGAACCAGTTCTCCGGTGCTTGCTCCCGAGGGTTGGCACTTCACAGGGAACGAGGGCGGCACCGCCGGAACCTTCACGTCGTTTACACGTTCCGAACGTTTCATTTATGATGGCGTCCGTCGCATCCAGGAAATCATAACCGACCCGATCCTGGCCGATGACGAGGGCAGCCGCGTCGCGACAATGAGCTTTGAGAGCGAGCAGCGAAACGGCGGCCATGACGGAAGCGGGCAATCGGGCGAACTTCCGAATGTCAATATTTTCCTGCGTGCCCAATACATCTGGGGCCCCGGCGACAACGGCGTTGATGAACTGCTCTGCCAGATTGACCCCTACGCCGAGGAGAACCACGCGGGCGCGGGCGGGCCGCAAGGCAAACCCTGGTTCATTCTGACTGATGCCCAAGGCGATGTCGCCTCGATCGTGGGCGTGACCAATTACTTCAGCGGCCCCATCGCCACCGTCGCCGGTCAGTGGACGTATTCGCCATACGGCGAGGTCCTGACCTACGACCGGCTCACAGATCACCCCGCCGTGGTTTTCGGCCACAAGACCCTCGCAATAGATCGCCTTGACGGCCCACCCCTGACGTGGGAGAATGAGTCCGAGCCGGGCGCGGGAGACGGCACACTCTTTGAAACCAGAAGACTTGAGCCGGGAACCGACCTGCTCGTTTACGCCCGCAATCGCAGCATGCGGCCGAAGTTTGGGCGCTGGATGCAGAGTGATCCGAACGCGAGTGGGGGAATTTGCTTGCAAGCGCCAATATGCATGGGTGGCCGATTCACTCCGCTCGCGAACAACGAGAATTTTGAAAACCGTTTCATGGACGGCCAGAACCTGATGTGCTTGGGTGGGAGTCCGATTCGCTTTGATGACCCATTAGGTCTTTTTTCCTCAGGCGAACTTTTGGGGAGCATGGGAATTCAGGGCCTGATTGGCGGAATGGTGAACGGAGCGTTGACTAGATCGTGGAGTGGGGCTGCGGTCGGATTCGCGGGAGGCGCGTTGAGCGGCGGTTTTGGAGCGTCCGTATCCGCAATTGGTTTTTTAGCAAAATTTGGCACTGCCGCAGGCCAATTTGCAGGAGGCAGCTTGTTCGGAGGGATAGTTAGCTTTTCTCAAGGCAAAACTATTGGAATGGCGGCATTGCAGGGCATTGCAATGGGGGCAATCGCCGGAGCAGTGGGTGGCATTGCCGACAGCTTTCTTTCTTCAGTGCTCACTCCAGCAGCTGGCCGAGTTGCCCAAGTTGTCACAAATCGACTCAATGGAAATGCAGCAGTAGAGGACTTTATCAGGCTGGCTCAGGCAAACGGAATGACCATAATCGGGCGAGAAGTTCAAGTCATGACCACGCTGGGCAAACGCGTTATAGATGTTGTTATTAAGAACCCCAAGACAGGACTTCTGGAAGGTATCGAAATAAAATCGAGCATGTCGGCCCTAAATCGATTTGACTTGGCGGCCAAGATTCAAATTCTCAAAGATAGGTGCATTAATTGGTTTGGCGCGGACGCCATCGGCGAGTATGCCGGCCTCAGAATTGACTCAACTACAAGATTGCTTTGGCCAGCCCCATGAAATCAGAAACGTACAGAAACGCCGAATCTAACCTGTTTGCATTTCTTTCGCCGGAACTGCACAAACTTGGCTTCGTTGCGATTTCGAATCTTCGCTTTATCAGAAATCTTGAGGAGGCTGAACAATCACTCTCCTTTCCGCTAAGAATCGACAAGCAAGGAAAATCACATTTCCATTGCATGGTTGGGGCACGATTTCAAATACTATGCCCATTGCTAGATAGCTGGGCAATTCCACATAATCCAATGATCGTTTCACCAATACATGTCTTTCAGAAATTGCCAATTTTTCATGAGTGGTCATTCTCAAATTCCATCGAATTATCTTCTCATCTATCTGACGTACTTGGAGCGATTGCAATCGCCAACGAGCGATTTTTGTCACAACTAACGACCGTCCGATCTCTTATTACTTGGCTACAAATGCCGAACGTTCTTGCAATTGACGCACTTAACCCGGATCAACGCATATCCTTGTTGGCCGCCGCAATGTACACTACTGGTGATCCTCAGCTCGCGATCAAATTTCTTAAATCTTCGATCCAAGAAGCTGGAGAGCAGCCCGCGAAGCGAACCATATTAATGCGGGCGTTACTTCTAAAGTTCGAGAGCCGCTAAGTAAACGAGAGTTGCACGGCATAGCAATTTTAGCTTGCGGGAATTTGTATCGCAGTGCGGGCCTTGTCTCGGCACAAATAATCATGAGTTTGATTCAAGCGGTGCCAATCGCGTGGTTCGTACGCGAAGCCGCATTATGGAGAGAACGTCGGGAAACCCAATTAAAAAAAGCGGCGCGGGCAAACCAACCCTTGGCGTCCTCACCTCATCCCCTTCGTCCCCTCATCGCCTTCCTTCTGCGACACCGCGAGCCACTCGGCCACGCCTTTCTGATCGCCCATTTCTTCCAACCCTTCGATCACATCCGCGATCAGCATTTTGCGATACGGGGAGATCTTGCCATCGAGGTGATAACTGCCATTCCATGCCGCGAGGAGCATGGCGTGGGCTTCGGCGTGTTTGCCCATCTTGTGGAGGACGTGGCCTCGGGCGAAGCGGATGTGTGAGGCGGTGTCCGCCGGAGTCGCGGGCCAGAGGGCCAGGATCTCGGTTGCGAACTGGGAATTGATGTCGGCTTCGCCCAGCTTGTTGAGTTCCGCCTGGCAGATGCTCTGGTGCGAGCGTGTGAGCGCGACGAGGTAGTGGCGGCCGCCGACCTCGACTTCGAATTCCTTCTGCGCGGTCTCCAGCTCTTTCAGCGATTCCTCATACTTCCCGGCGGCGATCAAGTACCAGCCGAGGCGGCGGCGGCAGTTGGCCGCGAGAAGGCCGTCGCGATAGTCCTTGGACCTTGTATCCCAAATGTCGTGCGCTCGCTTCTGAAGCCGGACCGCTTGCTCGCCCTCACCTGCGAACGCGAGCGTTGTCGCGGCTTGTTCCACGCACACCAGAACGGAGCTGTCGTTGGGTCCGAATTTCTTCGACAAGATGTCGGCGGCACGCAGGGAGGCGGCCCAGCGCACATCGAGTCGATTCTCACCCTCTGCTGAGCGGAGCTGCGCAATCAACGTTCGCACGATCGCCGGATCATCCTCGCCGAGCAACTGGCCCTGGAGGCGGATGAGACGACCGAGCGCCTCGGTGCGGCCGATGGGAATCGGTCGGTAATACGTGCCGCGATCGGGCGTTGCGAGGATGGGAAGATCGCGACGGATCGCGGTCACCAGCGGCACATCCGACGTGCCCCACGCCTTCTGCAATTCGACCATCAGCCCGCAATCCGGGCAATTGGAGATCAGGTCGGCGGCGGCGGAGAGCGCGCTGTGCAGTTCGACATCGTCCGCGGGCAGACGCCGGATGCGCCGAACCAGTGCGTCACGCACCTTTGGTTCCGCCTCGCGATACTTCGCCACCTTCATCAGCACCTGCGCCTGCAGAGAGGAGAGCGTGGCGATCTGAAGATCGACCTGCTCTTCGGGGAAGGCCTTGAGCGCAGCCTGCGCGATTGCGGCCTCGCGCATGGCGTCGTCGGGTTTACCGAGATTCTGGTGGATGCGTGCGAGAAGGATCCGGCATTCGGCCGTTTCGATGCTCGAAGCGCCCAGCAACTTCTCACGCATCTCCATCGCGCCGCGGCAATACACCTCGGCCTCGCCCATGCGATCGCGCACGAAGAGCACGCCCGCGAGATCCTGCATCGTCGACGCGATCTCGGTGTGTTCCTTTCCATACTTCTGGCGAAGCCGCATCAGGCCGTTGCGGAGCGAGACTTCGGAATATTCGATCTGCGAGATCGGCTTGCCGTTGGCGAGGCCGGTGTAGACGCCGCCCCACATCCGGCGCAGCGCCTGATCCATTTCCGGGTTGTCGGAGAACGCGCCGGTTTCGAGCCTGAAATAGAGCCTGCTCAGCCCCGCACCAACCGCCGAGGCGATCTCGGGCCGCGCCGGGTCTGTATTTGGCAAAGCCTCGCGCAGCAATTCGGCCACCGCGCGGGCGCGAATGTTCTCGGCGCGCGCCTGATCGCGCTGCAAGTCGGCCGAACGTGCTGAACTCGTTGCCTTGGCGATGCTGACGGTGACCGCTGCACCAGCGCTTACGACCAGCACAACCGATGCCGCGGCCAGATACAGCCGCTTGCGATTGAGCGAGATCGCCTTGCGAAGCACGTACCAGCCCGAGCCGCTGCGTGCATCGACGGGCGCGCCCTCGAGGTAGTGTTCGATATCGCGGGCGAGTGCCGCGGCAGACTGATAGCGGAGCGTTTTGTCCTTCCGCATCGCCCGGCGCACGATCGCTTCAAGATCCGCCGAGATCGAGATATCGTGGAATCGCATCGGCACCGGTTCGACCGTGCTGATGGTCTTGGCGATATCGAAGATCGAGCCTTCGATGTTGTACGGCATGTGCCCGCAGAGCAGGCGATAGAGCACGACGCCGAGTGAATACACGTCCGTCAAGGCATCGACGATGTCCGACTTGCCCGAGACCTGTTCCGGCGAGGCGTACGCGGGCGTGCCCGCAAACTCACCCGTCAAAGTGGTGCGGATGCCGCCGGCCTTGGCGATACCGAAATCGAGCACGACCGGTCGAGCGTCCGGCGTGACGAGAATGTTGTCGGGCTTCACATCGCGATGAATCACGCCGTTCAGGTGCGCGTGATGGATCGCGTTGCAGATTTCAAGGAAGACGCGAAGCAGGTTCCGCCGCCGCGCCTCGTCGCTCGGTCCTTTCGGGTACCAGCGATCGATCGGCGCGCCGTCGATGAATTCCATGATGACGGCGATGCGTCCATCGCCGAGCTTGCGCGATTCAAAGACCGTAACGATGTTCGGATGCCGCAGCCGGGCCGAAATCTCCGCCTCGCGTTCGCCCCGCGCCCGCTGGCGCGCCGAGGCCGTGTCACCCGCGATCATCACTTTGATCGCAACCGTGCGCGACGTCGATTCCTGAATCGCTTTGTACACCACGCCCTGCGAGCCCGAGCTGATGACGCTCATGCTGCCGTAGCCGGGAATGCGGGGCGCCCCCACCGGTGCGAGCCCGTCTTCCGCCAGTGATCGCACCCGCGTCAGAAACTTTGCATCTTCCTTCGCCGCACGCAGCCGTTCCTTGCACTCGTCGCATGAACCGATATGCCGCATGACTTCAGCGCTCGCGGCTTCACCATGCGCAAGCATCTCGATCTGGCCCATCGTCGGGCAGGTCCCGATTGTTGTGGACTCCACGGGCGCAGAGGACGACGAATCGAAAATCGGCTCTGGCTTCGATTCGGACTTCGGCTCAGGCTTCAACTCGGGCATCGACTCGGACGTCGGCCCAGAACTTGAAGCAGAACTGGAAGATGGAGGCGTCACTACACGTCCTCCTCGAACGCCTCGGTCAATTGCAGCACGATCTCGCGCAGCTTCTTGGTCATGCGGCTCTTAGCCACATACACCTGTTCGACGCTCATCCCGGCCTGTGCCGCGGCTTCCGGAGCGGGCACGCCTCGAAGCGCGACAAGTTCAAACGCCTGCAGCGTGCGATCGTCCACATCGGTTTCGTCTCGAAGCATCGACATCGCCCGCGACAGAATCGTCCGGTCGCGTTCGTCCGTCCAAATGTTCCGAAGCGCCTGCTCGTCGGGCGCATCCGCCAGAATCGTCGCCCCGGGGAGCAGATTCTTCTTGTTCGTCCGGGCGATGCGAAGCGCCGTGTGGTGCGCGATTCCCAGAATCCATGAACTCAGGCGGCCCTTGTTTCGGTCATACCGCCCCGCGCGATAAACCCGAACGAACTCGGAGAGCGCCTGCTGGGCTACCTCATCCGCATCCGAATCACGCAGCCCAAGCCGGCGCGCAAGTCCCGCGATGACGGGTCGATACCGCCCGTCAATCTGAGCCCACGCCGGCTCGTTCGCCGGCTCCAATAGGGCGTCAAGAAGACGCGTGGTCGTCTTTGTGGCTAACAGTGCTTCGCTCAAACCCGGAATCCTTCCGTCCGCCCAGTATACAAGGAAGGAGGATGTTGCCAAGGTGTTTTGCGGACCCTTGCGCCCGTTCATATGACGATTAGGACGCCGGGGGTTATTGGGCACTTGTTGCGCACCGCCGACAGTCGGCTCCACCCCGCCAGAAGCGGCAAGAACCGCCCGTGCGGAATTCGGTAGTCTGTGCCACGATCAGTCAACAACGGAGATTCAGCACATGTCCAAAGCGATTCGAACGGCCTTGGCCCTAACGGGATGGATGGGAACTGTGGGCGTGCTCGTGGCCGCCGGAGGGTGCGCGCACAGCAGCAACCGGTCACCGGATGCCGCACTCGCCGAGAAAATCATCAACGAACCCCACGGCGGCCAGCACGCCCTTCAACTGCTGAAGGAAGGGAATCAGCGCTTCCTCGCTGGCGAGGCAAACGGCCCAGCGACCGACCCCGAGACCATCAGGATCGCCGCGCAGGATGGCCAGAAGCCCTTTGTCACGGTCCTCACATGTGGCGATTCCCGCGTCCCGGTTGAACGCGTCTTTGATCGCGGCTTCGGCGAAATCTTCGTCGTTCGTGTCGCCGGCAACGTGACCGCTCAGCACGAAACCGGCAGCGTCGAATTTTCGCTCGCCGCGCTCAAGGCTCCGCTGCTGGTCGTCATGGGTCACACCAAGTGCGGCGCCATCAAGGCCGCCATCGCGGGCAAGCCCGTCACTCCGAACATCGACTCCTTCCTTGCGAGCATCCAGCCCGCCGTGCAGAAGATCCGGGCGACCCAGCCAAACCTTTCGGGAGACGAATTGGAGGAAGCCGTGACGCAGGAAAACGTGCGGCAGACGCTTCGGGAGCTGTACGCAACCAGCCCGCTGATCCGCGAGAAGGTCCAGAGCGGCGCGGTTGAAGTCGCGATCGCTGAGGTCGACATTTCCACCGGCAAGGTCACCTGGCTCGACAACGCGCCGCGGCCGTAAGCGAATTCCGCACGGCAACGCCGTGCAAGAGTCGAGCCGAGGGTGGAGCGAGTTTGCGAGCGAAACCCTCGGTCAACATGAACGAAAAGTCGCACCCCAACGGGGTGCGACTTTTTTATCGACCAATCGGAATGAACAACCCCGCCACACTCGCCACCATTTGCGTCGCAAGAGCGCCGCCCAGCATCGCTCGGAGCGCCAGCTGCGCAAACTCGCGCCGCCGTGACGGCGCCAAAACCGATAATCCGCCAATTTGAATCGCAATCGACGCGAAGTTCGCAAACCCGCACAGCGCATACGCCGCGATCTGGGCAGAGCGCGGCGAAATCTTGCTCACGATCTCACCCTGATCCGCAACGCCCGGCACAGCATGAATCGCATCCGCGAGGTGCAGGTACGCAACAAACTCCGTAAGAATCAGCTTCTCACCAAGCAGCGACCCGATCAGCGGTGCGTCCTTCCACTCAATCCCCATCGTCCACGCCAACGGCGCGAAGATCTTCCCGAGAAACGCCTGCAGCGATGGCTCCGCGATCCCGTTGGCGTGCAGCCAGTTGATCATGTGCAGCTTTTCGAAGACCGTGGCCAGCCCGAGGTTCACAAGCGCGAGTAGCGACACAAACCCGATCAGCATCGCCGCGATGTTCGCCGCGAGCTTCATCCCCGTCGTCGCTCCGCTCGCCGCGGCATCGAAGATATTCGCGTGATCCTCTTCCGTCGCCGCCTGCAAACTCTTCGGGTCTTCCGGAGGCGGCGTTTCCGTCTCCGGCACAATGATCCGCGCCATCACAAATGCCGCCGGAGCACTCATCACGCTCGCCGCGATTAAATGCTTCGCAAACATCGCGCGGCTGACGTCATTGTCTCCCCCCAGCATCATCACATACGCGCCAAAGACCGACCCCGCGATGTGCGCAAATCCGCCCAGCATCACGAGCATCAACTGGGCCCGCGTCATTTTCGGGATCAACGGCCGAATCGTCAGCGGCGCTTCGGTCTGCCCGATGAACATGTTCGCCGCCATGCACGTCGCTTCCGCGCCGGTCACACGCAGCGTCTTGCGCAAGCACCACGCCAGCACCGCGACAACCTTTTGCATCACGCCCATGTAATACAGCACGCTCATCAGCGCGGAAAAGAAAATGATGATCGGCAGCACCTTCACCGCGAAGATGAATCCCCACGGCTTCGATGGATCACGCAGCGCCGAGCCGAACACAAAGTCTGTCCCGGCATCCGACATCTGGATGATTCTGTTCACGATCTGCCCGAGGACCTCGAACGCCGCCTTGATCCCCGGCACCCACAAAATCGCGCCCGCAACCAGAATCTCCACAACCACGCCGATCAGCACCAGACGCCAAGGCACCCGCGAGCGATTCGTCGAAAGCGCCAACCCCAGCAGGATCATCACACCAACGCCAAGCAAGCCCCGGTACTGATCCACTTCACGCTCCCGCGCTCATCGCTGCAAAGCAGCGAAAGCCTGTAGCCTGGGGCGCAAGCCCCAGGAAAACAACGTCCCGAATCCCAAGCCGCAACGCGGCGACACGCCACCCCTCGCGCCCACAACACGCCATTAGACCAACTCCCAACCACTTCGTCCAACGGTTGCTCACCCAACCGGTCGATAGACTCCCGACCCGGCCCCCACCGGACGACCCGGACTCAGGACTTCCACTCCATGCGAATCGCCATCCCTAAAGAAATCCACCCAGGCGAAAAGCGAGTCGCGGCAACCCCGCAAACCGTCCTCCGCCTCCGCAAGCTCGGCTTCGAAGTCGCCGTACAGGCCGGGGCCGGCCTCAACACCGATCTCACCGACAGCGCGTATCAGGAAGCCGGCGCGACGATCGTCGAAGATGTCAAATCGCTCTGGTCGAGCTCGGGCGTCATCCTCAAAGTCCGCCCCCCGCAAACCGGCGGCACGCTCGGCGTCGACGAAACCGAACTCTTCGCTCCCGGTTCCCTGCTCATCAGCTTCGTCTGGCCCGCGCAGAACCGCGAGCTCCTTGAAAAACTCGCCGCGAAGCGCATCACCGCTCTCGCCATGGACTGCGTCCCCCGCATCACCCGCGCCCAAAAAATGGACGCACTCTCCGCGATGGCCAACATCGCCGGCTACCGCAGCGTCATCGAAGCCGCGCAGCACTTCCCCCGCTTCTTCACCGGCCAGATGACCGCCGCCGGAAAGATCGACCCCGCCAAAGTCCTCGTCATCGGCGCGGGTGTCGCGGGACTCGCGGCAATCGGCGCCGCCCGCGCGCTCGGCGCAATCGTCCGCGCTTTCGACCCGCGCGCCGCCACCCGCGACCAAGTCAAAAGCATGGGCGCGGAGTACCTCGAGCTGCACGTCCAGGAAGAAGCCGAAGGCAAAGGCGGTTACGCCAAAGAAATGTCCGACTCCTTCCTCAAGGCCGAGATGGCGCTCTTCGCCGCGCAGGCCATGGAAGTCGATGTCATCATCACCACCGCACTCATCCCCGGCAAACCCGCCCCCAAGCTCATCACGGCCGGCATGGTCGAGAGCATGAAGCCCGGCTCTGTCATCGTCGATCTCGCCGCGGAACAAGGCGGCAACTGCGCCATGACTCGCCCCGGTGAAGTCGTTACGCACAAGGGCGTGACAATCGTCGGCTACACCGATCTTCCCAGCCGCGTCGCCAGCCTTTCGAGCCAGCTCTACGGCGCAACCGTCGCCGCGCTCCTCGAAGAAGTCTGGAAAGACAACGCGATCACCATCGATGAGAAAGACCCTGTCATCCGTGGCGCGATGGTCACGCACGACGGCAAGATCACCTGGCCTCCACCCCCGCTACCAATTCCAACACCTGTCGCCCCGCCCGAACCCGGCGTCGCCGCCAACACGACCAAAGCCGAGCCCGCGGCCGCGCATCACGCGAACGGCGCAGCGCCCGCCTCAGCATCCACACTGTGGATCTGGATGATCCTCGCCGCACTCTTCTGCGTTGGCATCGCCTGGATCGCGCCCCCATCCTTCCTCTCTCACTTCACCGTCTTCGTCCTCGCCTGCTTCGTCGGCTGGCAAGTCATCTGGAACGTCAAGCCCGCGCTTCACACCCCACTGATGAGCGTCACCAACGCCATCAGCGGCATCATCCTCATCGGTGGCATGCTCCAGGTCTCCGGGCCACCCACTTCCGCCGCGGCAATCCTCGGCGCGATCGCCGTTCTCATCGCCACGATCAACGTCGCCGGCGGTTTCCTCGTCACGCAACGCATGCTCGCCATGTTCAGGAGGAACGCCTGACATGGACGAAGCACTTCGCACCAGCTTCTCGAACATCGGCTACATCGCTGCAAGCGTGCTCTTCATCCTCAGTCTCGCCGGACTCTCGAAGCAAGAGTCCGCCCGCCGCGGCAACGCCCTTGGCATCGCCGGCATGCTCATCGCGCTCCTAGCGACCGCGATGCGCCCCGACTTCAGTGGCTTCGGCCTGCTCATGGCCGCGCTCGTCCCCGGCGCGATCATCGGCGGCATCCTCGCCCGCCGTGTGCAGATGACCTCTATGCCCCAGCTCGTCGCGATCCTGCACAGCTTCGTCGGTGCCGCGGCAGTCCTCGTCGGCCTCGCCACCTACCTCGGCCACAACGCCGAAATGACCCCCGCCGAGCACGCAATCCACCTGGGCGAAATCTTCATCGGCATCTGCATCGGCGCCGTCACCTTTACCGGCTCGGTCATCGCCTTTGCCAAATTGCAGGGCACGATGTCCGGCAAGCCGCTCCTCCTTCCCGCCCGCCACCTCATCAATCTCATGATGCTCGCGGCCACCGTTGGCCTGGGGGTCTGGTTTTTCCGCGCCTCCGAAACTGCACCAAACGGCCTCTGGCCCCTCATCTTCGCGATCGTTGTCACCGGCATCCTCGGCGCACACTCCGTCATGGCCATCGGCGGCGCCGACATGCCCGTCGTGGTCTCCATGCTGAACAGCTACTCTGGCTGGGCCGCGGCTGCCGCGGGTTTCATGCTCGGCAACGACCTGCTCATCATCACCGGCGCACTCGTCGGCAGCAGCGGCGCGATCCTCAGCCTCATCATGTGCCGCGGCATGAACCGCTCTCTGGTCAGCGTCATCCTCGGCGGCTTCGGCACCGGAGAAGGCACTGCATCAAGTGCAACCGCGGCGGCACAGGGTGAAGTCCGCTCCATCGACGTCGCCGGCGCTTCCGACCTTCTCAAGCAAGCGAAGAACGTCGTCATCGTCCCCGGCTACGGCCTCGCCGTCGCGCAAGCCCAGCACGCACTCTCCGATGTCGTACGTTCGCTCCAGTCACGAGGCGTCAAAGTCCGCTTCGCCATCCACCCCGTCGCCGGCCGCCTCCCCGGCCACATGAACGTCCTCCTCGCCGAAGCCGACATTCCGTACGACATCGTCCTCGAGATGGAAGAGATCAACGAGGATATGCCCGAGACCGACCTCGTCCTCGTCATCGGCGCCAACGACATCGTCAACCCGAGCGCGTACGAAGACCCCAACAGCCCCATCGCCGGCATGCCCGTCATCGAAGTCTGGAAAGCCGGAACCGTCATCGTCATGAAGCGCGGCATGGCCAGCGGCTACGCCGGCATCGACAATCCGCTGTTCTTCAGGCCCAACACGCTTCTGCTCTTCGGCGACGCCAAGAAGACAGTCGAAGGCCTGCGCAACGCGCTGACGCAGTAATTCGCCCCGAAAACGCTGCTACTTCCGTATGTCGCGGCGCACGCGCCAGACGAGCCCCAAGCGCAGCGCCGGGCACACGTGTTCACCTCAACGCGGCGACAATCAGTACGGAAGACACGCGCTCAACTTCCGAACGTTCTCACCGCGACTGTCGCTTCGCTCCGGGCTCGTATAGGTGCGCTAGTGCGTTGATCACGCGACAAACAGCTCCGCACTCACGCACCAACCACTCGCGTCACCGCCCAATACAACCCAACACAAGCAATCACCACCGATCCCGGCACAACCACAACGCTCCGATACCAACTCCTCCTCCCCGCCCATCCAATCAACACAAACGCGCACGACAACACCAAAAGCTGCCCAACCTCCACTCCAACATTGAAACCCACCAGCGCCGGCACCAGCACGCTCCGCGGCAACTCCATCTCCTTGAAGGCCGAAGCAAACCCCAGCCCATGCACCAGTCCAAACGCAAACACAATCCCCGCACGCACTGCATCCTGCCCGAATGAAAAACCCTGCGGACGATCACCGCTTGCCGCCTTCGGCCTTCTCCAAATATTCTCAACCGCCACCCCCACAATCGACAATGCAATCAACGGCTCGATCACCCGAGGCGGCGCAACCACAACTCCCGTCGCTGCAAGCGCCAGCGTCACCGAGTGCGCAAGTGTGAACATCGTCACCATCACCAGCAGCGACTTCATCTTCGGGCTCGCCAGAAACAACCCGAGAATAAACAGCATGTGATCGAGCCCTTGCGGCACGATGTGCTCAACGCCCATCCGAACAAACGAAAGAAACCCCGTTCCGCGCGCAGCCGCGTACTCGTTCCCCGCGGCACTCTTTCGTTCCGCGGATTCCCCCAAAGCAATCGCCGGACTCCATTCCCCCGCTCTCAAAGGAATCGCCCGCGCTTCTGCGCCCGGAGTTTCTACGAGCAAGACCAGATCGCCCATCACTTCCGGAAACTGAATCGCCGCTTCGCGTGCATCCAGCCCGAACTCAAACACAATCACTGCTTCCGCAACCCACGGCAATCGCGGCCGTTCGCCGGCCACTCTCACATCCCGTTTCCATTTCTCAAGCGCGCTTGCATCCGGAAACGCCCTCAACATGCCGCGCAAATCGCTGCCGTCAACGCGCAATACGACATGCCGCGCCAACCTCTGCCCCGCACTTTCCAATGCTTCACCCGCCGCACCCGCCTGCCCTTCGATGAGCGCCCACACCGCGTCCTCCGGCTCCTTCGCCGGGTCTTCGTTCAAAACGAACGCCAACACATCAAAGCGCACCGACACCGTCGCGTGCCCACTCGCTTCGACCTTCAACTGTGCCGCGCACCGAACCACCGGATGCGCCATCACTCCGCGGCAGCCAATCACCGCCGCAAACAAAACTCCAATCCACCCAACCCGCCATTTCACGGCAACTTCGCCTCATCATGAAGCGACACAAGCGCATCCGCCGAAAGGGCCTGATCCCAGATTGTGAACGATCGAATCTCGCCCGCGAATCTCCGCTCCTTCTCCCACGGATCAAGCGGTGCGATGCGAACAACATTCTCATCGTCCGCCAACTCTCCCTCATTCTCGCCGACAAGTTCGCCGTCCTTGTACAGCCGCACCGTTTTCCCATCAAACGTCGCCGTCAGCATCTGCCATTTTCCGACTTCGAGCGCCGACTTACTCGGCAGATCACCGTGATGGCTCCAGAAATGCTCGCCACCCGAGAACTTCGCCAGATACCGCCCATCGCCTCCGGTCGTCTTCGCCGTCCGCCCAAACCCGGCAATCAGTGTCCGATTCTCCGGCTGCTTGTCCATCTTCACGAAGCAGTTGATCGTCCACGGCTGCGAGCCCTTGATCGGCAAGCCTGCAACGTCTTTCACTTCCAACGTCTCTGACCCAGGCGCGAACGACTCCAGTGCATAGACCGGTCCTTTGACTTCAATACGCTGCGAGAAACCTCGCGATTTATTGGGTGTCCGCGCGCGATCCGCAACCTCGGACACCGTCAAAAGAAACGGAATATTCGGCGCGAGCGGTCGAGCAAGCGCAAGAGTCACGCTCTTGCCGTCCGGTGATCCCACGGCCTGAGCAATCGCAACATCCGGATCGATCCGATAGCGCTTTGGATCAAGCGACAGCGCATTGAGTGGTTCACTGAACTCCAGCACGACTCCCCGGCTTCCCGCGCTTGCATTCACCCTGACTAGATGAGGCGGCCGTGTGTCGGTCACGTTCACATCAAACATGTTGACGCTCTTTACTTCCCCGCCTGCATCAAGAATCGCGGCACGAACCCGCATTGGTGCGCTCGCCATAAACGCCCCCGCATACGCCGGCGACGCCGCCGTCGGCGCACTCCCATCCGTCGTATACCGAATCGCCCCATCCTTCCAATACAACTCCGGCCGAATCGTGACAGTTACCGCATCATTCGGATCACCCGAAGTCACCACCCGCACGCCACCCTCGACATGATCCTTCAACGTATCAAACAGCGGCCACGCCGCCACCGCTCCCCCGCTCTTTCCCTCCACCATCGTCGCGCCAAACACAAGCACATCCGCGTCATTCGGCAACGTCAGCGTCCTCGCCCCCGCCGGCGCCTCCAGCGTGTGCAGGAACACATACGAATACTGATAGTGCGCATCACCCTGAGGCGTGTGATAGTGCGAGTTAAACCACGCGATCGGCGCCTGCTTCACATACCCCGGGACCAATCCCGCCCACTCGTTCTTCCACTGGAACGCCATCTCCGGCACTTCACCCTTCCAGAGCCGGTTATCCCACTGGCCAACATAGCCGCGCCATGACTGCACATTCTGCGTCTGCTTCTGATCTCCAATCGCGAACTCCGCGCTGCGATCGCCGTTCCGAGCCGCCGCAAGCAGATACACCGTTCCGCCCGAGTCCGACGGCAGCGCAATCGTCTGCCCCTTGCACGCGATCGCGTCACCCGCATCTCCATCCCCCAACTTCACCGACGTTCCATTGATATTGATCCCCCGCGGCATCTGCTCCTTCGCCATCGACCGCTTCTCACCATCGATCGCGAATGCTCCCCGATTCTCATTCGTCGTCGCAACGCGCGTATCGAACGTCAACGCAAACGGCTTCGCCGTCGGCCGCACGATCTGTCCCGCCGCAGGCGGAGCGAGTTTCACCGCAAACGCCTTCAAACTGAACGGCGTCAGCACCACCTTGACCGCGCCATCCTCAATCGTCGCCGAAGCCGTCTCCCGCTCCTGCCCATCCACCCGCATTGCACTTGCGATTCCATTGCCGATGCGAACATTCGCGCTCGACTGCTTTCCCGCCGTCTCGCGCAGACGCACAATCACCGCGTCCGACGCCTCCGCCTTCTTCATCGCCACAATCTGCACGCCATCACCCGCAACCGAGCCGAGCGAAACCTGCTTCCCCAGCGGCCCCGCATGCCGCGGCACAACAAACGCCCGCATCGGCGAATTCACCCGCGCCGCCTGCTCCGGCGTCTTCGCGCTCGACCAATCCCCTGCATGCGGATAGAGCGCATACAGCATCTCGTGCCGCCCGATGTCCTGCGTTCCCTGATCCTGATACCCGCCCCGTACTCCCGGCGTATACAGCAGCGTCAGCCGCAGAGTTTTGTCGTCGGGCTTATCCGATCCATACTTGCTGTCGCTCAACACCGACGCGCCAAACTTGCCGGAGACGTCGGTCAGATCAAACCACTGGTGCGACGGATTCTCGTACCGCTTGTCGCTGTTGTTCCCGCGCGTGATCGCGCCGGCCTGAATGTCGTATGTCGCGATCGGGTTTGGCGACGCAAGCACAAACGCCTGCTTCAGACTCCGCTCCTGCGTGTTCCAGTCAATGTGCGTCTGAAACTCCACGCGTTCGCCCGTGCCCGCAAGCCGAATGTCCTGCGTAAACACCGAGCCGTTGTGCTCACGCTTCACCTTCAGCGCAACCCGCGCCGGACCGTTCTCGCTGATCGCGATCTCCGCGGGTGAGTCACCCGCTTGCCCGACGAAACTCTTCGGCGGCAACTGACGATCGGCCCAATCCATATTCCACGCCGGCCAGTCCTTGGGCTTCTCATACAACAGCGCAAGCCGCGCCGGCTCCGCAAGCACTTCGCGATTCCCCACCTTGTCGAACACCGACGCCACATCCCCGTTGTCCGCGATCGTTACCTTCAGGAACTCGCTCTCCAGCGTCCGCTCCGAAACCTTCAACCCCCGAGGCCCGCCCGCCTCCTTCGCGATCGGCCGCACATCAAACGTCGCCAGGCTCATCGGCAGCACCGTCGGGGCAAACACGATGTGCGCATTCCCGTTCTCAACCGATACAACCTGCGCCGCGACATCCTTCCCATCCGGCCCCATCACCCGCACCGCGCGCCACTCGCTCTTCCACGGAATCCCCGCATCGACCGCATCCGTCCGCTCGATCGCGAGCGGGTTGTACACCACAAGGCTCGTCCCCTGCGTCGCCGTATCCATTTGCGACGAGATCGTGTCCACCGCGTGCGTCAGCACCTGCGAGAGGATGTTCCCCGCGATCACCTCATCATTCCACGCATACTCGTACGCCTTCGGCAGACTCGTCCCCGGCAAAATGTCGTGCATCTGCGAGCCGAGCACCAGCGACCAGGCATCCTCGAGCCGCTGCGCCGGATAGTCCTCGCCCGTCAGCCACCAAGCCCCCACCGCCGCCCGTTCCGCGGCATCCGCAAGCAATTCGTTCTTCCGATTCCACCGCTTCATGTACGCCTGCGACGTGATCGATCCCGCCGAGTGTTCCGTCAGCAGCAGCTCGCCCTTATACGTCGGCAACCCTGAACGCATCTCCGGCTTGATTGCGCGGAACATCCAATCCGCCGGCCCGCTGATCACCTTGATCGCGCCGTCCGTCTTGACGCTCTCCTGCACCTTCGCCACCGACTCCGGCGTCGGCGCGCCACCAGTATCGCCCGTGCCGTAGTAGTGGTAATCCACAAACACGCCCGACTTCTTCCCGTTGTTGTCGATGCGCGTCTTCCAGCTCTCGCTGTTCGCCAGATTCTCTTTCACCTGTCCGACATACGCGCCGGGATCGAGTGCCGCGAGCACCTCGCTGTCGTCCGGACCGATCCAGCGTCCCACCTTGAACGGAATCCCGACCGGCGAACCCCACGTCAGCTTCTGCGTCGAAAACCCTTGGATTCCGCAGTGATTCAAGAGTGTCGGCAGTGCCGCCGGAAACCCGAAACAGTCCGGCAGCATGAACTCTTCACTTGCGATCCCAAACTCGCGCCGAAAGAATTTGTTCCCATACATCACCTGCCGCACAAACGATTCAGTCGACGGCACGTTCGCATCATTCTCATCCACCGACGACCCGCACGGGAACCATTTTCCAGCCGCGATGTACCCCTTCAGCTTCTCATACTCCGCCGGGTAATACTCCCGCATCATCTGATACCGGCGCGACCCTGAGAAATTGAACACGTAGTCCGGATACTTCTCGAACAGGTCAAAGTTCTTGTGCAGCGTGTCCGCAATGAATTCGCGGATCGTCTGCGGATACGCCCAGCGCCACTCGGTATCGAGGTGCGCGTACCCGACGACATACAAGGTCGGCTTCGAAGCGAGCTGCACTTCTGGCGGCTTCGGCGCAGTGGACGTGCGTGGAGCATCCGCCTCACCCTCACGCGCCACCGCAATCGGCGCGATGGCCGATATTACCAGTCCAACAACACAAACCAATCGACGTGTCTGACTCATGGGCGCTCTCCGCAAATCCTCAACGCAAATGACTGTCTTTCTACAACTCCAACTCCGCCTTCAACAACGCCGCCAGCGCCTTCGAATCGCCGGCTTTCTCCACCGCCCCCCGAAACTCTTCATGCACCAGCTTCCGCGCCAGCCTCGCCAAAACCTGCAAATGCGCCTTCGCATCAATCGCTTCCGGCACCGCAAGCAAAAGCGCATGCCTCACCGGCAACCCATCATTCGATCCCCACTCGATTGCATTCGGCATCCGCCCCACCGCCACGGACACCGAATCCACCGCCTTCGTCCGGCAGTGCGGCACAGCAAACCCAAACCCGAGCCCCGTCGAATACGTCGCCTCCCGCGCCCATACATCTTCTTCTAACTCCCCCGGCCGATCCGTCCGTCCCGCACCAAACAAGATTCCCACCATCTCGCGAATCGCCTCTTCCTTCGTCGTCGCCTCGCATGTCAACTGAATCAGCTCATCCGCTATCGGCGGCCCGCCGGCACCGCCCCTTCCGAACACCGATAGCACCCCACCCTCGCCAACTGACTCCGGCTTCTCGATTGCTTCATCCAACTTTCGCCGACACTCCTCGCGATCCAATCGCGCCAGCGCGTACTTCACTTCCGCCCCGCTCGCGCCCGCGATGCTGATCTCATCGAGTCCCAAGCCGAGCAGCACCGGCAGATTCGCCGCCCGCGACGCCATCTCCCCGCACATCCCCATCCACTTCCCCGCCTCCTTCGCGTCCCGCGCCGCCTTCCGAATCAACTCGAGGAACGAAATATCCATCTCATCGACGATCGCCGCCACGCCCGCATTCCCGCGATCCGCGGCAAACCAATACTGCCCAAGGTCATTCGTTCCCAAACTGAAAAAGTCCGCGTGCTCCACAAACGCCCGCACATTCGCAGCCGCCGCGGGAATCTCCAGCATCATCCCCACCTGCAACGGTTCGGCCTTCAGCCCGCCATTCGCCAGGTTCTTCTCAGCCGCCCGCACCTGCTCGCGAAACCATTTCATTTCCGCAGCATTCGTCACCATCGGCGCCATGATCTTGACATTGCGTGCGCCGGCAGCCGCTTTCGCGATCGATCGGATCTGCGTCCGAAGCAGCGTCGCATGTTTCTTGTACAGCCGCGCTCCGCGCGCACCAAGAAACGGATTTTCTTCACCCGCCAGATGCAGAAACGGCGCGGGCTTGTCGGCACCGATATCAAACGTGCGGAAGATCACCGGCTTCCCCGCAGCCGCTTTCACAACCGCCGAGAATGTTCGAACCAGTTCCTCTTCCGTCGGCGCATGCGCCCGGCCGAGATACAGAAATTCCGTGCGAAACAGTCCGATGCCATCCGCACCGCCCGAGATCGCACGCTCGACATCCGCCGCGGACGACGCATTCGCGCCGACCTCAAAGGTCGCTCCATCACGTGACTTCCCGGGCGCACGACCAAACGACGCCAGGAATTCTTTCCTCCGCGTTTGCGCCCGAACATCAAAGTCGTAAAGCCGAATCACCGCCGCCGATGGATTCGCCGCGACAAATCCAAACGTCCCATCGATCAGCGCCGGCGCCGACTTGCTCGACTTCAAAAACGCCTCAGGCGCTGCCACAATCGCCGGCACACCCATCGACCGCGCCAGGATGATCACATGCGACGTCAGCCCGATTTCGCCCAGCACCAGCCCCGCCACCTTTGTCGCATCCACCTTGAGCAGTTGCCCCGGCGTCATCGACTCCGAAACCAGAATCGACGGTCCATCCAGCGTCGGCGCATCCTCCGAAAACTCAACACCCATCGCGCTCAGGATCTGCACCGCCAGATCCTGCACATCCGCCGCACGCTCGCGAATCAGCGCACTCGCCGCGGCACGCAATTTCTCGCCAAACGCCTCCGCCGCGTGCGCGACCGCGCATTCCGCCGTCATCCCGCCCGCGATTTTCTGCTCGACGAGCGCCAGCAACTGCGAATCGTCCAGCATGATCCGGTGCGCCGCGAGCAAGTCGGCGGCTGTACCGCTCGCCCGCCTCATCCGAGTCTCGATGTCCTCTCCCGCCACGTCGAGCGCGCTCTTCAATCTTGCCCGCTCCGCTTCCACGCCCTCCGATTTTCGATCCGGGACGCGTTCGCTCAGCGCACGAGCCCGCACAAAGACAAGCTTCCCGCGTCCGATGCCTCGCGAGGCCGGCGTACCCGACACAACTTCGACACCCATCCGCTGCAGCGCCGCCGGGACGCGCGCCGGAACAGCGTCAACAAACTCCCCATCGTCGCTAGTGGTCTCACCAAAGTGTGAGTGCACCAGTGTCTCAAGCTGCTTCGCAACCGCCGCCTCGTCCCCGCCCTCAACCGAAATCTCCCACGGATTCCCCGGCTGAATGTCGAGCGCGATCACCGATAGCACGCTCCGCGCATCCGCCTCGTCCGCCCCCGTCTTCCGCACCGACACCCGCGATTTGGACTTTTCCGCGATCTGCGCGATAAGGCTCGCCGGCCGCGCGTGCAGGCCGTGCCGGAGATTGCACGCAAATTTCAGGGTCGTCGGCACGGGGTACTCACTTCAACATCTCACCCGCTCGCGCGGGCGAGCACACCATTCGGATTCTTGATCGCTTCCGTCACCCCGACCTTGATCACTTTCTTCCCCTCGAACCGTTCCTTCTTTTCGACTTCAATATCCACGGCGAAGATCACGACATCTGCATTCTTCACGTCCGCCGCAGTCAGTTCGTTCTCAATCCCCATCGCTCCCTGCGTCTCCATCTTGATCTGGTGCCCGGCCGCTTTCGCCGCCTTCTCCAGATTCTCCGCCGCCATGTACGTGTGAGCGATGCCGGTCGGACACGCCGTCACTCCAACGATCTTCATGCCAACTCCTCCGGCTCAACTTTCGGCTTCGAGAACTTCTTCAACATATTGATCAGCAATGCCGTCGTCACCGTTCCGGCGATGATCGCCACGATATACATCACACGATTATCAATCACCGGCAGCACGATCGGCCCGCCGTGCGGTGCGTGATTTCCCACCTTCGCCAGCATCGCGATCACGCTCGCCACAATCGATCCGCCCATCAGGCACGGAATCACTCTCAGCGGGTCAGCCGCGGCAAACGGAATCGCCCCCTCCGTAATCCCGATCGTCCCCATCCCCAGCGCCGCCAATCCCGAATCGCGCTCTTCGGTCGTCCACAACCGGCGCGAGAGCATCGTCGCCAATCCCATCCCCAGCGGCGGCGTGCAGATCGCCGCGGCACACGCGCCCATCGGCAGGTAATTCCCCTTCTCGATCATTCCCACCGAGAAGAAAAACGCAACCTTGTTCACCGGCCCACCCATGTCGAACGCGATCATCGCCCCGATGACCGCCGCGAGTAAAACCGCGTTGCCGGTTTGCATGTTGTTGAGTTCGGACGACATCCACGCCATCAGCGACACAATCGGCGGTCCGATCACCATGAGAAACGCGCCGACGCAGAGCGACGACACGATCGGAATGATCAGGATCGGCATCACCGGCTTCACCAGCCGATGCGTCGGGATCTTCTTGAGTCCCGCGACGAGATATCCCGCAAACAAACCCACCACAATCGCACCAAGAAACCCCGCGCTCAGGGGCGTCGGGGGCGGCTCCTGAAACAGCACCAGCGGCCGCAGGTCGTTGCAAAGAAATCCGCCGATCGCGCCCGGCACCAGCCCCGGTTTGCCCGCGATCGAATACGCGATGTACATCGCCAGTACCGGCAGCATCAGCGTGAACGAAGTCACACCAATGTTGAGCAAAAACTGAAGCAGTGGCACCCCGCTCGGGTCCGGTCCGTGCGTGATCGGATTCAGCGGCGCGAACGCCAACGCCGCGGCAATCAAAATGCCGCCGCAGGCCACGAATGGAATCGCAAACGAGACACCCGTAAGCAGGTGCTGCCGAAGTTGTTTCAAAGAGTCGGTGATCATGCGGATTTGAAGCCAATTGATGGGGTTTGCGGGGCGGAGCAGTCTACCGGAAAACGCAAAAGACGGCCCGAACGACACCTTCCACGCGCCACCGCTTGACGCCGGCAAGAAACGCGCCTTGTATTGCCGTCCGAAATTCGCCGATAGTTGACACCATGACACTCACCAGCAGCAAACAGGGCAAATCGAAAGAGCTGAAAAGCTCGTCGGCTGTCCCTTCGCTCGGTTGAGATCCCCCTGATCCACTGAACGTTCCCGGGCCGGCCGACAAGGCTGGCCCGCACTGCTTTTGCAGCCGCGGGTTTCCCCCGCGGCTGTTTTCGTTTCCAGATCCCCCTGTTTTTCAACAACCCTTTCAGGAGCTTTCCGATGTCCGCGACCCCCGCCTCTCCGACGACAACCGCCTGCACCTGCCCCGAATGCGAAGCGAGCGTGCCCTTTGCGCGCCGCCCGCTCCAAGGCGAAGTCGTCCGCTGCCCCGATTGCAACGCCGAACTCGAAGTCACCGCCCTCGACCCTGTCGTCCTCGAACTCGCCCCCGAAGTCCAGGAAGACTGGGGCGAGTAAATCACGCTTTCCGTCTGATGCCCAATGCCTGATGCCTCGTCCCCGTGTTTCTCCGTGCTCTCCGTGTCCTTTGTGATGAATCTGCTCCTGGAGCTCCCATGCGTGTCGGTCTTCTTTATTCCCGCGTTCGTGTCGAAGAACGCCTCCTCATCGAAGAACTCGAACGCCGCGGCATCGAGCTCGAACTGCTCGACGTCAACAAGTTCCAGGCTGAGATCCACGATCCGACACCCTGGCAGCGCTTCGACGCAGTCTTCGAACGCTGCGTCAGCCAGACCCAGGCCGTCACCGCGGTGCGCGTGCTCGAATCCTTCGGCATTCCCTGCATCAACTCGAGCGCCGTCATCGAGGCCTGCGGCGACAAGCTCACCACTTCTCTGATTCTCGCGCGGAACGGCATCGCAACCCCGCGCGTCCGCGTCGCACTCGACCCGGAAACCGCACTCGAAGCCATCGAGGAAATGGGCTACCCGGTTGTGCTGAAGCCCGCCGTCGGTTCGTGGGGCCGCTTGCTCGCACGCGTGAATGACCGCGACGCCGCGGAGGCGATCTTGGAGCACAAGTCCACCCTCGGGTCGGTCCAGCACGGCGTCTTCTACATTCAGGAGCATGTGAACAAGCCGGGTCGCGACTTGCGGGTGTTCGTGATCGGAACAAGCCCGATCGCCGCGATCGAGCGTCGCAGCGAACATTGGATCACCAACACCGCGCGTGGTGGCCAAGCTGCGGGCTTCCGCATCACGTCCGAGATCGATGATCTCTGCCGCCGCACCGCTCGCGCGATGGCGGGACAAACTGGCGCACTGCTCGCGATCGACCTGCTCGAAACCGAAGACGGCCGCCCACTCGTCAGCGAAGTGAATCACACGATGGAGTTCCGCAACTCGATCGCGACGACCGGCGTTGATATCCCGGCTCGCATGGTCGATTACGTGCTCGGTATCGCCGAACGCCGCAGTCTGACCCGTGCTTCGCAGGCGGCTGCAATCGCGCCGAGTTCTTCGGCTTTCATCGCTCCTGGCCCAGTGGGGGTTGCATGAGTTCGCCCTTGCGAGTTTCGATTGTCGGGGGATCGGGCTACGGAGGAGGGGAAGTCCTGCGTCTCCTGCTCGACCATCCGGGCGTGACTGTTTCACAGATCACCTCCCGCCAGCAAGCCGGCAACTACGTGTACAGCGCGCACCCGAATCTGCGTGGCCGCACGACGCTCCAGTTCACGACGCCGGATCAACTCGAACCGTGCGATGTGCTTTTCCTGTGCATGCCGCACGGGGAGGCGAGCGGACAGATCGAGCGGTACACCTCGCTTGCCCACCGCGTGATTGATCTCTCGGCGGACTTCCGGCTGCGTGATGCGGCCCAGTACCACCGCTGGTACGCCGCCCCCTACCCGCAGCCCGCGTGGCTCGACCGCTTTGTCTACGGCCTGCCCGAACTCCGGCGCACGCAACTGACCGGTGCCCGGCTCGCCAGCGGCGTTGGCTGCAACGCAACCGCGATCAATCTCGCGTTGCTTCCGCTGGCCAAGGCCGGACTGATCAAGTCTGTTGTCGCCGACCTCAAGGTCGGTTCGTCCGAAGCGGGCAATGCCTCTTCGCCGTCTAGCCATCACCCGGAACGCTCGGGAAGCGTGCGTTCGTTCGCGCCGACCGGCCACCGGCATCAGGCCGAAGTGAAGCAGGAACTGATGGATGTGCACGGCACGTTTGACCTGCACATGAGCATCACATCTGTTGAACTCGTGCGGGGTGTGCTCTGCACGGCGCACATCACGCCCACGCAGAAGCTCGAAGAGAAGGCGCTCTGGAAGCTCTTCCGCGAGGCGTATCGAAGCGAACCATTCGTGCGTCTCGTCAAGGATCGCTCCGGAATCCACCGCTATCCCGAACCAAAGATTCTCGCCGGCACCAACTACTGCGATGTCGGCTTCGAGTGCGACCCGCATTCGGATCGCATCGTCGTGCTCTCCGCCATCGACAACCTCATGAAGGGCGCTGCCGGCTCGGCCGTTCAGTGCATGAACCTCATGTGCGGCTTCGAAGAAACGCAGGGACTGACTTTCCCCGGCCTCCATCCGATCTAAACCCCCATCACACTTATGACAACCAGCCATCCATACGAAGTCTCGGTCGTCAAGCTTGGCGGCAGCGTGGGCAAGGACCCCCGGGCATTCTGCCGCGACGCGGCAGAATTGCTCGGCCGGGGCCAGCGCATCGTCATCGTGCACGGCGGCTCCGAACACACCAACGAACTCGCCGAAGCGCTCGGCCATCCGTCGCAGTTCATCACGAGCCCGAGCGGGCACACGAGCCGGCGCACGGATCGGCGCACGCTCGAGATCATGCAGATGGCCTGCCGCGGTTTGCTCAATCAACAGATTGTCGAGCAATTGCAGGGTCATGGTGTTCGCGCCATCGGGTTGTCGGGAATGGATGGAGGCATCTGGCGTGGCGAGCGCAAGGCCGCGATCCGGGCCGTGGTGGATGGCCGCGTGACGGTGGTACGTGATGACTTCACCGGCGCCGTGAGCGAAGTGAATGTCACGTTGCTTCGCACGTTGCTCGACGCAGGCTTGACTCCCGTACTTTCACCACCGGCGGTGAGCTTTGGCGGCGAACCGATCAATGTTGACGCAGATCGCGCCGCCGCGATGACTGCAGCGGCGCTCGGCGCTCGCAACCTGCTGCTGCTCAGCAACGTTCCCGGCTTACTGGCGAAGTTTCCGGATGAGTCGTCCCTGATCGATCGCCTCCCCAAGTCGCAGATCGAAGCCGCGCAGTCCGCGGCACAAGGCCGCATGAAGAAGAAGGTTCTCGGCGCAAGCGAAGCCCTGCAGGGCGGAGTGCGGAGGGTCGTCATCGGCGACGCACGGCGACGCAGCCCTATCACCGAAGCGCTGCTCGGAGTGGGAACCGTCATCGAATGAGCGGTACCCTGGCACAATCCACCACACCCGCGATATCCGATGCTCAGGCAACCGAGCTGCTGGTTGATCTCGTCTCCACGCCGAGCCTCAGCATGCACGAGCGAGCTTGCGCGGAACTGCTCACCGCGCGGATGACGGCATGCGGACTCGATTCGACAATCGACGCCAGCGGCAGCGCGGTCGGCGTGCGGGGCGACTCGTCGCCGGGCGCCAAGGAGATCGTGCTGCTCGGGCACATCGACACAGTTCCCGGCGTCGTACCGGTAAGGCAGGAAGGCGATATTTTCTACGGCCGAGGCAGCGTCGATGCAAAGGGCCCGCTCGCGGCGTTCACCATCGCAGCGGCGCGTGCTTCGTTGCCGCCAGGCGTCCGCGTACGCGTAATCGGTGCAACAGAGGAAGAAGCAGCGACTTCCAAGGGTGCGAGATTCGCGGCAGTGAACTACAAGGCCGATGCGTGCATCATCGGGGAACCGAGCGGGGTTGATGGCGTCACGCTCGGATACAAAGGCCGCTCGATCGCGAAGCTGACGCTCGAAACCGATTCCTCGCATTCGGCGGGGCCGGAAGCGACTGCCGCCGAACTCGCGTTCGACGTCTGGTCGCGCATTCGGGCTGCGTGCGATGCTCGAACGGCGGGCCCAAAGCGTGTGTTCGATCAAGTGCAGTCGCGGCTGCGCTCGATTCATTCGGATCACGACGGACTCGCGGATCGCGCGGCGCTGACGATCGGATTTCGGATTCCGCCAGGTGTGACGCCGCAAGAGCTGGAAGCGATCTGCGCAGAGGTGACCGCGAGCGTGGACGCTCGGACGAGTTGGCATTTTGCTGGACATGAAGTAGCGCATGTAGCGGATCGAAGTAATGTGATTGCGAGGGCGCTGACAGGTGCGATTCGGGCGGAGCAATTGACGCCCGCGCCGAAGCTCAAGACGGGGACATCAGACATGAATGTGGTTGGGCCGGTCTGGAATTGCCCGATCGCGGCGTACGGACCTGGCGACAGTTCGCTCGATCACACGCCCAATGAGCACATCAAGATCTCGGAATACCTCGCATCAATTCGTGTTCTGACGCGGGCGATTGAAGCTATTGGACGGGAGCTGGTTGAAGGGTGTTGAAGGGTGCTTGCGTAGGAGAAGTTGTTTCGGCGGACGGGGTCGTCGCGACTGGGCGGGATTCGGGTGGGCCGGCACCTGGTTCGCCGTCTTCTAAGCCCCATCCGCCACCGAGCGCTTTGTAGAGCGCGACGAGACTTGTTGAGACGTTGGTTTCGCTTTGGGCGAGCGCATCTTCGGAGACGAATAACTGGCGCTGCGCGACGAGGACGTTGAGGAAGTCGGTGCGGCCGTTGCTGTAGAGCTGCATGGAGAGATCGACGGCCTGGCGGTTGGCTTCGACGGCTTCGGCGAGCGAGACGCGGCGTTGCTGCTGCGAGGTGAAGTTCACGAGCGCAGTTTCAGTGTCCTGCAGTGCAACAAGAACCGTTTGCTTGTAGGTCGCAAAGGCTTCGTCGGTCGCGCCGCGCTGAAGTTCGATGTTGCCTCGGGTCTGGCCACCATCAAAGACGAGCCAGTTCGCGCCGGGGCCGTACGACCAGTAGTGATTCGCGAGACTGCCGAGGTCGCCCGCGTTGCCGCCTTGCAGACCGATCGAGCCGGTGATGTTGAACTGCGGATACAGATTTGCGATCGCGGCGCCGATCTGCGCCGTCGCGGCGTGCAGGTTCGCATCGGCGCGGCGGATGTCGGGCCTGCGCTGAAGCAGTTCGGAGGGCAGACCGATCGGCACGGTTGCGGGGGCCTTCGGGATTGCCTGATTCGGCGTGAGTTCGGCGAGCAGCACGGCCGGTTCTTCGCCGAGCAGAACACCAAGGGCGTAGATGTACGTGCGGATTTGGCCTTCGAGAACGGGAATGGATGAGCGGGTCGATGCGACCTGCGCCTGCGCGTTCGCGACGTCGAGCGCTGCGACGAATCCGGCTTCGAAACGTTCTTGCGTCAGCGAGAGAGTCGTCTCTTGAGCTTCAAGGTTGCTCTTCGAGATCGCGAGCTGGTTCTGCGCGCCGCGGAGGTTGATGTAGTTGGTGCCGATTTCGCCGGCCATGGTCACGAGCACATCGTCGCGGTTCTCGAACGAGGCTTCGAGCCCGGCCTTGGTGGCTTCGATCTGGCGGCGGATACCTCCGAAGACATCAATCTCCCACGATGCATCGAAACCGGCCTGATAGAACTCGCTGATGCGGCCGTTGCCGCCGGTGCCGACGCCACCGAGTGGGCTCCGCGTTTTCTGCGCGCTCACGCCGATGCTGAGCGAGGGGTAGAGACCACCGGTGGCGATGATGACCTGCGCGCGGGCCTGGCGGATGCGGGCGATGGCGACGGCGACATCGAGATTCTGACGCTGCGCGACGGCGATCAGGTCGGTGAGTTTCTGATCGTTGAATTCGCGCCACCAGCGGGAGATTTCGATCGGGTCTTCGTTGGGTTTGCTGGCGAGGCTGTCGGGCGCGACGCTCTTGTCGAGGCCGGCGAACTTCGAAGCGACTTTCGTTTCGGGCTTCTGATAGTCGGGCCCGACCATGCAGCCTACGGGAAGTCCGGCGAGCGCAAAGAGACTGGCGCTGAGGATGCTCTTTGAGAGCGTGCGCGAGAATGGTGATGCGAAAGCGGTCACGCGGGCCTTTCTATTCGTACCTGAGCGCCTCGATCGGGTCGAGGCGGGATGCTTTCCAGGCGGGGTAGAACCCGAAGACGATGCCGACGACTGCGGAGACGACGATCGAGGCGATGATGGCTTCGACCGAGCTTTCAACCGGCCAGCGGAGGAATTTCTGAACCATCAGTGCCGCGCCGCGGCCGAGCGCGAGGCCGAGCAATCCTCCGATCAGGCAGAGGAGGGTGGCTTCGGTGAGGAACTGGCGGAGGATGTCGCGTGAGCGGGCGCCGACGGCCATGCGCAGGCCGATCTCACGGGTGCGCTCGGTGACGGAGACGAGCATGATGTTCATGATGCCGACGCCCCCCACCACCAGCGAGATGAGCGCGACGGCGAGGAGCAGATTCGTCATCATGTTGGTCGTGCTGGCGAGGGCGTTGGCGCTTTCGGTCATGTCGCGGATGCTGAAATCGTCGGGCTCGCCGGTTTGCAGACGGTGACGCTCGCGCAGGAGCGAAGTCACTTCGCGGATGGCGGGTTTGATCTGCTCGCCGGATGTTGCGGACATGATGACCTGATCGACGTTGGCGAATCGGACCGGCATCGGTGCGTCGGCCGCCTGCGTGGATGACTGTGCAGGAAAGATTGCCGTTGCCCCGGGATAAGTTGAATCGGCGGAGTTTGCGGATGATGTGGTCGATGTGCTTGCGGTTGTGGAACTCGCGGTCGAGCTACCGGAGACGCGGTACTTAATGGTGGTCCACGGGGCGAGCAGGATGTCGTCCTGGTCCATGCCGAAGGCGTTGGCGCCTTTGGCGGTCAGAACGCCGACCACTGTGAAGGCAACGTTCTTGACGCGGATTTCTTTGCCGACGGGATTGACGCCACCAAAGAGTTCGCGCACGAGAGTCTGGCCGACGACGCAGACGCGCGAAGCGTTTCGCACGTCGGCATCGGTGAAGATGTCCCCGTCGGCCATTTGTGACCAGTCGCGCACGGTGAGGTACGCGGGGGTCGAGCCGTAGACGAAAGTCGGAACCCAGTTCTTATCTTGATAGACGAGTTGGGGGCGGGCACGGACGAGAGGGGCTGCCGCGGCGATGGCGGAGCATTCGCGGATGATCGCGTCGCAGTCTTCGGCGGTGAGTGTGAGCGAGCTGCCGCCACCGAAGGAGACGCCGCCGGTGGATGCCGTTCCGGGGAAGATCAAAAGGTTGTTCGCGCCCATGCTGGCGATGGTTTTCGAGATCGAGCCCGACGAACCCTTGCCGATTTCCATCATCGCGATGACGGCGGCGATTCCGATGACGATGCCCAGGACGGTGAGCGCGGAACGCGTGATGTTGCGGCGGAGGGCGCGGATCGCGGTGCCGAGCGTCTTCTTGATGGTCATGCGACCTGCCTTTCCGTGCCGGACGGGTGCGTGGCATCGCCGTGCGAGGGAAGAGTCGGGGGCGGACCTTCGCGGATCGTGTCGGACTCGATCATGCCGTCGCGCAGTCGGATGTTGCGGCGAGCGTGGCCGGCGACGGTTGGATCGTGCGTGACCAAGATGATCGTGATGCCTTCGGTACGGTTGAGGCGATCGAACATCTCGAGGATTTCGGCAGTGGTGCGCGAATCGAGGTTGCCGGTGGGTTCGTCGGCGAAGAGGACCGGGGGCTGGTTGATGAGGGCGCGAGCGATTGCCACGCGCTGCTGCTGGCCGCCCGAGAGCTGGCTGGGGCGGTGGTCCATGCGTTCGCCCAGGCCGACCATTTTCAGAAGATCGGTGGCGCGCTTCTTGGCGTCGCGCTCGCTGAGGCCGGAGTTGGTGTATGCGAGGGGCATCATGACCTGCTCAAGCGCTGTCGTGCGGGGGAGGAGGTTGAAGTTCTGGAAGACGAAGCCGATCTTCTTGTTGCGGATCATCGCGCGGGCGTCGGAGGACATGCGTGAGACTTCGACACCGTCGAGCCAGAACTCGCCGCTGGTGGGGCGATCGAGACAGCCGAGCAGGTTCATGAGCGTGGTCTTGCCGGAGCCGGAAGAACCGGTGAGCGCGACGTAGGCACCTCGCTCGATTTCGAGCGTGATGCCACGCAGCACGTGCACGCTGATTTCTCCCACGCGGAACGTGCGACGGATGTCGTTGAGTTTGACGAGGGTGTCAGACATAAGAAGGCATTAGGCATCGGGCATCGGGGATCTGCAATTCGGAATTAGCGACCGCCTCGGTTGCCGCCGCCTCCGCCACCACCTGGGCGGCCGCCACCGAAGGGGTTGGCCGGGGCGAAGGGGTTGGTTGTGCCGCTGGATGCGGTTGAGCCTGCGACGACTTCGCCGACGACGACTTGATCGCCTTCGTGGAGGTTGTCGCTGTCGACTGCGGTCAAGAGGCCGTCGGAGATTCCGACGCGGACTTCGACGGCGCGGAGGCCGGAATCTTCGAGAACCCAGACGGTGCCCTTGCGTTCGGCCGCGCGTTCAGCACGGGTTGCGGTTTCGACGGGGACTGTTCCAGCTTCACGATTGCGGCGCTGGCCGCGGGGGCGATTCGGGTCGTCGGGACGGGCGGAAGTTCCCGCCGGAGAGCTGGGCATCGGGACGGGGTCGGGCGTTTTTGCGGTTGGGATGGATGCGTTGGGAGTTGTTGCGGTTGGAATTGAAACAGGAGGAGTTGCAGTTGCGGGCGCTGCTGCGATGACGGGCAATGTTGCCGTGGTCGGAGCCCAGCGGAGCGCGGCGTTGGGGACGGCCATGGTGTTCCGTGCTTCATCGACGACGAAGCGGACGTTGGCTGTTAGATATGGAAGGAGGCGCTTGTCGGGGTTGTCGGTGGCGATTTCGGCGGTGTAGGTGACGACGTTCTGCGTCATGGTTGCGTTGAGGCGGACCTTGCGGACTTCGCCCTTGAAGGTTTCGCCGGGGAAGGCATCGACGGTGAAGGTGACGGGATGGCCGGGAATTACGTGGCCGACGTCGGCTTCATTGACCTGAACCAGCACCTTCATTTTGGTCAGGTCTTTGGCGAGAAGGAAGAGGCTGGGTGCGTTGAGGCTGGCGACGACGGTCTGGCCGATCTCGACGCGGCGGTCGATGACGACGCCGCTGACTGGAGAGATGATCGTGCAGTAGGCGAGGTTGCGATTGGCGCGGAGGAGAGACGCCTGTGCGATGGCGACGGAGGCGTTGGCCTGCGCGATGGATGCTTCGGAAAGAGAGATGGTCGCGGTGCCCTGTTCGTACGCAGACTTTGCGGCATCGAAGTCGGCGGCAGAGATGGCGCGGCTTTGACCGAGCTTCTGGGCGCGGGCCCAATCGCGCTCGGCCTGATCGAGCTTGGCTTTGGACTGCGCGAGGTTGGCCTGCGCGACGAGGACCTGTGCCTTACTCTGCGCGAGCTGCGCTTCGGCGGTTGAGACGTCGGCCTTGAAGAGCGCATCGTCGATTTTTGCGAGGACCATGCCGGCATCGACTTCGGAGCGGTAGTCAACGGGCTTGCCATCTTTGCCGTTGCCGAAACTGGCGATGAGACCGTTGACCTGAGCACCGATGTCGACGACATCTTCGGGAACGATGGTGCCGGTCGCGGAGATGCTGGAGATGATGTCGGCTTTGCGGACCTGGGCGGTGCGGTAGACGGATGAATCGGGTTTGGCGCGGGCGCGATAGAGCTGCCAGGCGTATGCGCCGCCACCTCCTAGGAGACCAAGGACTACGAGCCAAACAATCAGCTTCTTCATCAAAGACTCCGACCTCCCGCTGCGACGCTTCGCCCGAACCCTGCAATCTTCCTACGAAGTAGAACTGTTGGAGGGCTCAGTGTGTTGCGTCGGCGAACGGAAAAAAGATGCAGGGCACGGATCGGTTAATTGACTGAATTGCGGAGAGGAAGGCATCGGGCATGAGGCATCAGGCATTAGGAACGAAAAAGCCCGGCAGCGCGTGCCGCTAGCCGTCGTCTGCTGTGCCGCAGGCGCATGAAACACTGGTTTGAGCGTGGGAAGTACATGAGGCGGAGTTCATGCACGGGTCTGATTTTGCCGGGGTTTTGAAGGGTTGGGGAAAGAGGGGCAAGGGATGGCGGCGCGCGGTGCGTTGTGACAGTCTGTCAAAGAGAGGCGAAGGATGTGCCGCGCTGGTGGAGGCGGAGGAGATGTTGACGGGGATTGCGGAATGGGTATTCGTGTGGGCGGAACTTTCGGATTGCGTTTCCTCTTCCTGTTCGGCGGCGACGCGCGCGGCGCGGAGGCGGGCGAGATCGGGGACTTGGTTTGGGCTTCGGGGAGAAGCGGGTGCGCGGTGGCTTGGCGCTTTTGCGCTGGTCTGTTTCAGGATGGCTTCGCTGACGCGCCGGCGGAGGTCGCAATCGGCGTGCTTGGCGTGACGATCGAAGATGGTGAGATAGTCGAGCGTGGCGAGGGCCTTGGAGCGGGCGCGGGCGCCGAGGACGTGTTGGCGGAGACGTTCGACGTGCGCGAGGCGGCGGAGGATTTTCGTTGCTTCGTCGGATTCCAAGATGTCGAGTACTTCGCGCACAGTGAGCTTGTTGTGCTCGGCAATGTCCTCGGGTGAGAGGTTGTCGTTGAGGAAGGCGTGGAGGATGGGTGAGAGGAGGGGCATGGGGTAATCCGGAAGGGGCAGAGGGACAGAGGGGCGAAGGGGCAAAGGGAGAGATCGCAATTCTCAAAATGGCAAATCGCAAATAGGACAAAAACAGGGGCCTCTATAGAGGGGGCGTGAAGCGCCAATGGCCCGAAATAACCGTAACTAGGACCTGTGCAAAATCGCGCGCAAGTGATTGCGCGGCGGGGGGATGAATTGAATTTTGCAAAATGGAAAGAGGGGTGGCTTTGTCGCATACCTTTGGCCCAAAAAAGCAGTAACTACGCGTTTGGTAAGGGTCGCGCGGTGTCTGATGCGGCGTGGTTGGGCGTTGACGCAGAACCGAGAAATTGCGAATGCCTTGCACGGCGAAGCCGTGATGGTTTGTAGCCGGGAGTGAAGCGAGGCTTCACGAGCGCCACCCCCGGAGATGTCGCCTCTGTTTCTGCACGCCGAAGGCGTGCTGGCGAAGCGGGGACTCAATCAATGTGGCGAACGCCAATCGCAATCAGTCCCAGGCATAACGCTCATCGAGTTTTTCATCGTACTTGTGAGCGAGCTTGCGGATTTCGTCTTTGAAGTCGATTCGTTTGTGATGCGTCTTCTGATTCGCGATGTATCGCTTGAGCGCTTTGGAGCCCGACTCGCCAATCGAGAACGCGAAGTAACCGTCTTGCCATTGGAAATCGCGATGGGACTGGCGCATCCAGCGTGAGGATTCACGTTTTATCTCGAGCATGAGGGTGGACAACGCCACAGTTTTTCCGAGATTCACAAGAAGGTGAACGTGGTCGGCGGTGCCGCCCATGTCGAACAGCGCGGATGACTTCTTGCGGCAGATGCCACCGACATAGGCGTAGAGATCGTTTTCGATCTCCGCCGGAATCTTCGGTTGCCGCGCCTTGGTCGAGAACGTGATGTGAATGAGAAGCTTGGAGAGCGTCGATGCCATTTGGGCAGATTACCAGCACACCTTCGGCGTGCGGGGATCTCTGCGCGGCTTACCGGGGGTGGCGCTCGGAGGACCTCGCTTCACCCCCGGCTACGAACCGTCACGGCTTCGCCGTGAAAGGCAACGTGAAAGACAAACTGAGGACGGCGTGGCCGCCAGGAATTGTGCAACGGCGCCCTCGCTTGCGTGTCGGGCTCGTCGAGGCATTGCGTTGGTGGATGCGCTTAGTTCTTGTCGTCTTTTTCTATGACGACGGCGGTGCCGTAGCAGAGGACTTCGGTGGCGGCGGCGGCGCCTCCTAGTTCGGAGGCGTCATAGTGCAGACCGACTATGGCGTTGGCGCCGACGGACTTGGCGTGTTCGAGGAGGATGTCGTAGGCGTGTTGGCGTGCCTGGTCGCACATGTCGGTGTAGGCGCCGATGTTGCCTCCGACGATGGATTTGAGACCACCGAGAATGCCTTGCTTGATGGTGGGTGCGCGGACGATTATGCCGCGGACGACGCCTTTGTATTCGACGATGCGGAAGCCTTCGAGGTGGAATGTGGTGGAGACGAGCATGGGGGGAGGATAGCGGAATGTGGGATGTGGGATGTGGGATGTGAGATGTCGGTACGCGGAGTGCGGAGTGCGGAGTGCGGAATTTTAGTTGCAGCGTGCGGGTTGATTGCGGAGTTGGGGCGCTCATGGAAGTCACCCCCTTCCCTCGCTCCCCTTGGGGAGGGGGTTTTTGAATTGCGCGTTTGTGTGTTTGTGCGCGCTCGGTGGGGCTTGCTTTTTTCGGGCGTTGCGTTGTCGGTGCAGGCGGCACAGACGGATGCGACTTCTCGACAACTGGGGCTAGAGGGGTGACTTTGGGCGGAAGTGTTTCCGATGTTGAACTCTGACCGGCGGCACCTTTATGGGTGGCGTCGGCCCTCGGACGCGGGTTCGCGTCTGGGAGGGGATGAATCTGGTTTCCTCGCTTTTGGGTCTGCCTTCGGGGCGGGCGTGGGACTTCGGCAACGGGGTGCAGGAGCAGGGTTGAGCGAGGTGGAGCACTTAGGGAAGCGGGCGGGCCGGTTGGCCGCGGCCCACAAGCAAGGAGTCAGGCATGTTGAAGCAAACGATTCGCAAGGGTTTCACGCTGGTCGAAATTTTGATCGTGGTGGTCATCCTGGGCATTCTGGCGGCGATCGTCGTCCCCCAGTTCACGAACGCCACGCAGGATGCGCAGGCGGGCAACATCAAGGCTCAGCTTGATACGTTGAACAACCAGATTGAGTTGTATCGCGCTCGCACCAACAAGTACCCGGACTTCACGGCCGCCACGGTATGGGACGACATGATCAAGGATGGCTATGTGAAGTCCGCACCGCTCAACCCGTTCAACGGCCTTTCGACTGTGAACGTTGGCAACAGCACCGCCACTGGCTGGTACTGGTACACCGACGCGAACGGCCAGAGCTCGCTCTGCGCCTCGAACTTCAACAACGACAAGACTTCTGCCACCTACGGCAAGATCACCCCGGGCACTTCGACTCCCTGAGTGAGACCGCAAGGAATTCTTAAAGACTGGGCTCGGAAACGGGCCCGGTTCTTTTTCGGTGGAGTTTTGTTCAGTGCCTCGAAAGGAGAGGTGGTGCCGCATGATCCAGAAGTCTTCGAGCGGTCGCTCTCGGCACGGATTCACGCTGGTCGAAATCCTGATTGTCGTGGTGATTCTGGGAATCCTTGCGGCGATCGTCGTCCCGATGTATGCGACCGCCACCACTGATGCGAAAAAGCAGGCGACTGCGGATCAGCTCGTGAAGCTCCGGCAGGCGCTGGGCGTGTACTACGTGCGGAACAACGCCCGCTTTCCGAACGTCGCGGCCGGCAACGGAACTTGGGGGGAGTTGATGACCGGTGGCTATTTCATGTACCCGCCGGCGAATCTGATTGCCGGGACGAATGGGAGCATGATCACTTTCGGTGCCGGACCCGATTCGGCGCCCACCACGTCGTATGGATGGATCTTTAACCCGGCTACTGGAGACGTCTGGGCCTCATGCTTCGACGCTAACGACAAACCGTTTCCTTGAGTAAAACCTTGAACACGAAAAACGCCAATTCAGTCCTTCGCTCCGCTCGATCGGGCTACACGCTCATCGAGGTGTTGATCGTTGTGTCGGTATTGGGAATTGCCGCGGCGATGAGTGTTCCGGCGTTCAAACAAACCGGTGTGTTCAAGGTTCAGTCGGCGCTGCGGACGATTGTCTCGGACATTACCGAGATGCAGTCGGACGCGTTGGCGACGCAGCAGGCGCGGGCGATTGTGTTTGATGCCGCGAAGGGTTCGTACACGATGTGCCGCGTGCCGGGGACGTCGGTTGATCCGACGGTGGACGCGATCTCGACGCAGATGATCGGCGGCGCTTCGTACGGCAACGCGATCATCAAGAACGTGAGTTTCAACAACAGCCAAACGCTGATCTTTGATGAACTGGGCGCGCCTGTAACGGCGGCGGGAAGCAATACGCCGGCGGCGGATGGTTCGTTTGAGGTCATCGGATCGGGACAGACGTACAAGATCACCGTGCAGGGATACACCGGGCGGGTGACGGTGACGAAGACGGCGGGGGATTAAGAAAAAGGCACAGACACCGCCCGGAAGGGCGGTGCCACAAGGCAAGCGCATGGGAGGCGACGTGGGAAACAGCAATACGAATGGCAACGGGCCGGAAATACAGCCTGATGTCGGGATGGAAGGCAACACCAGCTTCGGAGGCGGGATCACGCTGAAGAGCGCGGTCATGTCGATGGCGATGGTGCTTGCGCTGGGAATGCTGATCTGGGTGAAACTCAGGCTCGTGACGAATGTGCCGCGGACTGCGTATGCGGAGCCGGATCGGCGCCAGGTTGAGCAGGTGAAACCGGTGGTTGCGAAGCAGCAGACGGCGGATGCGACTGAGAAGCACTGAGAAATGGCCAAATAGCAAATTTTGAAATGGCAAATGCGGAGGGGAGGCCCTCCGTTTTTTGTTGCGTTTGGGCATTTCGGACAGCAGGGGCATCGATGGCGCGGTGAGGTGTCGCCGCTTTGCGGCTAGAAACACAAAGAGAGATGGGATGGATTTGCCGGAGATGTCCTGGGGCTCGCGCCCCAGGCTTAAGGCTGGTCGCCGCTTCGCGGCTGCGAAGAAGACTTTCGAGCAAGTTACTCAGCGGTTGCTCGCGATAATCGCGATGATGGCGATTGCGACCAAGGCGATGAAGATGAGGGTGCCGATCTTCCAGCGGCTGTAGGGACGGTCGCCGATGAGTTCGCCGGTGCGGCCGTTGATGAGGACGCGGTAGAGCTTTCGGTTGAAGCGGTAGGCGCTGACCCACATGGGCAAGAGGATGTGCTTGAAGGTGATGTCGTCGTAGCTGGATCGCATGGAGCTGATGCGCTGGTGATCTCCACCGATGTCGGAGCAGATTGTGGATTCGATGGTGGGACGCATGCGCTGCTTGGCGCCTTCGAAGCCGCTGGGAAGATCGATGCTGTAGCTTTCGCAGCGGAAGCCGGCGAGGTAGGCGTCGTCGTATGGAACAAGTTCTTTCAGACCCCAGGGCTCGGCTTCGGTCTGGTTGTTGAGGGGGAGAGAGGTGCTGGCGGGGATGAGGACATCATCGAAGTTGTCCACGACTGTGCCGCTGGCGGGATACCAGCGGGTCTTTCTCACCTGTCGAGTCTGGGTGGTGAGTTTGCCGTTGACGGTTGTCGTGTAGGTTTCGGTTTCCCAGTAGTCCTCGCCTCGCTGGCCTTCGTAATCGGTTGTCGCAATGCAGTCGTAGGTCCAGAAGGGCATGTAGGCGCCGACGAATGCGCCGTCGAGAAACGCTTCCCGGGCGAGTTTGGTCGGGGCGAACCAGCGGGATTTGAGCCAGGCGCGGTAGTTGTCGATCGCGGTGCGGCGGGTGATGGAAAAGGGCATGATTGCCGCGGGTTTCAGGCGTTTTTTGGAGACGGCCTGCGCGACGATGGCGGTGCCGCAGAACGGGCAGAGCTTGCTGGTGACATTGTCGGGGAACTCGACGTTGGCGCCGCAGCCATCGCAGCGGACTTCGAGTCGCTCGAGGGTTTCGGCGTTGTGTTCGAGATCTTCGAGAGCGCGGTGGTAGTCGGCTTCTTCAACTTCGGCGATGGGAGCGGGAATGGGGTTGAGTGTGCCGCAGTGTTCGCAGCGGAGGGCTTTGTCGCCGGGGGAGTAGACGAGATCGGCGCCGCATTGGGAGCAGGGGAAGGTGCGGTGAACGCCGGGGAGGGGAGCGGAGTCGATGGATTCGGGATCGGACATGATGAAATGAGAGAGCAAGTGTGCGAAGGCGAAAGCGGGATCGAATTTCGTACGGTTTACGAGCACGCCTTCGGCGTGCAGTTTTGTTTTGCGTGACAACCGGGGATGCCGCTTCGCGGCGATCCCCGGCTATTGCCGGGCACGGCTTCGCCGTGCAGAGGCGGGAAAATGCTGCGGTTGAAAAAACGCCACTCGCGAGATCTGGAGCGAGCGGCGATGACGATTTGTCACGGAAGTGGCGGCGGGTTGCTGCCGAGGGTCATGTGGAGGTCGGGGCATTCGGATGCCGCGGCCCAGGCGGGCATGCCTTGTTTCCAGACGAGGGTTTGCGGGGTGAGCTTGCCGGTGCTGGAGAGTTGGGCGAGCGTGGCCATGTCGAAGGGGCCGGCTTGCTTGCCGTCGATGGCGACGAAGAAGCGGGCTGCGGATGCGCCGGGGATCGGCGGTGCGTTTGCTCCTGCGTTGGCGCCTGCGATTGCGCCGGACATCTGGTTGGCCATTGCGAAGCCGGCGCCGATGCCCATGCCTTGGGCCATTCCCCCGCCGTTGGGATTTTTGGCGGCGTCACCGATGGCGGTCGCGGTCTGGAACTGCGTGAACTTGCCCATGTCGCCGATCACGCCCATGCTGGTGCGCTTGTCGAGAGCGGCTTCGACTTCCGGAGGAAGCGAGATGTTCTCGATGAGGAAGGCCATGAGATCGATGCCGTAAGTCTTGAAGGGCGGCTTGATCTTGCTGGCGATGAGCGAGGAGAGTTCCTCGTAGTTGCTGGCGAGATCGAGCGCGGGGACCTTGCTCTCGGCGAGTGCGTCGGAGAAGCAGGTGAGAATGAAGTTGCGGAGCTGGTCGGTGATGCCGTCGGCGGTGAAGCGGCCGCTGGTGCCGCTGACTTCTTTGACGAGCGCGCCGGCGTCGCCGACTTTGAAGGCGTAGGTGCCGTACGCGCGCAAACGCATGGGGCCGAACTCGGCGTCGCGGAGCATGATGGGGTTGGCGGTGCCCCACTTGCAGTCGGTGAACTGGCGGGTGTTGACGAAGTAGACCTCGGCCTTGAAGGGGGATTCGAAGCCGTACTTCCAGCCCAGGAGCGTTGAGAGAAGCGGAAGGTTCTTGGTTTCGAGCGTGTAGATGCCGGGCTGGAAAACGTCGGCGATCTTGCCCTGATCGACGAAGACGGCGACCTGGCCCTCGCGGACGACGAGCTTGGCGCCGTACTTGATCTCGTTGTTCATCCGCTCGAAGCGGTAGACGAGCGTGTCGCGTGAGTCGTCGAGCCACTCGACGATGTCGATCAGTTCACCCTTCAGTTTCTTCCAGAAATCCATGGTGCCTGCTCCAATCGCCTCGCGGGGCAACAACCGTGCCACGCCAGAGCGAAAAGTGTAAGTCACTGGGTTCTTGGGTCGGGACATTTCTCGATTTCACAAATACCCAGACGGCACAGACGGACCAGACGGAATCGAAAACCCGTCCCATCGCGTCCCCTGATGCGGTTGTCGTGTTTGTGCCTGCGTGCACGCTGCGGGCTGGAAGTTCGTGCCAAAGTCACCTCGCGGACCAGTCGAAATAGACGTCATCCGGTGCACGGGCTATTGGGCCTTCGCACTGATGGAAGGTCGGGGCGTGCGTCCGAAAGCGACCCAAGCCGCCCGAGAAGTGCCCGCAAGAGAAGAGGAATTCGTCATGGCCAACCAGAACAACCGCCCCACTCGCACCACCCCCACCCCCACCCCTGCACACACACTCCGGCCTTCGTTTGAGATGCTCCTGAATATTCCGGGCAATCTCGTTCGCGCGGATTGGTCGAAGCTGGCGTGGCCGGCGGCGATTCTGATCTCGATCAGCGGCGCGGCGGTCGGCCTGGCGCAGGTCACGACCTACAGCAGCGGCTCACAGCCGGCGGCGCAGACGAACGGGGAAAAGAACGCCCAGGCGAACGCGCCGGCGACGCAGCAGAATGCGTCGACGAACAAGAACAACAACGCCCCCGCCCCCACTTCTTCAAGCACCTCCGCTTCGACTACTCCGGTGGATGCTTCGCTGAGTGCCGCGGCGAAGACGGCTTCCTCGACGACCGGTCCGACGGCGCAGCCGACGCTCGGCCAGAGCTGGACTGCACAGCCTGCGACGAACGAGCCGGCGCAGCCGGAATCGACGGTGCGAGAAACGACCGTTTCTGATCCGTTCGCCGGCAGGCCGGCTGGCGGAACGATGGAAGGCGGCCCGGCGAGCGGCTCGGGTGAGCCCCGGAGCGTCAAGAGCATCCGCGCCAACGCGGTGAAGGTGGATGACAACGGTGTCGTCGATCTGCGCGTGAATGGCGAAGAGATCACGGCGGTGCTGGAGATGCTGAGCCTCCAGAGCCAGAAGAATATCATCCCGTATAAGAACGTCAACGGAAAGGTTTTCGCGAACCTGTACGGCGTGACGTTCTACGAGGCGCTCGATGCGCTGCTGCACGCCAACGGCTACGGCTACGTGGAGCGCGGCAACTTCATCTATGTGTACACGCTCGAGGATCTGCAGAAGCTCGAGAAGGAATCGCGGCAGCGCGTGTGGAAGGTGATCAAGCTGAACTACCTGGCGGCGGTGGATGCCGCGTCGTTTGCTCAGGCTTTGTTGAGCAAGGATTCGGTGATCAAGACCAACGCGAAGATCGGCAACTTCCCGGGCAAGAGCGAAACGCCGAATGGAGCGGAGGATTATCCGGGCGAGTCGACGGTGATGGTGTATGACTTCCCGGAGCAGGTCGAGCAGATCGAGAAGCTGATCAAGGAGCTGGACTCGCGTCCGGCGCAGGTGCTGGTCGAGGCGACGATTCTGCAGGCGAAGGTGAACGAGAACAACGCGTTCGGCGTGGATTTCGCGGTCATCGGCAACCTGAACTTCGGCGACTTCCTTGGCGTGGGCGGCCCCTTGCGGATTCCGGATGCTTTGCTTGTGAACAACTCGACCAAGCTGGTCAACGGCGCGCCCGGTGATACGCCGGTCGTCGGCGGCGCAACGGGCAAGGACAGCGCGTTCGGCCTGGCATCGAGCCCGGGCAACGTGGCGGGACCGGCGACCTTGAAGCTTGGTCTCTACAGCAACGACGTGGGCGTGTTCATCCGCATGCTGGATGAAGTGACCGACACGACGGTGCTGAGCAATCCGAAGATTCTCGCGCTCAACCGCCAGGCGGCCCGGGTGCTGATCGGTGAACGCGTGGGCTACTTGAACACGACGAGCACCAACACGGCGACGACGCAGTCGGTCGAGTTCCTGGATACTGGTACGCAGCTTTACTTCCGTCCGTTCGTCGGCAACGACAACACGATCCGGCTTGAACTCAAGCCGAGTGTGTCGTCGGCCGTGGTGCGCGACGTCAAGAACAGCTCGGGCTCGACCGTGACGGTTCCCGACGAAATCACGAATGAATTGACGACCAACGTCATTGTCCGCGATGGACAGACTGTGGTGCTGGGCGGCCTCTTCCGCGAGTCGACACAGACTTCGCGCAAGCAGGTTCCCTTGCTCGGCGACATTCCGCTGGTGGGCTACGCCTTCCGCGGGCAGGAAGACACGATCGATCGCCAGGAGATCATCTTCCTGATCACGCCGACGGTTGTGACGGATACGTTCCTCGCCGAGACGGGCGACAAGACGCAGGACATGATCGCCCGCGTCCGTGCCGGAACCCGGGAAGGTCTGTTGCCGTTCAGCCGCGAGCGCATGACGTCGCAGATGCTGATGGATGCACGCAAGCTGGCGGCCGAGGGCCACACGGACCAGGCTCTCTGGAAGCTGAACATGGCGCTCTCGATCAATCCGCAGCAGCCTGAAGCGATCGAGCTGAAGGAAAAGCTTACGGGCACGCAGGAAAACTGGCCGACTCGCAGCATGCTGAACGAGCTGCTCGATACGGAGAACAAGAAGGTCAAGTCGTCGTCGTCGTCGGTGCTGCCGAACCCGGCTGCACCGGAAGCGACGGCCGGGCATGCGGCTGCACCGGCGGCGCATGCTTCGAAGTCGGAGCAGGCGAAGGGCTCTTCTGAAGCGAACGGTTCGTCGGCGAGCGAGTCGGTCGCCCCAGTGGCGGCGGCTCCGATGGCTGAAGTTGCACCGGTGGCGGCTGCAACCGCGGAGTCGGCTGCGACGAACAGCACGCAGGCCTCGCAGGCAAATGCGGACTCGAGCACGGCAGCCGCGGCGGCCCCCGCTCCGGTCAAGACGCAGTATGTGACGATGCGTTGGGACCAGGTTGCCCGCCGGAGTGCGGCACCTGTGGCGGCCGCTTCGGCAGAACAGAACGGTTCGGCTCCGGTTGCTTCGAGCAATTCGGCGCCTGCCACGAAGAAGGCCAAGGTTTCGGCGTTCGGCAAGTTGTTTGGAAACGGCAAGCCAGCGGACGACGCTGTCTCGTCGGTGCCTGAGACTGCTCCCGAGCAGAAGTAAGCCGAAACGGCGAGGTTGAACTGAATGCGTACGAGCCCGCCATTGCGGGCTCGACGCTTTGCGCGAAGGCGCGGTTTGACCGCCAGCAGCGGTCGCGGCAATCGGGAAATGTCAGCAATCGCCGCAAAACGGAGGGATTGGCGGGCATTTCCGGACTTCACGAAAGTGACTTCTGGGCTGTGTCGATGAGACCGAGAACCCGGATTGATCCGGTGCCGACTCGAGTCGCCTCCACTCCACCCACTCCCCACCACCACTCACAATCGATTTGTTTTACGGAGAGATACATGCGGAACACCATTTACGTTGGACTAGTTGTTTCGGTCGCGATGCTTCTGGCGGGGTGCAGCGGGCATGGCATGTCGACGCGGCGCGAGAGCAGCGCGGCGAAGGAACGGCTTGCCGCGATGAAGTCGGCGATGGAATGGCAGAGCGCGAAGCAGCAGCTTTTGTCGGGGAACACGGCGAAGGCGCTCGAGTCGATCAACCGCTCGCTGGGATTGAACCCGAACGTTGCGAAGAGCCACGTGCTGAAGGGCCGCATTCTGATGGAGCAGGGCGACCTGGAGGGCGCGCTGAACTGGTTCGGCACGGCGGAGGGCCTGGACCCCGAGAACGTCGAGGCGCAGTACTACAGCGCGGTGGTGTTCGAGCGCTTGAAGAAGCCTGATGAATCGCTCGCGCGGTACCGCCGCGCTTCGGACCTTGAGCCGAGCAATCCGCAGTATGTGATCGCGGCGGCGGAGGTGCTGATGGATCAAGGCAAGCTGGACGAAGCGGCGACCGAACTGACGAGCCATCGCGCGAGCTTTGCGAACAACCCGGGTGTGAATCAGACGCTGGGTCACATCGCCATGATGCAGGACAAGACCGAAGAGGCGATGAACAGCTTTGAGCAGGCGCGCCTGGCGGCCCCGGATGATCCGGCAATCCAGAACGACCTGATCGGCGCGCAGATCGCGTGCAAGAAGTTTGCGGATGCCGAGAGCAACATCGTGAAGTTGATGAAGCAGAAGGGGTTTGAGGATCGTCGCGATCTGCGGCTGCAACGGGCGAGGTGCCTGGTTGAACTCGATCGGCCGATGGACGCCCGCGAGGTGCTCGTGAAGCTCACGAATTCGGACGGCGGGACGGCGGATGTCGAGGCGTGGATTGAACTGGGCAAGCTGAGCTATAAGTTGAAGGACACGAACCGGGCGAGGACTGCCGCGGCACGGCTGGTGGCGATTGCTCCGGAGCGGCCGGAGGGGTATCAGCTCCGCGCGATGGTGTTCCGTCGGGCGGGCGCGATGGACCAGGCGCACGACAACGCGATCAAGGCAGTGGCGATCGCGCCGACGGCGGAGAACTACGTGCTGCTCGGGATGATCGAGCGGCAGCTGGGTAATGCGCACGACGCGGGGCTTTGCTTCGCGGAGGCGCTTCGCATCGAACCGAAGAACGTGTTGGCGGCGGCGCAGGTTGCCGAGATTCAGGCCGGCACACCGAGTCAGGCTGTGGCGGGCGTGCCGGACCAACAGTAAAGACGGAATCGATCGTTCAAGAATCAAGAGCAAGGCCCCGAGACTCGGGGCCTTGTTCATTGGCATGCGATGCGGTAGCGGTCAGATGAAGTCGGCGTTCGGAGGCGCGCCGAAGGAGGCTTTGGTGCGCTTGACCAGCCCGAACCAGATCAGCAGGAAAGTGGGCCAGATGATTCCAATGCAGTTGAGCCCGACGACGAGCGCCATGCTCGCCCCGCGACCCATTTGCGGACCCTTGGCGAACGGACTGGTTGGATTGTCTCGCATCCACTGCTCGACTTCGATCACTTGCCGCCATCCGAAATAGACGTTGACAATCGTGAGCAGAATGGAGCACACGGCCCAAATCAAGTGCAGCGTTCGACCTGCCATATTTCGTCGCAGGGTTTGAACACCGGCAACGATCAGCAGCACCGAAAGCACGAACCCGAGGGCGAACATTCCGGCCTGCCAGGGAGCAATGCGCATGGACGGAGGGAGTGGGCCATCCCTCATTTCCTGCGGCATCATCGCGGGACCCAGAAGAATGCCGCCGATGCCGCAGGCGAGGCAGGTGAGCCCAAGCCCGCCCCAGACGATCGACAGGATGCCGATGACTTTGGGCCACGACGTGGGCGCGAGTTCGATCTGCGGATCGAGCGGGGCGGACTGTTCTTCCATGCGTGGACTCCTCAGGTACCGAAGTGTACCTTTCTCGGAGGAGTAGAGAGTTGAACACGACGTCCCCCATCCACACCCCCGCCGGTCTTTCGTATTTGAACGCTCGCGTTTTCAGCGCGGCGATTGTGACTGCGTTGTCGATGCCCGCATTCGCGGCGACCACGTACAAACTTGATGACGGCGCCGCGAGCAACAACCTTGGGCCGAGTTTTGCGTGCGAGTTCCTGTGGGGCAATATCTTCGATGTACAACCGGGCGCGACCATGATCAACACGATTTCGGTTGCGTTTGGCACGATCAGCGCGCCGGAGCAGAGGCCTGTTCGCGTGTACCTTTATCAGATGGTCACATCCGGCGACCCGCGGGACGCGGTGCTGGTGGCGACGGCGACGGGATTGAGCGGGTTGCCGCGGACAAACACGTTCCTCGACTATCCGATTCCGCCGACGGTGGTGCACGGGCAGTTCTTTGCTGCGGTTTCGATGGAGGTGTTCGGGAACGCAACGGTGATTCCTGCTCGCTACGACAGCAACGGTGCGCCGAACTCGGCTCGCTCGTGGTTTTTCGGAGCGGATTCCTACCTCGACATGTCGCTGGGGGCCGCGCCGTTTTCGGGGAGCATGAACAACAACGTCATTCAGGGCGTGTTCATGGTCCGCGCGAATGGAGTGGCGGCGCCGTGTCCGGGTGACTTGAACGGCGATGGACTTGTGGACGATTCTGATTTTGTCTCATTCGCCGGGGCCTACGACATCCTCGACTGCGCGGACCCCTCGATGCCGACCGGATGTCCGGCGGATCTCAATTTAGATGGATTGGTGGACGACTCGGACTTTGTGATCTTCGCGTCGGCGTATGACGCGCTCATCTGTCCCTGAGGCGGCGACGATCTATTCCTTGCACGCTATTTGGACTTTGACGCGATCCGGCCCTTCAGCGATTCGAGCTTGACTCTATCGGGCGCGGTGAGCGCCGCGGCCATGCTCGTTTCGATGAGCGAGGCGACCTGCGCTGCCTGGGTCTGGTCGGTGCAAAGGTCGAGCGCGCGGAGCCAGACGTCGGGCTTGGCGCCGAGCTGGCGGGCCTGATCGAGCCGATTGACGCCGATGAATGCGATTGTCTTGAGATCGCGGAGGCGATCGGCTGGGATGTACGTGTCGATTTCGGGCAGAGTTTCGAGCGCGGTGAGCGCTTCACCGTACTTGCCCAGTTCGATGCGGAGTTCGGCGAGTTCGACGAGCGCTTCGGCGGTATACGAAAGGCGAGACGGGTCGGTGCGCTCGGCCATGACGCGGCGCGGGTCGGCGAGCGTCGCGAGGATCGCTTCGCGGAGCGCGGGGTCGGCGCGAAGGCGGCGGCTGGCGTCGATGATTTCATCTTCGTTCAGCACGCCGGCGACAACGGTCAAGGCGGCACGGCGCTGATCGGGTGCTTTGCGGGTTGCCTCTTCGATGGCTGCAAAGTTCGGGACGTCGGGTGCGATCGTGATGACGCCTCGGACTGCGACGTCGATCAGGAGGGGATCTTCACGTGCCGCGGCAAGGATTCGGGGGAGATATTCCGGCGATGTAATCAAGGCCTCGGCGGTCGCGAGACGCTGGGCGGGGTTCTTGGAGCCGAGAAGGACCACAATCGCGTCGAGATCAGATTGATCACCAAGTTCGGCGCGAAGCCGGCATCCCGAGCCATTGAGTTCTGCAAGACTGATCGTCCGAATCGCGTCGAGGACGCGGTCGGAGGCCTGGTCGGAGCGGATCATGCCCCCGCGATAGAGCGCCCACGCGGCATCGAGCGACGCGTCGCGGACGGTTGTTCCTGCGCTCGCCCAGACAGCGGGATCGACCCAGTGAAGGACGGACTCTTCCGTTTCGATACTCGGCCAACGTGCTGCGGCATTCAGGAGCGCGGCCGCGGTTGCGGGAACGCGTTCACTGTCCAACGCGTTCCGAACCGCTGAGTCGGCGCCTTCGGGCGAGAGATTGGCAATGAGGATCGCGGCTTGTTCGCGGATGGAAGGGTCGGAAGATGCGAGAAGAGAAAGGATCCGGACGCCGAGCTTGCCGTCTGGACGGTTACCGGCGGAGAGCTCTCGCGAGATGAGCTCGAGACCGAGCAGGTTCACGCATGGGAGCTGGTCGCTGACCATGGACGTGATGAGCTCCGTGCGTTTATCGGCGGGAGTTGCCAGGTGAAGCGCACGGAGCGTCTCGAGCAGGCGAGACTGGATTAACGACTTCTGATCACGCTCGCGATCGGCTTTGGACGCCAGTGCGAGGATCGCGCTATCGCGCCATGCCTCGTCGGTCGGCAGCGCGGCCAGAAGATCGCGCCACCTGGCGGCATCGTCTCCAAGATCATCGCGACCGGATTGGCGGACGAGGGCTTCGACGACAGCACGGCGAAGGGTGGTATCAGCGCTTGGGATATCAAGGAGAGAAACGAGGTACTGGGCGGCGGCGCGCTCGCGGACCGAAGCCACGGCGCGGAGCATTGCCGCCTTTTGGGTGGCGGGCAGCCCGTTGCACGCGGTGATGAGGTCGGGAAGGAGTTCTTGCGGGACGCACGAGACGCCTCCGAGAGCCTCGACAATGGCGCGGAAACCGGCCGAATCGGCGGGGGTGGCCAGGAGGCGACGGATTTCGGCCTGGGATTCGGCTTGTCCCGCCTGTGCGACGAGGGTCTCGGCGGTTACCTTGGCGGCGGCGGCTTCCTTGGGATCGATTGCCGGCTTGGCGGCCACCTTGTCGTCCGGCTGCCACGCGCGTGCGTTCACCGGCAGAACTTGCACTGCCATAGCACAGGCCAAACCAGAAATGAGCCAAGCACGACGCACGGGAAGCAACTCCGGCGACACCATATTGAACTATCAATCCGACCGGTTCGCTGATCCTACCGCGCTCGATGTGCGATCGGTTCGTCAAAGTTCCAAGTTGAGGCAAAAAGGGTCGCGACAAAAGCGATTGTCACGATGTTGCCCGAGTCAGGTCCGCTCGTTCCGGAGCGCGAGCAATCGCGCTGCTTCCTCGACGTCCTTGTCGCCTCGACCTGAGCAGCACACCAGCACATGCTGATCGGACTTCATTGTGGAAGCGAGACGCACGGCTTCGGAGATCGCGTGCGACGTTTCCAGCGCGGGGATGATGCCTTCGGTCTGGGCGAGGAGAGTGAATGCTTCGAGCGCCTGTTCGTCGCTCGCGGCGGTGTACGTCACGCGCCCCGAATCCTTCCAGAAGGAATGCTCGGGTCCGACGCCCGGATAATCGAGTCCTGCAGAACAGGAATGGACGTCGGCGGTTTGGCCATTTTGGTCCTGAAGCACGTAGGAAAGCGTGCCGTGCAGCACGCCGGGGGAGCCGTACGAGAGAGTTGCCGCGTGCTGGCCGGGAGAGCGGGAGCGGCCACCGGCTTCGACTCCGATCAGCTCCACCTTCGCGTCATCAATGAAGGGATAAAAGATGCCGGCTGCGTTCGATCCCCCACCGACGCAGGCGACGATCGAATCGGGCAGGCGTCCCATGTAGCGAAGGCACTGAGCCTTGGCCTCGGTGCCGATGATCGACTGGAAATCGCGGACGATCATGGGGAACGGGTGCGGCCCCACCACCGATCCGATGATGTAATGCGTTCCTTCGACCGAGCCCATCCAATCACGCATGGCCTCGTTGGTCGCGTCCTTGAGAGTGCGCGAACCGGAATCGACCTCGATCACCCGGGCTCCGAGCATCCGCATGCGGATCACGTTGAGTTTTTGACGCCGAACATCTTCCGATCCCATGTAGACATCGCAGGTGAGGCCGAGGTGTGCCGCGGCGGTGGCGGAGGCGACGCCGTGCTGGCCGGCGCCGGTCTCGGCGATGATGCGCTTCTTACCCATGCGTTTGGTGAGCAGGGCCTGACCAAGGGTGTTGTTGATCTTGTGGGCGCCGGTGTGAGCGAGGTCTTCACGCTTGAGCCAGATGGTGGCAGCCTGGCCGTTGTTGCCGTTCCGCTGGGAAAGGTCGGCAGCGTGCGCCGTGAGGCGGGAGGCCTTGTAGAGAGGGGTCGGACGGCCGACGAGCGTGGCGAAGAGGGCGCGGAGTTCATCCCAGAACCCGCGATCCTGACGGACGGACTCGTAGACCTGCTCAAGTTGGGCGAGCGCGGCCATGAGCGTTTCGGGAACGTACTGGCCACCGAAAGCGCCAAAGCGGCCTTCGAGGGATGGGACATCGCTCAACTTGGGAGGCGCGGCCTTTGGCTCTGCATGAAACGTGGTCATGCACGAGTTTAGGTCGTGGGATGCGCATCACCGGCGAATCGCGTGGGCGCGAGTTCAGTGTCTCGCTTGAGATACGCGGCTCCCCAGATCCAGAGTGCGCCGGAGAGCAAGATCATGCCTCCGACGATGAGGAAACCGAGGGTCATATCGCCTTCGGGGTTGGAGGGCGATTTGGTGAGATCGGTGACCCAGCCGATAACGGGCGGGCTGATGGCGTCGCCGAAGGCGTGAATAAAAAATATGGAAAGCGCGAATCCAGTTGCCCGTATTGATGGATGGGTGACGTTTGCGAGAATGGCGTTGCTGGGACCGGTGGAAAGAAAGAGGAAGAAGATGGCTATGAAGATGTATCCGTAAGCCACGGGCATCGGGGCATAGAGCGAGGCAAGGAAGAAAGGAAAGCCGACGATCATGCCGCCACCGGAGACGAGGAAATAGGAGCCGCTGAAGCGGGTGCGGAGGCGATCGCCCAGCCAGCCACCGATGAGCGTCGCGCTGAGCCCTGCAACGACCGTGATCCCGCCGAAGATGAGATTGACCTGGCCGAGATCGTGCTGACCGCGATGCTCATGCAGGTAGGTTGGCATCCAGAAGGAGATGCCCCCGATCGCGAAGGTAAACGCGGTCATTCCGGCGACGGCGAGTACGTATGAGGGAGTGCGCGCGAGAGTGGCGTAGTCGCGGAGACCGGCGCGGTGGTGGGTTGCGCCGTCGGAAATTCCGCGGGGCGGGTCCTTCATGAAGAAGCACAGCGCGCCGAGCGCGAGTCCGGGCGGGAGCGTGAGCAGGAACGCCCAATGCCAAGTTGTAAACTTTGTGACAAGGCCACCCATCACATATCCAAGCGCACTGCCGACCGGAATCGCGGCGTAAAACCACGCGAGAACAGCACCGCGCCGTTGCACCGGAAATAAGTCGGAAATCAGCGTCGGTGCTGTGGGCCCGTAGGCGGCTTCACCAATTCCGACCATCACACGCATCAGCAGCATCGCCAGCCACATGGTCGCCATGCCGCTGCCACCGGATGCGATCGACCAGACTGTGACGCCGATCCCGACGATGGTCCAGCGCTTCCAGCGGTCAGCAATCCAGCCAAAAATCGGGGCAGTGACCATGTACGAGACGAGAAAGGCGGTCGCAAGCAGCCCCATCCGGAGGCCGGCGGTGTGATCGTCGGCTTTTCCGATGGGGAAGAACTCTGCCCTGATGAGGGGTTCAACTGCCGCGAGGACGTAGCGATCGATGTAATTGAACAGGTTGATCAAAAGCAGCAGCGCCACCGAAAGTACAGCGACTTTCGATGAGCCTTGAGAGGAGGAAACGGGATTTGGAGCGTCGTCGCTCATGATCCGAGTATGACAGGTCTGGTGGATTGCGTTGGCAGCTTTGTATTGCAGGAAAAACAGCCGCGGAGTGACGGAGCCCGGCATCGTGCGCATCGTGTGCGTGTATGACAAGCCTGATCGACGATTTGGATCGTCCTTCCCCCGGCCCGCTCACCGCCCCCGCCCGTCCACGACGTTCGTATGGTCCTGTGGGCGCAGCGATTGCGTTGCTTGTGGGTGTTGGAGGGATTTCGCTCGCCGGGTGGAGTGTGTACGAAAACACGCGTCCGACGCCCCGCCCGCGCTCGGCGAGCGACATCGTCCGCTCCGAGAAGAAGGGCGAAGGAGGCGATCGCAAGATTGAACGCGAGGCCCCCGCACCGGGCGCCAATCTGGCCGCATCTGGTGAGGGCGCCGGTAAATCGCAGCGACGTCGGGTCGGGATGGGCGGAGACGCGCCCCCGACATTTATCGATGATCCCCAGTTCACTGCTGTCACTACACCGGAACAATCGACGGAGACGGTTGCGGCGTTCGCGGCGGCAGCGGGCGAGCAATCGGCGAAAATTGAGGGCCTAACCGCCACTCCACTCCAAACGTCGGAACAGATCAATGGCGCATTGACGCGGTTTCTCGGGCCGCTCGCGCAGGGGGAGATCAAAGACGGCAGCGCGTTCATTACGGCCAACGGAGGCAAGGCGCCGGCGTCGGGTTCGATTCCGGCGATCGTGCAGCAGATCGCTTCCATTCTGAAATTCTGCGAGCTCGACACAACGCATACGCGTGTGCGCAAGGCGCCAAAGCTCGAAGGCCCGCTCGCGGACATGCTCACCAAGATGCCGCCCGGCGCGGTGCCGATGATGATCAATCAGAACCGATCGGACGACGGAGGCGAAGTCGGGTCGCTGACGATGCCGCTGACCGGATTGCTGGATGGTTCGATGGAAGGTGTTTCGGCGGATGCGCCGCGCGTCGAAGTGACGATGCCGGCAAAGCTCAAGGGCGAGCAGTTTGCGGACAAGAAGTTTCTGCTTGGGATCATCCTCGTGCAGAACGTGAAGGCGGGCAAGTGGATTCCTCAGTCGCTCCAGTTCCATTCGAACGACGGCGAGACGATCAAGACCCTGTCGAAAGTGATCCGGCCTCGCTCGGCGAACGCGGGCGACGGCGCACCGCCTCCCAAAGCGCCGAGCGATCGACGCTGATTCACCCCGGTGCGTCGTCTGAAACCTGCATTCCATCGTCCTCTGTTTCACACACTTTTCGAGATCGCCATGCAAAACAAATCCCGCGGCTTTTCCCTGATCGAACTGCTGATCGCGATCGGAATCGTCGGGCTTCTCATTTCGCTCGCTCTCCCGGCCCTGGCAAAGGCACGCCTGGCGGCGCGGCAGACCAAAGGCATGGCAAACGTGCGATCAGTCGGCATGACGTTTGCGCAGTATGCGGGGCAATATCGAACCTATCCATTTATCCAGCCCGGCGCACCCCTGCACGGGCCACACGGGGATATGCCGGTGCCGGAAGGCATGATCGGGACCCAATGGCTCACACCCAATTCAATGATGATCACGAGCGATCCGTTCGAGATGGAGTGGATGTGGGCCGGACCGGTCTCTCGCTTTGTGAATCCGGAAGAAAACTATCCGATCTGGGTTTCACCGGGCCTGCCCCAGCGATTCCCCGATGGCGACGACATCGAAGCGCGCGAGCAGATCTCGCTGCGGCTTTCCAACGCGTTCATCGCGAGGCCGGAACTCTTCGGCGAACATCCGAAGGATGACCCGAAGATGATCGCGGCTGTCAAGCCGGAAGACGTGCTCACGCCGTCAAACAAGGTCATGCTGTTTGATGCACACGTCGCGTACTACTCGAAGCGCCCCCAAATCGTTGATTCGCACTACGACGCGCCGGCGCCGATGGTGTTCGCGGATGGGCACGGAGATGCGAAGAACCCCACGCAGGCGAAGGACGGCGTCGCGAACGTGATGCGGGGCAACAGCAATATCAAGCTGCACTCGACGAAGAACGGGGTGCGGGGGCAGGACTATTAAGGAACGCGGAGCGGGGAGCTCGGAACTGGAAATGCGGAGTGCGGAGTGCGGAGTGCGGAGTGCGGAGTGCGGAGTGCGGAGTGCGGAATTGTGTTGGGACGACGGGGCTAGTCGTTGATCGACGCGATGGGACGTAGGTGTCGCTTGAAGAATTCGGTTTGAGTGTTCTTTGCGTCGTTGCTAAAGCGACCAAAGCCGATGTGCTCTTCGGGTGCGCCGGTCTCGGGCCAGGTCACGAGTTCGACCAGTAATGGATCGGCGCCGACTTCCTCATAGTGCATGCGCAGACGCTCGGCAAAGCCCTTTGCCACCGCGAATGGCATCATGCGATCGGCTTCGGAATGGAGCATGAGAACAGGAATCGCGCGAAAGGTCGCGAGATGTGCCGCGGCACTGACGGCGGCGACGGCATCGCGCTCGTGACGCACGACCCAGCGTGGCGGGACTTCGCCGGATTCGTTTCGATCTTCGGGGAAGTAGAGGCGTTCGAGCCAACCGGTTGTTCCTTCGACGGCGGCACATACGAACGGATGCGGATCGCAGAGTCGCCGGAGCGTGACGATGCCACCCATCGACATGCCGCCGATTGCCATGCGGTCGAGATCGAAAACGCCGTCGAAGCGCGGATCGGCGAGCGATTCCACGATGGCATCGATCTCCTGAACGGCCTGAGCGATGACCTTTACGCTCGCGTCGGGCTCGTGCGCGCCATCCCACTCGCGTTCGCCGTGACCGGGCAAATCGATCGAACATGCCGCGATCCCGGCGCGGATCCAGCGGAGGAATCGGCCGGGGTCGAGTTCTTTGTTTGCGGTGCGACCGTGCATCCAGAGGACAACAGGTGCCGGGGTTTTCCAATCCGGGTGGGCGAGAAGAGTGGGCACGTCGTGCCCGAGACGCTCGGTGCGGACGGCCCTCGCGAGGTCCCGGGGAAACTGCTTGAATCGATCTGGAGTTGAGGGGCTTGCCACGTCGAGACAAGCCTAGAGCGACAAGTCTTCACCAGTTAGAGGTGATAATTCAGATGACGCGGCGATCGCCCGGATTGATGACCAGCCCACGCACGCGGTCTCGCAAATCGCTCGACTCGGCTCCGTGCAGAGGGTCGATCTCGAGAACACAATCTGGCGAGCCGTCCATCTTGCGGGGCACTTTGACGCCATCTGCTTCGAGCCAGCGTGCGGCTCGCAGGGTCTGAATCTGCGCACACGACTCGGCGCTGTCCACACCAGTCGCGTTCTTGATCGGCGCGAATTCCTCGATGCGATCGGTCTCAAGCACGATCGAGCCGCGGCAAAGCGGGATCGCATCGAAAATGAATTTTTCGAGCTTCACACCGTTGTTCGATGTCGGCGCGAAATGCTCGCCGGTTTCGAGATCGACGCACGGCACTTTCTTTTCGGCGCGGTGATACGGCAATTCAAAGTTCTTATCGCTCGCAAGTTTTTCGAGGAAAGAAACACCGAGCACATGCACAGCGATCGAGCCCGCGTTGAAGCGGAGCGAGCCGTCCGGCAGTTTGTCTTTCGCGAGCGCCGACGGAAAATCGGAATACTCGATGACGTCCACCACACGCTTGCCATTTTTGACCACGCTCGCGAAGACTCCCACCTTTTCATCGGGGTTCGTCTTCGGGATCATCTTGCTCGACATCTCGCCCGAGGAATCGGGCGCGCTCGCGTGCAAACCGAGGAAGACCGGGTCGAGGGTACGGACGAGCGGGTTATCGACTTGGAAGTAGGAAAGGTGTTCGACGCCGCGGCGCTTCATGTCGGCGATCGCGCCGCTTTTTTCCAGTGCCGCGATGGAGCCGCCGTGGCCATCGGGGTTGGTCGCAACTTCATCGTGGCGTGCAAGCAAGACTTTGCCGCTGCGGATGTCGAAGGAGGGCAGCATGCCCTGCTGGAAGAACATGATGTTGGCGGGATCAAGACCGAACGAGCGATGCTCGCTGAAGTACGCCTGCGTGCTTGCGTGATTCTGCGGGCTGGTCATGATGTACCAGGCAACCGGTTTGCCGTAGTGCTGCTGGGCGCGGCGAATCCCCAGCCCAAAGAACTCAAACAGCGATCGCCGGCTCACTTCACCCGCGCGAAAGCAGCCTTTGGGACCGTCGTAGCCCAGCCGACTTCCTTGGCCCCCCGCGACCATGAACGCTGCGACCTTGCCGGCTCGGAGCAGTTCCTCACCCACGCTCTTGTACTTGGCTTTGTCCCAAGGCTTCTTCGATGACTTTGCATCATGCGGGTACGCATCGACCGGCTCCAAACCCGACGGCGGTACATGTTTCGCCGGATTCCGCACATATCGCTCGACCATCGCGGGCAGTGCTTCCACATCCAGCGCTTCGATCTGGGCCAGCAACGCGCCCTGCTGCTTTTCATCGAGCGTCGGGAAGAACTTGAGCAGGTGCTCCTGCCCCACTCGTTTCAGTCGATTGAGCGTCTCTTGAAATCCCGCCATGCCGCCTCTCCTTCCCGTGCGCGACGGGGCGACCATGCTACCTCATCTCGTGACACGACGGTACAGTGTTTTGATGCCTGCCACTCCTGCTCACCAGGTCTTCAAGACTCCTGCCCATCTGCCGCTGATCGGGCCATCGATTCTCTCGGGCGATTTCGGCCGGATGGAAGCCGATTGCCGCCCGCTGCTCGAAAACGGCGCGGACTACCTCCACCTTGATGTGATGGACGGGCGCTTCGTGCCGAATCTCACGATGGGGCCGGATATGTGCCGCTGGATGCGGAAGTACTTCCCCAACACTGCGCTTGATGTCCATCTCATGGTTGAAGAGCCGGAAAAGTTCGTCGATGCCTTCATCGAGGCTGGCGCGACCAACCTGACTTTCCATGTCGAGACCCACAAGGCGTCCGCCGCGACCAAGCTTGCGGATCACATCCATAAGGCTGGCGCGCTTTGCGGTCTAGCCGTCAACCCGCCGACCGACGTCGCCCCACTGCTTGATGTCGCCGGGGCGTTCGATGTGCTGCTGGTGATGTCGGTCAATCCCGGGTTCTCCGGACAGGCGTTCATTCCGTCGGTGCTGGAAAAGGCCAGACGCATCAAACCGTTGCTCCGGCCCGATCAGCGATTAGAAGTCGATGGAGGCGTCTCCCCGAAGACCGCCCCGGACTGCCGGGCGGCGGGAATCGACACCTTGGTATCCGCCAGCGCGATTTTCGGTAAACCGGCCCCAGATCGCAAAGCGGTCATGCAGGCCCTGAGAGGCTAAACCTCCGGGTATCGAGCGTCGCTAAACGACAGGTTTTCCACTGAACCCGAACACGACCCGATCGTGTCTTCACACCCATTGAACCGATTTAGGCTAAACTTGGCCTCATTCAACCGGTCCGCGTGGGTCGTCGGCAGGAGCCGTCGGGCGGATCGGAGCGCGGGAGTTTCCTGAAAGGGAAGTTCCGAGCGACGCGGAGGGCGTTGCTTGCCGCTAAACGCACGGATGTGCGAACGGCCACGCAAGGTCGATTGCGCGAGGAGGAAGGGGCCAAACCCGAATCCGTCTGACGGACCGGGATTGTCTCCCGCGGGTCCACACCCGAAAGCCGGCCGAGCGCAAACCGAAGGAACTTGTACCCCATGACCAAGACAGCCAGTTCGGCAAAGCCCGCCCCCAGCCCCGCGCCGCAGCGAAGTTGGAGCGAAGTTCGTCCCGCCCGGCGCGCCTCCATTCCGGAAGGCCTTTGGCTGCGTTGCCCGTCCTGCGCCAAGATGGTCTACCGGCGGCACCTAGAAGCCAACCTGAACGTCTGCCCCGAGTGCACGCACCACTTCCGCATCGGAGCTGCCGAGCGCGTGCTCCAGCTGGCCGACCCCGAGACTTTCACGGAGATGTTTACCAATCTCCAGCCGACCGATCCGCTGAAGTTCAAGGACCTCAAGGCCTATCGCGAGCGTCTTGTCGCCGAGCAGGTCAAGACGGGCCAGATTGATGCGATCCGGGCGGGCAAGTGCTTTATCAAGGGTCGCGAAGCGATGCTCGTGTGCCTCGATCTCACGTTCATGATGGGCTCGATGGGCTCGGTCGTCGGCGAGACGATTACCCGGGCGATCGAAGCCGCGACCCCGAACAAGGCAAAGGGCTACGCCGGGCTTCCCGTCATCATCGTGAGCTGCTCCGGCGGCGCACGCATGCAGGAAGCGGGCCTGAGCCTGATGCAGATGGCCAAGACGAGTGCGGCGCTTGGTCGCCTCGACGATGCTGGCGGCCTCTTCATCAGCGTGCTCACCGACCCCACCACCGGCGGCGTGACTGCCAGCTTTGCGATGCTGGGCGATGTGATACTTGCTGAACCCCGCGCCCTGATCGGCTTCGCCGGCCCGCGCGTGATTCAGCAGACCATCCGCCAGGAACTTCCAGAAGGCTTCCAGCGTTCGGAGTTCCTTCTCAAGGCTGGCCTCGTCGATCGCGTCGTTCCCCGCGCCAACATGCGCACCGAACTCGCGCGTCTCATCGACTACTCCGGTCGCTAATTTATCGCACTCCATGCTGCGTCTGATGTTTGAGCGGTCAAGGATCGACCCGTGAAGCGGCTTCTACTGCCTCTGTTCGCGGGCCTCGCGCACGCACTGCTCCTCGTACTGGCGTTTCCGCCGTTCGGACTGTGGCCCGCCACACTCGTCGCGATCGCGCCGCTTGTATGGATTGCAGTTCGGCCCGGCCGGATCGGCTGGCGCGAAGGAGTTGCCGTCGCGCTCGGCGCATCCGCTTTCTATTGGTATCAATGTCAGTGGGCGATCGCGATTTCGACCGCGGGCTACATCCCGCTCGTTCTTTATCTCACGATCTATCCCGGGGTTTTCGCGCTCGCGCTCAACTTCATGCGTCGTCGCCTGCCCCGAGTGCCACTGGGCTTGCTCGTGCCCATAGCGTGGACGGGACTCGAATGGCTGCGCGGCGAAGTGGTTTGGGACGGATACGCGTGGTTCCTGATTTCACACCCGCTCATCGACAACGTGTACCTCTCGGTCGCGGGGTCGATCGTCGGAGCGTACGGAGTCGGTGCGTTCATCGCGTCGTTCAATGGAATCGCGTTTGACCTTGCGCGCACTCGTTTCGTTCCGCAGACCGAGCGTGCTGGTGTGGCGACGCGAAGCCTGCTCGCTCGAATTGCTCTTGGCGCGGGCATTGCAACCGCGTTCGCCGCGATCAGCATGACCGCGTTTTTCTATGCCATCTACGCAACTGCCGAACCCGAAATCCGCGTCGGCATCGTGCAGACCAACCTGCCTCAAAGCAACAAGGTCGCATGGACGTTCGACCAGCGAAAGACCGACTTCGCTCACTTCCTGCAACTGACGCGCGAAGCGGCTGACAAGAAGCCGTCCGTGATTCTGTGGCCCGAGACCATGTTCCCGGGCACTTTCCTTCAGCCTTTCGAAGACGTCGATAGCCGTGGGAAAGTACTCGGAAAGCGAATCACCAGTTTCGCGAGCGAGCTCCTTCAATTTCAGAAGGCGATGGACACTCCCATGCTCGTCGGCGCGATCGGCACCGAAGGATTGCGCCTCGAACCCGAACCGGACGGTCGCGATTCCCACTTTGTCTCGACCCATCGCTTCAACAGCGTCTTCCTCCTCAAGAACGGCGCCGTCGATCCGCTCCGCTACGACAAGATCCGTCTGACGCCCTTTGGTGAGACCATGCCGTACATCTCTGCGTGGCCGTGGCTGCAGGAGAAACTCCTGTCCATCGGCGCTTCGGGCATGAGTTTCGATTTGGCGATGGGAACGCCCGATCGCATCGGCGCCTTCGAATTCCCCCCGACCACTCCATCCCCGATCGCAAAACGCCCCGAAGTCGTCCGCATCGTCACCCCCATCTGTTTCGAAATCACGGAGTCGAGCCTCTGCCGCAAGCTCGTCAACCGGGCCGCCCAAGGCCGCGCCAAAGTTCTCATCGCCAACATCACCAACGACGGCTGGTTCGGCAACTTCGACCCGGCCCGGGTCGAACACCAGATTGCCGCCCGCTGGCGCTCGCTCGAACTCGGCGTCGCCGTCGTTCGGGCTGCGAACACCGGTATTTCCTCGGTCACCGAATACGGCCGGGCCAACGGCAATCGCCTCATCGATATCAACGGCCGCTCTTCGCAGGTCGATGGCATCTTGGTCGAAAACGTCGCGCTTTTCCGCGGAACAACCTTTTTCCGCGAGTATGGCGACTTCTGCTGGCTCTTCCCGATCGCTCTCGCAGGGCTCCTGATTCTCGCATTCCGCCGCGGATCGCCGAACAATCCAGTGCCTGCAACCAGTAGCAGCCTGCCGACCGGAGGTTTGAAGTGAGAAAGCGTGTCTTCACCGTTCTTGGGCTCGCCGGGCTTGTCACAGCCCCCTTCCTGATTGCTGCGTCGGGCTGTTCTTCGCACCCGAAGCCCGCCGTAAACCAGGCAAAGTTCACTCCGACCGCAACGGGCACGCCTCTGGTCGCCGCGGCACCCAAGACCCCCGCGCCCGATGCGATCAAGATGTCTCAGATCCGCGAAAAGGCGCTTCAGGTCATCGAAGAATCCGCAAACGATCCGGACGGGCAGGTTCGGGGCTACGCCTGCGCAGGAGCGTCGCTCGTTCCAAGCCGGCTCGGAAACGTCCTGCTCAAAGGCTTCGACGACGCAACGCCCGGCGTGAAGGCCATGGCCTGCACGTCGGCGGGACGAACCAGATTTCAGCCGGCGGCGCCCAAGGCCAACTCGCTTGCGAACGACCCGTCTCCGTTCGTCCGCATCTCCGCGATCTACGCCCTCAGCAAACTTGGCAAGCCGATCGATCCATCTCCGCTGGCCGGTTATCTCGCGGGTTCCGACCCGCTGCCGGTTCGGAGCCAGTCGGCGTGGGCGATCGGAGAAATCGGCAACAAGTCCGCGCTGCCGATGCTCCGTTCGGCTGCGGTCGAGAACATCGCCCGCGCCCGTCCGCTCGAAATTCAGATTTTTCAGTTGCAGTGTGGCGAGGCCCGCGTGAAGCTCGGCGACAACGAGCCGATCGAAGGTATCCGTGCCGCGCTCTTCCCTGCCCGCCCGGAAGATTTCGAAACCGCTGTCCTTGCCGTCCAGATCATCGGCGAGGTCAAAGACAATCGGTCGATGGATCAGTTGATTTACCTGTCTGAGTATCGCGACGCCCGGGGGAACCCGATGCCTGCTGAGTTTCGGCTGGCGTGTGCAACGGCGATCGCCAAGCTCGGCCTTGATCGCGGTTCGTTCCTTGCCGACGAATACTCGAAGGATCCGAATCCCACCATCCGTCAGCAAGCGGCGTCGGTGTACGGATACACCGCCAAGCCGGAGCATTTCGCCGCGCTGGAAACCCTGATGAACGACCCTTCTCCAATGGTCCGCGTGGTCGCGGCCTCGTCGGTCATCCGGGCGCACGCGCGGCTTATGGGCGAAAAACTTCCCTAACGCGTACCCGGTCCCCGGTTCTTTCGCGTTTGACAGGCACCACTCCGCCCGGTACAAGATGCCGGGCTCGCCTGCAAACGGAAACAGCCGGGAACAGGCGGGCACTCGCGGTCGGATAGACTGCGTGCGGCGTGAACGGGTTGGAGTGGGCCGGGGGGCGAATTGGACGGGATTCGGAACGTTTGCATTCCTTCCGATTTCGTGATTGAGGGTGGGAGCGTTTGGTTGATCGGGCCTGAGTAGGCCCGAATGATTCGACCCCTTGCCGGCCGGGATGCACGCGCATCTGGTTCGGCGGACTTCAGGAGCCTCGCGTGGCGACCCTTACGAAAGTTCTTGTCATCATCGCTGCCGTTCTCAGCCTGTTCCTTTCAGCGCTGGTGATCTCATATTCCTTCAACACCGACAAGATCCTCGGCGACCGCGACGCGGAAGTTGCCCGCAGCCTCGCTGCTCAGGGCCAGCTCGCCGACAACGCGACCCAGGCCAGCTCCGCCAAGGCGAGCTGGGAAAAGGAACGCGCCTCGCTCGAAACGCAGCTGACGGATCGCGACGCCCGCTCGCGAGAACTCGAGCGCGTCAACGCCGAACTCACCCGCTCAAAGGCAAAGGCCGAGCAGGACTTTCAGGCCATCACACTCAAGATTGCCGAACTGGGCGAGACCGTGAAGACGCAGGCCACCCTGCTCACGGGTTATCGCGATGAAGTGACCGCACTCCGCAAGAACGAACTTCGTTTCCGCGAGCAGGCCGTGCAGTCCGACGATCGCATCAGCGATCTCGAGAGTCAGAACGAAGTGCTCGGCCAGAGCGTTCGCGCTCTGCGTGAGCAGCTCGAGGAAGCGCGCCTGGCGCGTGAAGGTGGCTCCGCTTCGATGGGCGTGCTCGGAGCGTCTTTCGCGAAGGAACCCTTCGTGGATACCGGCATTCCCGTCACCGGCACGGTTGAGAACATCACGACCGATCCCTCCACCGGCGCGACGCTCGTCAAGATCAACCTCGGCAGCAACGATCGCATCCGCGAGAACCAGAAGCTCTTCATCAGCCGCGGCAAGGACTTTGTCGCCAATCTCGTGATCGTCAAGACCGATATGCGTTTCGCCATCGGCCGTGTCGACACGCTCAGCCGCAAGGTTGACGTACAGAACGGCGATTCGGTCACCACGCGTCTTCAGTAAACCGCCACGTTTTCTTTGGGCATCAGGAGCTCGCTATGTCTCAATTCGGAATGCAGATGCCGGGCGGTCGGGCAAAGCGCGGGTCTTCACTCGACGTTTTCACGGTCCTCGCTTTTCTCTCGGTGGTCATGCTGGCGATCGCCTGCGGCGTGATGTGGGTCGCAGCGTCCAAGGTCGGGAAAGACGGCAACCCGTTTGAAATGCAGGAAAAGGGCCGCATCGCCCTGCCCGCGAAAGCCCGAACGTAAGACTTCGCCGTTCGACCGACTAGCGCCTTGGCTCTCTCAAATATTGTTTTCGGTCTGTCGATTCGATCCGCGTGCCACTTGAACTTTGCGGCTGGGCGCGTATCGTTCCTCCCGCTCGCGAGGCCTCACCGCTTTGTGATCGGAGCCATTTCGGGGCGGTAGCTCAATTGGTTAGAGTACCGGACTGTCGATTCGGTGGTTGCGGGTTCGATTCCCGTCCGCCTCGCTTCAAGGAGTCCCGCAAATGCGGGACTTCTGGCTTTTTGGGCGTTGTTTTCTTCAACGCGGAAGATTCCCGATTTCGTCGCTAGCCGACACATGTCGGCGGTATTTCATCCGCCACCTGGCCGACGCGGCGCTACGCTAAATGAGCCCGGCTTCATGTGCAGGTTGGGGCCGATTTCAGCTGCAGCGTTAATGTCCAAATGGGAATTCGTATGCGGGTGCTCGTCATCGAAGACAACGCGATCCTGGCGCGCGGAATGGAAATCGCGCTCCACGAGTCCGGGCTGAACCCGGAGTGCTGCCCCACCGCCGCGGAAGGCGAAGAAAAAGCGAGCAGCGGCAAGTTCGATGTCATCATCCTTGATCGCAAATTACCCGACGGCGACGGCTTATCCATTTGCAAGAGCCTCCGCCGCCGCAAAGTCGCGACCCCGATTCTCTTTCTCAGCGGTCTCGCGGAAGCGACCGACAAGATCAACGGCCTCGACGCGGGCGCCGACGACTACTTGGCGAAGCCCTTTGAGATGAAGGAATTGATCGCGCGTGTCCGCTCCGTCTATCGACGATCGGAGGTGGAGCCCGCAGGGGTCCTCGAGTGCGGCGACTTGCGATTGAATTTGCGAACACGACTGATGACGCGGGGCGACAAAGAATTCCCGCTTGTCGCACGCGAGTTTGAACTCATGTCGTATCTACTGCGCAATCAGGATCGGGTGCTCACTCGATCGCAAATCGGGCAAGGCGCCTGGGCGACCGATCTCGAACCCGACAGCAATCTGCTCGAGGTTTACATCTCGGCGCTCCGGAAGAAGATCGAGCAGGGTGGCCAATCACGACTGATACACACTGCGCGTGGCACCGGTTATCGAGTTTCAGCCAGAGCTTGAGTTGCCTTGCTTTCGCTGCCGAGGTGGCGACACTGGATGCGGATGCGTCGTCGTGACTCAGTGCTTTAAGACACTCTGTACTCTTCTTGACTCGCGAATCCCACCGCCTATCAATTCTGCACGTGAAGACCGCCCGTTTCAGCCATTTCCATCACCATCATGCAGCAAGCATGGCCGGGTGATGGTGCGCTGAGATCTGAAATCAGTCCGCCAATCGACGCCGGCCCTGTGCCGGCGTCTTGTGTTTTCTGACTGGAAACACCTGGCGACGGGCGGTGCCGGCATGGGAGCAGCCGTGCCGACCGAAAAACTCAATCCTTCTCCGTCATCGGCCCGCGATTCGTCTCGCGTGCCGCCTCTCCGGCTTGCTCTCCCCAAGGGCCGCATGCAGGAAGGCATCTTCGCGCTGCTGGCAGACGCGGGCATCCGGGTGCGTGTCGGGGGCCGAGCCTATCGGCCTCAGGTATCGCTCCCGGGAATCGACGCGAAAATCCTGAAGCCGCAGAACGTGGTCGAGATGCTTCACGCCGGCTCGCGCGATCTCGGCTTTGCCGGCGCGGACTGGGTGAGTGAACTTGGCGCCGAACTTGTCGAGGTGCTCGAAACCGGTCTCGATTCGGTCCGCCTTGTCGCCGCGGCACCCGCCGATCTGTTCGACGCGGGCCAACTTCCCAGCCGGCGCATCGTCGTCGCCTCCGAGTATGAACGCATCACCAAGCGATGGATCGAATCGCGCGGGCTCGATGCTCTGTTTGTTCGCTCCTACGGCGCAACCGAAGTCTTCCCGCCCGAAGATGCCGACTGCATCGTCGACATCGCTGCCAGTGGAGAGACTCTTCGGGCGCAGAACCTATTGGTCTTTGACGAACTTTTCCGAAGCTCAACGCGCCTTTATGCCTCGCCGGGCGCGTTTGCAGATCCCGCCCGTCGCGTGCAGATCGACCGCTTCGCGATGTTGCTGAAATCGGTCCTCGAAGCGCGACAGCGCGTCATGATCGAAGTGAACGTCGATCGGGCTTCACTCGAACGTCTCATTGAAATCCTGCCCTGCATGCGCGAGCCGACCATCGCGACGTTGCACGGTGATGCCGGCTACGCCGTGAAAGCCGCTGTTCTTCGAACCGAACTGCCTCGCCTGATCCCCGAGATCAAAGCTCGGGGCGGCACCGATCTCGTCGTTTCCCAACCTTCGCAGATCATCGCATGAACACCCCCACCCCCATTCCCACTCCCGCATTTTCCGCTCGAAGCGGTCCGCCCGCGCTGCCCGCTCCGTACCGGCCACCAACGCACGCCGGCCCGATCGATTTGCGCCTCGATGCCAATGAGGGTCAGCCGATCATCGATCTCCGGGCGTTCTTTGCGACGCTCGAACCAGACCCTGTGCGCCGGTATCCGGATTCTTCGAAGCTTCGCGCAACACTTGCAGCAAACTGGAATCTGAGCGCCGATCGAGTTCTGGTGACCGCCGGCGCGGACGACGCAATCGACCGGGCCTGCCGCGCGTTCCTGGGTGCCGGGCTTGAGATCATCGCTCCGACACCAACGTTCGAGATGATTCCCCGCTACGCGCACCTCGCTGGCGCGAGCGTGATCGCTCCGCCATGGCCGGATGGTGCGTTTCCGCTCAAAGAAGTGCTCGCCGCCGTCACTGTCGACACGGCCATGATTGCCGTGGTGTCTCCCAACAACCCGACGGGCGCCGTGGCGACATCCCACGACCTCCGATGCCTCGCTCAGGCAGCGCCAAGCGCGATCCTCCTCATCGACCTTGCCTACGCCGAGTTCGCCAATGAAGATCTAACTCAGGCAGCGCTCGCGTTGCCAAATGCGATTGTTCTTCGCACATTCTCAAAGGCCTTCGGCTTGGCGGGTTTGCGAATCGGTTATGCGATGGGCGATGCATCGAACATCCGCCGACTTGCTTCAGTCGGCGCACCGTATCCGGTCTCGTCGCTCGGCCTTGCCGCGGCGGCGGAGTCGCTTGTCGCTTCGCCGTCGCGGCTTCAGCCCAGAGTCGCCCGCATTCTCGACGAGCGCGCAAAACTGACTCAGTTTCTGAGCGACCTCGGTGCGTCGCCCTTGCCCTCCCAAGGAAACTTCGTTCTCTGCAACTTCGCCATCGCCGAATTTGTCTGGAACGCGCTGGGCGGCCTCGGCATTTCCGTGCGCCGCTTCCACGATCGTCCCGGGCTCGAGCAGGCGTTGCGCATCACCTGCCCGGGAGACGCGGCGGACTTCACAAGGCTTCTTGCTGCACTTCGCAGCACTTTGCGGCCCAAAGCCCTTCTGCTCGACATCGATGGCGTCGTCGCTGATGTCGGTTCTTCCTATCGCGAGGCGATTCGCCAGACCGCCGGTTCCTTTGGTGCGCAAATAACTCTCGCGGACATTACAGAAGCAAAGGCCGAGGGCAACGCCAACAACGATTGGGGGCTGACCCAGCGCCTGCTCGAACGAGCCGGCGTTCACGCGACACTTGCCGAGGTCACGAAGCGGTTTGAATCGCTTTATCAGGGCAGCGAGTCTGCCGCCGGCCTTCGCGACAACGAACGCCTCATCCCGGATCGCGCACTCCTCCAGCGTCTCGCGGCGAGACTTTCCCTGGCCGCCGTCACCGGACGCCCTCGTGCCGATTTTGAACGCTTGCTCGATCGCTTTGATCTCCGTGCGCTCTTTTCCGCCACCGTCTGCATGGAAGACGCGACAGCGAAACCGGATCCCGCGCCGGTTCTGCTCGCACTCTCTCGCCTGGGCGTCTCCAATGCGTGGATGGTGGGCGACACGCCCGATGACATCTGTTCCGCGCGTGCTGCCGGCGTTGTTCCGCTGGGTGTTCTCGCGCCCGGTGAAACCCATCCGCGATCTGCTGCTGCGCTCGCGAGCGCGGGGGCGGCACGAATTCTTGCTTCGCTCTCCGAACTGGAGGATTTGATCCCATGACACTTCGTAAAGCCAGTGTCGAACGCGTCACCCGTGAAACCAATATCTCGGTTTCCATTAATCTCGACGGCAACGGACAAGCCTGCATCGAGACCGGAATCGGATTCCTCGACCACATGCTGACCGCACTCACCGTGCACTCGGGTATTGATCTTGCCATCACCTGCAAGGGCGATCTCCACATCGACGATCACCACACCTGCGAAGACTGCGCACTCGCGGTCGGCGAAGCCATTGACCGCTCGCTCGGCGACCGCAGGGGTTTCGCCCGGTTCGGCAGCGCGTATGCGCCGCTCGATGAATCGCTCGCTCGGGCCGTGATTGATTTCTCTGGTCGGCCCTTTTCCGTCATCAACCTCGAACTCCGCCGCGAAAGGCTGGGCGACCTTTCCTGCGAGAACATCCCCCACTTCTTCGCATCACTCGCTACTGCGGCGCGTGCTTCGCTTCACATCGACGTGCTTCGAGGTGAGAACGACCATCACCGCGCCGAGGCGGCGTTTAAAGCGCTCGCGCTCGCTCTCCGGATGTCGCTCGCACGCACAGACTCTCCCGCGGTTCCAAGTTCGAAGGGAGTGTTGTGAACCGCAATGTCGTCATCATCCGTACCGGCAGCGCGAACATCGCGTCTGTTGTCGCGGCGTTTACACGCCTTGGCTTCAGCAGCACGGTTACGAGTATTGCAAAGCCCGTTCGCGAGTCGGAACTGGTCATACTTCCCGGCGTTGGTGCCTTCGGTCCGGCCATGAAGGCCTTGCGCGAGAACGGACTCGACGAGGCGCTCAAGTGGCGTCTTCAGGCCGACCGACCGCTCTTGGCAATATGTCTTGGGCTCCAGCTCCTCTTCGATTCGAGCGAAGAAAGCCCCGGCGTCACCGGGCTCTCCATCGTCCCAGGCACGGTCACCCGATTTGTACCGCCGCTACGCACGCCTCAGATGGGCTGGAACCAAGTGATTCCTCCCGACTCCCAAGTGGTCGGCTCCAGCGAACCGGGGTCCCTCCTTCGCCCGTCGTGGATGTACTTCGCCAACTCGTATTGCATCCGCACGCCGCCGCCGGGCTGGGACTGCGCAACCACGGAATACGGAGGCACGTTCGTCTCGGCAATGCAGAAGGGTCGCACCCTTGCTTGCCAGTTTCACCCCGAACTCTCCGGCTCAGCCGGACTTTCGCTCATCCAGCGCTGGCTCGCTCTCGCCGACGTAAAGGAGCCGGCACCGTGCTGACTCGCCGCATCATCCCTTGCCTTGATATCGACGGAGGACGCGTTGTCAAAGGCATCCGCTTCCAGGGCCCCCGCGATTCCGGCGATCCAGCCGAACTCGCGGCGCGCTACGAGGCCGAAGGTGCCGACGAGATCGCTCTCCTCGATATCACCGCCGGCAAGCAGTCCCGCGTCGCCGATATCGAAACAATCGCCCGAGTCCGGGCGGTTCTCTCTATCCCGCTCACAGTCGGCGGGGGCGTGCGTTGCGCGGACGATGCCGATCGCCTGCTCAACGCCGGTGCGGATAAGGTCGGTCTCAACACCGCTGCGGCGCTCCGGCCTGAACTTCTCTCCGAATGCGCTGCACGATTCGGTTCGCAATGCATCGTTGCATCCATCGATGCATCGCGGTCCACCGACGAGGCGCCGACATGGAGCGTCCGCATCAAAGGGGGCGATTCGGCGACTGCGCTCGACGCGATTATGTGGGCCAAGCGTGCCGAGGCGCTCGGCGCAGGCGAGATCCTTCTGACCAGTTGGGATCGTGACGGCACCACCAGCGGATTCGATCTCGAACTGACGAGCGCCGTCGCACGATCGGTGCAGGTTCCGGTCATTGCATCGGGCGGCGCGGCCGACGCATGGGATTTTCTCGCAGCGATCGGTGCGGGCGCAGAAGCCGTTCTCGCTGCCACCATTTTTCACAAAGCCCGATTCTCCGTCGGGCAAATCAAGCAGTTTCTAAGAACACAAGGCGTGGAGGTTCGGCTGTGATCACCCCTTCGATCGATCTGATGAATGGCCAGACGGTGCAACTCGTCGGTGGCAAAGAGCACGCGCTTGATGCGGGTGATCCGGTACCGATTGCAAAGCGGTTTGCAATCGCCGGCGAGATCGCTGTTATCGATCTCGATGCCGCGCTTGGCCGAGGTTCCAATGCCGAGCTCATACGCCCGCTTCTCCAAATCGCTCCGTGCCGCGTCGGTGGCGGCATCCGCGACGAGCGCACCGCGATCGAGTGGCTCGACGCCGGCGCAACCAAGATCGTTCTCGGCACCGCGGCGACACCCGGTCTGCTCGCTCGCTTGCCCCGCGAACGCGTGATCGCCGCGCTCGACGCCGACCATGGCGAAGTCGTCGTCGAAGGTTGGAAAAAGCGGACCGGCGAAACCATCCTCAACCGAATGCGTGTCCTCAAAGGACTTGTCAGCGGATTCCTCGTCACCTTTGTTGAGCGTGAGGGTCGGCTCTCCGGCACCAACCTCGATCTGGTGCCGCAACTCGTCGAAGCCGCGGCAGGCGCCCGGGTCACCATTGCCGGGGGCGTCACCACTCCCGAAGACATCCGCGCCCTCGATGAACTCGGTGCCGACGCGCAAGTCGGCATGGCGCTCTACACCGGCCGATTGGAGCTCGCGGACGCGATCATCTCGATACTCCGCTCCGATCGCCCGGATGGACTGTGGCCGACCGTGGTCACCGATGAACTCGGCACCGCGCTCGGCCTCGTGTACTCAAGCAGCGAAAGCGTTCGCGAAGCGGTCCGAACTGGACGAGGCGTGTATCACTCACGCAAGCGCGGCCTTTGGGCGAAGGGCGAATCTTCAGGTGACGTGCAGACGCTTCTCCGCATCGATGCCGATTGCGACCGAGATGCGCTGCGTTTCACGGTTCGTCAAGCGGGCCAGGGTTTCTGCCACTTGGGGCGTAAGAGCTGCTGGGGTCCCGCGACCGGACTTTCGGGACTCGCTTCCGTTCTGACCCGTCGCGCTTCGTCGGGCGCCCCGGACTCGTACACCCAACGCCTGCTCCGATCGCCCGACCTGCTCGCTTCCAAGCTCCGCGAGGAAGCATCCGAACTTGCCGATGCCAGCGAGCACGGCGATGTCGTCCACGAGGCGGCTGATGTCTTCTTCTTCGCGATGACCGCGATGGCACGCTCAGGAGCCACGCTCGCCGAAGTCAGTTCCGAACTCGACCGCCGCGCGCTTCGAGTCACCCGCCGACCCGGTGATGCAAAGCTTGGTGTGGAGAATCTGCAATGACCGGCATTCGTCCATTGCTGCGACCAATCCGTGCCGGCGATCCCTTTCCGGCACGAGGCGCACCGCTGGATCCTGCAACGATCCGCGTTGTTTCTGACATCCTGGCCGATATCGATGCGCGTGGCGAAATTGCCGCGATCGAGCACGCCGTTCGTCTGGGCGATATCAACGCGGGAGAAAGCGTTCTCCGAGATCGATCCGACCTGGTCAACGCACTCGATCGGCTGGACCCACAATCAAGTTCAGTGCTCGAGCGCACCGCGGAACGCATTCGGGCATTCGCGATTGCGCAGCGAGCGTGCATGCGCGATCTCGAAATTGCGATCCCCGGCGGCATTGCCGGCCACACCTGTCTCCCTGTTGCGACCGCAGGCTGCTACGCGCCGGGCGGGCGATTTCCATTGCCGTCGTCCGTGTTGATGACCGCCGTCACGGCGCGTGCAGCGGGTGTTCAGAATGTTTGGGTTGCCTCACCCAGGCCGACCGATGCCACGCTCGCTGCCGCGGCCATCGCAGGCGTAGATGGATTGCTCGCAATCGGCGGCGCGCAAGCAATTGGAGCCTTTCGACGCGGTCTTTTCGGCATTCCCGCATGCGACATGATCGTTGGCCCTGGAAATCGCTGGGTGACCGCGGCAAAGCAGCTCGTTTCGGCCGAGGTTGGCATTGACATGCTTGCGGGGCCCTCGGAATTGCTTGTGCTCGCGGATGCATCGGCCGATCCTGCAATGGTCGCAGCCGATCTGCTTGCACAAGCCGAGCACGACGACGACGCCGTCGCCATGCTGGTGACAACTAATCCGAATTTGCCCGACGCGGTCGAGGCGGAACTTCGACGCCAATTGGCGACGCTGCCTACTGCAACGGTCGCAACGCGCTCGCTCGCGAACGGGTTCTCGGTGATCTGTGCGAACCTGAACGAAGCCATCCGCACGTGCGATCTCATTGCGCCAGAACACCTTGAGATCCAGTGTGATCGAGCGGAATCCATCGCGCCGCTTCTCAAGCATGCGGGCGCGGTCTTCATCGGCTCGCTCACCGCCGAAGTGCTCGGTGACTACGGGGCCGGGCCAAATCACGTTCTCCCCACTTCGGGTACAGCCAGATTCCGGGCCGGACTTTCGGTGTTCAGCTTTCTTCGCACGCGCACCTGGCTCCGCATGACAGATTGCTCCGGGGCCGCACCGTTGGTCCAAGACGCCGCTGCACTCGCGAGGCTCGAACGTCTGGAAGCCCATGCGCGATCCGCCGAATTGCGATTGCCTTAACAGCCCAAACCGGCTCATGCGCTGCATGACAAATAGGTCGAAACTGACTGCCGGCAGGGCACGTACGGGCTGTTTCCAGTCGGTACACTGGAACAAACCCGGGCAGCTTCGGCCTTCGCCGTTCGCTGTCGCCGGCGCAGAGGTGAAGCATGTTCAAGAATCTGTTGGCACTCGGGCTTCTCGCACTCTTGACCTTTGTCTCTCTAACCGCTCGCGCGCAGACGCCCGCGCCGGTTGATCCTGGCTGGCCCCGTTCGTTCTCCAAGGACGGCACAACAGTCGTTATTCATCAGCCCCAAGTGGATTCGTGGAAGAACTACACCACGATGCGATTCCGCTGCGCCATTGAGGTAACCCTGCAAGGGGCCGCGACGCCGGAGATGGGCGTGATTGCCGCAGAAGCCGAAACAGAGGTGCACACAGCGGCCAACACGGTCGTGCTCACCAATATCCAGCCTGCGTTCCGCTTTCCGGGGGCATCGCCGGAGATCGCCGCGGCACTGACAGCAGTTGTGAAGGAAGCCCTGCCTCAAAAATCGACGCTGACGATTTCTCTCGATCGCGTGCTCGTCTACATGCGCAGCGCGCCGCCGCCGCCGAGCGTGAATCTGAACATGGCGCCCCCGCCGATTTTCTATAGTCAGAGTCCGGCGATTCTCGTCATGTTCATGGGCCAGCCGGATTTCAAGCCGATCCCCAATACCAAGATCATGTTCGCCGCGAACACGAACTGGCTGATGCTGTTGGACGGCACCACCACGCAGTACTACCTCCTCAACAACGGCTCGTGGATGACGGCACCCGATCCGTTGAAAGGGCCTTGGACTGCCGCGTCTTCGCTTCCGCCCGACTTTGCGAACCTGCCGAAAGAGGGTTGGGAAGAAGTGCTGAAGAACTTGCCCGGAAAGCCGTTGGCACAAGTTCCCGTCGTTTTCGCCACCACGCAGCCCGCTGAATTGATCGTGACGCAGGGCCCGCCCTCGTACACGCCCATTTCCGGCACGCCCCTGATGTACGTCAACAACCCAACGATGACCCTGTTCTATGACGTCTCGAATTCCACGTACTACTTCCTAGTTGCCGGACGCTGGTTCAGCGCGTCAACACTGAACGGGCCTTGGACCGCGGCATCCGCCAGTCTGCCCCCAGCCTTCGCAAATATCCCGCCTTCCAGTCCGCTCGGGTACGTGCTTGTTTCGGTACCCGGAACGCAGCAAGCCCAAGACGCAATTCTGCTCGCAAACGTTCCTCAGAAAGCAACCGTCAAAGTCGCGGAAGCCAAACTGGATGTCACCTACGTGGGCGCACCGCAATACGTCGCAATCCCGAACACCCAAATGACGTACGCGGTGAACACGCCATTCCAGATCGTTCAATATCAGGGCGCGTACTACTGCTGTAACAAAGGCGTCTGGTTCCTCGCGACCGCACCGACCGGCCCGTGGGTGGTCTGCTCCGTCGTTCCTGACGCGATCTACACAATTCCGCCTTCCTGCCCCCTCTACAACGTGACCTACGTCAAGGTGTATTCGTCAACTCCCGACACCGTGGTCGTCGGCTACACCAGCGGCTACAGCGGCGAGTACGTCGCCGCGACCGGCGCTGTCATGTTCGGCGCTGGCATGCTGACTGGCGCTCTCATTGCCGGCAACAACAGTTGGTATTACGGCTGCCCCCCCTGCTACTACTCCTACGGCTGCGCGCCGGTGTATCACTACGGATACGGAACTTACTACCGCGGTGCTGGGTGCTATGGCCCCTACGGCGGCGCGGGATGGTGCGCCGGATACAACCCGGCCACCGGAACATACTTCAGAAGCGGTTCTGCGTACGGCCCGTACGGGAGCGTGCACGGCACGCAGGCGTACAACCCGTGGACCGGAACCTATGGGCAGCACACCGGTGGCTCAAACGGGTACGGGTCTTGGGGAAATTCGTACGTCTCGCAAGGTGACCGCTGGGCCGAGGCCGGCCACTCGACGAACAACGCGACCGGCGTGACCAAGGGCTGGGCGGAGGATTCTTCCGGTCAGTGGGCCGAAGGCGCGCACAAGGGCAATTCGACCGTCGCGAAGACGAGCAATGGAGATGTGTACGCGGGGCATGACGGCAACGTCTACAAGAAGGACGACAACGGCCAGTGGCAGAAATACGACAACGGAAGCTGGAACAACGTGAATCGTCCGAATCAGAATTCAAACCTCGGATCCAGCAACAACCAGGGTTTCAATCAGACTGAGAACCGCGCAGCGCAAGCCAGCAACTCAAACGCCTGGCAGAGCCGCTCGCAGAATTCCTGGCAAAGCCAATGGGGCAGCGGCGAAGGCTCCACTTCCGACCTGCAGAACCGCTGGGGCCAATCCGGGGCAGGCGCGGCAGGAGGCCAAAGCAACGCCTGGCAAGATCATGACACCATGAGCGGACTCAACCGCGACTCCTGGGCGCGCGGCGAAAGCAACGGCGGCGGATGGGGAGGCGGCAACAGCGGAGGCTGGGGCGGCGGTTCGCGCTCCTGGGGAGGCGGAGGAGGCGGGTTTGGTGGGGGCGGTTTTGGAGGCGGTGGCTTTGGTGGGTTTGGCGGAGGATCCCGGTTTGGCGGATTCCATCGCCGATAACGATCGCGGCCGACTCGTTTCTTCGATTCGCTCGTGAAATTGGACGCAGTGCCGGCGCGCACGCAACTTGGTTGCGGCGACGCTGGTAAATGCATCCATCGAAGCGGGACGATGGGAAGAGAGGGACAGGAACTCACTGGAGATTCCTGATGTCCCGAAGCATGTTTGCGATTGGTTTTTGTGCGTTGTGCGCCCAGGCGTTCGCTGGACGTGTCGTTTTTCGCGCGCTCGGCGACTTGGGAGGCGGCGCGGGGAGCAGTACGGCGCTGTCGATCAGCTCGGATGGATCAACAGTGGTTGGAATGTCGGCGTCGACTCAATCGGGCGGGCGCGTCGAAGCGTTTCGTTGGACGTTGGCGACCGGGATGGTCGAGCTAGGTGACTTGGGCGGGGGCGACTTCATGAGTGCCGCGGGAGGAGTTTCGGCGGATGGCTCGGTGATCGTCGGAATATCGGAATCGGCGAACGGATCTGAAGCGTTTCGGTGGAGTGCCGAAACAGGCATGGTCGGGCTCGGTGATCTTGCCGGCGGCGAATTCAACAGCGGCGCGCGGGGTGTTTCGGATGATGGATCCATGGTGGTTGGATCGGGAGCGACGAGTGCGGGCTTTGGGGCTTTTCGGTGGACGCAGGGGGCCGGCATGCAGTCGCTCGGCGCGGGCGATGTTCCGGGTGGCGCGTTTCGCGGGTCGGCGCAGACTGCTTCGTCGAACGGATCGGTTGTTTACGGTTCTGGGGTTTCGAACAGCGGTGAAGTAACGTTTCGATGGACGGCGACAACGGGTTTGACAGCGATTGCGGATTTGCCGGGAGGCGGGACCGGGTCGGAGCCCTTCAACGCTTCGCCGGATGGACGATTTTGTGTGGGGCGTTCACGGTCGACCGGGAGCGGAACGAACGGATTTGAGGGCTATTTGTACGACTCGGTGACGCGGAACCTGCGGCCGCTCGGCGATCTTGCGGGCGGGGCGTTCTATAGCGAGGCGTACGACGTTTCCGCTGATGGAACCGTTGTTGTCGGCACATCGATGACATCCAGCGGACGCACGGCGTTTATCTGGGATCAGGCGCAGGGCATGCGGGCGCTCGCTGATGTGCTCATTGCGGCGGGGATTGAGATGGAGGGATGGACGCTGACTGCCGCGTGGGGCGTGAGCGCCGA